>Ga0066652_100000008_pt1 | contig 373660 bp, 377 predicted proteins | sample GraSoiAngelo_101_FD_71413 | JGI IMG/M metagenome (GOLD analysis project Ga0066652, IMG submission 71413) | Grasslands soil microbial communities from the Angelo Coastal Reserve, California, USA - 14_0903_02_30cm | ecosystem: Environmental > Terrestrial > Soil > Grasslands | place: USA... | reverse complement strand
AAGAGGACGGACGCATCCGCTTCTGGTCCGCGGTCACTTTGAGGGGCGAAGACGCGCCGCGTGTGCTAAGAGTGGTGACGCTGGAGGACGGCGAGACGGTGCACAACGCCTTTTTCGACCGCAACTTTCGCGAGGAGCCGCGATGAAGCTCAATTATTATGCCGAGACGGACAGTCTCTATATCGAGCTCAAGGCCGGCCCGGGCGCCGAGACGCGGGAGATCGCGCCCGGCGTCAATGCGGATTTCGCGGCGGATGGAACGATCGTCGGTCTCGACATCGACGGGGCGAGCAAGCTCGACCTTTCGACGCTGGAGACGCTCGGCGTCCCGATCATCGCCCTCAAGGCCGCGTGACCGCGCGCGCTTATCGGTCTGCTATTGAAACGGGAAACAGCCTTCCTATCTCGGGTAGGACGCCGCCGTATCCCCCCTTTACGCCGGCGTCACGCGCTCCTTCGAAAGCGGGAGCGCACCTCCCTGAACCTGGGCCGCCTCACGCAAGTGAGGCGGTCTTTTTTGTGCGTTTATATAGGTCCAACCCGCTACAGAAAGTCAGCGACGGACCGCTCCAGTTGAGGAAGATTTTGAGTCAGAGCGTCATGGATGCGCTCGACAGGTTCCACGAAATCGCCGAGCGCTTTCGGACCAAGTGCCGGAGCCTGCTCCAGTGCCGCGCTCGCTCTCGCGAGTAGCGCATGCGTTTTCGCGACAAGTGCGAGCGCATCACCAACCGATTCGGGACGCTCATCGTTAGTGCTCATTCCGGCTTCTCCATCTCTTACTACTCAGCAGCGATCGCCTCCAGCCCGCCCAGCAACCGCGCCTCCAGCGCCCCCGCCACCGCCGCGATCAGCCGGCACACCCCCTCGAACCCGGGCCCGGGGCCGCGCAGGTCGCGGTCGAGGTAAAGCGAGCGGTCGAGCTCGATCTGGAGGGCGTGGATGGAGCGCTCCGGCCGGCCGTGGCGCGAGACGGTGTAGCCGCCGGCATAAGGCGCGTTGCAGGCGGTTCGATAGCCCAGCGCGCGCGCCGCCTCCACGGCGGCGTCGAGCAGGTCGGCGCCGATCGTCGCGCCGTGGCGGTCGCCGAAGATCACGGTGGCGTTGGGCGCGGCATTGACGCCCTGCTGGGGCGGGCGCGGGGGCATCGAATGGCAATCGAGCAGGATCGCTCCGCCGAAGCGATTGCGGGCGTGGACCAAAGCCGCGTCCAGCGCCTCGTGCCAGGGGCGGTGGATCTGCGCGATCCTGCGATCGAGCTCGCTCCGGGCGAGCCGCTCGCGCCAGATCGGGCCCAGGCCGACGATCCGCGAGGGGACGAGGCCGATTCCGCCGCGGGTGCGCGCCGACTGGACCAGGCCGCTGGAGGGCAGCGGCGGGGCGACCGATGCCGGATCGATCTCGCGCTCGTCGCGGTTGAGGTCGATCTCGGCGCGCGGCGAGCGGGCGACGAAGGCGGTGGCGCCGTTGGCGGTCGCCCGCCACACCAGCCGGTCGACGAGCCGGTCCTCGAGGCTCTCCAGAGCCGATTGCGGAAGCCGCGCCGCGCGGATCAGCTCGGGGCGGTAGTCGCGCCCGGCATGGGGGATGGAGAGGACGACCGGCGACACCGGCCGCTCGGGACCGATTCGGAAGAAGGGGGCGTGATCGGGCGCGTTCATCGGCCTCCGACCTAGGCCCGCTATGGGACGGGCGCAATCGAGGGCATTCCCGGACGGCTGGAAAAATTTACACTCTGCGGGCATAACATGGCGCAATGCTCAGGATCCTGCTCGCCGAAGACGACGAATCGATGCGCACCTACCTGGTGCGGGCGCTCGAGCGGGTGGGCTACGAGGTGGTCGCGGTCGACCGCGGGACCGACGCCGTGCCGTTGCTCCAGGCGGCGCGCTTCGACCTGCTCCTGAGCGACATCGTCATGCCCGAGATGGACGGGATCGAGCTCGCCCAGAAGGCCGGCGAGATCCAGCCCGGAATCCGCGTCATGTTCATCACCGGCTTCGCCGCGGTGGCGCTGAAGGCCGGGCGCAAGACGCCCGACGCCAAGGTCCTCTCCAAGCCCTTCCACCTGCGCGAGCTCGTCGCCGAGGTCGAGCGGATGTTCATGACCGAGGACCAGCACGGGCGGCTTTAGCGCGGCTCGACCTTCGTCATCGCCAGCCCAGGCCGGAATACTTCTGCCTTCCCTTTGCGGCTTTGCGTCTTTGCGTGACGGCCTTCCTTTTTTGCTCACGCGAAGCCGCGAAGGCGCAAAGAGGAAAAGGCGGAGCAGCACGACGGGCCCCGTCGCAGGGTCCGGTCCTTCGTTCATTCCTCGACGCTTGCGCCGAGTTGAGCCGGATATGCGGCTGACGCGTGGGCGGACGCATACGGCGCAGTAACAATGTCGGGTGCATCGTGTATCTTCGGACCACGCGGATCCAGTGGGGTATCGAGATGCGGATCATCGGCTTTCTAGTCTGGCTTCTGGCCTTCGTCGCGCAACCGGCTCTGGCCCAGGCGCCGGCGCAGCTGCAATCGCTCGAGCAGAGGCTCGCCGCTTTGGCCACCGAAAATCCCGGCGAATATGGAATCGCCGCGCTCGACCTGACGAGCGGGGCGATGGTCGCCTTCAACGGCGACCGGCCGTTCCCGATGGCCAGCACGGTCAAGGTCGCGGTCGCCGCCGCCTATCTTTCCGAGGTCGACGCCGGGCGCCGCACGCTCGACGATCCGATCGGCGCCTCGACGGCCCGCGTCCTCATGGAAGCGATGATCATCCACAGCGACAACCGGGCGACCGACATGCTGATCGCAACGCTCGGCGGGCCTTCGGCGATCGATTCCTGGCTTCGCGCCCACCGGCTCAGCGGGATCCGCGCCGACCGCACCATCGCCACCCTGCTCAGCGACCGCCGCGACCTCACCGATGTCAGGGATTCGAGCACGCCGACGGCGATGCTCGGACTGCTGCGCGCGATCGACAGCGGCGAAGCGCTGACCCCGCAGAGCCGGGCGCATCTGCTGGACCTCATGCGCCGCTGCGCGACGGGCACGAACCGGATTCGCGGGCTGCTTCCGCCCGAGGCCCGGGTCGAGCACAAGACGGGGACCCTCAACGGTTATACCGGCGATGTCGGCTATCTGACTTACCCCGACGGGCGGCGGATCGCGGTGGTGTTCTTCGCCCGCGGCGGTTCGAACCGGCCCGGAGTCATCTCGACCGCCGCTCGGGCGATCTACGACGGGTTCGGCGGCGGCGGGCAGGCCGCGGGCCTCGCCGCGCAGGCCGGGCGGGTGCAGAACGCCTATGCGCCGATCGAGCGCAGCGCGCCGGCGGGTTCCGCCTGCTCGCTCGGAGGGCAGGCCGTCCAGGCGCAATGCTGAGCGGCCGAGGGTCAAGACTCAATAAGAACTGAGATTTTGGACAAAAAAGGAGTCATCCCGGCGAAGGCCGGGACCCATGCACACCGAGGTATGAATAAGTGTGGCGCAGTCCCGAGCTTCTTCTGGCAAGACAGAGTTCATGGGTCCCGGCCTTCGCCGGGATGACTCCGTAATTAGGCGGAAAACCGCTCAGCTCAGTTAGGTACGGACCCTGAGCCCCGGCGAACTGGGGGCGACTCCCTAAGCATTGCTACCGATATGGCGTCCCCGCCGGCGGCGATAAGACGAGCCGGGCTGCGTCGCGCCGGCTTGCTTCCGAATAGCGCGGTTCCGCACGCCTCATGGAAGGAACAGGGAAAATGAACCTCGCTCGTGTCGCATTCGCCTTCGCCGCGCCGCTGACCTTGTCGCTCGCGGCGGTCTCCGCCCCCGCTTACGCCCAGGGCCATTCGGCCTATGAGCGCGCCGTCCTCGCCGGGCTCGACAGCAGCACCCGCTCCGAAGTGACTCGCCGGGCGGCCGGCGGCGATACCGTGTCCGGAGTCGTCGCGGTGATCCTGCTCAACAATTACCAGGCGGCCGGAGCGACCGCTCCGGGCGAGGCCCTGAGCGTGGTCGCGGTCGATTTCGAGCGGGGGACGGTGGTCCTTCGCAAGGGCGCCGAGGAGCTCGTTCTTCACCGCTTCGATCCGGCGACGCTCAGAATGACTCCGTAGCGGCGGGCCTCAACGCTTCGAGGGGGCTTGCGCGGGCTGCTGCGCCGGTGCGCAGAACATCGCCCAGGTCTCCTCGAAGCTGGCGCTCCAGCGGTTGCGCTCGCCGGGCACGTACAGATCGCGCCGGGCCCAGGCGCCGTCGCGCAAGTCCTGAAACATCACCGGGACGGCGCGCCCGCCGACCTCGAGCTCGCCGCAATAGAAGGGGTAGATGCTCGTCCTTCGGCCCTCGCGCATGGCGACGATCCGGATTTCCCCGTCCGGAAAGCGGGCGCGGGCGGTCTGCTCGATCAGCGTGCCGAGGCCGATGGCCGCATACATGACGGCGTTGGCGAGCTCGGCGCTCGGCCAGCGCGAGCAGATGTCGGATACGAGGCGCGTCTCGCTCCCGCGGCGGATCCGGACCGCGCTGTTGATCGCCCCGTAGCAGGAATCGATCTGGCCGGTGCGAAGCGGCATGTGGAAGGGCGTGTAATCGGGCTGGATGGCGAAGCAGGGATCGGCGAGGACTCGGTCGATCGCCGCCGCCTGCGAGGCGCTCAAGGGGCCGCGGGTGGCGGGGCGCTGCGCGCGCTCGATCTCCTCCTCGGTCATGACCGGCGATCCCGGAGGCAAAGACGGCAACGAGGCGCTGATATGATCGATCCGGTCGACCTGCCACTGGCCGCCCGGCTCGCGCCAGACGAAGGCGGAGGTCGAAGTCGGATATTCCTGGGTCTCGCCGGGGCCGATGGCGATGTCGATGACGATCTCGGCGCGGCCGATATCGGGCAGCGGCCAGGGGCCGCGGATGCGGCGATGCTCGGCGTCATAGTCGTAAGGCGCCGCCGGACGATCGCGCTCCCCTTCCGCCAGCTCGCGCGCGACCCTTCGCCAGTCGACCCGCGCCAGATGCGGGCACTGGCGCAGCTCCGCCGCCGTCGGCACGCGCCGGTCCTCTCCGGTCCGCGCCGGGGCCGGCGAGCCGGCGAGCAACGCAACCATCACCAAAGCTGGCACTGTTGAACGCATACCGGCCCCCTGTTCGGGCAGAACTGCTTGGTTTCAGGGCATGAGTCCAGCGGGCTCGGGTCGAAAAGGGACCTGGAGCCTAGATGTTGCTCTGGTCGCCGGGGACGCCGTCGGGGAGCGTGGCGGCGCGGGCGCCTTCCGCGCAGGGCAGGCCCTCGATGCCGAGGCCGTAGCAGGTCATCGACAGCGAGCCCATCGCATAGCCTTTGAGAAAAGGCGTGGCCGCCTTGCCCTCGGCCGCCGCCAGAGCGGCGGTGTAGAGCAGCGGGATGAAATGGTCCGGCGTCGGCACGGCTAGGCCGTAATCCGGGTGCTCGGCGGCCTTCAGGATATCGCCCGGCGCGGTCGCCATCCGCTCCGCCACGGCGTCGTCGAAGCGGTGCGCCCAGTCGGCCCCGCCGGCCGGGTCCGCCCAGTCGATCCGGCGGAGGTTGTGGACGACGTTGCCGCTGGCGAGGATCAGCACGCCCTGCCGGCGCAGCGGCGCGAGGCGGGCGGCGAGATCGAGATGATAGTCGAGCGGCTTCAGCGCGTTGATCGAGAGCTGAACGACGGGCACGTCGGCCTTGGGGAAGAGGTGTGCGAGCACGCTCCACGTCCCGTGATCGAGCCCCCATTGGTCGCGGTCGGCGCCGATCCAGTGCGGCTTGACGATTTCCGCGATCTCCCCGGCGAGCCCGGGTAGGCCCGGCGCCGGATAATCGAAGGCGAACAGCTCGTCGGGGAAGCCGTAGAAATCGTGGATCGTGCGCGGCCGAGCCATCGCGGTCACCGCGGTCGCGCCGATGAACCAGTGCGCCGAGACGACGAGGATCGCGCGCGGCCGCGGCACGGCCACCCCGAGCCTGCGCCATTCCCGCGTATAGCCGTTCAGCTCGAGCGTGTTCATCGGGCTTCCGTGGCCGATGAACAGAGCGGGCATTTGGTTCATGGCCGCAGCTTGCCCTAAATTCGGGACCGGGGACAGAGGATCGGGTGCGACGGCGGGACCTGCCCCAAGGCCGTCATCGCGAGGCGCGTCAGCGCCGTGGCGATCCAGACGCCGCTGGATTGCCGCGCTTCGCTCGCAATGACAGCGAGGTAATCAATGCGACCGTCCCACGGGCTTGCGAAGGGCGAGGGGGCTCGCTACATCGCGCGCCTTCGGTGGGCGTGTAGCTCAGTGGTAGAGCACTGTGTTGACATCGCAGGGGTCGCAAGTTCAATCCTTGCCACGCCCACCATTTCCCCCTTTTCCAGGACCAGATCGCCAAGGCCGCTTCGGCTCGGCCGCAGAGCGGAGTTGACGTTTACGTAAAGGCGCGCCTATCGACTCTCCGCACTCGAAAAGCGGAGGGGTCGATGAGCCCGATTACCACCAAGCGCCATGGCGACGTCCTGATCGTCACCTCCAACAACCCGCCGGTCAACGCGCTCGGCCATGCGGTGCGCGAGGGGCTGGTCGCGGCGATCGGGGAGGCGGACGCGGACGAGGGCGTCAAGGCGGTGGTGATCGTCTGCCAGGGCCAGACCTTCTTCGCCGGGGCGGACATCAGCGAGTTCGGCACGCCCAAGGCGATGCAGCAACCGGTGCTTCCCCAGGTGGTCGACATCATCGAGAATTGCACCAAGCCAGTGGTCGCCGCGATCCACGGCACGGCGTTCGGCGGCGGGCTGGAGGTCGCTCTGGCGAGCCATTACCGGGTGGCGCTGCCCTCGGCGAAATTGGGCGTGCCCGAGGTCAAGCTCGGCCTCCTTCCCGGCGCAGGGGGCACGCAGCGGCTGCCGCGCGTGGCGGGCGTCCAGAAGGCGCTGGAGATGGCCGCGACGGGCAATCCGATCTCCGCGAAGGAGGCCTTCGACGTCGGACTCGTCGACCGGTTGATCGAGGGCGATCTCGAGCAGCACGCGGTCGCCTTCGCCGAGGAGGTCAAGGACGCGCGGCCGCTGCCCAAATCCTCCGAGCGGCAGGACAAGATCGACGCGGCCGATCCGGGGGTGTTCGACGCCTTCCGCAAGGGCAATGCGCGCAAGTTCCGCGGCTTCGAGGCGCCCGAGAAGAACATCCAGGCGATCGAGGCGGCTGTCGCCAAGCCCTATGCCGAAGGAGTCCAGGACGAGCGCCGGCTGTTCATGGAGCTGATGACCGGCACCCAGGCGCGCGCGCAGCAATATTTCTTCTTCGCCGAGCGCAAGGCGGCGAAGATCGACGGTGTTCCCGAAGGCACGGCCCCGCGCGAGATCCGCAAGGTCGGCGTGATCGGCGCCGGGACCATGGGCGGCGGCATCAGCATGAACTTCCTGTCGGCGGGCGTCCCCGTGACGATCGTCGAGATGGCGCAGGACGCGCTCGACCGCGGCACCGGCGTGATGCGCAAGAATTACGAGGCCAGCGCAGCCAAGGGGCGGATGACGGGCGCGCAGGTCGAGGGCGCGATGGGGCTTCTGACCCCGACGCTGAGCCTCGACGACCTCGCCGACTGCGACCTGATCATAGAGGCGGTGTTCGAGAATATGGAGGTGAAGAAGGAGATTTTCGGCAAGCTCGACAGGATCGCGAAGCCGGGCGCGATCCTCGCTTCCAACACCTCCTATCTCAACATCGACGAGATCGCGGCCAGCACCTCGCGGCCGCAGGACGTGCTCGGCCTCCACTTCTTCTCGCCGGCCAACGTGATGAAGCTGCTCGAGGTCGTGCGCGGGGCGAAGACGGCGCCCGACGTGCTGGTTACCGCGATGCAGCTCGCCAAAAGGATCAGGAAGGTCGCGGTCGTCGCGGGCGTCTGCCACGGCTTCATCGGCAACCGGATGCTGATGCCGCGCCAGATCGAGGCGATGAAACTGCTGCTGGAGGGCGCAACTCCGGAGCAGATCGACCGCGTCCATGTCGAATTCGGAATGCCGATGGGGCCGTTCCAGATGTCCGACCTCGCCGGGGTCGACATCGGCTGGCACCGCGACCCGACCCGGATCGAGAATATCCGCGACGCGCTCGCCGCCGAGGGGCGCTGGGGCCAGAAGAAGGGCGCCGGCTTCTACGATTATGACGAGAAGCGAAATCCCAGCCCGTCTCCGCGCGTCGCCGAGATCATCGAGAATTTCCGCGCCAAGACCGCGACGCCGCAGCACGCGGTAACGTCCCAGGAGATCGTCGAGCGAACGCTCTATACGATGGTCAACGAGGGCGCGCGGATCCTGGAAGAGGGTATGGCCCAGCGCGCCAGCGACATCGATGTGGTGTGGGTCTACGGCTATGGCTGGCCCGTCTATCGCGGCGGGCCGATGTTCTGGGCCGACACCGAAGGCCTGCCGAAGATCGTCGAAGGGCTTGAGCGGCAGGGCTTCGAGGTTGCGAAGCTGCTGAAGGACAAGGCGGCGGCGGGCGAGAAACTCTCGCGCTAGGTCCCATGGGAGAGGGTTTTTGAGGCTCGTTGCTTCCTTAGGGTTCCTGCTCCTGCTCGCCGCCTGCACGCGCCAGCCGGCCTATGATCCCCCTGCCGAGGAAGCGGCGATCCGCCAGGTGATCGCGAACATGGAGGCGGCGTGGAACCGCGGCGATTTTCGCGGCTACATGGCGGGTTTCAAGAACCCGGACGTGATCTTCGTCTCGAAGGGCCGCTTCCAGCAGGGCTGGCAGGGGACGCTCGACCATTATGTCCGCGATTATGGCGGCGATCCGGCGCGGCGCGGCCGGCTCCACTTCTTCGACGTGCGCGTCGAGCTGCTCTCGCCCGACGCCGCCCAGCTGATCAGCCGCTACCGCCTCGAGGGCGGCGGCAGCCCGCAGGACGGGATCAACACGCGGCTGATGCGCAAGGTGGACGGCAGGTGGGTGATCGCGCTCAATCATGTGAGCTCACGGGACGAGGCAACCCGCACGCGCGCAACCAGCGCAACGGCAGCCGCGTTCGGACCAGCGCGCAGGCCATGAGACGACTGCCGTTCAGCGAAAGGTGGTGGCCGTCGAAGAACAGATAACCCCTTCGGTCGCGGATCGTGCAACGCTCCTGACGGCAAATGGCCTCCTCCGGATCGAAGAAATCGACGCCATGGAGGCTGGCGACCTGCGCCGTGATCACGGTTCGAGGCCTGATCTCGGCGACCACGCTGCCATAACGTGATTCATAGATGACCGGATCGTCGAAGAAGAAACGGGGGCTTTGGAGCACGACGGTCACCCGCACGCCTCGGCGGCGGATGACGTCGATCGTATCCTGCATCAGGTCCATCCGGTCCGCGAGCGGATATTCTTCCCAGTTCGCTGCCAGGATCACCTGGTCGAACCGCTCCCGCGCGAGCATCGACGCCACTTCGCTGTTGAACTGCGTGCAGGCCGGCTGGAAGCGAAAGACGAAGCCGAGCACGGGCGGACAGGAGGTCTTGCTCACCTGGACGATGTGAATCCCTGCGCCCCGCGCGGCCAGATCCCGAATGCCGGGCATCAATTGCGCCGCGTGCGAATCGCCCCAAAGCAGGATCCGCGGCGCGCCGGTTCCCGCGCCGCACCGGATCGGCCCCGCCCAATCGGCGATCAGCTGATCCGAATCGAGGTGGCACGGCCCCTGGCGCATCGATTCCACCGCTGCGAAGCGGGTATCCTGGATGGCCACGGCAGTGCCGGACAGGTGGAAAAGCGCAACGAGCGCCCCGCACGCGAAAACCGCCAGGGCCGCGGCGCCGAGGCCGAAAATCTTCCATCGGGAAAAGCGTGCGCTGTCGCGAAACGGCCTCTCGACGAAACGCCAGGAAAGGGAGGCCATCAGGACGGCGAACAGGAATATCGAGACGCGTTCGGCCCCCGTGAGAAAACGGAAGAGATAGAGCTGGGAGAGAACGATCGGCGGCCAGTGCCACAAATAGAGGGAATAAGAGATGAGACCGATGCCGACCAAAGGGCGCGAGGAGAGCAGTCGCGAAACCGGGTGGGAGCCATGGTCCCCCGCTCTGATGATCAGGGCGGCGCCGAGCACGGGCGCCACCGCGCCGATGCCCGGGAAGGGCAGATATTGGTCGTAGAGGGTCACCGCCAGCGCGATCAGGGTGAGGCCGAGAACCCCGGTGGTCGTGGCCGATCGGAATGAAGGCGCCCGCGGGGGCGGTCGCGTGGCAAGCCAGCATCCGGCGAGCAGCTCCCACATTCGGAACGGCAAATGATAGAAGGCTATTTCCGGCTGGGCGGCCGTGAACTCCACGGAAAGCAGGAAGGAGGCCACGCCGAGCCCCGCCAGCACGAGCGGCATTCGCTTGGGGGCCCAGCGCAGCAGCGCGAGCATGAGGAAGGGAAGCAAGACGTAGAATTGCTCCTCCACAGCCAGCGACCAGGTGTGCAGCAGCGGGCGGGTTTCCGCCGTAATGCCGGCGAAATAATCGAGGCGCATGGCGAACAGCGCGTTCGAGGCGAACACGGCCGTGGCGAACACGGACTGGGCGTAGTCGTAATTCTGCAATGGCGAGAAAAGGAGCGAGCAGGCGACCGACACCAGCGCCAACAGCACGACGAGCGCCGGCAGGATTCGGCGAGCGCGTCTCTCATAGAAACCGGCGATGGAGAAGCGCCCGTCAGCCCATTCGTCCAGGATGATCGAAGTCAGCAGGTATCCCGAAATCACGAAGAAAATATCGACGCCGATAAACCCGCCCGAAAATCCCGGCACATCGAGATGAAACATCAGGACGGGAAGCACGGCGACGGCGCGCAAGCCATCGATGTCCCGCCGGTAGCCGCGGACATGGCTGAAGGAGGGAGGCGCCGGCATATCGATTTTCATCGATATTGCGGCGGCAAGCTTGCCGACAAGGCGCCGCGGTCCGCCCGCCCCGCGGTCTCCGCCGACGTCGTCATCAGGACGGCTTTGGCCAAGGGCACAGGCGATCCGGTTCGGTCAAGGACATGGACAGTCAGCGCGCGTCCGTCCGCCGCAGCAGATCGACCAGCTCGTCCTTCCAGAACCGCGCCCAGGTGTGAGTCCCGTGCCCGCGCGTCTCCGCCGTCGCCGGGATCAGCACGAAGCGCACCGTCGGCATCCGCCGCGCGGCGGGCTCGGCGATTCCGAGGTCGGGCGGGTTGATGAAGTCGTCGGCGGAGTTGATCCAGGTCGTCGGCACCCGGATCCGCTCGAGATCGGGCAGGGGATTGTAGGTGCGGCTGGCCTCGAGCTGGTAGATCAGGTCGTTGGCGTCGCGGGTGGCGATGTCGGCCTCGACCCGCTGGTCGATCCAGGCGTTGGCCGCCGCGCCGGTGGGATAGGTCTGCTGGACGTAGATCGGCGCGAGGCCGGCGACCTGGAGCAGCGAGACGGCGGCGCGCAGGCCCTGGATGGGCTCGCTGGTGTAATTGCCCTCGGCCCAGGCGGGATCGCGGCGGATGCCCTCGGCGGCCATGCGCCGCCACATCCGGTTGCGGCCGGCGATCTCGGCGGGAAGGCAGGCGAGCGGCATCATGGCGCGGGCGAAACCGGGGTGCGCCTCGGCCCAGACGAAGCCGTGCATGCAGCCCATCGAGGTGCCCATGAGCAGGCGAAGGCGGGTCACTCCGAGCCGCGCGAGCATCAGCCGCTGCGCCTCAACCATGTCGGCATAATCGTAATGCGGGAAGCGCGCGCGAAGGCCGTCGCTCGGCTTGGACGAGCGGCCGTGGCCGATCCCGTCGGGCAGGATGACGTAGTAGCGCGCGATGTCGAGCGGCTGGCCGGGCCCGTAAAGCTCGCCGGCGAATTGCGGCGCGAGGAACTGGCGGCCCGAGCCGCCGGTGCCGTGGAGGACCATCACCGCATTGTCGATCTCGCCGCGGGCGTTACGGTGCGGCATCCCGAGCGTGGCGTAGTGGATTCGAAGCTCGGGCAGGGTCTCGCCCGAGCGGAAATGGAAATCGTTGAGCGCGACGTCGCCTTCGGTGAGCCGGGAGCCGTAATCGGGCGCGGCCGGCGTCTGCGCAGCGGCGGCTCCGGCGAACATCAGCGCCGACAGGAAAAGGGCCAGCCCCCGCATTGCCAAGTCTCCTTCTCGATCACGACCGGTCGAGCATCTCCCTAACGCGCGCGGCCAGCTCGGCAAAGGCGAAGGGCTTGGCGACCAGCTCGATGCCGGGATCGAGGCGGCCCTCGTGGACGATCGCGTCGCGGGCGTAGCCGGTGGTGTAGAGGACCTTGAGGCCGGGCCGGATCCGGCGCGCCTCCTTCGCCAACTCAGCGCCGCTCATTCCGCCGGGCAAGACGACGTCGGTGAACAAGAGGTCGATCCGCCGCGCCTCCTCCTCGACGATCCTCAGCGCCGCGGCGCCGTCCGCGGCCTCCAGCACCTGGTAGCCGAGCTCGCCGAGCAACTCGACCGTGTACGCGCGAACGTCGTGATCGTCCTCGCAGACGAGGATGATCTCGTCGCCGCCGCCGCGCGGAGCCGCGGCGGCCTCGCTCTGCTCTTCCTCGGGAGATTCCGCCGTGAACCGGGGCAGGTAGATGTGGACCCGGGTGCCTTGCCCCGGCTCGGACTCGATCTTCAGGTGGCCGCCCGACTGCTTGACGAAGCCGTAGACCATCGAGAGGCCGAGCCCGGTGCCCTTGCCCACGTCCTTGGTGGTGAAGAAGGGCTCGATCGCCCGGCTCACGGTGTCCTGGTCCATGCCGAAGCCGGTGTCGGACACGGTGATCACCGCGTAGGTTCCGGCCTCGAGCCCGTTGGCCGCGGCGGCTTCGACGCGCGCGGCCGAGGTCTCGATCACCAGCCGGCCGCCGTCGGGCATGGCGTCGCGCGCGTTGACGGCGAGGTTGAGGATCGCGCTTTCGAGCTGGTGCGGATCGGCCTCGATCCGCCAGATGCCCGCGGAAAGCCGAGTCTCCACCTCGATCGTCTCGCCGATCGTGCGGTGAAGCAGGTCGGTCATTCCCGCGACCAGCGCATTGGGATCGATCGCTTTCGGCGCGAGCGGCTGGCGGCGCGAGAAAGCGAGCAGGCGCTGGGTGAGGGTCGCGGCGCGGTCGGCGCCGACCGAGGCACTGCCGATCGCGCGGACGATCCGCGGATCGGCGTCCGGCCCGAGCCGCCGGGCGACGAGATCGAGGTTGCCGGCGATCACCGTCAGCAGATTGTTGAAATCGTGGGCGATGCCGCCGGTGAGCTGGCCGACCGCCTCCATCTTCTGCGCCTGGCGAAGCGCCTCCTCGACCCGCTCGCGCTCGAGGATCGCGGCCTCGATCCGCGCCTCCAGCGACTGGTTGAGCTCGCGAAGCGCGGCTTCGGCCTCTTTGGCCTCGGTGATGTCGTAGGCGGCGCCGATGAAGCCGATGTGCTCGCCGGCGGCGCCGAAGCGCGGCTGGGAAACCGAGCGCAGCCAGCGATAGCCGCCCCCCGCGCCCTTGTAGCGGCCCTCCAGGACGAAGGTTTCGAGGCTGGCTTCGCCGGCGATCGATTCCGCGACGATCCGCACCCGATCTTCGGGGTGGATGATCGTCCGCCAGTCGAAATCGGCCGCCGCCTCGCGCGGGATTCCGAGGAAATCGACATAGGCCTGGTTCACGAAGTCGCGCTTGCGGTCGAGCCTGGTCACCCACATCGCGACCGGCGTGCTGTCGGCGATCCGGCGGAAGCGCTCCTCGCTCTCGCGCAGCTCCTCCTCGGCCCGTCGCCGTTCGACCAGCTCGCGCTGGGCGGCCTCGAACAGCCGCGCATTGTCGATCGCCACCGCGGCCTGCCCGGCGATTCCGACGAGCAGCTCTTCGTGCCGGGCGGTGAAGCGGCCCGGCAAAGCGTGGCCGAAGAAGAGACCGCCGGTCACCTCGCCGGACCGGGAGACGACGGGCACCGCCAGATAGGACGTGACCGGCAGATGCCCTTTCGGCATTCCCCGATAGGGTTCGCTGAGACCGTAGCGCGGGTCCTTGGTGATGTCGTCCGATCGCACCGGTCCTTCGCCGCCGAACGTGGGCGCGAAGATCGCGGTGTTGCGCGGCATCGGGAATTTGTCGAACTCGGAGCGGTCGACGCCGGAGACGGTGTAGAGCATGTAGCTCTCGCCGGCCGCGTTCAGCACGTTGTAGAAGAAGGCGCCGAACTGCGCGCCCGAAAGCTCGACTCCGGCGTCGGTGACCATCTGCACGACGTTCTGAAGATCGAGCTCGGGCGCGATCTGCGCGCCGATCCGGTTGAGGGTCTCGAGCGATCTCTTGTCCTCGCGAAGCTGCTGCTCGGCCTTACGCGCGTCGTCGATGTCGACGGCGAGGCCGACATAGCCGATCAGTGCTTCCTGGGCGTCGAAGCGCGGCCGGCAGGCGACCCGCATCCAGCGATAGTCGCCGGCGGCGTCACGGAAGCGGGCTTCGTAGCCATAGTCGCTCCTGTCGGCCCAGGCGCGGTCGCGAGTCTCCAGCACGCCGGCGAGGTCGTCGGGATGGATCATCTGCGTCCAGAAGGTCCCGGTCAGCTGCTCGGCCGAGACTCCGGCGACCTCCTCGAATGCCTTGTTGGCGAATTCGATTCCGCCGGGTCCCGTCACCCACACCGGCGAAGGAGCGCTGTCGGCCATCGCCCGGAACCGCTCCTCGCTCTCCCGGCGCGCCTCGTCGGCGAGCTTGAGATCGTGGATGTCGGTGCAGGTGCCGTACCAGCGGACGATCTCGCCGCTCTCGTCGCGCACCGCCTGGGCGCGGCCGAGCACCCAGCGATAGTCGCCCGAACGGTGCCTCAGGCGATATTCGATATGATAGGGCTCGCCGGTCTCCAGGCAGCGGCGCCAGACGCTCCAGGCATTGTCCTGGTCGTCGGGGTGGAACATTCCGTTCCAGGCCTCGCCGTCGGTCGATCCTTCGGGGACTCCGGTATATTCGTACCAGCGGCGGTTGTAATAATCGTGATAGCCGTCGGGCAGGGTCGACCAGATCATCTGATCGACCGAATCCGCCATCGCCTTGAAGCGTGTCTCGCTGTCCCTGGTGCGGCGCTCGCTCTCGACCCGTTCGGTCGTCTCGCTGACGATGCACAGAACGCCTCCCACCGCGCCGCTCTCGTCCGGCACGGGCGAGTAGGAGATGTCGAAATAGACCGTCTCGGGATAGCCGTGGCGCTCGATGTAGAAAGGGCGGTCCCTGGCGAACACGGTCTCGCCGGTCTCGCGCACCCGCCGCAGGAGCGGCTCGAGGTCGTCCCACAGCTCCGCCCAATTTTCCCGCGCCGGCCGGCCGAGCGCGCGCGGATGCTTGCCGCCGATCGTCGGCGCATAAGCGTCGTTGTAGAGCGCGACGAACTCGGGGCCCCAGAACAAGACGATCTGGGCCATTGCGGGAAGGATCAGGCCGACGGTGGTGTGAAGGCTCTGCGGCCATTGCGAAGGCGGGCCGAGAGGGGAATCCGACCAGTCGCGCGCCTCGATGAGGTCGCGCATCGCCCCGCCGTCGCCGGCCGCCGTCGAGGCGGCGGCGAGGGGCGCGGATTCGGCTCCGGAATCCGCGCCTCCTGCTTCAGAGCTTCGCACCAATCCCGCACCCCGCTTTTGGCCCACCGACGTCAATCCTCTTGGGGGCGATTCGTTCCTGCCAGGGCGGTCTCGTAAGACTCCGCGCTGAAGCCCGCCAGCCGCTCCGCGCCGGTGTCGAGGATGGGACGGCGGATCATGGACGGCTGGGCGAGCATCAGAGCGATCGCCTGGTCTTCGTCGAGCCCCTGCTTGTCCGCCTCGGGCAGCTTGCGGAAGGTCGTTCCGGAGCGGTTGAGAAGCCTCTCCCAGCCGAGCTCGCGCGCCCAGCCGCGCAGCCGCCCCTCGTCGATCCCCGCCGACTTGTAGTCGTGGAAATCGTAGGCGAACCCGCGCGCGTCCAGCCACGCCCGGGCCTTCTTGACCGTGTCGCAATTGCGAATGCCGTAGAGCGTGATCACCACAGGGATCGCACCGGATAGGAACGGATCGTCCTGTCGGCGGTGACCAGCGTGAACCCGCCCAGAATGGCGTGCGCGATCATCATCCGGTCCACGGGATCGCGGTGGATATTGGGAAGGGCCTCCGCGACTCGCCAGGCTTCGGCGGGGAAATCGATCACCGAGAAACCGATCAACTCCGCCAGCGAATCGAGCGACTCTTCGACAGGGAATCGTCCCCGCCTCTGTAGGTCGGCAAATTCGAAGGCGACGGGCGCGCTGACATGAAGGCTGTTGTCGGAGAACCGAATGGCGTCGACTGCCCGGTTCGAAATCCTGCGATCGCCAAGCGGTATCCAGACCAGAATCTGCGTATCAAGTAGAAGGCGCACCGAATTTGCGCTGGAAGCGCTCCTCAAGCTCCTCGTCGGTCATCGACGGCGGCACGATCGTGTCCTCGGGGCGCAAATGCGCGTATTTGCGGGCCAGCGCACCGAAGGCGGCCTTGCGTTTTGCGGCGGTCTCCCGGCGCCGCGCTTGCTCGGCTTGTGCGACCGGAACCAGCATCACCTGCGGCGCGCCTGCTTTATCCAGAACGATCTCCTCGCCGCGCAGCGCGGCTGCGACCAGTTGTGAAAGCCGGGTCTTTGCCTCGCCGATGTTTACGTGGATGGTCATGACTTAGCCAAGATAGCTTGGCCAATCTGCCATTGCAACTTCCGACGGCTCAGCAACCGCCCGATGGCGCGCGTTTCCGGCCACAGAGACCCGGATCGCGATCCGGAGGCTCGCCATGCACCCCGGGCGGACCGACACTGGTCAACCAGGCGGCGAGCCGCTCGGGGTCGCCGAGCAACAGGCCGTTGACCCGGTGATTTCGGCCTCTCGGCGCGACGTGGATCAATTGAGGCGGTAAGACCTGCGGCCCATCGCCGAAATACCAGCTTCGCTCCGGATCGAAGATCAGCACCGAGCCCGACTGGTCCTTTCTGATGTCGTCCGGGCTATGGTGATATTCGGGACGAAGACGCTCGAACATGCCATCCGGCTTTTGCCTGTAAAGTGCATCGGCGCGGCCCCTGAACTCTCGTTCGTAGTCGCCGATGGACACTGAGCGATGCACTCGGCCGGCCCAGGCGACCGCCCCGAGTTCCGCCGGTGCGCCATGACAGCCCAAGACCCAGTCGCCCGGTCGCGCGCAACGTCGGATCACGGGTTTGCACGTCGCGAGCGAAATCATTCCCTGATCGGGGCATGGTGCGATTCCATCGTCGCTCGTCATGACATAGCGATAGATCTCCATGCCGAAGATCCTGCGCCGGTTCACTCCCACTCGATCGTTCCCGGCGGCTTGCTCGTATAATCGTAGACCACGCGGTTGATGCCCTTCACCTCATTGACGATGCGCGTCGCCACGCGGCTCAAAAAGGCCGCGTCGAAGGGATAGACGTCGGCGGTCATGCCGTCGGTGCTGGTGACCGCGCGCAGAGCGCAGACGTGGTCGTAGGTGCGGTGGTCGCCCATCACGCCGACGGTGCGGACGGGCAGGAGGACGGCGAACGCCTGCCAGATCGCGTCGTAGAGGCCCGCATTGCGGATCTCCTCCAGATAGATGGCGTCCGCCTTGCGCAGGATGTCGCAGCGCTCCTTCGTCACCTCGCCGGGAATTCGGATGGCGAGGCCGGGGCCGGGGAAGGGGTGGCGGCCGACGAAGGCTTCGGGGAGGCCCAGTTCGCGGCCCAGTTCGCGGACCTCGTCCTTGAACAGCTCCCTCAAGGGCTCGACCAGCTTCATGTTCATCCGCTCGGGCAGCCCGCCGACATTGTGGTGGCTCTTGATCGTCACCGAAGGGCCGCCGGTGAAGCTGACGCTCTCGATCACGTCGGGATAGAGCGTGCCCTGGGCGAGGAAATCCGCGCCGCCGATCTTGCGCGCCTCTTCCTCGAAAATCTCGATGAAGGTCTTGCCTATCAGCTTGCGCTTGGATTCGGGCTCGTCGAGCCCGGCGAGGCCGCCGAGAAACTGGTCGGAGGCGTCCACGTGGACCAGCGGGATGTTGTAGTGATTGCGGAAGAGGCTGACGACTTGCTCCGCCTCGTTCGCCCGCATCAGCCCGTGGTCGACGAACACGCAGGTCAGCTGGTGGCCGATCGCCTCGTGGATCAGAACCGCGGCGACGGCGCTGTCGACCCCGCCGGAGAGCCCGCAGATGACTCGGCCGCTGCCGACCTGGGCCCGGATCTCGGCGATCTTGGTCGCGCGATATTCGGCCATCGTCCAGCCGCCCGGGAGGCCGCAGACGTGGCGGACGAAATTGGCGAGCAATTTGCCGCCGTCGGGCGTGTGGACCACCTCGGGATGGAACATCAGCGAGAAGAATCGGCGCTGCTCGTCGGTGGCGATGGCGTAAGGCGCGCCTTCCGAGGCCGCGACGACGCCGAAGCCCTCGGGCAGGGCCTCGACGCGGTCGCCGTGGCTCATCCACACCTGGTGAGTCTCGCCCTTCTTCCACAGGCCATCGAACAACATGCTCTCGCCGGTGATCTCGATGAACGCGCGGCCGAACTCGCGCTGGTCGGACGGCGCCACGCGGCCGCCCAATTGATGGGCCATGGTCTGCTGGCCGTAGCAGATGGCGAGCATCGGCAGGCCGGCGTCGAAGAAATGCTGCGGCGCGCGCGGACTGTCGTCCCGCATCACCGAGGAGGGGCCGCCCGACAGGATGATCCCCTTCGGCTTCAGCCGCTTGAACGCCTCGCCGGCGCGGTTGAACGGAGCGATCTCGCTATAGACCCCGGCCTCGCGCACCCGCCGCGCGATCAGCTGGGTCACCTGACTGCCGAAATCGACGATGAGGATGCAATCGCTGGGGCGCGCCGTCATGGCCGGGCGATAGGCAGCGGGGTAGCGAGTGTAAAGCGGCTCCCTCTCCCATGGGGAGAGGGTTGGGGTGAGGGGGTCGGATGTCCGAGGAAAACCCCAAATGCCGTACCCCCTCACCCTACCCTCTCCCCCCCGGGAGAGGGTTTTTCTGAGTGAGCTGCCAGGCAGCCTAGAACGGCAGCGGGAACAGCAGCAGGAAGCCGTTGGCCGTCAGCAAAGTGCCGAGCGCTCCGAGCACGGTGGCGAGGCCGAGGATCATCCGGTTGAGGGCGAGGATCGCGACCGAGCCGAGCACCAAAGCGAGCTGGAGGAAGACCTCCGCCATGTCGAAATTGTCGTCGCGGGCCGAAGCCTGCTCGCGCGCCGCCTCGAACGCCTGGGCCTGGGCGCGGAGCTGGGCCTTGCCCTCGCCGCGGAGGGGGTCGTTCGGCGCCGCTTGGTCCGGCTCGCTCTCGTAGCGGGTGACGGTCGCGCGATAGTCGGCGAGCTGGGCGGCCATGCGCGCGCGGGCCGCGGGGTCGAGGCCCGGCGCGGCGAGCTGCGCCTCGATCTCCGCCGCGCGCAGCTCGTAGGCCGTCTGGCGCACGTTCTTCGCCTGATAGAAAGCCCAGGTGTCGCTGGCGCGGACGTTGTTGTAGATCATGTCGTCGGTGGCGTTGCCGCCGCCCAGGCCGCCGACCGCGAGCACCGCCGCGAGGCAGGCGATCAGCAAGGCCGCGCGGCTCCGGAAGCGCTCGGCGCGGGCATTGTCGGCGCGGTCCTCGTGAAGCTCGGCGATCAGCTCCGCCGCGTCGTTGCTGTCCATGATGTCCCCCGTTCGGAATAAAGCTTGCGGCCCAGTCCGTTAGGCAGCGGCCGCGAGCCTGTAAAGTTAAGCACGTGCTAAACTGTATTGCCCAGCAGGTCGGATCGCGATACTTAAGCCCATGCTTAACGAATCGACCCGGCTCGATCTCGCCTTCCAGGCTCTGGCGGACCCCAGCCGGCGCGGCATGCTCGCGCGGCTGAGCCGCGGCCCGGCGAGCGTGTCGGAGCTCGCCCGCCCGCTCAGCATCAGCCTTCCGGCGGTGCTCCAGCATGTGCAGGCGCTGGAGGCGAGCGGGCTGGTCAGATCGGAGAAGAAGGGACGCGTGCGCACCTGCCGGCTGGAGCCCAAGGCGCTCGGCGCGGCCGAGGCCTGGATCGCCGAGCAGCGCGCCCTGTGGGAAGGCCGGCTCGACCGGCTGGAGGATTTTCTGGTGGAGATGCAAGCGAAGGAGAAAGCCAGGTGAGCGACCATGACCTCGTGCTGGAGCGGGTGCTCGACGCGCCGCGCGAACTCGTCTGGAAGGCGCTGACGACGCCGGAGCATATCCGCAAATGGTGGGCGCCCCGGCCCTATCGGACGACCGACATCGCGCTCGACCTCGTTCCGGGGGGGATTTTCCGGATGCGCATGGTCGGCCCCGACGGCTTCGACACCGGCACCGGCGGCACCGGCTGCGTGCTCGACGTCGCCGAGGGGACAAGAATCGTCTGGACCTCCGCGCTCGGCCCGGGCTGGCGGCCGAACGATCCGGGGCCTGCCGCCGATTGCGGCGGCTTCCTGTTCACCGCGATCATGAGCATCGAGGACGCACCCGGCGGCAAGACGCTCTACCGCGCCGTCGCCATGCACAAGAGCCTCGCCGACGCCGAGACCCACGCCAAGATGGGCTTCCACGAAGGCTGGGGCACCTGCGCCGACCAGCTCGGCGAGGTGGCGGGGACCCTCGCATGAGTGCGACGGTGACCGTGGAGCGGCGCTTTGCTGCGCCGCCGGAGGCGGTGTTTGACGCCTGGCTCGACCCTGCCGCCGCGAGTCGGTTCCTGTTCGCGACCCCGGGCGGGGTGATGGAGAAAGTCGAGATCGATCCGCATATCGGCGGCGGCTTCACGGTGATCGAACGGCGCGGCGAGACCCAAGCCGAGCATCATGGCGAATATGTCGAGATCGACCGGCCGCGCCGCCTGGCCTTCGATTTCTGGACAAGCTTCAGTGCCGAGCGGACCCGGGTCTCGATCGACATCGAACCCGACGGCGGGGGATCGCGTGTCACGCTTACGCACGAGGGCGTTGGGGCGGACTGGACGGAGAAGACCCGCCAGGGCTGGACGACGATCCTCGACGGGCTCGCCCGAACCCTGGAGAGCTAGACTGTATCTACCCCTCCCCCTGAGGAGGAGGGTAGGGGTGGGGGTTTACGGCGCCGGTGATTGTCCGGCCACGCCAGGACCCCTCGCCCCAGCCCTCTCCCGATGGGAGAGGGGGCTGAATGTGGGTATGGCCTGGGCGGCTCAGCAGGCGGTCGCCGCGCTGCCGACGAGGGCGCCGAGAGCGCCGCCGATGATCGCGCCTTCGACGCTGCTGCCGTGGCCGTAATGGCCGCCATGACCGTAATAGCCGCCGTGATGTCCGCTGCTGTGGTCGATCGCCGCGCCGAGCGCCGCGCCGGCCGTCCCGCCGACCACCGCGCCGGCCGCCGGATCACAGCCGTGATAATAAGCGCCCTGGCCGTAATAAGCGGGCCCGTAAGCGGGCGGATAATAGCCGGGCGCGTAGCCGTAGGGCGGGTAATAAGCGCCGTAATAAGGCGTGTAATAGGCGCCGATCGCGATCCCCGGATAGGCATAGCCGTAGCCGTAAGGATTGCCGCCATAATAGCGGCCGTAGCCGCGGCCATAATGTCCGCCATGGCCGTAATAGCCGCCGTGGCCGCCATGATAGCCGCCATGGCGCCCGCGCTGCGCCTCAGCGGTCGAGGGCAGCATGGCCAGCGCGGAGGCGGCCGCAACCAGGAGGATTTTCTTGAGCATGATACGTCGCTCCCTGATCAGAAATTCGACTCGAACGCACTGGCCGATAGCCAGCGCTTTCAACCACCTAGGCTTAGCCGAAGCTGAACGCGGGCGAAACGGGGCCGCCTTTATTTCAGGCGCGGGCGCTGACCAGCCCACCTGCCTGCCCACTCATCGCGCCGCCACCCGCAGCCCCGTATAGTGCGCGATAAACGCGTACATGTCGGTATATTCGGCGATCTGCTTGTCGGTCGGCTTGCCCGAGGCGTGGCCGGCGCGGGTCTCGATCCGGATCAGGTGGGGCGCGCCGTTCGGGTCGGCGTTCTGGATCGCGGCGATATATTTGAAGCTGTGCCCGGGAACGACGCGGTCGTCGGTGTCGGCGGTGGTCACCAGCATCGGCGGATAGGCGGTGCCCGCACGGATGTTGTGATAGGGCGAATAGGCCCTGAGCACCCGGAAATCGGCCTCGCGGTTGGGGTAGCCGTAATCGTCGACCCAATAGCGCCCGGCGGTGAAGCGGTCGAAGCGGAGCATGTCCATCACGCCGACGGTCGGCAAAGCGGCGGCGAACAGGTCCGGCCGCTGGTTGAGCACCGCGCCGATCAGCAGGCCGCCGTTGGAGCGGCCCTCGATCGCCAGCTGGCGGCTGGTCGTGACGTGCTCGCGGATCAGGTATTCGCCGGCGGCGATGAAGTCGTCGAACGTGTTCTGCTTGTTGGCGAGCCTTCCGGCGTCGTGCCAGGCCTCGCCATATTCGCCGCCGCCGCGAAGGTTGGCGACGGCGAGGATCCCGCCCATGTCGACCCAGGTCATCCATTTGGGCTGGTAGCGCGGAAGCTCGGTCGCGTTGAATCCGCCATAGCCGTAGAGCAGGGTCGGCTGCGGCCGGCTCCGGTCGAGGTCGCGGCGGTGGACGAGGAACATCGGCACCCGCGTCCCGTCCTTCGAATTGTAGAAGACCTGGCGGACCTCGTAGCGCGCCGGATCGAAGGCCAGGCGCGATTCGGCGAAGACACTCGTCCGGCCGGTGGCGCTGTCGTAGCGGTAGATCGCGCCCGGGCTGTTGAAGCTCGCGAAGCTGTAGAAGGTCTCGGCCGAAGACTGGTCGCCGCGGAAGCCGCCGGCGCTGCCGATGCCGGGCAGGCGGATGAGGCCGGTGCGCGTCCCCTCGAGGTCGAAGGTGCGCACCTCGCTCTTGGCGTCGGCGAGGTAGCGGACGATCAGCTGGCGCCCGACGATCGAGGCGCCCTGAAGGGTCGCCCTGTCCTCCGGCACGATCTCGCGGATCGCCAGCTGCGGGCGGGAGATGTCGGTGGCGACGATGCGCTGGCGCGGCGCGCCCTTGTTGGTGCTCCAGTAGAAGACGTTTCCGCGGTTGCCGAGATAGGACCAGTCGTTCTCGAACCCGGCTATCAGCTGGCGCGGCGCCGCCTCCGGCCGGGCGAGGTCGATCAGCGTGATCTCGTAGCGCGCGTCGGTGCCCTCGGAGCTTGAGACGATCAGCCAGCGTCCGTCCTCCGAGACCTCGGCGGTGTGGCCGAGCCGCGGCCGGTCGGGCGTGGCGTAGACCAGCCGGTCCTCGCTCTGCGGCGTTCCGAGGCGATGGAAATAGACCTTCTGATTCTCGTTGAGCGACTGGAACTGGGTCCCCGTGGCCGGCTCGGCGAAGCGCGAATAATAGAAACCCGATCCGTCCCTGGCCCAATCGAGGTTGGAGAATTTGACCCAGCGCACCTCGTCGCTCGTCGGCCGGCCGGTGGCGACGTCGAGCACGCGCACGGTGCGCCAGTCGGTGCCGCCGTCCTGCACCGAATAGAGCAGGTGGCTGCCGTCGTGCGAAGGATCCCATTCGGCGAGCGCGGTAGCGCCGTCCTGCGACCATGTGTTGGGATCGATCAGCACCCGCGGAGCGCCGTCGATCCCCTCGCGGACGTAGAGCACCGCCTGGTTCTGAAGCCCGTCGTTGCGGGTGTAGAAATAGCGGCTTCCGGCTTTCTCCGGCAGGCTGAACCGCTCGTAATCGTAGAGCTCGGTCATCCGCGCCCGGATCGCGTCGCGCCCCGGAAGCGCGGCGAGGAACGCCTCGGTGACCCGGTTCTGCGCGGTCACCCAGGCGCGCACCGCCGGGTCCTGCCGGACGTCGTTCTCGAGCCAGCGATAGGGATCGGCGACCCGCTCCCCGAACTGCTCCTCGGCCACCTCGCCGCGCGCCGTCTCGGGATAGGCGATCGGCGTGGAGGCGGGCTGGGCAAGCGCGGAAGCGGCGGCGAAGGGGAGCAGCAGGGCAGGGAGAAGACGCATCGGGACAGCTCTTTCGATGTGCGGGACGACGGAGGGTCTAGTTCATCCGGTGACGAGTTTAAATCACGACCGCTCATCCTGAGGAGGGACTGAGCCCGTGCTTCGATATGGCATTTCGCCAGGCTCAATGCCTACTCAGCATGAGCGGAAAGGAAAGAACGCTCATCCTGAGTAGCGGCTGAGCTTGTCGAAGACGCGTATCGAAGGACAGGCTCACCGGCTCCTCAGGATGAGCGAGAAGGTAAGCGGGGATGAGCCTAGCAGCCCCGTGCGCGGCGGCAAGCCGCGTCCGCCCCAAGCCCGCCACCCTGACTTGTTTCAGGGTCCAGGTCTCCGCCACCCCCGGGGCTCGTCCTTGATGTCCCGAGTCTCGACATAGGCGGGTGCATGTGGCATATGCCATGTAATATGCCACGGAGACCATGATGGGCGCGGAGCGTCATGTGAAGCTGTTCAAGAACGGAAGAAGCCAGGCGGTCCGGATTCCGCGCGAGTTCGAGCTTCCGGGCGAGGACGCCATCATGCGCAAGGAAGGGGGGCGGCTGATCATCGAATCGGCGCCGCCGCGCTCGTTGCGCGCGATCCTTGCGGCGATGGCCCCGATCGAGGAGGATTTCGGTCCGATCGACGATCCCGCGCCCGAGCCGGTCGATTCGTGACTCGCTACCTGCTCGATACGAACATCGTCTCCGATCTCGTCCGCAATCCGCAGGGCGCCGCCGCCGCGCGCCTCGTGGGCATCGACGAGCGCGCGATCGGCACCAGCATCATCGTGGCGGCGGAGCTTCGCTACGGCGCGGTCCGGCGGGGCTCGGCCCGGCTGACGGCGCAGCTGGAGAAGATTCTCGGCGCGATCGAAGTGCTGCCGTTCGAGGCGCCGGCCGAGCGGGTCTATGGCGAACTGCGTTGCAGCCTCGAGGCGGCGGGGAGGCCGACCGGCGCGAACGACCTGCTCATCGCCGCGCACGCGCTCGCGCTCGGCCGTAGCCTCGTCACCGACAATTTGCGGGAATTCTCGCGGGTGGCGGGACTGCCGCTGGAGAACTGGCTTCGGGACGCCTAGGTCTTATCGACATTTGGCTTTCTACCCCCTCCCCCTGAGGGGGAGGGTAGGGTGGGGGTTTACGGAGTCGGCGGTTGTTCGATCACGCCGGAACCCCTCACCCCAACCCTCTCCCCATGGGAGAGGGAGCTCGATCGTGCTGAATGTGCTTCGTCCTGGAGGCCCGGCGCGCGTTCGGGCGTTTGAACGTCGCCACGTTTCGGGAGTCACTCATGCGCTGGACCCTTCTTCCCCTCGCCCTGATCGCCGCCGCGGCCGTCCGCGCGGCTCCTCCCGCGGACCCCGGCTCGCCCGCCTCCTACGCCCCCGTCGATCCGCAGCGCCTGTCGCAATGGACGCGCGCCTTGGCCGCCGACGAGATGCAGGGCCGGGCGCCCGGCACCGAGGGCGAGACCCGCGCGGTCGCCTGGCTCTCGCAGCAATTCGCGGCCCTCGGCCTCCAGCCCGGCGGCGAGAATGGCGGCTGGACCCAGCGCGTGCCGCTGATCCACACCCAAATGCCCGCCTCGGCCCGTTTCGCCATCGCCGGCCACGGGGAGACGATCGCGCTCGAATCCCCGCGCGACATCTACGTCAGCACCGCTCGCGAGACCGACCGGGTGCGGATCGCCGCCGCTCCGATGGTCTTCGTCGGCTACGGAGTCACCGCCCCCGAACGGGGCTGGGACGATTTCGGGGATGCCGACCTCAACGGCAAGATCGCCGTCTTCCTCGTCAACGATCCGGATTTCGAGGCTTCGGCCGGCGAGCCCGCCGCCGGGCGCTTCGGCGGCCGGGCGATGACCTATTACGGCCGCTGGACCTACAAGTTCGAGGAAGCGGCGCGGCGCGGGGCGATCGGCGCCCTGGTGATCCACGAAAGCGAGGCGGCCGGCTATGGCTGGAACACCGTCCAGGCGCCGGGCGGGGAGAATTACAACGTCGTCCTCGCCCCAGGCGCGCGCCGTCCGGTCCTCCTCCAGGGCTGGATCCAGCGCGACGTCGCCGCCGGCCTCTTCCGCCGCGCCGGGCTCGATTTCGAGGCGGCGAAGCGCCAGGCGCGCAGCGGCCGCTTCCGCCCGGTCGATCTCGGCGCCGCCTTCTCCACCGATCTGCCGGTCGCCGTCGCGCGGGTGGAGAGCCACAACGTCATCGGCCGCCTGCCCGGCAGGCGCCGCCCGCAGGAGACGATCCTCTTCTCCGGCCATTGGGACGCCTACGGCACCGGCCCGGCCGACTCGCGCGGCGACACGATCCGCAACGGCGCCCACGACGACGCTCTGGGCCTCGCCGGGGTGCTCGAGATCGCCCGCCTGTTCCGCGCCGGCCCGCGCCCGGAGCGCACCTTGCTCTTCGCCGCCTGGACCGCCGAGGAGCGCGGCCTGCTCGGCTCCGAATATGGCGCGGCCAATCCGCTCTATCCGGCGGAGACGATGGTCGCCAGCATCACTCTGGACACGCTCCAATCGGCCGGCCCGGCGCGCGACGTGGTGCTCATCGGGCAGGGCCAGAACAGCCTCGAGGACCTGATGGCCGCCGAGGCCGCGGCGCAGGGCAGGGCGGTGACTCCCGACGCCCAGCCGCAGCGCGGCCTGTTCTACCGCGCCGATCATTTCCCCTTCGCCAGGCGCGGCGTTCCGACTCTCCTGCTGATGGCGCTCGGCGGCGGAGTCGACCTGGTCGATGGCGGGCGCGAGGCGGGCGACCGCTGGGTCAGCGAGTTCACCGCGCATTGCTACCACCAGACCTGCGACCAATGGTCGGTGGACTGGGATCTGCGCGGCGCGGCGCAGGACGTCGCTCTCGCCTACCGCATCGGCCGCCGCCTCGCTTTCTCGCGCGACTGGCCGGTGTGGCGCGAGGGCTCGGAATTCCGCGCCGTGCGGGAACGATCCGAGGAGCGCCGCCGCTAAGCCGCCCGTCTCCGCCCCGGACCGCGAATCAAGTTGCGGGCAGCATGCCGGCAAGTAACGAAAAACGCGGAGAAGTTTTCGGCTGCGAAACATGGAGACAATTTTGTCGTGGATTTGGAACGCAACCATGGCTAAGGGGTTGCGGTTCTGGCCAAACCCCGTGCGTATGATCGGGGGGCCCGAATTCGCTGTCCCGCTGTCCCGTGCGGATAGCAACCCAAGGAGGTTGTAATGCTTTCGAAAAAACTGGCTGCGGTCGCCGCCATCTCGATGATCACCGCCAGCAGTGCTGCGGTGGCTCAGTCGGCTCAGCCTTTGAGCCTTGCCAGCCCGAGCGCCCCGCGCGCGGGCGCTCCCACCGCGGGCGAGAGCAATCTCGATCGTGGCGGCTACGGCATCTACATCGTCGGCGCTGTCGTGCTCGCCCTCATTATCTGGGGCATCATCGAGCTCACCGACAACGACGACGGCCCGCACAGCCCGTAAGCTGAGCACAGGGGATTCCCCGGAAGGTGCGCTCCGAGAGATCGGGGCGCATTTTCTTTTGGGCGACGGTTGCATAATTATGCAAGGATATGCATAGACCCCGCATGTCCGTTCCTGTCGCCATCTTCGGAGCCTCGGGTTTCGTCGGCGCCGAGCTTCTCCGGCTCTGCGCCGCGCATCCGGCGCTCGATCCGGTCCATCTCTACGCCGACAGCCAGGCCGGAAAGCCCCTCGCCGAGGTGCACCCCCACCTTGCTTTGGCCTACCCCCGGCATGTTCTGGAGCATGCTCCCGCGCGGATTCCGGGGGACTCCCGGGTGGTTTTCGCGGCGCTCCCGCACGGCGAATCGCAGAAAATCGCCCCCGCCATCCTCGATTCGGGGGCTTTGTTCGTCGATCTGGGCGCGGATTTCCGCCTTTCCGACGCCGCCGCCTACGAGCGCTGGTACCACGAGCCGCACAGTGCGCCGGACCTCCTGGGCCGCTTCGTCTACGGCATCCCCGAGCTCCACCGCGAGGCGATCGCCGGCGCCAGGGCGGTCGCCGCAGCCGGCTGCTATCCCACAGCCGCGATCCTCGCCCTCAAACCCCTGCTCGGCCTGATCGACCCCGACACGATCGCCGTCGACGCCGCCTCGGGAGTCAGCGGCGCCGGCAAGGGGCTCAAGGAGGCCACCCACTTCAACAGCGTCGACGAGAGCATGACCGCCTACGGCCTGCTCCATCACCGGCACACCGCGGAGATGGAGATGGCGCTCGGCGGCAAGATCCTCTTCACGCCCCACCTCGCGCCGATGAACCGCGGAATCCTCGCCACCTGCAGCGCGATCGCCAAAGGCCCCTGCGACCCGCTCGACGCGCTTCGCAGCGCCTATGAGGGCGAGCCGTTCATCCATGTCTCGGAGCGCCCGCCCTCGACCAAATGGGCCCTGGGCTCGAACGCGGTCCACCTCACCGCGCGCTACGACGAGCGCACCGGCCGGGTGCTCGCCATCGCCGCGCTCGACAATCTCGTGAAGGGAGCCGCGGGCCAGATGATCCAGTGCGCCAATCTCATGCTCGGCCTCGACGAGAGTGCCGGGCTCAGCACGGTGGGAGTGTGGCCGTGAGCGTCACCGCCGCCTTGGGCTTCGTCGCAGCCGGCTGCCACGCCGGGATCAAGCGGCGCCGCTACGACATGGCGCTGGTCGCCACCGACGACCGCCGGCCGGCGACCTGCGTCGCGGTCTTCACCCAGAACAAGTTCGTCGCGCCCCCGGTGGTGCTCGACCGTCAGCGCCTCGCCGCGAACGGCGGCAAGGCGGCGGCGATCGTCGTCAATTCGGGCAACGCCAATGCCGGCACCGGGGCCCGCGGCATGGCCGACGCCGAGGCGATGAGCGCGGCCGCGGCCGAGGCGCTCGGCATCGACAAGGCCCACGTGCTGGTCTCCTCGACCGGAATCATCGGCACGCCGCTGCCGATGGACGTGATCCTCCCCGCCGTTCCGAAGCTCGCCAGGAAGCTCTCCGCCGAGGGCGGCGAGGATGCCGCGCGGGGAATCCTCACCACCGATCACCGGGCCAAGGAGGCGGTGGTGGAGGGCTCGACCTTCACCCTCGGCGGCATGGCCAAGGGCTGCGGGATGATCGCTCCGAACATGGCGACCATGCTCGCCTATCTGACGACCGACGCGGAGCTTCCGCAGGGCGAGCTGCAGGCGATCCTTCGCGAGGCGGCGGACCGGACCTTCAACACGCTCAACGTCGACGGCGCGACCTCGACCAACGACACCGTCATCCTGCTCGCCAACGGCCGGCGCGGCCCCGCCGACCGCGCCGAGTTCGCCGACGCGGTCCACCGCCTGTGCGAGGACCTGACTATGCAGATGGCGCGCGACGCCGAAGGGGTGACCAAGGTCGTCCGGCTCAAGGTCACCGGCGCAGCGAGCGATTCCGAAGCGCGCGCGGCGGCCAAGAACATCGCCGAGAACAACCTCGTCAAATGCTCGTGGCACGGCGGAGACCCCTATTGGGGGCGCCTTTTGGCCGCCGCGGGGTCCGCAGGCGTCGAATTCGAGCCCGGGAGGTGCTTCGTCGCATACGGGGGCACCGTCGTTGCGCGCGCGGGAGCACCCGTAAAACATGCGGGAGGCACCGTAAAAAAGCACATGGAGCATGACGAAATCGAGATCGAAGTGGGCCTCGGAGCGGGCTCCGGAAGCGCCCAGGTCATCGGAATCGACCTCGGTCCGGGCTACATCAAGGAAAATGTGAAAACGTCATGACCCCGACCGAGACCGCGCGCATACTTATTCAGGCGCTGCCCTACATCCAGCGCTTCCGCGGCAAGACAGTGGTCGTGAAGCTCGGGGGGGCGGCGATCGACGCCGAGCTCGACCGGGCGCTGGCCCAGGACGTCCTGCTCCTCAGGAGCGTCGGCGTGCGCTGCGTGCTCGTCCACGGCGGCGGCCCTCAGGTCGACGCGCTGATGAAGCAGATGGGCAAGAAGCCCGAATTCCGCGACGGCCTGCGCGTCACCGACGCCGAGACGCTGCGGATCGTGCGCATGGTCCTGGTCGGCGAGGTCAGCCGCAACCTGGTCGCGACGATCAACAAGGAATCCCCCGCCGATCCGGTCGCCGTGGCGGTCGCCGGCGAGGATGGCGGCCTGCTGATCACCAGGCCGCGCGATCCCGCGCTGGGCTTCGTCGGCGACGTCGCGGAGGTCCGCGCCGAGCGCCTCCACGGCCTGCTCGACCAAGGGCTCGCTCCAGTGGTTTCCACCGTCGGCGCCGATCCCTCGGGCCAGCCCTACAACATCAACGCCGACGAGGCGGCGATGGCCATCGCGGTGGCGATGGACGCGGAGAAGATCGTCTACCTCACCGCCGCACCCGGCCTGCTCGAGGACCCGAAGGACGAAAGCACGCTCGTCCAGCGGCTGAGCTCCGACGCGCTTCGCGAGCGGATCGAGCACGAAAGCGTCAGCGCGGGAATGATCCCCAAGCTCAAGGCCTGCGCCGACGCTGTCGACGGCGGAGTCGGCTCCGCCCACATCATCGACGGGCGCGTGCCCCACGCGCTGCTGATCGAAATCCTCACCGATCAAGGCATCGGCACGATGGTCACCCGGGAGAAAGCTGCATGACCGCTAGCCCTTATAAGTCATCCCGGCGAAGGCCGGGACCCATGAACACAGGGGTCTCAGGTGAGGCGGAGTCGACCGTGCGCGACCTCAGCCACTTCGGTTCATGGGTCCCGGCTTTCGCCGGGATGACTCCATTTTCATCTCCGTTTGGGGAGACCGCCCGATGACCGACCTGCTGACCATCGCCGGCCTGCCCGACGGCGCGCTGGCGGAGATCCTCGCTCTGTCCGAGCGCGACGATCTCGGCGCGCCGCTCGCCGGCAAGGGCGTCGCTTTGGTCTTCCAGAAGCCCTCGGCGCGGACCCGCAACTCGATGGAGATGGCGTGCGTCCAGCTCGGCGCCCACCCCGTCTACATCCAGAAGGACGAGGTCGGCCTCGGCACCCGCGAGAGCGCCGAGGACGTGGCGCGTACGCTCGCCTGCTACCATTCGGTCATCGCCGCGCGGGTGATGGACCATCGCGATCTCACCGCGATGGCCGACGCGGTCGAAACTCCGGTGCTCAACCTGCTCTCCGACAGCGATCATCCGCTCCAGGCCTTCGCCGACCTGCTCACGGTCAAGCAGTTGCTCGGCCGGCTCGAAGGGGCGCGGATCGCCTATGTCGGCGACGCCGACAACAATGTGGCCCGCTCCCTCGCCCAGGCCTGTGTCGCGGTGGGAGCCGAACTGACCCTCGCCAGCCCGGCCGCTTATGCGCTGAAGGATGCGCCTTACGGCGTTCGCCGGGTGGTCGATCCGGCCGAGGCCGTCGCCCGCGCCCAGATCGTCTACACCGACGTCTGGGTCTCGATGGGGCAGGATTCCGAAGCCGACGCCCGGCGCAAGGCCCTCGCCGCCTATCAGGTCGATGCCGCGCTGATGGCCAGATCGAGCGACGCCTGGTTCCTCCACTGCCTGCCGGCCCGCCGCGGCGAGGAGGTCACCGACGAGGTGATGGAAGGTCCGAAGAGCGCGGTCTGGCGCCAGGCCGAAAACCGAATGCACACCGCCCGCGGCGCGCTCGCCTGGCTGGCGGGGGTTCGGTGATGTTTCCCAATGAGTCATCCCGGCGAAAGCCGGGACCCATGAACATGGCGATCGAGGGAATGCGATGACGACGTCGCCAACCTTTATAGTCTTCGGTTCATGGGCCCCGGCTTTCGCCGGGGTGACTCCGAGGGGGATGCGGGGAGCACGTCCATGACCGACACCCGCTCGCGCCGCCTGCGCACGCTCGCCGACCTCATCCGCGCCGACGCGCTCGCCAGCCAGGAGGAGGTGACCGAGCGTCTTCGCTCGTTCGGCTTCGACGTCACTCAGGCGACGGTCTCGCGCGACCTCGACCAGATCGGCGCGATCAAGGTGAAGAGGGGCGGCGTGCTCTCCTACGCTCTGCCCGACCAGATCGGCGCGGCGGACTGGGGCACCGACCGCCTCCAGCGGATCCTCGCCGAATGGGTGACCGGAATGGAGGTGGCCGGCCAGCTGATCGTCATCAAGACTCCGCCCGGCTCCGCCCATCTCGTCGCCTCGGCGATCGATCAGGCGGCGATGCCCGAGATCGCCGGCACCGTCTCGGGCGACGACACGATGTTCGTCTGCTGCCGCGACCAGGTCAACGCCCACGCGATCCTCACCCGCTTCAAGCGGATGATGGGGCAGAAGGTCAGCTATGCGTGACTGGCACCTTTTTTTGCTCCCCGGCGAAGGCCGGGGCCCAGGAGGGCCCCAGCCCTGGACCCCGGCCTTCGCCGGGGAACAAAGGCGGCGTCTGCTAAGGATTTCAAATGACCGATAAACCCAAAAAGGTCGTCCTCGCTTATTCGGGCGGGCTCGATACCTCGATCATCCTCAAATGGCTTCAGACCGAATATGGCGCGGAGGTCGTCACCTTCACCGCCGATCTCGGGCAGGGAGAGGAGGTCGAGCCTGCGCGGCGCAAAGCCGAGCTGCTCGGGATCAAGCCTCAGAACATCTTCATCGACGATCTCAGGGAGGAGTTCGTCCGCGACTACGTCTTCCCGATGTTCCGGGCGAACACGGTCTATGAGGGCGACTATCTGCTCGGCACCTCGATCGCCCGGCCGCTGATCGCCAAGCGCCAGATCGAGATCGCGAGGCAAGTCGGCGCCGACGCGGTCTGCCACGGCGCCACCGGCAAGGGCAACGACCAGGTCCGCTTCGAGCTCGGCTATTACGCTCTGGAGCCCGACATCCGGGTCATCGCCCCCTGGCGCGAATGGGAATTCGCCAGCCGCGAGCAGCTGATCGACTTCGCCGAGAAGCACCAGATTCCGATCGCCAAGGACAAGCGCGGAGAATCCCCTTTCTCGGTCGACGCCAACCTCCTCCACTCCTCCTCGGAAGGAAAAGTGCTCGAGGACCCGGCGGTCGAGGCGCCCGAATATGTCCACCAGCGCACCATCTCGCCCGAGGACGCGCCGGATAAGCCCACGATCGTCACCATCGCGTTCGAGAAGGGCGATCCGGTCGCCATCGACGGCGAGCGGCTGTCGCCCGCGGCTTTGCTGACCGAGCTCAACCGGCTCGGCCACGACAACGGCATCGGCCGGCTCGATCTGGTCGAGAACCGCTTTGTCGGAATGAAGTCGCGCGGAGTCTACGAGACTCCCGGCGGCACCATCCTGCTCGCCGCCCATCGCGGGATCGAGAGCATCACGCTCGACGGCGGAGCGATGCACCTCAAGGATTCGATCATGCCGCGCTACGCCGAGCTGATCTACAACGGCTTCTGGTTCGCCCCCGAGCGCGAGATGCTCCAGGCGCTGATCGACAGGAGCCAGGAGCATGTCTCGGGAACGGTGCGGATGAAGCTTTACAAGGGTAACGCCACCGTCATCGGCCGGGAGAGCCCGCTGTCGCTTTACGACCAGGATCTGGTGACCTTCGAGGAAGGCCTGAGCGGCTACGACCACCGCGACGCCGCGGGGTTCATAAGGCTGAACGCGCTGAGGCTGAGGACGTTGGCGAAGCGGGCGGGGCGGGGGAAGGTCTGAAGGAACGTGGGAGTCATCCCGGCGAAAGCCGGGACCCATGAACACTGGTGCTTGAGGGTGAGGCGAATGCGTCGTCGCCATACATCATGCGCTTCGGTCCATGGCCCCGGCTTTCGCCGGGGTGACTCAATAGCTAAGCTCCCGGCCATGAACCTCGCCATCCTCGAAACAGGAACCCCGCCGGGGCCGCTGGAAGAGCGGTTCGGGCGCTATCCGGCGATGTTCGAGGATCTGCTCGGCATGAAGGCGACGAGCTACGACGTCGCCGCCGGCGCCCTGCCTCCCGACGTCGGCCGGCACGGCGCTTATCTCGTCACGGGCTCGCCGGCCGGCGTCTATGACGATCTGCCGTGGATCGCGCCGCTCAAGACCTTCCTTCGCGCCGCGCACAAGCGGGCGAAGCTCGTCGGCATCTGCTTCGGCCACCAGATCATGGCCGAGGCGCTGGGCGGGCGGGTCGAGAAATCGGCCAAGGGCTGGGGCGTCGGGCTCCAGAGCTATCCGATCGTCCGCCACGAGCCGTGGATGGACACTGTCCCGCTCGTCTCGGTCCCCGCCTCGCACCAGGACCAGGTGGTCGAGCAGCCCCCGCGGGCCGAGGTGATCGCCTCGTCGGTCTTCACGCCTTATGCCGGGCTCGCCTGGAGCGACGGCCCGTCCATCTCCTTCCAGTTCCACCCGGAGTTCGACCCCGCTTTCGCCAAGGCGCTGATCGCCGAGCGCTACGACCGCACGCCCGATCCCGAAGCCGCGATCGCCACTTTGGACTCGCCCAACGACAATGCGCGGGTCGGCGAGTGGATCAGGCGCTTCCTGTCGTGACCTCGCTCTGGCTGGCGTGCGAAGCGCCCGGGAAACCGGAGATCTTTCGCTCGGTGCAGGGCGAGGGGCCTCGAACGGGCCGGCTGCGGACCTTTGTCCGGCTGGCCGGCTGCAACCTGCGCTGCACCTGGTGCGACACGCCCTATACGTGGAACTGGAACGGCACGCCTTGGCCGCACGATCGCGACCGCGAAGGCGTTCCCCACAAGTTCGATCCCGCGGCGGAGACGATTCGGTTGCCTCTCGAGGAGGTCGCCGAGCGAATCCTCGCTCTGCCGGCGCCCGGAATCGTCGTCACCGGCGGCGAGCCCCTCATCCAGATGGAAGAACTGATCGCGCTGGCCGAGGCGCTCAGCGCGCGCAAGCCGGGCCTTGCGATCGAGATCGAGACCAACGGAACGATCGTGCCCGGCGCCCGCCTGGCACGGCTCGTCGACCTGTTCGTGGTCTCCCCGAAGCTCGGCCACTCCGGCAACGAGCCCAAGGCGGCGCTCCGGCGGCGGACGCTCGCCGCGCTGGCGGCGCTGCCGGCTGCGATATTCAAGTTCGTCGCGCGCGGGCCGGAGGACGTGGAAACGGTTCGGGCCCTCGCCGCGGACATCGGCCTGCCGCCAGGCCGGGTGTTCGTCATGCCCGAGGGCACGACCAGCGCGGAATTGACCGCGCGCGGCGCCTCGTTGATTGACTCGGTGATGGCGGCGGGCTTCAGCTATTCCGATCGCCTGCACATCCACCTGTTCGGCGCCGGGCGTTCGACCTAGGGCGTGAATGAGGCTCCAGCCGGAAGCCCGGCCAGCCGAGGAGACGAGTTCCGATGAAGACCCGCGCCGCCATCGCCTTCGAGGCCAGGAAGCCGCTGGAGATCGTCGAGGTCGACCTCGAAGGGCCGAAGGCCGGCGAGGTGCTGGTCGAGATCATGGCCACGGGCATCTGCCATACCGACGCCTATACGCTGGACGGGCTCGACAGCGAGGGGCTGTTCCCCTCGATCCTGGGGCACGAGGGCGCGGGGATCGTTCGCGAGGTCGGCGCGGGGGTGACGAGCGTGGCGCCCGGCGACCATGTCATCCCGCTCTACATCCCCGAATGCCGGCAATGCAAAAGCTGCCTCTCGGGCAAGACCAACCTGTGCACCGCGATCCGCGCCACGCAGGGGAAAGGCGTGATGCCCGACGGGACGAGCCGCTTCTCCTACAAGGGCCGGGCGATCCACCATTATATGGGCTGCTCGACCTTCTCGAACTTCACCGTCCTGCCGGAGATCGCCGTGGCGAAGATCCGCGAGGACGCGCCGTTCAAGACCAGCTGCTATATCGGCTGCGGGGTGACGACCGGGGTCGGCGCGGTGGTCAACACGGCCAAGGTCGAGCCCGGCGCGAGCGTCGTCGTGTTCGGGCTCGGCGGGATCGGGCTCAACGTGATCCAGGGCGCGAGGCTGGCGGGGGCGGGGCCGATCGTCGGCGTCGACATCAACCCGGACCGCGAGGAATGGGGCCGCAGGTTCGGAATGACCGACTTCATCGACGGCCGCGGCAAGTCTCGCGACGAAGTGATCGCCGAGATCCTCGCTTTGACCGACGGCGGCGCCGATTATACGTTCGACGCGACCGGCAATACCGAGGTGATGCGCACCGCATTGGAGGCCTGCCATCGCGGCTGGGGCACGTCGGTCGTTATCGGAGTCGCGGAATCGGGCAAGGAGATCGCGACGCGGCCGTTCCAGCTGATCACCGGGCGCAGCTGGCGCGGCACGGCGTTCGGCGGCGCCAGGGGGCGAACCGACGTTCCGAAGATCGTCGACTGGTATATGTCGGGCAAGATCGCGATCGACCCGATGATTACCCACGTTTTGACGCTGGAAGAGATCAACAAGGGCTTCGACCTGATGCACGCGGGCGAGAGCATCCGCAGCGTCGTCATTTACTGAGGAGGCAACACCATGTTCAGCCACATGATGGTCGGATCGAACGATTTGGGCCGCTCGAAGCGCTTCTACGACGCCTTGTTCGAGAAGGACGCTAGGCCCGACGACAAGGGGCGGCTCAGCTACGGCCGCCGGGGCGCGGTGTTCATGGCCACCAGGCCGATCGACGGCGAACCCGCTTGCCATGCCAATGGCGCGACGATCGGCTTCGCCTATGACAGCCCGGAGGAGGTTGATGCCTGGCACGCGCGCGGGCTCGCCGGCGGCGGCACGGCGATCGAGGACCCGCCGGGGCTGCGCAGCGGCGCGTTCGGGTCGCTCTACCTCGCCTATCTGCGCGATCCGGACGGCAACAAGCTCTGCGCGCTCCATCGCCCGACACCCTCGTGAGGAACCGCTCGCCGAACCCCTCGTTCTGCCCCCGTGACGAACGATCGCGGAGCATAGAAGATGGGAAAAGGACTATTGTTGTGGCTGATCGGCGTGCCGATCCCGGTCATCATCCTTCTCTGGCTGATCTTCGGCCATTGATCGCGGCGGGCGGCGGCGCCTCGTGATCGAGACGCTGTCGCAAGCCCGCGCCTTCGGGGGCATTCAGGGCGTCTACCGCCACCCGTCCACCGCGACCGGCACGGACATGACCTTCTCGGTCTATCTGCCGCCCCGGGCCGAGACCGCGCCCTGCCCGGTGGTCTGGTATCTCTCCGGCCTCACCTGCACCCATGCCAACGTCACCGAAAAGGGCGAATATCGCGCGGCGTGCGCCGAGCTCGGCCTGATCTTCGTCGCGCCCGACACCTCGCCGCGCGGGGAGGGCGTGCCCGACGACGAGGCCTATGATTTCGGGCAGGGCGCCGGGTTCTACGTCGATGCGACTCAGGCGCCCTATGCCGCCAATTATCGTATGTATTCCTACGTCACCACTGAGCTGCCCGATCTCGTCGCGGAGATTTTCCCGGCCGACATGGTCCGGCAGGGGATCATGGGCCACTCGATGGGTGGCCACGGCGCGCTGACGCTTAGTCTGCGCAACCCCGGAACCTACCGCAGCGTCTCCGCTTTCGCGCCGATCGTCGCGCCGTCACAGGTGCCGTGGGGAGAGAAAGCGCTCGGCCGCTATCTCGGGGACGATCGCAGTGCCTGGCGCAAGCACGACGCGGTCGCGCTGATCGAGGACGGGGCGCGCATAGCCGAGCTGCTGGTCGATCAGGGCGGGGCCGACAACTTCCTCGCCGAGCAGTTGCGGCCGGAGCTTCTCGAGGCGGCCTGCGCCAAGGCCGGCATCCCGCTGACCCTTCGGATGCAGCCGGGCTACGACCACAGCTATTATTTCATCTCGACCTTCATGGCGGAGCACCTGCGCTGGCACGCGGAGCGGCTGGGCGCCTAGAGCGCCTCGACGATCGTCACGTTGGCGATTCCGCCGCCCTCGCACATCGTTTGCAGCCCGTAGCGCAGCCCCCGTGCGCGCAGCGCGTGGACGAGCGTGGTCATCAGCTTCGCCCCGGAGGCGCCGAGCGGATGGCCGAGTGCGATCGCCCCGCCGTTGACGTTGAGCCGCTCCGCGTCCGCGCCGACATGGCCGAGCCAGGCGAGCGGCACCGGGGCGAAGGCCTCGTTGACCTCGTAAAGGTCGATGTCGGCGATGGTCATGCCGGCCCGCCTCAGCGCCCGGTCGGTGGCGAAGAGCGGCTCTTCGAGCATGATGACGGGATCGCCGGCGGTGACGGTGAGGTTGTGGATCCGCGCCAGCGGGGTCAGGCCGTGCGCCTTCAGCGCGGCTTCGGAGACGATCATCACCGCCGCCGATCCGTCGCAGATCTGGCTGGCCGAGGCGGCGCTGATCGCCCCGTCCTCCTTGAGCAATTTGACCGCCGCGATCCCCTCGATGCTGGCGTCGAAGCGGATGCCCTCGTCGACCGAATGGACCGTGCCGTCGTCGAGCGTCACCGGCACGATCTCCGCGCCGAACGCCCCCGCCTCGGTCGCGGCCTTGGCGCGCTGGTGGCTTCGCAGCGCATATTCATCCAGCTTTTCGCGTGAATATCCATATTTGCGGGCGATCATCTCGGCGCCCATGAACTGGCTGAACATCGGCACGCCGTATTTGCCGGTGACGCTCGGCGGGAACGGGTTGAAGCCCTTGTCGGCGACCACCGACAGGCCCATCGGCGCGCGAGTCATGCTCTCGACCCCGGCGGCGATCACCACGTCCTGAGTTCCGCTCATCACCGCCTGCGCCGCGAAGTGGATCGCCTGTTGCGAGGAGCCGCACTGGCGGTCGATGGTCGCCGCCGGAACGCTCTGAGGCAGCAGCCTGGACGCCAGCACCGCGTTGCGCCCGACGTGGAGCGATTGCTCGCCCGCCTGGGTCACGCAGCCCATGATCACGTCGTCGATCGCCGCGGGGTCGATGCCGGAGCGCTCCGCCGCCGCGTCGAGCGCGATCGCGGCGAGGTCAACCGGGTGAACGCCGGCGAGCCGCCCGCCCTTGCGGCCCCCGGCGGTGCGCGCCGCGCTGACGATATAGGCTTCGGGCATGCGTCAGTTCCCTAGAACGAGGTCCGGCCGTAATCCTGGCGGTAGAAGGGGTGGGAGCAGGAAAGGCCGCCGTCGACGACCAAAGCGTGGCCGTTGACGTAGCTCGCCTCGTCCGATGCGAGGAACAAGGCCGCGTTGGCGATCTCGATCGGCACGCCGCCGCGCTTCAGCGGGTTCAAATGGCCGATCTGGTCCTCCTTTCCGGCCGAGCGCGCCATGTCGTACAGCCCCCTGGTCATGCCGGTTTCGATCAGGCCCGGGCAGATCGCGTTGACCCGGATGTTGGCGCCGCACAACTGGGTCGCGGCGACCCTGACGAGCTGGATCACCCCCGCCTTGGACGCGGAATAGGCCGGGCCCCCGGCGCCGGCGCGAAGCCCGGCGACGCTGGCGGTGCAGATGATCGAGCCCGCGCCGCGCTCCTTCATCGCCGGCGCGCCATGCTTCACCGCCAGCCACGGCCCGATCAAATTGACTCGGAGAATCTCCTCCCAGTCCGCCACCTCCTGCTCGAACAGCGAGGCGAGCCCGCCCGAAATGCCGGCATTGGCGAAGAAGATGTCGAGGCCGCCATGTTCTCGGCAAGCGAGCTCGACAAGCCCGCGCACGTCCTCGTCCCGCCCCGCATCGGCGGCGACCACCCCTTCGGACGCGGCGACATCGGCGGCGATCACGATCGCCCCCTCCTCGCGAAACCGCGCCGCGGTCGCCCTGCCGATCCCCGACGCGGCGCCGGTGACGATCGCGACCTTGTTTTGGAGTCTCATTCGCTCTTCTCCGTCATTCCCGCGAAAGCGGGAATCCAGCTGCCTTCTCTACCCGGCCTCCGAAAGAGAAGCTGGATCCCCGCTTTCGCGGGGATGACGTGGAGGGGAGTCACAGTCCCACTCCCACCGTGCTCCCCCCGTCCACCACGATCGCCTGCCCGGTCATGAAGGTCGAGGCCGGCGAGGCGAGGAACACGGCGGCGCCGGCGATCTCGTGCGGCTCGCCGATCCGCTGCAGCGGCGTGTGCGCGGTGACCATCTTCAGCGTGTCGGGATTTTCCCACAGCGCCCGGGCGAAATCGGTCCGCACCAGCCCCGGCGCGATGCAGTTCACCCGCACCTGCCGAGGCCCGAATTCCTGGGCGAGGTTGCGGGCGAGCTGGAAATCGGCGGCCTTGGAGATGTTGTAGGCGCCGATCACCGGCGAGCCTTTCAGGCCCCCGATCGAGCTGACGATGACGATCGAGCCCTCGCCGCGCTCGAGCATTTCCGGCACGGCCATCTGGATCAGCCAGTGGTTGGCGATGACGTTGTTGTCCAGGATCTTGCGGAACTGCTCGTCGCTGATCCCCGCCATCGGTCCGTAATAGGGGTTGGACGCGGCGTTGCAGACCAGCACGTCGATCCGCCCGAGCTGGCGGCGGGTCTCGTCGACGAGGTTCTGAAGCTGCTCCTTCGAGGAGATGTTCGCCGGGACGACGATCGCCGCGCCGGGATGCCGCGCGTTGATCCCGTCGGCGGCCTCCTGGCACGCCTCGGCCTTGCGGCTTGAGATCACCACCTTCGCACCATGATCGGCCAGCGCCTCGGCAATCGCCCGCCCGATGCCGCGCGACGATCCGGTGACGATCGCGACCTTGCCGGTGAGATCGAAGAGAGCAGTCATGCATGTCTCCAGTTGGCAGGAACGCGGTTCCCAAGTCCGTTCGTCCCGAGCGAAGTCGAGGGACCCCGCCGAGCGAAGCCGAGGCTCATTTCTCGGCTGCGCTCGAAAGGGTGTCTCGACTTCGCTCGACACGAACGGTTTTTGTTTGCGGCCACCGCTTCAGCCCGCCGGCGCATGCTTGGCGAACTCCAGCCGCGCGATGGCCCTATTGTGCACCTCGTCCGGCCCGTCGGCGAGCCGCAGCGTCCTTATCCCCGCCCAGCTCGCCGCCAGCCCGAAATCCTGGCTCACCCCCGCGCCGCCATGCGCCTGCACCGCGTCGTCGATGATCCTCAGCGCCATTTGCGGCGCGTGGACCTTGACCATCGCGATCTCGGCCTGGGCGGCCTTGTTGCCGGCCTTGTCCATCAGGTCGGCGGCCTTGAGGCACAAGAGCCGCGACATGTCGATGTCGATCCGCGCCCGCGCCACGCGCTGCTCCCAGATCGAATGCTCCATCAGCTTCTTGCCGAAGGCGACGCGCGACTGCAGCCGAAGGACCATCGCCTTCAGCGCCTCCTCGGCCGCGCCGATCGTGCGCATGCAATGGTGGATTCGGCCCGGCCCCAGGCGCCCTTGCGCGATCTCGAAGCCGCGCCCTTCGCCCAGCAGAAGGTTCGTGGCCGGAACCCGCACGTCCTTCAGAGCGATCTCCATATGGCCGTGCGGCGCGTCGTCGAAGCCGTAGACGGTGAGCGCCCGCTCGACCGTCAGGCCCGGCGCGTCGAGCGGCACGAGGATCATCGATTGCTGGCGGTGCCTGTCGGCCGATCGGTCGGTCTTCCCCATCAGGATGGCGACCTTGCAGCGCGGATCGCCCGCGCCCGAGGACCACCATTTTCGGCCGTTGATCACATAGTCGTCGCCGTCGCGGGCGATGTCGCATTCGATGTTGGTCGCGTCGGACGAGGCGACCGCCGGTTCGGTCATCAGGAAGGCCGATCGGATCTCGCCGTTCATCAGCGGCCTGAGCCACTCCTCCTTCTGCTCGCGCGTTCCGTAGCGGTGGAGCACCTCCATGTTGCCGGTGTCCGGCGCCGAGCAGTTGAACACCTCGCTCGACCACGCCAGCCGCCCCATCTCCTCGGCGCACAAGGCATATTCGAGGTTGGTCAGCTGAGTCCCCTCGAACTGGAAGCTTTCGTCGACATGGGGCAATGCATGGCCCGGCGGCATGAACAGGTTCCAAAGGCCCTCGCCGCGAGCGACCGGCTTCAGCTCCTCGATGACCGGGATGGGCTGCCAGCGATCCCCCTTCGCGAGCCCCGATTTGTAATCCCCATTGCGCGGCCGAATCCGAGTCTCGATGAAGTCGCGCACGCGATCCCGGTAAAAAGCCTGCCGTTCCGTAAGGTCAAAATCCATGGAGGCGCAATCCCTTCGTCCGGCGGGCTGGCGATGCTGACCAGCGTGCCAGAAAGAAGGGGAGCGGGGCAAGCGTTAGGACCGGCCAGGGAAAATCCGAGACTCTCGATCAAGGAGAACGTAGGCGGGCCCGCCGCGGCGGACCCGCCCCGCGGGGCGCGACGTTGCCCGGGACCGGGGCGCCCAGCAATGGATTAACGCAGTTTAGGAGTGAAGGTTCAGTTCGGCCATCGCCCGCTGCCGACGCGCCGGCAGCGCGTCGATGCGCGCGACCTTGCGGCCGGAACGCCACAGCTCGCGCGGATAGATTTCCTCCTGCTGCTGAAGCGCATGGACCGCGGCGACGTCGTCGGACGCGTGCAGCTGCTCCGCCCGTTCGATATGACCGGTATAAGGATCCATGTGATAGAGTTGGTAGGAGGGCATGGCCGAAGCTTAGCCGATCGGCCCGGAGTCGCAATAACATGCGTTTACACGCGGATGGCCCGACCGCGGCGGCTTGACTCGGGCGGCCCGATCCGCTCTAGGACCGCGCGCAGGGGGACGGGCCGGGCGCCCGTTCTTTTCATTTGGGGTTGGGGCCTTCCCCCGTTCGAGGGCCTGGCCGGATGTACCTGAAACGGCATCCGGACGAACGAAGGAAGTTGAAATGCGCCATCGCGTCGGCGGCCGCAAGCTCGGCCGCACCTCCAGCCACCGTATCGCCATGTTCCGCAACATGGCCGCCGCGTTGATCAAGCACGAACAGATCACGACGACTTTGCCGAAGGCGAAGGAGCTTCGCCCCTATGTCGAGAAGCTGATCACGCTGGCCAAGAAGGGCGGCCTTTCCAACCGCCGTCTGGCCCATGCGCGCCTGCTCGACGACGCCCAGCTGGTGAAGCTGTTCGACGTGCTGGCCAAGCGCTACCAGGAGCGCGAGGGCGGCTACACCCGCGTGCTCAAGGCCGGCATCCGCGCCTCGGACGCAGCGCCTATGGGGATCATCGAACTGGTCGACCGCGACCCCGCCGCCAAGGGCCAGGATTCGGGCCCGGTGATGGGCGAGGAAGAGTTCGAGGCGGCGTAAGCGGCCTCGGCCCTCGGCAAGGGCGAAAGGCCGTCCTTCGGGGCGGCCTTTTTCATTCCGGAGTCGCCGGCTGGCGGAGCGGAAAGTAGCGGGCGAGCGCCTTCAGCGTCTGCCGCGCGCTCTTGTGGTGGACGAAGATTCCTCCAACCTCCTCCCACAGGTGGGCATGCCTGAGCTGGTCGTCGACCAGGACGTCGCCCTCTTTCGCGTGGTCGCGCTTGTCGCGGGCCATGGTGGTGATGATCTTCGTTCCCGGGAAATATTCGGCCGCCCAGCGCACTTTCTGGTCCGCGGCCCAATTGCCGCGCGGAAGGCCGGTCAGGATGATCGGGTCGAGGTGCCTGACAGCGTCGAACAATTCCATCGCGTCGGGCATCAGCGGCAGGCCGAAATAGAAGTCCGGCGCGGAGGCCAACTTCTGCCAGAAGCGGCCGAGGCCATGGCGCGCCTCGTAGGCGCGCGGCGGCAGGCCGAGGATCGCCGTCGCGCCCCTGTCGAAGTCGGCGAGCACTCCGTCGCAGTCGAGATAGAGCCGGCGGGTCACGGCCAGCGTGCCGGTGCGAGGCGGAGCGGCATCGGGAGGTCGATCGGCGTCCAGCCCCCGGCGGCGATGACGTCGTTGCTTTCCTTGGCGCGGCGGCCTTCCGCGAGCGACCAGGTGATGTGGTAGGTGGAACCGTCGGGACGGTCGGTGGCGCCGTTCAGGCGCACGACCATCGCCTCGACGCCCGAGCCGTCGTCGGCGCGGCCGACGATCTCCGCGTCGGCTTCGGCCGGCAGCGGCGCATCGGGGCCGACGCCGCTTTCGAGCGTGACATGGTCGGCCACGGCGTTCGGATAACGAGGCGGAAATTGCAGCAGCAACTCGGTGCGCTGGTCGGGATCGAGCTTCCAGCCGGTGGTTCTACGCATGAGCGGTCAACGGCGCGAATTCGCCCGCGTTCCGATCCAGTCCGCCAATTCCTTCCGTTCGGCGGGGCTCATGGCGAGGCCGAGCTTGGTCCGGCGCCAGAGGATGTCGTCGGCGGTTCGGGCGAATTCGGTGTCCATGAGATAGCGCACCTCGGCTTCGTAGAGGCCCGCGCCGAAATGACGGCCGAGATCGGTGAGCGCCTCGGCCTCGCCGATTACCGCGTCGATCCGGGTGCCGTAGGCGCGGGCGAGGCGGAGCAGGATGTCGCCCGGGAGCCAGGCGGAAAGCTCCGAGAGGCGGCGGTTGAAACCCTCGCCGACGTTGCCGCCGGGCAACGCCGAATTGGTCGTGAACTTGAGGCCGCCGACGCCGAGCCGGTCGAGCGCCTCGATCGCCAGCGCGCGCGCGGTGGTGATCTTGCCGCCGAAGACCGAGAGCAATTTCGCGCCGGGCGCCGGGTCGAGCTCGAGATGATAGTCCCGGGTGATGTCCTTTGGGCGGCTTGCCCCGTCATCGTAGAGCGAGCGGACTCCTGCATAGGCCCAGATGACGTCGGCGGGCGACGTGTGCCGGACGAAATAGGCATTGGCGGCGGCGCAGAGATAGGCAATCTCCTCCGCCGAGGCGACCGCCTCGCCGGGCGTGGCGACGGAAATGTCGGTGGTGCCGATCAGGCTGTTCTCGCCGTAGGGCAAGGCGAAGACCACCCGCCCGTCCGCTTCGTTCTGGAGGATGTAGGCCTGATCGCCCTGCCACAGCCGGGGCACGAGGATGTGGCTTCCCTTGACGAGACGGACCCGGCTTTCGCTTCGCGCGCCGAGGCGCTGGTTGAGCACTTCGGCGACCCAGGGGCCGGCGGCGTTGACGATCGTGCGCGCGGTGACGGTGCGACCGTCCGACAGCCGGGCGATCCACGTTTCGCGGTCGCGGCGCGCCGAGATCAGCTCGGTGCCGACGGCGATCTCGGCGCCGCGTTCGGCCGCGTCGAGGGCGTTGAGGACCACCAGGCGGGCATCGTCGACCCACGCGTCGTAGTAGAAAGCGCGCGTGAAGCCGAGCTTAAGCGCGGGATCGGCTGCCGTCTCACGGCGCGAACGGGGAAGCTCGTCGCGGCCGCGCAGCAGATCGTAGAGCAGCAGGCCGAGGCGCAGCAGCCAGAAGGGGCGGCCGCCCGGCGGATCGGGCAGGACGAACTTGAGCGGGCGGACGATATGGGGCGCCGTCCGAAGCAGGATGGCGCGCTCGTGCAGGGATTCGCGCACCAGGCGGAACTCGTATTGCTCGAGATAGCGAAGGCCGCCGTGGATCAGCTTGGACGAGGCGGAGCTGGTGTGGGCGGCGAGATCGTCCTTCTCCACCAGCAGCACGTCGAGCCCGCGCCCCGCCGCGTCGCGGGCGATCGCCGCCCCGTTGATTCCGCCGCCGACGACGAGGAGATCGAAGGAGTCCATCTCCACCCCCTAACGTCATTCCCGCGAAAGCGGGAAGGGGTGTCAGGCTGGCGCTGAAAAGGGGCGAAGAAGAAAAAGCTGGATTCCCGCGTTCGCGGGAATGACGATGGGGGCGGAGGCGCGGGATGGCCGGCGACAATATTCTGGTGATCGATGCGGGGACGACCAGCACGCGCGCGATGCTCTTCGGGCTCGACGGCACCTGCCACGGTGTCGCGCAGCGGGAGCTAAGCCAGCAATATCCCCGGGCGGGCTGGGTCGAGCACGACGCCGACGAGATCTGGCGGCTGTCGCTCCGCTGCGCGCAGAGGATGGCAGTCAAGGCGGGCGGTTGGGAGCGGATCGCGACGATCGGAATCACCAACCAGCGCGAGACGATCGTCTTCTGGTCGAAGCGCACCTTGAAGCCGCTGGCCCCGGCGATCGTGTGGCAGGATCGGCGCACGGCCGATTTCTGCGCCAGGCTGAAGGAGCAAGGCGAGGAGCCCGCGCTGCAGGCCAAAACGGGGCTGCTGCTCGATCCCTATTTTTCGGCGAGCAAGATCGCCTGGGCGCTGGAGCATTGGCCGCAGCTCCGGGAGTCGGGCGACGACCTCGCGGTCGGCACCGTCGAGAGCTGGCTGATCTACAAGCTGACCAAAAGCGGGCGTCACATCACCGACGCGACCAACGCCTCGCGCACCGCGCTGATGGACATCCACACGGGGCGTTGGGATGAGGGATTGTGCGACCTGTTCGGCGTGCCGCTCAAGGCGTTGCCGGAGATCGTCGACTGCGCCGGGGACTTCAGCGGGACTCGCCAGCTCGGCGGGCCGATCCGAATCTCAGGAATGGCCGGGGATCAGCAGGCGGCGGCGATCGGCCAGGGCTGCTTCGCTCCGGGCGAGACCAAGGCGACCTACGGAACGGGCGCGTTCGTGCTCACCCATACCGGCACGCAGGCGCCGGTGTCGCAAAACCGCCTGCTGACCACCGTCGCTTGGCAGATCGGGGGGGAGCGGCGCTATGCGCTGGAAGGATCGGTGTTCGTCGCGGGCAGCCTGTTCCAGTGGCTTCGCGACTCGCTCGGCCTGATCGCCCATTCCGCCGAGAGCGAGGAATTGGCGCGCAGCGTGGAGGGCAACGAAGGGGTCTATCTGGTTCCTGCGCTTTCCGGGCTCGGCGCGCCGCACTGGCGGCCGGACGCGCGGGCGGCGATTTCGGGCCTCAGCTTCTCCGCGACCCGCGCCCATGTCGTGCGCGCGGCACTGGAGGCGCAGGCGCACCAGACGCACGATCTGATGACCGCCTTCGCCGGCGACGGCGCGGCGTGGGAATGCCTCAGGATCGACGGGGGCATGGCGGCCAACGACTGGCTCGCCCAGGATCTCGCCGACATCCTCGGCCTGGAGGTCGAGCGGCCAGCGTTCATCGAGACCACCGCGCTCGGCGCCGCGATGCTCGCCGGGGTGGGCGCTGGTCTGTTCGGCTCGCTCGAGGAGGCCGCGGCGATGCGCGGGGCGGTCGCGAGTTTCGCTCCGGCCATGGAAGAAAAGGCGCGCGCGCAGCGGCTTGCCGGTTGGCGCGGGGCGGTCGCGGGCGTGCTGGATTCCGGCTTGGCAAGGGCTTCGCAAAATCCTACAAATTCAACGGCCTAATCCTTGGTGGGAAAAAGTGATGAAGAATCTGACGATTGCGGCGCTGGCCGCCGCGACTCTCGCCGTTCCGGCGTCCGCGATGCAGGCGCAAGCGCCCGCTCCGACCCGGGCAGCGCCCGACGTCGTCGCGGGGCGGATGATGATCTACAACCAGACCAATTTTAACGGCGAGGACTATGAGGTCGACGCGGCCAAGCGCATGTTCGAGTGGGATTACCACCCGCGCAGCATCGCCATCCACCCCGGCGACCGCTGGCAGATCTGCGCCCGGCCGCGCTTCGCCGAGTGCATCGTGCTCGACCGCTCGATCCCCGATACGACGCTGATCGGGATCCCGGTGGGCTCCGATTTCGGCTCGGTGCGCCCGGCGCCGGCCGACGCGGCATCGCCGGGGAACTAAACACCGCTTCGTCATTGCGAGCGTAGCGAAGCAATCCAGTTGGGCCCCGCCGTCCGTCTGGATTGCTTCGTCGCTTCGCTCCTCGCAATGACGATTAAGCTGTCCTAGATCGCCGGCCTTTTCCAGCTGTCGTCGATCATCTTGATGATCGCCGAAAAATCCTTGCCGCCCCCGCCCAGGCTTTCGGCAAAGCGGGCGTAGAGCGTCTCGGCCTCCGCGCCCATCGGCGTGTAGGCGTCGACGCTCTGGGCCGCCTCCATCGCCAGGCGCAGGTCCTTGAGCATCAGGGTGGCCGCGAAGCCGCCCTCGTAGCCGCGGTCGGCCGGAGTCTCGGGGCCGACTCCCGGGACCGGGCAATAAGAGGTCATCGACCAGCTTTGGCCCGAGGCTTTGGAGGAAATGTCGTAGAAGGTCTGCAGATCCAGGCCGAGCCTCTTCGCCATGGCGAAGGCTTCGCAGGTGGCGACCATCGTCGCGCCCAAGAGCATGTTGTTACAGATCTTCGCCGCCTGGCCCGCACCGCCGTCGCCCGCGTGGATCACCGCCTTGCCCATTTGCTCGAGGAAAGGTCGGGCCCGCTCGAACGCCTCGCCGGAGCCGCCGACCATGAAGGTGAGGGTGCCGGCTTCCGCCGCGGCGATCCCGCCGGAGACCGGGGCGTCGACCATGTCGTAGCCGGCGGCCGTCGCCTTTTCGATCTCCTCGCGCGCGGTGGCGACGTCGATCGTCGAGCAATCCATCAGGATCGCGCCGGCGGGGGCGTGGCCGATGATCGAGGTCTCGTAGACCTCGCGAACGTGGCGTCCGGCGGGGAGCATGGTCACCACCGCCTCGGCGCCCACCACCGCTTCCTGCGCGGAGGCGGCTCGGGCGGCGCCGCGCGCCTCGGCGCGGAGGAGGGCATCCTCGCTGAGGTCGAAGGCGGCGACGTCGTGCCCCGCCTTGGCGAGGTTCGCGGCCATCCCGCCGCCCATATTGCCGAGCCCGATGAATGCTACTTTCGCCATTTCGAAGTCCTTCCAACCCGTTCGTGTCGAGCGAAGTCGAGACATCCCTTCGAGCGGAGCCGAGAATGTGAAGCCTCGGCTTCGCTCGGCCGGGCCCCTCGACTTCGCTCGGGGCGAACGGCAAAGGGCTTGGGCGTCTCTATTTCCAGCGCTCTATCTTCCCTTCCACTCCGCAGCGCGCTTGGCGACGAAGGCGCTCATGCCTTCCTTCTGGTCCTCGGTGCCGAACAGGCCGTGGAACAGGCGGCGCTCGAAAGCGATGCCCTGGGCGAGGCCGTTCTCGAAGGCGGCGTTGACCATTTCCTTGTTGGCCATCGCGGCGACCGGCGACATCGAAGCGATCGTCTCGGCGGTCTTAAGCGCCTCGTCGATCAGCTCGGCGGCGGGGACGACCCTGGCGACGAGGCCCGAACGCTCCGCTTCCTCGGCGCCCATCATTCGCCCCGTCAGGCACATCTCCATCGCCTTGGCCTTGCCGACCGCGTGGGTCAGGCGCTGCGAGCCGCCCATGCCGGGCGTGACTCCGAGCTTGATCTCGGGCTGGCCGAACTTGGCTGTATCGGCGGCGATGATGAAATCGGCCATCATCGCCACCTCGCAGCCGCCGCCCAGCGCATAGCCCGCGACCGCGGCGATCCACGGCTTGCGGGTTGCCGTGACCTTCTCCCACCCGGCGAAGAAATTGGAGGAATACATCGAGGCGAAGCCCTGGTCCGACATCTCCTTGATGTCCGCGCCCGCGGCGAAGGCTTTCTCCGAGCCGGTGAGGACGAGGCAGCGCTGGCTTTCGTCCGAGTCGTAGGCGGCGAAGACGGCGATCAGCTCGGCGAGCACGGTCGAGTTGAGCGCGTTCAGCGCCTGCGGGCGGTTGAGCGTTACGAGCGTGACCGCGCCGCGCTGTTCGACCAGGATCGTCTCGTAAGTCATTTCCTTTGTCCTCAAACCTTTAGCTAAATAGGGACTGTCCCCAATTAATCTCCCTCGGGGGGCAGCGGGCTCCACGCCTCGCTCTGCGGCAGGGGCTCGAAGAAGGCGTCGACCATGGCGGGCGTGACCTCCCCGGGCGCTGCCGGGTCCCAGCGCGGATTGTTGTCCTTGTCGATCAGCAAAGCGCGCACGCCTTCGTAGAAGTCGCCGTGGCGGAACATTCGGGTGACGATGGCGAACTCCATCCGCATCTCGTCGAGAAAGTGCGGCTGGTGCGGGCTCTCGACCAGCATGCGCACGGAGACCTTGCAGGCGGTCGGCGACTTGGCCGCGAGTCCTTCTAGCTGCGCCTTCGCCCAATCGCCGGCGTCGGCGCGGAGCGCGGCCAGGATCTCCTCATAATCGTCCGAGGCGAACAGGCGGTCGATCAGCGGCAGGACCTCGGCGATCTTGGACGGCGGCGCAGGAACCGCGGCCCCGGCGAGGAGGCTTTCCGCTTTCTGGGGCTCGCGGCAGAGCTGCGCCTTGAGCGCTTCAAGCCGGTCCGAGGGAATATAGAAATTGGCGAGGCCGAGCGCGACGCAGTCGGCGCCGTCGATCCGAGCGCCCGTCAACGCCAGATATTGCGCGATCCGGCCGCGCAGGCGCGAGAGGTAGCGGCCGCCGCCGACGTCGGGGAACAGGCCGATCGTGGTTTCCGGCATGGCGAAGATGGTCCGCTCGGTCGCCACGCGATAGCGGCAGGGGCAGGCGATGCCGACCCCGCCGCCCATCGTGATCCCGTCCATGAACACCACGCCGGGCTTGGCGTAGGTGTACATCAGGTGGTTCAGCCGATATTCCTCGAAGAAGAAGGCGCGGCCGGCCTCGCTCTGCCCTTGCGCGCTCTGCGCGATGCTCACCACGTCGCCGCCGGCGCAGAAGCCGCGCCCCTCGGCATGGTCGATGATGACGAGGCGCACGCTGCGATCGTGGCGCCAGTCGAGCAACGCGCGGGTCATCTGGCGGACCATCGGCAGGTTGAGCGCATGGAGCGCCTTTGGCCGGTTGAGCCTCAGGCGGCCGGCGCGGCCGTCTATGTAGGTGAGCGTGTCGTCAATATCGGTCATTCGGTCCCACCCTGCTCCCCGGCGAAGGCCGGGGTCCAGGCCTTAGAAAAACAGCGCGCGGTAGCGCGTTCGGCGCTCCGCGCCGCCTGGGCCCCGGCCTTCGGGGTCCCCGCAAAGTAGTACTTTGCGGGGTGCCCCTTCGCCGGGGAGCAATTAATCATGCACCACCCTCACATAGCTTCCCGGCGCCGGCTCGATCGGATTCTTCGGCTTGCGCGCCTTCACCTTGCCGGAGCTGTGGGCGTCGAGCCAGGCGTTCCAAGCCGGCCACCACGTGCCTTCGTGGCGGGTGGCGCCCTCCAGCCATTCCCCGGCAGAGGCGGGCCTGGCTTCGCTGGTCCAGTAGCCGTGCTTGTTGGCGGCCGGCGGGTTGATCACGCCGGCATTGTGGCCAGAGCCGCCGAGGATGAACTGGACCGGGCCGCCGAACAGATGCGTGCCGTCATAGACCGCTTCCCAGGCCGAGACGTGATCGTCCTTGAGGGCGATCACCGTCACCGGAGTTTTCACCGCCGAAAGGTCGATCGCCACTCCGCCGACCGTGAAGCCGGTGCCTTCCTTGAGCGCGTTGCTGGCGAGCAGCCCGCGATTGTAGCTCTTGAGGAACGCCTCGGGGATGCGGGCGCCGTCCTCGAACCAGTGGAGAAGGTCGGAGGCGGGGGCGGGCTTGTCGAGGAGGTAGTGGTTGACCACCGACGACCAGATCAGGTCGTTCGAGCGGACCGCGGCGAAGAGCTGCTGGAGCTCGGTCGAGTCGATAAAGCCGCGTTTGGCGAGATGGTCCTCGAGTGCCTCCAAATGCGCCTCGTGGACGAAGGCCGACCAGTCGCGCATGTCGGCGAAATCGACCATCGAGCCGATCAAAGTGGCGCTGGCGACCTCGCTTGCCCGGCCCTTCGCTTCGAGCCAGGCGAGGGCGATCGCCACGAGGGTGCCGCCGAGGCAGAAGCTGAACAGGTCGAGCTTGTCCGCATTCGCGGCCTTGCGCGCCGCGCCGATCGCCTCGACGATGCCCTGGAGCACATATTGCTCGACGCCCATGTCGCGGTGGCGCTCGTCGGGATTGACCCAGGAGATGACGAATACCGTCCGGCCCTGGTCGACCAGCCATTTGACCAGGCTGGAGCGGGGCTGGAGATCGATCATGTAATATTTGTTCACCAGCGGCGGCACGTAGAGCAGGGGCTCGGCCGCGACGTCCGAAGTCGCCGGGTCGTACTGGATGAGCTGGAACAGCTCGTTCTGGAAGACGACCGCCCCGGGGGTTGCGGCGAGCGTCTCGCCGACGACGAAATCGCTCTCCGTGCGCCGGCGAACGATGCCCTTGCCGCTCGCCACATCCTCGAGCAAATGGGCGAAGCCAGCGGCGAGATTGGCGCCGCCGGTCTCGACCGTGCGCTCGACCACCGCAGGATTGGTCATCGCGAAGTTGGTCGGCGCGACCGCGTTCAGATATTGGTCGACCAGGAAGTTCATCATCGCCGCGTCGGGCCCGTCGCCGCCCGCCGCCTTGACGCCGCCGCGAAGCTGCTTCGAGGCGAGCAGATAGGCGTCGCGAAGCGTGCGATAGGGCTGGGTCTCCCACTCGGGATGGGCGAAGCGCCGGTCGCGCGGCTTCGCCTCGGCGGGCTCGCCCGGCGACCAGGCCTCGGCCCAGAAGCGTCCCCATTCGCGCGCCGCCTCGATCTGGACCTGGAGCAGCTGATCGGGTCGGAAGCCGGCTGCGAAATCGGCCATCGTCCGGAACAGGGCCAGCGGATCGTAGGGCCGCGTGCCGGCGAGGCCGGGACCCGCGGCGAGCGCGGACTGCGCCGCTTCCGAAAGCCGCGCCATCGCCGATGTCCACTGCCCGGCGATGCCCTCGCCGGCGTCCGTCGCTGCGTCGGTCACTGGCGGGTCAGCTCCCGCCCGACGATCATCCGCATCACCTGGTTGGTGCCTTCGAGGATCGAATGGACCCGAAGGTCGCGCCAAAAGCGCTCGATCGGATAATCCTGGAGATAGCCGTAGCCGCCGTGGAGCTGGAGCGCGCGGTCGACGATCGACGAGCCCGAATCGGTCGCGAGCCGCTTGGCCATCGCCGCGAATTTGGTCTTGTCGGGCGCGTTCTCGGTGACCTTCACCGCCGCGGCGTAGAGCAGCATCCGCGCGGCCTGTAATTCGGTCTCCATGTCGGCGAGCATGAACTGCGTGTTCTGGAAATCGGCGATGGCCGAGCCGAACTGCTTGCGCTCCTTGGTGTAGCTGACCGCCTCGTCGAGGCAGCGCTGGGCGCCGCCGAGCGAGCAGGCGCCGATGTTGAGCCGGCCGCCGTCCAAACCCATCATCGCGATCCGGAAGCCCTCGCCCTCGCCGCCGACCAAATTCTCGGCCGGAACGCGGACCTCGTCGAAATTGACCTGGGCGGTCGGCTGCGAATGCCAGCCGAGCTTCTTTTCCTGAGCGCCGAACGAGACGCCCGGCATGTCCTTTTCGATCACCAGACAGGAAATGCCCTTGGGGCCGTCGACGCCGGTGCGGACCATGGTCACGTAGATTTCATTCTCGCCGCCACCGGAGATGAACGCCTTGGAGCCGGAGACGACATAGTGGTCGCCGTCCTTGACCGCGCGGGTCTTGAGCGCGGCGGCGTCGGAGCCGGAGCCGGGCTCGGTCAGGCAATAGGAGCCGATCCGCTCCATCGTCACCATCGAGGGGAGATATTTGTCCTTGACCGCCTGTCCGCCGAACCGGTCGATCATCCAGCTCGCCATGTTGTGGATCGAGATGAAGGCGCTGGTCGAGGGGCAGCCATAGGCCATCGCCTCCATGATCAGGGCCGCCTCGAGCCGCCCGAGCCCGATGCCGCCGGAATCCTCGGACACGTAGATGCTGCCGAAGCCGAGTTCGGCCGCTGCACGGATCGTCTCGCGCGGGAAGATGTGCTTCTCGTCCCATTCGCTCGCGTGGGGGGTGATCGCGTCCGCGGTGAACGCTCGCGCCATCTCCTGGATCTGGCGCTGCTCGTCGGTGAGGTCGAACTGGCTCATGCTGGCCCCATAGCGCGGAGATTCGTCAGGCTGAACCTGAATCGCAGCGCCTCTGTCACTTCGGCGCGAAGCCCTCGGCGTGCAGGGCCTCTCGCACTGATTCGCGCTCCAGCAGGCGCGCCCGGAAGGCGGCGAGGGCCGGCCAGCGGGCGAGATCGATGTGGAAGATTCGGGTCCAGCCGAGGATCACGAACAGGTACAGATCGGCGACGCTGAGGTCCGCGCCGGCCAGATAGGGGCCGTCGCCGAGCCGCGCGTTCACATAATCGAATTTCGCCGAGAGCTGCTCGATGACGTGGGCGCGCGGTTCGCCGGTCGGGTGGAAGAGCGGCGCGAAGCCCTTGTGCAGCTCGGTCGCGATATAGTTCAGCCATTCGAGCGCGCGGTAGCGCGCCAGCGTGCCGACCGGCGGGATCAGGCGCGCTTCCGGCGTCCGATCCGCGATATATTGGAGGACGACAGCGTTCTCGGTGAGCAGCGTGCCGTCGTCCAGCGCGAGCGCCGGCACCGCGCCCTTGGGATTGATCGCGGTGTAATCCTCGCCCGTCTCCAGCCGCTTGGTCTTCAGATCGACCTTCACCGCCTCGAACGGCAATCCGGTTTCCAGGAGCGCGATGTGCGGCGCCTGCGAGCAGGCTCCCGGGGCGAGGTAGAGCTTCATCCCGGCTCAACCCATCGTCGGGATGACGAAGGCATTTTCGCCCGTCGCCGAGCCGTCCGGCCAGCGCTGGGTGACCTTCTTGTTCTTGGTCCAGAAGCGCACGCCCTCGGGGCCGTGCTGGTCGATGTCGCCGAAGCCCGAGCGCTTCCAGCCGCCGAACGTGTGGTAGGCGACCGGGACCGGGATCGGCACGTTGATCCCGACCATGCCGACGTTGACCCGCGCGGCGAATTCGCGCGCGGCGTGGCCGTTGCGGGTGAAGATGGCGACGCCGTTGCCATATTCGTGCTCGCTCGGAAGGCGCACCGCCTCCTCGAAGCTGTCGGCGCGGACCATCTGGAGGACGGGGCCGAAAATCTCCTCCTTGTAGGAGCGGAAGCTCGGTTTCACATGATCGAAGAAGGTCGGGCCGATGAAGAAGCCCTCCTCATGGCCCTGGAGGCTGAAGCCGCGACCGTCGATCACCAGCTCGCCGCCCTCGTCGGCGCACATCTGGATGTAGCTTTCGATCTTCGCCTTGTGCGCGGCGGTGACGACCGGGCCGTAATGGGCCTCGGCGTCGGTGGAGATGCCGACACGCAGGGCGCGAATGGCGGGGATCAGCTTCTCGCGCAGCGCGTCGGCGGTCTTGTCGCCGACGGGGACGACGACCGGAAGGGCCATGCAGCGTTCGCCGGCGCTTCCGAAGGCGGCGCCGGCGAGGTCGTTGACCACCATGTCGAGGTCGGCGTCGGGCATGACGATGCCGTGGTTCTTGGCGCCCCCGAAGGCCTGGACGCGCTTCCCGTTCGCGGTGCCGCGGCCGTAAATGTACTGGGCGATGTCGGACGAGCCGACGAAGCTGATCGCGTGGATGTCCTGGTGATCGAGGATCGCGTCGACCATCTCCTTGTCGCCGTGGACGACCTGGAGGATTCCGTCGGGAAGGCCGGCTTCCTTCATCAGCTCGGCGAGGCGGACCGGGACGGAAGGGTCGCGCTCGGAGGGCTTGAGGATGAAGGCGTTGCCGCAGGCGATGGCGACGCCGAACATCCACATCGGGATCATCGCCGGGAAGTTGAACGGGGTGATGCCGGCGACGATGCCGAGCGGCTGGCGCATCGAATAGACGTCGATGCCCGGGCCCGCGCCCTGCGTGTACTCGCCCTTCAGCGCGTGGGGGATGCCGCAGGCATATTCGATCACTTCGAGGCCGCGCTGCACGTCGCCGCGCGCGTCGGCGATCACCTTGCCGTGCTCGCTGGAGAGCATCAGGGCGAGGTCGTCCATATTGGCTTCGACCAGCGCCTTGAAGTTGAACATCACCCGGGCGCGGCGCTGCGGGTTGGTCGCGGCCCAGCCGGGGAAGGCCTCGCGCGCGGCGGCGACCGCCTTTGCGAGATCGGCCGCAGTGCCGAGGCGCACCTGGGCCTGAACGCCGCCATTGTTGGGATCGAAGACGTCGCCGTGCCGCTCGCCCGACGCATAGGCGCCGCCCGCGACGAAATGATCGATATTACGCATGATTTCCTCGTGACTCGGATGGTTTGATCGGCTGCGGCCCTAGCCAAGGCCAAGCGGAAATGCCAGTTGCTGTCGTCATTGCGAGCGCAGCGAAGCAATCCAGTGCGGCGCGACGGCGGTTCTGGATTGCTTCGTCGCTTCGCTTCTCGCAATGACGGAGAAGCAATGAAACTCGGTTCCCTGAAATCCGGCCGCGACGGGCGGCTCGTCGTCGCCAGCCGCGATCTCGCCTGGTGCGCGGAGGCCGGCCACCTCGCCCCCACGCTTCAGGCCGCGCTCGACGACTGGGAGCGGATCGCGCCGCAGCTGCAGCTGCTCGCCACCGACCTCGAACATGGGGTCATCCCGCGCGACCGCTTCCACGAGCGGGCCGCCGACGCGCCGCTGCCGCGCGCTTACCAGTGGGCCGACGGATCGGCTTACGTGAACCATGTCGAGCTGGTGCGGAAGGCGCGCGGCGCCGAGATGCCCGAGAGCTTCTGGACCGACCCGCTCATGTATCAGGGCGCATCCGACGAAATGTTGGGTCCGCGCGACCCGATCCCGCTCGCCGACGAGGCCTGGGGCTGCGACCTCGAGGCGGAGATCGTGGTGGTGACCGACGACGTGCCGCGGGGCGTGTCGCGCGACGAGGCGCTGGAGCATATCAAGCTGGTCGGGCTGGTGAACGACGTCTCCCTGCGCAACCTGATTCCGGCCGAGCTGGCCAAAGGCTTCGGCTTCCTCCAGTCCAAGCCTGCCTCCGCCCTGTCGCCGGTGTTCGTGACGCCCGACGAGCTGGGCGAGGCCTGGGCGGACGGCAAGCTGCGCGGCGTGCTCAGCGTCGATCTCAACGGCCAGCCCTTCGGCCGGGCCGATGCGGGGCAGGACATGACCTTCGATTTCGGCACCCTAGTCGCCCACCTCGCCAGGACCCGCAATCTGGGCGCGGGCACGATCCTTGGCTCCGGCACGGTATCCAACAAGGGCGTGGATGGCGGCCCAGGCAAGCCGGTCGACCGCGGCGGGAGCGGCTATTCCTGCCTCGCCGAACTGCGCACAGTCGAGACGATCCTCGACGGCGCGGCGGCGACGCCCTTTCTCAAGGTAGGCGACAGGGTGCGGATCTGGATGGAGGACGGCGAGGGCCACTCGATCTTCGGAGCGATCGAGCAGGAGGTGGTCGCGGCTTAGTCCTCCCCGGAACGGGGAGGGGGACCATGCGAAGCATGGTGGTGGGGCCGACAGCCTCCGACCCCCCACCCGCCTCCGGCAGGTCCCCCTCCCCGTTCCGGGGAGGATTTTCATTCGGCGATGTACCGCCACGGCGCGCCGGGCCTGTCCCTCCGCCACACGGTGAAAAAGGGGAAATCCGCGCCCTGGCCTTCCGGCACCGGGCCGTTGGCGTGGATCGTTCCGATCGAGACTCCGAGGTCGCCCGAGGAGGCGACGAAGCTTCGCTCGGTGCTCCAGCGCAGCGGGCTGGTCGTCGCGTTTTCAGGGAAATGGGCCGTGACGGCGGCGAGGCCGACGGCGAAGCCCGGGCCATCCGACATGTTGACCGCATCGGCGCGGCCGAACTCGAGGAAGGCGGCGCGCAGGCCGACCTGCTGGGCGCGGTCGGAGAAGGCTTGCTCGGCGGCCGACAGGCTAGCCCGGAGCGACGCGATGTGGGCGGCGTTGGTGGACGGCGCGGCCGTGAAACCGGGGAGCGAGGGTTCGAGCAGGTCGGTCGAGACCTCGCCGGGTGCGCGCGGAAGCAGGCGGTAGGCGACGATCCGCCAGCCTTGCGGACGCCGAATCCAGTAAGCGAGATATTTGCGGTTGCGGCGTTCGGGAGGGCCGGCGCTGACGTTGAGATAGCCGAGCGTGAAGCCCTGCGTGCCGTCGGCGGAGATGCCGCCCCGTATCGGAGCCCAGGAGATCGTGCCCTCGCGGAACGACGTGCTGGCGCGATAGGCCTCCATCACGGCGTCGCGGCCGATCAGATGGCCGCGGCCGGGGATGGGCACCACCACTTGTTCGTCGAACATCGCCGCGAAGGCGTCTGGGATGCTCGGCGCGTGGGCAGCGGCCGCGGAGAAGGCGCGGTCCGCGGCGAGCAGAGCCTCGACATTGGCCCTGGCGCTCTGCGCGTGGAGCGGTCCGGCGAAGACGAGCAGGACGATCGCGGCGAGGACGTTACGGATCACGGGACACCCCTTTAAGACTGCAGGGAGGAATGGCCGGCCTCGCCGGAAGGCGCATCTCGCGTTCGACGAAGGTCGGCCTTGCTTTCGATCAAAGTGGTCCCCCTTGCCTTTCGGGCGCGAACGGGTTCATCCGAAGCGCCATGAAGAAGCTGCTCATCCTCGCCGCGCTCGCGGCCGCGCCCGCGCTGTCCCAATCCCGTCATTCCGCCCCGCCCGCCGCGCCGCCGACTCTGCGCGCGCTCGCCGACCAGGTGTCGCAAGACAATATGCATGCGACGGTCGAGCGGCTGGTGGCCTTCGGCACGCGCCACACTTTGTCGGTGCGCGACAATCCCATGCGCGGCATCGGCGCTGCGCTGAACTGGACGGAGGCGCAATTCCGCGGCTTCTCGCGCGCCTGCGGCGGCTGCCTCGAGATCGTCCGGCCGTCGGACACGGTGACCAACCGGCGAATCCCGACGCCGACGCTGGTCGAGGACGTGGTCGCGATCCAGCGCGGAACGACCGATCCCGACCGCGTGATCGTCATCACCGGCCATATCGACAGCCGAGTCACGGACCCGCTCAACGCGACCTCCGATGCGCCCGGCGCCAACGACGACGGATCGGGCACCGCGGCGGTGATCGAGGCGGCCCGGATCCTCTCGCGCTACCGCTTCCCGGCGACGATCGTCTACGGCGTCGTCTCGGGCGAGGAGCAGGGGCTGAACGGCAGCACGATCCTCGCCCAATATGCCAAGGATCATCACTGGCGGGTCGAGGCCGAGCTCAACAACGACATCATCGGCAACAGCTGCTCGTCGGACGGCGTCTGCGACGATTCGCACGTCCGGGTGATTTCGGAGGGGGTGCGCGCCGACGCGACGAGCGAGCTGATCGCCGCCCAGCGCAGCCTCGGCGGCGAGAACGACGCGCCCTCGCGCAACCTGTCGCGATTCGTCTCCACGCTGGCGGACGATCTCGCGCTCGGCCTCGACGTGCGTCAGATCTGGCGCACCGACCGCTTCGGCCGCGGCGGCGACCATATCCCGTTCCAACGCCTCGGCTTCCCCGCCATCCGCTTCTCGGTGGCGATCGAGAATTACAACTGGCAGCACCAGGATCTGCGGACGGAGAACGGAATCGTCTACGGCGACACGATCGATCACATGGATTTCCCCTATCTGCGGAAGGTGACTCAACTTAACGTCGCCGCGCTGGCGGCGCTGGCGCGGGCGCCGATGCCGCCCGAGCCAAGAGTGGAAGGGGCAGTGTCGACCGATACGACGATCATCTGGGAGCCGGTTGCCGAAGCGAACACATATGTCGTTCGTTGGCGGCGAACGGATGCTCGTCATTGGGAGCATAGCCGCCGCTATGTCGCCGCCTACAATTGCCCCGACGATGATTGCCTGAGGGTGCTCGACAACTCCACTGCCCGACGGGCCACCCTGCCCGGCGTGCGCGTCGACGATTGGGTGTTCGGCGTCTCCTCGGTGGCGGCGGACGGATCGGAGAGTCCGGTCGCCTCGGCGGTGCCGGGCGGGGCGTTCAGGCCCTGGACGAACCCGCCGCCGGCGCAGAATCCGTAGGCCGTCATTGCGAGCGAAGCGCGGCAATCCAGGCGGAACCTCCGCATTCCTGGATTGCTTCGTCGCTACACTCCTCGCAATGACGGATTGAGATGCCACGCAAACCGAGACAGGCCGGCCTTCCCAGCCGCCAGCAGATTCTGGAGTTCATCGCCTCCTCCGGAGACCCGGCGGGCAAGCGCGAGATCGCGCGGGCGTTCGGGCTCAAGGGCAATGAGAAGATCGCGCTCAAGGCATTGCTTCGCGACATGGGCGACGAGGGGCTGATCGACGCCGGGCCGGGCCGCGCCTTCCACAAGATGGGTGGGGTGCCGAAGGTCACCGTGCTTCGAGTCGCCGACATCGACGATTCGGGGCGCGCCTTCGCGGTGCCCGAGCGCTGGGAGGCGGACGGGCCGCCGCCGCGGCTGCGCGTCATGGAGCGCAAGGGGCGCGGGGCCGCGGCGCTCGGCGTCGGCGACCGCATTCTCGCGCGCAACGAAGAAGGGCGCGACGGCTGGATCGCGCATCCGATGAAGAAGCTGCTGAAGGGCAGCGAGCTGGTGCTCGGAGTCGTTCACAAGGAGGGGGAGGGGCATTGGCTGCGGCCGGTCGAGAAGAAGGAGCGGCGCGAGCTTCCGATATCCGACCTGGGAGAGGCTGAGGTCGGCGATCTGGTGCTGGCCGAGAAGGTCGGGCGGCCGCCGCGGCTGGCGGCACGGGTCGACACGATCCTCGGCGACCCGTTCGCACCGCGCAGCTTCAGCCTGATCGCGATCCACAAGCACGGCATCCCGCACGAGTTTCCCGACGCCGTCACCGATGAAGCTGAGCGGGTGGCGAAACTCCCAATCCTCCCCGGAACGGGGAGGGGGACCAGCCGCAGGCTGGTGGAGGGGCCGACCGCCTCCGACCCCACCACCGCCTTCGGCGGTCCCCCTCCCCGTTCCGGGGAGGATTTGCGTGAGGACCTGACCCACATTCCGATCGTCGCGATCGATCCGGCCGACGCGCGCGACCATGACGACGCGGTCTGGGCGGCGAGCGACGACGATCCCGCCAATGCCGGCGGCTGGAAGGCGATCGTCGCCATCGCCGACGTCAGCTTCTACGTCCGCCCCGGCTCGGCGCTCGACAAGGAGGCGAGGAAGCGCGGCAACAGCGTCTACTTCCCGGACCGGGTGGTGCCGATGCTGCCCGAGATTCTTTCCGCCGAGGTCTGCTCGCTGAAACAAGGCGAGGACCGGGCGGCGCTCGTCTGCCATCTTCAGGTGACCAAGGCGGGCGCGCTCAAGAGCTGGCGGTTCAGCCGGGCGCGGGTGCGAATCGCGGCCAACATCGCCTATGAGGACGCGCAGGCGGCGATCGACTCGGACGAGCCGGTCGAAGTCTCCTCCTCGCCGTGCTCGATGCCCGAGATCGAGGGTACGATCCTCGACCAGCTGCGCCCGCTCTGGGATTGCTGGCGGGCGCTCTACGCGGCGCGGGTCAAGCGCGCCCCGCTCGAGCTCGACCTGCCCGAGCGCCGGGTGACGCTCGACGAGAAGGGGCGGATCCTCTCGGTCGCTCCGCGCGAGCGGCTCGATGCGCACAAATTGATCGAGGATTACATGATCGCCGCCAACGTCGCCGCGGCCAAGGCGCTGGAGGCGAAGAAGGCCGGCGTCATGTACCGCGTCCACGAGCCGCCGAGCCGCGAGAAGCTGGTTGCCCTGCGCGACTACCTCAAGACCTTCGGCATCGAGTTCGCGCTCGGCCAGGTCGTGCGGCCGGCGACGTTCAACCACATCATCGAGCGGGTTCGAGAGGCAAAAATCCTCCCCGGAACGGGGAGGGGAACCAGCGCAGCTGGTGGAGGGGTCGCGAGCGAAGCGAGCCGGCGCACCGGCCCCGCCACCACCCGCTCCGCGAGCGGTCCCCCTCCCCGTTCCGGGGAGGACCAGGAATCCCCCATCCTTCCCCAGATCATGGAGCAGATCCTGCGCACCCAGACGCAGGCCTATTACGGCCCGCACAATCACGGCCATTTCGGGCTCGCGCTCGGCTCCTACGCCCATTTCACCTCGCCGATCCGGCGCTATGCCGACCTCGTCGTCCACCGCGCCCTCGTCCGCGCCTACCGGCTCGGAGAAGGGGGGCTGACCGACGAGGAGGCGACGTCGATGGACGTGATCGGCGAGCTCATCTCCAACCTCGAGCGCCGGGCGATGGTGGCCGAGCGCGAGACGATGGACCGCTACGTCGCCGCTTACCTTTCCGAGCAGGTCGGCGCGCTGGTCAAATGCCGGATCACGGGCGTTCAGCCGTTCGGCTTCTTCGCGACGGTCGAGGAGCTGGGCGGCGATGGCCTGGTGCCGGCGGCGACGCTCGGCCGCGAATATTTCCGCTACGACGAGGCAAGCCAGACCCTGGCCGGCGACGAGAGCGGCGAGACCTATGCGCTGGGCCAGCGCCTGACTCTTCGACTCGCCGAGGCCGATCCGGTGAGCGGGGCGTTGCGCTTCGAGCTTCCCGACGCCCCGCGCGGCGCCGGCCGGGCGCCGAAGCCGCGCGAAGAGCGGGGCGGCAAAAGGCAGCAGGGACGCCGCGGTCGCCCGGGCAATATCCGCCACCAAGGGCGGCGCTAGGAACCGAAGTCCATTTCGCGTTTTTGCTTCCGCATGCGCGCAGCTTCAACCTTCAAGGGCCTCGGCTATCTCGTTTCGTCCCTCAGCGTCGTTCTGCTCGGGATCGTCGCGTGGAAAAGCGCGTCCGAGCAGCCTTTGCTGTTCGCCTGCCTGATCGGCGGAATGATCGCCTCGATCCTCGGCATGACGATGCGCTGGATCTCGCATCGGATCGAGCAAAGGGACAAGGACCGCATTGAAGCCAAGGCCGACGGGGGCTAGGGCGGGAGCGCGGGGGGCTGCCGCAAAAGAGGAGCGTCGATGGCCCGCTACAAGATCGCGATCGTCGTCGGCAGCCTGAGGCGCGCCTCGATCAACCGCAGAGTGGCGCGCTCGCTCTGCGCCTTCGCCGGCGACCGGCTCGACTGCGACATCGTCGAGATCGGCGATCTGCCGCTCTACGACCAGGATTACGATTCGGGCGAGCAGCCGGCCGCCTATACGCGTTTCCGCGACGAGATCCGCGCCGCGGACGGAATCCTCTTCGTCACGCCCGAATATAATCGCGGCGTTCCGGGCGTGCTCAAAAACGCGATCGACGTCGGCTCGCGGCCCTATGGCGCCAGCGTCTGGAACCGGAAGCCGGCGGCGATCGTCAGCGCCTCGCCGGGGAGCATCGGCGGCTTCGGCGCCAACCACCAGCTCAGGCAGGCCTGCGTGTTCCTCAACATGCCGGTGATGCAGCATCCCGAGGCTTATCTGGGGCACGTCAGCGACGGCAGCTTCGATGAAAGCGGCTGCCTCGTGGAGGGGCCGCTCAAGGAGCTGGTCGTCGGATTGGCGAAGGCCTTCTCCGACTGGGTCCACCTGATCCACGAGGCCCGCGCGCTGCTCGCGCCGAAATAGGCGGAAGCACTCGGAATTCCCTCCCGCTCATCCTGAGGAGCCATTGAGCTTGTCGAAATGGCGTCTCGAAGGATCCTTCGAGACGGGCCTTCGCCAGGCCCAGTCCCTCCTCAGGATGAGCGCATATTGTGGATTTCCGGAACTCTTCAGAGTCCTACAGCTTGGGCAGCGTGACGCCGCGCTGCCCCATATATTTGCCGGCGCGGTCGGCGTAGCTCGTCTCGCAGGGCTCGTTGCCCTTGAGGAACAGGAACTGGCAGGCGCCCTCATTGGCGTAGACCTTGGCCGGGAGCGGCGTCGTGTTCGAGAATTCGAGCGTCACGTGGCCTTCCCAGCCGGGCTCCAGCGGGGTCACGTTGACGATGATCCCGCAGCGCGCATAGGTCGATTTGCCGAGGCAGATGACGAGCACGTCGCGCGGCACCCGGAAATATTCGACCGTCCGGGCAAGCGCGAAGCTGTTGGGCGGGATGATGCAGCAATCGGTCTTGCGGTCGACGAAGCTGTTCGCGTCGAAATTCTTGGGGTCGACCACGGCGCTGTCGACATTGGTGAAGATCTTGAACTCGTCGGCGACGCGAGCGTCGTAGCCGTAGGAGGAAAGGCCGTAGGAGATGCAGCCCTCGCGCCGCTGCGATTCGACGAACGGCTCGATCATGCCGTGGGCCTGGGCCCGCTCGCGAATCCATTTGTCGGAAAGGATGCTCATGCCCTGTCGATGCGGGCGCGGTGGAGGCGCGTCAATGGCCTTCGCGCCAGCGCGCGCGCTTCATCCGGCGTGCGCCACGTGGCCGCCGAAGGCCGCCGCCGGCTGCTTGATGTGGAGGACGCAGATCAGGGTGAAGAGGCGCCGGGCGGTGTCGAAATCCACGTCGACCTTGTCCGCGAGGCATTCCTTCAGCAGCTCGGCGCCTTCGTTGTGGAGCGCGCGGCGGGCCATGTCGATCGCTTCGATCCCCTTGGCCCCGTCATTGCGCACCGCTCGGAAATAGGAATCGCAGATCTGGAAATAGTCGCGGATCGGGCGGCGGAAGCGGCCCAGGCTCATTCGGATCGGCGCGATCGGCCCGGCTGCGCCCTCCAGCTCAATGGCGAGCCGCCCTTCCTCGACCCTAAGCGTGACGCGAAACGGGCCGTCATGGCCGGTGACATCGAAGCGATTGTTCTCGAGCAAGTCGAAAATGGCGATCCGCCGCTCCTGCTCGATGTCGGCGTTGCGCTTGAGGATCGAGCGCTCGTCGAGCTGGATGTCGATGATGCGGGGATCGGCCATAAGAGAGTGTTAGCCGGGGCCGCTGTTCCTCGCCAGTCGTCATCCCCGCGAAAGCGGGGATCCAGCTTCCTTCAATTCTTCGCGCCTTCGCGTGAGCCCGATCTCATTTTTTCACGCGAAGCCGCGAAGGACGCGAAGAAGAAAAGGTGGATTCCCGCTTCCGCGGGAATGACGGTGAAGCCGATCGCGGCCTTATCCACATCGATTCCACAGAGTTAATGCGGGTTGTGAGGCCGGGCTTATCGGTCCAGAGATTCCCTCATGATCCATCCGCTGCCCGTAAACGACACCGCGCCGCCCGCGGCCCAATCCCTGCCTCACAATGTCGAGGCCGAGGCCGCCCTGCTCGGCGCGCTGATGATCGACAACCGGCTGGCCGAGGATATTCAGCTCAAGCTCCGTCCCGAGCATTTCTTCGAGCCGCTGCACGGGCGAATCTACGAGCAGATCCTTCGCCTGCTCGATCGCAACATGATCGCCTCGCCCGTCACGCTCCGTCCCCTGTTCGAAGCCGACGAGGAAATGAAGGAGCTGGGCGGCCCCTCCTATCTCGCCCAACTGACCGGGAGCGGCGCGGCGATCATCGGCGCGCGCGACTTCGCCGAGCAGATTTATGACCTCGCTTTGCTGCGCGCCCTGGTCGGCGTCGGCCGCGAGATGGTCGAAAGAGCCCTCGACACGTCCGAGGAGGTCGAGCCCAAGGGCCAGATCGAGGAGGCCGAGGCCGCACTCTACCGAGTCGCGGAGGAAGGCGGCGGGGAGGGCTCGGTCAAGACCTTCGCGGTCGCCACCCGCATGGCCGTGCAGATGGCGGAGAAGGCGCTGAACACCGGGGGCGGCCTTTCCGGCATCACCACCGGCCTCGAGACCATCAACGCCAAGACCGGCGGTCTCCATCATTCCGATCTCGTCATTCTCGCCGGCCGCCCGGGCATGGGCAAGACCGCGCTTGCGACGAACATCGCCTTCAATACCGCGCGCCGCTACCTCCAGGACATGGAGGACGGCATCGCGCCCGAGAAATCGGCCGGCGCCGGAGTCGCCTTCTTCAGCCTCGAAATGTCGGCCGACCAGCTCGCCACGCGTATCCTCGCCGAAAATAGCGGAATCAGCTCGGAAGCGCTGCGCATGGGCAAGATCAGCCAGCACGATTTCCGCAACCTCGCCCGGGCCGCGGCCGAGCTGGAGACTCTGCCGCTCTACATCGACGACACGCCGGGCCTGACCATCGCCGCGCTTCGCACGCGCGCGCGGCGGATGAAGCGCCAGCGCGGCATCGGCCTCGTCGTGGTCGACTATCTCCAGCTTCTCCAAGGCACCGGCAAGAGCAGCAACGACAACCGCGTCAACGAGATTTCGGAAATCAGCCGCGGCCTCAAGACGCTCGCCAAGGAACTTGGCGTGCCGGTGCTGGCGCTTTCGCAGCTGAGCCGCGCCGTCGAGCAGCGCGAGGACAAGCGCCCGCAGCTTTCCGACCTTCGCGAATCCGGCTCGATCGAGCAGGACGCCGACATGGTCTGGTTCGTCTATCGCGAGGAATATTATCTGGCCGCCAAGCAGCCGGCCGACGATCATCCCGACCTTCAGAAATGGCAGGAGGATATGCAGCGGGCCTACGGCCTCGCCGAGATGATCGTGGCCAAGCAGCGGCATGGCGCGACGGGCAAGGTGAGGCTGAAGTTCGAAGCGAAGATCACACGCTTCTCCGACCATGCCGATGCCGACTATCTGCCGGAGATCCGCGGCTGAAAATCGTGAGGGGGAGGAGTCTGTGGGCGTTCGTGCATGGCTCCTGGCAGGGTTGCTGGCGGTGACCGGAGCCGCAATCGCGCAGGACTCGCCTCCCGCCGACGATCCCTTCACCTGGCTCGAGGAAATCCAGGGGCAGCGCGCGCTTGCCTGGGCGCGCGGCGAAAACACACGGACTCTCGGCGCGCTCCAGAGCGATCCGCGCTACCAGCTTTACTACGATCGGGCGCTCGAAATCCTCGAGGCGCGCGACCGCATCCCGGGAGTCACCATCCGCCCGGACGGGCTCTACAATTTCTGGCAGGATTCCGATCATGTCCGCGGCCTGCTGAGGCGCACCACCCTCGCCAGCTTCCGCACCGATTCGCCCGAATGGGAGACCGTTCTCGATCTCGACGCGCTGGCGCGGGCCGAAGCCAAATCCTGGGTCTATCAGGGCATGCTCTGCCTCGGCCCCGAGGAGCGGCGCTGCCTGCTCTACCTTTCGGACGGCGGCCGCGACGCCCATTACGTCCGCGAGTTCGATCTGCGCGACGGCCGCTTCGTCGAGGGTGGATTCTCCCTGCCCGAAGGCAAGCAGATCATCTCCTGGGAGGACCGCGATACGTTGCTCGTCGCCCGCGAATGGGGGCCGGGGACGATGACCGCGTCCGGCTACCCCTTCGTGGTCAAGAGACTGCGCCGGGGGCAGGCGCTGGCCGAGGCGGAGGAGGTTTATCGCGGCACGGCGGAGGACGTGCGCGTCGCCCCCTTCGTGCTTCGCGACGCCGAGGGCGTCGTGCACGGCATCGGCGCCTATCGCGGAATCGATTTCTTCCACCGCGAATATGTCCTGTTCCGTCCGGGCGGCCCGTTGACCGTGCCGATTCCGCGCCGCGCCTCGATCGCCGGGATGGTCGACGGGCGGCTTCTGGTCAGCACTGACGAGCCGTGGGATTTCGGCCCAGGGCGCCGTTTCGCGGCGGATTCGCTCGTCTCCTACGATCTGGCCGCCTGGGAGCGCGACCCGCTTCGCGCCCGGCCGACCCTGATCTGGGCGCCGGGCCCGCGGCAGACGCTGGGCGGGATCGCCACCACCCGGGGCAAGCTCATCCTCGGCGTGCTCGACAATGTCCGCGGCCGGGCGTTCGCGCTCGATTATGTTGGCCGCCGCTGGCGCGCTCAGGAGCTGCGACTGCCGGCCAACGCGACGATCAGCCTGACGAGCGCGGCCGACCATAGCGACGAGGCGCTGCTCAGCGTCACCGACTATCTCTCGCCCACCTCGCTCTGGTATTTCGACGGCGCGAGCGGGACGCTGGAGCGGATCAAGTCGACGCCCGCACGGTTCGATGCCTCCAACCATATCGTCGACCAGCTCGAGGCCGTCTCGCGCGACGGGACTCGGGTCCCCTATTTCCTGATCCGTCCGCGAAACATGGCGATGGACGGGACCACGCCGACCCTGCTCTACGGCTATGGCGGCTTCCAGTCCTCGCAGCTGCCCGCTTATTCGGGGACGATGGGACGGCTGTGGCTCGAGCAGGGCAACGCCTATGTCGTCGCAAACCTGCGCGGCGGCGGCGAGTTCGGCCCCGATTGGCACCAGAGCGCTCAGGGCGAGCACAAGCAGCGCACCTGGGACGATTATATCGCGGTCGCCGAGGATTTGATCCGGCGCCGGGTCACCAGCGCGCGCCGGCTCGGCCTGGTCGGAGGGAGCCAGGGCGGCCTGCTCGTCGGCACGGCGATCACCCAGCGGCCCGAGCTGTTCCGCGCGGCGATCATCCAGGTGCCGTTGTTCGACATGCTTCGCTTCCACCTGATGGGCGCGGGCGCGTCGTGGATCGGCGAATATGGCGATCCGCGCATTCCCGAGCAAAGGGCCTGGATCGCGCCCTATTCGCCCTACCAGCACCTCACCGCAGGGCGCGACTATCCGATGCCGCTGATCGAGACCTCGACCGCCGACGACCGGGTCCATCCGGGGCACGGCCGCAAGGCGGCCGCCCGCCTCGCCGCGCTCGGCCAGCCTTATTATTATTACGAGAACATGGAGGGCGGCCACGCCGCGGCGGCCAATTTGCAGGAGACCGCGCGGCGCCTGGCGCTGGAATATACCTACGCGGCAAGAAGGCTGGTGGATTAGCCTGAATCCTCCCCTGCATTTGCAGGGGAGGGGGACCATGCGAAGCATGGTGGAGGGGCTCTCTCGTCGCAAGAAGCCCCCTCCACCGCACTTCGTGCGGTCCCCCTCCCCTCGAAATCGAGGGGAGGATTTTACCCCTCCAGATTCTCCGCCCGCGCGGCCTTCGGGTCCGCCAGCCCGATGCCGATCGTGGCGCGCGGCGCCTCGGCCTCCGAGCTGGTCACCGGATAGGCGCAATAATCCGCCGCGTAATAGGCGCTCGGGCGGTGGTTGCCGGAAAGGCCGATGCCGCCGAACGGGGCGTTGGAGGGCGCGCCGTTGGTCGGCTTGTTCCAGTTGATCACCCCGGCGCGGACGTTCGCCCAGAAGCGGTCGTAAAGCTCCGGCGCTCCGCCGATCAGCGAGGCGGAAAGGCCGTAGCGGGTGGCGTTGGCCTCGGCGATCGCGGCGTCGAAATCGGGCACCCGGACGATCTGGAGGACCGGCCCGAACAGCTCCTCGTCGCTGCGCCGCTGGACCTCGGTCACGTCGATCAAGGCCGGCGTGAGGAAGGGCTTGGTGTCGTCGCGCCGGTCGAGGCGGCGGTGCGCGCGGCCGCCCTTGCCCATCAGGTCGAGGAACGCCTCCTGGAGATGGTCGGCCGCCTGGTTGTCGATTACCGGGCCCATGAATGGCGCGGGCGTGGCGTGGGGATGATCGACGATCACCCGGTCGATCAGGCCGAGGATCGTTTCGACCAGCTCCTCATGGCGCCCGTCCTGGACGATCAGGCGCCTCGCCGCGGTGCAGCGCTGGCCCGCGCTCATGAAGGCCGATTGGACGGCCATCGCCGCGGCGGCGTGGATGTCGCGCGCCTCCCAGACCACGAGCGGGTTGTTGCCTCCCATCTCCAGCGCCAGGATCTTGTTCGGCATGTCGGCGAACTGGCGGCTGAGCGCGAGACCGGCGCGGGCCGATCCGGTGAAGAGCAGCCCGTCTATGCCCGGGTGGGCGGCGAGCGCCCGGCCCGTCTCGGCACCGCCCTGGACGAGGCGGACCACGCCTTCGGGCACGCCCGCCTCGTGATAGAGCCCGGCCAGATATTCGCCGACCGCCGGAGTCTTCTCGCTCGGCTTGAAGACGATCGCGTTACCGGCGATCAGCGCCGGGACGATGTGGCCATTGGGCAGGTGCGCCGGGAAATTGTAGGGGCCGAGCACCGCGAGCACGCCGTGCGGCTTGTGGCGCACCGCGACGCGGGTCCCCATCGCCCCTTCGAGCCGGCGCTGCGCGGTCCGCTCGGCATAGGCCGAGACCGAGATGTCGACCTTGGCGACCACCGCCTCGACCTCGGTCCGCGCCTCCCAGAGCGGCTTTCCGGTCTCCCGGGCGATAATGTCGGCGAAGGGCTCAAGCTTCCCCCGCGCGATGTTCACGAAGCGCCGCAGAGTCTCGATGCGGTAAGCGAGCGGGCGCGAGGCCCAGCCGGCCCAGGCGGCGCGCGCGGCGGCGACCTCGGCCTCGACGTCTCCCGCCTCGCCCGTCCAGAGCGTTGCGCCGGTCGCGGGTTCGATCGAGGTCAGGCTGGCCATTGCCGGACTCTCATGCCGGGACGCGCGGATTTTTCAAGCATTTGCATTTAGCGCCTCGCCCATGCGGCGAATGGCGGCGATCTTGGCGTGGAGTGGCGCCCAATCGTCGCGCTCGTCGATCGCCGACCAGATCGCCTCGACTTCGTCGATATGCATCGCGCAGGGCTTGGGATCGGACCAATAGGGATGGTCGCGCGCACCGGGCGCGGACTCGCGGCGGGCGATCAGGGCCGCGAGGTCGTCGAAGCCTTCATAGCCGTCCTCCGGCGCGCGTCCGCCGCGCCAGTCGAAGAAGAAGCGGTCGATGGTCACCGTCTTCCTCGCCAGCGCCTCCTCGATCGCCACGACGAGCTTCATATCCTCGTCGAGCGCGCCCGGGAGCAGGCCGAGCCTGGCGAACAGGGCGTCGCGCAGCGCGTGCTGGAACAGGTCCGGGAAGCGCTCCAGCGCTGCCGTCAGAGGCGCGGCCTCCTCGATCTCGCGCAGGGACCGCGCGAGCTGGACGAGGTCCCAGTGGATCGCCTCGGGCTGGCGGCCGAAGCTGTAGAGGCCGGCATGATCGAAATAGGCGGCGGTGAAGTGGCCGTCCCAGTAGGGCGTCCAGCGCCACGGGCCGTAATCGAAGCTCTGCGCGGTGATCGCGATATTGTCCGAATTGAGCACGCCGTGGACGAAACCGGCGGCGATGTAGGAGGCGGCGAGGCGGGCGGCCTGGACCGTCACATGACCGAGCAGCATGGCGGGGTCGCCGCTGTCGTCGGCGTAGTAATGGCGCAGGCAATAAGCGGTGAGCTTGCGCAGATTGTCCGCCTCGCCGAGCGTTGCCAAACGCTGGAAGGTGCCGATGCGGATGTGGCTGTGCTGGAGGCGGACGAGGACGGCCGAGCGGGTCGGGGAGGGCTCGTCGCCCCGCTCCAGCGGCTCGCCGGTTTCGATCAGCGAGAAGGTCCTGGAAGTGTCGACTCCGAGCGCTTCCACCATCTCGGTGGCGAGCAACTCGCGCACGCCGCCTTTCAGGGTCAGCCGGCCGTCGCCGAAGCGGCTGTAGGGCGTCTGGCCCGAGCCCTTGGTTCCGAGATCCAGCAGCCGTCCGTCGCCGTCCCGCAGCTGCGCGAACAGGAAGCCGCGCCCGTCGCCGATATCGGGATTGTACACGCGGAATTGATGGCCGTGATATCTGAGCGCCAACGGCTCCGGGAGGTTGTCCGGAAGGGGCGTGAAGCGTCCGAAGTGGCGAATCCACTCCGCGTCGTTCAGTCCATCCAGCCCGATCGTCGCCGCGGCGCGGTCGTTGCGGAAGCGCAGGATCGTCTGCGGAAAATCCGCCGGCTCGACCGGATCGTAGAAATCGCCACCGAGCTCGAGGATGGCGGGGGCGGGTTGCGGAAGCGCCGCCATCAGACGATAGGGAAAGCGGGCGACAGGGGTAAACGCATGGTCTTATGGTCCGATGGCTATTGGTTGTCGAACGATGGCCTGAGGCTGCACTACCGCGATTATGCAGGCCCGGCGAGCCGCCCCCCGATCCTTTGCATTCCGGGCCTGACCCGAAACGCGCGCGACTTCGAAGGGGTTGCCGAGCGCCTCGCCGGAAAGTGCCGGGTGATCTGCGTCGAGCTCAGGGGCCGGGGCGAAAGCGCCTACGCCAAGGACCCGATGTCCTATGTGCCGCTGACCTACCTCCAGGACATCGAGGCGCTGATCGCGGAGCTGAAGCTCGGCCGCTTCGTCCTGTTCGGCACCTCGCTCGGCGGGCTCATGACGATGCTGCTCGCCGCCTCGGGCCGGGATCGCATCGCCGGGGCGTTGCTCAACGACATCGGGCCGGTGATGGAGACTCGCGGACTCGAGCATATCCGCTCCTATGTCGGCCGCTCGCAGAACTGGCCGACCTGGCTCCACGCGGCGCGGGCGATCGCCGAGGCGCAGGGCGATCGCTATCCGGACTGGACGATCGATCAGTGGCTCCGCTACGCCAAGAGGCTCGCCAGGCTGACCCAGTCGGGCCGGATCGTGCTCGATTACGACATGCGCATCGCCGAGCCGTTCAAGCTGCCGCAGGGTGAAGCGGGGTTCGACCTCTGGCCCGCCTTTCGCGCGCTCGAGGGTATTCCCTCGCTGGTCGTCCATGGCGAGATTTCGGACTTGCTCAGCGCGGAGACGGTGGAGCGCATGAAAGCCGAGGTTCCGAGCCTCGAGAGCGTTACAATTCCCCATGTCGGACACGCGCCGACGCTGGACGAGCCCGAGGCCATCGAGGCCATCGACCGGCTGCTGAAGCGGGTCGCAGCGCGCAAGAAATGACGCGATAAGGCCCCATGGTCCTGCGCATCCTCCACTGCCATTCGACCTTTTCGCTCGGCGGCAAGGAGGCGCGCGCGGTTCGGCTGATGAACGCGTTCGGCGATGCGGCCGAGCATGTCGTGCTGAGCGCCATGCCGGATCGGCTCGGCGCGCGGGGTGCGATCGATCGGGGCATCAAGGTCGCGTTTCCCGCCGACGCGCCGTCGCTCACCGGGCCGCCCGCGCCGCTCAGGCTCTGGCGGCTGGCGCGCTACATGCGCCGGTTCGATCTGGTGCTGAGCTACAATTGGGGCGCGTTCGACGCGGTGATGGCGAAACGCCTTTTTGGCGGCCCACCGCTGGTCCATCACGAGGACGGGTTCAACGAGGACGAGCGCGAGCGGCTGAAGCCAAGCCGCAACCTCTACCGCCGGACCGGGCTCGGCGCGGCCTACCGGTTGGTCGTTCCCTCGGCGCGGCTCGAGAAGATCTCGCGATCCGAATGGGGCATTGTGCCGGTGCGAATCCCGAACGGGATCGACGTGGCGCGCTACGCGCTCGCGCCGACGCAGGCGATTCCCGGCCTCAAATCCGTCAAAAACGAGGTCGTGATCGGAACGGTCGCGGGGCTTCGGGCAGTCAAGAATCTGCCCCGGCTGGTGCGCTGCTTCGCGGCGATGGGGAAATCGACCGCCCGGCTGGTTATCGTCGGCGAGGGGCCGGAGAGCGAGCGGATCGCCGACGCGGCGCGCGGGGCCGGCGTGGCCGCCCGGGTGCTGATGCCCGGCTTCCTTGCCGATCCCGCGCAATGGATCGGGCATTTCGACATCTTCGCCCTCTCCTCGCACAGCGAGCAATTCCCGATCTCGCTGGTCGAGGCGATGGCCGCAGGGCTGCCGGTGGTGGCGACCGCGGTCGGCGACGTGCGCGCGATGGTTTCGGAGGACAATGCGCCGCTGATCGTCGAGGCCGAGGATGAAGCCGGCTTCGCCGCCGCGCTCGCAAGCCTGGCGGAGCAGCCGCACCTCAGGAAGGCGATCGGCGCGGCCAACCGGGAAAAGGCCGCGCGCCTCTACGACGAGCGGACAATGATCGCGGCCTATGCAGAGCTTTACGGCGCCGCTATCGGCCGCCCCGGCGCATTCGCCGCGAATACATGACTTTTCGCGCGTCCCAGCCTATAGGCTGGGCAACAGGGTCTCCGGAGGAACGATGTTCAAGGGTATCAAACCGATCCTCTATGCGGGCCGCGAAGTGCTGCCCCTGATCGAGGGCGGCAAAGGCGTTTCGGCGACCAACGGCATGAGCTCGGGCGCGTGGGCGGCGGCGGGAGGCATCGGCACCGTCTCTGCGGTCAACGCCGACAGCTACGATCCCGAAGGCCGGATCATTCCCCAGATCTACCACGCGCTGACCCGCCGCGAGCGCCACGAAGAGCTGATCCAATATGCGATCGACGGCGCCGTCGCGCAGGTGCAGCGCGCCTACGAGATCGCGTCGGGCCGCGGCGCGATCAACATCAACGTGCTTTGGGAGATGGGCGGCGCACAGCGCGTGCTCCACGGGGTGCTCGAACGGACCAAGGGCCTCGTCTCCGGCGTCACCTGCGGCGCCGGGATGCCCTACAAGCTGAGCGAGATCGCCGCGTCCTACGGCGTCTCCTATTTGCCGATCATCAGCTCGGCGCGCGCCTTCTCGGCACTGTGGAAGCGCGCTTATTCGAAGGCGGCGGAATGGCTGTCGGCGGTCGTCTACGAGGATCCCTGGCTCGCCGGAGGGCATAACGGCCTCTCCAACGCCGAGGATCCGCTGCAGCCGCAGGATCCCTATCCGCGGGTCGCGGCGCTTCGGCAGACCATGCGCGAGGGCGGAATTCCCGATTCGACGCCGATCGTGATGGCCGGCGGCGTGTGGAACCTCAAGGAATGGGAGAATTGGATCGACAATCCGGAGCTCGGCCAGATCGCCTTCCAGTTCGGCACCAGGCCGCTGTTGACCAAGGAGAGCCCGATCCCGGAGGCGTGGAAGGAGCGGCTGATGACGCTCGAGGAAGGCGACATCCTGCTCCACCGCTTCTCGCCGACCGGCTTCTACAGCTCGGCCGTCCGCAACCCGTTCCTGCGCAATCTCGAGGCGCGTTCGCATCGCCAGATCGCCTTCACCAAGGAGCCGCTCGGCGATCACGCCTTCCAGCTCGACGTCGGGGTGATGGGCAAGAAGAATTACTGGGTGACCAAGGGCGATCTCAATCATGCCCGCACCTGGTACGCGCAAGGGTTCACCGAGGCGCTCAAGACTCCGGACGAGACGCTGGTCTTCGTCACGCCCGAGGAGAAGCACGACATCCGCAAGGATCAGGCGGACTGCATGGGCTGCCTTTCGCAGTGCGGCTTCTCCTCCTGGGCCGACAACGAGAAGAATACCACTGGCCGTCTCGCCGATCCGCGCAGCTTCTGCATTCAGAAGACGCTGCAGGACATCGCTCACGGCGGGCCGACCGAGAACAATCTGATGTTCGCCGGCCACTCCGCCTTCCGCTTCAGGCAGGACCCGTTCTACTCGAACGGCTTCGTGCCCACGGTGAAGCAGCTCGTCGAGCGCATCCAGACCGGCGACTGAGTGGACGGCGTGAGGATGATCAAGCGCGGCCTGGCGTTGTTGCTGCTTGCGGCGAGCCTGGTCGCCGGGGCGGCGGCGGCGCAACAGCAGCGTGCGACGCCTTATTGGGCCTCGATCGCTTCGGGGCGGGCGATGATGCGCACCGGGCCGAGCCAGAATTACCCCGCCACCTGGGAGTATCGGCGCGCCGATCTGCCGATCCGGGTGATCGAGGTATACGAAAGCTGGCGCAAAATTCAGGATCCGGACGGAACGACCGGCTGGATGTCGGCGGTGATGCTCGCCGACCGCCGAACCGCGCTCGTCAGGGGTGACGGTCCGCGGCCATTGCACGAATCGCCCGATGAAGGCTCGCCGGTCCGCTATCGGGCCGAACCCGGGGTGGTCGGCCGCATCTCGCACTGCGCTTCAGGCTGGTGCCGGCTCGACGTCCATGGCCGCGCGGGCTACATCCGCTCCACCGACATATGGGGCGTCGATCCGGACGAGGTGCTGCGATGATGGAAGTGGAACGTCCGATCACCGTTGGCGACTTCGCGCCCCGCGTCGGCAAGACCTTCGCGGTGCCCGTGCGCGGCCATCGGCTGGAGATGCGGCTGGACGCCGCGCAGGAGCTGCCGGGCTCGTCGCGCATCGGGGGCGGCTTTCGCCTGGAATTCATCGGGCCGCTCGATCCGGTATTGGCGCAGGGGATATTTCCGTTCGAGATTGCCCGCGATCGCTACGAGATCTTCGTCGTCCCCATTGCCCGTGACCAGAGCTGTACCCGCTACGAGGCGGTGTTCTTCTAGGGCGCATCGACATTCAGCGTAATTCGCTTGTTTAGCTTCGAATATTCCCCTTGCTCGTCACCCCGCGAAAGCGGGGGTCCAGCTTGTTTCTTCTCCCAGGCGATTGAAGAAGCTGGATTCCCGCTTTCGCGGGAATGACGATGAAATGGAATGTCGATCCGTCCTAAGCCCCGCCGGCGCGCCAGCGCATCGCTTCATAGGCGCCCGCATTGCCCTCGCCGACGAAGCCGAGGCGGAGATAGAGGCGCCGCGCCCGATTGTTCGGCTCGACGAACAGCGACATCGATTTGCCCGCTTCCCCGCCGGCGCGCTCGATCAGGTCGCTCATGATCGCCCGGCCGATGCCGGCGCCGCGGCAAGTCTCCGCCAGCGATATGTCGATCAGGTGAAGGTCCGATGGCGTTTCATGGAAGTAGAGCCGGCCGATCGGCTCGCCGCCGCGCTCGAGGATCAGCCAGGCCGCGTCCGGATAATGGGTGCGATAATGGTGGTGCTGGGCGCGGTGCTGCTGATCGAAGAAGGCGGCCTGCATTTCCTCGGGCCAGCCGCTCATCGCCAGCTCCGCGGCGCGTACCGAACGATAAAGCGCAGCGACGAACGGCAAGTCTTCGTCGGTCATTGGGCGCGCGGTCACGCCGAGCGTGGCCGCGCGCCGCAGGCTGAAGGTCATAGGCTCAGTTGAAGACCGCGTGCATCCGGCCCGGATTTCGCGCGTCGCCGGCGGCCGTCAGGAACATCTGGAACGGGCCAGACTCGGGGTGGCTGACCATATAGGTCTGGTCCCCGGCGATCCGACCGCGCCCGACGATTTCGAACTCCGCGAGAAAGGCGCGGTCGCGCGCTCCGGCGGGGCGCCGGCCGGAGGATTCGAGCGGCCGCACTTGGGCGAGGGTCAGTCCCTGGGCTCCGGCGACGGCGAAGGTCGAGCCGACCTGCGCCGCCCATTCGTCATGGCCCGCGCTGGCCAGCGGCCGCGCGCCGGAGAGACGGCGCTGAGTGCTCGATTGGGTGCGAGCGCGTGGACTGGCCGTCGCGCCCGATGGAAGGGCGATCGACGCCCCGAGAGCAGCGACCGCGCCCCCGCCCGCGATCAGCATGTTACGCCGGGAAAGAGTGCCGCGTGTGTCTTCCATTTGAAAAATCCCCCAAAAGGAGCGGCGTGTTGGAGCGTTGGCCGTCGTCTGGAGCGCCGCTCGCGCCCGCAGGAGTATGGCCTAAACGCCGGCTCGTGGAAACAGCTTTGTTATGCAGCCGAAATGCTGTCACGGAGTGGACTCCGCGCTTGAGCTTTGCTGCGCGCCTTGCCAACGGGAGCCCCATGCCGGAGCTTGAGCCGCCCCCCGCTTTGCCCGAGAACGCCGCCTTGTTCCTCGATTTCGACGGGACCCTCGTCGATCTCGCCGATACGCCGGATTCGATTCGCGTGCCCGCTGGGCTCGCCCCGTTGCTGGAGCAACTGCGACAGCGCCTGCGCGGGCGGCTTGCGATCGTCAGCGGGCGGTCTCTCGCCGACCTCGATCGGCACTTGCCGGCGTCGGGCATCGCCTTTTCGGGGTCCCACGGACTCGAGCTCAGGCTCGCCGACGGAGCGCGCGTTCCGCTCAGCGTGCCGATCGGCCTCGATAACGTGAACGACGAGGTGCGCCGCTTCGCCGCGGAGATTCCAGGCCTCATCGCGGAGGAAAAGCCCGCCGGAATCGCGCTCCATTATCGCCTCGCTCCCGACGCTGAGGAGCATGTCCAGGGGTTCATGGAGGATCTGGCCGAAAGGCACGGCTTTTCGGTCCAGCGCGGCTCGATGGTGATCGAGCTTCGCACGCTGGGAGCGACCAAGGGCGATGCCCTGCGCGCGTTCATGACGGAACAACGCTTCGCCGGTGCGCGTCCTTGGTTCGTGGGAGACGATCTGACGGACGAGCACGGTTTCGAGGCCGCCGCCGACCTTGGCGGCGTGGGCATCCTGGTCGGGCCCCCGCGCCAAACCGCGGCGCGGTTCCGCCTGGCGTCGGTCGCTGCGGTGCGCCGCTGGCTGGAGGCGGCATGAGGACTCTCGATCTCTGGCCGATCGGCAATTGCCAGGTCAGCGCGCTGATCGACGCCGCCGCCGGGTTCGTCTGGGCCTGCCAGCCCCGAGTCGACGGCGATCCCTTGTTCTGCTCGCTGCTCGACCCGGCGGGGACGCCTGGCGAATGGCGCATAGAGCTCGACGACCAGGTTTCCGCCACCCAGCGCTACCTCAAGAACACGCCCGTGCTCGTGACCCGTTTGACCGACGCCAATGGCGGCGTGGCCGACGTCTACGATTTCTGCCCCAGGCTCGAACGGCGCGGCCGGATGTACCGCCCCGTGGCCTTCATTCGGATCGTGCGGCCGCTGGTCGGAGTGCCCCGGATCAAGGTCGCCCTTCATCCCGCCGCGGGGTGGGGCGCCCGCCCGGCGCAGCGCACCAGCGGCACCAACCACATTCGTTTCCTCACGGAGCCCCAGCCGCTTCGCCTCACCACCGACGCCCCGGTGATCCATTTGCTCGAAGGCCGCAGCTTCCGGCTCGAGGAATCGCTCCACTTCTTCCTCGGCCCGGACGAGCCGTTCGTCGGCAACGTGCGCGAGACGCTCGCCGGGATGCTCCACCAGACGGTCGATCACTGGCAGGCATGGGTGCGCGGGCTCGCCATCCCGCTCGAGTGGCAGGAGGTCGTCATCCGCGCGGCGATCACGCTCAAGCTCTGCCAGCACGAGGAGACCGGGGCGATCGTCGCGGCGATGACCACGTCGATCCCGGAGGCCGCCAATTCGGGCCGCAACTGGGACTATCGCTACTGCTGGATCCGCGACGCCTATTACACCGTCCAGGCGCTCAACCGGCTCGGCGCGCTCGACGTGCTGGAGAATTATCTCTCCTACCTCAGGAACATCGTCGACCAGGCCGAGCACGGCGAAGTCCAGCCGCTCTATGCCGTGTCGGGCGAGCCGAGGCTTGAGGAGGGCGCCGCCGATAGCCTGGCCGGCTATCGCGGCATGGGGCCGGTGCGGGTCGGCAACGCGGCCTACACCCAGGTCCAGCACGACGCCTACGGCCAGATCGTCCTTTCCAATGCCCAGGCCTTCTTCGACCGGCGCCTCTTTCGCCCCGCGACGGGCGACGATTTCGCCGCCCTCGAGAAGGTCGGCGAGCGCGCGTGGAGGATGCACGACAAGCCCGATGCGGGGCTGTGGGAATTCCGCACGCGCACCAGCGTCCACACCTACAGCGCGGTAATGAGCTGGGCCGCCTGCGACCGGCTGGCGAACATCGCCGCGGTGCTCGGTGAGAAGGCGCGCGCCCGGGTCTGGCGGCAGCGGGCCGACAAGGTGCGCGCGACGATCGAGCAGCGCGCCTGGCACGAGGGTGAGAAGCGCTTCGCCGCGACCTTCGGCGGCGACGAGCTGGACGCCAGCCTGCTCCAGCTGGTCGACATGCGCTTCCTCGAGCCCGGCGACCCGCGCTTCCTCGCCACCTTCAACGCGGTCGAGAAGGGCCTGAGGCGCGGCGAGCACATGCTCCGCTACGCCGACGAGGACGATTTCGGGCTGCCCGAAACGGCCTTCAACTTCTGTACCTTCTGGCTGATCGAGGCCCTCCATCTAGTCGGCCGGACCGACGAGGCCCGCGCGCTCTACGAGAAGATGCTCGAACGCCTGACGCCGGCCGGTCTCCTCTCTGAAGATACGGACTTCGAAACGGGCGAATTGTGGGGCAACTATCCGCAGACTTATTCGCTTGTTGGGCTGATCAATTGCGCCGGGCTCCTGTCCCGGCCGTGGAGCTCTGTCCGATAGATGACCAGGTTGATCGTCATTTCCAATCGCGTATCGGTGCCGAAGGGCAGGGATGGAAGCGGGGCGCAGGGCGGACTCGCTCCGGCCCTCGAGGCGGCGCTGAGGGAATCGCGCGGCATCTGGTTCGGCTGGTCGGGCGAGAAGACCGACGAGTTCACCGGCCATATCGATCTTCAGCGCCGGCACGGCGTGACGACGGCGACGATCGACCTTCAGGAGCAGGACGTCGACGAATATTATAACGGCTACGCCAACCGCACCTTGTGGCCGCTGTTCCACTACCGCATCGACCTTGCCGAGTACGACCGCAGCTTCGGCGCGGGCTACGAGCGGGTCAACGAGCGCTTCGCCGAGACGGTGACCCCATTGATCGAGCCCGACGACCTCGTCTGGGTCCACGATTACCACCTCGTGCCGCTCGGCCAGCAATTGCGCCAGCGCGGGGTGAAGAACCGGATCGGCTTCTTCCTTCACATCCCCTGGCCGCCGCACCGGCTGATGGTCTCGCTGCCCTATCACCAGCGGCTCGTCCGCTCGATGCTCGCCTACGACCTGATCGGCTTCCAGACCGAGGAGTGGCTGGAGAGCTTTCATCACTATATCGAGCGCGAGCTCGGCGGGACGGTGGAGGCGGACGGGACGATCCGGGTCGGCGACCGCGTCACGCGCGCCGCGGCCTTCCCCATCGGCATCGACGTCGCCGAGTTCGACGAGCCGCTCGCCGCCGCCGACGCGCGCAACGCCTACGAGACCCTGCGGCGAAGCGCCGAGGGCAAGAAGGTGATCATCGGAGTCGACCGGCTCGATTACTCCAAGGGCATCGCCGAGCGCTTCGAGGGCTATCGCCGGTTCCTCGAGGAGCATGAGGATATGCGCGGGCGGGTCTCGCTGCTGCAGATCGCTCCGCCCTCGCGTGGCGAGGTCCACACCTATTCGCACATCCGCGCCGAGCTCGACGAGCTGTCCGGGCGGATCAACGGCGAGTTCGCCCATGTCGACTGGGTGCCGATCCGCTACGTCAACCAGGGCTATCCCCGCGCGGCCCTTTCGGGCTTCTACCGCGCCGCGGACATCGGCCTGGTCACTCCGCTTCGCGACGGGATGAACCTCGTCGCCAAGGAATATGTCGCCTCGCAGGACCCGGACGATCCGGGAGTCCTCATCCTCTCGCGCTTCGCCGGGGCCGCGCACCAGATGAGCGAGGCATTGCTGGTCAACCCGTACAGCAAGGACGAGATTTCCGACGCCATCCGCAAGGCGCTCGACATGCCGAGGCGCGAGCGCGCCCGGCGCTGGGAGCAGCTGATCGAGGGGGTCAGGCGCGACGACGTGCAGGCCTGGCGCCGCGCCTTCGTCGAGGCGCTCGGGCAGGCGATGCCCTCGACCGCGGAGCCGGTGCCGGCCTGAGCGCGCGCCCAGGCCGGCGAGTGAGCATACCCAGGGCTCAGCGGCAGCGGACCGGCTGGCTGTTCTGGTCGATCGAGCGGCCGAGCAGGGCGCCGAGCGCGCCGCCGATCAGGGTGCCGCCGACGCGGTTGTGGCCGCCATCGACCATGTTGCCGAACAGGGCGCCGCCGGCGCCGCCGATGATCAGGCCGGTCGTGCCGTCGTTGCGGCGGCAGTAATAGCGGCCGTCCGAGCCGCGATAGACCTGGTCGTTCGCGGTCAGCACGCGCTCCTGGTAGCGCGGATCGTCGCGATAATATTGGGTCGCGTCGTAATCGGTCTGATACTGGCTGTAATCGTCGCGATAGGCGCCGGCGCCCGCGGCGCCGCCGTTATTGTAGGCGTTGTTGTAGCCGTTATTGTAACCGCCGCCATAGCGCCGGCGGGCGGCTTCGTAGCGCTGGCGCTCCGACTCGTAGATCGAGCGCTCGTTTTCGAAGCGCCGCTGCGCCTGCTCCCAGCGCGCCTGATCGGAGCGGGGCTGGGCAACGGCGGGGACGGCGAAGGTGGTGGCGGCGAGAGTCGCCGCCAAGGCGATAAGGCTGATTTTCATTAGGTGAACTCCCTTTCTGTGGGTGTCGGTCGCACGTATTACATGAGCGAGGGATGAAGGGGAAACGGGCGAGCGAGCGCAATGGGCCCGCCCCGCGCGAGACTATTTGACGGACCGGCGCGAAGAGCGCAGGATCGTCCGCGCGTTTTGAGTAAGGATTACAATGCGAAAGCCCTTGCGACAGGCCGAAGCGGAGCGCCTCGCGGCAGTCCCCGACCTTGGCGAGGACGTTTTTCGCCATGGCGTGCTCGCGCCCAACGGAAAGCCGATCCTCGACCTTCCGCAAGTCATCCAGAAGCTGACCGCCAGCCACCAGGCGTGGGACGGCGCCCCGGGCCACCCGATTCCCCATGCGGGCCTCGGAACGGTCACCTACGCCTTCTTCAATAGCTCGGCCGAGGTCTATTCCTCGGAAAAGACCCAGTTCCAGCCGCTGAGCGAGGCCCAGCGAATCGCGGTGCGCGACGCCTTCGCCATCTGGGGCGAGATCGCCGGCATCACGTTCGTCGAGGGAACGGTCGCCACCGCCGACATCAACATCGGCGGCATCGATCCGGACGTGGATTATTACTCGGCCTACGCCAATTATCCCGGCTTTTCCGCCGCCGCGGGCGACGTCTGGATCCGGTCGGACGTGCCGACCAACGTCAACGAGGTCGGGCTGTCGCAGGCGGGATTCCGGACGCTGCTGCACGAAATCGGCCACGCGCTCGGCCTGTCCCATCCGGGCGCCTACAACGCGACCGAAGGAGTCGAGATCACCTACGCCCAGAACGCGGAATATTACCAGGACAGCCTCGAATATACGATCATGTCCTATTTCGCCTCGAGCTCGACCGGAGCGACCAGGACCAGCTTCGCCGCCACCCCGATGGCCCACGACATCGCCGCGATGCAGAGCCTCTACGGGCCGAACATGAACACGCGCGCCGGCGACACCCATTACGGATTCAACAGCGACGCCGGCCGCGCGGCGTTCGACTTCGCCCTGAACACCGCCCCGGTGGTCGCGATCTGGGATGCGGGCGGGCGCGACACGCTCGATTTTTCCGGCTGGAGCGGCCCCTCGCGGATAGACCTCAACCCCGGCGCTTCGAGCGACGGCGGAGGGCAGACCCGCAACGTCCAGATCGCGTTCGGCGCGACCATCGAGAACGCGATCGCCGGCGGCGGCGACGACAGCCTGACCGGCAACAACGCCAGCAACCTGCTGATCGGCAATGGCGGCAACGACGTTATTCTGGGCGGCAAGGGCACCGACCGGATCGAGGGCGGCGCGGGCGGCGACGTCTTCGCCTTCGGCGGGCCCGGCGACAGCATGGACTACACCTACCGATCGGACGGCAAGAAGCTGAGCCCGGACATCATCACCGATTTCGTCTCGGGCACGGACAAGATCGACCTCAGCGCGATCGACGCCGATGCCGGCACCGAGGCCAACGACGCCTTCGCCTGGATCGGGGCGGGCGCCTTCACCGGGGTTGCGGGGCAGCTTCGCGCCGAGGTTCTGGAGGACCATGTCCATATCCTTGGCGACATGAACGGGGACGGGCGGGCGGACCTGCACATCATCGCCGGCGGGACGGTGATTTTGGCCAGCGATTTCGTTTTCTAGGTGGTTTCGACAGTCAGCGCGTGAAAGCTCCCGCTCCCATGGGGAGAGGGCGGGGGTGAGGGGTCCAGACATCCGGGATAGCTCGCCGACACCGTAAACCCCCACCCAACCCTCCCCCTCAGGGGGAGGGCTAGAAGGCTGAACATCCATATGACCCAGCGTGAGCGGCCCCGTCGCGGCGAAGCCGCGCCGTCGATCGGGTTCGGCGATGCCGACCCGTCGGCCGTGCGGGCGCCGACTCCGTGAATAGCGTGGGCTATTCACGGGCGGCTCCCGCCGGAAGTTTCATAAGTTTCAGGTCCCCTGGGCGAAAAAAATTCGCCTTCGATCCCGCCCTCGAAACCGAAAAAGAGGTCACGGCGGGCGGCGGTGCGGGGGTTAAGCGCGGCCTTCTCTTGGGCCTCCCCGGCGAGTTGGGACTCGATGACGGCCAACTCGGCTTCGCTCAGCGTCCGCTTGTAGCCGAACGCGCCCGGCTCGCGCTCCTCGATGCCGTCGAAGCCCGCGGGCGGCGGGAAATCGGTCCACCATTCGCCCCCGGATTGCCAGACCTCGCTGCCGTCAAAGCCATCCTCGTCCACCCCGAAAGGCGGCGACGGTGGCCGGGCGGTCTCCGGCTCGGGCTGGGGGGGCGCGGGAAGACCCTGCTCGATCGCCTCCATCCAAGGGTCCCAATTGTCGGCGACCGCATCGGCCTCGGGCTCCGGCGCGAGCTGGCTGTCGAGCTTGCCGAGCAGGTAGATCAAGAGGCGGTTGTCGAAGATCCTTTCCTCGCTCTTCAGCTCGCCATGATAATAATGGCGCTTGATCGTGCCCTCGATCGCCCGCTCGAACGCGATCGAGCGGACGCGGCGGGCGCAGAAGCGCAAAGCGCCCTCGCAGGCGCGGTCGAAGGCGCGCGCGTCGGGCCGCCGCCGGGCGCGGGCGACCGCCTGCTCGGACACCCCGATCCGCGCGGCCGCCGCCTTGGCGACGCCGGTATCGGCCAGCGCCTCGACATATTCGCGCTGCTTGTCGGGCGTCAGCCCGTCGCGGCGATAGCGCAGCGGGACCGGATCGAAATCGATCAGCGCGTCGGTCGCGCTGGAAGGGGTGAAGGGGGAGGCGGGCTCATCGGCCGCCGCCTCCGGAGCGGATGCACCGTCAGATGCGAATCGGTTCTCTGCCATTTAGCCATATGAACCATAAAGGTTGGGTGTAGGAAAGAGTTTTCTTACACTGGGCATTTTGAATGCACGATTCGAAGCCCCGGAAATGTTGAATCTTGCTCGCCGCGTGCCTAGAATCGAAGAATGGGGTGGTAGGGGCGAGCACTGTGGGAAGTATCAGAGCCGACTTGCGCACTAAGATTGCTGCTGCGGAGCCGATTCGGTCTGTGGGGGAGGCCGTGGCCTTCTTTTCTAGTATCCCCAGCGACACGGAAGAATTTTTGATATTTCGAGGCCACGCCGACTATGATTGGCGGATGAGTCCTCCAATAAACCGATCAAGTGTAACTGTTCGTGAAAGAGAAAATGAACTAGTACGCGAAATCGTGTCTGTCGCGCCCCGTGAATTTCAATTTGATCAGACAATGTTTGATAGATTAGTCAGAATGCAGCACTTCGGCATACCCACTAGACTCCTCGATACAACGTCCAATCCGTTGGTGGCCCTATATTTCGCTACGGAGGCAACTCCAGAGGACGACGATGGGGCTGTGGTGGTCGTTCGGGGCAAGCGGAGTGAGCGAAAATTTTATGACAGTGACACTGTTAGCTGCCTCACGAATTTGGCCAATCTGACCGTCGAGGAAAGAGCTACTATCGAGGGAACGACGGCGAGAAATGTTGCAGAGTTCAATAAACTTCAGGCAACCGATCGTCTCATTCAATTCATTAGATCAGAGAAGCCATCATTTCGCGCGAGAGTTAGGCACGCCGACCTTTTCTCGCGCGTTCATGTCGTTCCTAAAATGAGCAATCCGAGGATCGTGGCACAATCCGGATCATTTGTTGTTTTCGGGCTAGACCGGACCAAACTCCCTAGCACCTCGGTCACTATGGAACTCGATCGCCTGCGGGTAGACGCCGGAGCGAAGGGAGCGATCAGGCAAGAGCTAGCTAGTCTCGGCGTCACCGAAAGCGCATTGTTTCCGGAACTCGATAAGGCAGCATCGTATATTGTTCGCCGAATGTCTGAAGCTTAGATTCCAAAGCTGTCTGCCGGTATCCTTGGGCGTTGCAAAATGCGGTCAGCCGTCCGCCCGCCCCGGCACCGCAATATCGAAATGCATCACGTCCTCCCGCACCCCGAGCTTGGTGTAGAGCGCCACCGCCGGGGCGTCGCCATAATCGGCCTGGACGTAGATCACCCACGCGCCGCGCTCGGCGGCGATTTGCTGCAGCTCCGCGATCAAAGCCGTGGCGATGCCTCGGCGGCGGTGAGGGGCGGCGACTGCCAGGTCGTAGATGTAGATTTCGCGCCGCTCCTGCTCGAACTTGTCGAGCATGTAGGCGGCCAGCGCTCCGGTGACCGCGCCTTGCTCGACGGCGGCGAGGGCGATGAACGCCTCGCCTCCCAGGAGCCGCCGCGCCCAGGCGGGGGAGGGGCGGGCGGCGCTGTACGCCTCGGGGGCGTCGAAGGCCTCGGCGAAGAGATCGAGGATCGAGTCGAGGAGGGGGAGGTCTTCGGCGGTGAGGTGGCGGATTTCGTGGGGCATGGGCTTCGCTCCCTTCCTCTTCGTTCCAGCGGAGCTGGAATCCACCTTGTCCGGCGGATGGAACGTCAAGGGCGGTCCGGAATCAAGTCCGGAGTTACGATTGGACGGGACATCTTTGCGTCTTCGCGGCTTTGCGTGAGCCATTGCGGCGGATTTTCTCACGCAAAGACGCGAAGACGCAAAGGCGCCGGCGTATCCCTCGTCATTTCAGCGAAGGCTGGAATCTCACTTCTCTGGTCGCTCGCCACGAGGAAAAAGAGATCCAGCTTCGCTGGAATGAATGAAGAGCTCGCTTCGCTCGTGGCCCCTCCACCAGCCTTCGCCTTCGGCTACGGCTGGTCCCCCTCCCCGTTCCGGGGCGGATTTTAGATTAGCTCCACGGCCATGGCCGTCGCTTCGCCGCCGCCGATGCACAGGCTCGCGATTCCGCGCTTGCCGCCGGTGCGTTCGAGGGCGGAGATGAGCGTGGCCAAAATCCGGGCGCCGCTGGCGCCGATCGGGTGGCCCATGGCGGTGGCTCCGCCGTGGATGTTCACCTTGTCGTGCGGGATTCCGAGATCGTGCATCGCGAACATGGTGACGCAGGCGAAGGCCTCGTTGATCTCGAACAGGTCGACGTCGCCGACCTTCCAGCCGGTCTGGGCGAGCAATTTCTCGATCGCGCCTACGGGCGCGGTGGTGAACTGGGCCGGCTCGCGGGCGTGGGCGGTGTGGGCGACGATCCGGGCGATCGGCTTGAGGCCCTTGGCCTCGGCGGTCGAGGCGCGGGTGAGGACGAGGGCGGCGGCGCCGTCGCTGATCGAGGAGGCGTTGGCGGCGGTGATCGTGCCGTCCTTCGAGAAAGCGGGGCGAAGGCCGGGGATTTTCGTCGGGTCGCCCTTCAGCGGCTGCTCGTCCTTGTCGACGGTCTCGGAGCCCTTGCGGGTCTTGACCTCGACGGCAGTGATCTCGCGGTCGAACCAGCCGCTGCGCTGGGCGGCCTGGGCGCGGGTCAGGCTCTCGACCGCATAATCGTCCTGCGCGCCGCGGGTCAGCTGATAGTCGCAGGCGGTCGCCTCGGCGAAGGTGCCCATGGCGCGGCCGGGCTCGTAGGCGTCCTCGAGCCCGTCGAGCATCATGTGATCGTAGGCCGTGTCGTGGCCGATGCGCGCGCCGGCGCGGTGCTTCTTCATCAGGTAGGGCGCGTTGGACATCGATTCCATGCCGCCGGCGACGATCACGTCCGAGCTGCCCGCGGCGATCGCGTCGGCGGCCATCATCGCCGCCTTCATGCCCGATCCGCACATCTTGTTGATGGTCACCGCCTCGGTGGATTTCGGCAGCCCGGCGCCGAGCGCGGCCTGGCGCGCGGGGGCTTGCCCCAGGCCGGCGGGGAGGACGCAGCCCATGTAGCAGCGCTCGACGTCCTCCGGCGCGACCCCGGCGCGCTCGACCGCGGCGCGGACCGCGGCGGCGCCGAGCTCGGTGGCGCTGGCGCCGGCGAGGCTGCCCTGGAAGCTGCCCATCGGGGTTCGGGCGTAGGAGAGGATGACGACGGGATCGGTGGCGGTGGATTGCGTGCTCATGACGGCTCCTGAACTGATCCCTCCCCCCTTGTGGGGGAGGGTAGGGAGGGGGGTGCGGTCCGAAGGACCGCGCGCGGCTCGCGCCGCGCACCCCCACCCCTCGGTCCCCTCCCCACAAGGGGGAGGGGAGGTGGTGCCGGGCACATAGGGCGGCTCCCGCGCTTGTTCAAACCCGCCCGGCGCATTAGTCGGCCCTCAACGGGAGAATATGACATGTCCGGGCTGGGCCTCGATTTCGAGCTGGGCGAGATGGCCGAGGCCATTCGCGACACGACTCAAAGGTTCGCCAGCGAGCGGATCCAGCCGCTGGCGGCGCGGATCGACGCGGAGGACTGGTTTCCCGCCGAGCTGTGGCCCGAAATGGGCGCGCTCGGGCTTCACGGGATCACCGTGGCCGAGGAGGATGGCGGGCTCGGGCTCGGCTATCTCGAGCATGTCATCGCGCAGGAGGAGGTGGCGCGGGCCTCGGCCTCGATCGGCCTTTCCTACGGCGCGCATTCGAACCTCTGCGTCAACCAGATCCGGCGCTGGGCGAGCGCGGAGCAGAAGGCCAAGTACCTGCCGAAATTGATCTCCGGCGAGCATGTCGGGAGCCTCGCCATGTCCGAGGCGGGGGCGGGCAGCGACGTGGTGTCGATGAAGCTCAAGGCCGAGAAGGTGCAGGGCGGCTACGTGCTCAACGGCACGAAGTTCTGGATCACCAACGCGCAATATGCGGACACTTTGGTGGTCTACGCCAAGACGGGCGAGGGGAGCCGCGGGATCACCACCTTCCTGATCGAGAAGGGGATGAAGGGGTTCTCGATCGGCCAGAAGCTCGACAAGATGGGCATGCGCGGCTCGCCGACGGCCGAGCTGATTTTCGACGATTGCGAGGTTCCGGAGGAGAATGTGATGGGGCCCGTGAACGGCGGGGTCGGCGTGCTGATGAGCGGGCTCGATTACGAGCGCACCGTGCTCGCCGGAATCCAGCTCGGCATCATGCAGGCCTGCCTCGACGTCGTGCTGCCCTATGTCCGCGAGCGGAAGCAGTTCGGCAAGGCGATCGGGAGCTTTCAGCTGATGCAGGCCAAGGTCGCCGACATGTACGTCGCGCTCAATTCGGCGCGGGCCTATGTCTACCAGGTGGCTCGGGCCTGCGACGCGGGCAAGACGACCCGCTTCGACGCCGCCGGGGCGATCCTCTACGCGAGCGAGAATGCGGTGCGGGTGGCGGGCGAGGCGATCCAGGCGCTGGGCGGGGCGGGCTATACCAAGGACTGGCCGGTCGAGCGCTACTTCCGCGACGCCAAGCTGCTCGACATCGGCGCGGGGACGAACGAGATCAGGCGGATGCTGATCGGGCGGGAGCTTATCGGGGCGTAATTCCCTCCCCCTTTGTGGGGGAGGGCAGGGTGGGGGGTGCGGGCCTTAAGGCCCGCGCGCGACAAGGTCGCGCACCCCCACCCCCAACCCCTCCCCACAAGGGGGGAGGGGCTTTTGTCACCAAACCCTGACCCTTTCCGCCGGCGGCAGGTACATCGCCTGCCCCGGCCTCACCCCGAACGCCGCGTACCAGGCGTCGATGTTGCGGACGGTCTCGGCGCGATACTGGTCGGGCGCGTGCTCGTTGGTTGCGATCTGCGAGCGCATCGCCGCCTCGCGGGCCTTGGCGCGGTGGGCCTGGGCGTAAGCGAGGAAGAAGCGCTGGTCGCCGGTCAGGCCGCCGATCACCGGCGCCTCGCGGCCGTCCAGCGAGGCGTGATAGGCGTCGTAGGCGGCGGCGAGGCCGGCGAGATCGGCGATGTTCTCGCCGAGCGTCAGCTGGCCGTTGATGTGGACTCCGGGGAAGGGCTCGTAGGAATTGTACTGGCGGACGAGCGCCTGGCCGGCGGCGTTGAAATGGGCGAGGTCCTCGGGCGTCCACCAGTTCCTCAGGCGTCCCTCGGCGTCGAAGCCGGCGCCGAGATTGTCGAAGCTGTGGCTGACCTCGTGGCCGATCACCGATCCGATCGCGCCATAGTTGAAGGCCGGATCGGCGTCCGGATCGTAGAAAGGCGGCAGAAGGATCGCGGCCGGGAAGGTGATCGCGTTCTGCAGCGGCATGTTGATCGCGTTGACCGTCTGCGGGAACATCCACCATTCGCCGCGGTCGACCGGCCGGCCGATCTTCGAAAGCTGGTGGCGGTATTCGTAAAGCTGCGCGCGCCAGGCGTTGCCGAACGCGTCGCCGGCGCGGATGTCGAGGCCCGAATAATCGCGCCACACGTCGGGATAGCCGACCCCGACCCGGAGCGTCTCGACCTTGCGGCGAGCCTCGGTGCGGGTCGCCGGGTTCATCCAGTCGATCGCCACCAGGCGGCGATCGAAGGCCTGGACGATGTTGCGGACCATATTCTGAACGTCGGCCTTGGCCGCGGCGGAGAAGTGTCGCTGGACGTAGATCTGGCCGACCGCGTCGCCGAGCGCGCCCGAGGTGGCGAGAAGGGCGCGGCGCTCGCGCGGGCGCTGCTGCTGCTGGCCGGAGAGAGTCGTGCCGTAGAAGGAGAAGCGAAGATCGTCGAAGCGCTTCGGAAGGACCGAGGCCATCCGGCTTGCGGTGTGGAAGGCGAGCCAGTCCTTCCACACCTCGATCGGCTCGGACGCGACCAGCGCGCTGAGGTCGCGGATCGGCGCCGGATGCCAGGCGAGGAAGTTCGGCTGGCTGGAAAGCTGCGCCGCCTCGAAGAAGGCGTCCCAATCGATCCCCGGCGCCCGGCGCGCGAAATCGGCCCGGGCCCAATTTTCGACCGCGCCGGCATTCTGGGCGTCGACGGCGCCGACCTGGGCGCGGGCGATCTTCGTTTCGAGATCGAAGATGCGCTGCGCGCGGGCCTCGGCCTCGGGCGTTCCGAGCAGGCCGAGCATCGCGGCGATGTAGGTGCGGTAGGCTGTGCGGATTCGCACCATGTCGGCGTCGTCGGAGAGGTAATAGTCGCGCTCGGGCATGCCGAGGCCGCCCTGGAGCAGATAGGGCATGGTCCGGCTCGGGTCCTGAAGGCCCTGGGTCACGAACAGGCCGAACAGGTTCTCGGTCCAGAAATTGGTCGCGTTGAGCGGATCGACGTCGGCGCGAAGGCTGGCCCCGAGCGCCGCCGAGAGATCGCGGCGGCTGGAGACGGCGGCGATCCGCTGGAGGACCGGCTGGAGCGGGGCGAGGCCGCGCTGATCGATCGCGGCCACATCGAGATAGGCGGCGTAATAATCGGCGATCTTGCGCTCCTCGCTGCCCGGCGCAGGGTTGCGCGCCGCGGCGCCGGCGATGATGTCGACGTTGCGCGCGTCGACCATGTCGGCGACTCCGACGAAGGATCCGATCCTTGTGCGGTCCGCCGGCATTTCGGTGCGGGTGCGCCAGCCTTCGTTGGCGTAGCGGTCGAAGCTGTCCCCGGGGGCGACGGAACGGTCCATTCCTGCGACGTCGACTCCGATGCCGTTATGGGCCGGCGGCTGGGATGGGGCGGAGGCGGCGGCGAGGAAGGTGGCGGCGGCAAGCAGCGCGAAGCGGGTCATGGGCGATCTTCCGAAAGCTGTGTTGGCTGAACCGGACGGCCTTAGGCCGCCGGGCCCGTGCCGCCTAGAGCCTTCGGCCAACCGCCACTTCCCATCGACGGGCGACGCGGCTAACCGGTTTTGAAAGCTTCGAGGGGAGACGGATGAGCGAAGGCCTGCTGAATGCGCTCCAATATTACGGGGCCGCGGCCGGGGCGCTGGCGGCGCTGATCGTCAGCCTCGATCTCGGGCGGAGGCCCACGGGGTGGGCGTTCGTCATCTTCGTCACCTCCTCGCTGGCGCTGATCTTCTGGGGCTTCCTCAACGACGAGGGCGAAGGAATCGGGACCCAGAACGTGGTGCTCCTCATGATCAACGTGATCGGGGTGTATCGCTACCTGATCCGCAAGAAGCCGGTTCATGCCGAGGGGGCGAAGGCGTGAGGGTCGGGATGCGCTCTTTCATAATCCCTCCCCCTTGTGGGGAGGGGCTGGGGTGGGGGTGCGCGGCGTCGCCGCGCGCGGGCCTCATGGCCCGCACCCCCCACCCTACCCTCCCCCACAGGGGGGGAGGGACGTTCCGGGGCCGGCAAACATGACAGTCCTGACCTCAAAGCTCGACGACACCAGCGACTCCTTTCGCGCCAACGCGGCCCACAACCGCGCCCTGGCGGATGAGCTGCGCGCGCGGGTGGCGGAGGCGGCGCTCGGGGGCAACGAGACGTCGCGCGAGCGCCACGTCTCGCGCGGCAAGCTGCTTCCGCGCGAGCGGGTGGAGCGGCTGCTCGATCCGGGCTCCCCCTTCCTCGAGATCGGCCAGCTCGCCGCCTGCGACATGTACAAAAGCGAGGTTCCGGGCGCCGGGGTGATCGCCGGGATCGGCCGCGTTTCCGGACGCGAGACGATGATCGTGTGCAACGACGCGACGGTGAAGGGCGGCACTTATTATCCGATGACCGTGAAGAAGCATCTGCGCGCCCAGGAGATCGCGCTGCAGAACCGGCTTCCGAGCGTCTACCTGGTCGATTCGGGCGGCGCCAACCTGCCGCACCAGGCCGAGGTCTTCCCCGACCGCGAGCATTTCGGGCGGATCTTCTACAACCAGGCGCAGATGTCGGCGGAGGGGCTGGCGCAGATCGCCTGCGTGATGGGCAGCTGCACCGCGGGCGGGGCCTACGTGCCGGCGATGAGCGACGAGAGCGTGATCGTCCGCAATCAGGGCACGATCTTCCTCGGCGGGCCGCCGCTGGTGAAGGCGGCGACGGGCGAGGTGATCAGCGCCGAGGATCTGGGCGGCGGCGACCTTCACGCGCGCAAATCGGGCGTGGTCGATCACCTGGCCGAGAATGACGAGCATGCGCTGACCATCGTTCGCGACATCGTGGCGCGGCTGAACACAGCGAAGGCGATCGACATCGACCTTGCCGAACCGGCGCCGCCGAAATTCGACCCCGAGGGGCTCTACGGCGTGATCCCGGACGACGTGCGCACGCCCTACGACGTGCGCGAGGTGATCGCCCGGCTCGTCGATGGCTCCGAGTTCCACGAGTTCAAGGCGCTTTACGGGAGCACGCTGGTCTGCGGCTTCGCCCGGATCTGGGGGATGCCGGTCGCGATCCTCGCCAATAACGGCATCCTGTTCAGCGAGAGCGCGATGAAGGGCGCCCATTTCATCGAGCTCGCCTGCCAGCGGCGAACGCCCCTCTTGTTCCTCCAGAACATCTCGGGCTTCATGGTCGGCGGCAAATACGAGGCCGGCGGAATCGCCAAGGACGGCGCCAAATTGGTGACGGCAGTGGCGACAGCGAGCGTGCCCAAGATCACCGTTTTGATCGGCGGCAGCTTCGGCGCGGGCAATTACGGCATGTGCGGGCGGGCCTACAGCCCTCGATTCTTATTCAGCTGGCCGAACAGCCGCATCTCGGTGATGGGCGGCGAGCAGGCCGCATCCGTACTCGCCACCGTGCATAAGGATGCGGAAGGCTGGAGCGCGGAGGAGGCCGAAGCCTTCAAGGCCCCGATCCGCCAGCGCTACGAGGACGAAGGCAACCCCTACCACGCCACCGCGCGGTTGTGGGACGACGGGATCATCGATCCGGCCCAGACCCGCGACGTTCTCGGCCTCGCCTTTGCAACGACGCTGAACGCGCCCATTCCGGAGCGGGCGAAGTTCGGCGTGTTCAGGATGTGATCGTGGGAAGCGCTGCACCAAATCCTCCCCGGAACGGGGAGGGGGACCAGCCGAAGGCTGGTGGAGGGGGCCCGCGCGTCCTTCGGGCGCCGATCAAGACGGTCAAGCTCGCCCGCAAGCTGCGCAAGGAGATGAGCCCGCCCGAGCGGATGCTCTGGCGCGCGCTGCGTGAGCGGCCGGGCGGGTTTCGGTTTCGCAAGCAATGTCCACAGAGGCCGTTCTCGATCGACTTTGCCTGCCTGGCCGTCCGGCTTGCCATTGAGGTCGATGGCGAAGCGCATGATCGGGCCGGCCAGCCGGAGCGCGATGCGGGGCGGGATCGCTACCTTGAGGAGTTGGGGTTCACGATGATGCGGATTCCTGCCCGCGAGGTGTTTCGCAATTTGGAGGGTGTGATCCTCGGAATTGTGAGCGGGTGTCAAAGGCTGGGCCCCCTTCACCGTCCTTCGGACGGTCCCCCTCCCCGTTCCGGGGAGGATTTGCAGTGATCGGCGCGTTTATTGCCATGCTACTCGCGATGGCCGCGGCCGAGCCCCCGATGCCCGGCATGCTGTCGATCGACGACGCCGCGCCGGTGCGGGTCGCGTCGGCGGCGGCGGTGCGCCGGGCGCTCGCGCGGTGCGCGCGGCCGGGGGGCTGCGCGAGCGTCATGATCGAGACCTGCGACCGCTGCATCCTATCGGCCGAGGCGCGGGGCGGCGGCTTCGTCATTCGTTCGCGGCTCGGCCCGCCGGGTCCGGAATATCTGCTGTACGACAACCGGCCCATGCACGAAGGGAACGAAACCTTTTCCGCCGAAGAGCTGATCGAGATTTTCGCGGGCTACATTTCGGGGCCGCGGCCCGGCTATGTCGGCGCGGTCCAGGCGGTCGAGGAGTAGAAGCGCGATGACCATATTCTCTGCCTTGCTGCTCGCGTCGGCCGTCCCGGCCGCGGAGCCGGCCCCGGCCGACCGCGCGGCGGTGATGGCGCCCCTGAATGCTCTGTTCGCTGCTTTCGAGGCGGGCGACTCGGCGGCGATGCTGGCCCAGGTCTATCCCGACGGGCGCGTAACCGCCTCGGGCCTGCGCGGCGACGGGGCGTCGAATGTGCGGCAGATGAGCTGGACCCAGTTCGCCGGGCGGGTGACGCCGCAGGGCGCTTTCCAGGAGCGGATTTCCGGCCCCAGGGTGGCCGTCGACGGCGACATCGCGATGGTCTGGGCGCCGTTCGTCGTCCGCGCTGGCGGGCGGGTGGTCAATTGCGGCTACGATCACTTCGATCTGGTGCGCGAGAATGGGAACTGGAAGGTCATGAACCTGACCTTCTCGTCGCACACCAGCGGATGCCCCACGCAATGATCAAGTCCCTGCTCATCGCCAATCGCGGCGAGATTGCCTGCCGGATCATTCGCACCGCGCGGCGGCTGGGGGTGCGGACGGTGGCGGTCTATTCGGATGCGGACGCCAGGGCGCTGCACGTGCGCGAGGCGGACGAGGCGGTGCATATCGGGCCTTCGCCGGCGCGGGAGAGCTATCTCGTGGGCGAGAAGATCATCGCCGCGGCGAAGGAGACCGAGGCGGAGGCGATCCATCCTGGGTACGGGTTTCTGTCCGAGAACGCCGGCTTCGCCCAGGCGGTGATCGACGCGGGGCTGATCTGGGTCGGGCCGCGACCGGCAAGCATCACCGCGATGGGGCTCAAGGACGCGGCCAAGAAGCTGATGGACGAAGCGGGCGTGCCGACAACGCCCGGCTATCTCGGCGAGGATCAGTCGCCCGAGCGGCTGCAAAAAGAGGCCGACGCGATCGGCTATCCGGTGCTGATCAAGGCGGTCGCGGGCGGCGGCGGCAAGGGGATGCGCAAGGTCAATGCGACCGGCGAGTTCGAGGAAATGCTGCTTTCGTGCAAGCGCGAGGCGGTCTCCTCGTTCGGCGACGACCGCGTCCTGATCGAAAAATATGTCGAGCGCCCGCGCCATATCGAGGTGCAGGTGTTCGGCGATACGCACGGCAATGTCGTCCATCTGTTCGAGCGCGACTGCTCGCTCCAGCGCCGCCACCAGAAGGTGATCGAGGAGGCGCCGGCGCCGGGGATGGACGAGGCGACGCGGGCGGCGGTGTGCGGGGCGGCGGTCAAGGCGGCCAGGGCGATCGACTATGTCGGCGCGGGGACGATCGAGTTCATCGCCGACGCGAGCGAGGGCCTGCGCGCCGACCGCATCTGGTTCATGGAGATGAACACCCGCCTCCAGGTCGAGCATCCGGTGACCGAGGAGATTACCGGGCAGGATCTGGTCGAATGGCAGCTTCGGGTGGCGAGCGGCGAGACGCTGCCGAAGACGCAGGACGAACTCAGCATCAACGGCTGGGCGATGGAGGCGCGGCTTTATGCCGAGAACCCCGCGACGGGTTTCCTACCGAGCACGGGCCGGCTCGACATTTTCCAGCCCTGCGGCGACGCCCGTGTCGATACCAGCGTGGAAGAAGGGGCCAGCATATCGCCTTTCTACGATCCGATGATCGCCAAGGTGATCGTCCACGCGCCGAGCCGGATGCAGGCGTTAGATGCCCTTGCCAGCGAACTCGAGTACACCACTGTCTGGCCTGTCAAAACCAATATTGCCTTCCTCGTTCGCCTGCTCCGCGATCCAGATGTCAAGGCGGGCGATGTCGATACCGGGCTGATTGCGGGCCGAGGCAAGGCGATCTTGCTCGATCCACCGCCAACCGCGCGCGACCTGAGTGATGCCGCAATGTGGTTCGCGCGCCAGTCGATGGACTACTCGCCCATGACGGCGCCTCTCTTCGGCTTCCGCCTGAATCGGGAACGCGAGCGGCGCCTGGCGCTCGATGTAAATGGCGAGCGTACCGCGTTTGACTTCCAGCCTAACAGACCGGGCCGATACGAGGGCAGCTTTCGCGAGCTCGGACCCAAGGCGCAGCTCATGCAAAAAAAGGGCGCCCAGTATCTGATCGCGATCAGCCGCACGGACGGCGCCGCCGGCGCCGCCGCGGGCGACGGCGCGATCGTCTCGCCGATGCCGGGCAGGATCATCGCGCTGGCGGTGAAGCTGGGCGATACGGTGACCAAGGGGCAGAAATTGCTGACGCTCGAGGCGATGAAGATGGAGCATAGCCTGGCCGCGCCGTTCGACGGTATCGTCGCCGAGCTGAACGCCGAGGAGGGCACCCAAGTGAGCGAGGGCGCGATGCTGGCGCGGATCGAGAAGGGGGAGGGATGATGGCAGGCTCGAAAATTCCCCTCCCCCTTGTGGGGAGGGGATCAAGGGGTGGGGGTGCGCTCGCCCGGCGAGCGCGCGGCGCGCAGCGCCGCACCCCCTCTCCAAGCTTCGCTAGACCGCTTTGCGGCCAAGCTGCGCTATCCTCCCCCCACAAGGGGGGGAGGTAGAAACATGCCCGGGCGCTATTACGAGCAATGGACCCTGGGTGACCGAATTCGGCACCAGCCGCACCGGACGGTGACCGAGACCGACAACCTGCTGATCTCGGCGCTGACGCACAATCCGCAGCCGCTCCACCTCGACGAGACCTATGCCGAAGGAACCGAATTCGGGCGGATCGTCGTCAACGGCACCTTCACCTTCGCGCTCCTCGTCGGCCTTTCGGTCGGCGACACCACGCTCGGAACGCTCGTCGCGAACCTGGGCTACGACAAGGTGCGGATGCCGAAGCCCGTGTTCATCGGCGACACTTTGCGCGCCGAGACCGAGGTGGTGGGGCTCAAGGATTCGGGCTCTCGACCCGAGGCCGGGATCGTCACCTTCGAGCACCGGATGTACAACCAGAAGGAGGAGCTGGTCTGCGTGACCGAGCGGACGGCGCTGATGCAGAGGCGGCCGGGATGAGGTCTCGCCTATCAGACTCCCTCCCCCTTGATGGGGGAGGGTTGGGGTGGGGGTGGAGTCAACGGAGGGCGGCGCCTTCACGAAGAGTCCACCCCACCCCAACCCCTCCCCATCAAGGGGAGGGGCTTTCGGTCCGGGTCTCCCAATGAGGCTCCGTTCCCTCCTGTTCGTGCCCGGGGACCGGCCGGACCGGATGGAGAAGGCGCTCGGCGCCGGGGCGGACGCGCTGATCCTCGACCTCGAGGATTCGGTCGCGCTCGCGGCCAAGGCGGTGGCGCGGCGCGAGGTGGCGCATTTCCTCAACGGCCATCAGGGCGCGCAGATCTGGGTTCGGGTGAACCCGCTGGGGACGCCCGACTGCGACAGGGACCTTTCCGCGGTGCTTCCTTCGCACCCGAACGGGATCGTCCTGCCCAAGGCGGAAGGGGGCGCTTCCGTCGCCGAGCTGGCGCGGCGGATGACCGGGCTCGGCAACGCGGCGGCGCAGATCCTGGCGATCGCCACCGAGACTCCCGCGGCGATCTTCCAGCTCGGCACCTATGGCGGCGCGAAGAGGCTCGCCGGCCTCACCTGGGGCGCGGAGGATTTGCCGGCGGCGATCGGCGCCGCGACCAGCCGTGAGGAGGACGGCCGCTATACCGCGCCCTACGAGCTCGCCCGCTCGCTCTGCCTGTTCGGCGCGGCCGCGGCGGGCGTGGCGGCGATCGACACGGTCTATCCGGCCTACAAGGACCTGGATGGGCTCGCGGCCTATGCCGCGCGGGCGCGGCGCGACGGCTTTGCCGGCATGATGGCCATCCATCCGGCCCAGGTGAGCGTCATCAACGATGCGTTCACGCCGAGCGACGCCGAAATCGCCCATGCGCGCGCCGTGGTGGCGGCCTTCGCGGCCGATCCGCAGGCGGGGGCGCTCTCGCTCGAGGGGCGGATGATCGACCGGCCGCACCTCGTCCAGGCCCAGCGAATCCTCGCGCTGGCCGGCCCCGGCCCCTCCTGACGCGTTCACCCTGATCATTCAGCCTCTGTCCAGCTTATCGCGGCTATGAGGAGCGCTTAAGGGCGGCGCTTTCCCTAGAGGCGCCGCCCGCCCCGTTTCCGGCGCTCCGCCAACGGCTCGTCGCAGCACCGGAAGCGCCGAATCGAGCGCCATTTCTGACGGGGCGACCCGTTTTCAGGATAAAAAGCGGCCGGCGATCCGTTTGTCTCCCCGTAAGGCGGCGTGGGGCTTGAGCCGGTTTGCGCCTCGTCGGCGCGGGCCGGGAGAGCACGGAGATTCGTCATGAAACAGGTCTATATCGGGGCGGCCGCGCTGCTCCTCGGAACATCGACTCTCGCCTGGGCCGGCGGCAAGCCGGCCGACTTCGCCGACAAGGGCGCGAAGGCCATGGAGGTCGGCGCCAAGACGGTCGACTCCAAGGCCGAAATGGCGAAGCCGCTGGACTGGTCCAAGGCGGCGCAGCCGGCGGCGAGCTGGGGCTGGTCGAAGGCCGGCAAGGACGAGCCCAAGATCGAGCAGGCCTCCGCGACCTGGACGGCGAACGACGAGGCGCTGATCTTCGCCAAGAAAGGCGAAGGCGATCCCGACCTCGACCTCGCCGTGAAGCCGGACATGACCCAGCCCGAGCAGGTCTCGACCGGCATGGGCGGCCCGCTCGAGGAGGTCGACACCGCCGCCGTCTCCCCCGCCGACCTGGCGCCGCACCCGGCGACCCATTCCTATCCGCCATGCAGCCCGGGGCCGGGCGACGACAATTGCATCCAGCTCTACGAGCGCGGCGTTCGCGACCGGCTGGCCAGCTGGTCGCCGCCCGCCGAAACCGGCGTCGGCGGCCCCTATGAGCCGATCGACATGCCGGCCGGGGCCTCGGCGGACACGAAGAGCGAGACCAAGATGGCCGGCGACGGCAAGGTCGACGGCGCGCTCGGCGAGGTCATGGGCGACGAGCCCGGCGGCTCGGCCGTCGGTTAGCTGTATCGACCATCCGCTACGACAGACTCCCTCTCCATGGGGAGAGGGTTGGGGTGAGGGGTTCCGGCATCGGCGGAAAACCGCGGACTCCGTAAACCCCCACCCTACCCTCCCCCTCAGGGGGAGGGGCAGAAAAGCTGCAGGTTGATACGCTCTAGGATTCGGTCGAATCCTCCGCGGGAGGCTCCGGTTCGGCGGGGCCTCCCGTTTTCACGCCGCCGTTCGCCAGCCACTCGTGCAGCCTGGCGATGGTCCGCTCCAGCGCGGCGACCACCGCCTGGACCTCCTCGCGGCTCGAATCCTGGGTGGCGATATCCGACAGCCACCAGGTTTCGGATAGCCATTCCCGGCCGCTGTCGCGGTCGGCGACCGACAGGCCGAGAAAGGCCTCCTCGGCCTCGACCCATCCCTCGCCCTCGCCGCGCATCGTGTGCAGCCGGACATGCGCCTGCTCGAAATCGGCGGTGCAGACGGCGCGCGCCGAATCGAGCAGCGGCTCGACCAGGTTCCACGGCATCTTGGTTTCGGCGAGCGTCGCGAACAGCGCGTTCATGATCTGCTTCTGCGCGAGGCCGTGGAAATCGGCGGAGGTCATCCCCGCCGCCTCGTTCTTCTCGGGATAGTGATCGCTCATGCCCTTGCGCTGTCCCAAGCCGCTGGCCGGGTCAAGCGGCCTTTGCTAGGCGGGCGGCCATGCATGGCGCCTGGACCTTCTCGATCGACCGGGGCGGCACCTTCACCGACATCGTCGCCCGGTCGCCCGATGGCCGGCTGATCGTTCGCAAGCTGCTGTCGGACAATCCGGAGCGCTATGCCGACGCCGCGGTGGCCGGGATCGGCGCCATTCTGGCGGAGGAGGGCGGCGGCACGGTCGGCTCGGTCAAGATGGGGACGACCGTCGCCACCAACGCGCTGCTCGAGCGCAAGGGCGAGCCGGTCGTGCTGGCGATCACCGCCGGGCTCGGCGACGCGCTCAGGATCGGCTATCAGTCGCGGCCCGATATCTTCGCGCGGCGGATCGTGCTTCCGGAGCCGCTTTACGCCCATGTGATCGAGGTCCAGGAGCGGGTCAGCGCCGAGGGGGAGGTGCTGCGGCCGCTTGATCGCGAGGGGGCCAAGGTTGGGCTTCAGGCCGCGTTCGACCGGGGCTTTCGCGCGCTGGCGGTCGTATTGATGCACGGCTGGCGCTGGACCGCGCACGAGGCGGCGGTGGCGGGGATGGCGCGCGCGATCGGCTTCACCCAGGTCTCCGCCAGCCACGAGGTCGAGCCGCTGATCAAGCTGATCGGCCGCGGCGACACGGCGGTGGCCGACGCCTATCTCTCGCCGGTGCTGCGGCGCTATGTCGACAAGGTTGTGGCGGGGCTAACCCGCCAACCGTTCGTGTCGAGCGAAGTCGAGACACCTTTTCGAGCGCAGCCGAGAACCAAGGGCCTCGGCTTCGCTCGGCTGGGTCCCTCGACTTCGCTCGGGACGAACGGGGATAATGGCCAGTGTCTCCGCCTCTTCTTCATGCAATCGAACGGCGGCCTCACGGACGCGGCGACGTTCCGCGGCAAGGATGCGGTGCTCTCCGGCCCGGCCGGCGGGATCGTCGGCATGGCGAAGACCGCGGCCGAGGCGGGCGAGGGCCATGTCATCGGCTTCGACATGGGCGGCACCTCGACCGACGTCTCGCACTTCGCCGGCGCCTATGAGCGGACCAGCGAGCGGGCGGTGGCGGGCGTCCGCCTGCGCGCGCCGATGCTGGAGATCCACACCGTCGCCGCGGGGGGCGGATCCGTCTGCCACTATGACGGGCGCCGCTTCCGGGTCGGGCCGGACAGCGCCGGAGCGGTGCCCGGGCCGGCCTGCTACCGGCGCGGCGGGCCGCTGACGGTGACCGACTGCAACGTCGTGCTGGGCAAGATCAGGCCCGAGCATTTTCCGCAGGTCTTCGGGCCCGAAGGGGACCAGCCGATCGACGTTTCCGCCGCGCTGGCGCGGTGCGAGGAAATCGCCTCGCGCGCCGGGATGGATGCGCGCGACGTCGCCGAGGGGTTCATCCGGATCGCGGTCGACAACATGGCGGGTGCGATCAAGCAGATCTCGATCGCCCGCGGCCACGACGTGACCCGCTACACGCTGCAATGCTTCGGCGGCGCGGGCGGCCAGCATGCGTGCCTGGTCGCCGACGCGCTGGGCATCGGCAAGGTCATGATCCACCCGCTCGCAGGAGTGCTCAGCGCCTATGGCATGGGCTTGGCGGACATGGTCGAGCTCAGGCAGCGCACGCTGGCCGGGGCGGCTTTGGACGCGGTGCTTGCCGAGCTCGAGAGGGAGGCCGTGGCGGCGCTGAGGGCGCAGGGCGTGGATGCGCCGGAGGTCCGGCGCCGCGCCGCGCTTCGCTACGAGGGGAGCGATTCGACGCTGGAAGTGGCGGTGTCGGGGCGGATGCGCGAGGATTTCGAGGCCGCGCACCGGCTTCGCTTCGGCTTCGACGCGCCGGAGACCGAGGTCGTGGTGGAAACGGCGATCGTCGAGGCGGTGGGGAAGGGCGAACATTCCTCCCCGGAACGGGGAGGGGGACCGCGCGCGGAGCGCGTGGTGGAGGGGTCGGGGCGCCTCCACCTCTCGCGGCCCCACCACCAGCCTTCGGCTGGTCCCCCTCCCCGTTCCGGGGAGGATTTGTACGACCGCGCCTCCCTCTTCCCCGGCGACATCGTCACCGGCCCCGCCCTCATCATCGATCCCTCGCAAACCACCGTCGTCGAGCGGGGCTGGCGGGCGGAAGTGGACGCTCTCGGCAACCTCATCCTCACCCGCGCCAGCCCGCGCTCCTCGGTCCCCGCGATGGGCACCGAGGTCGATCCGGTCCAGCTCGAGGTGATGGGCAACCTCTTCATGGCCATCGCCGAGGAGATGGGCGTGGCGCTGCAGAGCACGGCCTCGTCGGTGAACATCAAGGAGCGGCTCGATTTCTCCTGCGCCCTGTTCGACCGCGACGGCGCCCTGATTGCCAACGCGCCGCACATCCCGGTCCACCTGGGATCGATGGGCGATTCGATCCGGACCGCGATCGAGGCGCGGGGCCCAGATGCAACCGGAGCTCCGCGCGACGGAAGGGGGATGAAGCCCGGCGACGTCTACGTGCTGAACGCCCCCTATCGCGGCGGCACCCACTTGCCCGACATCACGGTGATCATGCCGGTGTTCGTCGAGAGCGATTCCGCGCCCGCCTGGTACGTCGCTGCACGCGGGCATCATGCGGACATCGGCGGGATCGCTCCGGGATCGATGCCGCCCGACAGCCGCGACGTCGGCGAGGAGGGGGTGCTGATCGACAATGTGCTGCTGGTCGATCGGGGGCGTTTCCTCGAAGCCGAGATTCGCGCGCTGCTCGGCTCGGGCGAATGGCCGGCGCGCAATCCGGACCGCAACATCGCCGACCTGAAGGCGCAGGTCGCCGCCTGCGCGCGCGGCGCGAACGAGCTGCGCAGGGTGGCCGCGGAGCAGGGCCGCGAGGTCGTCGACGCCTATATGGGCCACGTCATGGCCTATGCCGAAGAGGCGGTGCGGCGGCTGATCGGGCGGCTCTCGGACGGGGAATTCCGCTACGAGATGGACAATGGCGCGTTCGTTCAGGTTTCGATCCGGGTCGACCGGGAGGAGCGCTCGGCGGTGGTCGATTTCGCCGGGACGAGCGATCAGCAGCCGAACAATTTCAACGCCCCTCATTCGATCTGCCGGGCGGCGACGCTCTACGTCTTTCGCACCCTGGTCGACGACGCGATCCCGCTCAACGACGGCTGCATGCGGCCGATCACGCTGAAGGTGCCGGAAGGCTCGATGCTCAACCCGCATTTCCCCGCCGCGGTCGTCGCCGGCAATGTCGAGACCAGCCAGGTGATCACCGACTGCCTCTTCGCCGCCTGCGGAGCGCTCGCGCCGAGCCAGGGGACGATGAACAATTTCACTTTCGGCAATTCGGACCATCAATATTATGAGACGATCGCGGGCGGCGCCGGGGCCGGGCCGGACTTCGACGGGGCGAGCGCGGTGCAGACTCACATGACCAACAGCCGGCTGACCGACCCCGAGATATTGGAAACGCGCTATCCTGTGGTGCTGGAGCGGTTCGCGGTGCGGCACGGCTCGGGCGGCGAGGGCGCGCGGCGCGGCGGGGACGGCGTGGTTCGGCAGATCCGCTTCCTGGAGCCGATGACCGCCTCGATCCTCTCCAACCGCCGCCGCGTGCCGCCGAGCGGGCTTGCGGGCGGCAGGGACGCGGCGCCGGGGGTGAACAAGGTGGTGCGCGCGGACGGGCGCGAGGAGATGCTGGGCGCAACCGACGCGGCGGAGATGGCGGCGGGCGACGCCTTCGCGATCGAGACTCCGGGAGGAGGGGGCTATGGCGAGGGGTAAAAATCCTCCCCGGAACGGGGAGGGGGACCGCACGCGGAGCGCGTGGTGGAGGGGTCGAAGCGCCTCCACCTCTCTCGGCCCCACCACCAGCCTTCGGCTGGTCCCCCTCCCCGTTCCGGGGAGGAATTGATGCTCCACTACCTCCCCCTGCTCGGCGTCCTCATCGTCGTCCTCGGCTTCGCGCTGAGGCTCAATCCGATGCTGGTGGTGACGGTCGCCGCGCTGGCGACCGGGCTGCTCGGCGGGATGGGGGCGGTCGAAATCGTCTCCACCTTCGGCAAGGCGTTCAACGACAACCGGATCATCGCCATCGTGTGGGTCGTGCTTCCGGTGATCGGGCTGCTCGAGCGCTACGGGCTTCAGCAGCGCGCCGGCGCGGTGATCGCGGGAATCCGGGCGGCGACGGTCGGGCGGCTTCTGATCGTCTACCTGCTGTTCCGCCAGGCGACCGCCGCCCTCGGGCTGATCTCGATCGCCGGCCATCCCCAGACGGTGCGGCCGCTGGTCGCCCCGATGGCGCTCGCGGCGGCGAAGAACCAGCTCGGCGAGACCGACGAGGAGAGCGAGGAGATTGTGAAGAGCTACGCCGCGGCGACCGACAATGTCGGGGTGATCTTCGGCGAGGACATCTTCATCGCCATCGGCTCGATCATCCTGATCCAGCAGACGCTCGCCACCTACGGCTACATGCTTGCGCCGCTGGAGCTTGCGGTGTGGGCGATCCCCACGGCGATCGCCGCCTTCCTGATCCATGGGACGAGGCTCCTGCTGCTGGACCGCCGGCTCTCCCGTCATTCCCGCGAAAGCGGGAATCCAGCGACGGCCGAACTGGATCCCCGCGTTCGCGGGGATGGCGGGGAACCGTCATGATCACCCTGCAATGGACGTTCGGCATCGTCGGCACCCTGTTCGCGGCTTACGCGATCCTCAGCGCGTTCGACCGCAGCAACGCCAAGCGCTTCGGCAATGCCGCCTTCTGGGGCTTGATGGCGCTGAGCCTGCTCGCCGGAAGCCGGCTCGGCGATTTCGCCAACGGCCTGCTCGTCCTCGGCCTCGCGGGCCTCGCCGGCTTCGGCGCGCTCGGCCGCAGCAATCCGCCGACGACGAGCGCGGGCGAACGGCTGGCCTGGTCGGAGCGGCTCGGCAATCGCCTGTTCCTGCCGGCTCTTATCATCCCCGCGGTCGCTCTGGTCGGGACCCTGGTGTGGAGCCACACGTCGCTGGGCTCGCTCGGCTGGATCGAGCCGAAGCGCGAGACCTTCGTCTTCCTCTGCCTCGGCGCCCTGATCGCGCTGGCGGTGTTGTTCGCGTGGCTGAGACCGCCGGCGCTTGCACCGCTTCAGGAAGGACGGCGGCTGATCGACGCGATCGGCTGGGCGGCGGTGCTTCCGCAGATGCTCGCCGCTTTGGGCGTGGTCTTCGCCGCGGCCGGGGTCGGAACGATCATCGGCGAGGCGACGCGGGCGGTGATCCCGGAAGGCAGCGTCTTCCTCACCGTGCTGGTCTTCGGCCTCGGAATGGCGCTGTTCACGATCATCATGGGCAACGCCTTCGCCGCCTTCCCCGTAATGGCCGCGGCGATCGGCGTGCCGCTGCTGATCCAGGCCTATCACGGCGATCCGGCGGTGATCGGGGCGATCGGAATGCTCGCTGGCTTTTGCGGCACGCTGATGACTCCGATGGCCGCCAACTTCAACATCGTGCCGGCGGCTTTGCTCGAGCTCAAGGACCGCAACGGCGTGATCAAGGCCCAAGCCGGCACCGCGCTGCCTTTGTGGGTGGTCAACGTCGCTTTGATCTACTGGCTGGCCTTCTAATATGACCCACAACCTCACCGCCGATACCGCCAACCGCTTCGCGGAGATCGCGCTCGGCCATGTCCGCCGCGAATATCCGCACAAGCTGGACCAGGTGCTCGAAGGCCCGGAGGACCTGCTGGCCCCGAGCGCGCTTCACCCGATCTTCTTTGGCAGCTTCGACTGGCACAGTTGCGTCCACGGCTACTGGCTTCTGATGCGAACGCTGCGGCTCTACCCCGAGATGGACGCCGCGCCGCGCGTTCGCGCGCTGCTGGACGAGATGCTGACGCCCGAGAATGTCTCCGGCGAGCGCGCTTATCTCGACCGCGCCTATACCGGCGGGTTCGAGCGGCCTTACGGCTGGGCCTGGCTGCTCGCGCTCCATGCCGAGGCGCAGCGGCACGAGGCCGAATGGGCGGACAACCTCGCGCCGCTCGCCGCGGCTTTCGCCGAGCGGTTCGCCCTTTATCTGCCCAAGCTGACCTATCCGATCCGTACCGGCACCCATTCCAACACCGCCTTCGCCCTGATCCTCGCGCTCGACTGGGCCGAGGCGAACGACGCGCCGCTCGCCGGGCTGATCCGCGAGCGGGCGGCGGATTATTATGCCAAGGACAGAGATTGCCCCGCCTGGGAGCCCGGCGGAGACGACTTCCTTTCGCCCTCGCTCACCGAGGCGCTGCTGATGCGCCGGGTGATGGCGCCGCCGGAATTCGCCACCTGGTTCGGCGCCTTCCTGCCAGGCCTCGCGGGCGGGACGCCGGCCAGCCTGTTCGCGCCCGCCTTCGTCTCGGACCGCTCGGACGGCAAGATCGCCCATCTCGACGGAGTCAATTTGAGCCGCGCCTGGTGCTGGCGCGGAATCGCCGACGCGCTGGAGGGCGCGCTCGCGGCGCTTGCGCTGAAGGCCGCCGATGCCCATCTCGACGCCAGCCTGCCCCACGTCGCGGGCGACTATATGGGCGAGCACTGGCTCGCCACCTTCGCCCTTCTCGCGCTCGAAGCGGCGGATTGAGCGTGGCCGTCGCTCCGACGCGCGGCGGCGACTTCGCGACGGAGGCCCCCGCCTGAGCGTTCAGATGGCCGATATGCCGAGCAGAAACTTGACCTGAGTGTCCTGCGGCACCTCGACCAGCCACAGGACGTCCGAGCCGGCAACCGTCACGACCTGATCCGGCGGGATTGGTGTGTAGGATCCGCCGCTATCGGTCGAATAGCCGGCATAGACCTGCGAAGGGCCGCTCGTCGTCAGGTAAAAGGCGACCGTCTCTCCCCATAGATAGCCACTTACGGTCCCACCGACTTCGGGCCCAATTTGCGCGACCCAATTTATGCCCTGGTTTTGAAGGTCGTCCGGAATCATGGCGATGTCTCCTTATGACGGAGATTTCATTCATATACGCCGATTGCGATTCTTCAATCGCTCGGATTGTTACTTCGGAAGCCGGGCGCTCGGACGGCATCGCCGGGACCGCGCCGACCGCCATGGCGGGATCGGCTCGCTTTGGTCGACCGGTCGCTGCCGGAGGGCTGCTCCGTCGTCACGTCTTCAGGTGTCGCGCAACATATGCGGGAGGGTCCGCGATTTATGTCACATGAGCGTTGAGCCGCTCGGCGGCGCTTGCGCGCCGGGCGGCGGGCGCCCATCTGAGCGGGGGGCGCCGCATGCCGGGGCCGGCCGCACTGGAGACATCATGACCGATCAGCGCAACGAGAAGATCGACATCGCCTGCCTGGCGCTCGGCCGCTTGATCGCGGCGCAATGCCCGCCGGGCTTCGAGAAGGCGGTGATGGCGCTCGATCTGCACCAGGGCCGCTCGCTGGTCCGGATCGTCGCCACTCAGGACAACGGCTGGGAGGCCCAGGTGCCGCTCAGCGAGGAGCCGGTCCAGAACATGCTGGAGACGTTGCGCACGATCCAGAAGGAGATGGCCGAGGAGGATCCGCGTCCCTGGAAAGGCTGCACCGTCACTTTGCGCAAGGGCGGTCATTTCGATCTGGACGTGACCTATTAAGATGCTAGGGCGGCGGGCCGATTGAGGCCGCAAGTCCTTCCGCGAGAAGGACTTTCGCCTGAACGATGCGGATGAACAGGGGGGCGAGTTGCGCCGGTTATTGTTGCTTTCCGGCGCGGCCTTCGCGCCGTTTTCGCCTGTCTTCGCTCAGGCCAGCCCGGCCCCAGCCCCGGCTCCCGCGCCGCCGGCGAGCCCGGCCGGTGGCGAGGAGATCGTCGTCCGAGCGCAGCCCGAGCAGCGCACCGCGATCGACCGCGACACCTACACGGTGCGCGACACCGCCGAAGCGCGATCGTCCAACGCGCTCGATATTCTCGGGCGGATTCCGGCCGTCACCGTCCAGCCCGACAATTCGATCCGCCTGCTCGGAACGTCCGGGGTCACCGTCCTGGTCGACGGCCGCCCGTCCCCGAACCCGAACATCCTGCGCGACCTTCAGGGCTCGGAAATCGCGCGGATCGAGGTCGTCTCCAACCCCAGCGCCCAATTCTCCGCCTCGGGCACCGGCGGGATCATCAACATCATCACCCGGCGCAACGCCCTCAACGGCCTGCGCGGCTCGGCGACCGCCAGCGCGAGCCGCTACGGCGGCACCGAGCTCAGGGCCTCGCCGACCTGGACCCATGGCGACTGGACCCTTTCCGGGAACCTCGGCTGGACCCGCGACGTCCGCCTCGCCGAAGTGACGCGCGAGCGCCTCAGCCTCGATCCGGCCGGCACCGCGCCCGACACGATCGAGACTCAAGACTCGCGCAGCCGCTTCGAGTTCGTCAACGGCAACGGCCAGATCAGCTACCGCCCGACGGACAAGCGGACGATCACGTTCCAGGGCGGCATGATCACCGCCGACGCCCGAACGACGATAGATTCGGTAACCGTCTCGTCGGCCAGTCCGGGCGCTCCGCTCGCTCAGCGCATCACCAGCGATTTCGATTACGACGCCTATAATGCGTCGCTGGAATATCGCGAGGAGGGAAGCCGGCAAGGAGAGCTGCTGACGACCTCGATCCAGCAATACCGCTTCGATCCCACCAGCGAAGTGACGACCGATTTCGGCGCCGGCGAATTCCGGTTCCACTCCGACGCCTTCACCCGGGCGCGGATCTTCAAGCTGGACTATGTCCGGCCCTTGCGCGGCAGGCAGCGCCTCCTCGTCGGCGGCTCGATCAACGACACGCACGACTTCAACAGGCTGGAGCAAGGCGGCGACCTGCCGCTCGGCGGCAATCCGTTCCCCCCGGTCTCGACGATCGACGGTACGACGCTCGAGGTCGCGTCCTATGCGAGCTTCCAGTTCCCGCTGCTTGGCGGAACGATGCTCGCCGGGCTCAGGATCGAGAGCCGCGACTATGATTTCGCCGATCCGAGCCTGGGCGAGGGGCCGAGCGACGCCCACCTCTTCCCCAGCATGACGCTCGAGCGCCGCCTCGCGCGCTGGCTGACGGGAACGCTGAGCTATTCCCGCCGAGTCGCCTGGCCCGCGATCCAGCAGCTCAGCCCGGCGCTTCGCTTTTCCGATGCCACCACCGCCAATGCCGGCAACCCCGCGCTCCGCCCGGAGCTGACCGACGCCATCGAGGCGAAGCTGCGCGCCGAGACCGAGGGGCAGACGATTTCGCTGACCCTGTTCCATCGCCGGACCGACGATCTGTTCTCGTTCCTCAACACGCTGACCGACGACGGCGTGCTGGTGTCCCAGCCGGTCAATGTCGGGCAGCGCACCGATCGCGGCGCGGCCCTGGCCGTCCAGGGGCCTATCGTCCGGGGCTTCACCTATTCGATCAACGCCAATCTGATCGACCGGCGGATCGAGCGCGATTTCGGGATTTTCAGAGTCCAGCACAGCACCAATTATTCCGGGACGGCCCAGATCGACTATCGCGACGGCTCGGACGGCCGCCGCGGGGCGGACCGGATCACGGTGACCGCCAACTATTCCGGCCCCTACAATGACGGGCTCGTCAGCAACGATTCCTACTTCCGCGCGAGCGCGTCCTGGTCGCACGCGATCACCGACCGGCTGTCGAGCGTCGTGACCGTCGACGACATTTTCGGCCCGACGGAATTCCGCAGGAGCACCATCTCCGACACGGCGCTTACCCGAACGACGAACGTCTCGGATGGCCCGCGCTTCAAGCTGGCGCTGACCTACAGCCTCGGCCGCCCCGGCCAGCCGCAGCCGCCGGCGCCCGCGGGCCCGTCGGTGCCGGTGCCGGGCGTTCCCTAGGGCCTTCCGGGCGCGAAAGCGTCGGCATGGTTTACAAATCCTTACCCGTTAAGGATCGCCTTTCGCGGAAATCCGCCATTGGCCCGCATCTTGCTCTCTTTCGTGCATGATGAGAAAGATCGCCCGCCTGTTCGTCATCAAGACCCGTTTCGAAGCCTGCGCGGTGATCTACGCGCTCGGGCTCGGGGCATCGGAGCGGGGCTTCCATTATCTGCAAACCTATCCCGGCGTCGGCGGCTGGCTGCTGTTCGCGGCCTGCACCGGCGCGGTCTTCATGGCCGGCGCCCGCCTGCTCGAAATCACGCGCAAGGACGCCGGCCCGCGCCGCCGCAAGACGGACTTCATCATCGTCCGCTAAGAATTGGTAATTTCCGCCAAGTCGCGGCGCTCCCTGATTTCCTGAACCCACGCCGCATTCGCCGAAAACGGCGGATTTCCGCGGAAAAATCCGTTTGGCACGGCTGATGCAATCCTTTGGGGCATCAGGTTCACGATTTCGAATTTCAGGGAGACTTCAAATGTTCAACATCAACATGCCCCAGACGGTCACCGCCGCGATCGGCGCCATCGTTCTTTCCACCATGTTCGTCAGCTCGGCGATCGGCCCGGTCCAGGCCGGCCAGATCGCCCAGGTCCAGACTTCGGTTCAGGCCAACGCCTGAACCGCGGCGGAGGGCCGGGTCGAAGCCTGCCCCCCGGCTTCCCCACCCGGCCCCCGCCAATATTTTCCGACCGGAGCGCATTTCAATGAGCATCTTTTCCAGGACCCGCGACATCATCGCCGCCAACGTCATCGATCTGACCAACCGGTCGGACGACCCCGCCAAGACGATCCGGGTGATCATCATGGAGATGGAGGAGACGCTGGTGGAGGTGCGCGCCGCGGCCGCGCGGTCGATCGCGGACCAGAAGGAAAAGCGCCGCCAGACGCAGCAGCTCGGCGCATTGCAGGCGAGCTGGACCGAGCGCGCCGAGCTTGCGCTTTCCAAGGGCCGGGACGACCTCGCCCGCCTCGCTCTGGTCGAGAAGGAGAAGCTCACCGACCTCGGCGAGGAGATCGCCGACGAGATCGCTCTGATCGACCGGACCCTGCGCGCCTACGAGGCCGACATCGCCAAGCTCCAGGCCAAGCTGCGCGAGGCCCGCGCCCGCCAGTGCGCCATCGCCACCCGGGTCGAGACCGCCCACAACCAGATCCGGATGCGCGAAATGTATGCCGGCGGCCGAACCCAGGACGCCTTCGCCAATTTCGAGCTGCTCGAGCGCGAGGCGGATTATGCGGAAGGCCAGGCCGAGGTGCTTGCGCTCGCCGCCCCCCGCTCGCTCGAGGACGAGATCGCCGAGCTTCGGGTCGCCGAGCGCGTGGACGCCGAGCTCGAGGCGATGAAGCAGCGGAGGATCGCGGCATGAGCATCCATCTCAACGGAACGGACATCGGCGAGATCGTCGGTATCGCGACCACTGTCGGCAGCATCGTCGCCACGTTGATCGCGGGGCTCATCGTCTACCTGCTGGTCCGCCCGCCCAGGCATGTCCGCGAGCGGCGCGCCAGGGATCGCGAGGAGCGGCCGGGCGAGCTCGAGGAGATGTGGCGGCTGATGGACCGGATGGATTCGCGGCTCGAGGTGCTCGAGCGCGCCGTCTCCGCCGAGGAGCGGGCGCCGCGGATCGCGCGCCGCCCGATAGCGGACGATTTCGAGGACGGGCTTTTGTCGCCGGCCGGGGAAGGCCGGGAATCAGGAGGGACGAAATGAATATCCGTGGCCACAGCTTCGAGGTCGACCGCAAGAACCGCAAGGTCGCCGGCGTCTGCGCCGGGATCGCGGGCCGGACCGGGCTCGATCCCCTCATCGTCCGGGCGGCGTTCGTGATCGCTGCACTGCTGACGCACTTCACCTGGGTGCTGATCGCCTATGGCGTGCTCGCCGTGATCGGCACCCCGCGCGGCGGCGCCAGGCGCGAGGCCGCTCCCGGCCGCGTCGCCGCCCGCGAGGAAGCGCGGGAAAGGATGCGCGCCATCGATCTCAGGATGCAGGCGATCGAAAGCTACGTGACGAGCTCGAACAGCAGGCTCGCGCGCGAGATCGAGGAGCTGCGCTGAGGGGAGCGCAGGAGGCAAATCTGTCGAAGGGAGGAAGAAAGATGACCGACGCAGCGACGATGCTGACCCTGGCGAGCTTCGGCCTCGCGGGCCTCGGCATAACCACCATGGCCGGGCTCAAGGGATGGGCCGGCTGGCTGGAGATCCGCAAGCTGGAATTGGCCGGGGCCGTGCGCCACGAGAGCCGCAGCCCCGCCGGCGAGATGATCGAGATGGCGGACCTCAAGGAGCGCGTGCGCAAGCTCGAATCGATCGCCTCGTGCATCGATCTGTAGGATGCATTCCGGCCGTCATTGCGAGCGAAGCGAAGCAATCCAGCTGCTCCTCCGAGGCCCACTGGATTGCTTCGTCGCTGCGCTCCTCGCAATGACGACCGAGGGTTGACGATCGACTCTAAACCCCGCCCAGATAAGCGAGAAGCGCGCGTCCCGGCATGAAGAAATAGCCGCCGCCGAGCGTGGTCACGAATTGCGGCAACGGTTCCAGCCGCACCGGCCCGTCGAGGGACGGGACGACGAAGCCCGTGCCCTCGCAATTGCTGGTCAGCGGATCCTGCTCGCCGGCCAGGCCGTGGAAGGTCGGGCTGACCAGCCAGGTCTGCTGGATGAACTCGAACTGCCGCTCGATGTCGCCGTTGAGGCACATGAAGAGCAGGCCCGGGTCGCGCCCCGGCTCCGGCTTGTAGAGCCGGCCGACTCGGAGCAGCCGGTGGCGGTTGGAAATCGAGACCTGGTCCATCGATCCCGGCGACAGGCTGTCGCGCGGATTGGCCCTGCGGATATGGGCTCCGAAGGGGCAGCGCAACGCCTGCGGATCCTCGACCCCGAACAGGAAGTCGTTGTCGCTGTAGCGGACCGGCGATTTCTCCTCGGGCGGCGGCTCGCCCTTTCTTTCGGCGGCCTTTTCCGCCGCGGCCGCGCTTGCCGCAGCGTCGGCAGCGGCGGTCTTCGCCTTCGCCCCCGTCGCCTGGAGCGCCGCGCCCGCGACGCCCGGTCCGTCCGCCACCGCGGGGGCGGCCGCGGCGGTGGCGGCCATGCCGCTCAGCGGCGGCGCGGCGATCGCGGCGCCGTCGGGCGGGTTGCTGTCCGGCCGGACCGTTTCCGAGCCGACCGGCTCGCCCGAGGCGGCGACCGCGGTCGTCTCGTCATAGCCTGCCGCATTCTTGAGGTTCGCGCGCCGCTCGACGCGTTTCTCGTGCTCCGTCGGGAAGGGATAATAAGGGTTTCGGACCAGCGACGATCCGTCGCGCCAGCGGCCGACCAGCTTGGCCGCGATATAGGCCGGGCGCATGTCGTAGGGCGCGGGCAGGCGGTCCTTCAGCCGGCGGGCCTCGCGCCGGCAATATTGCCAGAAGCCGCCGACGTCCTGCTCGAGCTGGCGAATGACGAGATAGGTGCCGTTGCGCCCGACCGCTCGCGGCGCCTCGACGATGGTGTTGCCGAACTCGCGGCTCCTGTCGGCGACCGGCAGCCGGTTGTCGGGATCGGCCAGCGCGTTGAGCTCGGGCTCGGGCGGGAAATTGTCGCGATTGTCGGGATAGCCGATGATGAACTCGCCGGGCTCGACGAGGTGGATCGGATCGTTCTTGCGAAAGCTCTGGTATGAGCCGCGGATGATCGGCTGCGAAATGCCGTCGACGAAGCCGAAGGGCTCGATCGCCGGCTTCTTGGTCTCGATCAGCGGGATCCGGTGCGGCTCGCCGAGGCCGTTCGCGTCGGCGAGCTCGGCCAGCCGCTTGCACAGCGCGCGGACGGATTTCTCGTCCCTGCCATAGACGAGCAGGGCGAGGTCGAAAGGATCGCGGCCCCAAAGCCAGTTCTTCGGAGCGTTCTTGCCGATATCGCCGAGAATGCGGTTGCGCCCCTCGATGCTCATCCCTTCGAGGAAGGCGGGAGCGAAGCCCTTCACGCATTCGTCGGGAAGGCCGAGCTTCTCGAGCGCTCGGGGGCCGAGCGCGACGGTGACGATCGCGTCGTGCCTGAGCTTGCGGCCGTCGCCGAAGCCGACATCCGGATAGATGCCGCGCATGAAGGCCCGCGCCTTCTCCCGGTCGTCCGGCAAATCGTAGAGGACGACCGAGCCTTCCTTCATGAAGCCGAGCCCGCCGAAGACGAGGCTCTGGATCTCGCTGGTCTCGAGCTTCGAATCCGGCCGCGCGCCGGAGCCGAACAGGGCCAGCCACTGCTTCGCTTCATCGTTGGTGAGCGCGCTCGCCAGGCCCCGGCGAAGCGCCGCGTTGCACCGCACGTTGTCGGTGGTGAGATCGGGATAGGCGCTGTACCAGAAGAGGGTCGGCTGCATGCTCGCCCGCGCGTAGCGCTTGAAGCGCTCGCCGTCGGTGGCGCCGTCCTGGAACAGGTTCCTGGCGCGCGGGAAGCCGATCGAGTTGGACCAGACGGCGGTCAGCCCCTCGTGCGCGCGGGTGATGAAATCCTCGAGATAGCTCTCCCAGCTTCCGCCGAAATTGGAGAAGAAGACCAGGGTGCGCGTGCCGGGGATGGTGATCCAGCGGGCGGCGTGGATCGTCGAGATGCCGCCGAGGAAGCCCTCGCGATAGACCCTCGTCGCGAACATCCCGATGATCCAGAAGGCGAAGCGAAGCGTCAGGGAGCGCACGAAGCCGGGCTTGCGCTCGGTGACCGAGACCATGTGGTTCTGGGCGCAGAAATTCTCGCGCTTGCGGATTTCGGCCAGGGTGGCGAGATCGGGTGCGCGCGCGTCGGTCCAGTCGCTTTTCTCCTGGCTGCGGAGCCTGGAATAGATGCAGGCGGCGACGGCGAGGAGGATGAGGAGGGTGGCGCCGGCGCCGAACGCCAGCACCTTGATCGAGTCCCAGATCGCCGCCGGCCAGGCCGGTTCGAGATCGGGCCGGATCAGCATCCACCCGACCGCAAGCGCGGCGATCAGCACGAACAGGAACGGCCACAGATAGGCGCGCACGAAGGGCCCGGCGAGGGCGGCGGCGAGGGCGAGCGGGTTGCTGGTCCCCGCCGCGCGGCCCGGCGCGGGCGGCGGCGTGAGCGCCCATTTGAATTCGTCCTTGCCGGCGACCGCGAGACGAACCGTCGCGAGCCGGTCGATCGGCCGCACGTCGGGCCGGACGTCCTCGTCGATGATCGACGAGACGAAGCGCGCCAATGCGGCTTCGTCGAGGATCCGCCTGACGCTCATATGCGGAGTGCCGGCGAAGCACAGGCCGGGCGGATCGGAAAAACCCGCGCCCTCCCTGATCCGGTGATTTTCGAGATAGGCGGCGAGGCCGACATTGTCGCGCCAGTCGCGGGCCATCGCGAAGACCGGCGCCAGATCGGCGCCGATGGCCGCGTCGATCCGGTCGATCGCCGTCCTGGCGTCGCCGTCCGCGGTAAACTCGAAGACGATATGCGCGTCGCCGTCGCCGGCGCTGGCGATGGCGTGAAGGCTCATGAAATGGGTCCCGCTGCCATCCGGGTCGCGCCGGTCGAGCGCCTTGCGGATCCGCTCGCAGCAGGGATTGCCGAGCGCGTCGATCGTCGCGTTCAACGCCTCGATGTCGCCGCGCCGGATCGGGGCTACAATGGTGATCATCGAATCCATCAGCTCTGCCCCTCCCCGAGGATCGCCGCAAGGCGGTGCGGGAACGGGCCGGCCCAGCGGACCCGCCCGACCCTGACCAGATCGCGCCGCACCAGGCCGGCGACCAGCAACGGGATCTGGAAGCGGTTTACCGGCCGGCCCGAGCAGGGGTGAAGGCCGGCGCCCAGGTGGAGATAGGCGGCCGGGTCGCGGTCCGGGCGGAGGCGCTTCGGCTCGGGAAAGACGCTCGGATCGCGCATCGCGGCGATGGTCATGGCCAGGACGCTGTCGCCCTTCTTGACCGCGCAGCCGGCAAGGTCGCAATCGGCGATCGCGTGGCGCACGACCAGCGGATTGTGCATCCACCAGCGCAGCGCCTCGTTGCACCAGCCGTAGAGCCGCTCGATGTCGCCCAGATCGCGGCGAATGCCGATCGCGAGGTCCTGGTCGCGGCCGGCGAGCCAGACTATCTTGGCGACGCACGTGGCGGTCGTGTCGACGCTTCCGACCAGCATTCCGCCGAGCGTCCGGCGCGCGCCGTCGTCGTCGACGATCCCCTGGCGAAGCAAATGGCCCATCATGTCCTCGCCCGGCTTGCCGCTCTTGCGGCGGCGGGCGATCTCGTCGCGAAGCCAGCCGGACATGTAATGGCCGGCGCGGATGGCGCGCTCGCGCACCTTCTTGTCGTTCGCCTGGTTGAGGAAGGTGTGGCCGAAGACCGAGCGGGTCACCTCCATGAACATGGCGTCGTTGGGGCCGGTGATTCCGAACAGTTTTTGAGCGGTATGGGCGGCGACCGGCCGGGCATAGGCGCCGACGACGTCGATCTCGCCGCCGGACGGGATCGCGGCGAGGCGCTCGTCGATCTCCGCCTCGGCCGCGCGGCGAAGGGCGTCCATGTCGACCGCGGAGAGCGCCTCGTAGAGCGCCCGGCGCTCGCGCTCGAGCAGCTCGGAGCGGTCCATGCCGAGGATGAACGGCCCCTCGTTGACCTCGACGATCTTGGTCTCGTTGATCGCGGCGATGCCGAAATCGAGGTCGCGGCGCAGGAGCTCGCTCACATGGGCGTGGCGCGCCGCGATCACCCTCTTGCCGAGCCTCAGCGGCTTGTTTCGGCAGGCCATTCCGAGAAAGGCGGCGACGCCGTTCCAGAAGCGCGGCCCCTGAAGAAAGACGGCGATCGGGCCGGGCGAGCGCACCGGCGTGATGATATTCTTGTCGACTTCTTCCCCGCCCATAAGTCGTCCATCCTTGCCGGAGGCGACGAGCGATTGCTCCCGCTTCGAGGATGGTGACTCAATAGTGGGCCCGAGTCCAGTTGACCGCGCGAAATCCCAAGAAAAAGGGCGCGCTTTACTCGGGCGGCGACTGATCGATTCTGGAGCGGGTCGTCCTCCCGTCCGGAGCGACCCGCCAGAGATCGCCGAATTGCGTTTCCGGAATGTCGGCCGGGCGCGCGCCGCCGAGCGCCGCGACGATCTCGGGCACGGTGTTGCTGTGGCCGACGATCAGGACCGTCCCGGTTTCGGCCCTGACCCGGGCGATCAGGGCCGGCGTGTCGCGTGGATCGTAGGTCTTGGGCGAGAGCCCCAGGGAGATGGCGAGCGGCTGGGCAGTCTCGCGCGCCCGGCGGGTCGCGCTGACGTAGATGGCGCCGGGCCGGGCCCCGCCGAGCAGCGCCGGGAGCCGCGCGGCGTTGCGCCTGCCGAGCGGGGACAGAGCCGGATCGTTCCCTTCCGCCTTCTCGAGGTGGCGCATGACGTAGACCGTCGGCTGGGCGAGGGCCGGCACGGCGGCGAGCGCGGCGAGCGCCGCGATCAGCAGGAGCTTGAAGCTGTTCATCATCGGGAGCGTCTCCCATCCTCGCGGCGAAATGGCAATCCACCGGAGAAATTGACTAGACGCCTCGTTCATACCAAGGGAGGCGCGCCGCTAAAAGGACGCAGACTGAGGATGACAAGCGACAAGAAGCGCCGCAACCAGCCTGCGCTTTCCCTTCACGTTCCCGAGCCCGACGCGCGCCCCGGCGACGAGGTGGATTTCAGCGGCATCGCCATTCCCGCGGCGGGCAGCGCGCCCCGGCCCGACATCGCCGCCGCGCCGGGCGACACCCATCCGCTCTGCTTCACTTTGGTCCGTGTGCTCGACGAGGACGGCAAGGCGGTGGGACCTTGGGACCCGAAGCTCGACGCCGAAAAGCTGCGGCGGATGCTTCGCGACATGGCTCTGGTCCGCGTGTTCGACGAGCGGATGTTCCGCGCCCAGCGCCAGGGCAAGACCAGCTTCTACATGAAGTCCCTCGGCGAGGAGGCGGTGGCGGTCGCCGCGGCGCACGCGCTCGATGCCGAGGACATGTGCTTCCCGACCTATCGCCAGCAGGGCCTGCTCGTCGCGCGCGATTATCCGCTGGTCGAGATGATGTGCCAGATCTACTCGAACCAGGGCGACAAGCTGAAGGGCCGCCAGCTCCCGATCATGTATTCGGACCGGGGGAAGGGCTTCTTCTCGATCTCGGGCAATCTCGCGACCCAATATCCGCAGGCCGTCGGCTGGGCGATGGCCAGCGCGATCAAGGGCGACAGCCGGATCGCCGCCGGCTGGATCGGCGACGGCGCCACGGCCGAAGGCGATTTCCATAACGCGGTGACCTTCGCCGGAGTCTATCGCGCGCCGGTCATCCTCAACGTGGTCAACAACCAGTGGGCGATCTCCAGCTTCTGCGGAATCGCCGGCGGCGATCTCACCACCTTCGCCGCGCGCGCCGTGGGCTACGGAATCGCCGGCCTCCGGGTCGACGGCAACGACGCGCTGGCGGTCTATGCGGCGACGCGCTGGGCCGCGGACCGGGCGCGCTCCAACCTCGGGCCCACTTTGATCGAGCTGTTCACCTACCGCTCGGAGGGTCATTCCACCTCGGACGACCCGACCGCCTACCGGCCGAAGGACGCCGGAGCGAAATGGCCGCTCGGCGACCCGATCGCCCGGCTGAAGGCGCACCTGATCGGCCTCGGCGAATGGGACGAGGAGCGGCATTCGGCGCTCGAGGCCCGGCTCGGCGAGGAGGTCCGCGCGGCGCAGAAGGAGGCCGAGAAGCAGGGCACGCTCGGCAACGGCCATTATGAGGACGTCGATTCGATGTTCGACGACGTCTTCGCCGACCCGCCCTGGCACCTCGCCGAGCAACGCGCCGCCGCCAGGGCCGAAATGAGGCGCGGCAAATGAGCGTCATGAACATGATCGAGGCGCTGAACGACGCCCACGACGTGATGATGGCGCGCGATTCCGACATCGTCGTGTTCGGTGAGGATGTCGGCTATTTCGGCGGAGTCTTCCGGGTCACCGCGGGGCTTCAGAAAAAGTATGGCAAGACCCGCGTGTTCGACGCTCCGATCGCCGAGGGCGGGATCGTCGCCGCGGCGATCGGCATGGGGCTTTACGGGCTCAAGCCGCTGATCGAGATCCAGTTCGCCGATTACATCTTCCCGGGCTTCGACCAGATCTTCTCCGAGGCCGGCCGAATCCGCTACCGCACCGCCGGCGAATGGTCGGTGCCGATGGTCGTCCGCTCGCCCTATGGCGGCGGAATCTTCGGCGGGCAGACGCACTCGCAGTCGCCCGAGGCCTTCTTCGCCCACATGCCGGGGGTCAAGACCGTCATCCCCTCCAATCCCTATGACGCCAAGGGCCTGCTGATCGCCGCGATCGAGGATCCGGACCCGGTCGTCTTCTTCGAACCCAAGCGAATCTACAACGGCCCCTTCGACGGCTTTTACGAGCGGCCGGTGACGCCCTGGGCCAGGGACTCGCGCGCCGAGGTGCCCGAGGGCCATTACACCGTTCCGCTGGGCAAGGCCGCGGTCGCGCGGGCGGGGGAGGCGGTGACGATCCTCGCCTACGGGACGATGGTCCACGTCGCCATCGCCACCGCGGAGGCGGAGGGGATCGACGCCGAGGTGATCGACCTCAGGACCATCGTCCCGGTCGACATCGAGACGATCGAGGAATCGGTGAGGAAAACCGGCCGCTGCGTCGTCCTCCACGAGGCGACGCGGACCGCCGGCTTCGGCGCCGAGCTTTCGGCGCTGGTGCAGGAGCGCTGCTTCTACCATCTCGAAGCGCCGGTCGTGCGCGTGACCGGCTACGACACGCCCTATCCGCATTCGATGGAATGGACCTATTTCCCGGGCCCGGGGCGGCTCGGCCCGGCGCTCAAAGCTGTTCTGAAGGACTGACGATGATCGCTTCCCACCCCCGTCATTGCGAGGAGCGAAGCGACGCGGCAATCCAGCGGCGTCCGAGTTCCGCACTGGATTGCTTCGCTACGCTCGCAATGACGGTCTAGAGAGGACACTCATGGCCCGCTACGAATTCAAGCTGCCCGACATCGGCGAAGGCATCGCGGAGGCGGAGATCGTCGCCTGGCACGTCAAGGTCGGCGACGATGTCGCCGAGGACCAGCAGCTCGCCGACATGATGACCGACAAGGCGACGGTCGAGATGGAGAGCCCGGTGGCCGGCAAGGTGCTGGAGGTCGCGGGCGAGGTCGGCGACATGATCGCCATCGGCTCGGTGCTGGTGGTGATCGAGACCGAGGGCGCTGCGGCTGCCGCCGCTGTCGAGGAGCCGATCGCCGACGGCATGGCCGAGGTGCCCGAGGCGCTCGACGACATGGTCCCGACCACCGACGCTATGGCCGCGGAACGGCGCGCTACCGGCGAGCGGCGGCAGGAGAATATGCCGGTCGAGGCCGACCGGAGGGAAGGGGAGTGGAGAGCAGCTCCTGAACCGTTCGTGTCGAGCGAAGTCGAGACACCCCCCCGAGCGCAGCCGAGGGCGGAATCCGATGAAAGTCTCGGCTCCGCTCGACAGGGCCCCTCGACGGAGTTTACCCAGAGCGCCGCCGCAGGCGGCGTCGAAGGGCTCGGGGCGAACGGGAGTGGGAAGGTGCTGGCCTCCCCCGCCGTCCGCGCCCGCGCGCGCGATCTCGGCATCGACCTCGCGCAGGTGAAGACCGCCGGCGACCGCGTCCGCCACGCCGATCTCGACGCCTGGCTGCTCTACAATGGCGGCAGCGTGTCGCACGGCCCCGCCGCGGCGCGCCGCCAGGACGAGCAGGTCAAGGTGGTCGGCCTCCGCCGCAAGATCGCCGAGAACATGGCTGAGGCGAAGCGCCGGATCCCGCATTTCACCCTGGTCGAGGAATATGACGTGACCGCGCTGGAGCAGGCGCGCGCGATGATGAACGACGACCGCGGCGACCGGCCGAAGCTGACCATGCTTCCGTTCCTGATCAGCGCGCTCTGCCGGACGCTGCCCAGCTATCCCCAGATCAACGCCCGCTACGACGACGAGGCGAACGTCATCCACCGCTCCGGCGCGGTCCACATGGGCATGGCCACGCAGACCGACAACGGTCTTTCGGTGGCGGTGATCCGCGACGCCGACGGCCGCGACCTCTGGTCCCTCGCCACCGAGATCAAGCGCCTCGCCGACGCCACCCGCGCCGGAAAGGCGAGCCGCGAGGAGCTGTCGGGCTCGACCATCACCATCTCCAGCCTCGGCCCGATGGGCGGAATCGCCTCGACGCCCGTGATCAACCGGCCCGAGGTCGCGATCATAGCCGTCAACAAGGTCAAGGAGACGGTCGTCGTGATCGAGGGCGAGCTCGAGATCCGCAAGATGATGAACCTTTCCCTCTCCTGCGATCACCGGGTGGTCGACGGCTGGGACGCGGCCCTGTTCATGCAGGACCTGAAAAGCCTGATCGAGAACCCGCTCAGGCTGCTCTCGATGCGCTGAGGGCATTGGGTAATCGGTTTGAGTCTCCACCGCTCATCCTGAGGAGCCGTTGAGCTTGTCGAAACGGCGTCTCGAAGGACGGGTCGCCGGACGGTCCTTCGAGACGGGCCTTCGCGGGCCCCATGAAAGTATTACTTTCATGGGAACCCTCCCAAGCTCAGTCCCTCCTCAGGATGAGCGGACAAACCAAATCCAGACCGATTTAGAGGACGAAGTCGCTGGCCTGGACCGCCGGCGCGGCGACGATCAGCGACAAATCGGCGCGGCCGTCCCCGTCGAGGTCCGCGAAGACGTGCGCGAAGGCGCCCTTCATTTCGTAGCGCAGCTCGCCGGCATGGCTGGTGAAGGCCGCCTGGCCGAGGAAGGCGAACGCTTCGTTGGCCGGCGTGCCCGCCACGGCGTCGATCGCGGAAAGGTCGATCCGGTCCTGGCCGGGCGTGAAATCCTCCAGCATGTCGGGAAGATATTTCTTGCCGTCGGAGCGGATCGCGGAGAGCGGGCTGTCCGACGCGTCGGCGAACTGGAAGAGATCGTTTCCGCCGCCGCCGGCCAGCCGGTCGGAAGCGGCGCCGCCGGCGACGATATCGTCTCCGGCATCGCCCGCGATCCGGTCGCGGCCGTCGCCGCCGCGCAGCGTGTCGTTGCCGGCCCCGCCCTGGATGCGGTCGTCGCCGGCCAGGCCGGTCAGCACATTGGCATGGTAATCGCCGTAGAGTAGGTCCGCCGAGGCGGTGCCGGTGAGATCGGGCTGCGTGTCGATCAGCTCGAACAGCGGCAGCCCGTCATAGCTTTTGACCTTGTGGCCGAGGTCTTCCAGCACGGCGAGGTCGATCCGTCCGATGTCGAGCCGGTTGAGGCTGTAATTGCCGAACTGATACATCAGGCCGCGGCCCGGCACGATCGTGCTGCCCGAGACGCCGTAATGGTCCGTGCCGGCCGCGAATGGCAGCGCTCCGCCGAGAAGCGCGCCACTGCTCGGGCCGGAGAAATAGGAGATGCCGCCGTCGGTGGTGACGTGATTCCCCCAATCCCGCGTGGCGGCATAGAAGCCGAGCGCATGGACGATCTCGTGCGTGTAGATGCCGATGAAGTCGTGTGCCCCGCCGGGCACCGCGGCGCTGGTGTCGAAGCGCGGGTCGGGATCGAACCAGACCGGCGCGCCATAGTTGCGGATGGTGCCGTCGGCGGCGAGATAGATGGTGCAGCCGGCGTCCGGCCGGGCCGGATCCGCGTCGGTCCCGGTGAGGCATTCGGCGAGCGTCTGGTTGACCCAGCCGCTGCCGTCCCACGCGATCTGCGCGACGGAGGGCAGGATGCCGTCGACATTGGGATAGGGCGATTGCGAGGCGGGCCTGATGTCGACCACGAAGTCCACGACGCCCTGCCACGTCAAATAGCGCGAGATGAGGCCTATGACATAGTGGGCATTCGCCGCGATCTGGGCCTCCACCGACGCGGAAATGAGGTTGCCGCCGTCGGTGAGCGTGAAGGTGTAAAGGTTGCCCGGATTGCCGGCCGGGGCCGGGCTCTCCGCGGCGGCGGCCAGCGGCGCGGGGGCGAGCCTGAAAGGATCGCCGGCCGCGATGCGGCCGATGCTGGTGTCGGCCGGACCTTGTCGCCAATCGAGCGATTCGCTCTGCCTTACGGCGCGCGGGGCTTGCGCCCTTCCGACGATCACTGATTCACTCCCCTGAGCGGACAGCCCGGGTTAGCGCTATCTCCCTGACCGCGCACCAATAATCTATTCGTCAGACGCCTCAGATCACCGTGAAGTCGCTTGCCGTGATCGTCGGGTGGCCGACGAGCGTCGCGAAAAGGACCGCCGCGCCGGCACCGCTGCCGTCGGCGTCGTAATAGAGGTTGCCGGTGGCGCTGTCGTAGACGATCCGGTCGGTCGAATCCTGGGCGGTCGTGCCGACGACGAAGGCATTGGCATTGAGCGCGCCCGCCGGGAGCGCGGCGAACACCGCGTCGTCGAGCAGGATCGTGTCGGCCGCCGCGTTGAAATCGGCGATCTGGTCGATATTGCCGCCGCCTAGCGCGGTAGTGAAGGCGAAGTTGTCGGACCCGCCATAGCCCATCAGATAGTCCGCGCCCGCGCCGCCGTTCAGCGTGTTGGCGCCGGCATTGCCGTAGAGCTCGTTGTCCAAGGCGTTGCCGGTGAGATTGATCGCGGTCGTCGCCCCCGACGAGATGGTCGAAAGCACCTCGACAGACGAGCCCGCGCCCAGCGCCCAGCTCGCCTTGGCGTAGACGACGTCGCGGCCTTCGCTCGCGGCCTCGGCGACGACGTCGCCGGCGGCATCGACGATATAGATATCGTCGCCGCCGAACGCCGCGAGATAATCCGCGCCGCCGCCGCCGTCGATGAAGTTGGCGCCGGCATTGCCGTAAATCTCGTTGACCAGCTCGTTGCCGATCAGGGTCATGGCGGTGGCCGCCGCCTGCGAGATGGTCGACAGGACCTCGATGTGCGAGCCGGCCGCCAGGCTGTAGTTGACGGAGGCGTAGACGACGTCGCGGCCCTGCCCCGACGCTTCGACGGTCACGTCGCCGGCATTGTCGACGATGAAGATGTCGTCGCCGCCATTGCCGCTCAGCGTGTCGGCTCCGGCGCCGCCGTTCAGATAGTCGTTGCCGCCGAGTCCGGAAATCTGGTTCGGCCCGTCGCCGCCGGCCAGATTGTCCGCGCCCGCGGTCGCCGGATAGGCGAAGGTGCCGAGTGAATTGTAGCCGGTGTTGGGCGCGGTGTAGAGGATGCCGCGCGACCAGGCCTGGTCGTAGGTGAGCGGCGCCGGCGTGACCGATTGCAGGATCAGGAGCGGCTCGCCCGCGAAATAGGTGGCGAAATGATCGAGCGCCGCGGTGCCCTGATTCTCGATCAAATGAAAATCGACGTCTGCGCGATAGGTCGCCACTTTGGCGCCGAAGCCGCCGCCCGAACTGTCGGTGCCGATATAGGGATTGGTATTGGTAACGACTACGGCATTGGGGTTGACCGCAGTGATCGCCGTTCTGACGGCGTGGATCAGGTCCATCATCCTGTCGGCCATGAGCGCAGTGTTGCCCATGACTTCGCCGACGCGGAAATAGATCCCGACATTATCGAGATAGACCCCGGAATAGCCCCGCTGGACCAAGGCGACCGCCTGGTCGATTACGATCTGTTGCCAGGCGGGATCCCAATATTCGACGATTAGCGCGTCCTGATGGTTATCAAGGTCGAAGTCGAGCGGCACCGCCTGATCCAGCCAGCTCGGCGCCTGACCCTGGATCGGCGTGCCGGTATCGTGGCCGTTGCTGGTCCAGCTCGAATTCCAGTAATAGCGCGCGTCATCGGTCACGGCGACGTTGACATAGCCGACGACCGTTCGCCCTTGCCCGCGCAGTTGAGCGACTTGCGTGTCGGTGATCGCGGGAAATCCGCCCCCGGGCGCCAGCGGCGCGCCCTCGGTGATGAACAGATCGAAGGTCGAGGTGGAAATCGCCGTGAAATTGACGGTCGAGAGCTGCAGTGCATAGCTGGAAATCGTGGGCATGAAATCCTCCTCCGCCCCCCGGCGCGAATCCCAAAATAGCCCCTCAACTCGCTATTGTCGTGCGAAAGTGAAGCGGCGATGACAATGAGGTGAATTTCGTGCCGAAGTGAATTCGGCCCGGCCGCCGCATCTAGAGCATTCTCTAGTGAGGTGGAATCATCTGGCGACTCGGAGAATGCGGAAAACAAACAAGAACTAGAGCATTGGGCGATTCAGTCTAATCGCCCGATGCTCTAGAACGCGAAGAAGTCGCTCGCGCTTAGATTGGTCCCGGCCGCCAGGGTCGCGAACAGAACCGCGGCGCCGGCGCCGTTGCCGTCGGAATCGAAGAAGAGCTGGCCGGTGGCGCTGTCGTAGACGATCCGGTCGTCGGCGTCGTGGGCTTGGGTGCCGGCGGCGAAAGCGCCGGCGTCGAGCGCGCCGGGCGAAAGACCGGTGAACGCGGCGCTGCCGAGCAGGATCTTGTCGATGCCCGGGACGAAGTCCGCGATCTGATCGACATTGCCGCCGCCGAGCGCGGCGGTGAAGGCGAAGCCGTCGGCGCCGCCGAAGCCCATCAGGTAGTCGGCCCCGCCGCCCCCGTTCAATACGTTCGCCCCTTCATTGCCGTAGAGCTCGTTGGCGAAGCCGTTGCCGGCGAGGTCGATCGCGCTCGCCCCCACGTGCGACTGGGTAGAAAGGACCTCGATCTCCTGGCTGGCATTCAGGGCATAGCTGGTTCTGGCATAGACGACGTCGCGGCCGGCGCCGAGATTCTCGAAGACTCCGTCGTCGGCGCTGTCGACGACATAAATATCGTCACCGAGGAGGCCGGAGAGGAAGTCCGCGCCGCCGCCGCCCTCGATGAAGTTGGCCCCGGCATTGCCGAATATCTGCTGGTCCAGGGCGTTGCCGATCAGCTCCATCGCGGTGGTCGCATCCTGGCTGATCGCCGACAATATCTCGACCTGAACCCCGGTTCCGAGCGTATAGTTCGAACGCGCATAGGCCACATCGCGGCCGCCGCCGGCATTCTCGACGATCTGGTCGCCAGGATGGTCGACGACGAACGTGTCGTCCCCGGTCCCGCCGGACATCTGATCGGCCTCGGCGCCGCCGTCGATGAAATCGTTGCCGATGCCCCCGGAAATCTGGTCCCGGCCGTCGCCGCCGTCGGTGGAATCGTCACCGGCGCCGCCGAAAATCTGGTCCTGGCCGGCACCGCCGTCGATATAGTCGTTCCCCGCGCCGCCGTCGATCAGGTCGTCGCCGTCGAGGGCGTAGATCCGGTTCGGCCCGTCGCCGCCGGTCAGCGTGTCCGCGCCCGCGGTCGCCGGGTAGGCGAACGCGCCGAACGCGTTGAAACTCCAGTTGGGCGTCGTGTAGAGGATGCCGCGTGTCCAGGAGTCCGCATAGGATTCCGGCGATCCGGGCAAATCCGCGATCAGGAGAGTCTCGCCGGCGAGCGCAGTCCGCACATAATTGGACGTGCCCCCTCCCAGGAGAAGATGCGCGTCGACCGCGTCGAGATAGGCGGCGTAGGCCTGCGCCCCCGCCGCGTCGGGGGTAAGGTCGAAACCGAAAAAGGGGTTGTTGAAGGCCACGACATAGGCGTTGGGCCTGACCGCGGTGATCGCGTCTTCGATGCGGGCGACGAACAGGGCCATCTCATTCGCCATCTGCCGGATGAACACTGTGGTGGGGCGCCCCGGCGGGTAGAAGGGCGGGAGGTAGTTGTAAGCGCTCAGCCCCGTGAGACAGACTCCGGAATAGCCGCGCCGCACGAGATCGACGGCTTGGCTGATGACGCTGTTCTGCCACCCGGAGTCGGCGAAATGGGCGACGATACCGAAGTGTCCAAGGTTGGGGTCGAGGTTGACGTAGCCGACCACTCTTCTGCCCTGCGCGACCAGCTCAGCCACTTGCGAATCGCTGAGCTGCGGAAGGCCGGAGTTCGAAATGCTGCCATTTCCATCGGTAATGAAAAGATCGAGCGAAGATGCCGCAATCGTCGAAAAGGCGACGTTAGACCATTGCAAGGCGTAGCTGGAGACGGCCGGCATCGGGCCCTCCTGTTTAGCGCTTATTTAGCGCCTGTTTCGCGGCAACGGCGCGCTGGCGTGATCTTTGCCCCGCGATATTACCGCTTTAATATCATTTAGTCTCGTATAATCCGCCCCAATGTGTGGCGCGGGCGACCCGCCGGGCGTTCAGTGAACCTTGGCAGGCGTCGAAGGAGCTCCTCGGGATGAGCGGTTTGCTCTATCCCCCTGTTCACAATATGTTCTGATCGTGCTACGATCGCCCCATGCCCACGCCGCCGGTCATCGCCTTCACGCCCGTGCCGCTGCGCCGCCGCGCCGACGGCTGGACGCCCGAGCTGCAGCTCGGCTTCATCCTGGCCTTGTCGCGGGGGCTCAGCCCGGGGGAGGCGGCGCGGTCGGTGGGGAAGAACCGGCAAAATGCCTATGCGTTGAGGAAGCGGGAGGGCGCTGAGAGCTTCGCGGCGGCGTGGGACGCGGTCGTGGCTCACGTGCGGCAAATCCGGGCGGAGGGACGGCTGCCCTGCCGCCGGGCCGATTCATCATCGCCGCGGCCGCGGGGCGCCGAGGCCGAAGCCATTGCCGAGCGCGGCGCGGAGGCGATGAGTCGCGCGCGCACTCCGGCCGATTCCCGCCGCGCCCTCGATGAGATGCTCGACGCCCTCTATGGGCCGAAGAGCGACAACAGCGACAATTCGGAAGGGGGAAAAATCTCGCTCATGGGAAGCCGAAACTTGTGAAACTAAAGTGTCGCCCTTGTCGCTTTTCGCTATGGCCGGCGCGATGCTGAAGAAGACCTCCACGCCCGATTTCGACGCCCTTCGACTGATCGACGAGCGGCTGCGCTGGCTCTCGGCCTGGACGATCCATAACGCCAACCATCTGCGCGAGAGCGCGGACGGGCTGAAGGTCGGCGGGCACCAGGCGAGCTGCGCGTCGATGACCGCGCTGATGGCCGCGCTCTATTTCCATGCGCTGGGTCCGAACGACAAGGTGGCCGTCAAGCCGCATGCCGGCCCGGTGCTCCACGCGATCCACTATCTGCTCGGCTCGCAAACCCGCGCGCAGCTCGAGGAGTTTCGCGGCTTCGGCGGGATGCAATCCTATCCGAGCCGGACCAAGGACAGGATCCCGGTCGATTTCTCGACCGGCTCGGTCGGCCTCGGAGTGGCGATCACCGCCTTCGCCAGCCTGGTGCAGGATTATCTCGTCGCCCACGGGATGATGGATTCGGCCGAGGCCGGGCGGATGGTTGCCCTGATGGGCGACGCCGAGCTCGACGAGGGCAATATCTACGAATGCCTGATCGAGGCCTACAAGCACGACATCCGCAATTGCTGGTGGATCGTCGACTATAACCGCCAGTCATTGGACGCGACCACCGCCGAGCGCATGTTCCGCCGCTTCGACGAGATTTTCGCGAGCTGCGGCTGGCGCGTGGTGACCCTGAAATACGGGCGGGCGCTCGAGGCGGCGTTCGGCGAGAAGGGCGGCGCGGCGTTGAAGGCCTGGCTCGAGGACGTCTCAAATGCCGATTATGCGGCGCTGACCTATCTCGGCGGCGCGGCGTGGCGCGAGCGGTTGCTCAAGGACGCGCCGGCGGCGAAGCCGATCCTCGATGCGCGCGACGACGACTCGCTGCACGCGCTGATGACCAATCTCGGCGGCCACGACATGGAGGCCCTGGTCGAGGCGTTCGACGCCTGCCAGGACGACGTGCCGACCCTGTTCATCGCCTACACCATCAAGGGCTTCGGCCTGCCCTTCGCCGGCCACAAGGACAATCATGCCGGGCTGATGAACCCGGGCCAGGCCGCTGCGCTGCGCCAGTCGATGAACATCGCGGAGGGCGAGGAATGGGAGCCCTGGGCCGGGCTCGGCGGCAACAGCGCCGAGGCGGCCAAGGCGCTGGTCGAGCGGGCTCGGATCGCCCGGGAGAAGCGCTCGCGGCCGTGGCACGTCGCCCAGGTGCCGGCGATCGTACCGCCGTCGGGCGAGGAGCAATCGACCCAGGCCGCGTTCGGCAAGATCCTGCTCGATCTCAGCCGTGCCGGCGGGGCGCTGGCGGATCGCATCGTCACCACCTCGCCGGACGTCACGGTGTCGACCAATCTCGGCGCCTGGGTGAACCAGCGCGGCCTCTTCCGGCGGAAGGAAGTGGCCGACGTGTTCGCCGCGGCGAAAATCCCTTCCGCCCAGAAATGGGGCGGGCACGAAGCGGGGCAGCATATCGAGCTCGGAATCGCCGAGAACAACCTGTTCCTGATGCTCGCCGCCCTGGGCCTCGCCGGCGACCTGTTCGGCGAGCGGCTGTTCCCGATCGGCACCGTCTACGATCCGTTCATCGCCCGCGGCCTCGATGCGCTGAACTACGCCTGCTACCAGGACGCGCGCTTCATGCTCGTGGCGACTCCGTCGGGCGTGACTCTCGGCCCGGAGGGCGGCGCGCACCAGTCGATCAACCCGCCGCTCATCGCCCTCGGCCAGCCCGGCCTCAGGCATTACGAGCCCGCCTTCGTCGACGAGCTGGCGGCGATGATGGAGGAGGGCTTCCGCCTGATGCAGGCGCCGGACGGCGAGAGCGTCTATCTGCGCCTCACCACACGGACGATCGCCCAGGCCGATCGCTCCGGCGACGGCTGGAAGGCCGGCGCGCTCGCCGGCGGCTATTGGTTGCGCGAGCCGGCGCGGGGCGCCGACGCTGCTTTGGTCTATTGCGGCGCGATCGCGCCCGAGGCGATCGCCGCCTGGGAGGCGCTGAAGGACGACGTGCCCGGCCTCGGCCTTCTCGCAATAACGTCGCCCGATCTGCTCCACCGCGGCTGGAGCGCGCGCCGCGCCGGCCGCTGGAGCGGGCAGGGGGCGGCGCCGTCGCACGTCGAGACCCTGCTCGCGCCGCTCTCGCCCGGCGCCGGCCTCGTCACCCTGATCGACGGCGCTCCCGCCTCGCTCTCATGGCTGGGCGGAGTCGCCGGGCACAAGGTCAGCCCGCTCGGAATCGAGCGCTTCGGCCAGACCGGCAACCTCCCCGACCTCTACCGCGCCTACCGCCTCGACCCCGGCGCGATCGTCGAGGCGGCGGCCGAGCTGTTCCTGGATTGACCGCAGCGCAGTCGCGCCTGAGCCGTCATTGCGAGGAGCGCAGCGACGAAGCAATCCAGCGAGCGGCCGCGCAGCACTGGATTGCTTCGCTTCGCTCGCAATGACGACGAAGCCAGGAACCAAAGCGGCCCCTGCCGCGCTCTAGCGCAAAGGAATTTTCCAGGAGGCACAGATGATTGGCAAGATTCTCGGAGCGATGGTCGGCGAACGCATCGCGGGGCGCAATTCGGGCATGAGGGGTGCGATGCTCGGGGCGGCGACGCCCTGGCTGATGCGCCGCGCCTTCACTCCGCTCGGAGTCGCCGCGCTCGGCGCCTGGGGCGCGAAGAAGCTCTGGGACCGGCGCCGCGCGTCTCGCGACGGCCGGGTCACTGCGTCGGCGGCGGCGGCTTCACCTCAGGTGTCGTAGGCGGCGGCGCGGCGATTTCGGGTACCGGCACGGGCTGGGGCTCGTCGGGCTCCGGCTCGGGCTGGGGCGCCGGCTCCGGCGCGGTCGTCGAGGCATTGGCGTCGGGTTCCTGATCGGCGCGATAGAGCGGAACGGAAGGCGCGGGCCTCGCCGCGGCGGTGCCCAGCGCCTCTTCCATGAAGCTGCGCCAGATCCGCGCCGGCGTTCCTCCGCCCGAGGTGCCGGGCAGCGGCCGATTGTCGTCATTGCCGATCCACACGCCGACGACGAGGTCGCCCGCGAAGCCGATGAACCAGGCGTCGCGGTAATCGGACGTCGTTCCCGTCTTACCGAAGGTCGGGACGGAGAGCGCCGCCGCCCGCCCGGTGCCGCGCTGAACGACGGCGTAAAGCACGTCGCGAAGCATCGGGAAGGCGCGATCGCGGTTGACCGCGTGGTTGGCTCCGCCGCCTCCGAACCAGCCGCTGCTTTCCGGCGGCAGGCCGTGGGGACGGATCGGGTAGCGCCCGGCGGCCACCGCCGCATAGGCCGCCGTCAGCTCGAGCAGGGTGACGTTGTTGACGCCCAGCGGAAGGCTCGGATCGGGCCTGAGCGGCGTTGTGATGCCGAGATCGCGCGCGGCGCGGATGACATTGGCCCGCCCGATGCGCTCGGTCACCTGGACGGCGACGCTGTTGCTGGAATAGGCGACCGCGTCGCGCAAGGGCTCGGGGCCGCGATAGGAATCGCCGTAGTTGCGCGGCTGCCAGTCGCCCACCCGGATCGGGCCGTCGTTGACCGGGGTGCTGGGCGTCAGGCCTTGGCGGAAGGCGGCCAGATAGACGAACAGCTTGAACGCGGATCCCGGCTGGCGCCGCGCCTGCACCGCGCGGTTGAACGGGCTTCGGGCATAATCCTTGCCGCCGACCATCGCGACCACGCGCCCGTCCAGCCGCATCGCCACCAGCGCCGCTTGCGCTCGGCCGAGGCCGGCGCGGCGGATCGCGCGGACCGCGGAGCGCTGCAGATCGCCCTCCAGCGTCGTCTGCACGAGGCGCTGGCCGTAGCCCTCGTCGGTGATGTCCGTCGCCTGCGGCATCACCCAGTCGGCGAAATAGGTCCCGCTCGGGACGTCGTCGCCGCGACCGCGGCGGACTCGCGCCGGGCGGGCGTCCGCAAGCTGGCGCTCGCTGATGAAGCCGATCTCGCGCATGGCGCGGAGAACGAGGCGGGCGCGCTCCCGCGCGGCCTCGAGATGACTGGTCGGGGCGAGCCGGCTCGGAGCGTTGACGACGCCGGCCAGCATGGCGGCCTGGGCGAGCGTGAGATGTTCCGGCTCGACGTTGAAATAATGGCGGGAGGCGGCCCTGAGGCCGTAGACGTTGTCGCCGAAAAAGACGTTGGAGAGGTAGCGGCTGAGGATCTCCGTCTTGGACAGCCGCGCCTCGAGCCACAGCGCGATCAGCGCCTCCTGAAGCTTGCGGGTGGCGGTTCGGTCCGGACTGAGGAAGCTCGTCTTGGCGAGCTGCTGGCTGATCGTCGAGCCGCCCTCCCGGACCCGGCCGGCGCGAAGGTTGCGCGCCATCGCTCTGCCCATTCCCCAGGGATCGATTCCGACATGGCGGAAGAAGCGGCGGTCCTCGATGGCGATGAACGCCTGGCCGACATGCGGCGGAAGCGCCATCACGTCGACCGGCTCGCCGATGATCGCGCCGCGCCTGGCGATCGGCTCGCCCTCGGCGGAGAGGATGGTGATGCTCGGCGCCGCCACCGGCCCAAGCGAGCGCGACAGCGGCGCGGTGACGATCAGCCAAAGCAGGGCCGCCGCGAACAGCAGGGCGGCGATCTTGAGGATTCGCTTGACCAGGCGGACCCGCGACAAGGGTGGCTGCGGTAAAGCGGCCTCGCCGGTGGCGGAGACGGCTATTCCGTCACGCCCAGGTCCCGAAGCACCCGGCCGATCGTCTCCCCCAGGCTGTCGTCCTTCCACTCGTCTTCATCCTCTTCAGGCGGCTTGCGCGGTCTCGGCGGCTCGGAGAGGCGGAGCGCCTCCATCATGAAGCTGCGCCAGATCCTCGCGGGCAACCCGCCGCCGGCGACATTGTTCATCGGCCGGTTGTCGTCATTGCCGACCCAGACGCCGACGACAAGGTCTCCCGCGAAGCCGATGAACAAAGCGTCGCGCGAATCCTGCGTCGTGCCGGTCTTGCCGAAGGTCGCGACCGGCAGCGCGGCTGCCCGCCCGGTGCCGCCCGCGACGGCAGAGCCGAGCATCGCGCGCATGTCGGCAAAGGCGGGGTCGGAGCGCATGGGAGGCGATCGGTGAAGGAGGGCGGCGAGGAAATCCTGGTCCTCGCCTTGCTGCTCGTCCAAGCCCTGCGCGGTCACCGGGTAGCGCCCCGCAGCCACGGCGGCATAAGCGGCGGTCATCTCGACCAGGCTGACTCCGGAGGTGCCGAGCGCGATGCTCGGGTCGTTCGGGATCGGCGCGGTGACTCCGAGGTCGCGCGCGGTGCGGATCACGTTGCCGATGCCGACCTGCCGGGCGAGCCGCACCGCGGCGACATTGCTCGACATGGCGAAGGCGTCGCGCAGGGGGATCTTGCCGCGATAGGTGCCGCTCGCGTTTCGCGGCGTCCAACGGCCGATCGTGATCGGGCTGTCCTCGATCGGCGAATCGGGGTTCATGCCGGAGCGCAGGGCGGCGAGATAGACGAACAGCTTGAACGTCGATCCGGACTGGCGCCGCCCCATCGTCGCCCGGTTGTAGGGGCTGCGCGCATAATCGCGCCCGCCGAGCATCGCCACGATCCGCCCGTCGGGCCGCATCGCCACCAGCGCCGCCTGGCGCGAACCGAGCCCCGCGCGGCGAAAGGCGTGGATCGCGCTGCGCTGGAGCCGGCGGTCGAGCGTCGTCGCGATCCGTCGCTCGCCATATTCCTGCTGGTCGGCCTGTTCGACTTTGGCGAGGATCCAGTCGGCGAAATAGGTGCCGGTGGGCAGATTATCGCTGGGCGCGAGGCGAAGCTGGGCGCCGCGCGTGCGCCGCGCCCGATCTTCGCCAACATAGCCAATATCGGCCATCGCCTGGAGCACGAGGCGGCCGCGGCGCTGGGCGCCGGCGAGATTGCGGTTCGGCGCGAGCCGGTTGGGCGCGTTGACCAAGCCGGCCAGCATCGCCGCCTGGGCGAGCGTCAGCTGCTCGGGACGGACGCTGAAATAATAGCGGGCGGCGGCACGCAAGCCATAGATATTGTTGCCGAAATAGACGTTGGAGAGATAGCGGCTGAGGATCTGCTCCTTGCTCAGCCGGGCTTCGAGCCACAAGGTGATCAGCGCTTCCTGCGCCTTGCGGCCCATCGTCCGCTCGCCGCCGGTGAAGCTGGTCTTTGCCAGTTGCTGGCTGATCGTCGACCCGCCCTCGCGAACGCGCCCGGAGCGCCAGTTGCGGAACAGCGCGCGGCCGACGCCCCAGGGATCGATGCCGACATGGTGGAAGAAGCGGCGGTCCTCGATGGCGACGAACGCCTGGCCGACATGGGGCGGCAGCTTCATCACGTCCACCGGCGCATCGCGCACCGCGCCGCGCCGGGCGATGGGCTGGCCGTCGGCGGCGAGGACGAGGAAGCTCGGCGCGGCGATCGGCTGGAGCGATTGCGAGAGCGGCGCGGTAACCGCCAGCCAGCCGACGAGCAGGATGAAAGCGGCGGCCGCGACGCGCAGGACGGCCCCGGTCGCCTTGCGGATGATCCGGCTGGCGCGGTCATGGCGGCGGCGGTGAAGCGCGACGATGGTCTCGACGACGCCGGGGCTGCCCCCGTCGAGATCCTCCGGCGTCAGCGAAACCGGGCGGACCCGGTCGTAGGCGCGATTGAGATAATAAGCGCGCACCGGCGGCTCGACGGCGTCCCAGGCCAGTCCCTGGCCGCCGAAGGCGCGTTCTGTGTCGTCGCGAAACTGCGCCTCGGCGAGCCCGCGCACCTTGGCCAGCTCGTGCGCGGCCTGTTCGATCCGCGCGCGGTCCTTCGCGGACATGGTCGTCCAGGTGTCGGGCGAGATGCCGAGATCGGGGGGAGGGCTGGTGGACAAGGCTGGCGCGCGGCTCGTTCTGGCTTGAAGATTAGGTGCTTCGTCCCGGAGCGACTTGTTCCACTAATACACCTCGCCGCGCAAGTCCTTTCGGCCACGGCACGCCCGCGATCAGCGCCTCGGCGATCTCGGCCATGGCGGGTCCGGTCTGGAAGCCGTAGCCGCCTTGGCCGGCCAGCCAGAAGAAGCCCGGCGCGTCCGGCGCGAAGCCGGCTGTTGGAACGCGGTCGTGCGTGAAGGTGCGAAGGCCCGCCCAGCGGTGGACGATCCGCTTCGCGGCGATGGTCGTATAGTGTTCGAGCCGGTCGGCGGCGAGGGCGACGTCGTAGTCGTCGGGCCGGGCGTCGCAGGGATCGTCCGGCACCTCGTCGACGGGCGAGACGAGCAATCGGCCCGCCTCTGGCAGCAGGTAGAAATCCCCGGCGACGCTGTGCGCGAACGGCCAGCTCGACGCTTCCGGCGGCGCCTCGACCACGATGATCGTTCGCCGGCGGGGGCTGAGGCCGAGCGGCGCCACTCCGGCCAGAGCGGCGATGCGATCGGCCCAGGCGCCGGCCGCGTTGACCAGGACCGGCGCGGAAAATTCGACTCCGTCCTCGGTTCTAACGGTCCAGCCCGGATTGATGCTCGCGGCTCGCTTGCCCTTCAGGACCTGGCCGCCGCCGCTCCGAATCTGTCTGGCGAGATGCTGGAGGATGAGATCCGCGTCGAGCTTCAGCCCGGCAGGATCGAGCAGCCCGCGTATCGCGCTCGGGCGCAGCGGCGGGAACAAACGGGCCATTTCCGGGACGTCGACGACTCGAATGGCATCCGTCACCCGGGCCATCCCCGCGGCCAGCGTCTCGAGCCTCTCCAGATTTTCGATGTCCGCGAAGTAGAGCGTGGGGAAGGCCGCGGCGAATGGCGGCGTGAAGAAATCGCGGCTGTGGGCGGTGAGCGCTCGGACCGTGGCGGCGCCGATTCCGTAATGGCTGAAGGAAACGCTTCGGCCCGAGCTGTGATAGCCGATCGCATCCTCGGCCTCCAGCACCACGACTCGGCCGTGGCGGGCGAGCCGGGCGCCGGCCGACAGGCCCGCGATGCCGCCGCCGACGATCAGGAAATCCGCGCCCGTCACCGGGCAGGCGCTAGCCGAATTGGAGCAGCGGGTCACGGGCCGGGACCTCCGGCGCGAACTCCTCGATCGGCCTGCCGAGCAGGGCATCCACTATTCGCCGCGCCGCGTGTCCGTCCCCGTAGATTTCGGAGGGGCGGCTGGGCTGCGCGGCGCGGTCGAGAACGGCCTCGGCGGCTCGGACGATGCGGTCGGGATCGCTGCCGACCAGAATGGCGGCGCCGGCCGACAGGCCCTCCGGCCGCTCGGTCCCTTCGCGAAGCACGACGACCGGCTTGCCGAGCGTCGCCGCCTCTTCCTGGATGCCGCCGGAATCGGTCAGAACGAGATCGGCCCCGCGCATCAGCCGGACGAAATCCGGCAGGTTTTGCGGCGGCAGGTTGCGCAGCCGGCCGGCGGCGCCGTCGAGGGCCGGATTGGGATGGCGCGGAAAGACGATCTCCACGTCCCCGCGCTGGGCGAGCCGCTCGATCGCCGCGCAGATCGACGCGAAGGGCAAGCCGAAGCTTTCGCGCCGGTGACAGGTGACGAGGATCGTCTTGCGGCGCGGCTCCGCGGGCGCCTCCTCGTCGCCGAGCCGGGCCAGCACCAGCTTGAGAGCGTCGATCCCGGTATTGCCGGTGACGAACACCTCGCCCGTGAGGCGCTCGGCCATGAGATTGGCCTTGGCGGCCGGGGTCGGGGTGAAATGCAGGTCGCTCATTAGCGCGATCGCGCGCCGGTTGACCTCCTCGGGAAAGGGCGCCGTCCTGCGGTATGTCCGAAGCCCCGCCTCCACATGGGCGACCGGGATGCCGCGCTGGAAGGCGGCCCAGGCCCCCGCAAGCGCGCTCGATGTGTCGCCCTGGACGAGGATCCAATCGGGCTTCGCCGCATCGATCACGCTGTCGATCCCTGCAATCAGGCGGGCGAGGAGCGCGTTCAGGCTTTGACCGGGCTCCATGGCCCCGAGATCGAAATCCGGAACGATCGAGAAATAGTCGAGCACCTGATCAAGCAGCGCCCGGTGTTGGCCGGTGACGCAGACGATCGATTCAACAAATAGCTCCAAATCGAGCGCCAGTAGGATCGGCGCCATCTTCACGGCTTCTGGACGCGTTCCGAAAATCGACAGCAATTTCATGCCGAGCCCCCCAGGGACTCAGATAAACACAACTCGTTGTCGTCGAAAAGAGGGAAATCTAGCGCGCGCTTCCACCCGACCTGCGCGCGTCGGCACGGCCCGCAAGGTAGGCGGCGCAGCTTGCGCGAAGCGAGGCGCTGTCGTCGCCGCTGAGGCCGTAGGCGCTGCTCAGGCGGCCGACGAACTCGCCGGGGTTCGGCTGGTCGCCCGCCGCTCGGCATATCGTCGTGATCTGAGCGAGATCGAGAGCGTTGCCTCCAGAGGCGCGGCGAGGCGCGGGCCGGCGGACCGGCTGCGCGGTGCGGGCGCGCTCGCGGGGCTGCAACGCCTCTGCGCGCGCCTGCACGTCGAGGTTGTCGCGATCGATGTGCAGCTTCGAACCGGCCAGCAAGGCCGCGGTCAGATAGATAATCATCTCAAATCCCCCCGGGAAATGATCCCGCGGGCACAGTAGTTATACGGGATATGGTAAAGAAGCCGTTAACCCTGTTTAACGCGGCCGACTACGGAGCCTGAAGGAGCGGCCTTTTGACCGACGAAGATCTGGCGGCGCATCTGGCTGAGGAAGCGGGCCGCCTGCTGATCGAGCAGCGGCGGAGCGGCCTGCTCGCCGGGGCGGGGCTCGGCCATATCGCGGACAAGGTCGCCAACGCCTTCATCCTCACGGGCCTGGCCGAATGGCGGCCGGCCGATGCGGTGCTCTCGGAGGAAAGCCTCGACGACCGGAGGCGCCTCGAACGATCGCGCGTGTGGATCGTCGACCCGCTCGACGGCACCCGCGAATATTCGGAAGGGCGAAGCGACTGGGCCGTGCATGTGGCGCTTGCGGTGGACGGCGCGCCGCGGATCGGCGCGGTGGCGATGCCGGCGCTCGGCAAGCTGTTCCGCTCCGACCGCGTGGTTTCGCCCACGTTCGGTCAGGGCCGGCCGAAGCTGCTGGTCAGCCGGACTCGGCCGCCGGTGGAGGTGGAGGAGATAGCCGCACTGCTCGGCGCCGATCTGGTGCCGATGGGCTCGGCCGGAGCGAAGGCCATGGCGATCGTCTCGGGGGACGCGGATCTCTATTATCATTCGGGCGGGCAGCACGAATGGGACAATTGCGCGCCGGCCGCGGTAGCGCTCGGTGCGGGCCTCCATGCGAGCCGGCTCGACGGCAGCCCGTTCGTCTACAACCAGGCCGACACGTCGATTCCGGACCTTCTCATCGGCCGGCCGGATCTGGCGGCGAAGGTGCTCGACTTCCGCCGTCAGAGATAGGCGCGCAGGGCGAGCCAGGCCTCGCGCTTCCGCTCGAAGGGCAAGCTGGCATAAGCCGGGCTGCTCGAGGGCAGGTCGATCAGGGCGATGGAAGGGACATCCGCAAGCCGGCTCCGCCCGATCCGCGCCGAAGTGCCGCCGTTGAAACCGATCGCCTGGAGCCTGGGCAGGGTTGCCACCAGCCCCGCGAGGTCGCTCGCCTCGTGCAGCCGGATGTCGGCGTCGAGGCTGCCCTCCCGCGTGGCCGCCGCGACCGTGTCCCACAGCCCCACGCCCGCGTCGAGCAACGCCTCCAGCCGCGCCTCGTAGGAAAGGGGCCCCAGATCACGCTGGATCACCGCCCCGATCAGCCGCCAGAACTGATTCTGCGGGTGGGCGTAATAACGCTGCCGAGCGAGCGAGACCGCGCCCGGAAGGCTCCCGAGAACCAGGAGGCGCGTGTCGGGGCGGGTGACGGGCGGGAAGCAATGGTGCATGAGCCCCATCTATGAAGATCGCGGGCGGTTGTCATTGCAGGGCGGTGCGGTTCGAGGCGGAGGTGGCCGAGGCGGTGACCGTGCTCGATTGCAATTGCTCGATCTGCGCGGCGACCGGATTCCTCCACCTGATCGTGCCGCATGGCGATTTCCAGCTCCTGTCGGGCGGGGAGGTTCTGACCAGCTACCGCTTCGGCACGGAAGCGGCCGATCACCTGTTCTGCTCGGTCTGCGGCATCAAGAGCTTCTACCAGCCCCGTTCGCACCCCGACGCGTGGAGCGTGAACCTCAACGCGCTCGACGACGCCTCGGGCCTCCACGTGACCGTCCAGTCCTTCGACGGTCGCGATTGGGAGCGAGCAGCGGATATGCTCGATGAGGCTCGAACCGGATTGGCTTGAGACGTTCCCCGGCGAAAGGGCCCCCATCAAAGTACTACTTTGATGGGACCCAAGGTCGGGGCCCAGGCCCGGCGCTCGCCGGGCTCGGGACGCCACTGCAAAAAGCCTTGGGCTCCTGGACCCCGGCCTCCGCCGGGGAACAGCGCCCGGTCGAATTCCGCTCTAGATGGCGGGCCTGGGCCGAAGGGCGAAGCGCAGGACGATGTAGAGCAGCAGGCCGGCCGGGGCGAGCATCATGATCAGCGGCAGAAGCAGCAAGAGCAGCAGCCTCGGCATGCCGCGCTCCAGCCCGTCGCGCACGATCAGAGTCGCGGCGAAGAGATCGAGCGCGAGGAAATGAAGCCAGCCGGCGTTGAGGGCGCTGAAATTCCGATAGAGGCAGCTCACGCCTTCGAGCCTGAAGAAGGTCAGAGCGCCGAAATCGTCGAAGCCGCCGCGTCCGTCCCAGACCATGAGCAGGTAAAGGAGGCAGAGGAGGGCCGGGAGCACGAACTGGGTCAGCTTCCACAGGGCCGGCCGCCAAGCAGGCGCGAACAGGCTCGCGGCGAGCAGCAGCCAGCCGGGAATGACGATCATCTTCGACAGGTCGTAAACCGTCGCCGTGAACGCGGGAACGGCGTCGGCGATCTGGATCGTGCAGGGCATCGGCTTCGTCCCCCCGGCCGGATCATGGGCGATGGGCGCGCGATGTCAATCAAAGGCCGAACCATTGCGGCGCCGGTCGAAGACGCTCCGATGGACCTTGCTCCGGCGAAGCTTCACCGCCTAAGCTCGCGCAAAAGGGAGGGACGGGATGACGGACGCCGCGGCGGACGATTATGTGGTCGACGCGAAGCGCGACCGGCTGGTGATCGTCGCGTCCTCGCTCGGCACGGTCTTCGAATGGTATGATTTCTTCATCTACGGCACGCTGGCGCCGGTCATCGCCGCCCATTTCTTTCCCACCGCCAACCCGACCGCGGCGCTGCTGCTGACGCTGGCGACGTTCGGCGCGGGCTTCGGCGTCAGGCCGATCGGCGCGATCCTGTTCGGAGTCCTCGGCGACAGGCTGGGCCGCAAATATACCTTCCTGATCACCATCACCCTGATGGGCATCGCGACCGCCGCGGTCGGGGTGCTGCCGACCTACGCCCAGGTGGGACTGGCGGCGCCGGTCATGCTCGTCACCTGCCGCCTGTTGCAGGGGCTCGCGCTCGGCGGCGAATATGGCGGCGCCGCGATCTACGTGGCGGAGCACGCGCCGCGCCACAGGAGGGGCCTTTACACCAGCTTCATCCAGGCGAGCGTGATCGGCGGCTTCCTGCTGAGCGTGGCGATGGTGCTCGGATCGAACTGGCTGGTGGCGCCGGAGGCCCGCGAGCAATGGGCCTGGCGTCTGCCGTTCCTGATCTCGATCCTGCTGCTCGCCATCTCGCTTTGGGTGCGCCTCAAGCTCAAGGAGAGCCCGGTCTTCCAGGCGATGAAGGCTGCGGGCAAGACCGCGCGCAACCCACTCAGGGAAAGCTTCCGCGGGCGCCACCAGCTGAAGATGATCTTCGTCGCTTTGTTCGGGATCGCCGCCGGGCTCACCGTGATCTGGTACACGGCCCAGTTCCAGGCGCTCTATTTCCTGCAGAATTCGCTGAGGATCGAGGACACCTCCGCGCGCCTGATCATCGGCGTCGCGGCGATGTTCTCGATGTTCTGGTTCGTCCTGTTCGGCTGGCTGTCGGACAGGATCGGGCGCAAGCCGCCGATCGTCGCGGGATACGCGTTGACCATCGTCCTCATGTTCCCCTTGTTCTACTGGATGGCGAACGCCGCCAATCCGGAGCTGGCAGAGGCGAGGGATCGCAATCCCGTCACCGTTCAGGGGACGAACTGCTCCTACGATCCCTTCGCCCAGCGCCAGGCGACGCCCTGCGGCCGCGCGCTCGATGCGCTGACCCGGCGCGGAATCTCCTACAGGCTGGTCGCGGCGCCCGGCTGGAGCGGCGATTCCTACCAGCTGAGGGTCGGAGCGGCGGTGGTCAGCGCGGACGATTCCGCCGCGCTCGACGCCGCGCTCGCCCGCGCAGGCTACAAGCTCGAAAAGACGAGGCCGACTCTTTCGAGCGCTCTCCAGGTCGTTCTGGCGATCATCGTCATCGGAATGCTTTCGGGGATGACCTACGGGCCGGTCGCGGCGCTGCTGGTCGAGATGTTCCCGGCGCGGATGCGCTACACCTCGCTCTCCATCCCCTACCATATAGGAACGGGCTATTTCGGCGGCTTCCTGCCGTTCATCAGCCAGTATATCGTCGCCCGGACGGGCGATCCCTTCTCGGGCCTGTGGTACACGATCGCCGTCGTCGCCATGGCGCTGTTCGTCACCTTCTTCTGGCTGCCGGAGACATCGGGAAAGAATTTGGATTGAGCTTTCAGGAGTCATCCGGGCGAAGGGGCACCCCGCAAAGTATTACTTTGCGGGGACCCCGAAGGCCGGGATCCATGAACGCATGCCTTGGCGACAAGGCTCGGTTCTCATTCGTCGGCTCCGCGTTCATGGGCCCCGGCCTTCGCCGGGGTGACTCGGGGGGGCGGCCACGCTAGGCGCCGGAAATGGTCCACCTCCCGAACCGGCTGACGCTCGACGGCGACGCACTCGTCGCCAACTGGCGTTGGCTCGCCGAACGAAGCGCCGGCGCGGCATGCGGCGCGGCGGTCAAGGCGGACGGCTACGGGCTCGGCGCGCGCGAGGTGGCGAAACGGCTGCAGGCCGCGGGCTGCCGCGATTTCTTCGTGGCCACCTGGGCCGAGGCCGAGGCGTTGGGCCCGTGGCCTGCAGAGCTGGGCCTGTCGGTGCTCCACGGCGTGCTAGCCGATGACATGGCGGCGGCGCTGAAATCTCCGGCGCGCCCGGTGTTGAACAGCCGCGAGCAGGTGGAGCGATGGCGGGAAACGGGCCGGCCTTGCGACGTGATGATCGACACCGGCATCAACCGGCTCGGCCTCTCCGCCGCGGATGCCGCCTCGGGCCTGCTCGACGGCCTTCGCATCGAGACGCTGATGAGCCACCTGGCCTGCGCCGACGAGGATTCCGGCGCGAACGAGGCGCAGTACCGGGCGTTCGCGGCGGTGGCGGGAAAGGTCAAGGCGGCGCGCCTGAGCCTCGCCAACAGCGCCGGCATCTGCCTGGGACCGCATTATGCCTTCGGCCTCACCCGCCCCGGCCTCGCGCTCTACGGCGGCGTCCCGCGTACCGAGGCGGAGGGGCACATCCGGCAGGTCGTGCGGGTCGAGGCGCAGGTGCTCCAGCGCCGCCGGGTCGAAGCGGGAGAGCGAGTGGGTTATGGAGGGACCTTCGTCGCCGAACGGACGACCGAGCTGGCGATCGTCAATGCCGGCTATGCCGACGGCTATCTGCGCGGCTTCTCCGGCAGCGGCCGGGCGCTCATCGGCGGCAAGCAAGCGGCCGTCGTGGGGCGCGTTTCGATGGATCTTACGGCGATCTGCGTCGATGAGGCGCCGGAGATTGGCGAGGGCGACTGGATCGCGCTCGATTATCACCTTCCCGCCGCTTCCGCCCAATCCGGCCTCAGCCAGTACGAGCTGCTGACCACCCTCGGCTCCCGCTTCGAGCGAGTCTGGCGCTGAACCCTTCGCGCGCCGGCTCGTTCAGGGGCCATGGCGCGGCTCGCCCATCTTTCCGACGTGCATTTCGGCGCCCACGATCCGGCGGTGGTGGCCGGCGCCGAGGCATGGCTGGCGCGGGAGCGGCCCGACCTCGTCGTCATCAGCGGCGATTTCACGCAAAGGGCGCGCGTCCATCAATATCGCGAGGCCGGCGCCTTTCTCGACCGGATCGAAGCGATGGGCCTCAAGACGCTGGGCGTTCCGGGAAATCACGACGTGCCGCTCTACGACGTCGTCCAGCGCTTCACCCGCCCGCTCCACCGCTACCGCCGCTATATCGAGGACGACCTCTGCCCCTGGTTCGAAAGCGATCGGCTGGCCGTGCTCGGAATCAACACCGCGCGGTCGCTGACCTTCAAGGACGGACGGATCAGCCACGAGCAGATGGCGATCATCCGCGTCCGCTTCCAGGACGTGCCGGCCGACAGGACGAAGATCCTCGTCACCCATCACCCGCTGTTCGAGATGCCGATCGGCGAGCCGGGCGAATTGTCGGAGGCCGTCGGCCGGCAGCGCGAGGCGCTCGACGCGGTCGCCGATGCGGGCGTGCATATCCTCCTCGCCGGCCATTTCCACCGCAGCTTCACCGAAAGCGCTCGGCGGATGGTCAAGAATGCGGGGCCGTCGCTCGTCATCCAGGCGGGCACGGCGACCTCCACCCGCCTTCGCAACGGCGAGACGCAGAGCTTCAACCTGATCGACACCCACAAGGATCGCGAGGTCGAGGTGCAGGTGATCGGCTGGGACGGCGCCGCCTTCGTCGGCGGCAGCCGGGCGCGCTTCGTCTTCGACGGAGACAATTGGTCGGCCGCGGAACCGGCCGCGGCTTAGCCGAGCACCTCATATTCGCCGATGCGATGCTCGCTGAGCGTCCAGCTTTCGGTGCTTCGATCGAGCGCCTGATAGTCCTCGCCGAACGCGGCCATGAAGGCCTCGAAATCCTCGCGCGAGCGCCATACGTCGAGCGTCAGGTATGATCCGTCCTCGGCCTTGAATAACTCGGTCCCGCGAAAGCCGTCGCCGCGTGCGAAGAGCTGCGCCCAGGCCCCGGTGGGGCCGTAGGTCGTCTCGAAGGCGGCGCGCGCCTCCTCCGGCACTTCGTAACGCCAGATCAGTGCGATCATTCGGCCATTCTACGGGCGCTGCGGGGAATCGTCCAAGGCCGGGATAGGCGCGCCAAGTCCCATAATGGGGCGTGGGGTCAGGCGGGCTTCAGCCTGGCGCGCGAAACCTGGTCGGGTGCGTCGATGCGCCGGAAGCGCGCCTCGACCAGGCTGAACAGGCCGAACAGCACCACGCCCGCGGCGACTCCCATCTGCAAGGGCCGGGGAAGCGAGCCCAAGGCATCGTCGATGCCGCCCGCCGCCGCCGAACTGTGCGACCGCGCGGCTTGGAAGAACAGCCATGCGCTGAGCGCGAAGATCACGCCACGGGCGGCATAGCCGAGCCGGCCGAGCCAGCCGATCCACGCCTGGCCGGCGGCGCGGGTCTCGAGATGGCGGAGGAATTTGGGCCGCAACGCCTTGCGGAACTGGGCGATTCCGACGCCGAGCAGGATCCCGGCGGCGAAATAGAGGAGGAGAGCGCCGCCCGGCAGATGAAGCGCGGTCGCGGCCGCCGCCTTAAACGAATCGCCATGGTCGTGGCCGCCCGCGGCGAGCCGGGCCGCAACGACCGCGAAGCCCAAATGGACGAGCCCGGAGCCGACTCCGGCCAGCCGGACTCCGATCCCTTTCCGGTCCGATCCGTGTCCCTCGGAATCGATCCAGGCCTCGAGCAGCCGCCAAGCGCCGTAGGCAAAGAAGCCGGCGGCCATGCCCGCGACCAGCAGGCGCCCGGCGGTGCTCGCGAGATATTCCATGACCCCGCCCGGATCCTCGGTGCGGCCGTTGCGCAGCGTCAGATAGCCGATCAGCGCATAGACCAGCCCGCGCGCGGCGAAGCCGAGCCGGGTGACGATCCGGAACGTCGTTGCGCCGATCATGGACGGCCTCCCTTCGCGGCCTGAACCCTCGCGAAGCACGACCGTTCCGCGACGCCAATGTTAGCACGCTGTATCGACCTTCAGCTTTCTAACCCCTCCCCCTGAGGGGGAGGGTAGGGTGGGGGTTTACGGCGTTGGTGATTTTTCGATCACGCCCGAACCCCTCACCCCGCCCTCTCCCCATGGGAGAGGGAGTCTCCAGGCCGGGAATGTCGATACAGCCTCGCGAATGAAGCGCTCAGTCGCGCTCGATGCAAAGGGCGATGCCCATGCCGCCGCCGATGCACAGGGTCGCGAGGCCCTTCTTCGCGTCGCGCTTCTGCATTTCGTAGATGAGCGTGGTGAGAACCCGCGCGCCCGAGGCGCCGATCGGGTGGCCGATGGCGATCGCTCCGCCGTTGACGTTGACCCGGTCGCTCTCCCAGCCGAGCTCCTTGCCGACCGCCAGCGCCTGGGCGGCGAAGGCTTCGTTGGCCTCGATCAGGTCGAGATCGCCGATCGTCCAGCCGGCCTTCTCCAGCGCCTTTATGGACGCCGGAACGGGGCCGATGCCCATGATCGAGGGATCGACTCCGGCCGAGGCCCAGCTCGCCACCCGGGCGAGGATCGGCGCGCCGCGCTTCTCTGCCTCCTCGCGGCTCATCAGCACGAGCGCGGCGGCGCCGTCGTTGAGGCCCGAGGCGTTGGCGGCGGTGACCGTGCCGTCCTTCTTGAAGGCCGGACGAAGGCCGGAAACCCCCTCGAGCGTCGCTCCGGCGCGGATATATTCGTCGTCCTCGACGATGGTCTCGCCCTTGCGCGTCCTGACCGTCACCGGCGCGATCTCGTCCCTGAAGCGCCCCTCGGCGCGGGCCTTCTCGGCCTTGTTCTGGCTGGCGACGGCGAACTCGTCCTGCTCGCCGCGGGTGACCTGATATTGCTCGGCGAGATTCTCCGCCGTGATCCCCATATGATAGCCGTTGAAGACGTCGGTCAGTCCGTCCTTGATCATCGTGTCGACCAGGCCGAGATCGCCCATCTTGGTTCCGCCGCGCAGATTCTGGGCGTGGTTGGAAAGGCTCATGCTCTCCTGGCCGCCGGCGACGACGACGGTCGCGTCGCCGGTCTGGATTGACTGGGCGGCCAGCGCCACGGCGCGAAGGCCCGAGCCGCAGACCTGATTGACTCCCCATGCGGGCACTTCCCTGGGGATTCCGGCGGCCATCGAGGCCTGGCGGGCCGGGTTCTGGCCCTGGCCGGCGGTCAGCACCTGGCCGAGGATGACCTCGCTGACATCCTCGCCGGAGACTCCGGCCTGGGCCAAGGCGGCCTCGATCGCGACGCGGCCGAGCTCATGCGCGGGAGTGGCCGCGAAAGCGCCGAGAAAGGCGCCCACCGGGGTGCGCTTCGCGGCGGTGATGACGACGTCGGTCATGGGATTTTCTCCTCGACAGCACCTCCGCTCATCCTGAGTAGCCCCTTCGACTGCCTGCCGAGGCAGGCGCTCAGGGTAAACTTGCGAGCTTGTCGAAACGGCGTATCGAAGGACGGTTCCGGACGATCCTTCGATACGGGCCTTCGCCAAGCTCAGTCCCTACTCAGGATGAGTGGGAAGGGATGGAATGTGCGGGCGCCCCTAGCAGCTTGCTGCAGTGCGTGAAAGCCAGGCGTCCAGCGGTTCCCAGACCGCGGCCCGGGCGCGCGAGCCGACGATCATCCCGACATGGCCGAGATCGAGGTCGAGCCTTTCGCCGGTCCCGTGGGCCGTCGCCGCCGGGACGATCCGATCGGTGGTCGAGACGATGTCGAGCACCCGGCAGGGCAAAGCGGGGGGATCGACCACGCGGCCCGCAACGCACCACCGGCGGGTGCCGGTAACATCCGCGCCGAGCAGATCCTCGAACATCTCGCGCCCGGCGGCCGCGGATATCGGCGGCCCGTCATTGGCCCAATCCTCGAGCATGACGAAGGTGCGCGCCTCTTCGCCCTCCAGGTCGGCGAAGGCCTCGAACTTGGCCACCGTGCGCCCCGGATCGAGGCTCCAGAAGGCCGATTGCAAAAGCTCCATCGGCAGCAGGCCGAGCGCCTCCACCGTCGGCCGGGCGCCGTCCCACAACTCGATCAAGCCCTGCCGCGACCCCGCCGGGAAGCCATGGAAATGCCAGGGTGCGGCGATCGTCGCCACGCCCGGCGCCCCGCTCGGGCCGGCGGCGGCGAGCGCCATGGTCCCGCCGAGGCAATAGCCGGCGAGAATCGCGCGCTCGCCCAGGGCCGCGAGCAGCGGCAGCAGGATCTGCTCGACATGACCGGCGACCGACATCTCGCGCCGCTCAGGCCCGGGCCAGCCCCAGTCGAGCAGCAGTACGCGTCGTCCCCGGCCGCTCAGCCAGCGAAGCAGCGAGCGGTCGCCCATATCGAGCACATTGGGCGGGTTGATCAGCGAGGGGACGAACACGGTCGGGACTCCGCTGCCGCCATAATCGCGGAGCGCCGCGCCGTGCGCCTGCGCCAGCGCGGGCATCGGCTCGCCGGGGTCTCGGCGCGACGCTTCCTGATACTTGCGAAGGCCCTCGAGCGCCGTCTTCATCCGCTCCGGATGCGCTGCGGTTTCGCTGCGCAGCAACTCCAGGAACAGAGGCAGCGGGCGGGGGCGATGTTGCGGTGCGGCATGCCTTGGTGCTAGAGCCGAGGGTGCAGCAAAGGAGCGGTTCATGGCGGCATCCCGGTCGGACGATGACGTGGTCATCATCAAGAAATATGCGAACCGGCGCCTCTATGATACCGAAAGCTCTTCCTACATCACGCTCGAGCGGCTGGCCGAGATGGTCCGCCAGAAGCGCCAGTTCAAAGTGATCGACGCCAAGACCGGCGACGACCTCACCCGCGGGGTCCTGACCCAGATCATCATGGAGGAGGAAGCGCGGGGGACGACCATGCTTCCGGTCAATTTCCTGCGCCAGCTCATCTCGATGTACGGCGATCAGATGCAGGCGGTCGTTCCGCAATATCTCGAGGCCTCGCTCGACCAGCTCCAGCGCAACCAGAGCAAGTTCCGCGAGGCGCTTGCGGGGGCGCTGGCCGCCAATCCGTTCGCCGAAATGGCGCGGCGCAACATGGAAATGTTCACCGCCGCGGCCGCCAAGGGCAACCCGCTGACGGGCGCGATGGGGGCCGACGAGCCGAGGCGGACCGAGCTCGACGAGCTGAAAGCCCAGCTCGCCGCGCTCCAGGAGAAGCTCGACAAGCTGTCCTAGACCCTCGCGTCCCGGGGACGATCACTCGGGCTTCACGAACCTCAACGTCATCCTGTCGCTCTCGCCAATGGCGAGATATCGCTCGCGATCCACGTCCCCCAGGCGAAGCGCGGGCGGAAGGGTCCACACGCCGTTCGGCCAATCGGCCGTATCGCGCGGGTTGGCGTTGACCTCGGAGGCCGCGACGAAGCGGAAGCCCGCCGCTTCTGCGAGCCGGCGAATGGTCGAGACCTTGATGTAGCCGCTGCTGCGCTCGCGCTCGGCGTCGGCGTTCTCCGGCAGTCGGTGATCGACCACGCCGAGCGTCCCGCCCGGCCGCAGCATGGCGAAGATCTGGCGGAAGGCCTCGCCGCTATAATCCTGCCGGTCCTCGCGCTGGTAGCCCATCCGCCAGTTGTGGACGTTGCGGAAGGTGAGCACGACGTCCGCCGAGCCGTCGGGCACGCGCGCCGCTGCGCTGTCGAAGGCGGGGAAGACGGCGGGGCGGATCGCCCCGTAGAGCGCGGAGTCGCGGGCGCGGATTCGCCCGATGCCCTCCTGCTGGCCGGGCAAGGCGGCCGCGTAATAAGTGCCGCCGCCGCTGCGCAGATAGGGCGCGAGGATCTCCGTGTACCAGCCGCCGCCCGGCCAGATTTCGACCACCGTGTCGGACGGCCGAACGCCGAAGAAGCGCAAGGTTTCATAGGGATGGCGGTAGCGGTCGCGGGCCACGTTGGTCGCGGTGCGGCTGGGGGCGGCGATCGCCGTCTTGAGCGCGTCTTCGTGGCCGTCCCCGCTCGGGGCCTGGCTGGCGGCGATGCCCGCGGTTCCGGCGGCGATGGCGAGGGCGAGAAAAATCGAGCGTACGGGCTGGCGGATCACTGATCTCTCCCTAGATCGGCGCGTGGAGCAACGCGCATGGAACAGATCGGATGACGGTGCAACAATGGCTGTGGGGCGCCGACGGAGCAGCGCTTGCGCTGGTGCTCGTCGCGGGCCTCGCCGAATCGCGGCGCGGCAAGCGCCGAACGCTTGACGCCCCGGGCTGGGTGCCGTGGCGCGGGCTTCAGGTGGCGGGCTTCTTCGCTATGCTCGCCTTCACAATCTTCGCGCTGAAGGCTTAGCGGGCAGTCGCGTTCACCCCGCCTGCCATCAGAGGCAGGCTTCGAGATAGGGCTGGTCGAAGCCGAACATCTTGGCCTTTTCGAGCGTGTAGGGCCTGAGACCCATGCTGCGATACTCGCCGATGATCTTGCCGTCTGGAGTCTCGTCCAGATATTCGAACTTGAACAGCTCCTGCGTCACGATCACGTCGCCTTCCATGCCGATGACCTCGGTGATGTTGGTCGTTCGGCGCGAGCCGTCGCGCAGGCGCTTGACCTGGACGATGAGGTCGACCGAATCCGCGATCTGGCGCGAGATCGCCTCCTTCGGCACCTTGATGTCCGACATCATCACCATGTTCTCCATGCGCGCGAGGCACTCGCGCGGGGAGTTGGAGTGGAGCGTGGCCATCGAGCCGTCGTGGCCGGTATTCATCGCGGCGAGAAGGTCGAAGCATTCCGGTCCGCGAATCTCGCCGAGGATGATCCGGTCGGGCCGCATGCGCAGGGCGTTGATGACGAGGTCGCGGATGGTGATCGCGCCCTGGCCCTCGAGGTTCGGCGGGCGCGTTTCGAGCGGCAGCCAGTGCGGCTGCTGGAGGCGAAGCTCGGCCGCGTCCTCGATCGTCAGAACGCGCTCGCCCGGGTCGATCAGCTTGGACAAGGCATTGAGCATGGTCGTCTTGCCCGAGCCCGTGCCGCCCGAGATGATGATGTTCATCCGGCAGGCGCCGGCGATCTTCAGCACCGTCGCCATCTTCTCCGACATCGAGCCGAAGCCGCGCATCATGTCGACGGTGATCGGCTTTTCGGAGAATTTACGAATCGAGATGGCGGTGCCGCGAAGCGAGAGCGGCGGGATGATGACGTTGACGCGGCTTCCGTCCTGAAGGCGGGCGTCGGCGAGCGGCGTCGTCTGGTCGACCCGGCGGCCGACCTTGTTGACGATCCGCTGGGCGATCTGGAGCAGATGCTCCTCGTCGCGGAACTGGATCTGGGCGAGCTCGAGCTTGCCCTTGCGCTCGACGAAGGTCTGAAGCGGCCCGTTGACCATGATGTCGCTGATCTCGGGGTCGTTGAGCAGCTCCTCGAGCGGTCCCAGACCGAGCAATTCGTCAACCAGCACCTTTTCCAGCGCGAACTGCTCGCGCCGGTTGAGGTTGATCTTCAGCTCTGCGAGCACCTCGCCGATGATCGGGCGGAATTCCTCGGCCAGCTCGTCCTTGCTGAGCGTCGCCGCTGCCTCGGGGTCGACACGCTCCAGCAGGCGCGGAAGCACCTGCTCCTTGATCCGGTGGATCGAGGCCTCGAAACCTTCGTTGCGCGAGCTGCCCTGCTCGCCCGATTGCGCCTGGCGGTCGGCGAGGCGGGCCATCGCGTCGCCGCGGTCGACCGGGCCGGAGGGCGCGGCGAAGCTGTCGTCGTCCGCGCCAAGAGTCTCCGGCTCTATCGGCGGAAACTGGCTGCCGCCCTGGCCGGGCTGGACCGGCGCGGGGCCCTTCATCGGCTGCGCGATGCCGAATTGCGGGCGACCCGCCGTTCCGTTGCCACCACCACCGCCGCTGCGTCGACCGAATGCGCTCATAGTCTCTCAGGTCCGTGCTCCAAGGAGAGGTGGTGAATAAGCGGGAAACTTTGACAATTGCCTAACCGGTCAGCGGCCGGCGCTCGCGGGCGGCGCGGGGCAGGGCCGGCAAGCTTGTCTTGGCGGCGGAGCCGTGCAAAAACAGGCGATTGGCATGTTGGAGGGGTAGAATGCGTAAGATCGCCATCCTTTCGCTCCTGATGGCGGCGCCGGGCCTCGCGCCCGCTGCCGCATCCGCTCAATCCTCCGTCACCGGGCCGGACATCACGGTGACCGGCGACGACCGGATCATCTGCCGCCGGGTCACTCGCACGGCGACTCGGATGCGGACCGGCCGCATCTGCCGGACGCAGGCGGAATGGGCGCACGCGCCGCGGGAGCGCAACGCGACTCAGGTCAACGCCAACGACACGATCGATGGCGCCGCCGACAATCTGGATGTGCTCGGCGAGAAGGTCTCGACCAACTGCGTCGGCGGGATGCCGGGCCATAGCGGAGGCTCCGGACCCTATTAGGCCGCTCGGGGCAGCCGAGCCTCTCAGCCCGACTGGGCCGCGTCAGCCTTCGGCGGACTCCGCGAGGACGGTCAGGCCCTTCTCGCCGACCTCGGCGAAGCCGCCGCTGAGGGCGATCCGCTCAGGCTCGCCCGGGAAGGTGCGGTAGATGGCGAGCTCGCCGTCGCGCAGCGTCGACATATAGGGCGCATGGCCCTCCATCACGCCGAAATCGCCCTCCGTGCCCGGGACGACGACCATTTGGACGTCGTCCGAGCGGAGCAGCTTCTCAGGCGTGACGAGCTCGAAATGCAGGGCCATGTGCCTTACGCCTCCTGGGCCAGCTTCTCGGCCTTGGCGACCGCTTCCTCGATTCCGCCGACCATGTAGAAGGCGCTCTCCGGAAGGTGGTCGTACTCGCCGTCCACGACCGCCTTGAACGAGCGCACCGTGTCCTCGATCTGGACGAACTTTCCGGGAATGCCGGTGAAGACCTCGGCGACGTGGAACGGCTGCGACAGGAATCGCTGGAGCTTGCGCGCGCGGTTGACGGTGAGCTTATCCTCTTCGGAAAGCTCGTCCATGCCGAGAATGGCGATGATGTCCTGCAAGCTCTTGTAGCGCTGCAGGGTCTCCTGGACCCGGCGGGCCGTGTCGTAATGCTCCTGGCCGACAGTGCGGGCGGTGAGCACGCGCGAGGTGGAGTCGAGCGGATCGACCGCCGGGTAGATGCCAAGCTCCGAAATGGCGCGCGACAGCACGGTGGTGGCGTCCAGGTGGGCGAAGGAAGTCGCCGGCGCCGGATCGGTGAGATCGTCCGCGGGCACGTAGATCGCCTGGACCGAGGTGATCGAGCCCTTGTTGGTCGAGGTGATCCGCTCCTGCAACGCACCCATGTCGGTGGCGAGCGTCGGCTGGTAGCCCACGGCCGAAGGAATGCGTCCGAGCAGCGCCGACACTTCGGAACCCGCCTGGGTGAAGCGAAAGATGTTGTCGACGAAGAAGAGCACGTCCTGGCCCTCCTGGTCGCGGAAATATTCGGCGATGGTCAGGCCGGAGAGGGCGACCCGGGCGCGGGCGCCCGGCGGCTCGTTCATCTGGCCGAACACCAGGGCGACCTTGGAGCCCTCGGGCGTCGGCTTGCCCTCCGAATCCTTGGCGATAACGCCCGCGTCGAGGAATTCGTGATAGAGATCGTTGCCCTCGCGGGTGCGCTCGCCGACGCCGGCGAATACCGAGGTCCCGCCATGGCCCTTGGCGATGTTGTTGATCAGCTCCTGGATCAGCACGGTCTTGCCGACTCCGGCGCCGCCGAACAGGCCGATCTTGCCGCCCTTGGCGTAAGGCGCGAGCAGGTCGATGACCTTGATGCCGGTGACGAGGATCGCGGTCTCGGTCGACTGGTCGACGAACAGCGGCGCCTCGGCGTGAATCGGGGCGGTGTCCGTGTTGCCGATCGGGCCCTGCTCGTCGATCGGCTCGCCGATCACGTTCATGATGCGGCCGAGCGTCTTCGGGCCGACGGGCATGCGGATCTGTGAGCCGGTGTCGGTCACCTCCTGGCCGCGGGTCAGGCCTTCGGTCGCGTCCATCGCGATCGTGCGGACGGTCGATTCGCCGAGGTGCTGCGCGACTTCGAGGACGAGGCGGTTGTCGCCGTTCCTCGTCTCGAGCGCGGACAGGATCGGCGGCAGCTCGCCGTCGAACGTCACGTCGACGACGGCGCCGATCACCTGGCTGATGCGGCCGACATTGTTGGTGGTGGCGGTGGCCATGTTCTTACCTCTTTGCCTTCTTTGTTCCCCGGCGAAGGCCGGCGTCCACTGTTCAACTTCGTCCTGGGCCCCGGCCTTCGCCGGGGAACGGGACATCAGAGCGCTTCGGCGCCCGAGATGATCTCGATAAGCTCTTTCGTGATCGCGGCCTGACGGGTGCGGTTATACTCGATCGTTAGGCGGTTGATCATGTCGCCGGCGTTGCGCGTGGCATTGTCCATCGCGGTCATCCGGCTGCCCTGCTCCGACGCCGCATTTTCGAGCAAGGCGCGGAAGATCTGGACGGCGACGTTGCGCGGCAGGAGATCGGCGAGGATCTCCTCCTGGTCCGGCTCGTACTCGACCGCGGCGAGCGTGGCCGGAGCGGCCCCCGCCTCCACCGGCGGCACCGGGATGATCTGCTGGCCGACCGGCTCCTGCACCAGCGCCGAGCGGAAGCGGGCGTAGAACAAGTGAACGACATCGATTCCGTCGGTCATGTAACGGTCGACCACGTCGCGCGCGATCTCCTGCGCATCGGCGAAGGCGACCTGCTTGATCGCGCTCGTATCGTGCTGGTGGATGATCTGCTTCGGATAGAGCCGGCCGATCACCGCCTTGCCCTTGCGGCCGACGAGGTAGAAATAGACGGTCTTGCCCTCGGCCATCAGGCCTTCCGTCTTGCGGCGGGCGGCACGCACGATGTTCGCGTTGAAGCCGCCGGCGAGGCCGCGATCCGAGGTGCAGATGATCAAAAGGTGCGTCTGGTCCTTGCCGGTGCCGCCGAGCAGCTTGGGGCTCTCGGGGCCGATCGTGACCTTGGAGACGACGCTGGTCACCACCGCCGCCATGCGCTCGGCATAGGGGCGCGCGGCCTCGGCGGCGAGCTGCGCCCGGCGCAGCTTGGCCGCGGCGACCATCTTCATCGCCTTGGTGATCTTCTGGGTCGACTTGACCGAGGAGATCCGCATCTTGAGCGCCTTAAGAGAGGCCATTTTCTTTCCTTCTCCCTCTCCCCGCTGGGGAGAGGGTCGGGGAGAGGGGGAGTCCGAGGACTCGCTCTACCCTGTTCAACTCACTGGAGAGGCACTGCCCCTCTCCCTTCGCCGCTGCGCGGCTCTTCCCTCTCCCAGTGGGGAGAGGAGACTAGGCAAACGTCTTCACGAAATCGCCGATGATGCTCTTCAGCTTGGCCGAAGTGTCGTCGTCGAGCGCCTTGGTGTCGCGGATCGTGCCGAGCACGTCCCCATGGTCGCTTCGCATGTGCGCGAGCAAGGCGCTCTCGAAGCGGGTCACCGCGTCGGTCGGCACCGTGTCGATGAAGCCGTTCACGCCGGCGAAGATCGAGACGACCTGCTCCTCGATCGGCATCGGGCTGTATTGCGGCTGCTTGAGCAGCTCGGTCAGCCGGGCGCCGCGGTTCAAGAGGCGCTGGGTCGAGGCGTCGAGGTCGGAGCCGAACTGGGCGAAGGCGGCCATCTCGCGATATTGGGCGAGCTCCAGCTTGATCGAGCCGGCGACCTTCTTCATCGCCTTGGTTTGCGCGGCCGAGCCGACTCGGCTGACCGAGAGGCCGACGTTGATCGCCGGGCGGATGCCCTGGAAGAAGAGCTCCGTCTCGAGGAAGATCTGGCCATCGGTGATCGAGATCACGTTGGTCGGGATATAGGCCGAGACGTCGCCGGCCTGGGTCTCGATGATCGGCAGCGCCGTCAGCGAGCCGTTGCCGTTGGCGTCGTTCATCTTGGCCGCGCGCTCGAGCAGGCGGCTGTGGAGGTAGAAGACGTCGCCCGGATAGGCCTCGCGGCCCGGCGGGCGGCGAAGCAGAAGCGACATCTGGCGGTAGGCGACGGCCTGCTTGGAAAGGTCGTCATAGACGATGACGGCGTGCATTCCGTTGTCGCGGAAATATTCGCCCATCGTGCAGCCGGTATAGGGCGCGAGGAACTGGAGCGGCGCGGGCTCCGACGCGGTCGCGGCGACGACGATGGAATATTCCATCGCGCCGTTCTCCTCGAGCGCGCGGACGATCTGGGCGACGGTCGAGCGCTTCTGCCCGACCGCGACGTAGATGCAGTAGAGCTTCTGGCTCTCGTCGTCGCCGGCATTGGCGGGGCGCTGGTTGATGAAGGTGTCGATCGCGACGGCGGTCTTGCCGGTCTGGCGGTCGCCGATGATCAGCTCGCGCTGGCCGCGGCCGACGGGGACGAGCGCGTCGAGCGCCTTGAGGCCGGTCTGGACCGGCTCGTGGACCGACTTGCGCGGGATGATTCCGGGCGCCTTCACTTCGACGCGGCGGCGCTCGGCGGCGTCGATCGGGCCCTTGCCGTCGATCGGGTTGCCGAGGCCGTCGACGACGCGGCCCAGCAGGCCCTTGCCGACGGGGACGTCGACGATCGTCTCGGTCCGCTTGACGGTCGAGCCCTCGCTGATGGTGGAGTCGGAGCCGAAGATGACGACGCCGACATTATCGGCCTCGAGGTTCAGCGCCATGCCCTTGATGCCGCCTTCGAACTCGACCATCTCGCCCGCCTGGACGTTGTCGAGGCCGTGGATTCGGGCGATGCCGTCGCCGACGCTCAAGACGGTGCCGACTTCGCTGACCTGCGCGTCGGTGCCGAAGCTCGCGATCTGCTCCTTGATGACCTTGGAAATTTCTGCGGCGCGGATGTCCATTTTCAGCCTTTCATCAGCCCTTCATCGCGAGGGCGAGATTGTTCAATTTGGTGCGGATGGAGCCGTCGATCATTCGGCTGCCGATCTTGACGACGAGGCCGCCCAGGATCGCGGGATCGATGCGGAGATCGACCGCGATATCGGTTCCGACGCGCTGGCGAAGGTTCTTGCGAAGCGCCTCCACTTGGCCGTCGTCGAGCGGATGGGCTGAGACGACCTCGGCGCTGATCTCGCCGCGGTGGCGGGCGGCGAGCATGTCGAACGCGCGGATCACGTTGCCGAGCTGGGCGAGACGGCGGTTCTTCGCCAGCACGCCGAGGAAGTTGGCGGTCACCGGATCGAGCTTCATCGCGCCGGCGGTGGCCGCGACGGCGCGCACGGCTTCGTCGCGGCCGATCAGCGGGCTCGTGGTCAGAGCGCGCAATTCGTCCGATTCGGCGAGCGCCTGCTTGACGGCGGCGAGGCTCGCGCCCACCGCCTCGAGCTGCTTGCGCTCGTTGGCGAGCGAGAACAGCGCGAGGGCATAGCGCCCCGCCAAGCTAGCCTGAATACCGCCGGAAATATCCACGCGCGTCGCAACTCCTGAATCGGATTTTCGCCCCGGGCGAGTGCTGAGCGCGAGCGCGCTCCCGCCGGGTCGCGGGCGCCCTAGCAGGGGGTTTGCTGCGATGCAAGGTGGCGATCCGGGCTTAGCCCGAGCAGCCGCTCTCGTGCCGACGCCGGGCCTCGGCGACCCGGGTTCGCTCTTCGGCATCGCTGCAGGCACCATACATATGTTGAGTGGTGACGCAGCGTTGGTTGGGGCCTTCGGGCCCAAAACAATCGGTGGAGGTGGATTCATCCGCGCACGCCGTGGACCAGCCACCATGTTGCCCGAAGCGACCGACACTTTGATGGTAATCCGCCCAGCATTGGGCGTCCCAAGGCGCGCCTCGCGCGCGGCCGCAGAGGCAGGCTGCATCGGCCTTGATCTGGAGGTCAGCCAGTTCGCTCGGCGTCGGAATGGTCCCGGTTGCCACGCTGCCCCCGAGGCTATTTTCGGGCGCCGCAAGGTCCCGGAGCGGATTGGCCGTATGCTCGGAGACCGCGACCCAAAGGCCGGTGCCTGCAAGAACCAGAAGCACCGCCCCGCCACCGAAGTTGATCCACTTCTTGCCGGCCATAAAGGCATTTTCATCTGACCGCACTTTGAAAGCAAGCTTCGGGAAGCAGGGCCGTTGCGGAACGGGCAAGAGCATCTCCGCAGGCAAGGAGATTCGCATGACCTACAGGATCGAAGGACTGGCGCCGCAGCCGTTCGCGCCGCTGTTCGCGATGAGCGACGAAGCGCTGGCGGAGCGCAATGCGCGGCGAGCGGTGGCGGACGGGCCCGGCTATCCCTGCCGGATCACGCTGGAGGACGCCGAGACGGGCGAGGAGTTGATCCTGGTCAATCACGTGTCGCAGGACGCGCCGACGCCGTTTCGCGCCTCCCACGCCATCTACGTCCGCAAGGCGGATGTACCCGCGTCCTTCGTGGACGCGGTGCCGCCCATCTTCGGCACGCGAACGCTCGGCCTTCGCGCCTTCGATGCCGAGGGGATGCTTCGCGGCGCTCTGCTGGCGCTGCCGGGCGAGGCGGATGCCGGGATCCGCGCTCTCCTCGAGCGGCCAGATGTCGCTTCCATCCACGCCCACAATGCCGCGCTCGGCTGCTTCCTGGCGCGGATCGGGAGGAATTGACCATGGCCAGCCTTGCAACCGAGCCTCGCGCGCTTACACCCAGGGCCGTGAACGACGCACGCCCGATCCCGGACGCCGCCGCCTGGGCGGCCGTGCTCTCCCGCGACCGCGCGCAGGACGGACGGTTCGTGACCGGAGTCATGACCACCGGAATCTATTGCCGGCCGTCCTGCGCCGCCCGGCATCCGAAGCGGGAGAACGTCCGCTTCTTCGCCGCGCCGGCACAAGCGCGCGCGGCCGGCCTGCGGCCCTGCCTGCGCTGCTCTCCCGACGACGTGAGCCGGGAAGAGGCGGCGCTGGAAAGGGCCTACCGGCTGCTTGGGGAAGCGGAGGAGGCGCCCTCGCTCGAGGCGCTGGCCTCGGCGGCGGGCTATTCGCCGCACCACCTCCATCGGCTGTTCAAGCGCGCCACCGGAGTGACGCCGGCCGCTTACTATCGAAGCCTCAGGGCGAAGCGGGCCGAGGCGGCGCTGGCGGAGGGCGGGCGGATCACCGACGCGATCTACGATTCCGGCTATTCGGGACCGGCGCGTTTCTATGCCGACGCCAAGGGGCGGCTCGGAATGACTCCGTCGGCATGGCGCGATGGCGGACGAGGGGAGACGATCCGCTGGGCGACGGCGCAGACCGACCTCGGCACGATGCTGGTCGCGGCGACCGCCAAGGGCATTTGCCGGCTGTCGTTCGACGAGGATGAAAGCGCACTGAGGCGGCGCTTCCCCAAGGCCGAGATCGCTCATGGCGGCGAGGAAATGGCCGCGCTGGTCGAGCGCACCGTGGCGGCGGTGAACGCGCCGGAGAAGCCCCACGATCTGCCGCTCGACGTCCACGGCACCGCCTTCCAGGAGGCGGTCTGGCGCGAGCTTCAGCGGATCCCGGCGGGCGAGACCCGCAGCTATGCCCAGATCGCCGCAGCGGTGGGCAAGCCGAAGGCGGTTCGGGCGGCGGGGACGGCGAACGGCGACAACAATGTCGCGGTCCTCATCCCCTGCCACCGGGTGATCCGCACCGACGGAACGCTCGGGGGCTACGCCTATGGGCTCGAGCGCAAGACGAAGCTGCTCGAGCGCGAGGGACGCGGCGGCGCCTAGTGCGCCGGCCGCGGCGGCGCCCCGGCAGCCGCCGCCGGCGTCGCCGTGGCGGTGCCGGCAAGGCGCGTCTGGAGCCGGTTGTACAATTCCAGCGCGGTCTCGTGGCGGACGGTGCCGGCCTGGCGGAAGCGCTCCTCCCGACGCTCCCGCTCGGCCCGCTCGCTCTCCGATTCTCCGCGCCGCACGCGCGTCTGGAAGGCGCTCGGCCGGATGATGGCAACCGCTTCCCGAACCAGATTGCGGCGATCGAAGTCCAGCGCCAGCTTATAGCTGATCTCGTCGTCGCTCGGCGCGAGATCGTGCGCGACGTAGAGCGCGTTCTGGGCAGTGTCGGGGGGCATCACTCCCTGGGCCGTGAAGCTGTCGTAATAAGCGAGATGCGGCAGCGGATCGTTCGGCGCGAGGTCCATGGCGCGCAGCAGATAGCGGCGCGCCCCATCCCACGCCCGCTGATCGGTCGAGTGATTGGCCTGGAGAAGAGCGACCTCCAGCGAACCCTTGCGCATCTGGGCGCGAGCATTGTTGGGCGCGACCTCGAGCAAATGGTTCGCGGCCGTCATTGCCGCGGGCAGGTTGCCCGCGAGCTGCTCGGCTTCGGCGACGAGGGCGAGGGCGTAGGGGTCGTTGGGGAAACGAGCGGCGATCGAGCGGATCGTCGCTGCACGCTCCGCGATCTCGGTAGCCCGAACGCCCTGGCTGAGCTTGACCTCCTGCTCGAGCAGCGCCTGCTCGGCGGGGCCGAGGGTGCGAACGGTTATCTGCCCGACGTCGAGCGTGCGGAACGGCAGCCGGACCACATCGTAATGGCCGCGACCGGCGAAATCGAACAGCTCGCTGTTGAGCCGGCCGACGTCTCCGAAGGCATGCTGGGCGGCCTGATCGTAGGGCGTGCCGGCGTTGATCTCGCGCAGATATTGCTGGAGCTGGGTGCGCCGCTCGGCATTTTCGAACATGTAGCGGTTGAGCAGCCAACCCTGGGTGTAGATCAGGTCGACGTCGGGGATGTCGGCATAGGCGCGGGCGGTCAGCAGCCGGCTCAGCGGCACCCACCGGCCCTGGACGAGCGACCGGAACCGGCCTTCCTGATAGCCGCCGATCTCGACCACGTTGTCGGGCAGGAACTGGATCGTGCCCCAGAGCTCGGCATAGCCTTCCGAATACCAGACCGGATAGGTCGCCGGGAAATACTGGAACATGAAATGGTGGACATATTCGTGAAACAGGATCTGTTCAGGGCTCAACTGACGGTGCGTGGCGGCGTGCTGGGTTCCGACGAACATCAGCGCCCGGGCATCCGGGATGTAATAGCCCGCGATGCCGCTGGCGTCGGCCATGTGCTGGACCGCGCTGATGCTGTCGAGAAGGAACACGCGGAAGCGGGGCACCTGCGCCGGCTCGCGCACATTGTGGTAGCGGCGAAGCACGTAGTTGAACTTCTCGAGCTTCGCAGCGAAGTCGCGCGCCTCTTGCTCCGTCCCTTCGGTATAGACGACGAAATTGTTCGACGTGGCTTCGCGCCATTCGGCCTGCGCGGCCGTTGAAAAGAACAGCCCGACGGCGATCAACAGATTGCGAATCATGAATAATTTCCCCACCAAGGCGGCGGCTTATAAAGGCTGACGCCTGCTTTCGCAACTAAGGCGGGCCGGCCGCGGCCGCCGCGCGATGCTCGCAGGCGTAGACGAGCCGCTCGTTTGGCAGGTGCGGCAGGACCGCGCCGATGTCGCGCAGTTGATCGGCGAGCACGGTGCGCGCCTCCGGATCGGCGGTGCAGGACTTGACCTCCACTCCCTGGCGAAGCGCGCGGACCCGGGCCATGGCCTGGGCGTCGAGCAGGTAGCGGGTGACGACATATTCGCCGGTGCTCGGGCGGAACTGGAGCACCGAGACGGCCTGCTCGCCATTGGGGACGAGAATCCGGGTCCAGGTGTCGCCGTTGCGCGCATATTGGGTGCGCTCGTTCACGCAGCCATTCTCGTTCCAGTCCAGCGGCACGTCGGCGGTCGGCGAGACGGTGACCCGGCTGCGCTCGGCAACGAGGCGGCAGTTGTTGGCCCCGGCGAAGCGGGCGGGGGCGGACGCCGAGCCGGCCGCTGCCGCGGGCGCCGGCGCTTCGGCCGCGGCGAGGCTCGGCCGGGCGAGGAAGGCGACGATCGCCAGCAAGAGGAGCGCAGCGCCGGCCCCGCCCAATATCTTCGCCGGCTTCGTCCGGTCCTTGATCAGCATGATGCCGGCCCCGCCGAAGGCGACGAGCGACAAAGCGAGGCACAAGATGGCGAGCGCCAGGCGGTTCTCCCGGCTCTCCTCGACCTGGGCGATCGTGCGCTCGCGTTCGTCGCGGGCCTTGAGCGCGGCGCTGGCCGCCGCCGCCTCGCGGGCGCGGGCCTCGGCGTCGCCGCGCTCCGAATCCTGCCGCAGCCGATCGGCCATGGAGACGCATTCGGTGGTCACCGCCTGGAACGGCTGGCGCGCCTCGCGGAGGAAGGCGGTGAGCTCGCGGTTGGCGACGGCGAAGGCGAAGGGCGAATCGCCGCTCTCGTTGCGGGTGATGAGCGTGTTGACGCCCAGCACCCGCCCGCATTGATCGAGCAACGGCCCGCCCGAATGGCCGCGGGCGATGTTGGCGGTGTGCAGCAGGGTCGTGATTCCGTTGATCGGGCGGACGTTGGAGAAGATGCCGACCGAGCGGGTCGGCGGCAGCGGCTGGATGTAATCGTCGGCCGAGCGGGCGGTTGCGAGATCGACGTTGCCGGGATAGCCGAGCGCAGCGACCGGCGTTCCGTCGTCGAGCGGCCCGGTGAACAGCGGGATCGGCGGAAGCGAGCCTTCCTCGACCTCCAGAAGCGCGAGGTCGCGCGCCGGATCGACGGCGACGATTCGCGCCCGGCTGGCCTTGGCGCCTTCCGACGGGACGACCCCGATCGCCACGTCCGCGCCCTCCGCCGCCTGGGCGACGACATGGGCGTTGGTCACCACCCGGTTCGGAGCGACCGCGAAGCCCGAGCCGTGGCCGAAGCCCGACACCTCCCCGTCCTCGAAGGCGATGACGACCACGCGGACGACCGAGCGGCCGGCCGCCGAAATGTCGTCGGCGCGCGCCGGTGCGGCCAGCGCGGCCAGAGCGACGAGGAACGCAAGCAGCCGGCGCATCGTCACTTTCTATGGGGCGCGATCGCCCGCCGGCTGGCGGACCCGGCCGAACGGGCTGCCGCCCTCGACGAAGCGGGAATATGTTGAGGAAGTTGAGGCTTCTCCCCCGCGCGCGATGGCCCCGCGCATTCGGGAGTCGACCAGCGCCGATTCCTCGTCCGTCAGGCCCGGCAGCGGAAGCGGGCGGGCGGCCTTCCTGGGCGCGGCCTGCGCCCGGCGCGACGGGGCGGGGCCGGCCACCACCTTGTCCCAGGCGCGGCGGAAGCCGGCGGCGCCGGAGCGGCGGTACAGGCGGTAGGCGCTGCCGAGCGACATGCCGACCCGCGCCGCGGCGGCGCGCGGGCAGCCGCTTTGGGCCAGGGCGGCGATGAACGCGATCTGCCGCTCGGGCGTCCAGGGATCGCCGCACGGGCGCGGCGGGACCGGATCGAAACGGGGGATGGAAAGCGGCGACTCGGGGTCGCGGGAGGGAGGATTGCGGCGCATGACGCCAGTAGAACATGGATGGAATAAGCGGGAAAGCCCCCAGCGGGGAGGACGATGCCGTTTGCCGTCGTGCCCGGGCCCGCCGGAGCGATCAGAGAAATAACCTGGATATACTCCGATCGTCTTGATCCGGCGAAATCTGTTCAGTTAAGTCAAGTAATCGATTCGCCGCTTATGAATAGACGGCGAACGCTCGACGAACAGAGAGAAAAAGGTGATCCTTCTCGATGCCGCGCCGCTGATGGAAAGCAACGCCTTCGTGCCGGACGCCGCCGGCTCCGGCGGAGCGCCCTTCGCGGCCGGCACGCTGGAGGCGGCGATCGGGCGGTTGGGAGCAGCCGGGGCTGGCGCGGCGGAAGCGGAGCGCGGCGACATGCTGTTCGATCTCTTCGTCGACTCGCGCGCCGGCTACCGGGCCGAAGGCGCCGAGCGGACGGGGGAGGACATCCTCGCGGCGACGAGCTGGCGCGGCTTGCTGATCCATGACGATTCGGGCGCCGGTTCTCACAGCCCCGAAGGCCATGGCACGAAGGATATCGCGCTGCGCGCGGCGTTCGACGACATCGACGGCGACGGCAAGGAGGACGATCCGATCGTCGTCAAGGGCGAAAGGCCGAAGACCATGGACGATGACAGCGGCGGCGACATCGGTGGCGGGTATGGCGACGGAAGCTACCCTGGCGGTACACCCGGAGGAGGAGGCGGGGGAGGCCAAAGTGTGACGATAAGCCAAGAGACGGAGGACGCCAAGGATACTCCCTGCGTTGATGAGGTTCCCGCAGGCGTGGACAAGGAGCACCTCAATGATCTGGCGAAGCACGCTGGAACCGTCCTCGCGGGTCTCCAGGATTCTACGGGATGGGAATGGGGTGCGTTCATCTATCGAGGGTCTGATGGGCAATTATTTATCTCGGAGGCCTTTACAGCCCGCCATCAGGACGACCTCATCGGCGCGACGGTCCAACCTCCAGCTGGAGCGGTGATCGTCGGATGGATTCATACTCACCCAATAGACAGCGGCGATGACCAGCGAAATCTTTCGGTCGATGATCGTGATTTCGTTGCTACGTTGGTCTCTACGGGACGCGCTGATGCAAACATGCTGTCTTACGTGACGACCAAAGACAGAGACCTCGGCAGTTATGACAATTATTCCACATATGTTTATGACAAATCGAAGAGAAATTCCACTTCGCCAGGGTGCGATTTATGATTAATGTCGTGATCGCATTGTTGATGGTTTCCCCGCCTTCGGAATCAACCCCAATACGAATCGACATTCGGGAGATGAGCGGTCTTCGCCACAGCGATGAAGTCGTACGCGGGACGTGTGATGAGCGCCCGGTTTCTTTGACGATCACCAAAGCCTATCGAGATGCTCCGGGACGCCTGGTGCTTCGGCTTGGAAGGCGGACGCAAGAAATTCCGGTCAGTTTTCTTAACGGCCAGCTGGTTCAGGAAAGCCTTCAATCCGTGGGCTTGGCATGTGACGGCCGGCGTCTTCAGGTGCGCGCAATCGTTGCACGGGCCGATAGCGGCGGAGATATAGTCCTGGATGTGCAGCAGGCCACGCTCGACATCGCGACCGGGAGCCTCGTTATTGGTGCTCTCAGAACCTTGAGTCCCGCCGAGACGCGGAGCGAGCTACGATGAAGCCATGTTGAGCTTTCTCGCGGCACTGGTCGCCTGGCAATCGTTCCCGGAGCTGCCGCCGTCCTTGACTCTCGACGGCCATTTCATCGCCCCCCAGATCGAGGGCGCCTATCGCTTCGACTGCGGCTTCGGCCGCGCGGAGATCCGCTGGCGGCAGGAGCGGTTCGATCCCGACAGTTCGCCTTCGCTGAGCGATGCACTGCGCGTGACCTTGCTTCAGTTCTCGGTGCCGGAGCGTGGCGTCTCGCCCGCCGACCTCGGCCGGATACGGGCGATGCTGGAGCGCATGGCGTGGATCGAAAGCGCGACGGCGTGGTGCTATCCGGACCGCAGCATCGACGTGTGGCTCCGCGCGATGCCCAAGCGGGATTGGGTCCGCCATATCGAACGCGGCGACGCTGCGGCGCCGCGACCCGAGCCCTATCTCCATGTGATCAAGATCGCGGCGGATGGAACGATCCGGCTCGAACAGCCCGAAGAGGACACGCCTCCCTCCCGCTAAAAGGCGAATAGGGCCGGCCTCAGAGAAAGCTGTAGGGATCCACATCCACCGCCACCCGCACGCCGCGCGGCCAGGCCAGCGCGCCGAGCCATTCGCGGATGACGTCCTGCACCGGAACGGCGCGGGCGGCGTGGACCAGGAGGCGGTGGCGGTGGCGGCCGCGGAGCATCGCCAGCGGGGCGGGGGCGGGGCCGAAGACGGCCATGTTGTCGATGCGCGGCGCGGCGCGGCCGATCATCCGCGCGGCCTCGGCGGCCTCGGCCTGGTCTTCGGAGCTGACGATGATCGCGGCGAGGCGGCCGAAGGGGGGCATTGCCGCCTCGCGGCGAGCGTCGGTCTCGGCGGCGTAGAAGCCCTCCGAGTCGCCGCTCACCAAAGCCTGGATCACCCGCGCCGAAGGATCGTGGGTCTGGACGAGGACCCGGCCGTGGCGCTCGCCGCGCCCGGCGCGGCCCGAGACCTGCCGGATCTGCTGGAAGCTTCGCTCGGCGGCGCGCAGGTCCCCGCCAGACAGGCCGAGGTCGGCGTCGACCACGCCGACCAGAGTGAGATTGGGGAAGTGATAGCCCTTGGTCACGAGCTGGGTGCCGATGACGATGTCGATCGCGCTGGGCTGATCGTGGGGCGCCTCCATCCGCGCGACGAACTCGGCCGCTTTCGCGGGCGACCAGATGGTGTCCGAGGTGACGACGATCGTCCGAGCGTCGGGGAAGAGCGCCTTGACCTCGTCGGCGATCCGCTCGACCCCGGGGCCGCAGGCGACCAGGCTGTCCTCCTCCTTGCACTCCGGGCAGGCCTGGGGCGCGGGCATGACGTGGCCGCAATGGTGGCAGGCGAGGCGGCGGGTGAAGCGGTGCTCGACCATCCAGGCGGTGCAATTCGGGCACTGGAAGCGGTAGCCGCAATGGCGGCACAAAGTGAGCGGGGCGTAGCCGCGGCGGTTGAGGAAGAGCAAAGATTGCTCGCCGGCCGCGAGATTGTCCTCCAGCGCATCGACCAGCTCGGGCGCGAGCCAGCGGCCGCGCGGCGGCGGATCGGCGAGCATGTCGATCGCCGCCATGTCGGGCATTCGCGCGCCGCCGAAGCGGTCGGGCAAAGCGAGCGAGCGGTAGGTGCCGATCTCGGCCATGTGCCGGCTCTCGATCGCCGGCGTGGCCGAGGCGAGGATGACGGGCACCTCCTCCAGCTTGGCGCGCATCACGGCGACGTCGCGGGCGTGGTAGGGGACGCCTTCTTCCTGCTTGAAGCTCGTCTCGTGCGCCTCGTCGACGACGATCAGGCCGAGCCTGGGATAGGGGAGGAAGAGCGAGGAGCGGGCGCCGACGACGACCTTCGCCTCGCCGGTGGCGATCGCCCGCCAGGCGCGGCGGCGCTGCGATTGCCTGAGGCCCGAATGCCAGGGCACGGGATCGCAGCCGAAGCGGGCGGCGAAGCGCTTGAGGAAGGGCTCGGTCAGGGCGATTTCGGGGAGGAGGACGAGCGCCTGCTTTGCCTTCCGGATAGCCTCGGCGATGGCCTCGAAATAGACTTCGGTCTTGCCCGAACCGGTGACCCCGTCGAGCACGAAGGGTGCGAATTCGCCGGCCGCGACGGCCGCGCGCAGCTCGGCCGCGGCCTCCGCCTGGGCGGTTTCGAGCGCGGGGGGATCGTGATCCGGATCGGGATCGGGGAAGGGATCGTCGATCGCCACCTCGACCGGCTCGATCGCTCCGGCCTTGACCAGGCCGCGGATCACGCCGTCGGAGACGCCGCCGACGATCGCCAGCTCGCTGACCAGCCCCTGGCGTTCGCCGATCCGCTCCAGCGCCTGGGCGCGCTGCGGGGTCAGGCGCTCGGGTACATGGCCGGTCGCGCGATATTCGGTGATCGACCGGGCGCCGTCGAGAGCGCCCGAAGAGGGGAGCGCCATGCGCAGCACCGCGGCGATCGGCGCGAGATAATAATCCGCGGTCCATTCGATCAGCCGGCGCAAGGGTGCGGCAAGCGGGGGCAGGTCGTAAGCGTGGATCAGTGGGCGCAGGCGGTTGTCGCCGACCTCTTCGGTGGCGAGCCGCTCCGGCTCCCAAACCGCGCCGATCAGTTGGCGCGGCCCGAGCGGCGCGACGACGATCGAGCCGGGCTCGACCGCCATGCCGTGCGGCACCCGGTAATCGAGCGGGCCCAAAGCGGCGTTGAGGACGATGACACGGGCGCGGGACATTGCCCCCGCCATATCGCGATTGCGCGGCGATCTGGGAAGGGCGGGCGGAGCGCTCAGCCGCTCTTGACGTAGCGGGCCTTCTTCAGAGCGCCGTGGATGATCTTGATCTGGTCGACCGCCGCTGCGGCCCGGCCGGCGAAGCCCAGCACCACCGCGCCGGGGCCCGGCCTCCAGTCCGTGGGGACGCCGCCGCCGCCGCCCGCCGAGGTCGAACGCCCGTCGTCGAGCTGGATCTCGATCGCGTCGACATAGGTTCCGTGATGGATTCGCAGCAGCGACGGGAACTGGCCGTCCTCGAGAAAGAATTTCTCGCGGCTGTTTCCGTCCTGGCCGTGGATCCGCGTCCAGCGCCCCTTTTCGGAGGCATATTCCACCTCGATTCGGCGGATGACGTGGTGATCGTTCCATGTGCCGTCGGCAAGCCGGATCGAGGCGATCCGCACCCGGTTGCGGAACGCGTCCCCGACCGACATGAAGTCGAAGGTCCCGCCGCCCTCGTTGCCGAACGAGGCGGGCTGGCCGGCGGCGAAGTCCAGCACCGGCTCGCCGGACGCCAGCGAAGGAAGCACCGGCTTGGCGAAATTGCCGGTCGGATTGTCGCGCCAGGCGTCGACCTGGTCCTCGACCGTCTCCAGATCGGCCTCCACCTTCGCGCGAAGCGCGTCGAGCTCGGGATCCTCGAACCTGTAGCAGGCGTAGATGTCGTTCAGCCGCCTGATCTGGTGCTCCACGCCCTTGAGTCGAGCGAGGCTGGCGAGCACGCCCCTCGCGCCGAGGAAGTGGCGGCGGTTGGCGGTCACCTTGCCGAAACCGTCGCCGAAGCCGGGGATGTTCTCGTAATATTGGATCGCGAAGCCGGTCGTCACCGGCGCGTTCATCGTCTTCGACGAGAAAGCGAGCGCGAATTCGATCAGCTTGTCCTCACCCGGCAGGGCGACGCCGGTGATTCCGGTCATTTCCTGCTTGAGCGTCCAGTCCACCGACGTTTTGGACACGAAGCTCGAGATCTTCGCCTGCACGTCCGCCTTGGCGGTCATGCCGCTGTAGATGCCTTCCGCCTTGAGCGCGCTGGTCAGGCTGCTCTGCTCTTTCTGGGTCGCCGTTCGGAAGGTGTAGACCGCATAATATTCCCCGCCCTGGGTCGCTTCCTTGATGAAGGAATCTCCGTAGGAACGGACGAAGCGGGCCGCCGCCTTGTCGTCGGTCGGCGGCTCGATTCCCGCCTTGAGGCTGGCGTCGGTGACCCGCCAGGTGCCCGTTTCCTGGGCGGCATAGACGACGATGGTGACGCTCTTCTCCGTCACGTTGAGGCTTTTCATGAACTTCATCTTGGCGGTGACGTTCACCGCCTTGAGGTAGCTGACCGAGAGCGAACCATCGATCTCAAGCGCCTCCGCCAGCTCGCCGACGCTCTCGCAGACCTGGATGTTGAGAGCGTTGCGGCCGCCGCCATGCTCGTGGTCGCCGAGGACCGCGCTCGACGACAGCATGCCGCTCCCGACGCTGTCATAGCCGCTGAAAAGCCTGTTCGGCGTGTCGCCGGCGCCCGCGCTCGTCTGCGTCATCGCGATCTCTCCCCCCGGCCCGAAAAGGGCGAGTCGGGATAACATGGCCGCCTGGACCGGCAAAGGAGCGGAGCGCGCGCCGCCGGCGGAATGAATCGACTATGGACCGAACGTCGGATGGGGCGTGCGAGCCTATGTCGCGTAGCTGCAGGGCAGCAGCTTCGCCCAGACGACCTGGAGCGTGTTGATGTCGACGCCGCCGGTCCCCTGGAAGCCGAGGATGACCCGGCCGTCCGTCGCCTCGAAGCCGTCGGGCTTCCCGCCATCTCCGCCGGCCCAGGTCCTGACGCCGCGCGTGGTGACGATCTCCAGCCGGTCGATGATCTCGCCGCGGCGAACCGCGACCGTCTTCACGAACTCGTCGGAATCGAGGGCCAGCTTGTTCTGCGGGATGCCGCCTCCGCCGTCGCCGCCGATATGCCGCTCCTCGCCGTCGCCGTGGCCGTCGCGATAGAACATGGTGATCTTGTCGGCATGGTCGGACCCGCGAAGCTGGAGCCATTCGAGCCGCAGCCGCGCCTGCAAGGCCTGCTCGACCGGGGGATAGTCGCACACCCACGAGCCGGTGCTCGTCCCCCATTGATCCGTGATCCCCTTCTCGTATCGAAGGCGGGGCGGGCCCTTGGTCAGCGAGGTCAGCGCCGGGCGCTTGAGCGCCTGAAGGGGGTTGTCGCGATAGTCGACCAATTGCCTGCCGATCGCCGCGCGATCGGCGGCGACCTCCTGCTCGAACGCGGCGAGCGCCGTATCCCTGAAGCCGTAGCATTCGTGGATCTTGCGGACCCACTCGGCCTTGTTGCGCCGCGCCGCGAGCTGGACGAGCGCCCGCGCCAGCCCGCCCTCTTTCGCCAGGAAATAGTCGCGGTTGTCGGCCACCGGTTTGAAGGCGGCGCCGGGGAAGTCGGGGAGATTTTCGTAATGCGCGGTCGATCGGTCGATCACCACGGGACGGTTGAAGTTCATCTTCGGAAAGCGGCGCACGAAATCGGCCATGTCCTCGCGCTTGGGCATCTCCTCGCCGACGCCGGTCAGCCGTTGATCGAAGGTCCAGGCGATCCTGCTGTTCCTCGCGAATTCGTGGAGGTCCGCCACCACCTTGCCGTCGACCGAATTACCGCCCTTGGTGACCTTGGCCTCGAGCTCACCCTTGAGGCTTTTCTGCTCCTCGCTGGTCTGGGTCTGGAACGTGTAAACAGCGTGATATTCGCCGCCCATCGAGATCGAATCGACATAGGAATCGCCGTGAGCCCGGACGAACTCGACCAGCTTCGCGGGATCGAGCGGAGCCTCCAGCCTCGGCTTTTTGGCAGTGAGCTGCTTCTCCCGGTGGCGCGCATGGACGACGATCGAGATGCTCTCGGTGGTCGCTTTCTGCTTGCGGACGAATTCCAGCTTCTCGTCGGCCTTGCCGATGTCGCCGAACTCGATCGCCAGCGACTGATCGATGTTCAGCGCCTGGGTCAGCTCGCTCATACCCTCGCACACCGCGATATGAGAGGAATCGGCGCTCCCGCCCTCGTCGGTGCCGGAAGGCGTCAGCGCCGCGCTGCGCAATTCCCCCGCGATGCTGTCATAACCGTCGAGCAGCATCGCCGACGGCGCGCCGCCCTTCGGCGGCCTTGCTTCATGTTCCGAATTCCCGCCCATAACCCCCTCCCCGCCATGCATAGGCGAAGTAGAAGATGCGTTTTTCGCCTTCGCCCCTGCGATCAGGACCCGGGCTCCTCATCGATCAGGTCCGAACAAGGCCTACCAAAAATGACGATTTCGGTGAAGCGGCGGAATGGTCCGACTTGGGGATTTCTTCGCCGCACTGTCGATTCAGGCGCGGCTCGTGCTATCGTGGCCGGGGAGGCGCGGCACATGATTGCACGCCAGGATACGACTGAGGCCCAGGAACGGCTCGACGGCTTTATCGACAAGTTCACGCCGCAGGTGGCGGCGCTGACCCGCGCCCTGCTGGCCAGGGCACGGGCGCGGATTCCGGGGGCGCAGGTGCTGGTCTACGACAATTACAACGCGCTCGCGATCGGCTTCGCCCGCGGCGAGAAGGCCGGCGAGGCGATCCTGTCGCTCGCGGTGATGCCGCGCTGGGTGACGCTCTGCTTCCTGTGGGGCAAGACTCTGCCCGATCCGCACGGCCTGCTGAAGGGCGAGGGGAGCCGGGTGCGCCACGTCCGGCTCCACGCGCCGGAGGATTTCGACGATCCGCCTATCCAGGCGCTGATCGTCGCGGCGCTCGACCGGGCCGAGGCGCCGATCGACCCGCGGGCCGAGGAGCGGCTGATCATCAAGTCGGTCTCGGCCAAGCAAAGGCCGCGCCGGCCTAACTAGGGATTGTCCCTCTTTTTCCGGCCGCGGTTTCGCGGGCGGCGGCGTAACGAAGGGAACGGGAAAGCGCCTCGTGCGTCCCACCTCGCGCAACGCCATGGAGCCCGTCATGACCCACGCCGAAGCCGAAAATACGCCCAAATCCTGGACCCTGGCCGAGCAGGTCGCGCGCGGCCTCGGCTGGTTCTCGTTCGGCCTCGGCGCCGCCGAGCTTGTCGCGCCCGGCCGGCTTGCGCGGTGGCTCGGCCTCGAGGGCAAGGAAGGCCTGATCCGCTTCTACGGCGCGCGCGAGATCGGGGCTGGAGTCGGCGCCTTCGCCGCCAATCCGGCGCCGGCGATGATCGCGCGCGCCGCAGGCGATTTCGTCGATCTCGGGACGCTCGCTTTGGGGCTGAGGAGCGAGGACCGCGCCGTCCGCCGCAACGTCGTCGCAGCCATGGCCGCGGTCGCCGGAGTCACGCTGGTCGACATCTGGGCCGCGGCCAAGCTGACGGCCGAGCGGCGCGCGCAGCGGGCCGAGGCGCTCGCCGGCGCCTGAGCCGCCGGCGAGCGGGAAATAGCGACAGTCCCCAATTTCGGGCGCGGGGGCCATTGCCTCGGGCGGCGCGGGACCATAATCCTGAAATCGGGTTGGATTTGCCGCGGTGGGGGATCAGGTGGTCGGCGCCGGTACGCTCTTTTCCTATCTGAGCGCGTTCGTCACGATCGTGCTCGCGCTCGCCCTTTCCGATCTGCTGATCAGCCTTCACCGGCTGCTCCGCCGCGCCCACGCCGTGAAATGGGCGGCGCTTCCGGTCGCCGCCGCCTTGCTCGTCCTGCTCCTGCTGATCTCCGAATTCTTCAGCATCTGGAGCATGACCGTGGTCGATCGGGTGAGCTTCGGCGGCCTGGTCGTGCTGCTTCTGCCCAACGTCTTCGTCTTCCTCGCGGCGAGCGCGGTGCTTCCGGACGAGGTCGGCGAGGAAGGGATCGATCTCGGCCGCTTCTATTTCGAAAACCGCCTCTATTTCTACCTCACTTTGGCCTGCGCGCTGGCGGCGGACGCGCCGCGCGCGGCGATGGCCGGCGAGGCCGACCTCGCCGGGCTGCTGCTCGACATCGCCTTGCCGACAGTGCTGATCGCATCGCTGTTCGTCGCCATGGCGCTATCGGAGAGGCGCTGGCTGCACTGGACCGGCCTCGCCATCGCCTACGCTCTGATCTCCCTCAATTTCACCGCCCAGACGATCGCCGCGCCGGCCGCGATCGTCGGCCAGGGTTGACCGGGGGCGGGCAGGGACCCTAGGCCGAGCGACATGAAATTCTTCGCCGACACCGCCGACACCGCAGAAATCCGCGACCTGGCCGAAACCGGTCTGCTCGACGGCGTGACCACCAATCCCAGCCTCGTCCACAAGGCGGGGCGCGACTTCATCGAGGTGGTGCGCGAAATTTGCGGGATCGTCGACGGGCCGGTCTCGGCCGAGGTGGTCGCTCTCGACCATGACGGGATGATGCGCGAGGCCGAGGTGCTTCGCAAGATCGCCGACAATATCGCGGTCAAGGTGCCGCTGACGGTCGACGGGCTCAAGACCTGCAAGAAGCTCACCGGCGACGGGACGATGGTCAACGTCACCTTGTGCTTCTCGGCCAACCAGGCCTTGCTCGCGGCCAAGGCCGGCGCGACCTTCGTCTCGCCGTTCCTCGGCCGGCTCGACGATATCGGCCAGACGGGCATGGAGCTGATCGCTGACATCCGCCTGATCTATGACAATTACGATTTCGCCACGCAGATCCTGGCGGCCAGCATCCGCCACCCGATCCATGTGCTCGAGGCGGCCAAGCTCGGCGCCGACGTGATGACCGCGCCGCCGGCGGTGATCCGGGCCCTGTTCAAACACCCGCTGACCGAGGCGGGGATCAAGACGTTTCTCGCCGACTGGGAGAAGACGGGGCAGTCGATCGGCTAGGGTGCGGACTCGAGTCGAAGTTCACCCTTGGAATTAATAAGGAGTCATCCCGGCGAAAGCCGGGACCTATGAACACTTTGGGTCGAGGAGAGGCGCAGACTTGCGTCTTTCCACCGAATACCGCGTTCATGGGTCCCGGCTTTCGCCGGGATGACTCTGAATTTTTCTCGCCAATCCAGGCAAGCCTAACTGAGTCCGGACCTAAACCGCGGCGCCTTCGCGCTGTGGGTCCAGCAGGCCCATCGATCGGAAACTCGCCCAGCCGGCGCGCGAAATGACGATGTGATCGTGGACGCAAATCCCCATCGACGAGGCGGCCATGAGGATCCGCCGGGTCGCGTCGACGTCGCCGTCGCTCGGCTGGTGGCTGCCGGAGGGATGGTTGTGAACGAGGATGAGGCCGACGGCGCCGACTTCGAGCGCCCGCTTGACCACCTCACGCGGATAGGCCGGCGCCTCGCCGACCGTCCCCTCCCAGATGAGATCGTCGGCGATGAGCGCGTTCTGCGCGGTCAGGAAGAGGACGCGGAAGCGCTCGTTGGTGAGATTGGCCATGTCGGCCTTGAGATAATCGAGCAGCTGCTTCGAAGTGGAGACGACCGGGCGCTCCGCCACCCGCACGCGAAGGCCGTGAACGAGGCTGTCCTGGACCCGCCCGAGGAAGCGCGCCGGCGCCGGACCGGTGATCTGCGCCCGCTCGCTGGTCCGCGCCGCGAGCGCCGCGGGAAGAGAGCCGAAGCGGGCGACCAGAGCGTCGGCCCAGCGCTCGGATTCGCCCGGCCAGGCGGGGCGGAGAAGCGAATCGAGCAGCGAGCGGCAGCGGCCGGTTTCTTCTTCTCCGAGAGCCACCCGCGAAACCTCGCCGCCATCGCACGGCTGCGGACCGCAGGGGTCGCGCGACAGGGCCACGGAATGGCTGGCGGACGTCGCGACGTCGCCGAGCCCTCCGCCGGCCGGGTCTTGTCCGGAACGGCCCGCCGGCGAGGCTGGGGACTGCAAGCGGCCGCGCACGCGCCGGCGCAGCATCCGCGGCTCCGTCCGGCGCAAGCGGCGTTCCTCGCTGGCTTTGCCCACGATCAGAGCAGCCCCAGGTTGCGGAAGCTCGACCAACCCGACCGGGCGACGATCAGGTGATCGTGGATGCAGATGTCGAGCGCCTTGGCGGCCTCGGCGATTCGCCGGGTCGAGTCGATGTCGCCCTGGCTCGGCGAGGGGTCTCCCGACGGGTGGTTGTGGACCAGGATCAGGGCCGTCGAGCCGAGCTCCAGGGCGCGCTTCATGATCGCGCGCGGATGGATCGCGATCTCGCTCACCGAGCCTTCGCTCATGGTCTCGTCGGCGAGCAGCCGGTTCTTGGCGTTGAGGAACAGAACGCGAAGCCGCTCCGTCGGCAAATGCGCGAGATCGGCGAACAGATAGTCGACCAGCGCCCGCAGGTTGCCGAGGACCGGGCCCTTGAGGATCTCGGCGCGAAGCACGTGGAGCATCACGTCGCGGATCATTCCCAGATGAGGGACGGCGGGGTGGCCGGCGCCGAGCAGCCGGGCCTGCGCGGCCGGCCCGGCGGCGAGGATCGCCGCGACCGAGCCGAACTCGCCGATCAGCGCATCGGCGCTGCCGGCCGCCCCGAACGGCCGGAGAAGCTCGACCAGGACGGATCGCTCCCGAAGCGCTTGAGACGACGCTGGTGGTTGAAGGTGCCGAAGGCGATGATGGCCAGAATCGGATAGCTCCAGATGCCGAGAAGAAAGGCGTAAGCCCAGCGTATCATCTGCGGGTCGGCCAACTTTGCGAGATGACCGACTGTACTGACGGCTTGCAAGGCTGTCACCCATAATGGCCACCATCTTCGAGCACGGAGCGCGAGCACCAGAAGCGCGACGGTTGTTGCCAAGTCGAGAGCCATGATTCCGACCTCAACTGCTCCGAAGCGCTGCGCCCACGCTCGGTAAGTAAGCACTGTGAGAGCGGTGCCGATCGCATAAATCGCGGCGCCAATTCGCTCCGGCGCACCGCCGCGCAGGAGCGCGTAACCGCAACAGACGAGCAGCAGAAGGTAAAAGACAATGAGCTTAACCATAGGTTGATCGGACCACGCGACCGCGATCCGGTCAAGTCCATCTTCAGGCGGCTATGAGGGTGGTCCGCGGCGCTACGCTGGTCTTGAGCTTCGCCCCCCGATTCCTGCCTTCTCATCACAAGCGACTCTCCTTGCAACCTTCCTACGGCGCTAATTAGGCAACGACCTTGAGGTGGCCACTTTGCTCTCCGGTCGGCTGGGGCGGCTTAGGCCAATCGGTTCCGTCGCCGACCGCAATAGTGCGCAAACCAACTTGGATTTTGGTCTCGCTCAGCCGCTTGTGAGTTTCGACGATGTCGCAACGAGCTCGCGCGAGAGCGGCAAAGGCGGAGGCCGATACCTCGAATGCGTCCTGGCCGACGAGCGCGGACAGCTTTGCATCGATTCGAGCAGTGACGATGTTGCCATTAAGTTCGGCAGCTCGAGCGAGCGCGTTGTCGATGGCCTGCTCCGCGGCGAAAAGGCTTTCCGCGACCTTGATCGCAGCACTACGACGAGCCTTCAGCATAAAGCTTCCCCCTCTCCACGCAGCCGTGGCTGCGTGGTCATTTGGTTTTTCGGTTTCTCTACTGTTCAGCCCCAGATGAGCCGTGTCAGTCCTTCAACTCCGGCGATCAGGGCGCCAAATGCGAGCGCGACCCCGATCGTAATGGCGGCAATCCATGCCAGCCGTCCAACCAACCCTATGTCATCTGGCCTCATTCTCCCAATTGGGAGCGGCAGCGCGGGTTCTCTGCTTTGAGGCGCTACCCAGAAGGCAGCCTGGTCTTCCCTCATCGCTTCGCCCGAGAACCCGCTTTGCCGCCCGCCCTCGGTTGATGGGCCAAGCATCGCCGGTTCAGACGCTGAGGCAATGTCCCGCGACCGGTATACCAGCGGCGGGTAGGTCCCAAGGCCTTCCGCCTCGGCCAGCATTTGGGCGGCGTCGCGGCGGCGGCTGACGCCGAGGGTATTCATCGCGGTCTTGATGCGCTGGTTGACGCCGTCGGGACTGAGGCCCAGCTGCCGGGCGATCTCCTTGGTTTCCTTGTGCGCGTAAACGAGGCGCAGGCATTCGCGCTGCTTCTCCGTCAACCGGTCAAGGCCCTCGGGTTTCATGGCTTTTCCCTTATCGCGCGAATCGGCGCGATTACAAAGGCCCGTCTATGGCCGCCGGGGGGGCGCCCGTGCCCGCCGTCACGCCCCAAGCGATGTATTGGCTATGGCGCCCAAGGCGACAGGTTGAGCGCCGCCAGCAGGTAGGCGCGCATCCGGTCGGCGCCGTCGTCGGTAAGGTCGACCAGCGCCTCCTCGCCCTCGGGAATCCTGCGCGATATCAGGCCGCGCGCGGCGATCGAATCGATCCAGTGAAGCACCGAATCGAGGGGGAGCGCGGTTGTGTCGCTGAGCTCCGCCACCGTGAGTCGCCGGCCCTCGAGCCGGCAGGCGAACAATTCCAGCAGAACGTCCCATGCGCCCTCGCTCATCGCCGGCCAGAAATGCTCGTCGCGCAAGCGGCGCGCGGCGATGAGAGCGCGGACGGTTGCCGGGTTAATCTCGAGAGCGACGGTTTCCGCCATGCGCCGAAGGATCGGCACCCATGCCGCCAACTCCCGGCTGAGCACCGACAATGTTGCGGCGCGATCGAGCGCATCGGGCGCGGCGGCGGTTTCCTTCAATGCAATGTCCCGGCAGCGGATATCGCAAGGAGTTAGGCGTCATGCCGGGAGCACCGGCAATCTCCGGCAATTGGTATTCCAATAATCAAGATCAACGATCAGGCCGAGAACAGAGTCCAAGGCCTGTCCTCTCCAAATCGCGCTAGGCGACGGCGATGAGTCCATGCTCCCAACGCCATCAAGAACAGTATCGGGTAGCTCCAGATGGTCAGGCTGACGGCATAAGGCCACGAGCCTAGATTGGGCGTAAGCCATCGCGCCAAATGGCCGAGCACTCCAAGGCCAAGCAATGCGCTCGCCCATATCGGCCAGAATCGGTCGGCGCGCGACGCGAGCACACAGAAACACGCAAATATCAGGAAGTCGATGATCAACACGCCGACTTCGAGCTTCAGCCAGCGGCTGCCCGCGTGACTCGCCAAGGCGAAGTGGGTCCCACCACAGGACAAGGCGTAGCTCGCCGCTGCAATCCGCTCAGGCGCGCCGCCGACCGCAAGGGCGTAGGCCGAGCAAATCGCGAGGAGAGCGACGAAATAATAATTCACGAAACGAGCGTCCGACCGAGCCGTGAGAGCGCCTCCAGTCCGGCGAGGAAGACGCCGAAGGCGAAGGCAATCGCCATCATGATTGCGAAGATCCAGGCCAGTCTTTGCAGTGGTCTCAGGTCGGCAGGGGTGACGCCGCGCAGCGGGAGCGGCCATCGGGCCGACGGCCGCGGCGGCCCCGCTTCAAACACATCCTGCTCCTCGCGCATCGCCCGCGCCGGCTGCGCCGCATTTTCATTTGCCGCCAGAATCCGCGCGGCCGCTCGCCGCTCGCTGACCCCCAAAATCCGCATCGCCGTCTTTACATATTGGTCGACCGTGCCGGGCTCGACACCGAGTTGCTTGGCGATCTCCTTGGACGACATATGCGCGTAGACCAGGCGCAGGCATTCGCGCTGTTTTTCGGTTAGGTGTTTCAGGCGATGCTCGTCCATTCGCTCACGCTTATTGCGCGGATCGGCGGAATTACAAAGAGCCGGTGTTCCGGATCGCAGCCGCTTCATGCCCAATTGCCCTGAAAAGAGCCGACGTCGCCACGCTCCGGCGCTCCTTCCGTTGCGGTTAGCCGAAACGCCTTGCCCATCGCATCTTAACCATATTCGGTTTAGGCTGGTCTCATGGGTACGGTGATCAACTTCGAGGACCGGGCGCTGGCCAGCCTGCGCGCCCGGGTCGCCGCGGCGGAGGAGGCCAATCAGGACCTCATCGCCTTCGCGCGCGGCCATTCGGGCGCGGTCGCCTCGATCCACACCGCCGTTCTTGCGGCGATCGAATCGGAGGGCCTCGATCATCTGCTCCATGTCGTGACCCAGGAATGGCCGCAGATGCTCGGGCTGGACGCGGTCGCCGTTGCCCTTTTCGCAGGCGAGATGGGCGTTCGCGCCGACGCCTCGGGGCTGCAGTTCGTCGATCCGCGGCTGATCGAGCGGTCGGTCTGCGATTTCCAGGGCGTGCTCCTCCGCGGAGTCGAGCGCGGCCATCCCCTGTTCGGCCCGGCCTGCGAGTTGATCCGCGCAGAGGCGCTGATCCGGCTGACCAGCGAGCCCCCGCTGCCGAGCGGCCTGCTCGCGCTCGGCCAGCGCAACCCGCAAAGTTTCGACACGCGCCACGGCTCCGAGCTGCTCGTCTTCCTCGGCCGGGTGCTGACCCGCTGCATGGGCCGGTGGCTGATCCCCTAGGCAGCCATCCCGCGGCCGCCGTCGCCGCGCGCTGGCACGACCATCTGACGCGCGAGCGGCGCCGCTCCGAACATACGGTCCGCGCCTATGTCGCCACCGCCCACCGCCTGATCGGCTTTCTCGGCGGCCATCTCGGCGGTCCGCTTCATGCCGAGGCGCTGGCCGGCCTCAAGCCCTCGGACCTCAGGGCCTTCCTCACCGTTCGCCGCGCCGAGGGTCTCGGCAATTCTTCGGCGGCGCGCGAGCTCTCCGCCGTTCGCGGCTTCCTCGCCTTCGCCGCGGCGGAGGCCGGGCGCGAGGCCTCGGTGCCGCGGCTCAAGGGGCCGAAGAGGCCTCGCTCCGTCCCGCGCCCGATCTCGCCCGACGAAGCGGTGTCGCTCGCCGAAACCGCGGCCGGGGATTCGGACGAGCCGTGGATCGCTGCACGCGACCAGGCGGTGCTGATGCTGCTCTACGGCTCGGGCCTGCGCGTCGCCGAAGCGCTCGGCCTGACCGGCGCCGCGCTTCCGCTCGGCGAGGCGCTGATGGTTACCGGCAAGCGCAACAAGACCCGAGTCGTTCCCCTGCTCGTGCCGGTGCGCGAGGAAATCGAGCGATACCTTTCGCTTTGCCCGTGGCCGACGGCCAGGGAGCAGCCTTTGTTTCGCGGCGCTCGGGGCGGGCCGCTCAGGGGCGAGATCGTCCGGCGCGCGGTGGTCAAGGCGCGGCGGACGCTCGGCCTTTCGGAGCGGACCACGCCGCATGCGCTTCGCCACAGCTTCGCCACCCATCTGCTCGGGCGCGGGGCGGACTTGCGCTCGCTTCAGGAGCTGCTCGGCCATGCCAGCCTCTCCTCGACCCAGATCTACACCGCGGTCGACGCCGCGCATCTCATGGACGTTTATCGCAACGCTCATCCGCGCGCCTGAGCGCGCGCTTGTCCCAGGTGAATTGCCGCCAGACGTACCAGATCGCGAGCAGGGCGACGGTGCCCGCGGTGACCGGGCCGATCAGCTCGGCGGTGATTCCGAAGCGGCGGCCGAGGCCGAATCCGATGGCCGCCAGCGCCCAGCTCCACAGTGCCGTGCCCGCGCTCGACCAGAGCAGATATTTGGCCAGGTTCATCCGCGCGATGCCCGCCGGAATCGAGACGAAGGTGCGCACCGCGGGCAGGATTCGGGCGGCGAAGACGATTCCGGATCCGTGGCGGTCGAACAGGCGCTGCACCCGCTCGACCTCTTCCCAATCCATCGTCAGCCAGCGCCCGTGCCGGTCGATGAAGCGGTGCAGCCGTTCCTCTCCGATCGAGCGCGCGATCTGGTACCAGAGGAAATTGCCGGCCATCGAGCCGAGCGTTGCGAAGACGACCACGCCGGGAAGGCTGAGCGTGCCCCGCCACGCCTGGTAGCCGGAGAGCGGCAGAATCACCTCCGACGGCATCGGCGGGAACATCGTTTCGAACAGCATCAGCGCGAAGACGGCCGGATAGCCGCCCCATTCGATCAGCCGCAGGACCCAGTCGGTCAGCCGACCTTCCCTTCGATCGCGTCCCAGATGCGCGCCGGCGTGTCGGTGCCGTTGAAGCGGTCGATGGCGACGATGCCGGTAGGGGAGGTGACGTTGATCTCGGTCAGCCATTCGCCGCCGATCACGTCGATTCCGACGAAGAGCAGGCCGCGCTTCCTGAGCTGGGGGCCGATCGCCGCGCAAATCTCCTGCTCGCGCGGGGTGAGCTCGGTCTTCGCCGCCTTGCCGCCGACGGCGAGGTTGGAGCGGATTTCGCCTGCCCCCGGGATTCGGTTGACCGCGCCCGCCACCTCGCCGTCGACTAGGACGATCCGCTTGTCCCCTCCCGCCACGCCGGGGAGAAAGGCCTGCACGACGTGGGGCTCGCGATAGGCGGTGTTGAACAATTCCATCAGCGAGGCGAGGTTGGCGCCGTCGCTGCCGACCCGGAAGACCGAGCCGCCGGCGAAGCCGTGCAGGGGCTTGACCACGATCTCCTTATGCTCGGCGAGGAACTTGCGCGCCACGCCGAGCGAACGGGTGACGACGGTCGGGGGCATGAAGCGGGCGAAATCGAGCACCCATATCTTTTCGGGCGCGTTGCGAACGCTCGCCGGATCGTTGACCACGAGCGTCTCGCTCTGGATGCGCTCGAGCAAATGGGTGGCGGTGATGTAGCCGAGGTCGAAGGGCGGATCCTGGCGCATCAGCACGACGTCCACGTCGCGGCCGAGGTCGAGCTTTTCCGGCTCGCCGAATTCGTAATGGGCGCCGGCGACTCGCTGCACGGTGACGGGGCTGGCCATGGTCCACAGCCGTCCGTCCCACCAGGTCAGATCCTGCGGCGAATAATGCCACAGGCGGTGGCCGCGCGCCTGGCCGCCGAGCATGATGGCGAAGGTCGAATCCCCCCCGATATTGATCGAGTCGAGGGGATCCATCTGGACGGCGACGCGCAGGCTCATGGCACTGACTTAGCTGGGTAATACAGCCTTGTCACCCCATCCTCACAGGAGTCATCCCGACGAAAGTCGGGACCCATGAACGTCAGCCCGGCAGGAATGCGAGATCGTGGTCGCCTCTCCCTCAAATTCCGTGTTCATGGGTCCCGGCTTTCGCCGGGATGACTCCCCTCTTACCGATCTTTCCTGCCGATCCGTGCCCTACGGGATGACGCCCCAGTCGGTCGGATGGACCTGGCCGGTGGCGATCACCGTGATGTGCTCGATGAAGCCGTGGTCGTTTATCTCGTAATGCGTCGAGCTGCCCGTGCCGACCCGGGTGAGCGTGGTGCCCGGCGCATAGCCTTCGAGAACGATCGAATCTTCGATCGAGGCGCCCTGGCCCCAGAAGTCGATGATCGTGTCGCCGTCGGCCTCGCCCTTGTGGAAGACGAAGATGTCCTCTCCGGCGCCGCCGCGCAGCACGTCCGCGCCGGCGCCGCCGTTCAGGACGTCGTTGCCGTCGCCGCCCGAGATGTCGTCATTGCCGCCGTCGCCGTAGAGCACGTCGTTGCCGGTGCCGCCGAGAATCGTGTCCTGTCCGCCGCCGCCGCGAAGCGTATCGGCGCCGCCCGCGCCGTTCAGAGTGTCGCTTTCGGCGCCGCCCCAGAAGGTGTTGTTGCGGCCGTCGCCGAGCACGTTCTCGCCGTGAACGTCGAGAACGCTCACGTTCATGTCGAAATCGGCGGACGCGCCTTCGTCGTCGGTGGCGCGTACGCGAATCGTGTGGCTGGCGGCTTGCTCGTAATCGAGCAGCAGGCCGTCGGCGACGGTAACGTTGCCCGCCGAATCCATTGCGAAGCGACCGCCGGCATCGTTGAGCAATGTGTAGGTGAACACGCTGCTGTCCGGATCCTGCGCGGTCACCGTGCCGACCGCGCTGCCGTTGTTCGCATCCTCGGGGGCCTGGAGCGTGCCGGTCACGCCAGTCGGCGCGTCGTTGATGTCGCTGACGGTGACGTTGACCGTGGCGGTCTCGGTCGTGCCCGCCGAGGTCACGGTGTAGGTGAAGCTGTCCGATCCGACATAATTGGGCGCCGGCGTGTAGGTGACGAAATCGTCGGCGGTGTTGCCTGGCGTTCCGTTGTTGTTGATGGAAACCACGCCGCCGTTGAGGCCCTGGGTGACCGCCGTGATGGACCGCCCGGGATTTTCGAAATTCTCGTTGGCGAGCAGATTGAGAGCGTTCGCGACACTGTCCTCGTCGACCGTCACGCTGTCGCCGACGATGTCGGCGACCGCATTGACCGTCATGTTGACGGTGGCCGTCTCGGTCGCCCCGCCCGACGCCACCGTATAGGTGAAGCTGTCCGAGCCGTTGAAATCGGCGCTGCCGGTGTAGACCAGATAGTCGTCGCTCGTATCGCCCGCGGTGCCGTTGTCGTTGAGTGTGACGCTGCCATGGACGCCCTGGGTGAAGCCGGCGATTGCCGGGACGGCCTCGAAGCTGTCGTTGGCGAGGACGAAGACATTTGCGGCGCTGTCCTCGCTGGCCGAGGCGGCGTCGCCCGCGATGTCGGCGACCGCGCTGACGGTGATCGCGACGCTGTCGCTGTCGCTCAGCGTGCCGTCGCTGCTGACCATTTGCAGCGTGTCGGAGCCGTTGAAGTCGGGCGCGGGCGTGTAGGTGACACCGTTCATCGCGGCCAGAGTGGCGTTGATCTGGCTCTGGGTGCCGGAAAGGACGACCGAGCCGGTGCCGTTGCCGCTCACCTGCCCGGCGCCGAGGCCGCCGGAGACTCCGGTCGCGACGTTGATCGCGCCGTGAGTCACCGACAGGGTGACGGTGAGGGCGTTCGAATCCACGTCGTTCACCGAGAGCCCGGTGACCGCGACGGCGCTCCCATCCTCGCTCGCCGAGACCGCGCCGCCGGTGGTGTTGACGGGGGCGTCGTCGGTGTTGACGACGTTGACCGTGGTGTCGAACTCGTCGCTGGCGAGCAGGCCGTCATTGACCGAGAAGGAGATGGTCCGGGTCGGCGCCGTTCCGCTGGCGTCCGGATTGTCGCCGCTGATCGAATAGGAAACCATCTGCAGCGCCGCTTCGTAATTGTCGAAGCTGTTGACGCCGGCGAGGGTCATCACGCCGGTCAGGCTGTTGTAGCTGTAGGAGATGCCGGTGCCGAGCACGCCGCTGGTCGTGCCGCCGATCGTCAGCTGCTCGGCGCTGCCCGGGGCCGAATTGAACCCGCCGGAGATGCGCACCTGAGCGCCGCGGAGCTGATCGGTGAACGCCGCCGAATCGAGATCGCTCGCGGTGATCGAGGCGAAGGGCTGGGCCTGGTTGCTGAAGCCCGAGCCGACGCCCGCCGTCTCCGTCGCCGTGGCGCCGGTCTCGGTGCCGGCGAGGGTGGGCGCGTGGAGGATGTCGATGCCCTGCGGGATGAGGTCGCCGGGATTGCCGATCGTGGCGAAGAGCGTCGGAGTGCCGCCCGAAAGGCTGCCGACATAGACTCCGCCGTCGCCGTTGGCCGGGCCGCCGGTGGTGTCGACGACGAAATAGCGGCCGGTCGAAGGATCGACCTCGATGAAGCCGAGCGAGCCGACCGGGCCGGTCACGCCGTCCTGCTGGTAGATGGTGGTGTAGGCGCCGCTCCCATTACCGGTCGTCTGGTAGGAGAAGACGCCGCCATAATAAGTGGTGATCTCGGACCCGTCCTGATCGGTGCTGGTGTCCAGCGCGACCGACGCGGTGCTGATGTAGAGCGTGTGGGTGACCGGATCGTAGTCCAGCCCGCGGATCGCCCCGAGTTCCTGCGGAAAGCCGTTGCCGGGGACCGGCGGGATGTCCGGATCGCCGAAGGCTGCGTCGTCGGGGCCGAAGGGCAGGGTGGTGAAGGTGAGGCTGGCCGAAGCCGGCGTGAGGCCGGAGGCGTGATAGATGTAATTGTCCTCGACGATGTCCTGGCCGAAGAAGCTGTCCGTGCGGCTGCTCGCGAGATAGACGTCGCCGGTGGCGAAATCGATCGCGATCTGGGTGATGAAATTGCCGGCGCCGAGGTTGGCGAGAACGGTCGGGGTCTGAAGAGCCGAGTCGTAGCCGATCTTGTCGAACGTCGTTCCGTGATCGAAGTAGATCAGGCCGTGCTCGGGATCGATGGCCAGCGCGCGAAGGCTCGCCGCCGCGGTCGTGCCCGTGTCCTGGTACAAGGTGGTGAAGGCCGGCGATCCCGGATTGGCCAGGACCTGGCTGATGCTGCCCTGGATGATCCTGTTGTGGCCGCCCGAAACATCCGAATCGACGAAGAAGAACTTGTCGTGGACGGTGTCGAGCACGATGTCGCGAGGAGCGAAGAGGTTCGGGTTGCCCTGCAGGATATAGGTCAGAGCGATCGCCGTATTGCCGCCGCCGGACCCGGCATCTCCGCTGACGTAGACGAGCGCTTCGCCCCCGCCCGTTCCGCCGAACCACAGCTGAAAATCGTTCGAAGTGTTGTTCGTCGGCATGATGTGTCTCCCGCTCTCTCGTCTCGATTCGTCGAGTCGCCCCGTGTCATACTCACACGGAAAGAAGACGGGTCAAAGACGTTTAAGGACCGTTTCGACAATCATTGCGGAATCCGTGGCTTGCGCGACTTCGCTTTACTCGACCGTTATAGTTGAGAAACGTTTTGCAGCCATTTCGGCAGTGCCCAAGGGGTAATGAACATGGCGTCGATTCGCACAACGTCTCCCTCTTTCGCGTAGCGCGGAAGCAAGGCCTCGGCGGCGCGGACAACGCGGCGCAGGCGCCACTCGTCGAGCGCCGCTTCGCTGTCGGCGGCCGTCGCCCGAGCCTTGACCTCGACGAAGATGAGCATTCGGCCGCGGCGGGCGATGAGGTCGACCTCTCCGACCGGGGTTCGGACGCGCATCCCCAGGATCCGCCAACCCTGCAGCCTCAGCCACCAGGCGGCGAGGCGCTCCGCCCGCCGCCCGCCACGCTCGGCACGGCGGCGGGTCACTTGAGCCGCTGCGCCCGCTCGTAGGCGAGCCGGCGCTGGACGCCGAGCCGTTCGGCCACCTCGGCCGCGGCGCGCGACGGGGAAAGGCGCAGCATCGCCTCGCCGAGCGCGGCGTCGAGCTCGGCCTCGCTCGCGCCGGGCGCCTCTCCCGGCGGACCAACGACGATCACGATCTCGCCTTTGGGCGGCGCCTCGGCGTAGCGCTCGGCCAGCATTGCGAGCGTGCCCGTGACGCATTCCTCGAACCGCTTGCTGATCTCGCGCGCGACCGCCGCGTCGCGATTCCCGAGCCCCTGGCCGAGCGCGGCGAGCGAGGCGGCGAGCCGGGGCCCGCTTTCGTAGAAGGCGAGGGTGCCCTTGAAGGCCGCCGCCTCGGCGATCGCCGAGGCACGGGCGCCGGCTTTGGCGGGGAGGAAGCCGAAGAAGGCGAAGCGGTCGGTGGGGAGGCCGGCCAGGGTCAAGGCGGCGATGACCGCGCTCGGCCCGGGGATGGTTGTGACGGCGATCCCGGCCGAGCGCGCGTCGCGCACCAGCTTGTACCCGGGATCGGAAATGAGCGGCGTTCCGGCGTCGGAGACGAGCGCGACCGCTTCGCCGCGCATGCGCTCGATGAGGCCGGGCCGCACCCTGTCGGCATTGTGATCGTGGTAAGGGAGCATCGTCCGCCTGACGCCGATATGCTGGAGCAGCTTCGCGGTGACCCTGCTGTCCTCGACCGCGATGGCGTCGGCACGCGCCAGGATATCGGCCGCGCGCGGACTCAAATCGGATAGATTGCCGATCGGGGTGGCGACGATATAGAGGCCCGGCTGAAGTTTCTCGCTCATGAGGATTCACGTCATGGCATCGCTGTCGCTCCGCCCGCAAGCCTGTCCCGAGCAAGGCCGGGGGGCCGCTTTCAACCTGGTGAAGCTCGGCGTCCTCGCCCTGATCTCGGTCGCCCTCGCCGGCTGCGTGTCGCGGACGAGGCCTGTCGCGCCGCCGGCGCCGCCGCCCCGGGAGGAGGCCCCGAGCCGGCTGCCGCCCGGCGAGACGCACAACCGGGTCGCCGTTCTGGTGCCGCTCACCGGCCCCAATTCGGCGCTCGGCCGCTCGATCCTCAACTCCGCCAACCTTGCCTTGCTCGATATGGGCGGGCAGCGGATCCGGATCACCGCCTACGATACGGCGGCCGGGGCGCTCCCGGCGGCGAACAGCGCGCTCGCCGAGGGCAACGGCCTGATCCTCGGGCCCCTGCTGGCCGAGGACGTGCGGGCTGTGGCCGGCGTCGCCCGGCAGGCACGCGTGCCGGTGATCGCCTTCTCCAACGACGTCAGCGTGGCGGGCGAAGGGGTCTATCTGATGGGCTTCAACCCGGCCCAGTCGATCGAGCGGGTGGTCTCTTTCGCCCGCGCCGGCGGCGCCCGCAGCTTCGGCGGGCTGGTGCCGGCCAACACTTATGGCGAGCGCGCCGGGCTCGCGATGACCCAGGCGGTCCAGGGCGAGAGGGGGCGGCTGATCGGCATTGAGACGTTCGATGCAAGCCCAGCTGGCGCCCGCGCCGCGGGGACCCGGCTTGCGGCGAGGGGAGCGGCAGACGCGGTGCTGGTCGCCGACGTACCGCGCACGGTGGCCTCCGCGGTCCCCGTCCTTCGCCAGGCCTCGCCCCAGGCGCGCCTGCTGGCGACCGAGCGCTGGGCGGCGGAGGGGGAGATCGGCGCCAATGCCGCGCTTCGCGGTGCCTGGTTCGCGGCTCCGAGCGACGCCAATTTCGGTCCGTTCCGCACCCGCTACCGCGCCCGTTACAACGCGGCGCCCTTCCGCCTTTCGACGCTAGGCTACGACGCTGTGCTGCTGGTCATACGCGCCGCCGCGAACTGGCCGCTCGGGCGCGATTTTCCCGAGCGCGCGCTGCGCGATCCCGGCGGTTTTTCGGGTGTGGACGGCGCGTTTCGCTTCGGCCGCGACGGCGTAGCCGAGCGGGCGCTGGAGGTGCGCGAGGTGAATGCGACGGGGACGAGCGTGGTCTCGCCCGCCCCGCGCGGCTTCAACTGACGATCTCGGCCAGTATCGCGTCGAGGAGCAGCATCCCCCGCGGGGTTGCGCCGAGCCGTTCTTCGCTTCGCTCGAGCAGGCCCTGGGAGACGAGCCGTTCGACGGCCGGAAGGTTCAGTCCCCCGGGTTTGAAGGGAATCCCTTCCGCGAGGCGAAGGCCCATCAGCAGCCGCTCGATCCGCTGATCCGCGAGCGTGATCGTCGTTTCCTCTACGATTCCGTGGCCGTTGCGCGCGATGCCGGCGAGCCAATTTTCCGGCTTGCGGTGGCGTTGCGTGGCGTGGCCGCCGCGCCGGCCGTGCGCCCCGGGGCCGACGCCGGCATAGGGATCGTAGCGCCAGTAAGCGAGATTGTGCCGGCTCTCCTGGCCGGGCCGGGCGTGGTTGGAAATTTCGTAGGCGGGGAGCCCGGCCTGCGACGTCATCGCCTGGGTCAGCTCGTAGAGCGAGGCGCTCGAGTCGGGATCGGGGATCGCCAGGTCGCCGCGCGCCGCGAGCGTGGCGAAGCGCGTGCCGGGCTCGATCGTCAGTTGATAGAGCGACAAATGCCCCGTGCCGAAGGACAGCGCCCGCCGCAGCTCATCGGCCCAGGCGGCTTCGCTTTGACCCGGCAAGGCGTAGATGAGGTCGAAGCTGGCCCGCGCGAAGGCCGCTTGGGCGGTCTCGAGCGCTCTCAGGCCTTCTTCGACATCATGCGCCCGACCGAGAAAGCGCAGCGCCTCATCGTCGAGCGATTGGAGACCGAGCGAGACTCGGTTGACCCCTGCGGCGGCAAGATCAGCGAAGCGCGCCGCCTCGACCGAGGAGGGATTGGCTTCGAGCGTGATCTCGACGTCCGGTGCGAATCCCCAATGCGCCTCGGCCGCGGCGATCAGCGCGGCGACAGTCTGCGGGGGCATCAGCGACGGCGTGCCGCCGCCGAAGAAAATCGAGGTCAGGCGGCGGCCAGCGGTCTCGCGCGCTTCATGGGCGAGGTCGGCGAGCAAGGCGGTACGCCACACCTCCTGGTCGATCGACTCGCGCACATGGCTGTTGAAGTCGCAATAGGGGCATTTGGAGACGCAGAAGGGCCAGTGGACGTAGAGGGCGAGCTGGGAACGGGGCTCTCCGGAACCGTTCGTGTCGAGCGAAGTCGAGACACCCTGCCGAGCCATGTCGAGGCTCGTATTCTCGCTGCGCTCGAAGGGGTCCCTCGACTTCGCTCGGGGCGAACGGGTCTGTATTTCGACGGTCAACCGAGCAGCGCCGCCACCAGCTTCCCGAAGGCATCCGCCCGGTGGCTCATGGCGTGCTTCTCGGCCGGGTCCATCTCGCCGAACGTCTCCTCGCGGCCGGCGGGCACGAAGATCGGGTCGTAGCCGAAGCCGTTGGCGCCGCGCGGCGGCCAGACCAAAGTGCCGTCGACACGGCCCTCGAACCATTCGCAATGGCCGTCGGGCCAGCACAGCGCGAGGGCGCAGACGAAATGGGCGTTTCGGCTCGCATCGGGGTCGAGCGCCTCCAGCTCGTCATGGACGCGGCGCATCGCGCGGTTGAAGTCGCGCTCGCCGCTCACCTCGCCGGGACCGGCGGCGGCGGGAACGCTCGCATCGGCCATCGCCCAGCGCGCCGAGAAGATGCCGGGCCGGTCGCCGAGCGCCTCGACGCACAGGCCGCTGTCGTCGGCGAGCGCGGGAAGCCCGGAAAGGTCGGCGGCCGCGCGCGCCTTCAAATCGGCGTTGTCGATGAAGGTCGTGCCGATCTCGTCGGGCTCGGGCAGGTCCAGCTCGGCCGCGGAAACCGGCTCGATTCCATAGGGGCCGAGCAGCTCGCGGATCTCGCGCACCTTGCCCTCATTATGGCTGGCGATGACCAGCTTGCCGGCCTGTAGCTTCCTCACCGTCCGGTCGCCTTGTCCTGCGCCGCGAAGATCTCGGCGCAGCCGATGCGGGCGAGGCGAAGCAGGCGGAGCAGGCCCTCCTCGTCGAAGCACTCGCCCTCGGCGGTGAGCTGAGCCTCGACCAATTTGCCGTCGTCGGTCAGCACGAAATTGCCGTCGCAGCCGGCGTTGCTGTCCTCGACATAATCGAGGTCGAGCACCGCCTGCCCGCCGTGGATTCCTGAGCTGACCGCGGCGACCTTCTGGCGGATCGGGTCGGTTTCGATCAGCTTCTTCGCAATCAGCCCGTCGACCGCCAGCCGCAGCGCCACCCAGGCGCCGGAAATGGCCGCCGTGCGGGTGCCGCCGTCGGCCTGGATCACGTCGCAATCGAGCGTGATCTGACGCTCGCCGAGCTTCTCGAGATCGACAACGGCGCGCAGGGAACGGCCGATCAGCCGCTGGATCTCCTGGGTGCGGCCCGATTGCTTGCCGCCTGCCGCCTCGCGCCGGCCGCGGGTGTGGGTGGCGCGCGGAAGCATGCCATATTCGCCGGTCACCCAGCCGCGCCCCTTGCCGCGAAGCCAGGAGGGCAGGCTGGTCTCGACCGAGGCGGTGCAGAGCACTCGCGTGTCGCCGAAGGAGACCAGGCAACTACCCTCGGCATGGCGGGTGAAGCCGGGTTCCATATTGATTGCGCGCATCTGGTCTGGCGCGCGGCCTGAGGGACGCATAGAAACTCCTGAGACGAAGGGGCGCGCTTTAGCCCCAAAGGGGGAGAGAAGGAAATGGCGATCGTCCGGCTGCTCATCGTCGTGATCGGGGCGCTTTGCCTGATCCTAGGCCTGCTCTGGATCGGCCAGGGGCTGGGTATTGTCCGTTGGCCGGCCGAAAGCTTCATGGTCGACCATTCCGAATGGAGCATGCACGGCCTGGTCCTCGCCGCCCTCGGCGCGGTGATGATCGCGATCGGACGGCGGATCGGGCGGTGACGCGGGCGCGTCCCGCATGACGAAACGAGATTCCAGCTTCCGCTGGAGTAACGGATCACTACATCTCCTTCCATGACCACCAGCATCGGCGAAATGAGCGACCGCGCGCGCGACGTGTTCCGGATGGTGGTCGAAGCCTATCTGGAGAGCGGGCAGCCGGTCGGCTCGCGGACCATCTCGCGCACCTCGACGCTCAACCTTTCGCCAGCCTCGATCCGCAACGTGATGCAGGATTTGGAGGAATCGGGCCTGCTCGCGGCGCCGCACACCTCGGCGGGACGGATCCCGACCGAGAGCGGGCTGCGCCTGTTCGTCGACGGGATCATGCAGGTCGCGGAGCCGCGGCCCGAGGATCGCGCGGCGATCGCCGCCCAGCTCGACCGCGGCGGGCCGATCGAAGAGGCGATCGCCAATGCCACGGCGGCGCTGTCGGGCATGTCCGCCTGCGCCGGTATCGTGCTGGTGCCGAAGGAAGAGCCGGTGCTCCGCCAACTCGCCTTCGTCCCCCTCTCGGCGGGCCAGGCGGTGGCGGTGGTCGTCGGCAGCGACGGCCGCATCGAGAATAGGGTTGTCGATCTGCCGCACGGGGTGACGGCCGGGACGCTCGCGGAGGTCGGCAATTATGTCACCGCCCGGCTTTCCGGGCTGACGCTGTCCGACGCCCAGGCCCGCCTGTCTGCCGAGATTCGCGACGGGCATGCGGCGCTCGACAAGGCTGCGCGCAAGCTGATCGAGGCCGGCCTGGCGCTCTGGTCCGAAGACGGCTCGCGCCGGCCGGTGATGATCGTGCGTGGCCAGGCGAATCTGATCGACGAGCATGTCGCCGCCGATCTGGAACGGGTCCGCCAGCTGCTCGATGAGCTCGAGGGCAAGGAGGAGATCGCCCGCCTGCTCGATCAGGCGCGCTCCGGGGCGGCGATGAAAATCTTCATCGGCTCGGAGAATGAATTGTTCGCTTTGTCGGGCTCGTCCGTTATTGCCGCGCCCTATCGCGGGCAGGACGGAAAAGTGGTCGGCGTCGTCGGCGTGATCGGCCCGACCCGGTTGAACTATGCGCGGGTGGTTCCCATGGTGGATTTCACTGCGAAGGCACTATCGAGATTGTTGAGATGAGCGACGAACACAGCACCACCGACGACGCCGAGATCGACCTTTCGGGCGAGATGAACCTCGACCGGCTGGGCGAGCTGGAGAAGGAATTGGAGGAGGTGCGCCAGCACGTCCTCTACGCCCAGGCGGAGACCCAGAACGTCCGCCGCCGGCTCGAGCAGGAGAAAAGCGCGGCCACGCAATATGCCGCGACCGCCTTTGCCCGCGACATGCTGAGCGTGAAGGACAATCTCGAGCGCGCGCTGGCCGCGATCCCCGAGGACCTGCGCGCCGACGATCGAATGAAGAGCCTGGTCGCCGGGATCGAGGCGACCGGCCGCGAGCTCGACGCCGCCTTCCAGCGCCACGGCATCGCCCGGGTCGAAGCGATGGGCCAGATGCTCGACCCGCATTTCCACCAGGCGATGCTGGAAGTGCCGAGCGACGAGGAGCCGGGCAGGATCGTCCAGGAGATGCAGGCCGGTTACACGATCAAGGATCGGCTGCTCCGGCCGGCCCTGGTCGGGGTGGCGCGGAAGGGCTGAGCACCTCCGTCATTCCCGCGAAAGCGGGAATCCAGCTCTTTTTCAGAAGCTCTGGAGGCGGTTCAGGCGATCCTGGACTTGCTTGAGCAAGGCGCTCAGCCATTCATGTCCGGCGTCGGGATTGAAGGCCTCGATCGGCTTATGATCCTTGCGGCGGTTGCAGGGTTTGCAGGCAATGAGGAGGTTCTGAATCTCGTCACGTCCGCCAACCTTTATCGGCTCGGCGTGGTCGATCGTAAGTTCCTCATGTACGACCGGTTTCTTGCAATAGAAGCAGTTGCCGCCGTGGACTCGGTGGGCTTCCTTGAGCGCTTTTTCCGCTCCTGAGGGATCGGCATCGGAGCCAGCGACCCAATAGAGCGGCTTTTGATGATGGTTCAGCTCTTTGAAGACGAGCGCCCGGTAGGGCATATCCTCAAGGCAGGGCCGAGCCGCGTGGAGCGGATTTTCCTTGCGCGCGGATTTTGAAGCCATAGCGCTCATTAGTCCCGATTTTTCTGAGAAATCGTGAATCGCGAGCGAAGAAAAAGCTGGATTCCCGCGTTCGCGGGAATGACGATGGGGTATGACCCGGCTGCCGATCCTTTGCTTCATGCTCGGCGCTTGCGCGACAGTGCCGGCGCGTGAGGCGGCGCCTGCTCCGTCCTCGCCGGCGCCCGCTTATGCCTGGGCGACGTTCGACGGCTCGCGAATCCACAGCGCCGGCGCCTCCGGCCTCGCCGACCGGGCGCGGGGGCGGGCGCTTACGATCGACGATCCTGTGCGGATCGCGTCGATTTCCAAGCTCGTCGTCGCATTGGGCGTGATACGGATGGTGGAGCAGGGGAAGCTCGATCTCGACCGCGACGTTTCGGACTATCTCGGCTGGAGCCTGCGAAACCCGGCTTTTCCCGAGCGGCCGGTCACGCTCCGCCTGCTGCTCGGCCACCGCTCCTCGCTCAAGGACGGGATCGACTATGCGATTCCGCTCGGCACGACGCTGCGCCAGGCGCTCGCCCACCCGGCGGCGTTCGACGCCGAGCACGCGCCCGGAGCCTATTTCCGTTATTCGAACCTCAATTTCCCGGTGATCGCCTCGGCGATGGAGCGAGTCTCCGGCGAGCGGTTCGACAAGCTGATGCAGCGCCTCGTTTTCGGTCCGCTCCATATGGACGCCTGCTTCAACTGGACGACGTGCAGCGACTCGGCGGTTGCGCGCGCGGTCGTGCTTTACGGAGCCGACGGAGCGGTCATGCGCGACGACCTCGGCGGCCATCGCCCCGATTGCCCGGTGCTGGCGCCGTCCGGGTGCGATCTCTCCACCTATGAGCCCGGAAGCAACGGCGCGCTCTTCTCGCCCCAGGGAGGCCTGCGCGTGTCGGTGCGCGATCTCGTCACCGTCGGCCGCCTGCTGCTCGACCGCGGCTGGCACCAGGGCGCCCCGTTTCTCAGCGAGCAGAGCCTGACGGCCATGCTCGGCCCGGAGTGGCGCTTCGATGGCGCCAACGGCGATACCGACGGCGGCTTCTACTGCGCTTATGGCCTCGCTGTGCAGAGCCTTCCACTCGCCGCCCCCGGCTGCAACGACGATCTTTTCGGGGGCGGGCGGATCATGATCGGCCATGCCGGCGACGCCTATGGCGTGCGCTCGGGCCTGTGGATCGACATCCGCACCGGCACCGGGATCGCCTATATCTCCACCGGCAACGGCGACGATCCGCCGCGCGGCCGCTCTGCCTTCCGCCAGATCGAGGAGCAACTCGCGGCCCATCTGGGGCGTTCAGCCCCTTGACAGACAGGCATGATAAAGCGACCGACGAACCAATGCGCACGATGATCGCAACCGTCTATTATTATCGGCTCGCCCGGGCGGGACCGATCTGACGCGCGCTTAACAAGCCAGATTTCAGATACGCCCCGTCCGGACCTCCGGGCGGGGTTTTTCTTTGCGTGAGGAAGACCAATGCTGACCGAGACCATCATCAAGGCCCAGAGGGGCGATTGGACGATCCCCCAGAATTGGGAGCGATTTACCCGCGAGGAGCATGCCGTGTGGGACCTGCTCTTCGCGCGCCAATCCGAGGAGCTGAAGGGGAGGGCGGTCTCCGACTTCTTCAGCGGGCTCGACGTCCTCAAGCTGTCGAAGCCCGGAATTCCCGATTTCGACGAGCTCAACGAGCGGCTGTTCGCGCGCACAGGCTGGACGGTGGTCTCGGTCCCCGGACTGGTGCCCGACGACGTGTTCTTCGAGCATCTGAGCAAGCGTCGCTTCCCGGCCGGCAACTTCATCCGCGCTCGCGGCAGCCTCGATTATATCGAGCAGCCCGATGTCTTCCACGACGTGTTCGGACACGTGCCGCTGCTCGCCCAGCCGGCGGTCGCCGATTTCATGCAGGCGATGGGCGCCGAAGGGCTGGCGGCGATCGAGCACGGGGCGCTCCATCGTCTGTCGCGGCTCTACTGGTACAGCGTCGAGTTCGGGCTTGCGGAGGAGGCGGGTGAGACTCGCCTCTACGGCGCCGGTCTTCTTTCCAGCTTCGGCGAGGCCCACTTCGCGCTTGAAAGCCCGAAGCCGCGGCGCCGGCCGTTCGAGATCGAGCGCGTGCTTCGCACCCGCTACCGCTCGGACGCCTTCCAGGAGAGCTATTTCGTCATTCCGAGCTTCGACGCGCTGCTCGGCATGCTGAACGATGTCGCACTGCCCGAACTCTATGACGCGCTGGAAGGCCAGCCCGACCTCGATCCGGCCTAGGGTCGGTACTTAAAAGGGGTTGAGCGTTTTCGTTTACACAGTCATCCCGGCGAAGGCCGGGATCCATGAACACTGTATTGGCAGAAGCAGCTCGGGACTTGCGGCCCCTTTTTCACCCGTCGGTGTGCATGGGTCCCGGCCTGCGCCGGGATGACTCCATTTTTGCCCCAAAGCTCAATTCCAATTGAGTCCCGACCCTAAGGCGCGTCCTCGTGCACCATGTCGATTTCCCGCACGCTGCGTTTTTGCCGCGCGGTGTCGACGAGGCGGCGGAGCTGCTCGCGGCGCTCCTGGGCGCGCTCGATGTCGCGCATGACGAAGTCCCCGCCGCGGGTGGTCTCGTCCGACGAGGAGACGCTGATCCGGCCGATGCCCGCCATCTGGTTGACGAGGGTGAAGTCGATGCGCACGTCCTTGATCCGGTAGAGCTCGATCTCGTCAATGCTCTTGTTGACGATCCCGCGGCGGACGATCAGCCGCTCCTCGGTGACCTCATATTTCGCGGCGACGTTCTGGAACCACTTCCACACGACGATCAGCGAGGCGAGGGCGGTGAGGCCGAGCCACCAGGTGCCGTAGCCCATGAGTGTCACTAGGATCCCGGCGAGGGCGAGAAGGACGGTTCCCCATCCGGCGAGCGTGCCGCGCAGCCAGCCGAGCGTCGAGGGCCGGAACGTGTCGAGCGCTGCTTCCATCTTCTACCCTCCCTGTCGCCGGCGATGGCTAGCATGGACGAGGTGGCCGCGAAACCGCTTGCTAGCGGGTCTCCCCGCCCGCGGATTCGACCCGCGCAAGTTCGGTCCGCGGGGGTCCCTGTTCGAAATGGAAGACCAGCGGAATTTCATCGCCGGCGTGGACCCCCGGGTCGATTCCGAAGAGCATCAGGTGGCGGCCACCGGGCGAGAAGGTGATGCCGCAAGCGTCCCCGGTTGCGCGCGCGATGGGCCGCATCGATGTCATCCGGCCGCCGGACATCGTCTCGTGCATCTCGATCCGCTGGACGCGCGGCGAGCTGACGGAGACCAGCGCGGCGTCGGACGGAATCCGGAAATAGCCGGCGCCCGGGCCTGCCGGCACGGCCGGCAGCCGGATCGACGCCTCGATGGGCGCGGCGCAGGTCGGATCGCTTCCCTGGCTGCATCCGCCGAGGGCGGCCAGGGCGGCCAGGACCGGGACAGGCATTCTCATGGCGGTGCCCTTAGTGCCGCCCGGCTTCTTGTCGCAAGAAATTCGGCTCCTATATCGCCTCGGTAAACACCCGCGCTGCCTTCGGAAGCGGCCGCGGGCGGCTTGAATTTTATTGGGGCACAAGAGGATAGACATGGCAAGAGTGATCGGCATCGACCTCGGCACCACCAACAGCGCGGTGGCTGTCATGGAGGGCGGCAAACCCAAGGTCATCGAGAATGCGGAAGGCGCGCGCACCACGCCTTCGGTGGTCGCCTTCACCAAGGACGGCGAGCGCCTGATCGGACAGCCGGCGAAGCGTCAGGCGGTCACCAATCCCGACAATACCGTGTTCGCGGTGAAGCGCCTGATCGGCCGCCGCTTCGACGATCCGATCACCAAGAAGGACACCGAGCTGGTCCCCTACAAGATCGTCAAGGGCGCCAACGGCGACGCCTGGGTCCAGGCCGGCGGCAAGGATTACAGCCCGAGCCAGATTTCCGCCTTCATCCTCCAGAAGATGAAGGAAACCGCCGAAGCCTATCTCGGCGAGCCCGTCACCCAGGCGGTGATCACCGTTCCCGCCTATTTCAACGACGCCCAGCGCCAGGCGACCAAGGACGCCGGCCAGATCGCCGGCCTCGAGGTGCTTCGAATCATCAACGAGCCGACCGCGGCCGCGCTCTCCTATGGCCTGGAGAAGCAGGACGGAAAGACGATCGCGGTCTACGACCTCGGCGGCGGCACGTTCGACATCTCGATCCTCGAGATCGGCGACGGCGTGTTCGAGGTGAAGTCCACCAACGGCGATACCTTCCTCGGCGGCGAGGATTTCGACGCCAAGCTGGTCGATTACCTGGCCGACAAGTTCAAGGCGAAGGAGAATATCGACCTTCGCACCGACCGGCTCGCGCTGCAGCGGCTCAAGGAAGCGGCCGAGAAGGCCAAGATCGAGCTCTCCTCGGCCCAGACGACGGAGGTGAACCTGCCGTTCATCACCGCGCGGATGGAGGGCGGCGCCTCGACCCCGCTCCACCTCGTCGAGACGATCAGCCGCGCCGACCTCGAGAAGATCGTCGCCGACCTGATCAAGCGCACGCTGGAGCCTTGCAAGAAGGCGCTGGCCGACGCGGGCGTCAAGGCCGCGGACATTGCCGAGGTCGTCCTCGTCGGCGGCATGACCCGCATGCCCAAGGTGCGCGACACGGTGAAGGAGTTCTTCGGTCAGGAGCCGCACACCGGCGTCAATCCCGACGAGGTCGTCGCCATGGGCGCCGCGATCCAGGCCGGCGTTCTCCAGGGCGAGGTCAAGGACGTCCTCCTGCTCGACGTCACCCCGCTCTCGCTCGGAATCGAAACGCTCGGTGGAGTCTTCACCCGGATGATCGACCGCAACACGACCATCCCGACCAAGAAGTCGCAGACCTATTCGACCGCCGAGGACAACCAGAATGCGGTGACCATCCGCGTCTTCCAGGGCGAGCGCGAGATGGCGGCGGACAACAAGCTGCTAGGCCAGTTCGATCTGGTCGGAATCCCGCCGGCGCCGCGCGGCGTGCCGCAGATCGAGGTCACCTTCGACATCGACGCCAATGGCATCGTCAACGTCCATGCCAAGGACAAGGGCACCGGCAAGGAGCAGCAGATCCGAATCCAGGCCTCGGGCGGCCTTTCGGACGCGGACATCGAGAAGATGGTCCAGGAAGCGGAGCAGTTCGCCGACGAGGACAAGAAGCGCCGTGCCGCAGCCGAGGCGCGCAACGAGGGCGACAGCCTGGTGCACGCCACCGAGCAGCAGCTCGGCGAGCATGGCGACAAGATCGACTCTTCGCTGAAGTCCGAAATCGAGGCTGCGGTCGCCGAAACCAAGACCGCGCTCGAAGGCGACGACACCGACGCGATCAAGACCAAGGTCGAGGCGCTGAAGCAGGTGGCGATGAAGCTCGGCCAGGCGATCTACGAGAAGGGCCAAGCCGAAGCCGCGGCGCAGCCGGAAGGCGGCGCTTCGGCCGGCAGCGAGGGCGGCGCAGAGGACGTCGTCGACGCCGAATTCTCCGAAGTCGATGAAGAGAGCAAGGGCTGAAGATCCCTCCCTCTCCCCTCTGGGGAGAGGGCCGGGGAGAGGGGGAATTTGGGAGATGAGCTGCGTGTGTGATTGCCAGGCACTGCCCCTCTCCCTTCGCCGCTTCGCGGCTCTTCCCTCTCCCCAGAGGGGCGAGGGTTAAATGGCTGAGACCGATTATTACGAGATGCTGCAGGTGGAGCGGACGGCGGACCCCGCCACGATCAAATCCGCCTATCGCAAGCTGGCGATGGAATGCCATCCGGACCGCAACGGCGGCTGCACCAATGCCGAGGCGAAGTTCAAGGCGCTGAGCGAAGCCTATGAATGCCTGAAGGACCCGCAGAAGCGGGCGGCCTATGACCGTTTCGGCCATGCCGCCTTCCAGGGCGGCAACGGCAATGGCGGCGGAGCGCAGGATTTCAGCTCCTTCGCCGACATCTTCGACAACATCTTCGGCGAGTTCATGGGCGGCGCCCAGCAGGGCGGCGGGCGCGGCAACGTGCTGCGCGGCTCGGACCTTCGCTACGACCTCCAGATCACGCTCGAGGACGCGTTCAACGGACGCGCGGTGGAGCTCCAGCTCGATACGACCGCGCCCTGCGCGCCATGCGACGGCTCCGGCGCCAAGGCGGGCACCTCGGCCAAGACCTGCGGCACCTGCGGCGGCCGCGGACAGGTTCGCGCGCGGCAGGGCTTCTTCGTCATCGACCAGACCTGCCCCAATTGCCGCGGCGCCGGCCAGACGATCGCCGATCCCTGTCCGACCTGCCGCGGCGACGGGCGCGTGGAGAAGCGCAAGTCGCTCCAGGTCAACGTCCCCGCGGGTGTCGACGAAGGCACCCGAATCCGAATCGCCGGAGAGGGGGAGGCGGGCGTGCGCGGAGGGCCGGCGGGCGACCTCTACATCTTCGTCCACGTCGCCCGCCACGCGATCTTCCAGCGCGAGGGGACCAACCTCCTCGCCCGCTGCCCGATCAGCTTCACCACCGCGGCGCTCGGCGGGACGATTACGGTGCCCGGCCTCGACAAGACTCCGCACGAGATCAAGATCCCGGCCGGCACGCAATCCGGCAAGCAGCTTCGCCAGCGCGGCGCGGGCATGCCCTCGGTCGGCCGCAACGGCCATGGCGACATGGTGATCCAGGTCGAGGTCGAAACGCCGACCAAGCTCAGCGCCAAGCAGCGCGAGATACTCGAGCAGTTCCGCGCCACCGAGACCGGCGACGAATGCCCCAATTCGCGGGGCTTCTTCCAGAAGATCAAGGTGGCGCTGGGGGCGTAACCGCGGGCGGCTATGTCTCGGGACGAGCGGGAATCGTCAGACCGCGCTGCACCGCCGGCCGCGCCAGCCCGCGCTCCAACCAGGCGGGCACGTTGGATAGAGCGTCGAACTCGACCAGTTCCCGCGCTTCATAGAAGGTGATCAGGTTGCGGACCCAGCCCAGGGTCGCGACGTCGGCGATCGAATAATCGCCCACGATCCATTCGCGTCCTTCGAGCCGCTCCTCAAGCACGCCCAGCAGCCTTTTCGCCTCGGCGACGTAGCGTGCAAGCGGGCGCTTGTCCTCCCACTCGCGGCCGGCGAACTTGTTGAAGAAGCCGAGCTGGCCGAACATCGGGCCGACGCCGCCCATCTGAAACATCAGCCAGGCGATCGTCTCGTAGCGGCGCGCGCCGGTGCCGAGCAGCTTTCCGGTTTTCTCGGCGAGGTAGATGAGGATCGCGCCGGATTCGAACAGGCCGATGGGACGGCCGTCCGGCCCATCCGGATCGACGATCGCCGGGATCTTGCCGTTGGGGTTGAGCGAGCGGAACTCGGCGGACCCTGTACCCTCCGGTTCGCCGAGGGGAATGAAGTGCGGCTCGTAGGGCAAGCCGGTTTCCTCGAGCATGATCGAGACTTTCACGCCGTTTGGCGTCGGCACCGAATAGAGCTGCAACCGGTCGGGATGCCCGGCGGGCCAGCGGCGGGCGATGGGGAAGGCGGACAGGTCGCTCATTCGGCTGCTCCCTCGACAGAGGCCCGACATAAGGCCTAATCCATCGCGCAAAAGGGGGATGCCGATGAAAGCCGCCGCCGCACTGCTGCTCGCCCTCGCCGCGCCAGCCGCCGCCCAGACGAGCACTATGGAGAACGTCCAGATCCGGGTCGAGCGGGTCGCGCCCGGAGTCGCCGTGCTGTTCGGCCGGGGCGGCAATATCGGCCTCTCCTACGGCGCGGACGGCAACATCATCATCGACGATCAATATGCGCCGCTGACGGAGCGGATCCTCGCCGCGATCCGGACGCTCGACCCCGATCCGGTGCGCTTCGTCATCAACACCCACTGGCACGGCGATCATACCGGCGGGAACGAGAATGTCGCGCGCACCGGGGCGGTGATCGTCGCCCACGACAATGTCCGCCGGCGGATGTCGGCCGAGCAGCTGGTGCGCGGCGAGATCGTTCAGCCGTCGCCCTCGGGCGCGCTGCCGGTCGTGACCTTCGCCGAGGGCGTCACGTTCCACCTGAACGGCGACGATTTGCGCGTGGTCCATGTCGCCAACGCCCATACCGACGGCGACGCCTTGGTCTATTTCACCCACGCGAACGTGCTTCACATGGGCGACGTCTTCTGGAACGGGATGCTGCCGTTCATCGATCTCGATTCGGGCGGATCGATCGACGGGATGATCGCCGGAGTAGCGCAGGGGATCGAGTTGGCGGATGAGCGCACAGTCGTGATCCCCGGCCATGGCCCGATCGGGCACAAAGCCGATCTCGAGCGCTTCCGCGACATGCTGATCCACGTCCGCAATCGCGTCGGCCAGGGAATCGCGGCCGGGCGCACGCTCGATCAGCTCAAGGCCGAGGGCCATGCCGACGCCTATGCCCACCCGGGCGACTTCATCACCGGCGCCTCGTTCACCGAGACGGTTTACCGAAGCCTGATGCGCGACCATGGGGGGATCGGCGAGGAGCGCCGCTAGCCCTTCGCACGCAATCCTCCTATCATAGGTTAAACGGACCGGCGCATCCTCCGTGGGAGAACTCCGACATGGCCTCGATTCGCGCGTTCCTCCGCAGCCTGCAGCGCTTGCTCGGCTTGGGCAGCCCTGAGCCCGAAGCGCATCCGGCACCAGGCCCCGGGACGCAGGAACCCGATGTCGACGCCTTCAGGCCGGCGCCGGGCCCGACGACAAAGGCGATGCCGCAGCTCGTTGCCCTTTCCGGCGAGTTTCCGACCCGAGGCGACGGCGGCACCAATGCCTATTTCACCCTGGCCATGGTCCAGACCTTCGCGGGCCTCAGCCCCGCTTTCGGCGCGCCGCGCGCGGAAGGGCAGGTCCTGCAGCTCAGCAATCCGCCGAGCAATCAAGCTCTGTTCTCGGTGTTCGGAACCTCGTTCGGCGGCGACGCGATCAGGACGTTCGGCATTCCCAATCTCGTCGGCCGGGCCGCGATCGGCGAGCCGCAGCAGGTCGGAAGCTTCGGGCAGGGCACTTTGGGCCTGACGTGGCTGATCTCGACCGGACCCTCGACGCTCGCACCGGAACCGGGCACGCTCGCCATGTTCGGCGGCAATTACGCGCCGGACGGCTGGGCTTTTTGCGACGGCAGCACGCTGGCGGTCGCTCAGTGGGTCCCGCTCTATGAAGCGATCGGCACGGCCTTCGGCGGCAGCGCCGGGCTCGACTTCATGCTGCCCGATCTCAATGGCGCCGCCCCGGTCGGCGCGGGTCAGGGCCCGGGCCGGGCACCGGTGGCGCTCGGCCAGCAGATCGCCGGGCCGATACCGGGTCTCGGCGTCAATTATCTGATTTCGATCGAAGGGCCCGTTCCGCCGAGCTCCGGTTCAGGAGCCTTTCCCGACACCGGCCAGTTTCTCGGCCAAATCATCGCTTATGGCGGCGCGCAGGTGCCTGCGGGCTGGGCGCTTTGCGACGGCTCGCTGTGGCAAGTCTCGGCCAACGAGCCGCTCTTCGATCTGATCGGCACCATCTATGGCGGCGACGGAAAGACCAGTTTCGCGCTTCCGGACCTTCGCGGCCTGATGGTGACCGGGCTGGCGAGCTAAACAAGGGGGCGGTCAGCCGAAAACGCGCGCGAAGATCGTGTCGACGTGTTTGTAGTGATAATCGAGGTCGAAATTGGCCTCGATCTCGGCGGGCGGGAGCAAAGCGGTGACCTCCGGGTCGTCCTTGAGCAGCTCCAGCAGCGACAATCGCCCGTCCGATTCCCAGACCTTCATCGCGTTGCGCTGGACGAGGCGGTAGGAATCCTCGCGACTGGCGCCGGCTTGGGTCAGCGCAAGCAGGACGCGCTGGGAGTGGACGAGGCCGCCCATCCGGTCGAGATTCTTCTGCATGCGCTCGGGATAGACGAGCAATTTGTCGACCACGCCGGTGAGGCGGGCGAGCGCGAAATCGAGGGTGATCGTGGAGTCCGGGCCGATGAAGCGCTCGACCGAGGAGTGGCTGATGTCGCGCTCGTGCCACAAGGCGACGTTTTCGAGCGCCGGAGTCACCGCGGCGCGGACCATCCGCGCGAGGCCCGTCAGATTCTCGGTCAGCACAGGGTTGCGCTTGTGCGGCATCGCGCTGCTGCCCTTCTGGCCCGGCGCGAAATATTCCTCGGCCTCCAGCACCTCGGTCCGCTGCAAATGCCGGATCTCGGTCGCCAGCCGCTCGACCGAGGAGGCGATCACGCCGAGGGTCGCGAAGAACATCGCGTGACGATCGCGCGGGATCACTTGGGTCGAGACGGGTTCGACGGTCAGGCCCATTTTCCGAGCGACATAGGCCTCAACCCTGGGATCGATGTTGGCGAAGGTGCCGACCGCGCCGGAGATGGCGCAGGTGGCGATGTCGGCTCGCGCCGCGAGCAGACGGGCGCGATTGCGGGCGAACTCGGCATAGGCCTGCGCGAGCTTGAGGCCGAAGGTGACGGGCTCGGCATGGATGCCGTGGCTGCGGCCGATCGTCGGCGTCAGCTTGTGCTCGAACGCGCGCCGCTTCAGCACTTCGAGCAGCGCGTCGAGATCCGCGATCAATATGTCGGCGGCGCGCGACAGCTGCACCGCGAGGCAGGTGTCGAGCACGTCGGAGCTGGTCATCCCCTGGTGCATGAAGCGCGCCTGCTCGCCGACCTGATCCGCGACCCAGGTGAGGAAGGCGATCACGTCGTGCCTGGTGACCGCCTCGATCGCGTCGATCGCCGGCACGTCGATCGCCGGATCGGTCGCCCACCAGTCCCAAAGCGCCTTTGCCGCCTCCTTCGGCACCACGCCGAGTTCCGCCAGAGCGTCGGTCGCGTGCGCCTCGATTTCGAACCAGATGCGGAAACGCGCCTCCGGTTCCCAAAGGGCGGTCATCGCGGGGCGGGCGTAGCGGGGAACCATGAGGCCGCCTAGCAACCGCGCCGGGGACGCGCAACTTGACGGACCGAGGCCCCGTCAGGCAAGCCTTCGATATGATCGCACTCGGCTTCCTCCTCCTCGCTGCCCAGCCCGCTCCGGCGCAAACGCTCGCGCCCGAGCTTCAGCCTCTCGCCTTTCTCGTCGGCTCCTGCTGGCGCACGACCATGGGAAACGGTCACGTGACCGACACCCATTGCTTCACCAGCATGTACGGCGGGCGGTTCGTGAGAGACCGCCATCGCCTGACGGGCGCCGATTATGCGGGAGAGACGATCTATCGCTGGGATTCGGGCGCGCGCCAGATCCGGTTCGACTATTACCAGTCGCAAGGGCTGATCATCCGCGGGACGGCCGCGCCCGCCCCGCAGGGACTCGCCTTCGAGCTAAGCATTCCCCTGGCGGACCCGCCGACGCAGATGCGGGGCACCTGGACGCGCGACGGTGACGATGCCTATGTCGTCAGCCAGGAAATTCGCAGCGGCGACAGCTGGCGGCCGGTGGCCGAACGGCCGAGGTTCGTTCGGGTCTCCGCAGCACCGGCCGACTAGATCAGGCCGAGTCCTTTCAGGCTCGAATGGCCGGATGCGGCGATGATCACATGGTCGTGGAGCGTGACGTTGAGGTTGCGGCCGGCGGCGGCGAGGTCGCGGGTCAGCCGGATATCCTGCTGGCTCGGCGAGGGGTCGCCCGACGGATGGTTGTGGACGACGATGATCGCGGTGGCGTGAAGGTCGAGAGCGCGGCGCATGATTTCGCGGATGTAGACCGCCGATTCGTCGACCGAGCCTTCCCACATCGTCTCGTTGGCGATCAGCACGTTCTTCGAATTGAGAAACAGCACGCGCACCCGCTCGATCGGCTCATGCGCCATGTCGGCGCGCAGGTAATCGAGCAGGGCCTGCCACGAGCCGAGCACCGGCCGCTCCTTGATCTGCTCCTCGAGCAGCCTCAGCGACGCGGCCTGGACGATCTTGAGCGCGGCGACGGTCGTCTCGCCGAGCTTGCCGACCCGCTCGAGCGCATGCGGATCGGCGGCGAGCAGCCCGCCGAAGCCGCCGAACTGGGCGATCAGCCGCTTGGCGATCGGCTTGGTGTCCATCCGCTTGATCGACAGGCCGAGCAGATATTCGACGATCTCATGGTCGAGCAAAGCATCCGGTCCGCCCACGAACAGGCGCTGGCGGAGGCGTGCGCGGTGTCCCGCGCCGTCGATCGAGGCGTCGTCGGCCATCGGCAATGGATTAAAACGGGCCGTCCGGTTAGGCAAACGGCGTGGATGAAGCGACTGAAGTGGTGCGGAAGCGGCGCTGGCCGCGGAGGCTCGGCATCGCCCTGCTCGGGCTGGCGCTTCTCCTCGTCCTCGCCTTCGCCATCGTCTGGCCGATGCGTGAGGACCTCGCCACCCGCTATATCGAGGCCGAGTTGCGCGCCCGCGGCGTGCGCGCGACCTACGAGATCAGGCGGATCGGGCTCGGCACTCAAATCTTCGAAAATCTCGCGCTCGGCGACCCGCGCCGTCCCGATCTCACCGCCCGGCGAGTCGAGGTGCAGGTGCTCATCGGGCTCACAGGGCCGCGGATCGGCCTGATCACCGCGCGAGGGGTGCGCCTGCACGGCCGGATCGAGAACGGGCGGCTTACGCTCGGCGAAGTCGATAAGCTGCTTCCGCCGCCGAGCGGGCAGCCATTCCGCCTGCCCGACCAGCGTCTCGACCTGAAAGACGCGGCGCTTGATCTCGCCACGCCCGCCGGGCGGCTCGCCATCGGCTTTGCCGGCCGGGGCAATCTGGCGGACGGTTTCATCGGCGGCATTGCGCTCGCCTCCCGCGAGCTTCGTCTGGGCACGTGCAGGCTGGACGGCCTCGTCGCCCGCCTCCGCCTGCGCGTCGAGAACGAGCGGCCGCAGGTGAACGGACCGGCCGCAATCCGGCGACTCGCTTGCGGCGGCGGCTTCACCGCCGAGCGGCCGCTCTTCGCGCTGGGCGCGCAGCTCTCGCCGGCCCTGGACCGCTGGCGCGGCATTGCCGCGACCCGCATCGCCAACCTGCGCGCGGGCACGCAGATCGTCGCAGGCATTGAAGGTCGAGTTGGCTTCGACGGGACGGCCGACCGGACCCGCGGCGATTTCTCGATCGACACCGGTGCCGCAGCACTGGGCATGCTGCGAAGCACGAGCGCCGCCGTCGCCGGACGCTACGATCTCGCCGCCCGCCGCAACCAGTTCGCGATGGAGGCCACCCTCGCCGTCCACGGGCTGCGGGTGGCCGAGCCGGCGCTGGCCTCGATCACCTCCGGGCTGCGTGGGGCGCGCGGCACGCCGCTCGGCCCGATTGGCGAGGCGCTCGCTCGGGCCGTGCTGAATGCAGGGCGCGGCGGCGCCGAGGGTGAAGCCCTTCTCCTGCTGGATACGGGTTCAGGCGGCGGCTCGTTGCGGCTGGCGTCGATCGACGTTGCGAGTCGCAGCGGCGCGCGCCTGACCGCCCCGGGCGGCGCGGCGTTGAGCTATGCCTGGCCGAGCGGGGCGCTACAGCTGGACCGCGACTTCACTCTGACCGGCGGAGGATTCCCCGACACGAGACTGGCGTTCGCCGGCGGCTCCGATGGCGTGGTGATCGGCGCGGGGCAAATCGCCCCAATGTCCGCTGGCGGCGCGCGGCTGGCGTTGGGCGAAATTGCGTTCACCACCGGCGGCGGGACCACCACCTTCCGAACCACCGCGCTCGTCGACGGGCCGCTCGGGGATGGCCGCGTCCGTGGCCTCAGGCTTCCGCTGACCGGGCGATTTGGACGCGGCGGCTTCGCTCTCGGCGAGCGCTGCGTTACCGCCTCTTTCCAGGCCTTGCAGCTCCAAGGGCTGGCGATAGGCCCGAGCCGCCTGCCGATCTGCCCCACCGGCCGCGCGCTGCTGTGGAGCGATGGCGGCGGCATCCATTTCGGGGCGGAGCTCCGGGGGCCTCGCCTCGCCGGGCGTATGGGCGGCGTCCCGATCGCGCTCGCCGCCAGCCGGTTTCGGATCGACGCGGGCGGCTTTGCCGCGGCGGGCCTGACCGTGCGCGCCGGCTGGATCATGCGCATAAGCCGTTTCGAGGCCGCCAGCCTCACCGGGCGCTTCGTCCCTGGCGGCATGGCGGGGCGCTTCGCCGGCCTTTCCGGCGCGCTGGCGGGCGTTGCGATCGAGGTTCGCGAAGCGCAGGGCGATTGGCGGCTGCGCGGCGGGACCCTCTCCGCGAACGGCCGGCTCGCGGCTCTCGACACGGCGGAGCCGCTTCGCTTCCATCCGCTGCGCAGCGACGACGTGCGCCTGACCCTCGCGGGCAACCGGCTCCATGTGACGGGGACCCTGGCCCATCCCCAAAGCGGTACGCGCGTTGCTTTGGCCACGATCGACCACGATCTCGCCAGCGGCGCCGGGCGGGCCCTGCTCGACGTGTCCGATCTGCGCTTCACGCCGCAATTCCAGCCCGAGGCGCTCACCCCCTACACCGTCGGCGTCGTCGCCCTGGTGGATGGCAGCGTCTCCGGACAGGGACGGATCGAATGGGATTCGCGCGGCTCGCGCAGCTCCGGCCAATTCTCGACGTCGAACATGAACCTGGCGGCGCCGTTCGGGCCGGTGGAGGGGCTGTCGACGACGATCGATTTCACCGACCTGCTCGGCCTCGCCAGCGCCCCCCACCAGGAGGCGCGGGTGCGCCTGATTCAGCCGGGCATCGATGTCTATGACGGCGTGGTCCGCTACCAGCTCCAGCCGAACTACCATGTAGCGGTCGAGAGCGGGCGCTGGCCGTTCGCCGGCGGCACGCTCACGCTGGAGCCGACGATCCTCGATTTCAGCCGCGAATCGACCAAGAACCTCACCTTCCGGGTCGAGGGGCTCGACGCGGCGCGCTTCATCCAGCAGATGGAATTCAGCAACATTGCCGCCACCGGCACGTTCGACGGAATCGTCCCCATGCAGTTCAGCCAGGCGGGCGGACGGATCGTGGGCGGCCACCTCGTCGCCCGGCCCGAGGGCGGCACCCTCTCCTATGTCGGCGAGCTCTCCGACCGCGATCTCGGCCCCTACGGCATCCTCGCCTTCGATGCGCTGAAGTCGATGCGCTACAGCAGGCTCGATCTGACCATGGACGGCGCGCTCGACGGGGAGTTCATCACCCACGTCAATCTCGACGGCATCGCCCGCGACGTCGCCGGCACGCGCGAGCCCGCGGGCGGGATCAGGGCGATGGTCGTCGGTCGGGTGCTCGGCCAGCTCGCGCGAATCCCGTTCCACTTCAATATCCGCATCCAGGGCCGCTTCCGCGCCTTGCTCGCAACGGCGCGCTCGTTCGAGGATCCGAGCGAACTGATCCGCGCCGCGCTCCCGCAGCTTCTTGAAACACAGCCTGACAACAACGTTCAGCCTCACGAAAGCGAGCCTCAGCCATGATCCTGCCAAGCTTGACGAACCGGGCCCGCGATGCGAGCCGGAAAGGAATGAAGCGGATCGGAGGAGGATTGTCGGTGATCGCCGCGGCGGCCGGGCTTGGCGGGTGCGTCAACGTCTCAGCGCCGGAGCGGCCGATCGAGATCAACCTCAACATTACCATCCGCCAGGAAGTCGTGGTCAGGCTCCAGCGCGACGCGCAGGAGCTGATCCAGAACAACCCGGGAGTATTCTGATGAACCGCCGAACCAAATTGCTGATCGCCGCCGGCATCGGCATCGCCGTGGTCGCGGTAACGCGCGCCTACGCCATGCAGGACGCCGCCGGGCAGCTGCGCGCCTCGGGCCAGGTCGGCGAGCAGTCCGACGGCTATCTCGGCCTCGTCGGCGCCGCGCCGGCCGACGTCCGCGCGCAAATGGAGCAGGTCAACATCCAGCGACGCGCGGCCTATACCCAGCTCGCCACCCAGCGCGGGGCGACGATCGAGGAGGTCGCGGCGGCCACCGCCTGCCAGCTCTTCTCCGGCCGAGTCGGCCCCGGCCAATATTACCGCCTGCCCGACGGCGTCTGGCGCCAGCGCAACGGCAACGAGCCGGTGCCTCGGCCGAGCCATTGCGGGTGAGTGAATCCCTTTCCTCCCTGTGAGCGTAGCTCATGGGGAGGGGGACCATGCGACGCATGGTGGACGGGCCATCGGCGCCTGAAGCCCCTCCACCGCACTTCGTGCGGTCCCCCTCCCCATCCGCTGTGCGGACAGGGAGGAAAGTTCAATCGGCGGCGCGAACCGCGAACGCCTCGCGATATTCCGGCTTGATGAGTGCGAGCAGCTCCACCGTCACCGGGAAGGCGAAATCGTAGGGTCCTTCCGCCCAGCTTCCGGCCACATAGGGATTGAGCAAAGCGTAGAAGCTGTCGATCCGCCCGCCCGGCCCGAGTTTCAAGGTGATCGGCTGCTGCGCCGGGACCGGACATTCGGCGCCCGATTCGTCTGTGCCGCGCCGCTCGCCCATCTCTTGGCGGAGCGCGGCGCAGAAGCCGTTCTGGACGAGCGGCCACGCGCGCGAGGGATCGGTGAACAGATCGGCGAGCGCGATCCGCCGGCCCCGGCGGCGGTCGATCAGGATCGTCTTGAACTCGATCCCCCCGTGCGCCCCGCCGGTATAATGCTGGATCGAGCCCGACGCCGCGACCAGATCGGGCGCGGCGGCGTCGATCGACCATAGGCCCGAATAGCTTAGCGGGAAGATCTCGGCGCCCGCCTGCTCGCGTTCCCGCACCCAATCCCGCGCGATCCCGGCGATCCAGCTTTCGGCGCGCCGCGCCTCCTCCCTCATAATCGCTTCGAGCGCCGGCACAGTACGGATCTCAGCATCGTAGGCGAGGGCGAAGGCGTAGCCGCGAGTCAGCCGGCCGATGCACAGCGATCCGGGCGGCCGCGCCGACGCCATGTCGCCGAGCGGACAGGACGGGTCCTGCGGCGGGTCCTGGGCCAAGGCAGCGGCGGGGAGGAGCAATCCGGCGAGGGCCAGGAAGGCGCGTGACAGCATCGTAAATCCTAGCGGCTTTCGAAGGCTGGGCGGTAGGCTGCGGCGACGGCGGTCAGGTCGGAAGCCTCGAACGGCACATCGACAACGAACGAGCCGTCGGCATAGGAGGCCGCGACATAGGGCGCGATGAGCACGTGCAGCGCGTCGAAGCGACCGTCATGATCGGCGTCGGAGAAGGCGAGGACCCGCTCCGCGAGCGGCGGACAGCGCTCCGGCGGCTCGCCGCCGTGCCGGGCGACCATCGCCGCCAGCGCGCTGCAATAGCGCGCGTTCATTCCGGTCAGCGCCGCCGCGCCTAGCACGGCTGCGACGGACGTCCGCCGGCCCCGAACGCGGTCCCAGATCAGGGAATCGAAATCGCGGTTCGGATGGGCGCCGTTCTGATCGGTGCGATTGTCGGCGGTGAGGCTCAGCAACCGGCCATTGCTTGCCTCGACGCTCCAGACCTTGTCGAACATCTCCTGATGGAAAGCGACCTGCGCTTCGCGTGAGACTTCGCGCGTCTCCCGCGCATTTGCCAGTGCCTCGGCGCGCGCCCTTGCCATCTGGCGCCGCAGCTCGGCGCGCAGGGCAGGAATGGCCTTCGCCTCCGCCGGCCAGGCGTAGTGGAAGCTGAGCAGGGGGGTGTCTTCGCGGCGCTCGAATGCCCCCGGCTGAGCAGCGAGCAGAAAGACCAGAAGGGCGATCATCCCGCCACCATAACCGCCCCCGCGCCACCGCCAAAGCCCGACCGATGCTGCACCGCGGCGAAGTGTTGACTTGGCCCCGGCCCCTTCCTAAAGGAACCGCGCCTTGGCGGGCTCGTTCGCCGGCATGTCCCTCGCCCTCGCCGCCTGAGCTTTCGAGCGCGCGGCCGCATAGGAAAGAACGGCATGGCGGAAAACGAACCCTGGCAGGACCCGATGTCTCCCCAGGATGCGCGGCTGGCCTCGCTCGACGAGCGGCTCGCCCAAGCGCAGGCAGAGGAGGCGGCGAGGACCCGCCCGATGAAAAGGCGCGCACGGGCAAAGGGGCAGGCCGAGCTCGGCCGAATCCTGTCGGTGTTGGTCAGCTACCCGCTGGGGAGCGCGCTGATCGGCTACGTGATCGACCGCGTGGCGGGAACGCGCGGGATCTGGGTCGCGATGCTGTTCGTCGGCTTCGCTACGGCCATGTGGGAAGTGTGGAAACTGTCGAAGCAAAGCCCGAAGGGCTGAGGGAAGCATAAGAGTGGCGGCCGAGAGCAAGATAGATCCTATGCATCAATTCCAGATCAGCCCGCTCGCGGGCAATCTGGACGGCAGCCCGTTCGTCTTCACCAACAGCGCGCTGTGGATGTTCGTCATTCTCGCGCTCGTCTGGCTGTTCATGCTCGGCGGGATGAAGCGCGCGCTCGTTCCGGGGCGCTGGCAGGCGATGGTCGAAGGCGTCACGGGCTTCGTCGCCGGAATGCTGGAGACGAGCGTCGGCCCCGAAGGACGCAAATACGTCCCCTGGGTCTTCACCATCTTCATGTTCATCCTGTTCGCCAACCTGCTGGGGCTGATGCCTTTCGCCCTGGTCGGCGCCCAGCCCTTCACGGTCACGAGCCAGTTCACCGTCACCGGAGTGATGGCGATCATCAGCTTCTCGATCGTCCTGATCACCGGCTTCTGGCGGCACGGCTTTCATTTCTTCTCGCTGTTCGTGCCGCACGGCACGCCCTTCATCCTCAAGCTGCTGATCGTTCCGATCGAGTTCGTCTCGTTCATGGTGCGCCCGTTCAGCCTCGCGCTTCGACTGTTCGTGGCGATGATCGCCGGCCATATCCTCGTCGAGGTGTTCGGAAGCTTCGTCGTCAGCGGAATCAACGCGGGCGGCGTGGCAGGCCCGGCGATCAGCCTGCTGTCGTTCGTTTTCATCGTCGGCGTGATGGCGCTGGAGGTGCTGGTCTGCGCCATCCAGGCCTATGTCTTCGCTCTTCTGACCTCGCTCTACATCAACGACGCGGTCAACCTTCACTAATCTATTCAAGCGTTTACCCAAGGAGAATATCATGGACCTCGCATCTGCAAAAGTGATCGGCGCCGGCCTCGCGGCGATCGGCGTCGGCGCCGCCGCCATCGGCGTCGGCAACGTGTTCGGCTCGTTCCTCGAGAGCGCGATCCGCAATCCGGCCGCCGCCGACGGCCAGCAGGGCCGCCTGTTCATCGGCTTCGCGGCCGCCGAGCTCCTCGGCCTGATCGCGTTCGCCGTGGCGATGATCATCCTCTACGCCCAGTAAGAACCGAGAGGGGACAGTTGTCCGCGACTGTCCCCGGATAAGGGCCGATGCCTCAGATCAACCAGCTCGCGCTCGTCGCCTACTCGCAGTTCTTCTGGCTGCTGGTGGTGCTCGCGCTCATCTATTTCGGCATCGGCCACGCCATGCTGCCGAAGATCCAGTCGACCGTCGATTCGCGCGACAAGCGGATCGCCGACGATCTCGCCGCCGCTCAGGCCGCGCGTACCGCGGCCGACGAGACGGAAGCGGCCTATCGCGCGCGAATGGATTCGAGCCGCGCCGAGGCGCTGAAGGTCGCCGCCGCCGCGAAGCAGTCGAGCGCGCAGGCGACCGAGGAGCGGATCCGTTCCGCCAACGGCGAGATCGAGGCCAGGGTCGATGCGGCGGAGCAGCGCATCCGCGCGGCCACCGACGCCGCTCTGGCGGATATCGAAAGCGTGGCGGCGGAAGCGGCACAGGATATGGTCAAGCGTCTGGCCGGCGTTTCGGTCGGCGCTTCAGAGGCGGCGCGGGCCGTGAAGGCGGCACTTTCCCATGGCGCTTAATTCCCAGGACACCCATGTCGCCGCGCCTCCGGGCGACGGCGGCAATGTCGAGCATGTCGGGGCGCCCGAGCATCATCCCGAGCCGACGGCCTTCGGTCTCGACGCGCCGCAGTGGATCGCGCTGGCGATGGTCGCGGTTCTCGCCATCCTCATCTGGAAGCGAGTCCCGGCGCTGATCGGCGCCGCGCTCGACCGCAAGATCGCCGGAATCCGCGAGCAGCTCGACGAGGCCGCGCAGCTGCGCTCCGAGGCCGAGGCGCTGAAGGCAGAATATGAGGCGAAGTCGGCCCAGGCCGACGCCGAGGCCGTGACCATGATCGAGCGCGCCCGCGGCGAAGCCGACGCCATCGTCAGGCAGGCCGAGGCCGACGCCGCCTCCCTGGTCGAGCGCCGCGCGCGCATGGCCGAGGACAAGATCGCCGCCGCCGAGCGCGCCGCGATCGAGGAGGTCCGCGCCACCGCCGCCCGCGCCGCGACCGCGGCGGCGGAGTCGCTGATCCGGGAGAAGGTGGACGCCAAAGCCGACAAGGCGATGGTCGACGCGGCGATCGCGGAATTGGGCAAGCGCTAGATGCTCCCCGGCGAAGGCGGGGGTCCAGGCCCGGCGTGAGCCGGGGGTTAGGACGAGCGCGCAAGCGGGGATCTCAGCAAGGGTCCGCTTCCTCGTCTAGCCTCGCTGCAGACTTGCAAAAAAAGCCTTCGGCTCCTGGGCCCCGGCCTTCGCCGGGGAACCGCATCGTGCGAGCCCCATCATTCGAGACGAGCTTTCGGCGCCCGCTTCGCCCAGGCCCATTGTAGCGTCCGCTCCAGCCATTCGTCCGACACCGCATCCAGCCGCACCAAGGTCGACCCGCTCCGGCCCCACGCACCGGTCGCTGGCGTGAACGCCTCCGGTTCCGCCTCCATCGCCAGTTCCTGTTGCTCGGGCAGCAGCATCACCGCGCCGGTGCCCTTGCCCGGCGCGTGGAGCGTGGCGAAGATCCTGCCGCCAACCCGGAAATCGGGGTGGTTCATGTGCGCCTTCTCCTCCGCGCCTGGGAAGGAGAGAGCGATCCGCCGGAAATCGTCCGCGCTGGCCATGGGCTGAGGCTATCATGCGCGCGGGCAAATCCCTAAATCCTCCCCATGTCCGCCGAGCGTCCAGACATCCCGAACGCGCCCGAACGCTTCAACGAGGAGAAAGCGACATACACCGTGCGCGGCGCCGGCCAGCCCGATCTGGAGGCGGGCGTGGCGGCGATCCGGTCGGTGGTGAAGACTCTGCCGGTGCGGCCCGGGGTCTACCGGATGCTCGATTCGCGCGGCGACGTGCTCTATGTCGGCAAGGCGCGGGCGCTGAAGAACCGGGTCACTCAATATACCCAGGTCGCGCGGCAGCCGAAGCGCTTGCTGCGGATGATCTCGCAAACGCGCTCGATGCAGATCGTCACGACCCACAGCGAGGCGGAGGCGCTGCTGCTCGAGGCGCAGCTGATCAAGCGCTACCGGCCGCCCTACAACGTGCTTTTGCGCGACGACAAAAGCTTTCCGTTCATCCTGCTGCGCGAGGACCACGATTTTCCCCGCGTCCAGCTCCACCGCGGCGCGCGGCGGATCAAGGGGCAATATTACGGGCCTTTCGCGAGCGCCGGATCGGTGCGCAACACGCTCAATTCTCTGCAGAAATTGTTCCTCCTCCGGAGCTGCTCCGACAGTTTCTTCCAGAACCGCACGCGGCCCTGCCTGCTCTATCAAATCCGCCGCTGCTCGGCGCCCTGCGTCGGGCGGATCGACGAGGGCGGCTATGACGAGCTGGTCCGCGACGCCAAGGATTTCCTCGGCGGCAAATCGACCAAGATCCAGCAGAAGCTACAGACTCTGATGTCGGAGGCCTCGGAGGCGATGAACTTCGAGCTGGCGGCGGTTTATCGCGACCGCCTTCGCGCGCTGACCTACGTCCAGGGCAGCCAGGCGATCAACGCCGAGCGGCTTGGCGACGCCGACATGTTCGCGCTCGCCTGCAAGGGCGGGACGATGTGCATCCAGGCCTTCTTCATCCGCGGCGGCCAGAATTGGGGCCATCGCAGCTTCTTCCCGGCGCATACCAACGACGTGCCCGAGGCGGAGGTGCTGCAGAGCTTCCTCGTCCAGTTCTACGAGGAGGTGCCGCCGCCCAAATTGATCCTGACCGACCGTCCGGTCCCCGAAGCGGAGTTGCTCTGCGAGGCTTTTTCAGAGCGCGCCGAGCGCAAGGTCCAGCTCAAGACTCCGCAACGGGGCGAGCAGGCGCGGATGATCCGCCAGGCTGCGCGCAACGCCGAGGAGGAGCTCGACCGCCGCCTCGCCGAAAGCTCGACCCAGGCGAAGAATCTGCGCGAGCTGGCCGACGCGTTCGAGCTGGCCGAGCCACCGCAGCGGATCGAGGTCTACGACAACAGCCATGTGATGGGCACCAACGCGGTCGGCGCGATGATCGTCGCCGGGCCGGAGGGCTTTCGCAAGAACCAGTATCGCAAATTCAACATCAAGCGGCCCGAGACGGCGCCGGGCGACGATTTCGCGATGATGCGCGAGGTGCTGTCGCGCCGCTTCGCCCGGCTCGAGAAGGAGGATCCTGACCGGTCGAAGGGCGATTGGCCGGACCTGCTGCTGATCGACGGCGGCAAGGGCCAGCTCTCGGCGGTCTGCGAGGTGATGGAGGATGCCGGAGTCCACGACGTTCCGGTGGTCGCGGTGTCGAAGGGGCCGGACCGCAACGCGGGGCGCGAGATTTTTCATTTGCCGGGCGGGCGCGAGATCACGTTTCCGATGAACGCGCCTTTGCTCTTCTACCTCCAGCGCCTGCGCGACGAGGCGCACCGCTTCGCGATCGGCGCGCACCGGCAGAAGCGCGCCAAGAGCTTCACCGCAAGCCCGCTCGACGAGGTCCCGGGAATCGGCCCGGGGCGCAAGCGGGCGCTGCTGATGCACTTCGGCACGGCGCGGGCGGTGAGAAATGCGGCGCTCCAGGATCTGGAGCAGGCGCCGGGGATTTCGGCCACGGTGGCGCGCAAGGTCTACGATTATTTCCACCCGGGGGGGTGATATCCTGTTCCCCGGCGAAGGCCGGGGCCCAGGGGCACTGGAACAGGGCCTGGACCCCGGCCTTTGCCGGGGAACGTTCAGCGCCCGACAGCCTGCTTCGCCTTTCTGATCGCGCGGTAGGCGTAGGCCTTGCCTGCGTTGCTGCGGGGGAAGGGCGCCGGCGAGCTCGGCTGAAGCCCCACGCGGCGCAAGATGTGGTTGAGCCCGCGGGCGTCGGCTTCCTGGTAGATCCAGTGGGACTTCCAGGTGATCGAGAAGCTGATCGAGGGCTCCGGCCCATTCTTCACCCAATGCGGCCACATCAAGGGCACGTGGACCGCGTCGCCGGGGGTCAGCTCGAACTTCTCGCCGCGCGCCTCGTACTCGTCCTCCCAGGGCACGTTGCGGTGGCCGCCGACATGATAGGCCTCGTGCTTCTCGTCCGGCACGACGTCGCTTTCGCCCGGCACGATCATCATCGTCTTCCGCCCACGGATCTGGAGCAGCACATTGTGCTCGGGATCGAGATGGAACGGAGTCACCGCGCCCGGAGAGGAGACGAAGATGAAGCCGACCTTGGTCACCATCTCGCCCGACACGGGCTCGATCACGTCCGCCAGCTCGCCGAGGCATTCGTCCAGCAACGCCTTGTAGGCCGGGTCCTGGTCGACATGCTTGAGCACCATCCAGCTGCCGCATTCCTCGATGCGCCGGATCGTGTCCTCGACCGAAAGACCGGTGTGGCCGACCGCTTCGGGATCGACGCCATAGGGCAGATCGCCCGCATTATATTCGACGCTGAAGCGCGGCAGGCGCTTTCCCAGCTCGACCAGCGCCTCGAGGGTGAGCAGCGGATGATCGAGCAGCTTGTGGGACAATTTGCCCGGCTGTTCGGGATAAAGCTCGCGCAGGCGCGAAAGATCGCTTTCGGAGAAGATCGACATGCCGCGTCCCTAGCGCAAAACCGTCGCCAATCGGTTACCGAGGGGGCATGCATCTGGCGACCCGAGCCATCATCTGCGCCGTCCGCGGCCATGGCGAGCATGGCGCGATCGTTCGTGCGCTGACTCCGGACGACGGGTTGCAGGCCGGCTATGTCCGCGGCGGACGCTCGCGGCGCCTCAGGCCGGTTTTGATGGCGGGCAATGTCGTCGAGGCCGACTATCGCGCGCGCACCGAGGAGCAGCTTGCCCATCTCTCAGTGGAACTCGTCCGCAGCCGCGCGTTCGTCCTTTCCGAGCCGCTCGCCGCGGCGGGGATCGAGTGGGCGACGGCGTTGACCGCGGCCGCCTTGCCCGAGGCGCAGCCTTATCCGGCCCTGTTCGAAGGACTCGACGGTTTGCTGGCAGCGATCGAGGCTGCGCCCAGCGCGCGCGGCTGGGCGGGGGCCGTCGTGCGCTACGAGCTTCTGCTGCTCGCCGAGCTCGGCTTCGGGCTTGACGAGGAGGAGATCGAGGCGCTGCCCAATGCCGTTCGCGACGCGATGAAGATCACCGGCGAGCGTCTCGCGCGCGACCTGCTCGCCGACCGGCGCGGCGTGGTGCTGGCCGCACGCGAGCGGCTGGTCGAGCGGCTCGGGCGCATGGCCGGTTGACCGCGCCCTCGCTCCGTCTCATCAAGCGCGGGTGAAAGAGCTTTTTCCCCACAGCGCGACGACCGGCGACATCACTGTCCGCGTCTCGGTCAGCTTTCTCCCGGAGCAATCGGAGCCCGGCAAGGGACGCTGGTTCTGGGCCTATCACGTGCGCGTCGAGAATGGCGGAGGCCGGACGGTGAAGCTGGTCAGCCGCGAATGGATCATCTCCGACGGCCGCGGCGCCCGCCACGAAGTGCGCGGCGAAGGGGTCGTCGGCGAGCAGCCGGTGCTCGAGCCCGGCGCCTCCTTCGATTATGTCTCGGGCTGCCCGCTGACCACTCCGACCGGGGCGATGGAGGGGCGCTATTTCATGATCGCGGCGGACGGATCGAGCTTCCCGGTCGAGATCCCCCGCTTCCCGCTCATCGCGCCTGCGGTCGCGAATTAGGCGAAGACCGTGCCGACGGCGCGGTCGCGGATGTTGCGATTGGCCTCGCGGACCATCGAGGGGATGATGAAGACGTCGGCGAGCATCCACAGGCCGCCGCAGAAGAGGACCGGCAACCCGGCCAGCGAGCCGGCGATCAGCATCGCATAGCCGATCGGCGTCAGCGCGAGCTGGATCACGGCCGAGGTGGAATAGCCGAGATAGAAGCGGTGCGCGGAGAAACCGCAAAGGAAGAACCACAGCAAATAGGCAGTGCCTGTGGATTTCTCGCGCACGAACAGGGGGGCTCGCGCGGCGCCGATGGGATCGCCTTGCGCCTGCGGCTGGTTCCGGCGGGCGCGCTCCTCGGCGAGGAACGCGGCACGCCGTGCGGCGAGCGCCTGATCCGCGCCCGCTTCCGCCTGCTTGCGGCCAAAGGTCGCGCCGCTCATTGGCGCCCCGAATTCCGGTGCATGCGCTCGACCAGGAAGCCGTCGGCGACCATCCACAGGCAACTGAGCGCCAGGCCCGCGAACGCCCAGTAATATTCGAGCAGGGCCGCGCCCCAGCAGCCGAAAAAGAGCGTCGCCTGGATGCCGCCGGTGATCGGACGCCGCAGGTAGAAGCGATGGCCGCCGGCGAGGCCGGTCAGGAACCACGAAGCGTAGGCGATTTTCAGCGACCGGTCGGTGGGAGCCAATTCCGCCTTGAAAGCGCGGAGGGCCTCTTCACTTGCCTCCTGAGGCGCTTCCTCGGCCTTCGGCCCTGCGCGCGCGCGCTCCTCGGCGACGAAGGCGGCGCGGCGCGCCTCGATTTCCTCGTCGGTGCGCTTCGCTCTATGAATCGGCTCGAAGCTTCGCGGCTGGCCGGCGACGAGGGCGATGCGCGAGGGCGCCGGCGCGGCGCCCGCCAGGGATTTGCGACCAAAGCTGCGAGCCGTCATGCTCCACTCCCGAAGGCGACGGGCAAATCTAGAAGCGGGCGGCAAACATCCGGTTAATGAACGCGGATCAACGCAGCTGCTGGGCGACCCGGGCCATCAGGCCGATGAAGCGGCTTTCCTCCAGCCTCGCCGCGGGATCGTTCCAAGTGCCGCTAAGCGCATGCCACACGCCCGAGCGATTGCGCACCAGCCAGGTCAGGTTGAGCACGCCGGCCTCCGATCCGCCCTTGTAGCCCGCATAGGCGAAGCCGCCCGAATTGGGTCCGAGCGCGCCGTTGATCGCCAGGATCGCGCGCGCCGTATCGTCGCCGTTGCGCCGAAGCCAGTCCATCGCCTTGACCAGGTCCGCCGTCGACGCGAACCATTCGAGGCTGTCGATGTGAAGAGGGCCGCCCTCGAGCCGGGAGATGTCGACTCGCGTTGGGTCCGGATTCGCATAGTCCCGCGCCAGCAGCTGCCGCCGTCCCGCCGCATCCGCCTGCAGCCAGGCGTTCAGCGCCGGGGCCGGCGCGGTCTTGAGCGTCGATACCTCCAGAGTCGAAAGAAACGGGATGTTGCGGGCGGGATCGGCGACCCCGATCGTGGTCATCATCCGCTCGACATTCTCCCGGCCCAACGTGTGCAGAAGCACGTCCGCGGCGGTGTTGTCGCTGACCGAGATCATCAGCGCCCCGAGCGTGTGCAGCGTCACCGGAGACCCGAGCGGCCAGGTCTGAAGGCTGCCCGTGGGGATCGAGTGCCGATCGAGCGCGACCACGTCGCTCCAGTGCCGCCGTCCCGCCTGCACCTGGCGGGTCAGCTCGGCGAGGATGAAAAGCTTGAATGCGGAGCCGATGGCCATCGGCCGGTCCGGCTCGAGCGAGGCGAGCATCTGGGGCGCGCCGGGCCCGAGCCGAGCGACCGCCAGCGACGTCGTTCCGGGCAGCGCACGCATCTCGCCGACGACCCCGCTCAGGCTGTCGCCCTGCGTCTCGGCTCCGGTCACGAGCAAGCCGGCCACGCGTCCCGGCGGGTCGGGCTCGAGGACAATCCGCATGTGCACCGTGCCGCGCTCGAACGCGACGTGAATCACGCCCGCCTGCGCCGAGGCCGCGTCGACTCCCGCGAGTCCGCGCACCGCCCCATATTGCGCGGCGAGCTGCCGGGAGACGGCGCGGACCTGGTCCGGCGGGACCTGCGCGAGAAAGACGGGAGTGAACAAGGCGGTGGGATCGCCGCCGCCGCGCAACAATTCGACGACCTGCTCGGCGCGGGCGCGCAGGCCGGCCTCCGCTTCTTGCGCCCGGACCGGACCGGCAAGGCCAAACAGGAGCAACAGGATCAGGAAAAGAACACGCATGGTCTGAACCTCCGGGCGCGAATCTAGGCGAAACCTCTCCACCGCTCCACCGTTACACGCTCGAACCATTGAAAAAGGGAGAGCGCCGTGCCGGTGTCCAACATGAGCCTGGTGGAGCGGATCGCGCGGGTCATCGCCGGGCGCGTGCTCAGCATCAACGCCGAGGGCGAGGATGCTTCCGCTTCGGACGAGGTCGATTCGACCTGGCGCGATTATCGCGAGGACGCGCTCTCGATCCTGCGCACGCTGCGCGAGCCGGACCCGGCCATGGCCGAGGCCGGCGACGTCGACAATTGGCACAGAATGGTCGAGGCGGCGCTCGACGCCGCCGAGACCGACGCCTCATAGGCCGAGCTCCGGCCAGACCAGCCACAGCGCGTAGGCGCTCGGCAAAATGAGCGCGAGGCCGGCGGCGACGTCGAAGACCCGGATCGGCCGCATCCGGCCGCCGCGGCCGCGATTGCGGACGTCGAGCATGGTGATCCACAGGACGGACGCGCCGCAGCACGACGTGAAGGCGAGCAAGCCGGCATAGATTCCGAGCAACGGCTCGTGCCAGCTCCCGCCCAAGGCGGAAAGCAGCAACGCCGCGACGCCCGCTGCGATCCCGGCAACGGTCGCCCGCTGGATCGTCCAGAAGGCGAGCGGGCCGTCCCTTTTTTGAGGAGGCGGGCGGCGGCTACGCGTCAATCGCTTCCTCATCGAGCTCGGCGGCCCGGGTCTGGATGAAATGGAAGCGGTGCTCGGGGTTGCGGCCCATCAGGCGCTCGACGAGGTCCTTGACCTCGAAGCGGCCCTCGGGGTCGTGGGGGAGGGTGATTCGGAGCATGGACCGCGTTGCGGGATCCATGGTGGTTTCCTTGAGCTGGTTCGGGTTCATCTCGCCGAGGCCCTTGAAGCGCGAGACCTCGACCTTCTTGCCCTTGAAGGTGCCCGCCTCGAGCTCGGCGCGGTGCGCATCGTCGCGCGCATAAGCGATCGTCCCGCCCGAGACGAGCCGGTAGAGCGGCGGCTGGGCGAGGTAGAGGTGGCCTTGTTGAACTAAGTCCTTCATTTCATTGAAGAAAAAAGTCATCAACAGAGTGGCGATGTGGGCGCCGTCGACGTCGGCGTCGGTCATGATCACGACGCGCTCGTAGCGCAGATCCTCGGGCCTGCACTTGTCGCGCGTGCCGCAGCCCAAAGCCTGGATCAGGTCGGCGATCTCGCTGTTGGCGCGGATCTTGTCGGCGGTGGCGGAAGCGACGTTCAGGATCTTGCCGCGTATCGGAAGGATCGCCTGCGTCTTGCGGTTGCGCGCCTGCTTGGCCGAGCCGCCCGCGCTGTCGCCCTCGACGATGAAGATCTCGGTCCCCGCCGGATCGTCGTTGGCGCAGTCGGTGAGCTTGCCCGGAAGCCGCAGCTTGCGCCCCGAGGTCGCCGTCTTGCGCTTGATCTCGCGCTCGGCGCGGCGCGCCAGCCTTTCGTCCATCCGCTCGAGCACGAAGCCGAGCAAAGCCCGCCCGCGCTCCATATGGTCGGCGAGATAATGGTCGAAATGGTCGCGCACCGCGGCCTCGACCAGCCGCGTCGCGTCGGGCGAGGTCAGCCTATCCTTGGTCTGGCTCTGGAATTGCGGATCGCGGATGAAGAGCGAAAGCATGATCTCGGCGCCGTTGGTGACGTCCTCGGCCTGGATGTCCCTGGCCTTCTTCTGCCCGACCAACTCGGCGAAGGCGCGAAGCCCGCGGGTCAGCGCCTGGCGAAGCCCCTGCTCGTGGGTGCCCCCGTCGGGCGTCGGGATCGTGTTGCAGTAGAAGGAGGCGTTGCCCTCGCCCCAGAGCGGCCAGGCCACCGCCCATTCGACCGAGCCGGCCCCGCCCGCGAAATCCTGCCGCCCGGTGAAGGGCGTCGAGGTCGCCGTCTCCTTGCCCTCGACCTGCTCGCGGAGGTGATCGGCGAGGCCGCCGGGGAACTGGAACACCGCCTCGTCGGGAATGCCCGCCTTGCGGTCCTCCTCGGAGAGCAGGGAAGGGTCGCACTTCCAGCGTATCTCGACCCCGGCGAAGAGGTAAGCCTTGGACCGCGCGAGCCGGTAGAGCCGCGCCGGCTTGAACCGCGCGTCGGCCCCGAAAATCTCCGCGTCGGGGGTAAAGGCGACGGTGGTGCCGCGACGGTTCTGGGTGGCCCCCACTTCGATCAGCTCGCTGGTCGGAACCCCGCGCGAGAAGCTCTGGCGGTAGACCATCTTGCCCCGGGCGACCTCGACCATCGTGTCGGTCGACAGCGCATTGACCACCGAGACCCCGACGCCGTGAAGGCCGCCCGACGTGGCGTAGGCCTTGTCGGTGAACTTCCCGCCCGAATGGAGCGTGGTCATGATCACCTCGAGCGCCGACTTGCCCGGATATTTGGGATGCTCGTCGACCGGCATGCCGCGGCCGTTGTCGGCGATCGTCAGCCGCCCGGCGGCGCCTTCGGCGGCCTCCAGCGCGACCTCGATCCGGTTGGCGTGCCCGGCCACCGCCTCGTCCATGCTGTTGTCGAGCACCTCGGCGGCGAGATGGTGAAGCGCCCGCTCGTCGGTCCCGCCGATATACATGCCCGGGCGGCGGCGGACGGGCTCCAGGCCTTCGAGCACCTCGATCGAGTGGGCGTCGTAATCGGTGCTGGTGCGGGAGGCGGAAGCGAACAGGTCGTCGGACATGGGAGGGGTATGGGGCGGGGGAATCTTGAGGGCAAGTTTGAGGGGCTGTTCTATCCACAGGTGGATTGGGTGCGCGCGGAGACGCGGAGGGAGGGGAGACGTGGCGCGGAGAAGCGAAAGGGGGTCTCACGCGAAGGCGCGAAGGCGCGAAGCAGGCCGGCTTCGGTTCAGCCGTGGATTGCGGCGACGATGGTGAAGACGAGGAAATAGGCGGCCCACACACCGAACATGGCGAGCGAACTGTAGAGGCCGCGCTTGCCCCATTCGCGGAACAGGCTCTCGCCCCTGGCGGCGCTCCGCACCGAGACGATCGTCGACACGATCATTGCCGCCAGAAACGATGCGATAGCCGTGAGCCAGACCACCCATTCCGGGGCGGTCATGGGTTTGCCGGCTTCCGGCGGAAGGCCCCTTGGGCGGGCTCAGGACGGGGAGAAGCGAACAGGTCGTCGGACATCGGAGGGGTATGGAGCGGGGGAATCTTGAGGGCAAGCGGGGCGGGACGTGGCCGTTGAATTCTGTGGAAAGGAGCCCCGAAGAACTGGCCTTTAAGCCTCCAATTTCCTATATTTATCGCATAGGAAGAAAGCAGCAGTCTGACGCCTTGGTCCGTTAGGGGGAAGGAGATGTTGCGTATGAGAAGGCTGTGGGGTGTCGAAGGAGACAAAGCCTCCCAATGATGTGAATCCGCCCGCACCAGCAGGTACGGGCGTGAAAGCCTTTGTTCCGATCACCACGCGCCTTGCGATTGAGATACCCAAGCCGAAGGATTGGCAAGCATTCCAGCGCAACTGCGTATTGCTATTCCGATCTGAACTGAAAGATCCTCATGCCCAGGAATATGGCCGCGCAGGCCAGAAACAAAGGGGCATCGACATTCTTGGCCGGCGCGACGGCCGCGGTGATCATTTTGTAGGTGTTCAATGCCGATTGATCGTCAATCCCCTTAAAGAGGCAAAAATCCTCTCGGACGCCCGTGCTGCTTTAGAGCTTAAGGCGGACTTGAAGGAGCTCATTTTCGCTACTACGGCCAAAGACGATACTGGAGCGGCGGATGCGGCCATCGCAGTGACGCGAGCTCTCAAAGCCGAAGGTCACGATTTGGAGGTCGCAGTCTACGGCTGGGGCCAGCTTCAAACGCTGATTGCGCTCCACGAGCAAGCCCACAATGCCTTTCATCCGTCTGCTGTCGCGAGCGCGGCTCATCAGAACACCGCTTTGTCAGCGGATCAGCCAGAACTGGCAGCCCTCATTGCCAGCCAAGTTGTAGAACAGCTTCGCAATTCGGTCTTCACGGCGCCACAGCGCGAAGTCGCTACCGGTGCTGATGAAGATCCAGCCTTACATGCGCGCATCGACACATTTCGCGATCTGTTCAATGATCAAGACGAGACAATCTTGGCCAAGAAGGGCCTGCTTTCGATCTTAGACACAGAGGATCTCTCAGACAAACCCTGGGCTCGCTATCGGATCGAAACCAACCTTGGAGCAATTGCGATCGATCTTGGCCGAGAGGAAGAGGCCGCGGGTCGATTTGAAACTGCCCATTCCATTCGTCCCGAAGATCCAAATGCCTTGGCGAACCTCGCCCTCGCTCGAACCATTCAAGGACGTTTCGACGAAGCGATAGAGGCCGCGCGATCGGCGCTAGCTGGTGAACCACGCGCAGATCATGCCGTCGGATATTTGCTCCAAGCGGCGGCGCAAAGCGACTTCAAAGGCGATCCAGAAAGTTTGATCCCGGCCGACATGATCGGATCGACCCACGCCGACCTTGGTCTAGCCGAATACCTGCGCAGACGGAGCCCGCCCCACTGGGAGGGGAGCGTCTTGGAGATAGTGCGGCGTCATCCGGATGCATCGGAGTTCACCCGTGTTCGCAGTGTCGCCATTCTCGCTTTGGCGGTTGAATCCGCTGACACGATTGCTGGCGGTCACGGTCCGGTCACCACGCAAGAGCTGAACGCGGCTGCCGACGACACCAAGAAGCTGGCAGAGCATTGCCTCGATGTCGGCTTTCAAGACACGCACGATTTAGTGGCACATCTGAACAATGCGGCAGTCTTGCTTCGCCTTTGCCAGCGTCACGCCGAAAGTGAAGAGTTGTTGGTTAAGGGGATCTCCAGAATTGGGGACGAGCCTCAACTACGTCGACTGCTTGCGATCGCACGTGCCGCTCAAGGGCGGGACGATGAAGCAATCCAGACACTCAGAGATGATGCCGACCCCGAAAATCAGATTTTTCGCGCGGAGCTTCTCGCCTCCACCGGCGATTTGCCGGGAGCACTAGCAAGCGCTCTAGCCATTGAAACGGATGGTGTTTCCGATCGAATAATTCGCCTGCGATGGCGAATAATTGGCGAAGTGGCAGTCCGACTGGGTGACGATGCAGCCCTCACCAGCGCCGTCGGAGGTCTGCGCTCACTTGATCCTGATGACATCGCTGCCAGCTTGCTGGAGATTCGGGCCGATCGAAAGGCCTCCGCCGATGACGAGGCTGCACAAACCAGGCTCCGCGCCCTTGCCGCAACTGTTCCAGCCGATCTCGATATGATGTCTCGATACTTCTTGGCAGCCGAGCTGAAACACCAAGATTTGCCGGAAGAGGCGTCGCATCTACTGGAAGGCCATGTCGACTTGAGCCGACAGAGTCCCTCCACAACGCTTTTTCTTGACAGCCTCGCGGCGGCGCGGCGCGACAAAGCCTTTCGCCAAGCACTGGCTGAATCGGCCCCAGAAGTCCGAAATGATCCGGAAACCTTGTGGACGGTTGCCGCTCATGCTTGGAATCTTGGCGACCTTGCTGCGTCACTAACCGCAGTCGATGAACTCCTGCAACAACAACCGGATGAACCTCGGGCCCGGCTCCTTCGAATTGAAATCCTAATTCGGCAGGATCGATCAAATGAGTTATTTGCAGAACTAGAAAAGCCCCTCGAACGCCTTGCGTGGCAACGTCCAAGTGATCAATTCCGCCTTGCATCTTTGCTAGGGCACTTCGGGTTTGTAGAGCGCGCCGCTGAATTGGCTTACCGGCTCTTTCTTCAGCACCGAGATAGATCTCGCGCATGGATGACGCTTTCCATGTTGGTTCTCGGCGAAGGTCAGGGGGACCAAAACGCAGGCACGCTTTGGGATGCCTCGCAAGTCGCTCCGAACATGGCAGTAGATTTGAAATTCGACGACGGAAGTGATCTGTTTTTCGTCGTGGAACCAGATGCAGGTCTGCGCAGGCTCGACCCAGAGTCGTGGGAGTTGGATCATGCCACAGTTCGCAACGTCATAGGATTGAAAGTTGGCGATACGTTTGTAGCTCCCGATGGCCGCAGTGGGGAAGTCAGCCAAATTCGCCACAAATATGTGGCTCGATTTCATTATGTCATCGATCATCATGAATCGCGCTTTCCGGAGATCTTTGGCTTTAAGCGCGTCGCAGTGGATGTTGATCAGCCCGGCGGGCTCGATGGATTAATCGCCCAGCTCAAATCGCGGCGTGAATGGATTGAACAGGAGCAAGCCCAATATCTGAATGGGCCAATGCCACTTGGCATCCTGGCTCATCGGCTGGGAATGGACACGATCGAGGTTGCAGCTGGACTGGCCGAGCAGGGCTTGAAGCTGAAAGTTGCCATTGGAAACCTCGAGGAACGTGAAGCTGCAAATGAAGCGGTAAATGACAACGCCAAGCGGGGCTGTGTCCTCGATCTCTTGGCATTTTGGACGATATGGCGGCTTGAGGCGTTTGATGCAGTGAGAGCCACTTGTGGTCCAATTCATTTGCCGCCGAGCGTCCTGGATCGCCTTCGTGCGCGCCGCGAACGATTGGAAGCCTTCACGGCCGATAGCCACAAGAGCGCCAGCTACGAAAAAGGCAAGATCGTCCTCCAAGAAACGCCAGCAGAGGTCGTTTGCAAGCTTCGTGAGGAGGTGGATCGTGCTCTCGTGTGGGCTGAGTCGAATGCGACGATATTGCCAATAGTAGCTAGCGATGAACTTCCTGAGGCGTTGCGTGAGCACCTGCGCCTCGGACGCTCCGATATCTGTGACAGCGTGGTCGTGGCACATCAAAATTCTTTGCTTCTGGTGACCGATGATTTGACAACGCGGCAACTGGATCGACTCATGGGAGGAGCCGGTGGCGCATGGCTACATGTGGTGTTCGGAGTCGCCTGCAATCGCGGCAACATCAATTTCGACCAATACGTTCGGTGGTCAGCGAATTTGGTTGGAGCCGGGCACAACTATCTTGGTGTTTCGGGCGCAGCATTAGCTCAAGCTGCGCGGCTGGACGCCCTGTCGGAAGGATCCCCAGGTTATCTGTTCCGGACCCTCAGTCAGCAGATCGGCGGATCAGCAGCAGAGCCTGTCTCGCATATTCAAGCAACCATCGACTGCTTGCAGGAACTCTGGAGTGATGTTGCAGCTGCTAGGTATCGCGAGCCAGTGACCGGCTACTTGCTACGTCAACTAGTGCGCCAGCGTCAGGCTGATTATCCGATAATTTTGCGGACAGTATTAGCGTCCGTGTGGAGGCAACCGCACCTAATTGAGTATATCCGTGATTGGTTGCACGGGCACTTTATGTCCAAGGCCGTGCTTAACCCGAATCAAAAAGCAAAACGTCCGCGCGGCGGCTCGAAAAAATAAATTCGTCGCGCATTTTTCCTGCATTTTGTCGGATTTCCGATCCGACATTCCGCCCCCCTCAGCGGCGGGAAAGTGCCGAAAAGGGCGGGATTTTGTCGGAGATGAACCGGTCAGGATTTTCTGGTTGACAGCTACACACTGATATGGCACATTTTGGTCATCGTCGAGAATTGCGAGTCGCGCCGGTGGGCGAGTCGCGGGGACGATTTTCACATCGTGGTGGGCGGTGACATTTGGGTCTGATCTCAGGCGCCGAACCCCCTCACCCTAACCCTCTCCCGCTAGGGGAGAGGGGATTTGAGGCCGTGGCGTTTCGCCGCGGCCTTTTTCATTTTTCGCAGACGGAGAGCGGGAATGGCGCGCAAGACGGACGGGAAAAGCGTGAGCATCAGGGGCGGCAACAAGCGCAAGGTGCAGGCGCGCAAGGAGCGCAAGGACGGGTTCACGGCGGCGAAGAAGCGGATCGTGCTCGATCACATCGCGACCTGCTGCAACCTCAAGGCGGCGGCGGAGGCGGCGGGGATCACGCCGGAGACGGTGAACTATCACCGGCGGCGCGATCCCGTCTTCGCCGGGCAATTCGATGAGGCGCTGGAGATCGGCTACGGCAATCTCGAGGCGCAGATGATCGCGCTGGCGGCCGGCGGCTGGCCCGACGGGCCGGGGCCGGACTCGCCGGAGCCGGCGCCCGAGCCGCTGCCGCCCGACAGGGAGCTGGGGCTGCATCTGCTGCGGCTGCGGCGCAAGGCCGGCGAGAAGCGCACCGGGCGGGCCGGCTACGCGCCCAGGCGGGTCAGCGAGAAGGCGCTGGACGAATCGCTGCTGGCCAAGCTGGAGGTGCTCAACCGGCGGCTCAGGCTGAAGCGCGAGCAGGTGCGCAAGCTGAAGACTCGGGGCGATGTGGCGGCGGCGGCCGGTATGGATGGAGGCGAGGGTGAGTGATGCCGAACACCGTACCCCCTCACCCCAGCCCTCTCCCCATGGGAGAGAGAGCACCGGGCAGCGAGGCCTGACCCGCGACGAACGGGCGTTGCGGCGGACGGTGTACCGGATCGCGCGGCTGCCGGCGGACAAGAGGGCGTGGATCGTTCGGCGGCTCTCCGTGCCCGAGAAGCGCACCTTCAACGAATTCTGGGCGGGCTGGGCGCATGAGGGGCAATTGCCGCCGCCGGGAGACTGGCCGGCCTGGCTGATGGTCACCGGGCGCGGCTTCGGCAAGACCCGCGCGGGGGCCGAGTGGGTCAGTGCGCTGGCGCGGGCCGACGGGTCCTTGCGGATCGCCCTCGTCGGAGCGACGATCGAGGATGCGCGCAAGGTGATGGTCGACGGTGTGAGCGGGCTGATCGCGGTGGCTCGGACCGGGGAGGCGGTGACGTTCGCGCGGACGGCGGGGGTGGTTCGCTTCGCCTCGGGGGCCGAGGCCACTCTCTATTCGGGCGCCTGCCCGGAGAAGCTGCGCGGGCCCGAGCATCATTTCGCCTGGTGCGACGAGATCGCCAAATGGCGCTACCCCGAGGAGACGTGGGACAATCTGCAGCTGGGCTTGAGGCTCGGGAGCGCGCCCAGGACTTTGGTGACGACCACGCCGCGCGCGGTGCCGCTGCTTCGCAGGCTGGCGGCGGCGGGCGACGTCGCCCGGACCAACGGGCGGACGGCCGACAATCTCAACCTGCCGGCGGCGCGGGTGGCGAAGCTCGAGGCCGATTATGGCGGCACGCGCAAGGGGCGCGAGGAGCTGGAGGGCGAGCTGATCGCGGAGGCGGAAGGGGCGCTGTGGACTCGGGGGATGGTGGAAGGTGGCCGAAGCGAGGCCTGGGCCCCGGCCTCCGCCGGGGAACGGCTTCGCCGGATCGTGATCGGGGTGGATCCGCCGGCTTCGGCCGAGGGGGATGCGTGCGGGATCGTCGCCTGCGGGGTGGATGCGGAGGGCCTCGGCTATGTGCTCGGCGACCATAGCGAGCGCGGGCTCTCGCCCGAGGGGTGGGCGGCCCGGGTGGTCGCCGCGGCCGAGCATTGGGGCGCGGAATGCGTGATCGTCGAGAAGAACCAGGGCGGGGACATGGTGAGGAGCGTGCTTCGCGCGGCCGACCGGGGGCTTCCGGTGCGGCCGGTCTTCGCCCGCTTCGGCAAGGGCGACAGGGCCGAGCCGGTGGCGATGCTGTTCGAGAGCGGCCGGGCGAAGTTCGCCGGGCGCTTCCCCGAGCTCGAGGACGAATTGTGCGCGATGATCCGGGGCGGCGGCTATGCGGGGAAGGGATCGCCGGACCGCGCGGACGCGATGGTCTGGGCGCTGACCGATCTGATGCTCGGGCGCGAGCGGGGCGGGCCGCGGATCGCCTGGCTCTAGGCGCGCGCCTGTCGCCCGGGCGCAACAGTGCCGCCGAATGTGCGCCGCGCGCGGCGAACGGCGGAACGCGGCGGCGCTTCCGCCGGTTTGGGGCCCCCATGGACGAGGGTGAGATCGTCGCCAAGATGCGGGCGCGGGTGGCGCAGTGCCGGCGGCTCGCGGCGGCGACGACCGATCCGCGCGCCGCCTCCATCCTTCGGGCCATGGCCGAGGAGGGCGAGGCGGATATCAGGCGGATCCTGGAGGAAGGCGGCGGCGCGGGCTGAGGGGGACGGCTAGGGAATAATCAGCTTTATTTTGAACCGCTCATCCTGAGTAGGGACTGAGCTTGGCGAAGGCCCGTATCGAAGGACCGTCCTTCGAGACGCCGTTTCGACAAGCTCAACGGCTCCTCAGGATGAGCGGAGAGGGCTGTCGAAGGCGATCAGGCCCCTAGACGACCGAGCCGACCGGATTGCCGTCGCGGAGCACCTCGCAGACCGGGCAATCGTCGCTCTCGTCGGCGCGGCGAAGCGCCTCGCGGTCGGAGGCGGCGAGGACGTCCTTCTTCTTGAGCACGGTCCCGCCGGGCCTGGTCAGCTTGTTGATCCGGTAAAGCTTCACTGGGACCCCCGAATATCGGCCGCGAAGGCCGCCTTCCATGCCCGGCAGATTAGCAGATCGGTCCGCGCCCGCAACCGCGATCAGCCGTTCAGCAGCGCGCGATATTCGGCGCGCATCTCGCGAAGCGTTTCGCGCTCGTCGGGCGGGCAGAGCGGGGCGGCGAGCGCCTCGCCGATCAGAGCGCTCTGGTCGGCGATCAGCGAGCGGCACTGGCCGGGGGCGATCAGCCCGGCATCGGCGGCGATCCGCCAGGCGACGCCCATCGAAACCGTCGTCGCCCCGAACGGCGCGTTGGCCTCGATCTCGCGATGGCCGGGCAGTCCGCTATTCCTGGAGCCGGGCTTCATCCGGCGAAGAATGGCCCGGGTCCAGGGGCGGTCCTGCCCGGCGAGGGCCAGCGCGTCGCTTCGCGCCCGGCGCGTCTCGGAGTCGACGATCCGGCCCGCTTCGAGGACGATCGGAGCGTTTGGGCCGGTGTCGCAGCCATAGCCCGGCGTGGCGACGAAGGCCGCGAGGTCGCGCCCGGCCGAGGCCTCGGCGCGCGAATAATGGAAGGGCACGCTCCGGCAGGCGGCGGGGCGGCGCTCGTAGATCGTGCAGCGGCCCTCGTGGAGGGCGGCGCAGGCGCCGCCGCCGGTGTCGAGCGACAGCGCGGAGACGGCGAGCGAGCGGATATAGTCGACCGGCTTGCCCTCGCGCCTCAGCTTCGCGGGATATTGGCGGGCGGCGAAGGCGGCGAGCAGGCGCCTCGATTCGTAAAATTCGGCGGGCGAAGCGGCGGCGGCGGTGCGGGCCGCGAAGGCGCGCGGAAGATCGTAGAGGCGGAACATCAGGCGGAAGACGAACGTGCCCGCCAGCGCCGCCGCCTCGGACAATTGCACCTCCGGCGAACGGTTGCAGCAGGCGCCGCACGACGTGCAGGCGAATCGCAGCGTGGGGGCAGGTTCGGGGGCGGTGGACATGGGCGCGATGCTGGCAGATCGCGGGGCGGAGGGGAATGTTCGGGTGGGGTAAGGGGTTGAATTGGCTCGATGAAGGGGTTGGCGCCAAAACCCTCTCCCCATGGGAGAGGGAGTCAGCTTAGCGCGCTTCGAGGACCATATTGAAAGGCCCCTCGGTGGCCCGGCGCACGCTGGCGAAGCCGCCGCTGCGGATCACCTCCGACAGGCGCGCCTCGCCGGCCTGGGCGCCGAGGCCCTCGCCGACCTCCTGGTCGAGCGAGGTGGGGACGCAGATCATGGTCGAGGCGTTGTAGTAGAGCCGGCCGACCGGGTTCATGTTGTCGGCGGGCGAATTGCCGGCGATCGGCTCGACGATCATCCAGCTTCCGCCGTCCGCGAGGATTCGGCGCATGTGGCCGGCGCAGCCTTTGGGATCGCCCATGTCGTGGAGGCAATCGTACATGGTGACGAGATCGAAGCCGTCCTCGGCGATGTCCTTGGCCGCGGCGACCTCGAAGCGGACGCGATCGGCGAGGCCGTGGCTTTGCGCATGGGCGCGGGCCTCGCGGATCGAGGGCTCGTGGAAATCGTAGCCGACGAAGCTGGAATTGGGCCAGGCCTCGGCCATCAGAAGGGTCGAGAAGCCCACTCCGCAGCCGACGTCGGCGACCTTCGCGCCGGCCTCGAGCTTGGCTCCAACGCCGTCGAGCGCCGGGATCCAGCTCTGGACGATGTTGTTGACGTAGCCCGGGCGGAAGAAGGCGCCGGTGGCGCAGAACAGGCAGCCGGCATGGTCGCCCCAGCGAACGCCGGTGCCGCGGCGGAAGCACTCCTCGACCCTGGGCTCGGCCTCGATCATCGCCGCGACCAGCTCGAACGCGCCGGCGAGATAGACCGGGCTGTCCTTGACGGTGAAGACCATCGCCTGCTCGGGCGAGAGGCTGAAGCGCTCGGTCGCGGGATCGTAGTCGACATAGCCGTTGGCGGCCTGGGCAAGCGCCCATTCGCGGACGTAACGCTCGTGAAGGCCCCCGGCGCGCTCCGCGAGCTCGGCGGCGGTGGCGGGGCCCTCGTCCAAGGCAGCGAACAGGCCGAGGCGGTGCCCGATGCGCACCGTCGGAACGCTCATCGCGCCGCCGATGTCGCCAAGCATCTTGCCGATGAAGGCGTGCAGCTTTTCTTCGTCGATCGCGGAGGCCATCGCTTTCCCCTTTCAGGCGCGGGACTCGAAGGGGGGATCATATCGCGGGCGGTACGAGATGGCGAGCGGGAGCCTGTTGACGGCGGGCGGTTCCAAATTTGGAACGGTTCGCAATTCAGAGTCATCCCGGCGAAGGCCGGGACCCATGAACACCGACCGTCAGGAGAGGCGACGCCCGCGCGGCCCGCACTTCACTCTCAGAGTTCATGGGTCCCGGCCTACGCCGGGATGACTCCCTTTGGGGCAGAAGGGCAGGGCACTTGTCGGTTGAAGCCTGTCTTGGCGGAAACGTCACGGAACCATTGTCCCGTGACGTCGGACGGGTTCGGCGGACTTAAGGCCCGCCGCCCCGCCGGCCGGGTGAGCCGACTCCGCTAATAGTGCGCGCACTATTAGCGGGACGGCTTCACCTCACTCTCGGTCCACCAAACGGAAGCGGAGGCGGGGGCTTCCTGTCGCGGCGCGGGAGCTGGGCCTGGTAGGCGACTCCGCAATGCTGGACGCAATAAGGGAAGCCGGGGTTGGACGGGTTGCCGCAGAAGTGGAAATCGGGTTCCCCGGGGTGCCCGATCGGCCATTTGCAGACCTTCTCGTTGAGATCGAGCAGGCCGGTCTTGTCGGCGACCTCGGGGCTCGGCTTGGCGGGCACGAGGCGGCGCGGAGGGGCGGGGGGGATCGGCGCCTGCTGGTCGCCCGGACCCTGGCGGACGAAGCCGCCCGGGCCGATCGAGCGGACGAGGGGCTCCTTGGCGGCGGGGCGCGCCGCCGGCTCGGCGGTTGCCGTGGAGGCGTCGGCCGGGGCGGGGGCGGGCTTGGGCTCGGGCCGTGCGGGAGCGGGGCGGGACGCCTCGGCGGCCACAGGCCTGGGCGGCGCCGGAGCCGGGGCGGCCTCGGGCAGCTCTTTGGTCTTCTTGGGCTTGGGCTCGGGCTCGTTCGGTTTGACCGGCGAGGGACGCGCCTGGAGGCCGAGGCGGTGGGCCTTGCCGATCACCGCGTTGCGCGAGACTCCGCCGAGCTCGTCGGCGATGTGGCTCGCCGTCATTCCCTTGGTCCACAGCGCCTTCAGGCGATCGATCCGTTCGTCGGTCCACGACATGGCTTCGTCCTATGCTCTCACGGCTTGCGGCAACAGGCGTCTGCGGATAGCGACGGCCCCTGTGAACGACCAGCCTTCGAATTGGGTTCGTACCGCCCCAGGCGTCCCTGTCATCAGGAACGTCAATTGGGGCGGCCTTGCGACGCTCTATGTGAAGGAGGTGAGGCGTTTCTTCAAGGTCCAGTTGCAGACGATCTGGGCGCCGGCCGTCACCACCTTGCTTTTCCTGGTGATCTTCACCGTCGCTTTGGGCCGATCGGGGCGGACGGTGATGGGCGTGCCCTTCGCCGATTTCATCGCTCCCGGCCTCATCGTCATGGGCATGATCCAGAACGCCTTCGCCAATTCGAGCTTCTCGCTGCTGGTCGGCAAGATCCAGGGAACGATCGTCGACTATCTGATGCCGCCGCTCTCGACCGGCGAGCTGATCTGCGGCCTGGCCGGCGCCTCGGTGACCAGGGCCGTGCTGGTCGGCCTCGCCGTGTGGCTGGCAATGCTGCTGTGGCCCGGCGTTCACGTCATTCCGCGTCATTTGTGGGCGGTGCTGTGGTTCGGCCTGGCGGGCAGTTCGATGCTCGCCTTCCTCGGCCTCATCACCTCGATCTGGGCCGAGAAGTTCGACCATGCGGCGGCGGTGAGCAATTTCGTCGTCGCTCCGCTCGCCCTCCTTTCGGGCACTTTCTATTCGATCGAGCAGCTCTCGCCCGCCTTCCGCGCGGTGAGCCATGCCAACCCGTTCTTCTACGTCATCTCGGGCTTTCGCTACGGCTTCCTCGGGACGAGCGATTCGCCGGTGATGTTCGGGGCGCTGCTGCTGCTGGCGATCAATATCGGGCTGGGCGCGCTGTGCTACGGGCTGCTTAGGACGGGGTGGAAGATCAAATCCTAGGGTCCGGACCCGATTGGAAGTCGCTTCATCGTTGCGATAAACGAGTCATCCCGGCGAAGGCCGGGACCCATGAGCACGACGGGGTGAAGAGACGCGAGGCTTCTCAGCCCTTTTCTGCGCGTCCTGAGTGCATGGGTCCCGGCCTTCGCCGGGATGACTCCTGACATCAGACGCAAAGCATCCCAAGCTGATTGAGTTCGAACCCTGCGTCGGTTCATCTGCGTAACAGGTTTGACAGACTAGGCTCCCCGGCATCGCCATTCGAGGAGGTGTCGGGTGCACATTGTCCTGCTTCTCGCGATGTATCTGCCGCTGACGACCGGCACCGGGCCAGGCGCACCGCGCCACGGCGGCGGGATCGCGGGCACGATCCGGACGGAGGCGCCCGCCCCGCGCAACGCCTCGCGCGGCGTGGAGCTTGGCGGGCAGATCCGGCGGCTCGAGGAACGGATCGACGATCTTCGCGACAGCGGGCAGATCACGCGCCGCCAGGCACGCGACATGCGCCGCGATGCGCGGGCGATCGCCGATAGCTGGTGGGCTTATGGCAGCGACGGCTTGTCCGATTTCGAGGCCGATCAGCTTCAGAGCCGGCTTTTCGCCGCCCGGAGTCTTGCCCGGCCGACTGCCCCGCCTGCTCACTGAGGGAAGGATACGCTGCTTCGTCATTGCGAGGAGCGAAGCGACGAAGCAATCCAGCGGGCCTCAGAGGCCGCACTGGATTGCTTCGCTACGCTCGCAATGACGAGAGGAGCCTGATTCCGTTCATACAAGTTGCGACAATTATGAACGGATTCTGTCGGACGCATTCAGGAGCCTAACAGCGGCTCGTGCGTAGAACGGCCTCTGCAATAGTGCAGCAAGGAGTGAGTAACATGCGTAAGTTGATTGTTTCCGTCGCTTTGGCGACCGCCGCGATCGCAGCCAGCGCGCCGGCTGCCGCCCAGTATCACAATACGGCCTGGAACCAGCGCGGCCCCGCCCGCCCGGCCGTCAACAACCTGCTGCGGCAGCTCAACGAGGTGAACCTGCGGATCGACCGCTCGCTTCGCTACCGGCAGATCTCGCCGCGCGAGGCGACCGCCCTGCGGCGCGACGCCGAGCAGATCCGGATGCGGCTGAACTATCGCGGGCGCAACGGCCTTTCGGGCCGCGAGTTCGCCAGCCTGCAGAACCAGGTCAACCGCCTCGAGCAGCAGCTCCGCTACGAGCGCCGCGACCGGGACGGCCGCCGCGGCTAAGCGGCAGCGACCGAGGCGGGCAACCCCGCGTGAAGGAATGGGAAGGCGGCTCCTTAGGGGGCCGCCTTTCTTATTGGCGCCAGGAAACGAATATCCGTTTAAGCCCTCCCCCTGAGGGGGAGGATGAGCAGGTCGCCATGTCCCCCGGACATGGCTAAGCAGTGCGGGGCACTGCTTACCTTCTCATGGTGGGGGTTTACGGAGTTTGCGGGTAACCTCCCGCGCCCGAACCCCTCACCCCGACCCTCTCCCTATGGGAGAGGGAGGTTACGCTCGATTGACGCTTCTCGCCCCCCTTCCCTATAGGCTGGCCCCTGCGTCCCCGGGACGCGTTCAACACCTGATCCGGAGCTCCGAAATGGCCATCACGCCGCTCATGCCCGTCTATCCGCGCTCGCCGGTGCGGCCGGTTCGCGGCGAGGGGTGCTATCTCTATGGCGAGGGCGGCGAGAAATATCTCGATTTCGCGGCGGGAATCGCGGTCAACCTGCTCGGCCACGGCCATCCGGTGCTGACCAAAGCGATCCAAGACCAGGCGGCGACGCTGATGCACGTCTCCAACCTCTACGGGAGCCCGCAGGGCGAGGCCTTCGCCCAGCGCCTGTGCGACCTGACCTTCGCCGACACCGTGTTCCTGACCAATTCGGGCGTGGAGGCGATCGAGTGCGCGATCAAGACGGCGCGTCGCTACCACCATCATCACGGGCGCCCCGACAAGCACGAGCTGATCACCTTTTCCAACGCCTTCCACGGCCGCACGCTGGGCGCGATCAGCGCCACCAACCAGCCCAAGATGCGCGACGGCTTCGCGCCGCTGATGCCGGGCTTCACCGTCGTCGAGTTCGACGATTTGGAGGCGGCGAAGGCGGCGATGGGGCCGCACACCGCCGGCTTCCTGGTCGAGCCGGTGCAGGGCGAGGGGGGAATCCGCCCGGCCAGCCAGGAGTTCATGAAGGGGCTTCGGGCGCTTTGCGACGAGCACGACCTGATGCTCGTGCTCGACGAAGTGCAGTGCGGCTATGCGCGGACCGGCAGGATGTTCGCCTATGAGCATTACGGGATCGAGCCGGACCTCATGGCCGTGGCCAAGGGCATCGGCGGGGGATTCCCGATGGGCGCCTGCCTCGCCAGCGAGAAGGCGGCGGCGGGGATGGTCGTCGGCACTCACGGCTCCACCTATGGCGGCAACCCGCTCGCCTGCGCGGCGGGCCAGGCGGTGCTCGACGTCGTCGCCAACGAGGACTTCCTCGCCCACGTGGCCCAAATGGGCGAGCGCCTCAGGGGCGCGCTCGAGCAGATGATTCCCAATCACGACCATCTGTTCGAAAGCGTGCGCGGCATGGGCCTGATGCTCGGCGTGAAGATGAAGACCGACAGCCGGGCCTTCGTCAATTACCTACGCGAGCACGGGCTGCTGACGGTGGCCGCCGGGGACAATGTGATGCGGGTGCTGCCGCCGCTGGTGATCGGGGAGGCGCATATCGCCGAGTTCGTCGAGAAGCTCTCGGCGGCGGCGCGGGATTACGAAGTGCCGCAGGCGGCCTAGGCAGGCGTGAATCTTGACATTGGACAATCCTTTGTCCATATCGCGGCGATGAAAGCGATCAGCTATTCCGAGGCGCGCGAGAATCTGAAATCGGTGATCGACCAGTGCGTCGACGACCATATGCCGATCGCGATCACCCGCCAGCGCGGCGAGGGCGCGGTGCTGGTTTCGGAAAGCGACTGGGCGTCGATCGAGGAGACGCTCTATTTGCTGCGCTCGCCCGCCAATGCCCGCGAGTTGCTCGCCAGTATCGCCGATCTCGACGCCGGAAGGGGCATTGAGCGGGATCTGCTCGAGCCGTGAAGCTCGCCTTTTCGGAACGTGCCTGGGACCAATATCTCTATTGGCAGGCGGAAGACGATAAAATCCTGGCCCGCCTCAACGCCCTTCTGAAGGGATGCATGCGCGATCCGTTTCGCGGCACCGGAAAGCCGGAGCCGCTGGGAGGCAATCTGACCGGTTGGTGGTCGCGCCGGATCGACCAGAAGCATCGGCTGGTCTACCGAGTCTCGGGGAAGGGCGACGCGCAAACGCTGGAAGTGGCGCAGTGCCGTTATCATTACTGAGCCTGCTCCGCGGAGACACGATGGAGTGCCGCAGGCGGCTTGAGGGGAACGCGCCGCGCTCCGGGCCGTTTTGCCCGGATGGAGAACAAGCCGCACGCGACTCCGAGCGAGGTCACCGCCGAGGAAGGCGAGGTCCAGGTCGACGGGCCGGACGGAGTCGCCATTTCCTTCACTCCGGACGCGGCGGTCGAGACCTCCGACCGTTTGTTCCGCGGCGCGGCCGAAGCGAAAGGCCAGAAGGCGCGGAGCGAATCGGGCGCGGAGTGAAACACGTTCCGCATGACGACCTTCGGGGCGGCGCGCCTCAATCCACCGCCTTGCCCATGCGATAGGCGTCGACTCCCTCGCCGAGGTGGGGGTTGTTGGCCTCGCGCAGCTTCGCTCCCTCCTCGTCGTAGAGGAAGGGGAGGAAGGCGAAGCGGCGGCCGCGGGTGACCGGGGTCGCCTCGTGGAGCAGCGAGCAGGAGAAGACCACCGCGCCGCCGGTGGGCGCCCGGTAGGTGCGCGCGCCATATTCGGGGAAGCGAAGGTCGCCGCCGTCATAATCCCCGGCGTTGAGGTTGATCGTCACGGCGAACTTGCGGTGCGCGGTGCCGGCGGTGGTGTTGTCGCGGTGGGGACGGAAATAGCCCGCTCCGGCCTCGTAGCAGGCGACGATGTAGCGCTCGATCCTGGTCGGGCGGAACTGGAAGGCGCGCTCGACCGCCGGGCTCAGCCGGCGCCGCAGCCGGGCGACGAGCGCCCGGCGAAGCGCCTCGTCCTCGATCCCGGCGTCGCGGCGCTGCTTGTGGGCGGGATCGACCTGGAGGACGGTCTTGCCCTCCACCTCGCGCATGAAGCCCGAAGGCTCGCCGCCCTGCTCCTCGTAAAGGCCGATCAGCGTGGCGCACATTTGCGGCTCGAACACGTCCGGAACGACGAGGACGGGAGCCCAGCCGCTCTCGCCGGCGCCGGCGATTCTCTCTCTCAGAGCGGCGACGGCCTGTTCGCCCTGGTCCGCGGCGAAGCGGCCGACGACCCTGAGGCCGGGATCGAGCAGCAGCCAGTGCGGGCGGTAGCGTTCGCCGTCGATCGCCCCGTAGAGCGCGCTGACCTTGCGGTCGAAATCGAGGAAGAAGCGGACGCCCGGGAGCTGCTGGACGATTCTGCCCGCCTCGGCGTCCTGTGGATCGACGGTTATTCCGAAGAAGCAGGCGGTCTCGTCGTCGAACAAAGCGCGTTCGCGGGCGACGACGGCGAGCGCGTGGCGCATCGCTTCGTGCTTCGCCGAGCCGATGAAGAGCAGCAGGACGTGGCGCCCGGCGACCGTATCGAATTGATAAGTGGGCGATCCCGAAAGCGCCGCGGCGCGGAACCACGGCGCGTGGTCGCCGGAGGCCAGCGGCACGCCCGGCGCTTCGCGCTTCCCTTTCCCTGCGTCGGCCATGGCGCCCACCCTACAGAAGCGGCCCGCAGGACGGAAGATATTGACCCCGCCGACTCAATCGCCACATCGGCGCGATGGATTCCGACAAAACGACCAATGCGGCCGCGGCGATCGACGCGGCGATCGGCTTCGCGCTTCCCGACCGGCACGCCCGCGGGCGGCTGGTGCGCCTCGGCCCGGTGCTCGACGACATCCTCTCGGCGCACGATTATCCGGCGTCGATCGCCCGGCTCCTCTCCGAGGCTTTGGTGCTGACCGCCCTGCTCGGCGCAACGCTCAAGGACGCCGGCGGCCAGCTCACTCTGCAGGCGCAGACCGAGGCCGGGATCGTCGACCTGCTCGTGGCCGACTATCGCGGCGGCGAGCTTCGCGGCTATGTCCGCTTCGATACCGAGCGGCTCGCGGAGCAGCCGAACCTGCCCTCGCTCTTCGCCCTGTTCGGCAAGGGCTATCTGGCGATCACCTTCGACCAGTCCGCGTCGAACGAGCGCTACCAGGGCATCGTCCCGCTCGAAGGCGGGAGCCTCGGCGAGGCGGTCGAGCATTTCTTCGCCCAGTCCGAGCAGATCCCGAGCCTCGTTCGACTCGCGGTCTCGGACAAGGGCCATGCCGCCGGCGGAATTCTCCTCCAGCATTTGCCGGAAGGCGAGGAGGGGCGCGAGCGGCTGCACACCAGGCTCGACCATCCCGAATGGGACCATGTCCGGGCGCTCGGCGAAACGATCCGCCGCGAGGAGCTGGTCGATTCGGCCCTGCCGCTCGAAACCCTGCTCTGGCGCCTGTTCCACGAGGAGGAGGCGCGCGTGCTCGCTGCCGTGCCGCTGAGCAAGGGCTGCCGGTGCAGCTACGATTATATCCGCGGGGTGATCGGACGGTTCGGGGCCGAGGAGCAGGCGGAGATGGTCGACGACGAGGGCTTCATCAGCGTCGATTGCGAATTCTGCTCCAGAGTCTTTCCGATCAAGGCGAGCGAACTCAACGATTGATTGCGGTCGGGGCGCCGATGCCGTAAATTTGCTGTAATTCGGACCGAGTAGGCCCCGTCTCATGCGTATCCTTCCCCCCTTCGCGCTTCTTTCCGCCGCTCTGGCCTGGCCGGCCGTGTCGCAGGCGCCCGGCCCGCTCGGCGCGGTCGAGCGCGGGCAATGGGAGCTTCGGTCCGGCGACAGCCCGGCCGGAACCGTCTGCCTCGGCGATCCCTTCCTGCTCGCCCAGCCGCAGCACGGCCCCCAGGCCTGCACCCACGAGGTGATCTCGTCGGATGCCCATTCGGTGACGGTCAACTATGTCTGCCCGGGCGTCGGCCGCGGCCGCACGGTGCTTCGGGTGGAGACTCCGCGGCTGGTGCAGATCGACAGCCAGGGCCTGCACAACGGCACGCCCTTCGCGCTCCGCGCCCAGGCGCGCAAGATCGGCGCCTGCTGAGGCCTTGAGCCTGGGCCGGCCTCGGACGGACCGACATTCAGCGTCGTTGGCTTGTTTGGCTCCGGATATTACCTTGCCCGTCACCCCGCGAAAGCGGGGGTCCAGCTTGTTTCTCCTCGTAGGCGATTGAAGAAGCTGGATTCCCGCTTTCGCGGGAATGACGATGAAATTGAATCTCGATCCGCCCTTCGCCCGTGGTTAACCGGCTGTTTACCATTCGCCGCTAGAGGATGTGCGTGCCTTTCATTGGGCACGCTTTCCTCCCTAGCAGGCTTCGAGAGGCCTGAACTGGGCCGTCCCTTCGGGGGCGGCCCGTTCTTTTTGTGGCCTCGCGCTCAGAGTCATCCCGGCGAAAGCCGGGACCCATGAACACCGATCATCGCGGAGAGGCGACGCCGTCTGACCGCCAATTCATTCTCTGAGTTCATGGGTCCCGGCCTTCGCCGGGATGACTCCCCAGGGGGCGGGGGGCGGCCCGTTCTTTTTTGGGCGTGGCTCGCTATATGCCGGCCCATGTCCGCCCGCGCAGTCGTGCTCCTCTCCGGAGGCCTGGATTCGATGGTCGCCGCCGGCCTTGCCCGGGAGGCCGGCTTTTCGCTGCTCGCGCTGACCGTCGATTACAACCAGCGCCACCGGGTGGAGATCGACTCGGCCCGGGCCATCGCCGCCGCTTTGGGCGCCGAGCGGCACATCGTCCTGCCGCTCGATCTCACCGGCTTCGGCGGCTCGGCCCTGACCGCCGACATCGAGGTGCCAAAGAGCGGGGTGGAGGAGGGCGCGATCCCGGTCACCTACGTTCCGGCGCGCAACACGATCTTCCTCTCGCTCTCGCTCGGCTGGGCCGAAGCGGCGGGCGCGCGCGACATGTTCATCGGCGTCAACGCGCTCGATTATTCGGGCTATCCCGATTGCCGGCCGGAATTCGTCGCCGCGTTCGAGACGATGGCCGGCCTCGCGACTAAGGCAGGGATCGAGGGCGAGGCGTTCAAAGTCCACAGGCCCCTGATGGCGATGACCAAGGCCGATATCGCGCGCGAGGCGGCGCGGCTCGGCCTCGACGCCGGGATGAGCTGGTCCTGCTACGACCCGACCGGCGACCTCAAGCATTGCGGCCTGTGCGATTCCTGCCGGTTGAGGGCCAGGGGATTCGCCGAGGCGGGGATCGCCGATCCGACCGATTATGCGATTCTCGGGGACGGCGGCGCGTGAGCCAAGGTCCCGTCTCAATCAGGATTCAGGTTTGGGCAAAAAATGGAGTCGTCCCGGCGGAAGCCGGGACCCATGCACACTTTGGGTTCAGGAGGAGCGCAGACTTACGTCTTTCCTCCCAACACCGCGTTCATGGGTCCCGGCTTTCGCCGGGATGACTCTATCATTGAACGAAACCGCCCTGCTATTTGAGCCGACCTAGCGCGCCCGCTCGCACGCGCGCCGCTCGTCGCGGGGCAAGCTTCTGCAGTCGCGCCCGCGGCTCGACACGGCGATCGGCGACAGGCGCAGCGGCGAGCGGTCGAAGGCGTAGCGATCGGGGGTCGGAATCAGGCTGTCGCGAAGCTCGCGCATCCGTTCCGAGGCGAGCTGGGCGAGCTGGCCGCGCGGCCGCGCAAGCGCTTCCTTGCCGATCCGGGCGGCCGTCTGGCAGAAGGCGTATTGGGCCTGCAGGGTCGAGAAATTGTTATAGGTCTGGGTCGAATAGCGATCGAAATTCCCGGCGCCGCCGCGGCCGCCGACACGCCGGAAATAGCCTTCGAGCGCGGTGTAGGCGGCGGCCAGCTCGCGCGAATGGTTGTTGATCACCGCATTGTAGGTGTCGACCGTGCGCAGATAGGGCGAGAACTGGCATTGCAGCGCAGCGACGTTGAGGCCGGCGCGCAGGTTCCACAGCATGTGGGCGCGATATTCGGCCGGTGTCGCGCCGGGCAAAGCGATGCCGACGAGCGGATCGTTTCCTTCGATCGGCCCGAGGTGGAAGACCGGATCGGTGACGAACAGCTGGGCCGAGGCCGCGGTAGCGAAGCCGGCGAGACCGGCCGCCGCGGTCGCCCGGCGGACGAATTTCCAGATCGCGATCATCTCATTCCTTCCCTGGCCCCCTATCGGCTTCGCTTAGCATGGAGGCGCGGGGCGCCCCACAAGCAGCGGCGCCTTTGGTCGCGCGCGCCGAACCGTCTGGCGGGCGCGCGCGCGACCGGGCCTTACATCCCGACGGTGTTGCTCTCGACGTTGTTGCCGCCGGCATCGCCGCCGACGTTCGTGCCGCTATTGCTGCTGTTCTCGGCGGGCATGGGGGCGACCGGTTCGGCGGCGTTGGTCGTGCTTTCCATCGCGCTGGCATCGTTGGCCGGCTCGCTCATCGTCATGTTGGCGTCGAGCTCGTTGGCCGCTGCGTTGTTGGCCGGGGCCGCGCCGCGGTCGCAGGCGGTCATTGCGAGGGTCATTCCGGCGGCGACGGCGATCTTGATCATGTTGCGCATCTTCAAGTCTCCATGGATGGCGTCGCCCCGCTTATCCCCGCGGAAGGCCACGCTTTCAAGACGAAAGCGGGAGACAAAAAAAGAAGGCCGCCGGAAATCCGGCGGCCTTCCCGTCGATAACGTTCCGAACCCGATTACTGGGCGTTGGTCGTCGTCGTGTTGGTCGTCGTCGTGGTGGTCGACGCGTTGCCGTCCACCGTGGTGGTGTTGGTCGTCAGGTTGGTGTCCATGGACATGTTGGTGTCCATGCTCATGTCGGAGGCATTGGCGTCGTAGGTGGCGTCGACCGCATTGGTGTCGGCCGCCGTGTTGTTCGCCGCGGTGTTGCCGCCGCAAGCGGCGACCATGAGAGCCGCGCCGGCGACCATCGAGGCAGTGAGAATCTTACGCATGAAATAGTCTCCCTAGATTGGTGATTTGGTCGGGTTCGCCCCTCTTAGATCCCCAAATCGGGGTGCACATTTATATGGAAAGGGCGCCGCCCTCAAGCCTTCCCGGTTCCAGCCCCGCCTATTCCGCGCTGAGCGAGGTTAGAAAGTCTTCGAATCCGTCCCTGAGAGCCAGATCGAAACGGGGCTGGACGTCCGCCAATCCCATTTCCCTGAGGCTGGTTACCGGAAATTCGGCGATACCGCACGGCACGATGCCCGAGAAGTGCGAAAGCTCCGGGCTGAGGTTGACCGAGAAGCCGTGCATCGTGACCCAGCGGCGAACGCGCAGGCCCAGCGCGCCCACCTTCGCCTCGCCGCCGCGGCGATCGACCCAGATGCCGATTCGCCCCGGCGCGCGCCGCGCCTCGACGCCCAGCCCGGCGAGCGCCGCGATCACCCAGCCTTCGAGCGCGTGGACGAATCGCCGCACGTCGCGGCCGCGCCGGTCGAGGTCGATCAGCACATAGCCCACCCGCTGCCCGGGCCCGTGATAGGTGTAGCGGCCGCCGCGCCCGGCCGCGTAGACCGGAAAGCCCTGCGGGTTGAACAGCTCGGCGGGATCGGCGCTGGTGCCTGCGGTGTAGAGCGGCGGATGCTCGAGCAGCCAGACCAGCTCGCGCGCCTCGCCGGCGCGAATCGCGGCGGCGCGCGCCTCCATTTCCGCCAGCGCCTCCGGATAAGGCGTGAGGCCCGCGGAGACCCGCCATTCGATATCGTTCGAAGCCACCGCCGCGACCTAGCTTGTAAGCCCCGCGGCGCAAAGGCTATGCTCAGGCCAGACGAGAGGGGCCTTTTCGAATGACGATTTCCTACAGCGCCGTCTGGGACGATACGATCGCGCTTACCCGCCGCCACGCGACCCTGATCGCCGCGATCGCCGGCGTCTTCATCTTCCTTCCCGCTTTGCTCTTCGACGTCTTTCTCAAGCCGGAGGATCCGCAGACGCAGGATTTGAGCCGGATGCTTGAAATGATGGTCGAATGGTATCGCTCGGCCGCGCCCTGGCTGGTGCTTCAGGGGCTGATCAGCATGGTCGGGGGCCTGGCGATATTGCGGCTGGTGTTCGCCGAGCGCACGACGGTCGGCGGCGCGCTGATGTTCGCGCTGGGCCTGCTGCCCTTCTATTTCCTGATGACCGTGATTTCCGGCTTCATGGTCCTCGCGGCTGCGATTCTTTTCATCATCCCGGGCCTCTATGTCTGGGCGCGCGTGGCGCCGGCCGGCGCGATCATGGTCGCCGAGAACAGGCGCGGCCCGATCGACGCGATTCGCCGGTCCTTCACGCTGACTCAAGGACAGGGCTGGGCGATCCTCGGCCTCGTGCTGATCGTCCTCATCGTCGGCGCCGTCTCGATCGGTGTCGCCGAAACGCTGCTCGGCATCGTTTTCCACCTGGCGGCGGGGCAGGAGCTGGGCTCGTTGCTGACGACGATCATGGCGACCGCGCTGACCGCCGCCTTCTCGACGCTGATCATCATGCTCTACGCCGCGATCTACCGCGCGCTGGCGCCCCAGGTTCCGGCGGCGGTGTTCGAATAGGCTATTCGACCAGCGGCAGCTGAGGCGCGACATCGCGCGGCAGAAGCCCCGCGAGGCGCGGATCGGGAAAGCTTTCGAACGCCCGGCCCACGGCGGCGAAGCCGGCCCTGAGATAGGAGGGCAAGGCCGCCGGATGGTCGAGCGAGCAGGTGTGGACCGTCACCTGCGCGATCCCGGGCGCCCAGGCGCGGCGCAGGGTCTCGGCGAAAAGCCAGCGGCCATGGCCCTGCCCGGCGAGCTCCGGGACCAGCCCCAGGAACAGGATCATGCATTTGTCCCGGCGGAAATCGAGCTCGACCATGCCGCACGAGGCGCCGCCCTCGTCGATCACTTCGTAGACCGTGCCGGCCTTTTCGAGGAGCTCGGCATCCCTCATGGCCAGACGCGAGAACCACAGCCAGCGCCCGCCGACCCGGCGGAACAGGTCGCGGTAGCGCGCCGGATCGATCGTCTCCCATCGCCGAAGCCGAAGCGGCGAATCGGGCTCCGGCTCGAGCGCCGGCCGGGCGTTCATTTCGAGATAGGTGACGATCGCCGCGACGTGCCCCGCCGGCACGGGCGTGAGGCCGAAGCTCATTCCCCCACCCTCATTCCCACGTCGCCAGCGGCGGAAGGCTCATCAGGATCGCGTCGACATTGCCGCCGGTCTTGAGGCCGAACAGGGTGCCGCGATCGTAGATGAGGTTGAACTCGGTGTAGCGGCCGCGCCAGGCGAGCTGCTTCGAGCGGTCCTCGTCGGTGAACGGCGTTTCCATCCGCCGCCGGACGATCCGCGGGAAGACGTCCAGGAACGCCTCGCCGACGTCGCGGGTGAAGGCGAAATTCTGGTCGAAGAAGCCCTCCAAATGATCGTAGAAGATTCCGCCGACTCCGCGATGGGCTCCGCGGTGGGGAATGAAGAAATAATCCTCCGCCCATTTCGAGAAGCGCGGATAATAGGTCGGGTCGTGAGCGGCGCAGGCGGCGCGGAGCCGGGCGTGGAATTCGTCCGTATCCTCGCCGCAAGGGATCGGCGGATTGAGGTCCGCGCCGCCCCCGAACCAGCGCCTGGTGGTGGCGAGGAAGCGCGTGTTCATGTGCACGGCGGGGACGTGCGGGTTGGCCATGTGGGCGACGAGGCTGATTCCGGTGGCGAAGAAGCTCGGATCCTCCTCCGCTCCGTGAATCGTCCGGGCGAACTCCTCGGAGAAGCGGCCGCCGACGGTCGAGACGTTGACTCCGACCTTCTCGAACACCTTGCCCTTCATCACGCCGCGAACGCCGCCGCCGCCCGGGGAGCCGTCCGGATCCTCCCGATCCCAGGGGGTGTAGGCGAACGCGGCGTCGCCGCCCGCCTCGCGCTCGATCGCCTCGAACTCGGCGCAGATCCGATCCCGAAGCGATTCGAACCAGTCGCGGGCCTGTTGCTGCTGGTCGTCGAGCGCGATCATGGAGCGATCGCCTATCAAATCCTCGCCGACGTGGGGAGGGGGCTTGAGCGGCGGTGGCCACAATCCCCGATCGGAGGCTAAGGTGCGTCATGGCCGACCGTCCGGACGAGCTTCAACTGGTCTCAGCCGACTTTGCCGCGGCGCTCGATCTGCTGCGCGCCCTCGGCATGCGGCTGGACCTCATCTTCCCCGCCGACGATCCGCATACGGCGGTCCTGACGCATGACGGGACGCGGGTGCGGCTGACCTCGCGGCCGGACGCGCCGGCGCCCTCCGCCGGCCTCCCCGCCTTTCGGCCCGAACTCGTCGTCACCCGTGCGGGCGCCGCGGCGGGCGAGGGGCGGGCGGGGATGCGCTACCGCGATCTCATCCCGGGGCGGCTCGGCGGGCGCTACATCGCCTCGCATATTTCAATCCCCGAAGGCGGTCCGGTCGCCGATTGGGTCCATTTTCACCGCATCGCCTTCCAGCTGATCGCGGTGCGCCGGGGCTGGGTCCGGGTCGTCTACCAGGACCAGGGCGATCCCTTCGTCATGCACGCGGGCGACATGGTCCTCCAGCCGCCCGGCATCCGCCACCGCGTGCTCGAAAGCTCGGCCGGGCTCGAGGTGGTGGAGATCAGCTGCCCCGCGAGCCACGAGACCTTCGCCGACCACGACATGGTCCTGCCGAACGGCGAGGCCGATCCGGGGAGGCTCTACGGCGGCCAGCATTTCCTCCACCACGCCGCTGCCGCGGCGCCCTGGACGCCGTGGCACGGCGCCGAGGCACAGGAGACCGGGGTAAGCGAGGCGAGCGGCGGGCTCGCCGAAGCGCGTATCGTGCGGCCAGGAGCCGCGCCGGCCGTCCTCGTTCCGCCGCACGAGGGCGAGCTGGCCTTGGGCTTCGTCCTCGAAGGCTCGGCCCGGCTCGACGCCGGCGACCGTCATCCCCTCGGTCCCGCCGACAGCTTCGTCATCCCGCCGGGCGAGGCGTGGCGGCTGAGCGAAGCGTCGGACGATTTCCGCCTGCTCCACGTAACGACGGCGAAGATCGCGCGCTAAGCGGGCTGCAGCGCCTCCGGCATCGCCGCCGCCGGCCGCTTGCCGGCCTGCCAGCCGGCCCAGCTGGTCAGCGCGCCGATCGCGAAGCCGGTCAGCACCACCGCCGCGCTCGGCACATGGCCCAGGGCCGCGAGCAGAGAGCGCAGCAGCGGCACGTCGGCCATCAGGCCCATGGTCAGCATCTGGGCGGCGATGAAGCCCGCGGCGACGAGGAACGGCCGGGCCTTCTCGCGATATCTGAGCCAGATCGCGGCGACGAACGCCAGCTCCAGCGCCATCGACCACAGGATAGCCGGCATGATCAGGTGCAGATCGTCGAGCCCCCGGATCTGAAGCCCCGGCATGAAGCCGTTGAGGATCCGCCCGAACGGCGATTCGAACAGGATCAAAGGCGTCGCCAGCATATAGCCCGAATGGACCCACACCTTCCGCCGGAACTTGAGCGCCCGGTAATAGACCGTGACGTAGGCGGCGATGGCGACGGCCATGCCGATCAGGAAGGAGCCGCCGAACATCATCCGCGACGGGCCGTCGCCGGCGACATAGCCCTTGGCGGTGACGTCGATGATCGCCGAGAGGCCGGCGATCAGAAAGGGGAAGAGGAACAGGCTCGATTTGCCGACCGCGCGGTGCAGCGGCAGCTGCTTGTGGTGCGCGGTCCAGCTCTGCCCCGCGACCATCGCCACCCAGATGCTGGCGGCGACGCCATGCAGGTGGAACTGCCACGGAACGCTCCCCCAGACCGAAAAATAGCTCGGCCAGAAGCCCGCGGCGATCACCGCCATGACGACGAGGACGTAATAATGCGCGTGGCGATATGGCATGGGGACCCCCCTCCCGTTGCCGCAGCGTCATAGCACGAAAACCGCGCTCCTCCCGCGAAATCGGGGCGAGGTTTCGAACGCGTCGCGGGCCTGTGGCGCTCGTCGAGCGGATCATCATTTCGAGCCACCGGAATGGAGCGAAAAACGTGTGGCGAGGTCAAGAATATGATCTAGATTATCTTTGCAAGAAATCTGCAAGAAGAGGAGCAATAGCCTCATGAACGCAGTCGCCGGCCGCCGCGGGCTTTCACCTTTATTGTGGATTGTCATCGCCCTGATCGTCCTGGCCGCAATCGCCTGGCTGGCGGGCGCGTTCGACGGCTGGCGCGGCCGTGGCGCCCCCGCGCGCGCCGGCATTTACGTCGGCGCGTTCCAGGTCTGCAGCCAGCCGACCGCGCCGATCCCGGCCGGCTTCGATTTTCCGCAGCCGGAGGGGACCGTCGCCCAGTGGGTGCAGCAGGGCAACGAGGCGCGCGCCCGCGAACATGGCTGGTTCGTATGGGCCGGACTCAACAGCGCCACCGGCGCCGGCCCGGTCTGGCGCACCTGGTGCACCTCGACCCAGGCGTTCACGGGCGAGGGCTCGGCCGCGATGGCCGCCAGCCACGCCATTGGCGGCCGGCTTTCGCTCGGCGCCCGGCGCCGCGCGGTCGGCGGCGCGGCGCAGGCCGGCGAGGACCCGATCAGCTTTCCCGTCTCCCCCGTCTACACGTTGCCCGCTGCGGTGCTGAACAATCCGGCCTATCAGCAGGCCGGGTGCATCCGGCCGGCGACGTCCGGCATCCCGGCCGCGCTCAACGACGGTCCCACGCTGGAATCCAACGGCGACATCATGGTCGCCGGAGTCGTCTACAACGACTCCGCCTTCAACTCGATTCGCGGCCAGAATCTCTACCAGCCGGCGACGCTCGAGCGGATGCTGCCCGCGCCCGGCCAACAGCAGCCGAACTGGCCGCGGCTCGCGGCGAACTCGGTCGCGCTCAAGCCGATGATGTGGCCGGTGCCGCAGACCGGCTATTGGGCGCTGCCGGTGTGGGACAATCTCGAGTCGGACAACGGGGCTTATTCGGGCTTCGAAATCTCGGGCCAATGGCGGCGCGCGGTGGCGGTCTCGGCCGAAACGCCGGCCGCCGGCACGCGCGACGTCAGCCTGCTGACGAACGGCGGCATCGCCCTCAACGGCGCGCCGCTCGGGCCGAATCTCTATCCCGGCGCTCCAGTCCATTCGATCGACGAATTTTACGGCTTCCAGCCCGATCTGGCGAGCATGACGCCGTGCGACCGGGCGATCCTCGATGCCTCGTCCTACTGGGCCTATAACCGGCCGTTTCAGCAGGGCGATTATCTGATCGTGGTGGCGATGCACATCATGACCAGGGAGCAGGCCGACTGGACCTTCCAGTCGGTCTGGTGGCACGACCGGCCCGACGCCGGCCCGTTCGCGGCGAACCGTCCCGATATCCCTGGCGCGCCGGGGCCCTGGCGCCATTATCTGATGACATCGACCTACGGGTTCCAGGGCCCGCCGGGGCCGCGCGGGCCGCAATGGCCGATCGCCTACAACCCCTATATCGAGCTCGCCGCCAATCACCCGATCCGGACCAATTGCATGAACTGCCACCACCGCGCCGCCGCGCCGGGCGAGCCCCCGCCTCCGGCGCCGTCGCCTCCCTGGCCGGTCGGCAGCTACGAGGCGGGGCGGCTCATGTGCGGCGCGCCCGTGCCCGACGCGCTCGACGTCTACGCGCAGGACAATGCGATCTTCAACAGCCTGCTCCTCGTCGATTCGATCTGGTCGATCAGCGACCGCGTTCCGGTCAGCCGATCGGGCGCCGCCGCCGCCGGCCCTCGGCCGGGAGCAAGCGCCGCGTCGTGCCCGTCCGCCGCGCGGGCCGGCGCTCCGCGGCGGCGATGATGCGTAGCGCCTGTCGCAGTCGCGCGCTCAGCCCAGCGCCCACAACCCCGTCTGCCTGATCGCCTCCGCCACGCCGATCCCCGCCGCCACCGCAAGGTTCAGCGACCGCGTCCCCTCGACTTGGGGGATGCGCACCCGCAAATCCGCCCGCTCGTGCGCCTCCTCCGGCGCGCCGCGGCTTTCGGAGCCGAGCAGGAGCGTGTCGCCCGGCTCGAAGCGCGCGTCGGGCAGCGGCACCGCGGCTGCGGCAGTGGTGAACAGCACCAGCCGCCCCTCGAGCCGGGCCGCGAACGTCTCCCAGCTTTCGTGCCGGGTCACGTTGGCGATTTCGGCATAGTCCATCCCGGCGCGCTTCAGCGCCCGGTCGCCCCACGGAAAGCCCAGGGGCTCGATCAGATCGAGCGGAACGCCGAGGCAGGCGGCGAGGCGAATGATCGTTCCGACATTGCCGGCCTGGTCGGGCTGATAGAGGGCGAGGCGCATGATCTTCTCTTCGACGAAGGGGCGGCCAGGATATTAACCGGAAAGAGAGCCCGCCCCCCTAGGGATGTCCTGCAATTTCCGGAGGTTCGTCGATGAAGTTCGTTCTGCTCAAGTCCATGGGGGGCGACTATATGGTCGTCGTGGAGAATGTCGCCTGGCTGCGCGCGGCCGAGAACAACCAGACCAATGTCGGGATCGTCGGCGGCAATCCGCTGCTCGTCTCCGGCAATATCCAGGAGACGGCGGCGACCATATTGGCCGGCTAGGCTCGCCGCACGTGGGACCGGGCGACCGTCAGCTCCGCCCGGTCATCAGCGGGCCCTCCGGCGGCGGCGCGAAATCGAGCGGCGGGATGGCGGCGCCCGGAGAACCCGCGGTGACTCCCCGGTAGATCGCGTCGCCGAGCGGGCTGTAGGTGATCGCCTCGGTCAGCAGGAAGCCGCCGAGCATCGCCGCAATCCCCCAGCGCCAGGCCGGATGGGCTCGCCCGCCGCGCCTGACGTCCACCATGGCGCCGACGAACGGCGGGATCAAGCAGGCCGCGAAGGCCGCCTCCCAGGCCCAGGGCTGAAGCAGCGGCATCGGCAGCAGCCGCCCGAAGGCGGGGCCGAGCAGCATCGCCATGCCGCAGAAATGCAGCCGCCGGTGCCATTCGGTGCGGCGGCGCAGAACGATCGCCGCCGTGGTCAGGACGGCGAAGGTGAACACGGTCATCGGATCGAAGACGAGGAATTGCAGCGGCCGGAAAAAGAACGGCACCTGCCCGTTGCGGACCATCACGGCGGTGACGTAGCAGCCGAGAACGACCATCGGCACCATCCACGCCGCGGCGATCCAGCCGAGCGGCCGGTGGAGGTGCATCCGCCCCGTCGCGGCGAAGACGTTCTGAAGCAGGTAGATCGCCACCCAGCCCATGAACACGATGGCGTGGGCATGGACCCGCACGGGCGACGCGAAGGTCGATCGGCCCATCGCCAGCTGGAGCGAGAAGCCGGCGACGACGATCAACGCCATGACGATCGCGCCGCGCAGGAAGAAACGCTCGTCGCCGACGGCGGGAGCGGTTGGTCTTTGCGTCAGTGTCGCCATCTCCGTTCCCCCGATTGCCCGGGGCGAGACTATCTCAATCCGGCACCCGTTCAAAGTGCTCCGCGGGCGCGCTTCCGGGACGGTGCTTCGCAGCCACGGGCGGACGCCGATCCGCCGGTGCGGCGTTTCAGGCGCTCCGCCGTCCGAGCGAGCTGACTCCGCGATTAGCGCTGCGCGCTATTTCCGGGACCAACTTCGCTGTTGGCAAAGGCCGCGTCGCGCGTCTATCAGGCCCGCCAAGCCGCCCGATCCTGGGGCGGTGCGGACGCATATTCGCGCTAATCGAGCAACCCTGAAGGACATTATGGCCGCGGTTGAGACGAATGATGGGACGGCCCTCGCGGCCGACACCGCCGAGGGCGGCGAAATCCGCCGCAGGGACTTCATCAGCATCGCCGCCGTGAGCTTCGCCGGCGTCGGCGGGGCCGCCTTGCTCTATCCTTTGGTCAACCAGATGAACCCGTCGGCGGACGTGCTCGCGCTCGCCCAGATCGACGTCGACATCTCCCACATCCAGCCCGGCCAGGCGATCAAGACGATCTGGCGCAAGCAACCGATCTTCATCCGCAACCTGACCCCGGCCGAGATCCAGGCCGCCAACGCGGTCGACACCGGCTCGCTGCGCGATCCGCAGACCCTCGCCGAGCGGACCAAGGAAGGCCATCGCAATTGGCTGATCACGCTCGGCGTCTGCACCCACCTGGGCTGCGTTCCGCTGGGCGCCGCCGAGGGCGAGCAGCGCGGCGAATATGGCGGCTATTTCTGCCCCTGCCACGGCTCGCACTACGACACCGCCGCGCGCGTGCGCAAAGGCCCGGCGCCCCGCAACCTCGAGGTGCCGGATTATGAATTCACGACACCCACCCAAGTTCGCATCGGCTGAGGTCTGACACGATGAGCTTTCCCTGGGCTGAAGAATACAAGCCGAAGAATTCGTTCATGCGCTGGCTGGACGACCGGCTGCCGCTGCCGCGCCTCGTCTACGGCTCGGTCGGCGGCGGCTATCCGGTGCCGCGCAACCTCAACCATTGGTGGAATTTCGGAGTCCTCGCCGGCCTCGCTTTGGTGCTTCAGATCGTCACCGGGATCGTCATGGCGATGCATTACGAGGCCTCGGCCGCGGGCGCCTTCGCTTCGGTCGAGCATGTGATGCGCGACGTGAACCAGGGCTGGTTCCTTCGCTACGCCCACGCCAACGGCGCCAGCTTCTTCTTCATCGTCACCTACATCCACATCTTCCGCGGCCTCTATTACGGTTCCTACAAGGCGCCGCGCGAGATGGTGTGGATGCTCGGCCTGGTCATCTTCCTTTTGATGATGGCCACCGCCTTCATGGGCTATGTGCTTCCCTGGGGGCAGATGAGCTTCTGGGGCGCCAAGGTGATCACCGGCCTGTTCGGGGCGATCCCGCTGGTCGGCGAGCCGATCCAGCATTGGCTTCTCGGCGGTTACGCGCCCGATCAGGCGACGCTGACGCGCTTCTTCTCGCTCCACTATCTGCTGCCGTTCGTGATCGCCGGCGTCATCATCCTCCACATCTGGGCGCTTCACATCCCGGGCTCGGGCAACCCGACCGGGGTGGACGTGAAGACCCCGCAGGACACGGTGCCGTTCCACCCCTATTACACCGCCAAGGACGGCTTCGGCGCCGGCGTCGCGATGATCTTCCTCGCGGTGCTGATCTTCTTCCTGCCGAACTTCCTCGGCCACGCGGTCAACTACGTGCCCGCCAACCCGCTTTCCACTCCGGCGCACATCGTGCCCGAATGGTATTTCTGGCCGTTCTACGCGATTCTTCGCGCCTTCACCGTCGATTTCATCCTGCCGGCCAAGCTGTGGGGCGTGCTGGCGATGTTCGGCTCGATCCTTCTGCTCTTCCTTCTGCCCTGGCTCGACAAGTCGCCGGTGCGCTCCGGCAGCTACCGGCCGACCTTCCGGATGTTCTTCTGGATCCTGATCGTCGACGTCGCGGTGCTCGGCTATTGCGGCGGCTCGCCGGCTGAAGAGCCCTATGTGATGATCAGCCAGGTCGCCACGATGTATTATTTCGCGCACTTCCTGATCATCCTGCCGATCCTCTCGATGGTCGAAAAAACGAAGCCGCTGCCCAATTCGATCTCGGAAAGCGTGCTGCACGGCGAAGCCGCCGAAGCCGCGCCGGCGCAAGCGTAAGGGGACGACGCAGTCATGGTTCGAATTCTCGGTTTCCTCGTCGGCCTGGGTTTCGTCGGAGTGGCCGCCTGGTCGCTGCTGTGGGGCGTGATCGCCTATGTCGGCGAGCCGCCGGCAGCGACCGCCGAGCATCGCTTCCACGAGGAAGCGCGCAACATCTCCTATTCGTTCAACGGCCCGCTCGGCCGCTACGACACGCAGCAGCTCCAGCGCGGCTTCCAGGTCTTCAAGGAGGTCTGCGCCGCCTGCCACAGCCTGAACTACGTCGCGTTCCGTAACCTGCGCGAGATCGGCTATACGGAGGCGGAGGTGCGCGCGATCGCCGATCAGTGGCCGATCCAGGTGGCGTCGATCAATCCGGATACCGGCGAGCCCGCCACCCGCAAGGCGATCCCGGCCGATCATTTCCCGAGCCCCTATGCGAACGAGACCGCGGGCCGCGCGGCGAACAACAACGCGCTTCCGCCCGACCTTTCGCTGATGGCCAAGGCGCGCGAGGGCGGCCCCGCCTATATCGCCTCGCTGATCACCGGCTATCGCGATCCGGCGACCTACCGCAACGAAGAGGGCGAGGCCCTTCCCGCCGAGAACCGGCCGAGCGGAACGCTCCACTTCAACCCCTATTTCGCCAACCTCAACATCGCCATGCCGCCGCCGCTGACCGCCGACGGCCAGGTGACCTACGCGCCCGGCAATCCGGCGCCGACCCGCGCGCAGATGGCCGAGGACGTCTCCGCCTTCCTGATGTGGGCGGCCGAGCCCAATGCCGACCAGCGCAAGAATATGGGTCTCGTGGCGCTCGTCTTCCTGACTCTGGCGACGATCCTCGCCTACATGGCCTATCAGCAGATCTGGCACGGTGGGGCGAGCCGCAGGGTCCGCCGGACGGGCGCGCTCGATCCGGAGAACCAGGCGAGGATCGCGGAGGCCAAGGGCGAGGCGGGAATCGCGGGCTAGAGTCGAGCCCGATCAAGTCAGTCGTTCCCCGGCGAAGGCCGGGGTCCAGGCCCGGGGCGAGCCGGGCTTGGGACGCGAAAGCGTTGGGGAAAGCCTTCGGCTCCTGGGCCCCGGCCTTCGCCGGGGAGCGGCAATGTGAGTATCCGCCCCGAGCTGGAGTTTTGCGCCGCGCTATTGCGGCCGGCGCCGCATCAGCACGATCGAGACGAAGGTGAGCACCGGGATTCCGTCCTGGTTGGTCACCGTCGTTTTGGTGCGGAACGAGCCGATGTCCGGCTTCGAGCGCGACGGGGTCTTTTCGAGAATCGTTCCGTGGACGTGCAGCGTGTCGCCCGGATAGACGGGCTTCAGCCAGCGCAGCTCGTCGATTCCCGGCGCTCCGAGGCCGGCCTGCTCCTCCTCGACGACCTTGCGGGCGATCACCCCCATGACCATCGCGCAGGTGTGCCAGCCGCTCGCGGAGAGGCGCCCGAAATAGGTCTTGGCCGCCGCTTCGTCGGAAAGATGGAAGGGCTGCGGATCGTATCGCCGGGCGAAGGCGATCACCTCCTCGCGGTCCACCTCGGCGCTTCCGAAATAGCGCTCCTTGCCGACCTCGAGGTCCTCGAACCAGATCAATGCGTTTCTCCGGCAGCCGCGTAGACGAAGGCCTCGTTACCCGATTCCAGAGTCACTGCAATGCGCGCATAATCGTCGACCTCGTAATCGTCGGCGGTCGCCAGCTCGGCGTCGGTGAGATGAAGCACCAGCCCTTCGACGCGCGCCTGGGGCTCGTCGCTCCGCCGGAGGATCCGGTGACCCGCGGTCCCGCTGGCCGCGATCGCCGCTGCGTCCGTGATCGTCACCTCGCCGAGCCGGTAGCCCGGCAGAGCGTCCGGCGTTCCCTCGACGGCCCGGCCGAACAGGCCGCGCTGGACCGCGGGATCGCGCAGCGAGCCGTAGACGAAGAGATGGGCGGCCACGTCAGGCCTGGTTTAAATCGGCCTGGCCGCGTGCCACGGCGAACGTCGCGCGCTTGCCCAGGGCGCCGCCCGGCGTGCTCACCCGGTCGACGACCATGAAGTTGGTCCGCCATTCGTCCGGCGTCACCTCGCAGGTGAGGTAGCCGCGCTGGTCGTTGATGAACTTGAGCTGCGGGTTCTCGGCGAGGATCCGGTCGCTTCCGCGGCGCTGGTCCGAGCCGTCGCCCCCGCTCGAGATCGAGGTGCCGACGAACTCGACCGCGACCGGCCGATCGCCGCTCTGGAGGATGCCGGCGAAGTTCTGATGCTCGTCGCCGGTCAGGACGACGACATTGTCGAGGCCGCGCATCCGCGCGAGCAGCCGCTGCCGCGGCACCTCGTAGGCGGCCCAGCTGTCCATATTCATGATTTTCGCCGGCTCGTCGCCGGTGCGGCGGTCGAGCGACATCATCATGATCTGCTGCGCGAGGCAGTTCCAGCGCGAGTCGCGGTCGGCGAGGTTGCGCGCGAGCCAGGCTTCCTGCTCGGCGCCGAGGACCTGGGCATTGGCGTCGGTCACGGCCGGGCAGCTCGGCTTGAAGCCGTCCTCGCAGGGCTGATCGGAGCGGAACTGGCGGGTGTCGAGCACCTCCATCTTCATCAGATCGCCGTAGCGAACGCTGCGATGGGCACTGACGGCGCCGTAGCGCGGAAGCATCGAGCGGCGGACGGGCAGATTCTCGTACCACGCTTGGAGCGCCATCGCCCGGCGCGTCCGGAAGAGGTCCGTCGGCGCTCCGTCCGGATCGACGTCCTGCACCCAATTGTCGGTGATCTCATGGTCGTCGAACGTATGGAAGAAGCTGTGCGCCGCATGGGCGCGCTGCAGATCGGTGTCCGCCTTGTAGAGCGCGTAGCGTGCCCGGTAGTCGGCAAGGTCGAAGCAATCCTGCTCGCCGCCCTGGCGCGCCGCCGCGACCAGGCTTCCGCCCCGGCTCGGGTGCACCGCGTCGATCCGGTATTCGTAGATATAGTCGCCATAATGATAGACGAAGGCGAGGTCCTCGCGCGCTAGGTGGCGGTAGGCGGTGAAGTAGCCGTCGCCGTAATTCTGGCAGCCTGCGACTCCGAAACGAAGCGCCGCCGGGCTGGCGCCGGTGGCTGGGAGGGTGCGGGCACGGCCGTTGATGCTTCGCTCGCCGCCGGCGCGGAAGCGGTACCAATAGGGCCGGTCGGGCTCGAGGCCGGTCAGCTCGACATGGACCGAATGGCCGAGCTCCGGCCGCGCCAGCTCCTCGCCGTGGCGGACGATCGTTCGGAAGCCCTCGTCGGACGCCACTTCCCAGGTGACCGGCATGGGCGCCATCGCCATCCCGCCGTGCTGCTCCAGCGGCTCGGGCGCGAGCCGGGTCCAGATGACGAACCCGTCCGCCGCCGGCTCGCCCGAGGCGACTCCAAGGCTGAACGGATAGGCGCGAAAGACGCTCTGCGCGCGAAGGATGGCGGGGGCGGCGAAAGCCGTGGCGGCGGCGCCGGTGATGAAGCGGCGGCGATTGAGCATGATCGTCATGCTCCCAGCCTTATCGCGCGGTTACGGCCTCTTCAAACGTTGAAGCGGAACAGGAGGACGTCGCCGTCCTGCACGACATAATCCTTGCCCTCGGCGCGCATCCGGCCGGCTTCCTTCGCCCCCGGCTCGCCGCCGCAGGCGATGAAGTCCTCATAGGCGATCGTCTCGGCGCGGATGAATCCGCGCTCGAAGTCCGAATGGATCACGCCCGCGGCCTGCGGGGCCTTCGCGCCCTTCTCGACCGTCCAGGCGCGCGCCTCCTTGGGGCCGGCGGTGAAGAAGGTGATGAGGTGGAGGAGATCGTAGCCGGCGCGGATGATCTGGCTGAGGCCGGTCTCGGTGAGGCCGAGATCGGAGAGAAACTCGGCGCGGTCTTCGACCGGCATGGTGGCAATCTCGGCCTCGATCGCGGCGGAGATGATCACCGCCTTCGCGCCTTCGGCTTCAGCCTTGGCGAACACCGCCGCGCTGTGGGCGTTGCCGGTTGCCGCGTCGCCCTCGTCGACATTGCAGACGTAGAGGATCGGCTTGGCCGTCAGCAGCTGCGCGCGCTCCAGCGCCAGCTTCTCCTCCGGATCCTTCGGCTCGACGAACCGCGCGGGCCTCGAATCGCGCAGCAGATCCAGCGCCTGGCCGAGCACGCTCGCCTGGATCTTGGCCTCCTTGTCGCCCTGCTGCGCCTTCTTGGCGAGGGCGGGGACGCGCTTTTCGAGGCTTTCGAGATCGGCGAGCATCAGCTCGGTCTCGACCGTTTCGGCGTCGGCCACCGGATCGACCCGGCCCTCGACATGGGTCACGTCGCCGCCCTCGAAGCAGCGCAGAACGTGGACGATCGCGTCGACCTCGCGGATGTTGCCGAGGAACTGGTTGCCGAGCCCTTCGCCGGTCGAGGCGCCGCGCACGAGCCCGGCGATGTCGACGAATTCGAGCTGGGTCTCGATCTCCTGGGCCGATTTGGCGATCTCCCTGATGCGATCGAGACGCGGATCCGGCACGGCGACTCGGCCGACGTTCGGCTCGATCGTGCAGAACGGATAATTGGCCGCCTGCGCCGCCGCCGTCTCGGTCAGCGCGTTGAACAAGGTGGACTTGCCGACATTCGGCAGCCCGACGATTCCGCAACGAAAGCCCATGACTTCTCCCTCTCCCCTATGGGGAGTGCTCCCCTAGCTCTAGGTCGATCGTGCTCCCAGCACGATCTGCGAAATGCCGGGGGCATTTCGCACCTTGGGCTAGGGGAGCACTGGCCGGGGAGAGGGGAGTCCCATCATCCCGACCCTCGGATGTTGATTGAAATGGAGAGGCCGTTCCCCTCTCCCAGCCCTCTCCCCGAAGGGGCGAGGGCTATTCGCGGCGTCCGTTAGACGTTGCGCCGGGCGATTGCCAGTCTATCGTCCCGGGCCATGAAGCTTCGCCTCGCCGTCTTGCTGCTCGCAGCCGCCGCCGCTCCCGCCTTCGCCATCGATCCGCCCGCGCAGGTGCTCGCCGGGACGACGGCCGAGGAAGGGCTGCTGCCCGTCCACGTCGATCGAGGCGGCGGGCGGATCATCCTGTCCCTGCCGCGGCCCGGCGCGGACGGGGTTTCGGGCCGCTTCCTCTATGTCAGCGCGCTCGAATCCGGTCTGGGATCGGCATCGCTCGGGCTCGACCGCGCGCAAAGCAGCGAGGCGCGGCTGATCGTGTTTCGCCGGATCGGCCGAAAGATCGTGGCGGAGATCGAGAATCCCCGCTTCCGCGCGAGCGGCGCGGGCGCCGACGAACGGGAAGGGGTCCGCCGAAGCTTCGCTTACTCGACGATCTGGATGGGCGATGTCGCGGCCGAGACCGCCGACGGGCGGCTGCTGGTCGACATCGCGTCCTTCCTGACGCGCGACGACCAGAACATCGCCCGGGCACTTCGCGAGCAGGACAATGGCGATTACCGGCTCGTCCCCGAGCTCAGCGTGGCCGACGTCAATTTCGTGCGCGTCTTCCCGCGCAACATCGAGCTGGAGGCGCGGCTGACGTTCGTCAGCGCGCGTCCCGGGCCGGAGGTGGGCAATATCGCGCCGGTGACGGGCAATGTCAGCTTCGTCGTTCGCCATTCGCTGATCGCCCTGCCGGAGCCGGGCTACCAGCCGCGACGTTTCGATCCGCGTGCCGGTTCGTTCGGAATGCAGGTGGTCGATTTCTCGGCGCCGCTCGGCCGGCCCGTGGTCTACGAGCTGGCCAACCGCTTCCGGCTCGAGCGGACCAATCCGTCCGATCCCGCCTCGCCGGTGCGCAATCCGATCGTCTTCTACATCGACCGCGCGGCGCCCGAGCCGATCCGCTCCGCGCTGCGCGAGGGCGTTTCGTGGTGGGCGGATGCCTTCGCCGCGGCAGGCTGGCCGGGCGCCTTCCGCGCCGAGATCTTGCCCGAGGGCGCCGACCCGCTCGACATCCGCTACAACGTCGTCAACTGGGTCAACCGCGCGACCCGCGGCTGGTCCTACGGCCAGCCGATCGTCGATCCCAGGACCGGCGAGATCGTCAAGGGCCAGGTTCTGCTCGGCTCGCTGCGCATCCGCCAGGACCTGATGATCTATCAGGCGCTGGTCGGAGCAGGCCTGACCGGCACCGGCGATCCCAACGATCCGGTCACCGCCGCTTTGGCACGAATCCGCCAGCTCGGCGCGCATGAAGTCGGCCATGCGCTCGGCTTCGCCCACAATTTCGCCGGATCGGCCGCCGGGCGCTATTCGGTGATGGATTATCCCGCGCCGCGCGTCGGCCTGGTGAACGGGGTTCCGGACCTCACCGACGCCTACGGCACCGGCATCGGCCGCTGGGACCGGTTCGCGGTCGACTGGCTATACGGCGCGCAGACCGACGCGGAAGGGGAGGCGCGGATGCGCGCGGCGATGACCGAGGGGCTTCGCTACGTCGCCGACGACGACAGCCGCCCGGCCGGCTCTTCCCATCCTCTCGGCAGCCTGTGGGACGACGCTGCCGATCCGGTCGCCGAGCTGGTTCGGGTGATGGCCGTTCGGCAGGCCGCGGTCGAGCGCTTCGGGCCGGCGGCGCTCCATCCGGGCGATCCGCAATCGCAGCTCCGCCGCGCCTTCGTGCCGGTCTGGCTGCTTCACCGCTATCAGGTCGAGGCGGCGGCCAAGCTGCTCGGCGGCGTCGATTTCACTTACGCGCTGGCCGGCGACGGCTATGGCGAAGCGCATCCGGTCGACCCCGCGAGGCAGCGGCAAGCCCTCGACGCGCTGCTCGACACGCTCTCGCCAAGCGCGCTCACGGTTCCGTCTCCGATCCTCGTCAATCTTTCGGCCGGCTGGTCCGGCAATTCGGACCGGCAGACCGATATCGAAACCATCCCGACTCCGGGCGGCCCGCTGTTCGATCCGCTCGCCGCCTCCGAAGTCGGCGCGATGGTGACGCTGACGGGCCTGCTCGCGCCCGAGCGACTCAACCGGCTCGACATCCAGAACCAGGCGAATGCCGCCTCGCCTCCGGCGCATGAAGTCATCGACCGGCTGATCGGGCGCGTCTTCGCGTTCGGCGGCCTCGATTCGTCGGGAGCCGCGGTTCAGCGCCGGATCGCGACCACCACCGCTCTCGCGCTGGCCCGAGTCCAGCGCGACCCGGCCTTGTCGCCGACGATCGCATTGGCGCTGTCGGAGCGCCTCAGCCGTCTCGCGGCGCAGCTATCCCGAGCGAGCGACGACTGGAGCCGGGGCCTCGGCCGGCTGCTCGCCGACCGGGAGGCGCTCGGCGCCGCGCTCGCCGACCAGCGTCGCCTGCCGCGAATCCCGCCGGGCATGCCGATCGGGGCGGAAGGGGAGGAGTGGCCGGAGCTATGAACAGAGGGGTCTATCTTGCAGCGCTGGCGCTCGGGCTGGCCGTGCTCATCTATGCCGAGTGGCACACCGACGAGGTGACGGTGATCCTGGCGCTGCTGCTGGCGCTCTCGGCCGCGGTCGGCTTCGTTCGTCCCGCGGCGGCGCTCGTCACCGGCCTCATGCTGGGCCTCGCCATCCTCGCCGCCCATGCGGGCAGCTTCCTGACCGGCCTCTATTCGCCTGCCTATCAGGGGTTTCCGCCCGCGGGCACCGACTGGCTCGTAATGGCTTGCCTGGTCCTGCCGGCGCTTGCCGCCGCTTATGCCGGTGCCTGGGCGCGGCGGGCTATGGCCGCCTGAGGCGGGGATCAGCCTGGCACCGGCGAAGCGGCAGCGGGCGGGCCGAGACGATCCGGGTGACCCGGCGGGTGCGGCGGTCGACCGTTATGCGGATGCAGGCGCAGCCGTGCCCGTAATGGCCGTTGGTCTCGGTCCACCCTGCGGTCGACATGTCCGGCATCTCGTCCATCCCGGGCGCCTGGTAGCCGCCCTGCGCGCCGATCAGCCATTCGCCGTCGCGGTCGGCCAGCCACCAATTGCCCGGAGTCGGATTGTGCAGCCAGCCGCAGCGCATTTCGATCGGGGTCGATTGGGCGGCGATGGCGAGGGCGATAAGGGGCGTCATCATGCCCCCGAGCCTAATCCTGCCGCAGCCGCAGCGCCACATCGTTCATGAAGCGGGCCTCGTCGCCTATGGCGAGCCATTCGGCCTCGGCGGCGATGGCGCCCAGCGTGTCGGCGAGCTGGTCCATCTCGGCCTTGGCGTAATTGCCGAGGACGTGCTTCGTCACCTTGTCCTTGTGGCCGGGGTGGCCGATGCCGATGCGCACGCGGCGGAAATCGTTGCCGATATGGGCGTCGAGCGAGCGGATGCCGTTATGCCCGGCGGTGCCGCCGCCGACCTTCACCTTGACCTTGAAGGGCGCCAGATCGAGCTCGTCGTAGAAGACGGTGACGTCCTCCGGCCCCTTCTTGAAGAAGTCCATCGCCGCGCGGACCGAGCGGCCGCTGTCGTTCATGAAGGTGGCGGGCTTGAGCAGCAGGATTCGCTGCCCGCCGATGCGGCCTTGTCGGGTCCAGCCCGAAAAGGCCTTCTTGGCGGACTCGAACGGGTGGGTTTCGGCGATGGCGTCGGCGGCCATGAAGCCGACATTGTGCCGGTGCATCGCATATTGCGCGCCGGGATTGCCGAGGCCGACCCAGATCTGCACGGGCGCGAATTCCCCCCAATCGCCGGCGTCAGGAGCGTCCGCCGGGGCCCCCATCAAAGTATTACTTTGATGGGCACCCCCCGGCTGGCCGTGCACCTCCACGCGCCGCGGCGTGAAAAGCGAGGCCAGCCAGCGGAACGGCAATTTATTCGGCCTCGCCGCCCTCGGCTTCGGCCTCCCCGACGGTCGGGACATCGTCCGCGGCCGTCTCTTCGGCACCCTCGGCCGCCGCGGCCGCCTCAGCAGCCTCCGACTTGACGCCGGACGGGGCGACGATCGTGGCGATGGTGAAATCGCGGTCGGTGATCGCCGATTCCGTGCCCTTGGGCAAAGTGACGGCGGAGATGTGCAGCGAATCGCCGATATCCATGCCGGCGAGGCTGATCAGGATCTCCTCCGGGATCTCGGCCGCGTCGCAGACGAGCTCGAGGTCGTGGCGGACCTGGTTGAGCACGCCGCCGCGCTTGATGCCCTTCGATTCGTCCTCGTCGGTGAATCGGATCGGCACCGCGACGGTGACCTTGGCATGCTCGGAGATGCGCAGGAAATCGACATGCAGCGGCCGGTCCGTGACCGGATGGAACTGGACGTCCTTGGGCAGCGTGCGGACCGGCGTGGCGCCGGCCTCGATCATCACCACCGAGTTCATGAAGTGGCCGCCCGAAAGGGCCTTCACCAGCGCCTTTTCCTCGACGTGGATCGAGAGGGGCGTTTCATTGTTGCCGTAGACGACGGCGGGGACGCGGCCTTCGCGACGCAGAACACGGGAGGCTCCCTTGCCAGCCCGTTCGCGCGTCTCGGCCGACAGCGTAAGCTGCTCGCTCATTGCATGTCTCCAAGTTGCTAAAAGTTGATATCCAAACGCCCGCGCTCACGCCTCCAGGGATGACCATGAACGGGGGAAGGCGCGGCCTATAGGCGAGCGCGCCTTCTCAGGCAAGCTAGTGCGCTGCGCCGACGTGAGGAACGCGCTCCACGCGCACATGGTGGGCCGCGAGAACCGATTGGACGCTGTCCTCTCCGGCGAGGTGGCCGGCGCCGACGGCGATGAACACCGTTCCGGGACGCGCCATCCGCTCCTCGATCCAGCGCGCCCAATTGGCGTTGCGCTCGGTGAAGATCAGCCGGTGAAGGGCGCGGTCGTCGGCGTCCTGCTCCTCGTTCATCAGAGCTACGAGCCGCTCGACGTCGCCGGCGGACCAGGCAGCGAGCATCGGGGCGAGCTTGCCGCCGATCTCCTCATGCTCCTTCAGCGTCTCCTCGAGCTGGGCCGCCTGGAGTGCTTCCGGCATGGAATCGAGCAGGCGCAGCTGCAGCTCGAAACCCTCGAGCTCCGCGATCGGCATGTGGCGGGCGTGCGCCGCCTGGGTCAACACCGTCTCGGGCCCCGCGGCACCACTGATGCCCAGCTTCTGAGCGCTCAGCACGGCCAGGCTCATGGACACGAACCAGGGCTCGAACCGGTCGAACGCCGTGGCGGGAACGCCCACCGCGGTCAGCGCCCGGCCGAGCTCGGCATTCTGCTCGGCGGTGAGGCGCGAGGACAAGGTGCGCCCGTCGGGGTCGACCGCATAGCGCATGATCACCGGCTGGAGCGAGGCCGGATCCTCCGGCAGGATGGCCTCCATGACGAGCTCGTTCGAGGCATCGAAGGCGGTCTTGATCTCGTCGTTGAACCATGGCCTGGAGTCGAGCAGGTGGAAGGTCCCGAACAGGTAGATCGTCGTGTCCTCGTCGCGCACGACCCAGAGCGCCGGGTTCGCGTCGGGAAGCGGGGCAGGGGCGGCGGCAGCGGGCGGCGCTGCGGGCGCGGGCGGCTCGGCATTAGCGGCCGCCGGGGCCAGCGCGAGCGCGGCGGCGCACGCCAGGGTGGACCATTTCATCGTCAACTTCTCCATTCGGTTCGGGGCTTTAGCACAAAGGGGAGGAAAGGCGAGGTTAGACCCGCCATGCCTCGCGCGGAGTGCCGTCATCGAAAATCTCCTCGATCCGCTGGCCGAATAGCCGCGCGATGCGGAAGGCCAGCGGCAGGGACGGATCGTGCTTGCCGGTCTCGATCGCGTTCACCGCCTGGCGCGAGACGTCGAGCCGCTCGGCCAGATCGGCCTGGCTCCAGTTCCTCTCGGCGCGGAGCACCTTGAGCCGATTGTTCATGCCCGGCTCCGAAGCCATTTGATGTGGAAGCCGACGAAGAAGGCGGTGATCGCGGCGATGCCCGCCCAGTCCGGCGGAAAGAGGGTCTGGGGGGCAAGCGGAGGGCCCCCTGCGGTCATTTCCTGATAAAATGGCAGGAACAGGAAGCACAGCACGATGGCCGCGAAGGCCCAGGACGTTCCGGCATTCCACAATTGCTCGATATATTCGTCCCGTAGCCGCCGCCACAGAAGCAGGGAGAGGCTCACGACCAGAAGGCCGATCGAGAATCCGTGCACGAAGTCGGGCCAGTGAAGGAAGAGGGCGGCAAGGAGCAGGGGAGTGCCGATGGCCCCCATGTGAGCGGCCGTCATGTAGATCGAAGAGCGCTTCTCGCGTTTCATATGTCGATGCCTCGTGTAATGTTATGCTGACTAAATGTCGCGATTCGCTGACATTGTCAAGATCACCTGACAATGTGTCAGCGAAACGTGCCTTCCCCGCGCACTTTGCGGTGCCTTCTCTCGAGTTTTTGGTCTGTGCCGGTTTGACCGCGCGGGCGCCATGCGCCAAAGCCGACCGCCAGATACCGCACCCGCGAAGGAATCATTGTGGCCGCCGACCAGCCGCTCAGCTTTCAGCGACTGATCCTGACGCTCCACGATTATTGGAGCCGGCAGGGATGCCTCATCCTTCAACCCTATGACGTCGAAATGGGCGCGGGCACCTTCCACCCCGCCACGACCTTGCGCGCGCTCGGCCCCGAGCCGTGGAAGGCGGCTTATGTCCAGCCTTCGCGCCGGCCGACGGACGGGCGCTTCGGGGAGAACCCGAACCGGCTTCAGCATTATTATCAATATCAGGTAATCCTGAAGCCGAGTCCGCCGGACCTCCAGGCTCTCTATCTCGGCAGCCTCGCGGCGATCGGCGTCGATCCGCTGAAGCACGACATCCGCTTCGTCGAGGACGATTGGGAGAGCCCGACGCTGGGCGCCTGGGGTCTCGGCTGGGAGGTCTGGTGTGACGGCATGGAAGTGACCCAGTTCACCTATTTCCAGCAGGTCGGCGGGTTCGATTGCAAGCCGGTCGCGGGCGAGCTGACCTACGGGCTCGAGCGGCTGGCCATGTACATTCAGGGCGTCGACAGCGTCTACGATCTCGCCTTCAACGATGAAGGCGTCACCTACGGCCAGGTGTTCCACGAGAACGAGGTCGAGTTCAGCGCCTATAATTTCGAGGTGGCGGACACCGACAGCCTGTTCCTGCGCTTCACCCACGCGGCCGAGGAATGCCGCCGCTGCATCGAGGCGAAGCTGCCGCTCCCCGCCTACGATCAGGCGATCAAGGCGAGCCACATCTTCAACACCCTACAGGCCCGCGGCGTCATCTCCGTCGCCGAGCGCGCGGCCTATATCGGCCGGGTGAGGGAGCTGGCGAAGGGCGCCTGCCAGGCCTGGATGGAGAAGAACGGGTGGGCGGCGTGACGCGGGTTCGATTCCGGCCCGGGGAACCACATCGTCATCCCAGCGAAAGCTGGGATCTCACTGCCTTCGCGGCGGTCGGAAAAGGAAGGGGGATTCCAGCTTTCGCTGGAATGACGGATCGTGGCTGATTTCCTGCTCGAGCTTCTGTCCGAAGAAATCCCGGCGCGGATGCAGGAGAAGGCTGGTGACGAGCTTTCGCGCAGATTGAGCGACCGACTGGGCGATTTCGGCTTCCATGGCCTAGCTGTCCAGCATTTCGTCACTCCACGACGCCTCGCAGTGATTGTTCGAGATTTGCCGCAAGAAACATCCTCTGGAGTGACCGAAATTCGAGGCCCGCGCACGTCTGCGCCCCAGCAAGCGTTCGATGGCTTCCTGCGCAGTACGGGCCTGGCGAAGGAACAGTTAGAGGATCGGGCTGGTGTCTGGTTCGCCGTCGTCGAAAAGCCCGGTCAGCCCACGGGCGATGTATTGGCGGAGATAATTCCGGAGTTGATCCAGACCTTTCCCTGGCCCAAATCGATGCGCTGGGGCGAGGCTTCGGCTTCGACCGAGAGCCCGCGGTGGGTGCGGCCGCTTCAGGGAATCGTCGCGCTACTCGGGGAGCAGGTGGTCGAGTTCGAGATTGCCGGGATCCGCTCCGGCGCCGCCACTGTCGGCCACCGCTTCCACCATCCGGGGCCGATCACCATCGGCGGCGCTCACGATTATGCGGAGAAGCTGCGCGCGTGCCACGTGATCGTCGATTCCGAGGAGCGCAAGGCGATCATCCGCAAGGAATCGAACAAGCTCCAGCGCAAGACCAAGACGATCCCGGACGAGGGGCTGGTGGCGGAAAATGCCGGGCTCACGGAATGGCCGGTGCCGCTGAAGGGCAGCTTCGACGAGGCCTTCCTCGCGCTTCCGCCCGAGCTGATCCGGCTAACGATGCGGGTGAACCAGAAATATTTCGCCTGCCAAAGCGAGGATGGCGCGCTCTCCAACCGCTTTGTCTGCATCGCCAACATCGCATCCAGCGATCCCAACGCCGTCGTCGCCGGCAACGAGAAGGTGCTCGCCGCCCGCCTCAGCGATGCCCGCTTCTTCTGGGACCAGGACCTCAAGGTCCCGTTGCCTGAGCAGGCCAAGAAGCTCGACCAGATCGTCTTCCACGAGAAGCTCGGCACGACGGCCGACAAGGTCGAGCGAGTCGCCAAGCTTGCCGAATGGCTGGTCCAGGAGCGGCTGATCCGCGCGGACATGGAGGACGTGAAGACCGCCGCCCGGCTCGCCAAGGCCGATCTCGTCACCGAGATGGTCGGCGAGTTCCCAGAGCTTCAGGGCGTGATCGGCGGCTATTATGCCCGCGCCCAGGGCCAGAGCGACGCGGTCGCCAATGCGATCCGCGATCATTACCGGCCTACAGGGCAGGGGGACGAGGCGCCGACCGATCCGGTCACGGTCGCGGTCAACATCGCCGACAAGCTCGACACGCTCGTCGCCTTCTTCTCGATCGGCGAGAAGCCGACCGGATCGCGCGATCCGTTCGCGCTGCGCCGCGCGGCCCTTGGCTTCCTCCAGATCCTGACCCGCAACGGCCTGCGGCTGCCGCTGTCCGATGTGCTGGTCCAGGCGGCGGTGCTGAACGCCGTCTCGCGGCTCGGTGCGATCCGCTCGGTGAGCTTCCCGGACCTGCTCGATACCGGCGATCACGAACATGAGATCACCGCCGAGGTCGGCAGCTTTACCTACCGGCACGGCGAGCGGGTCCTGGTCCGCTGGAAATCGGATCTCACGCCCAATATCGAGCGCGGCAGGATCATCGACGAGGTCAAGGGCATCGAGGAGGCGATCCTCGAGTTCCTCGGCGACCGGCTCAAAGTCCAGCAGCGCGAGGCGGGAGTGCGCCACGACCTGATCGACGCGGTCTTCGCGCTCGGCGGGGAGGACGATCTCGTGCGCCTGCTCGCGCGGGTGAAGGCGCTGCAGACCTTCGTTGAGACGCCCGAGGGCGTGAACCTTCTCGCCGGCTACAAGCGCGCCACCAACATTCTCAAGAAGGAGGGGTGGACCGGCAGCGGCGTGACTCGGCCGCCGTCCTACGCGCCGGAGATCGAGGAGTCGGAATTGGACGAGGCGCTCGACGCCGCGGAGCCGCGCGTCGCGAGCTCGGTCGCGGAGGAGGATTATGAGCGGGCGATGAAGGCCCTGGCCGGGCTTCGCGGGCCGGTCGACGCCTTCTTCGAGAAGGTCACCGTCAACGATCCGGATTCGGTCAAGCGCGAAGCCCGGCTCGGCCTGCTGGCGCGAGTCCGCGACGCCGTTCACCGCGTTGCGGATTTCTCCAGGATCGAGGGATAATGGCCCGCGCGGTCTACCGCTTTGGCGGCGGCGTCACGGACGGGGAGGCGGGCAACAAGGAGCTGCTCGGCGGCAAGGGCGCGAATCTGGCCGAGATGGCCTCGATCGGGCTTCCGGTGCCGCCCGGCTTCACCATCGCGACTCCGGCCTGCGCGCTTTATTACGAGAAGGGCGACAGCTTTCGCGACACGCTCGCCGCTGAAGTCGCCGAGGGGATCGCCCATATCGAGCAGGTGACCGGGCGCCGCTTCGGCGATCCTGCCGATCCCCTCCTCGTCTCGGTTCGGTCCGGCGCGCGGGTCTCGATGCCGGGGATGATGGACACCGTCCTCAATCTCGGCCTCAACGACGCGACGGTCGAGGGCCTCGCCAACGGCTCGGGCGATGCGCGCTTCGCCTGGGACAGCTACCGCCGCTTCGTCCACATGTACGCCAATGTCGTGCTGGGCCTTCGCCACGATCTGTTCGAGGAGGCGCTCGAGATCGCCAAGGAGGACAAGGGCGTCCATCTCGACACGGAGCTGGAGGCCGGCGATTGGCGGCGGCTGACGGCGCGCTACAAGGAGCTTGTCGAGGAGGAGCTCGGCGCGCCCTTTCCCGAAGATCCGCAGGAGCAACTGTGGGGCGCGATCGGGGCGGTGTTCGGCTCGTGGCAGTCGGACCGGGCGAAGACCTACCGCCGGCTCAACAACATCCCGGGCGATTGGGGCACCGCGGTCAACGTCCAGGCGATGGTGTTCGGCAATATGGGCGAGACCTCGGCCACCGGCGTCGCCTTCACCCGCGACCCTTCCACCGGCGAGCGCGCTTATTACGGCGAATATCTGATCAACGCCCAGGGTGAGGACGTCGTCGCCGGAATCCGCACGCCGCAATATCTGACCCGCGCGGCGCGCGACAAAGCCGGCGCGAAGGCGCCGTCGATGGAAGAAACGATGCCCGAGGTGTTCGCCGAGCTGGCGCGCGTCTTCGACCTGCTCGAGCGCCACTATCGCGACATGCAGGACATCGAGTTCACCGTCGAGCGCGGCACCCTGTGGATGCTTCAGACCCGCTCGGGCAAGCGCACCGCCAAGGCGGCGCTCGCCATCGCCGTGGAAATGGCGCGCGAGGGGCTGATCACCGAGGAGGAGGCGGTGCTTCGGATCGATCCGGCCGCTCTCGACCAGCTGCTCCACCCGACGCTCGATCCCGCGGCCCCGCGAAGCGTGATCGCCAAGGGGCTTCCGGCCTCGCCCGGGGCCGCCTGCGGCAAGGCGGTTTTCGACGCCGACACGGCCGAGAAATGGGCTGCGGACGGAGAGAAGACCATCCTCGTGCGGGTCGAGACCAGCCCCGAGGATATCCACGGGATGCACGCCGCGGAAGGCATCCTCACCGCGCGGGGTGGAATGACCAGCCACGCCGCGGTCGTGGCCCGCGGTATGGGCCGGCCCTGCGTGTCGGGCGCGGGTGGTTTGACCATCGATTACCGGGCGCGGCTGATGCGCGTCGGCACGCACGAGATAAAGGAGGGCGATCTGATCACCCTCGACGGTTCGAGCGGCGAGGTGATGCTCGGGGAGGTGCCGACCGTGCAGCCCGAGCTTGTCGGCGATTTCGGAATCCTGATGCAATGGGCCGATGCCAAGCGCCGGCTCGGCGTTCGGGCCAATGCGGAGACTCCGCTCGACTGCCGAACCGCCCGGGAGTTCGGAGCGGAGGGAATCGGCCTTTGCCGCACCGAGCACATGTTCTTCGAGGCCGAGCGGATCGCCAAAGTACGGCAGATGATCCTCGCCGCGGACGAGGGCGCCCGCCGGATCGCGCTAGATAAGCTGCTCCCGGCCCAGCGCGGGGATTTCGTCGAGATTTTCCGCGTGATGGCCGGCCTTCCGGTCACCATCCGCCTGCTCGATCCGCCGCTTCACGAATTCCTGCCACACGGCGAAGAGGAGTTCGCGGAGGTGGCGGCCGCGTCGGGCGTCGGGATCGAGGCGCTGCGCCGCCGGGCGGCGGAGCTTGCCGAATCCAACCCGATGCTCGGCCATCGCGGCTGCAGGCTCGGCATCACCTGTCCCGAAATCTACGAGATGCAGGCGCGCGCGATCTTCGAGGCGGCGCTGGAGGTGGCTGCACAGGGCGAGCCGCCGATACCGGAAATCATGGTTCCACTCGTCGCCACCCGCGAAGAGCTGCGGCTGGTCCGTGCGTTGATCGACCGGACAGCGAAGACGGTGTTCGAAGAGACCGGCCGAAGCGTCGACTATCTGGTTGGAACGATGATCGAGCTGCCGCGCGCCGCCCTTCGCGCCGCCGATATCGCGCAGGAAGCGGCCTTCTTCAGCTTCGGCACCAACGATCTTACCCAGACCGCGCTCGGCCTCAGCCGCGACGACGCGGGCAAGTTCCTGCCCGCCTATGTCGAAAAGGGCATTTTCGAGCGCGATCCCTTCGTCAGCATCGACGTCGAGGGCGTCGGCGAGCTCATTTCGCTGGCCGCGGAGCGGGGCAGGGGCGCGAGGCCCGCCCTCAAGCTCGGCATTTGCGGCGAGCATGGCGGCGATCCTTCGAGCATCGCCTTTTGCGAGAGCGCAGGCCTCGATTACGTCAGCGCCTCGCCCTACCGAGTCCCGATCGCCCGTCTCGCGGCCGCCCAGGCGGCGCTGCGCGGAAAATAGGGGACAGCCCCCTATTTTAGAGCGGTCCGGGGCCGTCGTCGCGGCGGCGCGCCTCGTCGCGGGCGGCGGCCTGGCGGAGCGTGTCCATCTCCGAAGCGTCGCGGCGGAGCTGCGCATTCTCGGCCTCGAGCGCCTGCCGGCGGCGAACCTCGTCGCGATAGCGGCCTTTCCATTTCGGGCTGGCGAGGAAAGCCATGCCGAGGATCAGCCCCAGAATGAAGGCAAGGAGCAGGATCAGCCACTGGTCCGGCGTGAAAGCGAGCATGCGGATCTCCCAAGTCGTTACCGGAACAATCGCGCGGGAGGCGCGATTGTTCCGGAGCCGAACTTAGAAGGAGCTTCTTAGGTAAGGAGCGCGTCGTGGATCGAGCAGGCCGCCGGGCCGAGAATGACGATGAACAGGACCGGCAGGATGAACAGGATCAGCGGCACGGTCATGATCGCCGGCAGCCGCGCGGCCTTCTCTTCGGCGCGCATCATGCGCTCGTTGCGGAATTCGGCCGAGAGGACGCGCAGGGCGGAGGCCAGCGGCGTTCCGTATTTCTCGGTCTGGATCATCGTCGTCACCACGCCGCGCACCGAATCGAGGTCGATACGCTTGGCGAGGTTTTCGAAAGCGAGCCGGCGATCGGTGAGGAAGCCGAGCTCGATCGAGGTCAAGGCGAACTCGTCGCCGAGCTCCGGATAAGCCTTGCCGAGCTCGCGCGCGACCCGGCCGAAGGAGGCGTCGACGGTGAGGCCGGCCTCGGCGCAGATGACGAGCAGATCGAGCGCGTCCGGCAGGCCCTTGCGGATCGCGTGGGTCCGCTTCTGGACCTTGTTCTTCAGCCACAAATCCGGCGCCTTGTAGGCGAGGATCAGCGTGCCCGCGACGAGCCCGTATTTCTTGAACGCCCCCCACAGCGGAAAATAATCGATGACGTAGACGAGCGTGATGATTCCGATGCCGAACACGATCGGAAGCACCATCCGGGCGAAGATGACGACGAAGGCGAGGTCCTTCGAGCGCACGCCGGCCTGCATCAGCTTGGCCTGCGCCTTCACCACCTGGCTTTCCTGGAGCATCTTCAGCGAGGACAGCAGGTTGCGGACCTTGTCGGCCATCTCGTTGCGGTTGGTGATCGTCTTGCGCCGCTTGGTGGTGGACGCGACGATGCCGGCCTTGAGTTGCTCGCGGCGCTCGTTCAGTGCCTTGACCCGCTTGGCCATCGGGTCGCGAACCGTGGTGGCGGCATAGATGGCGACGAGCACGGAGAAGGTGGCGATGGCGGCGAGGAAGCTCGCCACCATCACCACATCGATCCCCATGACCGTCGGGCCGTGCGTCACCATAATCAGTCCCGTCCCTCTAGATTTCGAAGTTGATCATCTTGGCCATGATGAAGGCGCCGATCGCCATCCACACCATGCCGCCGCCGCCGACCATCATCAGCCGCTCGTCGACGAAGAAATTCTGCATATACTTGCCGTTGATGAACCAGATCAGCCCGAAGACGATGAACGGCAGAGCGCCGATGATGTAGGCCGAGGCCTTGGATTCGGACGACATCGCCCGGATCTTCAGCTTCATCGCCGAGCGCTTGCGCAGAACGTCCGCCAGGTTCGACAGCGTTTCGGCAAGATTGCCGCCGGTTTCGCGCTGGATCGCGAGGCTGATGACGAAGAACTGGAACTCGGCGGTGCCGAGGCGGTTCGCGGTTTCCTGCAACGCGACGTCCATCGTCCGCCCGATCCGCATCTTGTCGGCGACGGTGCGGAATTCGGTACCGACCGGCGCCTGAAGCTCGTCCGCCACGATTCCGACGGTCTCGGAAATGGGCAGGCCCGAGCGCAGGCCGCGGACCATCAGTTCGATCGCGTCAGGGAAGCGCGCCGTGAACTTGTTGACCCGGCGCTGGACCAGCTTGCCGATCACGAAATGGGGAATGGCGACGCCCGCGAACAGGCCGAGCGGGACGGCCAGCATCAGCGGCAGGCCCTTGAAGGCCAGGCCGCCGAAGGTGGCGAGGCCCAGGCCCGCTGAGGCGAGCACATAATGCGCGAGCGTCCAATTGTGCCCGGTCTGGCTCAGCCGCAGCTGAAGCAAGGCGGGCTTGGGGATGAAGCGCTTGGCGAAGCCGTCGCCGCGATTCTGCCGCTGGGCGTAAATGCGCTTGAGCTGCGCCTGGGCAGCGACGTCGGTCGAACGGCTGTGCCGTTCGCGCAGATCCTCGAGGCGGCGCGACACCAGCTTGCCGGCCGAGGGCCCGGAAAAGGCCGAGAGCGCGAGCATCGCCGAGGCAACGACCCCGCCGAGCAGCATGATGACCGTGAAACTCGGCATTTCGCCTCCCTCTTCTCGCCGGCCGGCCTAAGCCGCCGCGGAAGCTTCCCTGGGCTTTTTCGAGACCAGCGACTTGAAGTTGCCGAGCTTGCCCAGAAGCGAGCCGCCGCTCGGCGCCCCGCCTTCCTCCGCCCCATCGGCCTCCTGGGCAACGGTGAGCGCGAGAAGCTGGGCGAGCGGCTGCGACACCTTGCCGGACTTGGCGACCTTGGCGAGCGGCTGGCCGAGCTTGGCGGCCTGGGCCGCCATCTTCGGATCGAACGGCACGACGATGTCGACCTTGCGCTCGATCGAGTGCTCGAAATCCTTGCGGCTCACTTCCTGGATGCCGTTCTGGCAACGATTGGCGACGACGATGATCCGGGCCTGCGGCGCATTGGCCTTGAGCCAGGAAAGGATTCGGATCGAATCGCGCGTTCCGGAGAGCGTGAACTCCGCGACGACGACGACGACGTGCACGTCGCCCAAAAGGTGGGGATAGTGGACCATCATCTGCCGCGGCAGATCGATCACCGTGCCTTCGAAGGCGTGACGGATCTCTTCCTGCAGCTGGTAGAAGGCGGAACCGTCGGACATCATCGACTGGTTGATCGGCGCCTCGGCTGAGAGCACGCAAAGCTTCTCGTTGGCGCGGACCATCGCGCGTTCGATGAACAGTCCGTCAATCCGGCTCGGATTTTCGATCGCGTCGGTCAGCCCGCGGCCGGGCTCGAGATCGAGCGCAAGCGCGCCGGTGCCGAAATGGACGTCGAGATCGAGCAAGGCCGTCGAGCGGCCGCCCTTGTCGCCCATCAGCCAGGCGAGCGAGGTGGCGATGGTCGAGGCGCCGACGCCGCCGCGGACTCCGATCACCGCGGCCATCACGTTGGGCTTTTCCATGCCGCTTTCGGCGATGCGCGGCCCCGAGATGGTCATCTGCGCATTGGCGAAGGCGTCGCGCAGCTGATCGGGCGAGAAGGGCTTCAGCAGGTAATCCTGAATGCCCGAGGCGACGAGATCGCGGTAGAGGCGGACGTCGTTGACCTGGCCGGCGGCGATGACCACCGTTCCCGGCTCGCACACCTCGGCGAGGGCGTTGATGTCGTTGAGCGGGTCGCCGCTCTCCGAAAGATCGACGAACAGGATCGACGGGCTGGCCGAGACCGAGAGTGTCTGGACCGCGTTGCGCAGGCCGCCCTTGTTGACCTTCTCCGGAGACCAGCCGTGCTCGACGGCGATCGGCCGCAGCAGCTCGGCGGTTTCCTCGTCGGTGACGAAGGCGCTGAACGGGTCGCGGAGCGAAGCCGCGCGCGATGCGTGAAAAGGCGCGTTCATGGTCTTACCTGCCTCCCTGCGGAGTGGTTTGGGCGGCCGGGAGGCCCTGGCGGCCGGTGGGCGTGCTTTCGCGGTACGAACGGGCGGCCCGCCCGGCGGTCTGCGCGGCGCCGTTGCCGGAAGGCTCGCGGCCGTGGATCAGATCCTCGGGATTGGCGATCATCGCGGAAAGGTTGGTGTTGACCGCGCAGCCGTAATTGGTGCCGGTGCGAACCGGCGACTCGATGCCGGGATCGCCCCAACTCGGGCAACCGTCGACGCTTGCGGTCGAGCGGCTGGCGACGACCCGGACGAAGCCGGGCGGAACCGCGCCTTCGGTCACCGGCGCTCCGGCGTCGGCGATGAGAAGGCCGTGCGCCGAGGCGACCCGCGCCACGTCACGCTTGGCGCCGGCCGAATTGTAGTCGCCCCCGTCGATCGCCACCGTGTCGCCGTAGCGAAGGCCGATCGAATCGAACCAGGCGGCAAGCCGGCCCTGCTCGGCGTCGGAAACGCCGTCGCCCTGGGCGGCGACGTCGAACACGAAGCTGGTCCGCTCGACCACCGGCTGGTGAAGCGAGTAGAGGCTGTAGTTGCGGCGCACCTCGAGCTGGTCGGGCTGCGTCGAGCAGCCGCCGACGACGAGTCCGAAAACGGAGACCGCGGCGATGCTGATCAAGCGGGACATGGTCTTATCCTTTCGAGCGACGGCGGCCATCAGAAGTTGAACCCGGGCTGGGCGGACGAGCGGGCCGGCTGCGGCTGCTGCGGAGGAAGCGCGGCGGAGGCGCTGAGGTCCCGAACCGGGCTCCGGCCGGGCGCGGGCAGGGCCGGCGAGGCGTCGCCGGTGGGGCCGATTCCGGGGGCGACGGTGCGGCCCGGCCCCGCGGTCGGGCCCGGACGCTGCTCGCCGGTGCGGGAGTCATTCTCCGCACCGATCAGCAGGCGCTGGGCCTCGTCGGGATTGCGGTGGCCGTCGGTCGGAAGGGCGATCTGGGCGGGGTTCGAGACCGGGCGCACCAGATAAGGCGTGACGACGATCACCAGCTCCGTCTCCGCCCGTTGGTAGCGGGTTGAGCGGAACAGCGCGCCGAGTATCGGGATGTTGCCGAGGAAAGGCGCGCGGTCGATCGTGTTGGTGTTGTGGTTGCGCAGAAGGCCGGCGATCATGAAGCTCTGGCCTGAGCCAAGCTCGACGGTCGTTTCGGCGCGGCGCACCGTCAGCGCCGGCACGTTGAAACCGTTGAGGCGGATCGTGCCTTCGTTGGACAGCTCCGAAACCTCGGGGCGGACGCGCATCTGGATTCGGCCGTCCTCGAGCACGATCGGCGAGAAGGCGAGGCCGACGCCATATTGCTTATACTCGATGGTGACGCTGCCCAGCGACTGCGAGATCGGGATCGGGAACTCGCCGCCGGCCAGGAAGCTCGACGTTTCGCCCGAAAGGGCGACGATCGAAGGCTCGGCCAGGGTGGTCACCAGGCCGGTGGTTTCGGCAAGATTCATCGTGCTCAGGATGTCGAGCCCGAGCAGGTGGCCGGCGGCGCCGAGCGTGGTCGCGCCCGCCGGGAAATTGAACGTCGCGCCGGTCAGCGTCTCCGGGATCACGCCGGTCGCCGGATTGGCCGGGCCCTGGGCGATATTGAAGCTTCCCGGATTGCCGCGACCGATGCCGAAAAGGAAGCCGCCCGAGCTGTCGCGCGACAGGAGGTTGGTGCCGATCTCGCGCAGAAGCGAGCGGTTCACCTCGGCGATCTTGACCTGGAGCATCACCTGCTGGGGAGTCGCCGTCCGAAGCCGGCTGACCACCTGCGTGCCCTCGCCGACGAAGGCCTGGGCGAGGCGCTCGGCCTCCGCCGCGTCGTTCGGCTGGGCGACTGTCCCGGTGAGGAGAACCATGCCGTTCATCGGCGTGGCGACGATGTCCGCCTCAGGCATTGCCGAGTGAAGCATCTGGCCGACCGAAGCGAGGTTCTGGCCGACCCGGACGCTGGCCGAGAAGACGACCCGGCCCGAACGGTCGGTGGCGTAGACCGTGGTGTTGCCCGCGGTCTTTCCGAAGACGTAGAATTGCGTCGGCGAGCGGACCTCGACGTCGGCGATCTCGTTGTTCGCGACGAACAGATCGGACATCGCGCCGCCCACCCGCACCAGCCGGCCGGTGCCGACCGAGAGAGTGATGTCGCTTCCGGGGGCGACAGCGCCGGACTGGGCGACGGCCTGGCTCGGCGCGGTCGCCGCGATCCCCGCGGCCAGGGCGGCCGCAAGCGCGGTGCCGAGCGCGGCACGCTTCATGCTGATCTTGCTCTTCATTACCTGGCTCCCACCGGAACGACGGTCACAGTATTTCCCCGCGCGACCCGAACCACCGGTCCGAGACCGGCTGCCGGAATTCCGGCCGAGTTGGGCGAGGAGTTGGACGCGGACCCGTTGCTGTTATTGTCTCGCGCCCGGCCGGGAACGGTGCTGCGCTGGAAGCGCGAGACATCGGCCCCGACGGTATAGGTCGTATTGTCGTCGACCGGCCGGCTGGAGACGGCGAGCAGCATCTGCCGCTCGGCCCGGGGATCCCCATTTTCAGGCACGGTCACCTCGCCGGACGCGATCGCGCGCTCCAGCTCGGCATTGTTGTCGGCAAGGCTGCGCAGCGACAGCGAAAGCTGGCCGATGGTCTGCGCGACCGCGATCTTCTCGGCGATCTTGGGGGTCGCCTCGAACGTCACCGTGGCGACGGTCTGCGGAACCTGGTTGCCCTGCTCGTCGCGGGCGTTGAGGCGCTGGTCGACCGCGAGGACGCGGATGTTGCGAACGATCGTCTCGGAGACTCGCAGGGGCGGGCCGTCCCCGCCGCCTTCGACTTCCTGCGCAAGCACGAGATCGACCCGGTCGCCCGGGAAGACGAAGCCGGCGACTCCGCTGGTGGCGGAAACACCGACCGTCACGGCGCGCATGCCGGGGCCGAGCGCCGCGGCGAGGAAGCCGCGCTCGCCCGGACGAACGATCGCCCCCTGGGTCAGCGGCTGGCCCGCGGTGATCTCATTGCGCACGACCGTGCCGACCAGGCTTTGCGGATCGACGCCCTCGCCGCGCGTGAAATAAGCGGGCTGGACCAGGCCCTGGGGCCAGGGCTGGTAGCGAAACGCCTCGGGGTCGATGATCGTGCCGACCGACAAGGTGCGGGTCGCGACGAGCACTTCCGGTCCGGCCGGAACCTGCTGGCTGGCCTGCGCCTGCGGCGCGGCTGCGCCGGTGAACATGCTCTTGGCCATGAAGGCGGTGACGCCTGCAATGATGAGTGCGCCTACGAGCAGCACGATCTTCTTAACGTCCATGGCGCGTGTCGCCTCCCCTGCGGGACCTGAGTGAAAAATCAGGCCCTAGTCATCAGCCAAACTGGTTAAGAAAGCGTTCGCTAATCAGCCACAAACCGCCGAATGCGATCGCCAGACCGTACGGAACTTCGAGTTGACCCTCGCCGGACTTCAGGCGGTGGCGGATATACATCGCGGCGGTGAGCACGCCGCCGGCCAGCGACATCACCACCAGAAGCAGCACCAGCGCCTGGAACGGCAGCCACAAAGCGAGCGCGCCGATCAGCTTCACGTCGCCCCCGCCCATCGCTCCGATCGCGAAGGCGATGGAGAACAGGCCGAAGACGATCGCGGCGATGCCGACCTGGATCGCGGCGTCCGGCCAGAGCGGCAGACCGATCGACCACCAGAAGGGGATCGCCAGCAAGGCGATGGCGAGATTGAGCTCGTTGGGAATGGTGCGCGATTTGACGTCCCACCAGCACGCCGCCAGCAGCATCGCCGCCAGCAGGCCGAGCAGGGTCATGGAGAGCGCGTTAGCCATATTTGCAGGCACTAGACGCCCGACCTTTCGAAACCGTAACCGGGGCGCATGGAAAATCCCCCGAACCACCGGCGCGCGCGCCCGCAAGGCGCTCGTTTCGGAACCTGGACGGCGCCCGACGGCTGGGCGATTCGCAAGATGGACTGGCCGCAGCCGGGCCGCCGGAAGGCGCGTGGCAGCCTGATCTTCGCCGGCGGGCGGGGCGATTTCATCGAGAAATATCTGGAAGCCTTCGCGCATTGGCACGATCGCGGGTGGAACGTCACCGCCTTCGATTGGCGCGGCCAGGGCGGATCGCAGGGGGACGGATATCGGTTCGACTCGTTCGACGCCCTCATCGACGACTGCGCGGCGCTGATCGCCGACTGGCGCGGCGGCACGGCGGGTCCGCACGTCGCGATTGGCCATTCGATGGGCGGGCACCTGCTGCTACGGACTCTGGTGGAGGCGCAGCCGGCGCTCGACGCGGCGGTGCTCGTCGCCCCGATGATCGGGGTCAACAGCGCGCCGCTACCCGGCTGGCTGGCGCCCGACGTGGCCGAGACGATGGCCCTTTGCGGCTTTCGCAACATCCCGATGTGGAAGGCGCCGCCGGCGCTTCAGGTCCCGGGCGGCCAGCGGCAGCGAATCCTGACCGGGTCGCGCGAGCGATACGAGGACGAATTGTGGTGGTGGCGCCAGGAGCCGGAGTGGGAGCTCGGCGCCCCGACCTGGGGCTGGATGCGCGCCGCCTTCCGCTCGGCCGCCTCCGCCTTCACCGCCGAGCGGCTGGCCGCGGTGCGCCTGCCGATATTGATCTTGGCCGCCGGGAAAGACCGTCTGGTCAGCAACGGCGAGATCAGCCGCGCCGCGGCGCTGCTTCCCGATGCTCGGCTGGAGGAGTTTCCGAAGGCGGCGCACGAGATCCTGCGCGAGGCGGATGCGGTGCGAAACGACGCGCTGGCGCGGATCGACGCCTTCTTGGACGAGCGCGCTGCGTGAGCGACGTGGTCGTCATAGGCGCGGGCATCGCCGGGGCGAGCCTCGCGGCCGAGATTGCCGGGTCGGCGTCGGTGACGATCCTCGAGGCCGAGGCGCAGCCGGGCTATCACTCGACCGGGCGCTCGGCGGCTTTCTGGTCCGAGAGCTATGGCGGGCCGATGATCCGGCCGCTCACCACGGCGTCGGGCCCGCTGCTCGCGCCTTGGCTTCGGCCGAGAGGCGCGGTGCACATCGCGGACGCGCAGGGCAGGGGCGCGCTGGAGAAGCTGTCGGCGGACTTCCCCGATCTGTTCGACGCGATGGACCGCCCCGCGCTCGAGGGGGCGATTCCAGGGCTGAGGCCGGGCTGGGATCACGGCTTGGCCGAGCCGAGCTGCGCGGACATCGATGTCGCCGGCCTTCACGCGGCCTGCCTTAAGGCTGCCAGGCAAGGCGGTGCGGCGCTGATCACCGGCGCGCCGATGACCGCGGCGACTCGCGGCGCTGGGCGCTGGAGAATCGAGGCGGGCGGGCGGTCGTTCGAGGCCGACGTGCTGGTCAACGCGGCGGGGGCGTGGGCCGACGAGGTCGCGGAGCGTGCCGGCGCGGAGCGGATCGGAATCCAGCCTTGCCGAAGGACGATCGCCCAGCTGCGCACCGATCCGCCCGCGCCGGAGCGCCTGCCGCTGGTGATCGACGCTTCGGAGCGGTTCTACTTCAAGCCCGAGCCGGGCGGGCGGCTGTGGCTTAGCCCGCACGACGAGACTCCGTGCGAGCCGTGCGACTGCGCGCCCGAGGAGATCGACGTCGCGCTGGCGATCGACCGGTTTGAGGATGCGGTCGACTGGCGGGTGCAGGCGGTCGAGCGCAAATGGGCGGGCCTCAGGAGCTTCGCGCCGGACCGGCTGCCGGTCTACGGCTTCGCCGAGCCCGGCTTTTTCTGGTGCGCGGGGCAGGGCGGCTTCGGCATCCAGACCGCGCCCGCCGCCGCCAGGCTTGCGGCCGCCTTGCTGCTCGGGCGGACGCCGGAGATCGACCCCGCCCCCTATTCCGCGCTCCGCTTCGGCTGAGCCAAAGCCGCCGCGCAGGCGAGGGCGTCGGCGCGGTCGTTTTCGGGGTGGCCGCTATGGCCCTTCACCCAATGCCATTCGACCCGGTGGGGCTGCTGCGCCTCGAGCAGCTCCTGCCAGAGCTCGGCATTCTTGACCGGCTTCCTGTCGGCGGTGCGCCAGCCGTTGCGGAGCCAGCCGTGGATCCACCTGGTGATTCCGTCGCGGACGTAGTTGCTGTCGGTGTAGAGCCGCACGCGGCACGGGCGCTTCAGCGAGGCGAGGCCGCGGATCGCGGCGAGCAGCTCCATGCGGTTGTTGGTCGTCAGCGGCTCCCCGCCCGACAGCTCCTTCTCGCGCTCGCCCGAGCGGATGACGACTCCCCAGCCGCCCGGCCCGGGATTGCCCTTGCAGGCGCCGTCGGTGAAGATTTCGACCTCGGTCACGCGCTGTTCCGGCAAGCGATCGGGGAGTCATTCCGGCGAAAGCCGGAACCCATGAACACCGTGGCCCCCGGCTGGAGCTGAGCCGTGGTCGTGGGCCCCGGCCTTCGCCGGGGTGACTCGGAGGAGAGAGCGGTCACGCCGCCTCCAGGCCCGCGGGCAGCTTGAAGACCATCCGCTCCTCGACTCCCTCGACCGGCTCCTCGGTCACCTCGAACCGCTCGGCCAGCGCGTCGACCACTTCGCGCACCAGCAGCTCGGGCGCCGAGGCGCCGGCGGTGATGCCGAGCGTGCGCACCCCTTCGAGCCAGGCGAAGTCCAGGTCCGCGCCCCGCCCCACGAGGCGCGCGCGCGCCCCTTCGCGCTCGGCGACCTCGACGAGGCGAAGCGAATTGGAGCTGTTCGGCGAGCCGATCACAAGCAGGGCGTCGCAGCGCGCGGCGATCGCCTTGACCGCCGCCTGGCGGTTCGAGGTCGCGTAGCAAATGTCCTCGCTGCGCGGCATGGCGATCGAGGGGAAGCGGCGGCGAAGGATGGCGACGATCTCCGCCGTGTCGTCGACCGAAAGCGTGGTCTGGGTGAGGAAAGCCAGGCTCTCGGGATCGGCGGGCTGGAGCGTTTCCGCGTCGGCGGCGGTCTCGATCAAGGTCATCCGTCCCTCCGGCACCTGGCCGAACGTGCCGATCACCTCGGGATGGCCGGCATGGCCGACGAACAATATGTGCCGTCCGCGTTCGATCAACCGTTCGGCCTGGCGGTGGACCTTGGAGACGAGCGGGCAGGTCGCGTCGAGATAGTTGAGCCCGCGCTCGGCCGCCTTGGCGGGCACCGCCTTGGGAACGCCATGGGCGGAGAAGACCACGGGCACGCCGTCCGGCACCTGATCGAGCTCCGGAACGAAGACCGCGCCCTTGGCCTTGAGGCTGTCGACCACGAACTTGTTGTGGACGATCTCGTGGCGGACATAGACCGGCGCTCCGTAACGCTCGAGCGCCAGCTCGACGATGCGGATGGCGCGGTCGACTCCGGCGCAGAAGCCGCGCGGGGCGGCGATCAGAAGGGTGAGTGGCGGCTTGCTCATTTGACGTTCAGATGGGTGGGGCTCTATCCGAATGCCAGCTTGCACGAAAGGCTGGCGGCGCTAGGAAGGCGTCACCAGCATCATTGGGGATCTCGTTTTGCGCCTTTCCATGTCCAAAGCAGCCGCCGCTGCCCTGCTGTCTCTCGGCCTCTTCGGATGCGCGAAGGAAGGCGACATCATGGCGACGGGCATCCTCGCCAACTACACCGCCTGCCCCCCGGTGGCGATCGCCGCGCCGACCGGCGACATCACCTTCTTCAATCCGGCGAACAGCCGCGACGCCGATGCGATCGACCTGGTCGCCCAGATCACCAACGTGCGCGGCACCTGCAACGACAGCGGCGAGTTCATCGTCACCGAGATCAGCTTCGACGTCCAGGCCCGGCGCCGCGACGCCGCCGGCGCGCGCGATGCGACCCTGCCCTATTTCGCGACCGTCATTCAGGGCGGAACCAACATCGTCGCCAAGCGCGTCAGCCGCGTCGGAATCCACTTCGACGACGGCCAGCTGCGCACCAGCACCAGCGCAAGCGCAACCACCCACGTCCTTCGCTCGGCGGCGACCCTGCCCGAGGACATCCGCGACCAGATCACCCGCCCCCGCCGCGCCGGCGATCCCAACGCCGCGGTCGATCCGATGGCCGATCCCGCGGTGCGGGCGGCGGTCGAGCGGGCGCGCTTCGAGGTGCTGATCGGCTTCGAGCTCGACCAGGACCAGCTGCGCTACAACGCGACGCGCTAAGTTTCCCCGCGCCAGTACTGCCGTCACCCCGGACTTGATCCGGGGTCCAGCTTCTTTCGTCCTCGCAGGGGAAGGAAAGGTGGATGCCGGACCAAGTCCGGCATGACGACAAGTGGAGCGACGCGGCAGTCCGAAATTCCGTCCATATGGCCACGGCAGTCGCGAAGGGCCTCTGAGCCTTTGCCTCTTCGCGCCTTTGCGTGAGTCCTGCAGAATTTCCTCACGCGAAGACGCAAAGGCGCGAAGATGCCGAGGCCGGCATGCCGCGCGGTACCTTTTCGCAGAGCATGGCGGGAAATAAGTTGAGGAAGTTGAGACTTGCCAAGAGGCGGTCATAGCTCGTCCCCGTCGTCGTCGATGAGGGCGGCGGCTTCCTCCCACAGCTCGGGCGGCACCTCGAGCAGGAAGCCGCTGCACCAACCGCGGGCGAGCTGCTCATCGCTCCATCCTCCGACCAGCTCGAGATCGAGATCGTCGATCTCTATGTCTTCCGCCAGGCCGAGGCGCTTCATCTCCATCGGATTGGCTGGATCCGGGGAATCGCCCCTGAGGGCGGCCGCCGCCGCGGCGCGCAACGTAACGAAGGCCAGCGGCGCGCCCGGGCCGGGCGCGCCATGGCCGTCGCTGAAGCGATAGTTTTCGAGCCAGGCGAAGAAGCCGCTGCGGAAGGCGCGTATCCATTGGTCCGGGCTCCATTCGGACCGGCGCGACGGATCGAGGTCGGTGACCTCGATCTCGTTGCCGGGCACGTCCGAATAATCGGAGCAGCCGGTGAGGCGGGCGAAGGCCGTCAGCTCGGGATCGTCGTCCGGCACGGGCAGGGGCGCCGGCTCCGGCTCGGCTTCGGCGGGCGCGCGCGCTTCTACGAAGGCATCGGCGTCGCCGCCCTCCGCCAGGCAATCGATATAGTCGTCGAGATCTTCGGAGAGGGCGCGCAGCTGGGCGTCGCTCGCCGCCTCGCGCTCGGCGAGCCGGTCGAGCCGGGTGAGCATCGCCATGGCCAGGCGGTTATCGTAATAATGATACTCGCCGACCACCTCGCCGTCCCGCTTGCGGATCGAGACGCAGCCCGCGATCGAGCGGCCCTGCAATTCCGAGGCGACCCGCGCGCGGGCGCGGTGGATCAGCATCGCATCCCACATCCTGGCGAAGGCGCGCCCCTGGCGGCGGTTGCGGAAGGCGTAGGCGGAGGCGGCGGAGAGGCCCGCGGCGCGCGCCGCATGCTCGACCACGCCGGTGGCGGCGAGGCTACGGAGGAAGACACCTACGGCCTCGGGCGTCCAGCCGTCGTGGCGCGGCTTGCGCGCGCCCTCCGGGAAGGTTTCAGCCAAGGTCTCGCCGAGCGCGTCGGAGAGGAGCGGCGGCGGATCGAAGGCGGGCGCTGAGGCTTGGGGCTTGCGGGGCGGGGCGGACTCATCGGCCAGCGCCCCGGGGGCGAATCGGTTCGTGGCTTGTTCCATAGACGAAGGTAAAGCATGAATTGAGGTTGCCGGAAAGAGCTTCTTTTAACCGACATGGTTGAGTGGCTGAAAGGGCGACGGTCGTTGAAAAACCTCGCGGTATCAAGCCCGAGGTGGCTCGCTTCTTTCGCTTTGCGGACCCCGCGCGCACTGCCTAGGATGCGCCCGATGAAAGCAATATTGAAGGCGGGTGGGGCGCTGTTATTGGCGCTACTCGGTGTGGTCGGTGGCGCAATGCTGACAACTGACTACGCCACTATGCGGAGCAACGGCGCTAGCTATGTCCCCGCAACCCGGTCGGGGTTGAGTTCGCTTTGGGGAGGTCTTCTGGCTGTCGTTACCTCGGCTTGGTTTCTCATTCCCGCCGGTGCCCTCATCTTGGTCTTAGTTACCGTTCGAATGACAATCCGTGCCTCGCGGCCAAGATCTGATCCATTGAAAACGCTGGGTCATCGCATGAACAAGTTTGTTGATGTGGCCCATCATGACCAAAGATTTCGTCAGTTCAGTTCAATATACTTCGATACGATGAGGGTCTGCCGAGAAATTGATGCGTTTATGCTGCAGGTTCAGATGAACGGAATTCCCGTCCCGTCACCTCAGTCCGACTCCGCCGAGGATTGGATTGATCTGGCGTGCGAGTATTTTACGGCCGTCGGGCCGTATCTCAGAAATGGGAACTGTGCGCACGCTATAGCGGTAGGGCAAGGATTTGCTGATCGCTTTCCTAGCTAGGCTTAGCCAAGCCGCTCGAAGCCACGCGCCATTCAAACGGTTGGTTCGTTTCGTCCCAGCCAATTGACACCCGCTCCCCCCTGCGTCATGGCCGCCCGGTCCGAATGGACGCGCGGGAGAGGCCCGCCTTCGCCTTTACGGGCTTTGGCGGGCGCCGAAGGAGCAACCGCCCCGGAATCTCTCAGGCAAAAGGACCGCGCGGACAGGACGCTCTGGAAAGCGCCCGCTTTAGCCTCGGCGACGGTGGGCCACCGACGGTGCAACCCTCCTTCGCCTCACGGGGCTTCGGCGGGGAAAGCTCTCAGGTCCCGGCGACAGAGGGGGTATATGACGGTTCCGATCGCGATGCGGTCGGGCCGCGATACTAGCTGGAGCCGGCATGAGCGAAACCGAACAAGCGCTTCCCCTCGACTCCTGGCACCGCGCGCGCGGCGGCCGGATGGTGCCCTTCGCCGGCTATGCCATGCCCGTCCAATATGAAGGAATCATGGCCGAGCACCTGTGGACCCGCTCCAGCGCCGGCCTGTTCGACGTCAGCCATATGGGCCAGATCATCATTGCCGGGCCCGAGGCGGAGAAGGGGCTCGAGGCGCTGCTTCCGGCCGATTTCGCCATCCTTAGGGATAGCAGGCCCAAATATTCGCTGCTGCTGAACGACGAGGGCGGGATCATCGACGATCTGATGGTCACAAGGCGCGGCGAGCATTTCTACCTCGTCGTCAACGGCGCGACCAAGCATGGCGACATCGAATGGGTGGAATCGCGGCTGCCGCGCGGCGCCGTGCTCGATCATATGAAGGAGCAGGCGCTGTTGGCGCTCCAAGGGCCGAAGGCGGTCGACGCGCTCGCGCGGCTCGCGCCGGGGGTGGAGGAGCTGACCTTCATGACCGCGGGGGGCTTTCGGATCGGCGGGGTCAGCGCCTGGATCAGCCGCTCGGGCTATACCGGCGAGGACGGGTATGAGATTTCCGTGCCCGCCGTCTCCGCCGAGCAGGTCGCGGACCTGATCCTGGCGCAGGAGGAGGTCAGGCCGATCGGCCTCGGCGCGCGCGATTCGCTGCGGCTCGAGGCGGGGCTTCCGCTCTACGGCCACGATCTCGACATTTCGACCACGCCGGTCGAGGCCGACCTGGTCTTCGCGCTTTCGAAGCGGCGGCGCGAGGAGGGCGGCTTTCCGGGCTGGCCTCGGATCGCCAAGGAACTGAGCGCAGGCCCGATCCGCAAGCGCGTCGGGCTCCTGATCGAGGGGCGCCAGCCGGTGCGCGAGGGGGCTTTGGTGGTCGACGAGGAAGGCAACGAGGTCGGCAAGGTGACCTCGGGCGGCTTCTCGCCGAGCCTCGGGGCACCGATCGCCATGGCCTATGTACCGACCGCCTCGGCCGAGCCGGGGACGAGCATCCGCCTCGCCGCGCGGGGCAAGATCTTCAACGGAACCGTCACGGGGATGCCGTTCGTTCCGCATCGCTACAAGCGCAAGGGAGCCGCCGCATGAGCGTTTACTACACCAGGGAGCATGAGTGGGTCCGGGTCGAGGGCGACGAGGCGACCGTCGGCATCACCGATTTCGCCCAGGGGCAATTGGGCGACGTCGTGTTCGTCGAGGTGCCCGAAGCGGGCCGGACGGTGGCCAAGGGCGGCGAGGCGGCGGTGGTCGAATCGGTCAAGGCGGCGAGCGACGTCTACGCGCCGGTCTCGGGCACGGTCAGCGCCGGCAACCAGGCCGTGGTCGACGAGCCGAGCCTGGTCAACACCGATCCGGAAGGCGAAGGCTGGTTCTTCAGGCTGACGCTCGCCGACAATCACGAGCTCGGCGAGCTGATGAGCGCCGAGCAGTACAAGGCCTATTGCGAGGAGCTTTGAAAATCCGGCTTACACAGATCAGGACGGCGGGAGCCGGATCGCGGGCCGCGGGTTGCCTTCAGGTAACGCGTAAGGAGTGCTCGCCATGGTGAACCTCGCCAGTCGCTGGTCGCCGACCGATTATGCAAGGAATGCCGCCTTCGTTCCGGCGCTGGGGGACGAGGCGCTTCGGCTGCTCAATCCCCAGCCGGGCGAGCTGATCCTCGATCTCGGCTGCGGCGACGGCGCGCTGACCCAGCGGATCGTCGAGGCGGGTGCGAGCGTGATCGGCATCGACAGCTCGCAGGAGATGGTCGAGGCGGCTCGGGCGCGGGGGATCGACGCCTTCGTCGGCGACGCCGAGGCGATGGACCTGGGGCGGTTCGGAGCGTTCGACGCGGTCTTTTCCAACGCGGCCCTGCACTGGATGCTGGATGCGGACGCGGTGGCGAGCGGGGTGTTCAAGGCGCTTCGGCCGGGCGGACGCTTCGTCGGCGAGATGGGCGGGGAGGGCAACCTGCTTGCGCTGCGCGGCGCGCTCAGGGACGAGCTTTCGATGCGCGGCTACGAGATGCCGGAGCAGGACCCGGCCTGGTATGCGGGCATCGAGGAATTCACGCGGCTCTATTGCGTGGCGGGCTTCTCCGAGGTGCGGGCGGAGCTGATCGGCCGGCCAACGCCGCTTCCGGGGGGGGTCGCGGAATGGGTGCGTACGTTCCGCGCCGGGGTGATGGACGTGGCGATGGTGCCCGAATGGGAGCGCGACGACATCGCCGCGGCGGTCGAGGCGCGGGTCGCGCCGGCGCTGAGGCGCCCCGACGGGACGTTCTGCGCCGATTATGTGCGGCTGCGCTTCGCGATGAAGCGGCCGGAATAATTCTTATCCTCCCCTGCATTTGCAGGGGAGGGGGACCGCCCGCAGGGCGGTGGAGGGGCCCCTCCACCATGCTTGCGCATGGTCCCCCTCCCCGCGAAATCGCGGGGAGGAATCGGGGAGAAGCGAATGCGTTACCTACCTTTGTCGGATGAGGACCGGCGACAGATGCTGTCCGCGATCGGCGCCGGCTCGATCGACGATTTGTTCGTCGACGTGCCCGAGGCCGCGCGGCTCGACGGAGCGATCCACGATCTGCCGAACCATGCCAGCGAGCTTTCGGTCGAGCGCCAGCTCGGGGCGATGGCCCGGGCCAATGTCGCGGCGGGGGACGTGCCCTTCTTCCTCGGCTGCGGCGCCTATCGCCACCACATTCCGGCGAGCGTCGATCACCTGATCCAGCGCGGCGAGTACCTCACCAGCTACACGCCCTACCAGCCGGAGATCGCGCAAGGGACGCTCCAGCTGCTGTTCGAGTTCCAGACGCAGGTCGCGCGGCTCTACGGCTGCGACGTCGCCAACGCCTCGATGTACGACGGCTCGACCGCCTGCTGGGAGGCGATCGCCATGGCCGGCCGGGTCACCCGGCGCGGCAAGGCCGTGCTCTCCTCGGGCCTGCACCCGCATTACGTGTCGGTGGCAAGGACGATGGCGAAGTTCACCGGCGACGCGCTGGTGCACCGGGCCCCGACGCTCGAGGCGGGCACCGATCTCGATTCCCTGGAAATCGACAACGAAACGTCGTGCGTCGTCGTCCAATATCCCGACATCCTCGGCCGAATCGCCGATCTTTCCGCGCTGGCCGCCAGGTGCCGGGCGGCGGGTGCGCTGCTGGTGGCGGTGGTGACCGAGCCGGTGGCGCTGGGGGCTTGTCGGAGCCCGGGCGAGATGGGCGCGGACATCGTCGTCGGCGAGGGCCAGTCGATCGGAGTGGGGCTGCAGTTCGGCGGGCCTTATGTCGGCCTGTTCGCGACTCGCGACAAATATGTGCGGCAAATGCCGGGGCGGCTCGCGGGCCAGACGGTGGACGCGGAAGGCAAGCGCGGCTTCGTGCTGACGCTCTCGACCCGCGAGCAGCATATCCGGCGCGAGAAGGCGACCTCGAACATCTGCACCTCCTCGGTGCTCTGCGCGCTGGCGTGGACGATGCACATGACTTTGCTCGGCGAGAAGGGCCTGAGGCAGCTCGCCGCGCTCAACCACGCCAAAGCGGCGGCGGCGGCCGAGCGCCTGGCGCGCGTGCCGGGGGTGAGCCTGGTCAACGAGGCGTTCTTCAACGAATTCACGCTGAGGCTGCCGAAGGAAGCGCGGCCCGCGGTGCGGGCGATGGCCGAGCAGGGCGTGCTCGGCGGAGTCTCGCTCGGGCGGCTCTATCCGGACGAGGAGGGGCTGGCCAACGGGCTGGTCGTGGCGGTGACCGAGACGGTCACCGAGGAGGACGTCGAGGCGCTCGCGGCGGCGCTCGAGGGAGTGCTGGCATGAGGGGAGCGGCATGGCCTGGCTCCCTCTCCCTCGGGGAGAGGGTTGGGGTGAGGGGCTACGGCCTATCCGGAGAGTCCCGAACCCCTCACCCGACCCTCTCCCCACGGGAGAGGGCTTTTGCGGCGGTGCGGATCCTGAACTCGGAGCTTTATCGATGAGCATCAACCAGAGCGGCTGGCGCCCGACGGCGCCCGAGGCCTCGGCCGAGGTCCCCGCGACCTTCACCGGCAACCGCGCTCTGATGCTCGAGGAGGCGCTGATCTTCGAGATCGGGGATACGCAGAGCACCGGCGTGGATATCGAACCTTCTTGTTCCCCGGCGAAGGCCGGGGCCCAGGAGGGCCCCAGCCCTGGGCCCCGGCCTTCGCCGGGGAACAGATTGGGGGGATTGGAGCGCAATCGCGAGATCGGCCTGCCGGGCCTTTCCGAGCCGGAAATGGTGCGGCATTACACCCGCCTCAGCCGCCAGAATTATGCGATCGACCTCGGCCTCTTCCCGCTCGGATCGTGCACGATGAAGCACAATCCGCGGCTCAACGAGAAGGTCGCGCGGATGCCGGGTTTCGCCGACATCCATCCGCTCCAGCCGGTCGACACCGTGCAAGGCGCGCTGAAGCTGATCGCCACGCTCGGCGAATGGCTGGTCAAGCTCACCGGCATGCATAGCGTGGCGATGAGCCCCAAGGCGGGGGCGCACGGGGAATTGTGCGGCCTGCTCGCGATCCGCTCGGCGCTGGAGGCGCGGGGCGACGCGCGCGAGGTGATCCTCGTGCCGGAGAGCGCGCACGGCACCAATCCGGCGACCGCGGCTTTCGCCGGCTACCGGGTCGAAAACATCCCGGCGACCGCGGCCGGCCGCGTCGACCTAGCGGCGCTGAAGGCGCGGCTGGGGCCGGACGTTGCTGCGGTGATGATCACCAACCCCAATACGTGCGGCCTGTTCGAGCCCGAAATGATCGAGATTTCGAAGGCGGTGCACGAGGCGGGCGCGCTGGTCTATTGCGACGGCGCCAATTTCAACGCGATCGTCGGGCGCGTGCGGCCGGGCGACCTCGGCATCGACGCGATGCACATCAACCTGCACAAGACCTTCTCCACCCCGCACGGGGGCGGCGGGCCGGGCTCGGGCCCGGTGGTTTTCTCCGCGGCGCTGACGCCGTTCGCGCCGCTGCCGTTCGTCGAAAGGCAGGACGGCGGCTATGTCCTGATCGAGGAGGAAACCGCCGGCGAGCATCACGGCCGCACCTTCGGGCGGATGACCGCCTTCCACGGCCAGATGGGCATGTTCACCCGCGCGCTCACCTACATGCTGAGCCACGGCGCCGACGGCTTGAGGCAGGTGGCCGAGGATGCGGTGCTCAACGCCAATTACATATTGCGCCGCCTGGAGGACGTGCTCGACGCTCCGTTCGGCGCGAGCGGGCCGTGCATGCACGAGGCTTTGTTCAGCGATCGCGGCTTCGCGAACGGCCTCTCCACGCTGGATCTCGCCAAGGCGCTGATCGACGAGGGCTATCATCCGATGACCATGTACTTCCCGCTGGTCGTCCACGGCGCGATGCTGGTCGAGCCGACCGAGACCGAGAGCAAGGCGGCGCTCGATCAGTTCATCGGCGCGTTAAGGAGCGTGGCGGAGCGCGCCAAGGCGGGCGACGAGAGTCTGAAAGCTGCCCCGGTCTTCGCTCCGCGGCGGCGGCTGGACGAGACGCTGGCGGCGCGCAAGCCGGTGCTGGTCTGGCAGGAGCCCGCGGCCGCCGAAGCGGCGGAATGACCGACCACCGCCAATCCGCGCCGCACGTCGAGCGCAACGCCGGGCCGATCGCCGAGGTGCTGCGGGACGTGCTGCCCGCGCGCGGGCTGGTGCTGGAGATCGCCAGCGGCACCGGCGAGCATGTCGTGCATTTCGCGCGCGAATTTCCGAAGCTGTTGTGGCAGCCGAGCGATCCGGCGGCGGCCGCCCTGCGCTCGATCGACGCCTGGCGGGCCGAAGCCGGGCTGTTCAACCTCCTGCCGGCCGTCTCGCTCGACGCTCGGGCGCGCGACTGGGCGGTGGCGCAGGCCGACGCGATCCTGTGCATCAACATGGTCCACATCAGCCCCTGGGCGGCCACGGAGGGGCTGATGCGCGGCGCCGGACGGCTGCTCGCGCCCGGGGCGCCGCTCTACCTCTACGGCGCCTACCGCCAGTCGGGAGTGGAGACGGCGCCGAGCAACGAAGCGTTCGACGAAAGCCTCAAGGCGCGGGACGGCGAATGGGGGCTTCGGAACCTCGAGGACGTGGTGGCCGAGGCGGAGGGACATGGCTTCGCGCTGGAATCGGTGACGCCGATGCCGGCCAACAATCTGTCGGTGGTGCTGCGCAAGGGCTGAGCATCGTCATTGCGAGGAGCGTAGCGACGAAGCAATCCAGCGGGCCTCGGATCTTGCACTGGATTGCTTCGCTACGCTCGCAATGACGACTCAATTGCTGCGGGAGGCGATCTTCCTCAGCCCGAGCGCGCCGCCCGCCAGCCTTCGCCGGCCATCGCGTTGCCGTTCACCCGGCCTTCGTAGACCCGTCTTCCGCCGCCGCCCCGGACGACGAAGCGGATCTGGTCGCCGGTGAGCCGGCCCTGCTCGACCCGGGTTCCGCCGAGCGTTCCGCCGAACGTCTGATATTCCTGGGTGAGGACCATCGCTTGGTCCCGGCCGTTCTCGCTCAGGGTCCAGATCCCGGCGACGCGGGCGGGGACGATCCACATGTAGATCATCGCGTTGCCGACCCGGCGGCGCTCCTCCCAGCGCCAGTCGCCCATGTCGTAATCGTGGGAGACCACGCGCGTCCCGGGGCGCATCTCGGCGAGGATTCGGGGCCTGAGGCGCAGGTTGATCTGGGGCAGCAGATAGAGCGTCACGACGTCCGCTTCGGCGAGCGGGGTCTGGAACAGGTCCTCGCGGCGGAAGGCGACCCGGTTGCTGACTCCGGCGTCGCGCGCATTGGCGTTCGATTCGCGGATTCGGGCCGGATCGATGTCGACGCCGAGGCCCCGCGCGCCGTTGCTTCGCGCCGCGGTGATCAGGATTCGCCCGTCGCCCGAACCGAGATCGAGGACGTAATCGTTCGGCCTGACGGCGGCCATCGCCAGCATCGCGTCGACCACCTGCATGTCGCTGGCGATGAAGGGGACGTCGAGGCGCGGGCGGCCCTGTACGAACTGGCCGGGATCGAATTCGGGCCCCGGCCTGACGGCCGGCACGCGGGGGCCATGGGGAAAGAGGAAGAAATAGACGAGCAGCCCCGCCGCGACCACGCCCGCCAACGCCAGCAATGCCCGCGGCACAGATCGTGACGCCATCCGAGAATCCTCCCAACAAGCCCGATTATGCCTCTATTCGCTTGCGCGCGGGAATGTCACCATAAGGTGAAATGGGGAGGCGCGGGCGTGGCGGAGCATCGGCAGGACGAAGAGGGCGGGGAGGTCCCAGAGATGACGCGGCTCGATTCCCGGCAAATCTGGGTGCTGACGATTCGTGTGGGCCTCGTCGCCGCGGTGCTGGCGCTCGCAGCCTGGATCCTCGATCGGCCGGCGCGCGAGTGGGGGATTCCGGCTTCTGCCTTGCCCGGCGCTACGCTTGCCCTCGGCCTCGGCGCGACGGTGATCGTGCCTCGGCGCCGCTATCGCCGCTGGGGCTATCGCGAGGGCGCGGACGAGCTGGAGATCCGGCGCGGCACGTTGATCCGGGTGCGGACGATCGTCCCATTCCCGCGGGTCCAGCATATCGACGTCGCGCAGGGCCCGATCCAGCGGCCGTTCGGGCTCGCCACCCTGATCCTGCACACCGCCGGCACCCATGGCGCCGCGGTGCCCCTGCCGGGGCTCGCCATGGCCGATGCCGAGGCGATGCGCGACCGCATCCGCGGCAAGATCCGCGAGGACTTGGCTTGAGCGACGCGCCGGACCCGATCCCGCGGCGGCTTCATCCGGCGACCTTGGTCGCCCGCTGGCTCAAGTCCGCGCCCCAGATGCTTGCCGGCGCCGCGGGCCTGCTGGTGGCGGTGCGCGACCGGGACCTGGCGCCGTTGCTGACCTTCGCTTTGGGTTTCCTGCTCCTCGCGGCCGTGCTCGCAGCGCTCTATTGGTGGCGCTTCCGCTACACGATCGGGCCCGGGGAGATCGTGATCGAGAAAGGGCTGCTTCGCCGCCAGCGCCGGATCATCCCCTTCGACCGGGTGCAGGACATCGCCATCGAACGGAAGCTGCTCGCCCGCTTGTTCGGCACCGCTGCCGTGAGGATCGAGACCGGCGGCGCGGCCAAGGACGAAGGGACGCTCGACATGATCGCCCTGGCCGACGCCGAGGCGCTTCGCGACCGCGTCCGCCACGGGGCGGGGCCGGCTGGGGCGCACGCCGAAGCGGCGTTGCCCGAAGAGCCCGTGCTGTTCGCGATGGACCTGCCGCGGCTCGTCCTGTCGGGACTGTTCGGCTTCTCGCTGGTCTTCTTCGCGGTCATCGCCGGCGCGCTTCAGCAGCTCGACCAGTTCGGCCTGTTCAACTGGAGCGACTGGTTCACGCCCGAGCGCGCGGACCGGGCGGCGCACCTGATCACCGCCCGGCTGGCGCTCGGCCTCGCCGCCATGATGCTCGCGCTCGGCCTGGTGGCCGGCGTCGGACGGGCGGTGACCCGGGATTTCGGCTTCACCCTGACGAGGACCGCGGCGGGCCTGAGACGGCGGCGCGGGCTCTTCACCCTCTCCGAGGTGGTGATCCCGATCCGCCGGGCGCAGGTGGCGCTGATCGAGAGCGGGCCGCTCGCGCGGCTGTTCGGCTGGCACCGGCTCTCGTTCCAGACACTCGGCGCCGACCGCAAGGAAGGCGGCGTGCAGGTCGCCGCTCCGTTCGCGCGGATGGCGGAGATCCTGCCGGTGCTCGCCGCCGCCGGCTTTCCCGAGCCGCCGCCCCGACAAGCGCTTCACGGCGTCCCGCGGCGCGCTCTGGTCCGCCAGTCCGCGCCCGCTTTGGCGATGGCGGCGCTGGCGGCGGCCGCGGCCTTTCTCGTCGAGCCTTGGCTCGGCCTCGCCGCTTTGGCGCTGCTCGCCGCGGCGCTGATCGGGATTCTGCGTTGGCGAAAGCATGGCCATGCGCTGGGCGAGCGCGCCCTGTTCGTCGCGGACGGCTATCTCAAACGCCGGATGTGGATCGTGCCTTACGAGAAGACCCAGACGATCCGGGTCATGCGCGGCCCTGTCCAGCGCGCGCTTCGCCTGTCGAACCTGCTCCTCGACACCGCCGGATCGGGCGCGTTGGTCTCGCCCGAGATGCACGATCTCGACGCGGCGGAGGCGGAGACGATGGCCGACGCCCTGCTCGCCCGGTTCCAGGCCGCGCGGGCAGGGAGACCGCCGCGGAGCTCGTCCTGACCGCGCCCGTATCAGCCTTCGGGCAGCCAATAGCCGGCGGACGCCGCGGCCTTGCCAAAAGCGGCTTCGGCCGGGCCTCGCGCCACGTCGGGAATGACGATCTCGGCTTCCCGGCCCGGCGCGAGGCGGGCGAGGAGCGCGCGCGCGACGTGGGCGTCGTTGGCCGCGCCGAGCCTTTCCTGCAGTTCCCTAAGCGCGCCGACGAAGCGGCGGCTGCGGCCCGCAAGCGCCTTTTCGGCATAGAGCGAGGCGAGGAATTCGGCCGCGTAGCGAAGCTTCTTGACGTCGATCCTCAGCAAATGGGAGGCGTCGGGATCGAGCGAGGAGAGCTCCGGACCCCGCCGGCAGACCTTGCGCCACTGCCGATCGAGCCGTTGCGCCGCCAGATCGCGGACCTTGCCGAGCGCCCGGCGCCTGCGCGCCCAGCCTCCAAGCTCGATCCACAAAGCGATGTCGAGCATCAGCGCCCGGGCGCGCTCCGATCGGAGCGTCGCCAGGACCTCATCGTAGGCGCGCTCGCGCTCGGCCTTGACCGACCCGCGCAGGGCGGCATCGTTCGGCAACAATGCCCCGGCGAGCAGGACGTCGAGGTTGCGCGCGTCCCCGAATTGGCTTGCATACCAGCGCAGCTCCGCGCGGATTCGCTCATAGCCGGCGCCCTTCGCGGCCGGGCGGAACAGGGTCAGCGCCGAGCGCAGCCGCCGAAGCGCCACCCGCGCCTGGTGAAGCGCGTCGGGATCGCGGCGCGCGAGCAGGGCCATCTCGTTGAGCCGGTAATGGCGAAGGCAGGCCAAGGCGGTCTTGCGGAAGGCGTCTGCCGCGCTGTCGCCGCCGCCGAGCACGACCGGTTCGGCCTTGGCCGGGCGCCCCAGGCTCTGCTCCAGCAAAGCATAGCCGCGCTCGCTCTTGCTCATCGTTCCGAGGAAAAGGGGCGCGGCCACGCCGATCTCGCTCGCGAGGGCGAAGAGCGCTCCGCGCTTGCCGTCGATCAGCTCGAGCTCGATCTCGCTCAGCGGGGTGCTGCGCCGGCCGGCCTTGACCGCCCCTTCGTCGAGCACGACCTCGATCCGGCTGCCGTCATGGGCGACCTGCCAGGCGGTGCGGGTGAAGGACGTTCGGATCACCGGGGCGAGCGCCGCGCGGTCGAAGCGGGCGAGCAGACGTCGCGCCTCGGGATCGGCGAAGGCCCCCGGATCGAGGCCGAAGCGCTTAAGCTCGGCCTCCCATTCCTCGCGGACGAACAGGCCGGCGGCGTCGCCCTTCTTGCGCTTGACCGTCTGGACGATCCTCCCCCCCGAGCGGCGCACGCGCAGCGAAACCCCGGCGCGGCGAAGCGCCTGGTCCGGCGTGTCGAAATAGATGGATTCGCTTTGCTCGACCCGCGGCTCGGCGGCCGCGAGCGCCGGGGCCGCGCGCAGCCGCTCCGCGCACGCCGGATCGACGTCGAACTTCAACTCGACTTCGTCGGACACAGCTTTTTCCCGCCGAGCGCAGGCCGCCCCCCAAGAGGCCATTGTGATCGTGAAATGTTACAGTTTTTTGTGGGGGCCGAGTCACTCGGGTTAAGTCCCGAGGCCGCGCATGTGGCTCCCGGTCGCTCGGTAATGGTGACCCCTACGGGACTGCCTGAAGCGGCTAGTCTCAATGGTTTAAGCTGGCAAACCTACGCAAAACGACTGGAAATTTCTTTTGGGGACGCCGGCGGGCTGTCTAACCTTTCGAGCAAAAAAATCCCGCCAATCATTGCCCGGCATTGGTGGCGCGATCAGCATGAGCTGACGGCGGTAACGCCCGCCTCCGCGACCGCGAAGAGTGTAGCCGCATGAGCGAGACAGACCTCTTCAAAGGGACGCATCCAGAGCTAGGAGCCTGTTACGCGGCAATCGATTCGCTGGTTAACTTCGTTGAGCCGGCCGTGCGCGCCAGCCGTATCGGCGCGCGATTGGCGCCCTATCCATCGGTAGAAGCCGCCGCGGCGGCCCTAAAGGCTCTGGGCTGCGATCCTGACTCGATCGAGGTTTGCCGTGGCGCGCGGTAAGGTGAAGGCCGAGCATCGCGCCGACACGCGCGGAGCTGGCTTCGCCGGCATCCCAATCAGTGTCATCAAGAGCGAAGCCTATCGCCACCTCAACCCAATGGCCCGTTGCGTCCTGGTCGAGATCGTGGCGCGGCTGAACGGCTACAATAACGGGCAGATCGGACTGAGCTTCAAGGAACTGGCGCACGCTCTCAACCGCAAGAACGAGGCCTGCTTCGCTCCAGCCATTGCCGAGCTTATCAAGTGCGGGCTGGTCGACGTGGGGCTCGAGGCGAAGTGGAAGCAGCGGCTGGCGCGGACCTATCGCCTAACATTCGTCAACACCACGGACAGCATTGGCCGCCCGATCAAGGCGACAAACGAATACCTTGACTGGACTCCGGAAGCGCAAATCGACGCTACCGATGCGGTAGCAGGGGAGCCCCGTGCTGCTACCGCGTTCGTAGCAAGCAGGGTCGCCGCTGCTACCAATGCGGTAGCAGACACTGACGGAAAACTGCCAAGAACGCCGGCCGGCCCTGCTACCGACGGGGTAGTGCTTATAAGTAAGCCATACCCAGGCACCGGAACCGAGCCGAAATTCTCAGAGGAAAATGGGGGCAAAATAGCGGGCGGCCCATCGGCGAGCCGAAAGGCCGCGGTATGAGCAAGCAGCCCCACGGCAAGTGGTATAGCACTTCACGGTGGCGAGCCCGTCGCCTGGCGCAGCTTCGCGCGCCCGCAAGGGGCGGCTCATGATCGAGCCGGAACACTTAGCGAGCGCGGCCCCCGCCGTCCGCGCCGAGGTGCTGCGCCTCCTGGACGAGATCAGTCGGCCCCTCGGCGTCCGCGAGGTGGAACATCGCCTGCGCGACTGCGGTGTCAGCCGATCCCAGCGGATCATCCTCGCTCGCGCCTTGGCAGGGCTCACCGTCATCGCAATCGTGAAGGAGAATTGAAATGATCGAACCGACGCAAGGCGAGCGCGCTGAGATGCTCGACCTACTCAAGCGGACCCATGCCTGGATTGATGGGCTGATGGTCGGCGGCGTTTCGGAGAATGTCGCCGTGACGGCGATGCAAGTCGCTTTGATCGAGCGGCTTCTGAGGGCGGCCGGCGTCTCGGCAACCGTCGAATGGTTGCAGCGACAGGCCGACTTCACGATGGCGGGCGGCGACCAGCTACTCGCCGAGATAAAGAGGGCCGGGCATTGACATTGGAGCGGTATTGCATTACCTTCCAGGACATCGCAACGAGTGAGATGCTCGACGCGATACCCGCCCACTACGCGCGAGACGTGCGGACCGGCGACGGATTGAACGGCCTTCTCAGGCCGCCCGTCGAGGTGCGCGCATGACCAAGACTATCCGCGACCTTGAGGCGACCCTCCGAGAATGGGGCTTTTCGAGCCGTCGATCCAAAGCGGGTGCCGCTGCGGCGTGGAAAGCCCTGACTGGCGAGGATCCGTCCGAACTGGCCGAGGCCGAAGAGGTCGCTGAATTGAAGCAATTCGCCGCGTTGCTGGCGAGGGCTGGGGATTAAATCAATGAGCTACAACGGACAGTCGGTCGAAGAGATTGCGGCCGAAATCAAGAGTCACATCGACGACCATCGCGTCAGGGCGGCCGAGAACGCCGCGCGGATCGATGAAATCGAGCAGAAGCTCGCCCGTAGAGGCGGGGGGGACGGCACGCACGTCGGCGCGTCCCTTGGACAGCAGTTCGTCGACGCAAAAGGCGCCGGCCTGGCCAGCATGACGCGAGGCGACCGGGCCTCACTGGAGGTGAAGGCGTCCCTTACCTCGCTCACCACTGATGCAGCGGGATCGGTCGGCGATCTGATCGTGCCGCAAGCCGACACGGCGACCACCCTGCCGCGCCGGCGCCTGACGATCCGAAACTTGCTGACGGTCGTGAACGCGACCAGCGGCTCGGTGGAATATCCCAAGCAGACCGGCCGGACGAATAGCGCGGCGCCGGTTGCCGAAGGCGCGACCAAGCCGGAATCGGATATCAAATTCGACCTAGAAACGGTGCCGATGCGCGTCATCGCCCACTGGATGAAGGCCTCGCGGCAGGTTCTGGAAGACGTGCCTCAGCTTCGCTCCATCATCGACGATGAGCTGCTTTATGGGCTGTCATTGGTGGAAGAGGCGCAGCTTCTGTTCGGCGATGGCACCGGGCAGAACCTCGAAGGCATGGCGGCGCTGGCAACGGCCTACGCGTCACCGATCAGCCCCGACCCCACGGAAAACGAGATCGACACCATCGCGCTCGCGATCTTGCAGGCATCGCTTACCGACATTCCGCCGGACGGTGTGGTGCTGCACCCTTCCGACTGGTGGAGGATGCGTCTGCTGAAGGATGGCGAGGGCAAGTATATCCTCGGAGATCCGGGCGTCGTTGCGGAGCCGCGCCTCTTCGGTCTGCCCGTCGTCACCACCCAGGCCATGACCGTCGACAAGTTCCTGGTCGGCGCGTTCAAGGCCCAGACCCTCTATGATCGTTGGTCCGCCCGCGTCGAGGTCGGCTTCGTGAATGACGACTTCACGAAGAACCTCGTGACTGTGCTCGGGGAAGAGCGGATCGGCTTCGCCGCCAAGCGCCCCGAGGCGCTGATCTATGGCGACTTTGGCAATGTCGCCTGATCCCATGCTCACCGCGGCGGACAAGCCTCACGCGGAGAGCGCCGAAGGTGCGCTGGCGGGGTTCCATCTACCCGCCAGCGTGCCAACGGGCCGAGGGGGGCGGGAGATTCTTCACATTGCTGGGAAGCGGACACCGCCGCCCCCAGCCACAAACTCTAATCGGCAAGAATTCTGATGCGCCAGCGCGGTCGTAAATCCACCTCAGCCCTTTCCGTCGCCCCGGTCTTGATCGAGGCGCGCCGGCCGCCGCCGCCTGCCGAGCTCGGGGATAATGAGGGCACTGTCTGGCGCGATGTCGTCGGCACCATGCCAAGTGGCTGGTTCTCGCGAGCTCAATATCCAATCCTGGTCGCCTATTGCCGACACAAGGCTCGAGCCGATGCAATGGCCCGCCAGATCGCCGCATTCGATCCCGCGTGGATTAACGAGGATGGCGGGCTGGCCCGTCTTGATAAGCTTTTGGCGATGGCTGAGCGCGAGACGCGCGCGCTGACGGCCTGCGCCCGCTCGATGCGGCTCACCCAGCAATCGCAGATCCTGCCTCGCGGCGCGGGCCGCGCAGTCGATGGCGCGTCGGGCAAAAAGCCGTGGGAATGAAGGGAAACGGATAGCATGGGGAAGGCGCTCAAGACGGTCGCGACGATCGCCGCCGTCGTAGCCCTAGCCGTTCTTGCGGCGCCGACCGGCGGCCTCTCGATAGTGGCCGGCCTCGGCTTTGTCGGGATGACTGCGATCGTGGCGAGTGCCGTGCTCACCGCGGGTCTCACGCTCGCGGTGGGAATGGCGTTCAAGGCGATTGGCCTCAGTTCTGCCGCGCCTAGCACGCGAATTTCTAGGGCGCCGATGGTCGTCAGAGAGGAGGCTTAGCGTGGGGAAGGTGCTCAAAGTCGTCGCGGTTGTGGTGGCAGTCGCGGTGATCGTCTTCGCGCCCTATCTGTTGCCTGGCGCGCTGGCGGCCATAGGGGTCGGGTCGCTTTTCGCCTCAGCGATCGTCGCCGCCACGGTGGTCGGCGCGGGCATGGCGCTGCACGCGCTCACCGCTCCGAAGCCGCGCGCCGCCAACGGGACGGCGCCGCTCGCGACTTATCCCCAAGGCACCGCCGTCGTGCGATCCGGCCCAATGTCGTTCGGCGCGCCCCTGCCTCCGGCGCCGGGAAAGTCGATGCCGCCGAAGCGCGACCATTGGCTGCGCCATTTCGACCTGTGGGACGTGCGCCGGTTCCACGTCATTCGCCTGGTCGGGGGGTGCATGGCGCCTCTCACTTCAGGCTACAGCTTCGCGATTGTCGATGTCGGCCGGGACACAGAAATAAGGGAGGGCGACCTGTTCACCTTCGACGTGCGCGACCGCGAAAAGGCATGGCCGCGCGCGGTTTATGGCAGGATCACTGGAGTCGTGAAGCGCTTTCGGGGCATCAATGCCGAGGCCGGCTTCCTCGAATGCGAATGCTACCAGCCGGCGCACGTCATTCACTCCGGGCTTTCGAATTTGCGCCACGCCCATCGCATCCGCGCCTTGGCGCCGACGCTGGCCGAGGCCTATGCGCTTCTCCGCGAGGTGCGAGCGAATCCGGATGCCTTTGACGAGCGGCTGGCGGCCTAATCTCACTGGAGAGTGTCGACATCTTCCCGCTCGCGGAGAAGCGTGGCGATCTTCGCCAGAATATCCAGCCAGCACTCGACCCCCGCCCTATCATCGGCCTCGACGAGTTCTTGTATCCGCATATTGGCCTCGCCGACCGCGCGCCGGCCGTGCTGGTTTATGAGAGTTTGGGCGCAAGCCCAGCGTTCGCGCTCGGGGGTCACGTCACCGCCATCAACTGCGAGGGGAAGGGGGCGGCGAGGGCGCACGCTTCCGCCGTCTCGCCATCTAGCCAAGCGTCATAATCGCCCGGATCGAGGATCACCGGCATGGCCTTGGGATGCAGCGACGCAACGAGCGGGTTAGGCTCGCACGTCAGAAACGAAAACACATTGCCCCATTCGGAGGGGCGCCAGATGCCGGCGAAGGCGGCGACTTCGCTTGCCGGGAGCGTGAACCACCAGCACGCGGGCTTTCCACCCTCATCCTTGCCCGGCTTCGGCTCGGCAAAGGACGTGAACGGCACCAGGCATCGCCATTCCGGCTTGGCGATCGTGGAGCGCCAGAAGCTGCTTTCGAGGTTGCGGACGTTCGTTATCGGCTTAGGCGCCAGCATTTGACCCTTGGTCCCCCGCATGGCGAGCGGAATCCCCCAGGGCATGTAATCGAGAACGCGCTCGCCGGCTTCCTTGCGGACAATCCATGCGGAGTATTTTGGGAATATGTCCGTTCGCGGCTCGGGCGGATCGACCAGGGGGCGGGCGCCGAAAATCTGCGAAAGGTTCGCCCGCGTCTTCGTCTGGCGGAATCGGTTGCACATCAGCCCAGCACCATCCGAAGCACGTCCGGGGTCAACTCGAGCGGCGGGTTGAACAGGATGATATCGTGATCCGGCGGAAGGGCGAGCGCGTGAAGCTCGCCGCCGATGCTGAGCACGAACGGCTGCGCGAGCTCGACGCATCGCCGATAGGCGGCGCTCAGCGCGTCGACCGGGAAGCCAGCGGGGGTCGGGACAATCGGCACCGCGGCTAGTTACCGAAGTCGATCCGCCCGAGCCAGTCCGCCATGCACTCGGCAACGGCGGCTTGCGCCCCGAGCATCAGGAGGTTGGACGAGCCGCCTTCGTCGGTCCATTGAAGCCACACGTTGCCGTCAGCGTCTGGGTCGCTCATCTTCCAGTGAAACTCGGCCGGGGGTTGATCCGCCATCGCCACGTCTCCCTTCCCGCGAACGGATATACCGCCGGGCGCCGGGCGCAAGCTTGTCGATGTCGCGGCGGAAAGCGCAGAGTCAATCTTGGCCCCCGCCGTGGCCCTCGTGGGCCTCCCAGCTCCGCCAGCACAGACTCCCGACGGCACCGGGACGCTCAAGCCCAAGCACGCGATAGATGCGGAGCAACGCCATATCCGCGCCGCTGAAACTCCACGGAGTCTTCTCGCTTCGCATCGCCCGCCATAACTCGTCGAAAGGCCGCCGATCCCCGCCCGAATAAACCCAGAGATAGGCGAGGGCGAAGCGCACCGCGAATGACGGGCGCGGAGTCCGATAGCGACATTCCTGGATAGCGTCTTCGAGGGCGAGAAGCGCCTTGTCCCTTAGCTGATCCGACAGGAGGGGCGATTCGGCCATCGGGCGACAGTGAACGAAATGGGAACATGGGGGCAAGCGCTTGCTTCCCCTTTCGGGGAAACTTGCACCGCGAATCGATCTAAGGCAATGTGTCCGTGGGTGTAGAAGCCCGGACCAGTGATAGGCGGTGAAGCCGCGCCAACGGATCATCGCCGAAAGAACAGGGTGGACTGGCGTCCGCCGCTGACCGACGCATTATGTCGGGAGCGGGGCGCACATACAATACCCCCTCGGGGGGAAAACGTCCCACCGGTCTCACTGGCCGGCTTCTACTCTCCCGGCACCCGGTCTGACACCGGGAGCGGCTGTAGAAGGCCAAAGCAGTGAGAAGCCACCATGACCGCAGAAAGCACACGTCGCGCCGTTCTGGGCGCCATTGCCGTCGCTCCGATCATCGGCGCGAGCGTTTTCCCTGCCGCCGCCGTGAGCGGCGCAAACCCCGACAGGAGAGATACGATGGCAACGCAACCCGCATTCTCGCAGGAGCCCTACAACTGGAACCGAGGCCGCGCCGCGCCGGATCGGCGTGATTGGGATCAAGCCCTTGCCACGTTTCGAGAGGTCGAAAGCGACCATGACCGCCTCTGGGGGCGTTCCGAGCGCGCCGACGAAGCGGCAGAAGCTAACAGGCCCGCCAGGATCGCCCGCTATTTCGAAGACTATCGGCTCGGCATCGGCATGAAGCGGCAAGACGTGGAGTCTCGGCTTCGCGCCTACAACACTGGCCGCAGCGAGGGGCGGATCGACGTCGCGCGCACCGCCGACGAGTTCGACGCCTATCAGCGCCAGATTCTTGAGGTTAACGAACGCTTCCAGACCGATCGGCTGTTTAATGAAGCGTCCGCCCATAACCCGATCTATAAGGCAGCCTGCGATGCCTTGATGTCCGCTCCCGCGCCGCACACCGCAGCCCTGCTCATCAAACTGGAAATCGCGGCGATCTCGCTGGACGACGAGCATATGGAGTCTGCCGTTGCCGACGCCCGCCGCCTGCTGATCGACGGTCGCCAGCAGTGATCGGCTTTGTGGCCACGCCGCCGAGGGTTGACCCCCAAGGCGGCGGGTTCCTCGTAGCGCTCACCAGCGGAGGCGAGGAAACCACCTTCATGCTGACCCTTCATGCAATGTCGGGCCTCTGCGGCTCCGGCATGGCGAGGGTCCGTGAAGCCCAAGCCGCTCAATTCGAGCCGACGCCGTTCGAGCGCGAGCGCGGGAGCGGGCGAAAGAAATGGGGCGCTCAGCAGACTATTGCCACCTAGCCCGGGTTTCCCTCGACCCGGCAACGCGCCCCGCTGGCCTCGGCTGGCGGGGCTTTTTATATGTGGTCCTTGGGAGGCGGAGCAATGAACTGTTGCGAGATCGATTGGAGCCGCATCGAATGGGGCACCGCCGCCGACTGGGTTTCCGGGACGGGTTCACTTCTGGCGGTGATTGTTGCGCTTGGCGGCTACTGGCTCATTGAACGTCACCGCAAAAGGGATGAAACCCAGCGACATCAAGATGCTGCTTATCAGATAGGATACAAGCTCGCCTCACTGTCCAGCGAGGCCCACAATTTGGTAATTGAATTGAATCCCCACGGCAAAAGTGATGACGATCTAGCCGCGGAATCCGACATGGATATTTGCGGAGGGTTTTCGGCGCAGGCTGGCTCGAGCGAGTCGCTGATCCGAGATCTGAACGATGCGGAGCAGAATCTGCTGATGCGTCTCAAGGAGGAGGACTTCCTCATGACGTTCTCAGAAGCTGTGGCACTGGGTTTGTCGCTGCGGGCGGGTCTCGCGGAATATAAGGCTAAGCGGGAAGCCCTCATGGCGATGCTACCCCCTCCGGTTGACGTCAGCGGAGAGATGGCGGGACACGACCTAACTCAACAGCAAATACTTAGTCTACAGCCACAAATGATCCAGGCTGCCTCGCTCGTTCGATCATTGCGGGCGTTGGCGACGATCAACGTCAAACGTCTCAGAAAGCTGGGAGTGGATTTCAGGCCTATGATGCTGCGGCACTTCCCCAAGCTGCATATTCACGAGATTCAGATCGTGAAGGATACCGCACACTGACTCGACTGCCCGGCAGGGGTTGACGAGACCATATCAGGTAGGGTAGATGCGACCTCAACAACCGAGGTCGGCAACGATGCCCATTGATTATGATACCCCCAAGTGGACACTTCGTGAGGCTGCCGTAGCGGCGGGCTACGAACCGAACACCCTGCGCTCCTACTATTCGCCCCACCGCAAGCTGTTCCGGATTATTGGCGGGGCCGAAGCCCAGGCCAAGGGCCTTGCCGGGCTCCTGAATCTGCGAGACGTCCTGCAACTGGCGGTGGCGCAACGGCTAATTGAGATAGGGGTGCACCCTGGAGATGCATTCCAAGCGGGCGTGGACTTCGCTCACACGTCCACGACGCCGTCGGGCTGGCCGACCCGGGACCCTGCCGAACTGTTCGACCCCCGCGAAGCTTTCACCTTCCTAATCTGGATGCCGGGCAGGGGAGGGGAGGTGGTGCCAGTCAAGACTTCCGACCCGAGGCTGGACGTGGTGCATCTAATTTACAATCAGGCCTCGGGCAGGCGCGGACCGGCGATAGTGATTTTGCTCAATGATGTGCAGAACGACGTTTTCGCCGCGCTCCGCATTGCGCGCCCCGACTGATGGCGGCCCGCCGCTCAGCATTCAAGCAGGCCGACGCCTGCCGCGCATTGCGCGCTGCGGTCGCGGCTGGGTTGAAGCCGAGCGGCTACACGATCGCGCCAGATGGTTCGATCAAGGTTGAATTCGGTGAATTGGCGCCCGCCGGCCCACACAACCGTCTGGACAGGATCCTTCAGTCATGAGGAAGCCCCGCCGTTATCCCAACGTCACGTCATTCAGGGACAGGCACGGCAAGGTCCGCTATCGCTATCGCCGCACTGGCCAGCCGACCTACTACTTCAAGAACCCGCCCGACACGCCCGGCTTCAAAGAGGAGCTGGCTGCCTGCGAGGCGGGGGAGTTGAAGGTGGGCGGCGGCCGGGCGATTCCGGGCTCGGTGAACGACCTTGTGGCGCGCTACTACCTCAGCACCGACTTTCATGGCGGCGGCGCGGCAGACCAGCAACGGCGGCGTCTCCTACTCGAAGGCTTCCGCTCCGAATTCGGCGACGACATGGTGGTGGATTTCGGCTTCGAGCATATCGAGGCGATCCTCCTGAAGCGCTCCAGAAAGCGCCAGGAGGGCAATCGGACCGTGGGAGGGAGGGTCGCCGCTCACAATCTCAGGAAACAGCTCCGGCGGCTGTTCGCTCACGCTAAGCGGTTGCACTGGATTGGCAGCAACCCGGTCGACGACGCGGACAAGATCAAGACCGAGAAAACGGGCGGCTATCATACCTGGACCGAGGATGAAATCGCCCGCTACCAGTCGCACCATAAACTCGGAACGCGCGCTCGACTGGCGCTAGAGATCATCCTCTGGACCGGCCAGCGCCGCGGGGATGCGCGCCTCTTTGGCCCCGACCAGATGAAGCGCGGCAAGATCAACTACCGCCAGGGAAAGACGGGAAAGGACTTGTGGCTGCCGGCCGCGCCCCAGCTGGTCGAGGCGATCGAGGCGATGCAGCGGGTTGGCCTGCGAACCTTCCTCGTCACCGAATACGGCAAGCCATTCAGCGCGGCGGGCTTCGGTAACAAGATGCGGGAATGGTGCGACGAGGCTGGGCTTCCGCAATGCTCGGCCCACGGGCTTCGTAAGGCCATCGCTCGCCGCCTCGCGGACATGGGCGCCGGCAATCAGGGGATAAAGTCAGTCGGCGGGTGGAGCAACGACGCGGAGGTCGCGATTTACACCGCCGCCGCCGACCAAGAACGGCTCGCGGATGCCACGCTAGGCAAACTGGTCGCGCTGGATTTGGCTAACCGTGAAAGCCAGTTAGCCAAACCGCTGGATCAAACTGTTGAAAACAAAGGCTAATCCAATGGAAATGGTGACCCCTACGGGACTCGAACCCGTGTTTTCGCCGTGAGAGGGCGACGTCCTAGACCGCTAGACGAAGGGGCCGGCTAGAGCGGAGACGGCGCATATGGGCGGGCGCCGCCCGCTGTCAAGCAAAGCCGGGAAAGAAAGCGGGAGCGGCCCGTGGAAGGGCCGCCTTAAATGCGCGCTTACTTGCCGCCTTCGCCCGAATTGACTGTCGCATCCTCGGCCGGAGCCTCGCCGCCGGCCGGCTTGCCGCCTTCGGCCGCGCTCGCATCGGCCGGAGCCGCGGCGTCCGTTGCGGCCGGCTTGGCGCCGGCGTCGGCTGGCGCGGCCGCCGTGTTTTCGGCGACGTTGGCCGTCGCATTGTCGGCGCTGCCGTTGGCCGGCTGGGCCCGGTTGCAGCCGGCCAGGGCGATCAGGGCGGCGCCGGCGAGAGCGGTTGCGATGAGCTTCATTTGAGGTTCCCCGAAAGTGAAAAACGAAAATGCGGTCTAGCCGAGTGAGGGGGTGGAAGGAAGACGCTCGCTGCGGCGCCTGGGCGAAGCCGGGGAGGAAGCGGCTTCGCCAAGGCAGCCGGCAGCCAGATCGGCGAGCGCCATGGCCTGGGCCGGGTTGAGCCGCGGGTCGCAATGGGTGTGGTAGCGGTCGGCCATGTCGGGATCGCCCGGCGCCACGCCGCCGCCAATGCATTCGGCGACGTCGCGGCCGGTCATCTCGAAATGGAGGCCGCCGCAGCGCACCCCTTCGGCCGCCGCGATGGCGAAGAAGGCGCGAGTCTCGGCGAGGATGCGGTCGAGCGGCCGAGTCTTCGATCCCAGCGCGGTCCGGATCGTGTTGCCGTGCATCGGATCGCACGACCAAAGGACCGGACGGCCGCTGCCCCGAACAGCGCGAAGCAGCGGCGGCAATGCGGCCTCGATCCGGTCCCATCCCATGCGCGCGATCAGCGTGATCCGGCCGGGCTCCCGCGCCGGATCGAGCGTTTCGAGCAGGCCGAGCAAGGTTTCCCCGTCGAGCGACGGGCCGCATTTGATTCCGATCGGATTGGCGAGGCCCCGCGCGAACTCGACATGGGCCGAGCCCGCGAAGCGCGTGCGGTCGCCGATCCAGAGGAAATGGGCGGAGGTGGCGTAGGGCCGGCCGGTATCCGGATCGCTGCGGACCAGGGCCTGCTCGAACGGCAGCAGCAGCGCCTCGTGGCTGGTGTAAGCGGCGGGCCCGATCCGGCTTCGAGTCGCCGCGGCCTGGGCATAAGCGCGGAACATCCTTTCCGGATCGGGCCGGCGGGCGCGGGTATCGAAGGCGATGCCGTTGACGATGTCGCCGCGATAGGCGGGAAGCGAGACGCCGCCGCGCGTTTCGCTCGCCGCCGAGCGCGGCTTGGCGAACTGCCCGGCCATTCGCCCGAGGCGGATGATGGGCGTGGCGGAGCCTGCGCCGACCCGCTCCGCCATCTCTTCGAGCAAGGCGAGATTGGCGTCGATGTTCGCGATCGAAAATTCGGCGAAGCTTTCGGCGCAGTCGCCGCCTTGCAGAAGGAAAGCGCGGCCGCTTTGGGCGTCGGCCAAGACGTGCCGGAGCGCATCGATTTCGCGGAAGGCCACGAGCGGCGGATAGTCGGCGAGCTCGCGTTCCGCCGCTTCGAGCGCGGCCGGATCGGGATAATCTGGCTGCTGGCGTGCCTCGAACCGGCGCCAGCTCGAGGGGGACCAGTCGCCGCGCCCTTCGTCCGCTGCCGAAACGGTCGTGCGGGGAGGGAGGGGGGCGACGGCCATAGAGCCGGTGTGCCCGGTGGCGCAGCCCCGCGCAATGTGCCACCAATGCGGCATGGACAAGGATCCCCGAGCGATGCTGCCGAGCCGGCGCGGGCGGGCGACGCCGTGATCCTTGCCCAGATCAGTGACATCCATCTTGGCTTCGATGCGGGCATTCCCGATGAATTGAACCGCCGGCGTCTCGACCGCGTGTTCAAGGTTCTGATGGAAATGGATCCGCGGCCCGATCTGTTGCTCGCCACCGGGGACATCGTGGAGAATTCCGGCGACGGCCGGTCCTACGCCGCCTTCCGCGAAGCGACTGCCGGCCTTCCCTTTCCGGTCCATCCGGCGGTTGGCAATCACGACGATCGCGCCGCCTTGCTGGAGGCCTTTCCGGAGACCAAGACTGCGGACGGCTTCGTTCAATATGCGATCGATTACCTGCCGGTACGAATCCTCGTCCTCGATTCCCTCGAGCCCGGCCGCCACGGTGGCGCTTTCTGCGACGTGCGCGCCGCGTGGCTGGAGGCGCGGCTCGACGAGGCGCCCGAAAGGCCGACCGCGCTCGTTCTCCACCACCCGCCGATCGCCACCGGCCTTTCGTGGATGACCGAAAATCCGGATGCGGCCTGGATCGCGCGGCTGAGGGCCGTGGTGGAGGGACGGGCAAACATCGTCGGGATCATCGCCGGGCATCTCCACCGCCCGGTGGCCGCGCGCTGGGCGGGGACGTCGCTCGCCGTCTGTCCCGCGACCGCGCCCCAGGTCGCGCTGGACTTCAAGCCGATCGACCTCGAGTCGCCCGACGGGCGGCCGATGATCGTCATGGACGAGCCCTGTTTCGCGCTTCACTGGTGGAACGGGCGCGAGCTGATCAGCCATTTCGGCAGCGCGGGCGAGCACGAGCCGGTGGCCAGGTTCAGCCCGAGACGCGAGGCCCTGCTGCGCAAGCTGTGGGCCGAGCGGGCGCTAAACCAGGGGGCGGCCGGAGACTCGTAGATGGTCAAGCTGAAGGACACCTATCCGCTCTATCTCAACAACGAGGCCATGCAGCCCAACGCCGATCTCGCGGTGACCGACAAGTTCACCGGCAAGGTCGCCTTCCGGGTCGCCCAGGCCGATGCGGCGACCATCGATGCGGGGATCGCCGGCGCCGTCGAGGCCGCGGAGCCGATGGCCCGGATGGCCTCCTACGAGCGCCAGGCGGTGCTCCAGTATTGCGTCGACCGGTTCAAGAAGCGCCAGGAGGAGCTCGCTTATGCGCTCTGCGTCGAGGCGGGCAAGCCGATCAAGGACAGCGAGGGCGAAGTCACGCGGCTGATCGACACCTTCCGGATCGCCGCCGAGGAGAGCGTTCGTATGACCGGCGAGGTCCAGCCGCTCGACATATCCCCCCGCGCGAGGGGCTATCAGGGCATCTGGAAGCGCGTTCCGATCGGGCCGTGCAGCTTCATCTCGCCGTTCAACTTCCCGCTCAATCTCGCCGCGCACAAGATCGCGCCGGCGATCGCGGTCGGCTGTCCGTTCGTGATGAAGCCCGCGAGCCGAACGCCGCTCGGCGCGATCATCATGGGCGAGGTGCTCGCGGAGACCGATCTGCCCAAGGGGGCTTTCTCGATCCTCCCCGCCCACAGAGAGGGCGCGGATCTGTTCACGACCGACGAGCGGCTGAAGCTGCTGAGCTTCACCGGCTCGCCGGCCGTCGGCTGGGACCTCAAGGCGCGCGCCGGAAAGAAGAAGGTGGTGCTCGAGCTCGGCGGCAACGCGGCGGTAATCGTCGACAAGGACGCCGATCTCGACGACGCGCTGGAGCGGGTGATCTTCGGCGCCTTCTATCAGTCGGGCCAGTCGTGCATCGGCGTTCAGCGCATCCTGATTCACGCCGACGTCTACGATCGCTTCCGCGACATGCTGGTCAGGAAGACGAAGACGCTGGTCGCCGGCGATCCCAAGGACCGCAAGGTCTTCATCGGCCCGATGATCGACGTCAACGAGGCGCAGCGGCTCGACAATTGGATCGAGGAGGCGATCGGCAAGGGCGCCAGGCTGCTCTGCGGCGGCAAGCGCGAGGGGGCGATGCTCGAGGCGACATTGCTCGAGGATGTCGATCCGGCGACCAAGCTCAACGTCGAGGAGGCGTTCGGGCCGGTCGCCTTCCTGATCCCTTTCGACGACTTCGATGCCGCGCTCGACGTCGTCAACGACAGCAAGTTCGGGCTCCAGGCCGGCATCTTCACCCGCGATCTCTTCCAGGTGCTCGATGCCTGGGACCGGCTGGAGGTCGGCGGCGTGGTGGTGGGCGACGTGCCGAGCTACCGGGTCGACAACATGCCCTATGGCGGGGTCAAGGATTCGGGGCTGGGCCGCGAAGGCATCCGCTTCGCCATGGAGGACATGACCGAGATCAGGAACCTCGTCATCCGCCGCCGCGGCTGAGCGTCAGCCCGACGAGGCGTCGGCCGCGGGGGGCGGTCCCGGCGCCGCGCCTTCGGTCGTAAGGTCGATATATTCGACGCGCGCCCGGCGGGAGCGTTGCGGGATCCGGGTGCGCAGAACCTGCTCGTAATCGGCGGTATAGGTATAGCGTTCGAGCCGGTAGCTGGGCTCGGCGGCGGGCGCGTAGCGACGGCCCCGCATCGAATCGATCAGCGGGTCCGCCCAATCGGGATCGCTACCCTGCCGCAGGATTTCGAGGCCGGAGACATGCCCGTCCGGCATCACCCAGAAGCCGACGTCGATCCATTTGCCCTCGAAATTGTCCGGCGTCTGCCCGGAGCCGCTGCTGAAGCTGATCAGCTCGCGAATCGACATCGCGCCGGCCATCGGCTCGATCTGGTGCTCGACCAGCTCGTAGGGCGGCGAAAAGAGCAGGCGCCGCCCGGCGCGGCCGGCATCGCTGCGCCCGATCTCGGCGAGCAGCGCATCGGCCTCCGCCGGGCGTCCCTCGATCCGGTGGATCCGCGAAAGCAGGATCTTGGCGCCGATCATTCGCATCCGCTGCGCCGGCTCGGCCAGCTGCGACATGCGCGCCAGCGTGTGTTTCGCATCCAGGTCGCGGCCGCCCTCCTCGCCGGAGCGGGCGGCGATATAATCGAACCACAGTCCGCGAAGCTCGGCCAGCGCGACCACGTCGTCACGCCCGGCCTCCTGCGCGGCCTCGCGCAGCCGCGCCAGCTCCCGCCGCGCGCTCACGATATTGCCCGACTGGATCAGATATTCGCTGAGCTCGAAGCGGGCCGTGAAGTGGCGGTAATCCTCCTCGGGAATCCCCGCCTGGAGCGCGTTCAGGATCCCGAAGGTCGAACGGCGCGCGTCGTCGGCAAAGCCGAGATGGTGCGACAGCCGGGCATGGGCGCGGTAGAGGTCGGAGACCGGCTCAGGGAAGGCCGCGGCGTTGCGCCGGTTGCGGCCGAGCGACGCCTGGACGATGTCGCGGCTCTCGCGATACTCGCCCTCGATCAGCAGCGCCTCGGCGAGCGCCAGCGTCGCGTCCGCGTCCTCGTCGGTCGGGCAGTGGCGGGCGAGGCAGGCGGCCAGCCGGTCGCGATAATCCTGGATGCGCTGGCCGGTGACGACGATCGTCGGGGCCTGCTGGGGGGCCGGCTGGGCCGCGGCGGAGACGATCATCAGCGCGAGCAGCATGGCCTTACTCCCGATGAGAGGATGAAGCAGCGGCCGGCGGCACCGGTGGCGGCTCGTTCTGGGTGAGATCGAGATACTCGACCCGGGCGCGGCGCGAGCGGCGCGGGATGTTGGTGCCCGTGACCCGCTCGTAGGGCGCGGTGTAGGTGTAGCGCTCAAGCCGATAGGTCGGCTCGGCCGCCGCCGAATAGACCCGGCCCCGGATCGATTCGAGCAGCGGATCGGCCCAGCCGTTCTCGTTGCTGTCGCGCACGATCTCGAGATCCGAGACATGGCCGTCGGGCGTGATCCAGAAGCCGACGTCGATCCACTTGTCCTCGAAATTGTCGGACATGCGCGAGAGGACGTTGGCGGTCGGGATGCTCTCGCCATTATTGTCGTTGATATCGTTCGGGTCCTGGACCTGAAGCACGTAGTTGGGCGCCGAGATCAGGCGCCGGTGGGCGCCGGAGGCGGCGCTGCTTCGGCCGATCTCGGCGAGCAGCGCGTCGGCGTCGGCGGCGCGGCCTTCCCTGCGGTAGATTCGGGCCAGCAGCAGCTTCGCGCCGGTCGAGCGCATGCGTTGGGCCGGCGCGGTCTCGCGGGTCATTCTCAGCAACTGCGCGCGGGCGTCGCTCTCGGGCTGGGCGATGTTCTGGAACCACAGCATGCGAAGCTCGGCCAGGGTGGCGACGTCCTCGCGCCCCGCCGCCCGGGCGATCCGGATCAGGTCGTTGAGCTCGCGGCGGGCGCCGTTGTAGTTGCCGCCGAGCATCAGATATTCGCTGAGCTCCAGCCGGGCGGTGAAGTGCCGGTAATCCTCCTGCGGAATCCCCTCCTGGAGAGCACTGAGGATCCCGTAGGCCGAGCGGCGGGCGTCGATGTCCTGCCCCAGGTGGCGCGAAAGCCGGGTATGGGCGCGATAGAGATCGGAGACCGGCTCCGGATAGGCGCGCGCCTGGTTGCGGTTGCGCCGAAGCGACGCCGCCACCGCGTCCCGCCCTTCATGATAGTCGCCGTTGAGGAACAGGGCCTCGGCCAGAGCGAGCGTGGCGTCGGCATCCTCGTTGGGCGGGCAGTGGCGGGCGAGGCAGCGGGCGAGCGCATCGCGATAATCCTGAAGCCGCTGGCCGGTGACGACGATCGTCGGCTGGTCGGTCGGGGCCGGCGCCTGCTGGGCGAGGGCGGCTGCGGAGAGGAGAAGCGCGTAGAACATGCCAAGCGGTGCCTTCCGGTTGAGAACAGTTAAATGGAGCCGCCCGATGTGGGGGGAGTGGGCGGTGCATCGCTCGTCGTCAGATCGAGATACTCGACACGTGCCGCGCGGGTTCGCCGACGTATATGCGATCCGGTCAGCTCCTGATAGCCGGCCGTATAGGTGTAGCGTTCCATGCGGTAGGTCGCTTCCGTGCCGGCCGAGTAGGCGCGAGCGCGGATCGACTCGATCAGCGGGTCGGCCCAATCGGGATTGTTGCGATTTCTCAGGATTTCCAGGCCCGAGACACGGCCGTCCGGCATGATCCAGAACCCGACGTCGATCCATTTGTCCTCGAAATTGTCGGGCATGCTGGAATTCACGTTGGCAACGGTGAAATTACCCAAAGCAAGCTCGCTGGGACCCTGCATTCCCGCGCTGTCCACCGTATCGCGGACGGCCACGGTGTCCTGCACCTGCATTTGATAGGGGGGCGAGTAGATCAGTTGCCTGCGGGTTGCGGTCGAGGCGGATCGCCCGACTTCGGCGAGCAACGCATCCGCCCGCGCCGCTTGTCCCGCGCCGCGGTAGAAACGGGCGAGCAGCAGCCTGGCCCCGGTCGCCCGCATATGATCGGCGGCGGCGCCGAGCCGGGATAGCGCAATCAGCCGGGCCCGGGCATCGCTCTGCGGATCGACGATCAGCTCGAACCACAGAGACCGGAGCTCCGCTACCGTCGCGACGTCCTCGCGTCCCGCCGCGCGGGCGACTCGGGCCAGGTCCTGCAGCTCGCGCCGCGCGGCGGGCAGATTGCCGCGCTGCATCTGCATTTCGCTGACTTCGAGCCGCGCCGTGAAGTGGCGATGATCCTCGGCCGGTATTCCCTCCTGGAGCGCGCGCAGCGCACCGTAGGTGGAACGGCGCCCGTCCTCGTCCTCACCCAAGTGGCGCGAAAGTCTGGCATGGGCGCGGTAGAGATCGGAGACAGGCTCCGGATACCCCCGGGTCTGGTCCCGGTTGCGCCGAAGGGACGCCGCCACCGCGTCACGCCCCTCATGATAGGCCCCGTCGAGAAAGAGGGCTTCGGCGAGCGCGAGCGTCGCATCGGCATCTTCGTTGGGCGGGCAGTGGCGCGCGAGGCAGCGGGCGAGCGCGTCGCGATAGCCCTGCAGCCTCGGGCCGGTCACGATGATCGTCGGCTGATCGGTGGAAGCTTCCGGCTGCTGGGCACTAAGCGGGATTGCGGCGAACAAGGAAGCAAGTGGCAGAAGGCGGCGCATGATGACCTCCCCGAAGTCGGCGCCACAATAATGGCAATGCTATCCCGTTGAAAGCGTTAGATTACAAACAGCCGGGGCGATCAAGGCCCATTGCCCGGCCCGGCTGAGCGCGCACGTTGCTCGCGACCGGCAACGAGGCCTACCGCGCCTTCCGCGGCCGCGATCCGGACGTCGATGCGCTGCTGCGCCGGCGGGCTTTCCGACCAGCCGGCTGGGCGGCGGCGGAGCGTGCTGGAGTTCCGACTCAATTAGAAGATCGGGTGTCGTTGCCAACCAAGAGGAGTCACCCCGGCGAAGGCCGGGGCCCATGAACAGAAGCGGTCGAGGGCTGGCGTCGCGATCTTGCTTCACCTCGAAGGCCGTGTTCATGGGTCCCCGGCCTTCGCCGGGATGACTCTGTAATCGAACGAAAAACAACTCCCCTAATTGAGTACGACCCTAGCTCCCCGAGCCCGGAGACGGGTCCGCCTGCGAATCCACCAGCACGTCGAGCTGGTCCTGGCAGCCATTGGCGATCAAGGCGGCTGCGACGCTCTCGAGATCGGTGGGCTCGGCCGCGAGCGTGCGAAAGGTGATCCGGGTCGGCACCGCGACGCCCGGCTGAGTGAAGGTGTAGGTGCCGCCCGACAGCGGGCCGCCCGGCGACCAGGCGAGGATCGTCTCGCCCGCCGGCCATTGCAGCGTGGTCGGCCGCCCGCCCGGGGGAGTGATGGTGACCTGGCCCCGCGCCGTGCCGTCCGACCGCCAGAGCATCACGTTGGCCTCGTCGGGCAGCAGGCAGAAGGTGCCGCCCTGGCTGACGTCGACATGCCAGATCGTCGGCCCGCGCGGAACGATTCCGCCGGTGCGCACCGCGCCGATGCGGGCGCGGCGGCCGTCGTTGGCGGCGAGCGTCTGGGTGCCCGCGCGGACTGTGGCGCCGGGCGAGAAGGTGCCGGGACCGCGGAAGGTTCGCGTTCCCCCCGCCCCGAGCACGGTCACGAGGTCGCCGGGCTGGAGCGCGATCCGCGCATTGTCGGGGAGCGAGCGGCCGGCGGGATAGGCACCCACCGAAGGGCCGGCCGAGCGCACGACGAGGACATTGGCCGCGGCCGATACGGCGGCGCCGGCGGCGAGCAGCGCGACGGCCGCGCGGCCCAGGCTGAAGCTATTTGGACCCCAAGACAAAATGACCTCCCGGACCGACTTCGCGGATCCTATAGATGAAATATTGCAGCGCCGCATCCTCCGCATGGGCGGCCGCGATCTCCTCCAGCCGCGCGAGCGCCGACGTGTCGCCGCCGTCGAAGGCGCACCAGGCCTCGTTCAGCGCGCCCCGCGACGCCTCGTCCATGTCCGGGGCGGGCTCCCAGACCTCGAACGGCGTTCCGCGGCCGGAAACGACGATCCTGCCCATCGGGCGGAAGATGTCGAGGCTCGATTCGCTCTTGGCGGAATCGCTGACGAGCATGGTCGTCTTCAGCGCCTTGTTGGCCGATTCCAGCCGCGCCGCGCAGTTCATCGCGTCGCCGAGCGCGGTATATTGGATTCGCCGCTCGCCGCCGAAATTGCCGACGATGGCCTCGCCCCGGTGAAGCCCGACGCGGGTGCAGCCGATCGCCGGCACGTCGTCGCCGGCCGTGCGGCGGAATAACTCGCCCGCCTCGTACATCTCCCGCCCGGCGCGGACCGCGCGGTCGGCGTCGTCGGGCCTTGCGATCGGCGCCCCCCAAAAGGTCACCAGCGCGTCGCCGACGAACTTGTCGAGCGTTCCGCCATGCTTGAGGACGATGTCGCTCATCACATCGAGATAGCGGTTGAGCAGGCGCGACAGAGTCTCCGGGGTGATCGCGTGGCTGAGCTTGGTGAAGCCCTCGAGATCGGTGAACAGGGCGTAGATCCTGGTCTTCTCGCCGGTCAGGGCGAGCCGGTCGGGATCGCGCATGATCTCTTGCGCCACGTCGCGCGGAAGATATTTGCCGAGCGCCGACTGGGCGAAGCGGCGCTGCTCGGAACCGACCGCGCGCGCCGCCGCGCCGACGCCGATGAAGGCGAGCAGCCATCCCGCGCCCCAGCCGAAGGCGGGAAGCTCCAGCGTGTTCATCCGCATCGCCTGGAGCTGGAAGGGGACCCAGGCGATCAGCGCGATCTGGAGGAAGAGCGCCGCGCCCAGCCGCCAGCCGCGCAGCTCCAACCCGCTGGTGAGCGAGCCGGCGACGACGACGGCAAGCGCCGCCAGCCAGAGGACCCAGCCGGGAATGGGCCGCGGCATTCGCCCGTCGAGCTGCTGGGCGAGCATCTGGGCATGGACCTCCAGCCCCTTGGTGAAGCCGAGCCCGAAGCGAGTCGTCGGCGTTTCGAAATCGTCGACATCGTTGATGTCGCCGCCAATCAGCACGTAGCGGCCCCGAATCTGCTCGGCGAGGGAGGCGAAGACGATTTCGCGCGCTTCGGCGGGAATCTCGTCGAGCGCCCCCAGCGTCTCTACCGATATCCTGGTGAATCGGCGCGCGTCGGTCGACTGCGGCAGCAAGGTGAAATCGATCGCGCCGGTATAGCCGACGAACGCCGGGTGGCCGGAGGCCATGGCGTTGGCGAGAAGCGGAACCCCGGTGGAATCGGGCACCGGCCAGCGGCGCATCACGCCGTCCGCCTGGTCCGCGCCGAACCGGATGCTCGCCGGCCGCACGCGGCTCGATCCGACGCGCGTGAAGAAGCTCCGCAGCCAATCTTCCTGCCAGCCGGCGATCTGCGCCGGATTGGCCTCGTTGGTGCTGAAGGCCAGCCAGGTCGGCGTTCGCATCGTCCGGAGAGCCTGGATCAGTTGCTCGTCCTCGGGCTGCTGCTGGTCGATGAGGATGTCGATTCCGATCGCACGCGGCCCGAGCCGGTCGAGGGCTCGCAGCGCCCTCGCCAGCATGCCTCGGTCCAGCGGCGAGCGCTTGCCGAGCTGCTCCAGGGTCGCATCGTCGTAGACGACGAGGGCGATACGGTCGTCGGGCTGCTCCAGGACGGCGGCGTTCACCTTGAACCTGAGGTCGTAAAGCGCGCGCTCGGCATCGCTGAGCAAGGGCACCTGCCAGTCGTGGCGGGCGAGGTAGAGGCCGGCGGCGAGCAGGAGAATGGTGATGACGAGCCGCACCGGGCCGATCTGGCCCAGCGACAGCTTCAGCCGCTTGGTCCAGCCCGCCCGCTCCCCCTCGACCATCAGCGTGCCCCCGCTTTCACGGCCTGCGCCCAGGCGAGCTCGGCCAGCGGCTCGAGCCGGCCCACCATCTCGGCGGCATGGGCGGACGCGGCGGTGCCGCGGACGAGGCGGCCCTTGATTCCGTGGAGGATGCCGGCGAGGCGGAACAGGTTGAACGCCATGTAGAAGTCCATCTCCGCAATGCCGTCGCGCCCGGTCCGCGCGCAATAAGCGGCGATGTAGTCTTCCTCGTTCGGAATGCTGAGCGCTTCGAGGTCCCGGCCGGCCAGCGCATCGGGCATCCGGTACATCATCAAATGGTAGGAGAAGTCCGCCAGCGGATGGCCGAGCGTGGAAAGCTCCCAATCGAGCACCGCGAGCACACGCGGCTCGCTGGCATGGAAGATCATGTTGTCGCAGCGGAAATCGCCGTGGATCACGCGCGGCTCGGGCTCGTCGGGGGGGATGTTTTCGGGGAGCCATTCCACGAGACTGTCCATCGCCGCGAGCCGGCCGGCCTCGACGTCGGCGAGATATTGCTTCGACCAGCGGCCGATCTGCCGGGCGAAATAGTTGCCCGGCTTGCCATAGTCGGCGAGGCCCGCAGCCTCGGGATCGATGAGATGGAGCGCGGCGATGGTCGCGTTCATCGCGTCGAAATAGGCCGCGCGCTCCTCGCGCGGTACATCGAGAAAGGCCGGATCCCAGAAGATTCGGCCCTCGACCATCTCCATCACGTAGAAGGGCGTTCCGATCACCTCCTCGTCGAGGCACAGGCCGTAGCTCCGCGCAACGGGAAAGCCTTGGGCCCCAAGCGCGGTGATGACCCGATATTCGCGGTCGACCGCGTGCGCGCCCGGGAGCAGCTTGCCCGGCGGCTTGCGGCGCAGGACGTAGCTTCGAGCGGGAGTCACCAGCTTGTAGGTCGGATTCGATTGGCCGCCCTTGAACTGCTCCACTCGAAGCGGGCCGGCATAGCCTTCGACCTCGCGCGACATCCATCGTTCGAGCCGCGCGGAATTGAAGCCGTGGCCCTCGCGCACGGCTCCGGTCCCTTCATTCTGCTCGGCGCGATCCATCCTCCTCGTGGTGCACCAGCCGGGCGCCGCTTTCAAAAGCTTTTCGCGAACCCAAGCCCCGGACGACCGGGCCAAGATTGTTCCGGGCCCATTTCTATCGCGCCGAACTTGTGTTATCCTTCTTGGCGGTGGGCTGTGGTTGAGGGAGTTCGACTATGGCTAATCGTTCCTGCTTGCTCGCGGCCGTCTTCGCGGCCTGCGCCGTCCCCGCTTCGGCCAGCGTCTTCGTCGTCGGAAGCAGCGACGCCCGGCTCTGCTACCAGGCCGCGGATTCGCCGCTCAATCCCACCGTGCGGGACGTCAGGCGCTGCGACGATGCTTTGCTGCGCGAGAATTTGTCGCAATACGAGATCGTCGCGACCCATGTGAACCGCGGCATATTGCGGCTCAGGCGCGGTCTCGTCGAAGCCGCGATCACCGATTTCGACGAGGCGATCCGGCTCGATCCCGAGCAGGCCGAAGCCTATCTCAACAAGGGCACCGCCTTGCTTCGCCGCGACAATCCGACCGAGGCGCTTCAGCTCTACACGGTTGCGCTCGAACGCGACACGTCGCGCCCGGCGATCGCGCATTACGGCCGGGCGATCGCCAATGAGCAGCTCGGCAACGTCCGCCAGGCCTATGCGGATTACCAGCTTGCCAGCCAGCTCGCGCCCGAATGGAACGATCCGCGGGTGGAATTGCAGCGTTTTCGGGTCGTTCCGCACTAAAAGGAATGAACCCGGCAACGGTCTGGTCGGTTATCCTGTACGAGCTCCCCTTTCGCAGGATGACCGGCCATGACCTTCACCCTTCCAGCCCTTCCGTTCGCCCGTGACGCGCTCGGCAAGTTCATGTCGGCCGAGACTCTCGATTTCCATCATGGCAAGCATCACAAGGCCTATGTCGACAAGGCCAACGCGCTGATCGCCGACAAGGGGATCGAGACGCGCTCGCTGGTCGAGACGATCCGCTCGGCGAAGGAGCAGGGCGACACAGGCCTGTTCAACAATGCGGCCCAGATCTGGAACCACAGCTTCTTCTGGCAATGCCTCGCGCCGCCCGAGGGTCAGCGCCCGTCGGGCAAGCTGGCGGCGATGATCGAGGAGGATTTCGGAACGGCCGAGCAGCTGCTCGCCAGGCTGAAGGACGAAGCGGTCGGCCATTTCGCGAGCGGCTGGGCCTGGCTGGTGCTCGACGGCGGCCGGCTCAGGATCACCTCGCTCCACGACGCCGACACGCCGGCGGTCCACGACGGGATGAAGCCGCTGCTGACCCTCGATGTGTGGGAGCACGCCTATTACATCGACTATCGCAACGAGCGGCCGCGCTTCGCCGAGAGCGTCCTCGGCAACATCGTCAACTGGGACTTCGTCGGCCGCAACCTCGACGGCGAAGGGCTGGAGCGCGCCGACCAGGACGCCGGGGCGCTGGCCGAGGCCTAAGGGGATTATCATTTCTTCGCTCATCCTGAGTAGCCGCCTGAGCGAAGTCGAAGCGGCGTATCGGTCCTTCGATAGGGGCCTTCGCCAGGCTCAGTCCCTACTCAGGATGAGCGGGAGGAGGTGATTCCATCTCGCGCACCATGTGAGTGACGAGGTCGCCGCGCTGGTGCTGCGCGATGATCGTGGCATTCATCTCGTAGAGCGCGCGCAGATAGGCGGTATCCGCCCTGGTGAGCGCCACCGGACGGCGCTCGGGCGGGCAGGCCGGGTTCATCAGATTGACGATCGTGTCGGAGTCGTTGCAGGCTTCGGCCACCGGCGTCTGGGCCAGCGCGAGAAAGGCCAGCAGCTCGGCGATCGCGTCCGTGTCCTGGCCCTCGGCCACGCGGACATCGGCGAAGATGAGCACATGGGCGAGGCCGCTGCTGAGCCCGGCGGTGAGCCGGCTGTCGGACCTGCCTCCCGGGACGGGCTGGCCGGCGACGTCGATTGTCTCCGTACCGATGACGCCACCTTGGTTTCTGGAACCGTCGCCGCTGGTGGTCGTGACGTACCAGGCCTGGACCGGCTGGCGCACGCGCATCAGCCGCGCGCCCTCCGAAGCGTAATGGAAGCCGACGATCAGCGAATTGCGCCGCGCCGCCGCCCGGATCATCCTCTGCGGCTCGGTGGTGAAGCCGATGCGCACGTTCGGCCTGCACGGATCGGCGCGGTTGGTGCGGATGCCGATGCTGTCGGCGATGTCCATCACGCGGTTGGAGATGCGCGCGTTGAGCTCGAGCGGCAGGCCCCAGGTGCGCACGCAGATCGGAACGTGCCAGCGCGCATATTGGCCGATTCGGGTGCGCACCGCATGGCTCTCGACGAAGTCGTGCGCCTCGCGGTGGATTTGCTCCGCGTTCGGCCTTTCACCGGTGACGATGATCGGCGGCTCTTGTGCCGCAAGGAGAAGCGCGAGCAGGACGAACTCGAGGCGCATCGGCAGACCCCTCAGGTCTTCAGCCGATACCCCGTGCGAAACATCCAGGCAATGACAACGAGGCAGAGCGCGAGGAAGCCCGCGGTGGCGGCGAGGCTGAGCTCGACGCTGACGTCGCCCTTGCCGTAGAAGCTCCAGCGAAAGCCGCTGATCAGGTAGACGACCGGATTGAAGTGGGTGACCGTGCGCCACGGCTCGCCGAGCATGTCGACCGAGTAGAAGGCGCCGCCGAGGAAGGTGAGGGGGGTTACGATCAGCATCGGGATGAACTGGATCTGCTCGAAATTCTGGCCCCAGATGCCGATGATGAAGCCGAACAGGCAGAAGGCGACGGAGATCAGAACGAGGAAGGCGACCATCCAGACGGGATGGAGGATCTGGATCGGAACGAAGAAGGCCGCCGTGGCGAGGATGACGAGGCCGAGCGCGATCGACTTGGTCGCCGCCGCGCCGACATAGCCGAGCACCGTCTCGAAGGGAGAGATCGGGGCCGAGAGCAATTCGTAGATCGTGCCGGTGAACTTGGGGAAGAAGATTCCGAAGCTGGAATTGAAGATGCTCTGCGTGAACAAGGAGAGCATGATCAGACCCGGGACGATGAAGGCGCCGTAGGGCACGCCCTGCACCTCGGTCATCCGCGAGCCGATCGCCGCGCCGAACACGACGAAATAGAGCGAGGTGGTGATGACAGGGGTGACGAGGCTCTGCCACAAAGTGCGCAGCGCTCGCGCCATCTCGAAGCGGTAGATCGCCCAGGTGCCGTAGACGTTCACGCGGCGTCCTTCCTGTGGACGAGGCTGACGAAGATATCTTCCAGCGAGCTTTGGCGGGTGTGGAGGTCCTTGAAGGCGATGCCCGCATCGCTCATCGCCCGGAGCAAAGAGGGCACGCCGGTCTTTTCGGCATTGGCGTCGAACACGTAGAGCAGCTCGTGCCCATCGGCCTTCAGCGCCAGGTCCCAGTCCGCGAGTGCCGGCGGGATGGTCTCGAGCGGCTCGACCAGGTTGAGCGTCAGCTCCTTCTTGCCGAGCTTCTTCATCAGGCTGGCCTTCTCCTCGACGAGGATCAGCTCGCCATGGCTGATGACGCCGACCCGATCGGCCATTTCCTCGGCCTCCTCGATATAATGGGTGGTGAGGATGATGGTGACTCCGCTCTCGCGCAGCTGGCGGACCAGGTTCCACATGTCGCGGCGAAGCTCGACGTCAACGCCCGCGGTGGGCTCGTCGAGGAACAGCACCTCGGGCTCGTGGCTGAGCGCCTTGGCGATCATCACCCGGCGCTTCATCCCGCCCGAAAGCTCCATGATCTTCGACTTGCGCTTGTCCCAGAGCGACAGCTCCTTCAGCACCTTCTCGATATGCGGGGGGTTCGGCGCGCAGCCGAACAGGCCGCGCGAGAAGCTGACCGTCGCCCAGACCGTCTCGAACGCGTCGGTGTGCAGCTCCTGCGGGACGAGGCCGATCTTGCGGCGGGTGAAGCGATAGTCGCCCTGGATGTCGCGGCCCTCGACGGTGACCGTCCCCGTGGTCGGCGTGACGATCCCGCAGACGATCGAGATGAGGGTGGTCTTGCCGGCGCCGTTCGGCCCCAGAAGCGCGAAGATCTCGCCCTTTCGTATCTCGAGGTCGACCGTCTTCAGCGCCTGGAGCCCCGACTTGTAGGTCTTGCTGAGCCCCCTGACGGCGATGACCGGCTCCACGCGCGTCCCCCCTTATTCGACCGGCGCCATCGGCGGCGGCTCCTTGGCCGGCTCGTCGAGCGCGAGGCCGTGGCGAAGCAGCATCGGCATGTTGGCGAGGATGAAGATGAAGGTCGCGGGGATGAACAGCCAGAGCTTGGAGCCGGCCCAGAAATCGGTGCTGGTCGTGCGCCAGATCGCCTCGTTGACCACGGCCATGCAGGCGAAGAAGATGATCCAGTTGCGCGTCAGCAGGTTCCAGCCCCGCTCGGAAAGGCCCGGATAGGCCGCTCCGAGCACAAGCTTCAACAGGTTGCGCCCGGTCCTGAGGCCGAACAGGAGCAGCAAGGCGACCGTACCGTAATAGATGGTCGGCTTGATCTTGATGAAGCTCTCGTTGTGCAGCCAGATGGTGAGTCCCCCGAGCACGACGACCATCAGGCCGGAGAACCAGAGCAAGGGCGAGATCCGCCCGTATCTGATCTGCGAGATCAGCATCGCCACCAGCATCGCCGCCATGAACACGCCGGTGGCGACGAAGATTCGCAGGGCGTCGGGCACGGGGGCGAGGATATTGGCGAGGAAGAAAAGGACCAGCGGACCGTAATCGATGGTGAGCATCGCGGCTGTGCCGGGCTTCGGCTTCTGTGCGGTCTCCAGGCTCATGCCGCGCTCCCGGCGATCGCCCGGGCAGCCTCGGCCGGATCGAACGGGCGAAGGTCGTCCATCCCCTCGCCGACGCCGATGGCGTGGATCGGCAGGCCGTAGGCGTCGGCCGCGGCGACCAGAATGCCGCCGCGCGCCGTGCCGTCGAGCTTGGTCATGACCAGGCCGGTCACTCCCGCCACCTCGCGGAACACCTCGATCTGGCTGAGCGCGTTCTGGCCGGTGGTCGCGTCGAGCACGAGCACGACGTCGTGGGGCGCGGCCGGATTGAGCCGGCCGAGCACTCGGCGGATCTTGGCGAGCTCGTCCATCAAATCCTTCTTGTTCTGGAGCCGGCCGGCGGTGTCGACGATCAGCACGTCTATGCCTTCCGCGGTGGCCTTCTTGACCCCGTCGAAGACGATCGCGGAGCTGTCCGAGCCTTCCGGGCCGGCGATGATCGGCACGCCTGCGCGATCGGCCCAGATGCGGAGCTGGTCGATCGCCGCCGCGCGGAACGTGTCGCCGGCGGCGAGGAGCACCGAATAATCCTGCTCCATGAAAAGATGGGCGAGCTTGGCGATGGTCGTGGTCTTGCCCGATCCGTTGACTCCGACGACGAGGATCACCTGCGGGCGCGGGAAGGCGTCGATCTCGAGCCGTTCGGCGACGGGGGCGAGGATCTTCTCCAGCTCCTCCGCGACGACCGCGCGCACCGCCTCCTCGCTGATGCCGCGCTCGAAGCGCTCGCCCTCGAGCCGCGCCCGGACCTTCGCGGCGGTGCGCGGGCCGAGGTCGGAGGCGACCAGGGCCTCCTCGATGTGGTCGAGCGTCGCCGGATCGAGGCTGGCGCGGGTGATGAGGCCGGTGAGATTGTCGCCGAGCCGGGCGTTGGTCTTCTGAAAGCCGAGCCGCATGCGCTCGTACCAGGACGCATCCGTCACGCGGGCACTCCGATCAGGGTGCCGTTTTCAAGGCCCGTGACTTGCACCGCCAGGACGTCACCCCCGCGAAATTGGACAGGTGCGCAGTGCCCCGCACTGCGCAGCCACGTCCGGGGGACGTGGCGATCCTGTTCAATGGGGTCCAGCTTTTCTCCAGTGAAGGAAGCTGGATTCCCGCTTTCGCGGGAATGACGGACTCGGACCGGCGCGAAATTCTCTGCGTGGCCCTTGCCGTCATTTTCCATCAGCACCCGCTGCGTCGTCCCCACCAGACCCTCAAGCCATGCCGCCCTGCGCCGCGCGCAGGCCTCCCGCAGGCGGCGGGCGCGCTCTTTGGCGATGGCGGGAGGGACCTGGGGCATGCGGGCGGCCGGAGTGCCACGCTTCGGCGAGAAGGGGAAGATGTGGCCCATCACGATGTCGCATTCGTCGACCAGACGGAGCGTGTTCCCGGCCATCTCGTCGCTCTCGGTGGGGAAGCCGGCGATCAAATCGGCGCCGATCGCGATTTCGGGGCGTTTCTCCTTGAGCCGCGCCACCGTCTCGACCGCGTCGGAGCGCGAATGGCGGCGCTTCATCCGCTTCAGGATCAGGTCGTCGCCGGCCTGGAAGCTCATGTGCAGGTGCGGCATGAAGCGCGGCTCGCCCGTGGCGATGTCGAACAGGCGGTCGTCCATCTCGATGCAGTCGAGCGACGAGAGCCTGAGGCGTGGAAGATCCGGCACGTGGCGCAGGATGCGTTCGATCAACTGGCCCAGCGTGGGCCCGCCCGGGAGATCCGGGCCGTAGCTGGTCACATCGACGCCGGTCAGGACCACTTCCCGGAACCCTTCGCCGACCAGCGCCTTGATCCGCTCGACGACGAGCCCTGCAGGGACCGAGCGGCTGTTCCCGCGTCCGTAGGGGATGATGCAGAAGGTGCAGCGATGGTCGCACCCGTTCTGCACCTCGACGAACGCGCGCGAGCGCTCGGCGAAGCCGGAGACGAGGTGCGGCGCGGTCTCGCGCACCTCCATGATGTCGGAGACCCGGATTTCGGCCTGTGCCGGAACCAAAAACCCGTTCGCCCCGAGCGAAGTCGAGGGGCCCCGCCGAGCGAAGTCGAGGCTTTCGCTTCTCGGCTTCGCTCGAAAGGGTGTCTCGACTTCGCTCGACACGAACGGTTGATAGCTTGAAGCTTCAAGTTTTTCGGTATTGCCCAACACCCGGTCCACCTCGGGCATCGCCGCGAAGCTCTCCGGCTCGACCTGCGCCGCGCAGCCGGTGACGAACACGCGCGCGTCCGGCCGCGCCCGCTTGGCCCTCCGGATCGCCTGACGGGTCTGGCGAACCGCCTCGTTGGTCACCGCGCAGCTGTTGACGATGATCAGGTCGTCCTGCGCGTCCGCAAGCGCGCGCATGGCCTCGCTCTCCGCTTTGTTGAGGCGGCAGCCGAGCGTGATGACCTCCGGCCCGCTCACAGCGCCATCTCGCCGGTGAAGACGTGGGTGGCGGGGCCGGTCATCCGGATCGAGTCGCCCTCAGCCCATTCGATCACGAGCGTCCCGCCCGGGAGCTTCACTCCGACCGGAGAGGTCGATTGTCCGTATTTGATCGCCGCCACCGCAGTCGCGCAGGCGCCCGTGCCGCAGGCCTGGGTCAGGCCAGCCCCACGCTCCCACACGTGTAGGACGAGCCCGGACCGGCGGACCCCCTCGATGCTCATGCCCCCGATGGAGGCTTCGGCGACGTTCACGTTCACGCCTTGCGGGAACAGCGGGTCCTTCTCGATGAGGGGTCCCAGCCGGGCGAGATCGATCCCGGACGCATCCTCCATCAGGAACACGACATGCGGATTGCCGACATTGACCGCGACCGGATTCTGCAGATCTTCCCAGCCGACCGGCATCCGCGCGGTGTCCATCGGGTAGGCGAGGGGGATTTCGTCCCAGCCGAAGCGCGGCACGCCCATGTCCACCGTGGCCCCTGAGCCGTTGGCCCTGGCCGTGAGGATGCCGCCCTTCGTCTCGATCGTCGAAGCCCCGAGCAGGGCCACGCAGCGCGTCGCATTGCCGCAGGATTCGACCTCGCCGCCGTCGGCGTTCCAGATTCGCATGCGCACGTCGGCGACGTCGGAAGGCTCGAGCAGGATCACCTGGTCGCAACCGACGCCGGTATGCCGATCGGCGATGCTCCGCGCCCGCGCGGCGTCCATCGCCACCGCCCCTTTGCGGGCGTCGAGGATGACGAAATCGTTGCCGAGGCCGTGCATCTTGTGGAAGCGGGTCATTGCGAGAGGCGATCTAGGGGGCGGCCGGGCTCAAGTCCACCTTGCCTTCCGCTCTCTCAACCCCTATGTGGCCGCCATCCCGATGACGGGTGAGTTTCGAAGCGCCACGAGCGCGCGCTGGCCGGCGAGGTTTCGCCCGCCGGCGTTTTTCGTTTGGCGCGGCTGATGAGGAAGACCGGATGTTCGAGAGCCTGAGCGATCGTCTGAGCGGCGTGTTCGACCGCCTGCGCGGCCGCGGCGCATTGAACGAGGCCGACGTGCGCGGCGCGATGCGCGAAGTGCGGATCGCGTTGCTCGAGGCGGATGTCGCGCTTCCGGTGGTGCGCGAGTTCGTCGACCGGGCGACCGAGCAGGCGGTCGGCCAGCAGGTTCTGCGCTCGGTCACTCCGGGCCAGCAGGTGGTCAAGATCGTCCACGACGCCCTGGTCGAGATGCTCGGCGCCGAGGAGGCGGGCCTGGAGCTCGCGGTCACTCCGCCGGCGGTGATCATGATGGTCGGTCTGCAGGGCTCGGGCAAGACGACGACCACCGCCAAGATCGCCAAGCGGCTCACCGAGAAGGACCGCAAGAAGGTGATGATGGCGTCCTTGGACGTCGCCCGCCCGGCGGCGCAGGAGCAGCTCGCCGTGCTCGGCCGCCAGGCCGACGTCGCGACGCTTCCGGTCGTCGCGGGCCAGCAACCGGTCGAGATCGCAAAGCGCGCGCTCAATGCGGCGCGGCTGCAGGGCTATGACGTGCTGATGCTCGACACCGCAGGCCGGCTCCACGTCGATCAGGCCCTGATGGACGAGATGAAGGCTGTCGCCCAAGCGTCCGTTCCCAATGAGATTCTACTCGTCGCCGATTCCATGACCGGTCAGGACGCGGTCAACGTCGCCAAGAGCTTCGCCGACCAGATCGACCTCACCGGCGTGGTGCTGACGCGGATGGACGGCGATGCCCGCGGCGGCGCGGCTTTGTCGATGCGCGCGGTCACCGGGCGGCCGATCAAGTTCGCCGGCACGGGCGAGGCGATCGACAGACTTGAGCCCTTCCATCCCGAGCGGGTCGCCGGGCGAATCCTCGGAATGGGCGACGTGGTCAGCCTCGTCGAGCGCGCGCAGGAGACGATCAAGGCCGAAGAGGCCGAGGCGATGGCGGCCAAGATGGCCAAGGGCCAGTTCGACCTCAACGACCTTCGCCAGCAGCTCCAGCAGATGCAGCGCATGGGCGGCCTCGGCGCGCTCGCCTCGATGCTTCCGGGCATCGGCAAGATGAAGAACCAGATCAACGAGAGCGGGGTCTTGGAGGGCAATGTCCTCGGCCGGCTCGACGCGATCATCAGCTCGATGACTCCGAAGGAGCGCCTGAAGCCCGAACTGATGAACGCCAAGCGCAAGATCCGCGTCGCCAACGGCTCGGGCACGACGGTGCAGGAGGTCAACAAGCTCCTCAAGATGCACCAGGAAATGTCCACCGCGATGAAGAAGATCCGCAAGATGGGCGGGCTCGGCAAGCTGGGCGCCCTGTTCGGCGGCGGTGGCGGCATGGGCGGCATGGGCGGAGCAGGGGGCCTCGGCGGCCTCGGCGGCCCTGGCGGGATGCCGCCGGGCGGCCTGCCCGGCCTTCCCGGCGGCGGTGGCGCACCGTTCAATCTTCCCAAGAATTTCAAGAAATAAGTATCAGAAAGGAAACGTAAAATGGCAGTTGCAATCAGGCTTTCCCGGGGCGGCGCGAAGAAGCGGCCTTATTACAAGATCGTCGTCGCCGATGCGCGCAATGCGCGCGACGGCAAGTTCATCGAGCGCGTCGGCAGCTACAATCCGCTGCTGCCCAAGGACAGCGAAGAGCGCGTGAAGCTCGACGCCGACCGCATCCGGCATTGGCTCAGCGTCGGCGCCCAGCCGAGCGATCGCGTGCTCCGCTTCCTCGATGCCGCCGGCATCAAGGAGCGCACCGCCAAGAATAACCCGAACAAGGGTCTGCCGGGCGAGAAGGCCAAGGAGCGCGCCGAGGAGCGTGCGACGAAGGAGGCCGAGGCCGCCGAAGCCGCCAACGCCCCCGCCGAGGAGGTCGCCGAGACCGCGGCCGAGGAAGAGACCGTAGAGGTCGCCGCCGAGGCGATCGAGGCCGCGACGCCCGACGTCGCCGAAGAGGCTCCGCAGGCGGAAGCCGAGGCGGCTGCCGAAGAGGCTCCCGAGGCTGCTGCCGAAGAGGCCCCGGCCGAAGCCGCTGCCGAAGAGACCCCGGCTGCTGAGGAAGCTCCGGCCGAACCCGCCGCCGAGACGGCCCCGGCGGCTGAGGAAGCGCCGGCCGATACCGTTGCCGAGGAAGCTCCGGCCGCCGAGGAAGCCGCTACCGAGACCGCGGAGGAGGCCACGCCGGCCGAGGACGCCGCCAACAAGGGCGAATCCGCCGAGGCCCCGGTCGAAGGCGCCGACGACGCCGCTCCCGAGGAGGGCGCGGAGAAGGCCGAGCAGGCCTAATCTTGATCGCCGCCCAGTCTCTAAAGCCCTCCCCCTTGATGGGGGAGGGTTGGGCGGGGGTGGAGTGTCCGAAGAGTCACCGCTCTTCATTGACTCCACCCCACCCCCAACCCCTCCCCATCAAGGGGAGGGGCTAACGTGTCCGAGCCGCAGGTCACCCTTGCCGCCGTGGCCGGCGCGCACGGCATCGGCGGCGAGGTGCGCCTGAAATTGTTCGCTGAGGGGCTGGAAAGCCTCAAGCGGCACAAGATCGTGCACGCGGGCGATCGGACCCTGACGCTGCAATCGGTCAAGCCGGGCAGCGCGGGGGCCATCGCCCGCTTCGCCGAGGTCGGCGATCGTTCGGCGGCGGAAGCGTTGCGCGGCACCTTGCTGACCGTGCCGCGCTCCTCGCTCCCTCCGCTCGAAGAGGGCGAATATTACCACGCCGACCTGATCGGCCTGCCCTGCGAAAGCGTTTCGGGCGAGCCGCTCGGCTCGGTCGTCGCGGTCGAAAATTTCGGCGCCGGCGATCTGCTCGAGATCGAACGGCCCGACGGCAAGCGCGCCCTGGTGCCGTTCCGCCCCGGTCTCGCCGATCTTCAGGACGGACGGATCGTCGCCGATCCCGCCTTTGTCGCCTGATCAGCGCAGGAAGGGCCGGTCCCGCGCCAGATCGTTGCGGATGGTCGTCGCTGCGACCCCGCCCTCGCCCATGGCATGGCTTATCTGGTCGAGTCCGATGACCACGTCTCCCGCCGCGTAGATCCCCGTCACACTGGTGCGCTGGTGCGAATCGACCAGGATGCAGCCGGTGTCGTTCAGTGCGACTCCGACCTGGCCGGCCAATTCGGAGCGCACGTCGGAACCCAGAGCCGGGTAGACGCTGTCGAACGTGTGGTGGCCGTGCGCCGTCTCGACGACGATCGCGTCGGCGAGGGCGGCGACCGCGTGGCAGGGACCGTCCACGGCGGCGATGCCAAGGTCATCGAGGCGCTCCCGGTCGTCGGCCGCGAGATCGTGCGCCCGGTCAGGCGCGATCAGGGTGATGTCGGCGGTGTAGGAGCGCAGGAACACCGCCTCGGCGACGCCGTGAGCGCCGCTGCCGATCACGCCGACCTTGCGGTCGGTCACCTCATAGCCATCGCAGATCGGGCAATAGCGGATCAGGCCCCGAGCGAGCGCTTCCTCGTGCAATTCCTCGTCCATCGGGGGCCGGCGGTTATGGGTGCCGGTCGCCAGAAGAACCGAGCGCGCGGCTGCCGAGCCCGATCCCCAGGTCGCGCAAAAGCCGCCGTCGATGGAATCGAGCCGGGTCACCCGCTCGATCTCGACTCCGGCGCCGTATTTCTCGGCCTGCGTCTTCATCCGCGCGATCAGCTCCTTGCCCGAAATGCCCTCGGGAAAGCCGGCATGGTTGCGCGTGCAGGGAATCCACAGCGCTCGGCTGTCGCCCGCGTCGATCACGCGCACCTTGAGATGGAAGCGCGCGAGATAGATGGCCGCGGTGAGCCCCGCAGGTCCCCCGCCGACGATCAGGCAATCGAGTTGCGGCTCCTCCATCGGTCCTCCAGCGTCCCTGCCTTGCCGATTGTTCCGGGGAAGGCGAGGGCTTATCGCATCATCCATGCGCAAGATCCTGATCGCCGCCCTGTTGCTCGCCGCCCCGATGGCCGCCGAAGCGCAGCCGCTCGTCGCCGCCCCCGCCGGCCTCGCCGGGCGGATCGAGAATATCGGCCCCTCGCTCGACGCTCATTTCGAGCGCTATCGCACCGAGCAGCACATTCCGGGCCTCGCCTGGGGCATCGTCGCCGAGGGCCGCCTCGCCTACGTCCAGACGTTCGGCAGCCGCACCCGGGATCCCTACGAGATCGTCACCCCCGACAGCCTGTTCCGAATCGCCTCGATGTCCAAGGCGTTCACCGCGCTGGCCATCCTCAAGCTCCGCGACGAGGGGCGGCTCCAGCTCGACGCGCCCGCCGAGACCTATGTTCCGGAAATGCGCGGCTGGCATTATCCCACCAGCGACAGCCCGCGCATCAGCGTCCGCGACCTGCTTTCCCATGTCGGCGGCTTCGTCACCGACGACCCTTGGGGTGATCGCCAGACGCCTTTGGCCGAGGCCGAATTTACAGCGATGCTGCGCAGCGGGATCCCTTTCACCCGCGCTCCGGGCACGGCGTTCGAATATTCCAATCTCGGTTACGCCTTGCTCGGCCGGATCGTCACCAACGTCTCGGGCCGCCCCTTCGAGGATTATATCCAAAGCGAGATCATGCGCCCGCTCGGCATGAACGACACCGGCTACGACGTCTCCCGCGTGCCGCGCGACCGCTTCGCGGCCGGCTGGCGATGGGAGAACGACGCCTTCGTCCGCGAGCCGGACATGGCCCGCGGCGCCTTCGGCGCGATGGGCGGGGTCATCACCAGCGCGCGCGATTATGCCCGCTGGGCGGCTTTCCTGCTTTCCGCATGGCCGGCGCGGGACGGCCCTGAGACGGCCCCTGTCCGCCGCTCGACGGTGCGCGAGCTTGCGGAGGGCCTGAACTTCGTCGCCATCGCCCGGCGCCCGGGCGATCCCGAAAGCTGTCCGCAGGCCGCGGCCTACGGCAAGGGCTTCCGCGTCGCCCAGGATTGCGACCTCGGCCTGACGCTCGCCCATGGCGGCGGCTATCCCGGCTACGGCTCCTATCTGCTGCTTCTTCCCGAGCGCGGGGTTGCCGTCTTCGCCTTCGCCAACCGCACCTACGCGGGTCCTTCGCCGCCCGTATGGGCCGCCGCGATGGACCTGTTCCGCCAGGGCCTGCTGCCCGCGCCGACACTCGCGGTTAGCACTGACCTCGCCCGCACTTATCGACACGCCGCCGCAATCTGGCAGGCGGGCAGCCTCGATCCCGCGCGTGGCGCTCTGGCGATGAACTTCCTGATGGACCGCAGCGCCGAGAATTGGGCGCGCGAGATCGCCCGGCTGAAGGCGCAGGCGGGCGACTGCAACACCGGCGCCCCGGTCATCGCGACCGGCGCACTGTCCGGCCGCTTCGCCTGGACCTGCACGCGCGGCACCCTACAGGGCCAGCTCCTCCTCGCCCCGACCAATCCTCCGACGATCCAGGCGCTTCGGTTCAACTTCGTTCCTTGAACTCGGCCGTCCAATGTCGTATATACTTTCCGTATATACGAGGCGTTGATATGGTTACGACCCGCACGTTCAAATCCGGCAATTCGGTCGCGCTGCGGCTGCCCAAGGCGCTCGGCATCGAGGAAGGCGTAGAGATGCGAGTCCGCGAAGAGCAGGGGCGCTACATCGTCGAGCCCGTCGATCGGCCCAAGCGCAAGTTTAATATCGCCAAGGTTGCGGGGTCGGCGCGAAACCTTCAGCTCATCAAGGATGAAGATCGTCTATTTGACGAGCGGCCGCTGCTCTGGGAAAAGCTCGCCGAGGCCGAACGCGGCGTCGACGGCAAATCGAAGAATTGAAGTATCTTCTCGACAGCAACACGATCATCGCCTTGGTGATGAACGCCGATGAATCGCTCGTCCGTCGTGCCGCCGAGTGCAGCGAGGGAGATATGGTAACGTCGGCCGTCGCTTATGCTGAAGTTGCCTACGGCTCGCTTCGCAACCGTCCGCCGGCATTCGAACAGTTGCGCGCTTTCGTCGAAGAAGTGCCAGTGCTCGATTTCGACTACAAAGCCGCCTTGGCCTATGCGTCGTTGCCATTCAGGCGCGCCAGCTACGACCGGTTGATTGCGGCCCACGCTTTGTCACAGGGGTTGACGGTCGTGACCGACAACACCGCCCATTTCGCCGACATTCCCGGCCTCAGAGTCGAAAACTGGACCAGATGACCTGGGCAGCAACGATCCTGACCCTCTACCCGGAGATGTTCCCCGGGCCGCTCGGCTACAGCCTCGCCGGGCGGGCGCTGGGAGAGCGGATATGGTCGCTCGACACGGTGCAGATCCGCGATTTCGCGGCCGACAAACATCGCTCGGTCGACGATACGCCGGCCGGCGGCGGGGCGGGGATGGTGATGCGCGCCGACATACTCGCAGCGGCGCTCGACAGCATCGACGACGGGCGGCCGAAGCTCGCCATGTCGCCGCGCGGGCGCCCGCTCACCCAGGCCTATGTGCGCGAGCTCGCCGCGGGGCCCGGCGCGACCATCTTGTGCGGCCGGTTCGAGGGGATCGACGAGCGGCTGTTCGAGGCCCGTCCCATCGTTCCGGTGTCGGTCGGCGATTATGTCCTCTCGGGGGGGGAAACGGCGGCTTTCGCCCTGCTCGACGCTTGCGTTCGCCTGCTTCCCGGGGTAATGGGCGCGCCTTCGAGCGGTGAGGAGGAAAGCTTTGAAAGCGGCCTTCTCGAATACCCTCATTATACCCGGCCTGTCGAATGGGAAGGGCGCAGGATCCCCGAAGTGCTGCGATCGGGGGATCATGCGAAGATCGCGGCTTGGCGGAAACGCCGGGCGGAAGACGAGACACGGCTAAGGCGGCCGGACCTGATCGAGCGTCACGGTGACGCGCGAAGGCAACCGCCCTCTGGCGCGCGGCGCGAAAACGAAGGCAAGAAGAGATGAACATCATCCAGCAGCTCGAGGCCGAGGCGATCGAGCATTTCAAGTCGGGCAAGGACATTCCCGAATTCCGCCCGGGCGACACGCTCCGCGTCGGCGTGAAGGTCGTCGAGGGCGAGCGCACCCGAATCCAGAATTTCGAAGGCGTCTGCATCGCCCGCGCCAATCGCGGCCTGGGCAGCTCCTTCACCGTGCGCAAGATCAGTTTCGGCGAGGGCGTCGAGCGCGTCTTCCCGCTCTATTCGCCGAACGTCGATTCGATCGAGGTCGTCCGCCGTGGCGCGGTCCGCCGGGCGAAGCTCTATTACCTGCGCGGCCGCACCGGCAAGTCGGCCCGAATCGCCGAGCGCCGCGACACCCGCCATCTCGACAAGGCCAAGGCCGAAGCGGCCGCCGCGCCGCAGACCGAAACCGCCGAGGGCTGAGCCTTCGCGACAGGCAAAAGGGGCGGGGGAGGACATCGTGTTTTCCCCGCCCTTTCCTTTGCCCGGAGACCGGCTAGGAAGTGCCATGCGCATTTTCCTTGCCCTCGCCGCCACCTTCCTCGCCGCCGCAATTCCGGCCCAGGCCGAGGAGCTCACCCTCGAACGCATCTTCGCCAGCCCCTCGCTGTCGGGCCCGACGCCGCGCCTGCTCAAGCTCTCGCCCGACGGGCGGCTCGCGACCATGCTGCGCAACCGGGCCGACGATCGCGACCGCTACGATCTGTGGGCGGTCGATACGAGCACCGGCCAAGCGCGGATGCTGGTCGACAGCGCCCGCGTCGGCAGCGGGGGCGAGATATCCGAAGAGGAACGGATGCGGCGCGAGCGCGCGCGGCTCTCGGGCGTGCGCGGAATCGTCAGCTACGATTGGTCGCCCGACGGCCGCTCGATCCTCGTCCCGCTCGACGGCGACCTTTATCTCGCGGGCCTCGACGGCAACGTCCGTCGCATCACCGCGACTCCCCAGACCGAACTCGACGCCCAGGTTTCGCGCACCGGCCGCTATCTTTCCTTCGTCCGCGACCAGAATCTCTACGTGGTCGACGCCGAAGGGCGAAACGAGCGCCGGCTGACCGAGGACGGCGCTGGGACAATCAGCTGGGGCTCGGCCGAGTTCGTCGCCCAGGAGGAGATGGACCGCCGCACCGGCCATTGGTGGGCGCCCGGCGACCGCTACCTCGCCGTCGCCCGGGTCGACGAGGAACCGGTCCACGTCGTCACCCGGACCGCGATCGGCACCGAGGGCACGCGCAGCTACCAGCAGCGCTATCCGGCGGCCGGCACGCCCAATGCGCGGGTCGACCTCTACGTCATGGCTCCGGACGGCTCGGGCCGGGTCAAGGTCGATCTCGGCGCCGATCCGGACATCTATCTCGCGCGGGTCGATTGGACGCCCGACGGCAACACCCTGCTCGTCCAGCGCGAGAGCCGCGACCAGAAGCGCCTCGATATGCTCAGCGTCGATCCCGCCAACGGCCGCTCGCGCGTGCTGTTCAGCGAGACCTCGCCGACCTGGCTCAACCTCCACGACAATCTCCGCGCGCTTCGTGACGGCAGCCTGATCTGGACCTCGGAGCGTTCGGGTTTCTCGCACATCTACCGCTTCCGCAATGGCCGTTGGACCCAGCTGACCCGCGGCAATTGGGCGGTCGACCGGGTGGTCGGCGTCGACGAGCGCGGCGGCCGCATCTATTTCACCGGCAACCGGGAAACGCCGCTCGAGCATCAGCTCTACTGGATCGACCTCGCGCGCGGCGGCACGCCCCACCGGGTGACCGAAACAGGCTGGTGGAACGCCGCCGAGATGGACGACGCCGCCACCCACGCGCTCGTCACCCGATCGAGTCCGACCCAGCCCTCGCAGGTCTATCTGGCCGACTCGAGCGGACGGCGGACCGCATGGATCGAGGAAAACCGCCTCGACGCCTCCCATCCCTACGCGCCCTATCTCGCCAGCCATGTCGCTCCGGTCTTCGGCACGATCCGCGCCGCCGACGGCACCGAGCTTCACTACAAGATGCTGTCGCCCCTGCGCGAGCCGGGGCGGCGCTATCCGGTGTTCGTCCAGGTCTATGGCGGCCCCGGGGCGGGGCGGCAGGTCACGCGCACCTGGGGCAGCCCGATCCAGCAATATCTGGTCGACCGCGGCTACATCGTCTTCTCGATCGACGGCCGCGGCTCGCCGGACCGCGGCAAGGCGTTCGAGGATGCCATCTACCACGCCATGGGAACGGTCGAGGTGCAGGACCAGCTGGCCGGCGTGAACTGGCTGCGCGGGCAGGACTATGTCGATCCCGAGCACATCTCGGTCTACGGCTGGTCCTATGGCGGCTACATGACCGTGAAGCTGCTTGAGGCGGCGCCGGGCACCTTCGCCGCCGGCATCGCCGGTGCGCCGGTGACTCGCTGGGAGCTTTACGATACCCATTATACCGAGCGTTATCTCGGCAATCCGGCGAGCGACCCCGCGCCCTATCTAGCCTCGGGCGCGATCCCCGATGCGGGCCGGATCGCCGATCCGCTGCTGCTGATTCACGGCATGGCCGACGACAATGTCGTGTTCGAGAATTCGACCGTGCTGATGGGTGCGCTTCAGGCCGCGAGCCGGCCATTCGAGATGATGGTCTATCCCGGAGCGACGCACGGCGTCTCCGGCGAGGCGCGCCAGCTTCATTTGTGGCGGACGATCACGGCGTTTCTGGATAGGAACGGGCGGGCGGACGAGCGCCGCTGACCCTTGGAGTCATCCCGGCGAAGGCCGGGACCCAAGAACCGAAGTCGTGGAATTGAAGCGCCGGTCCTTTTGCCCCTTTTCAAACACCGTGTTCATGGGTCCCGGCCTTCGCCGGGATGACTCGTCATTACGCTCACGATATATCTTGACGCATCTGGGCTTAAGATATATCTCTCGCTATCTAAGGCAGGAGAACCCCCATGCGCTTCAGAATGCACGGCTGCGGCCCGCGCGGCTTCGATTTTCCCGAAGGGCTGTTCGCCATGGGCCTCGGCGGGCGCGGCTGGGGCCGCGGCTGGGGCGGCGATTGGGATCAGGGCTGGGGCGGTGGCGGCCACCGCCGCGGCGGGCGCCGCCGGGTGTTCGATGCGGGCGAATTGCGCCTCGTTTTGCTAAAGCTGATCGAGGACCAGCCCCGCCACGGCTACGACCTGATCCGCGCCGTCGAGGAGATGACCCACGGCACCTACGCGCCGAGTCCGGGCGTCGTCTATCCGACCTTGACCATGCTCCAGGACATGGGCCTGATCGAGGAGGCCAAGGGCGAGGGATCGCGCAAGGCGTTTCAGATCACTCCCGACGGCCGCACCCATCTCGAGGAGAAAGCCGAGGAAATCGCCGCCTTGCTCGAGCGGCTCGAGGACCTCGGCAGCGACCACCGCAAGGCCGGCGGCGCGCCGATCCGCCGCTCGGTCGGCAACCTCCTTTCCGCGCTGTGGCACAAGGTCACCAGCGACGAGGCGGGCGAGGATATGCTGCACCGCGTCGCCGAGATTCTCGACGAGGCGGCGCAGAAGATCGAGCGGCTGAAATGACACCCGCGGGGCGATGGACCGTCATTGCGAGGAGCGAAGCGACGAAGCAATCCAGCGGCCTCTGAAGTCGTACTGGATTGCTTCGCTCCGCTCGCAATGACGAACAACCCCCGTCATTGCCAGGACACCGGCGAAAGCCGGGGGACGCGGCAATCCAGCGCGCCTCCGAAGCTGCACTGGATTGCTTCGCTTCGCTCTCAATGACGAAAGACTAGTCGTCCAGTCCGTAGGGATCCGGCGTCGGCTTTTGCCGCCCGCCGTAATGCTGGCGGATGATCCGGATATAGGCGTCGACCAGCTCCTGGTTGACCTCGTCCCAGCCATAATGCTGGCTCACCGCATAGCCGGCTTCTCCGGCGGCGCGGCGCGCGTCCTCGTCGGTGCAATAATGCGACAGCGCCTCGCAGAATTGCTCGATCGCTCCGGGGCGGATCAGGCGCCCGGTGACGTGGTCGGTCACAAGGCACTGGCTGCCGGTGGCGATCGCCGCCACCACCGGAATCCGCACGGCCATCGCCTCCAGGGTCACGTTGCCGAACGTCTCGGTCACCGAGGGATTGAGCAGCATGTCCATCGAGGCGACCGCGCGGCCAAGGTCGTTTCCGGCCTGGAAGCCGACGAAGCAGGCCTCGGGCAGGCGCTTCTCGAACCAGTCGCGGGCCGGCCCGTCGCCGACCACCAGCACCTTGTGGCGGATCTGCCGCCGCGTGAGCCGGTCGACGGCGTCGGAGAAGACGTCGAGCCCCTTTTCCATCACCAGCCGCCCGGTGAATCCGATCACCGGAACGTCGTCGGCGATTCCGAGGCTGCGCCGCCAGGCGAGGTCGCGCCGTTCGGGATTGAAGATCTGCCGGTCGATGCCGCGGGTCCAGATGCCGACGTCGTAGTTCATGCGCTGGTCGCGGAGCAGCTGGGCCATGGAATCGGACGGCGCGAAGATGGCGTCGCAGCGGCGGTAGAAGCGCCTGAGGACCGCGAGCACCACCGGCTCGAGGAAGGCCAGGCCGTAATAGCGCGGATAGGTCTCGAAGCGGGTGTGGACCGAGGCGACCACCGGCAGGTCCAGCCTGTGGGCGAGGGTCACCGCGCGGTGGCCGGTGATCTCCGGGCTTGCGACGTGGAAGATGTTCGGCCGGAACGCCTTGAGGTCCCGGCGCACGCGGGGCGGGATGCCGACTCCGATCCGGTATTCGGGCCGGCCGGGGAAGGGCACTGCGGGGATGTCGACCAGGTCGCCGGTCGGCGGGAAGGCCGGCGTCCGGGTGATCGGCGAATAGGCGCGGACGGCCGCGCCCTGGCTGATGAGATAGCCGGCCAGGCGGTTCAGCGCCTGGTTCGCCCCGTCGCGGACGTAATTGTAATTGCCGCTGAAGATGGCGACGCGAAGGTCGGAGACGTGCATTGGCCGTGCTGGATAGGGAAAAGCGCGGACGGACGCAAAAAAGCGCCCCGCCAGCCAAAACCGGCGGGGCGCCTTTTGCGCTGAGCGCCTAGGCCTCTTCGCCGGTTTCCGCCGGGGCCTCGGCCTCCTGCAGATACTCGCCGGCGTCCGCGTCGGTGCCGTGGCCGCTGGCGGTCACCGCGGCCAGCGGATCGGCCTCGATCGCCGCCTCGGGGCCCTGGGCGAGCTCGGCCGCATGCTCCTCGGCCGCGCTGTTGGCAGCGATCAGGCTCTCCTGGATCGCCCGGTGCTGGGCGCGAAGCGCGGCGTCGCGCGACGAGGCCGCGATCCGCATCCGCTTCATGCCCGCGCCGGTGCCGGCCGGAATGAGTCGGCCGACGATGACGTTCTCCTTGAGGCCTTCCAGGTCGTCGATCTTGCCCTGCACCGAGGCTTCGGTGAGGACTCGGGTCGTCTCCTGGAACGAGGCGGCGGAGATGAAGCTGCGCGTCTGCAGGCTCGCCTTGGTGATGCCCAGAAGCACAGGCTTGCCTTCGGCGGGCTTCTTCTTGCCCTGCGCCTTCAGCTTGGCGTTGGCCTCGTTCATCTCCTGCCGGTCGATCTGCTCGCCGACCAGGAAGGTGCTGTCGCCGCTCTCGGTGATCTCGACCTTCTGCAGCATCTGGCGAACGATCACCTCGATGTGCTTGTCGTTGATCTTCACGCCCTGCAGACGATAGACTTCCTGGATCTCCGAGACGAGATATTCCGCCAGCGCCTTGACTCCGAGCACCTCGAGGATGTCGTGCGGATCGGGCGAGCCGCCGATCAGATTGTCGCCGCGCTTGACGTAATCGCCTTCCTGCACGTCGATGACCTTCGACTTCGGCACCAGATACTCGACCGGATCGCCGCCCTCCTCGGGGATGATCGCGATCTTGCGCTTGGCCTTATAGTCCTTGCCGAACGCGATCCGGCCGGAGACCTTGGCGATGATCGCATTCTCCTTGGGCTTGCGCGCCTCGAACAGCTCCGCCACCCGCGGCAGACCGCCGGTGATGTCGCGAGTCTTGGCGGCCTCGCGGCTGACACGGGCGAGAACCTCGCCGGCCTCGACCACCTGGCCTTCCTCGACCGAGAGCATCGCGCCGGGGGAGAGCATGTAGCGCGCCGCCTCGCCCGATTTGTCGTCGAGCAGGGTGATGCGCGGGCGAAGATCCTCCTTGCTCCGGGCGGTGCCGCGGAACTCGGTGACGACTCGCTGGGCGATGCCCGTCGCTTCGTCGGTCTGCTCGGTGAGCGTCTTGCCCTCGACCAGATCTTGGAACTTCACGGTGCCGCCCTTCTCGGTGATCACCGGCATCATGAACGGATCCCATTCGGCGATCCGCTCGCCCTTGGTCACGATGTGGCCGTTGTCGCACATCAGATGCGCGCCGTAGGGGATTCGGTGGCTCGAGCGCTCGCGCCCGTCCATGTCGACGATGGCCAGCTCGCCCGAGCGCGACATGGCGATCCGGCGGCCGCGCGTGTCCATGATCGTCGGCAGGTCGCGAAGCTCGACGGTGCCGTCGGCGACCGCGTCGAGGCTCGACGTCTCGTTGAGCTGGGCGGCGCCGCCGATGTGGAAGGTCCGCATCGTCAGCTGGGTGCCCGGCTCGCCGATCGACTGGGCGGCGATCACGCCGACCGCCTCGCCGATGTTGACCGGCGTGCCGCGCGCGAGATCGCGCCCGTAGCACTTTCCGCACACGCCATGCTCGCTCTCGCAGACCAAAGGCGAACGGATGTGGACCGACTGGATCCCCATCTCGTCGATCTTCAGGGCCGCGGCCTCGTCGATCAGCTGGCCTTCCTTGGCGATCACGTCGCCGGTCTTGGCGTCGACCACGTCCTCGGCCGGGGTGCGGCCGAGGATTCGCTCGCCGAGCGAGGCGATGGTCGCGCCGCCCTGGACGATCGCGCGCATGTCGAGCGTGTTCTCGGTGCCGCAATCCTCCTCGACGACGACGCAATCCTGCGAAACGTCGACCAGGCGGCGGGTCAGGTAACCCGAGTTCGCCGTCTTGAGCGCCGTGTCAGCGAGGCCCTTGCGGGCGCCGTGGGTGGAGTTGAAATATTCGAGGACGGTCAGGCCTTCCTTGAAGTTCGAGATGATCGGGGTCTCGATGATCTCGCCCGACGGCTTGGCCATCAGGCCGCGCATTCCGGCGAGCTGCTTCATCTGCGCCTGCGAACCGCGGGCGCCCGAATGGGCCATCATGTAGATCGAGTTGATCTGCGCCATGCGGCCGTTCTCGTCCTTGGGCTGCGCCTTGATCTTCTCCATCATGGCGTTGGCCACCTGGTCGCCGCAGCGGCTCCAGGCGTCGATCACCTTGTTGTACTTTTCCTGCTGGGTGATCAGGCCGTCCTGGTACTGCTGCTCGTAATCCTTCACGAGCGAGCGGGTCTCGTCGACCAGGGCCACCTTCTCGTGCGGGATGATCATGTCGTCCTTACCGAACGAGATGCCGGCCTTGAAGGCGTGGCGGAAGCCGAGGCCCATGATCGCGTCGGCGAACAGGACGGTCTCCTTCTGGCCGGTGTGGCGGTAGACGATGTCGATGACGTCCGCGATCTCCTTCTTGGTGAGGAGTCGGTTGACGGTCTCGAACGGCACCTTGTGGCTCTTCGGCAGAGTCTCGCCGAGCAGCATCCGGCCCGGAGTCGTCTCGAAGCGCTTCATATACTGCTTGCCGGCCTCGTCCGTCTGCGGGACGCGGCTGACGATCTTGGTGTGCAGGGTGACCGCACCGGCGTTGAGCGCCTGGTGGACCTCCGACATGTCGGAGATCAGCGCGCCTTCGCCCGGCTCGCCCTCACGCTCCAGCGACAGATAATAGAGCCCGAGCACCATGTCCTGCGAAGGAACGATGATCGGCTTGCCGTTGGCGGGCGAGAGGATGTTGTTGGTCGACATCATCAGCACGCGCGCTTCCAGCTGCGCCTCGAGGCTCAGCGGAACGTGGACGGCCATCTGGTCGCCGTCGAAATCGGCGTTGAACGCGGCGCAGACCAGCGGGTGAAGCTGGATCGCCTTGCCCTCGATCAGCACCGGCTCGAACGCCTGGATGCCGAGGCGGTGGAGCGTCGGAGCGCGGTTGAGGAGGACCGGGTGCTCGCGGATGACCTCATCGAGGATGTCCCAGACTTCCTTGCGCTCCTTCTCGACCCACTTCTTCGCCTGCTTGAGAGTCATCGAGAGACCCTTGGCGTCGAGGCGCGAGTAGATGAACGGCTTGAACAGCTCGAGCGCCATCTTCTTGGGAAGCCCGCACTGGTGGAGCTTCAGCTCCGGGCCGGTGACGATCACCGAACGGCCGGAATAGTCGACACGCTTGCCGAGCAGGTTCTGGCGGAAACGGCCCTGCTTGCCCTTGAGCATGTCTGACAAGCTCTTCAGCGGACGCTTGTTGGCGCCGGTGATCGTCCGGCCGCGGCGGCCGTTGTCGAACAAAGCGTCGACCGCTTCCTGGAGCATGCGCTTCTCGTTGCGGACGATGATGTCCGGAGCGCGCAGCTCCATCAGCCGCTTGAGGCGGTTGTTGCGGTTGATGACCCGGCGGTAGAGGTCGTTGAGGTCCGAGGTCGCGAACCGGCCGCCGTCGAGCGGCACCAGCGGGCGAAGCTCGGGCGGGATGACCGGAACGACGTCGAGGATCATCCACTCCGGACGGTTGCCAGATTCGAGGAAGCTCTCGACGACCTTGAGCCGCTTGATGATCTTCTTGGGCTTGAGCTCGGACTTGGTGGTCTCGAGCTCCTCGAGAAGCGCCGTCTTCTCGCCCTCGAGGTCGAGGTCGATCAGCATCTGCTTGACCGCCTCGGCGCCGATCCCGGCGGTGAAGGCGTCCTCGCCATATTCGTCCTGGGCGTCGAGCAGCTCGTCCTCGGTGAGGAGCTGGAACTTCTCGAGCGGCGTCAGGCCCGGCTCGGTGACGATGTAGGACTCGAAATAGAGCACCCGCTCGAGCTGCTTCAGCTGCATGTCGAGCAGCAGGCCGATGCGGCTCGGAAGCGACTTCAGGAACCAGATGTGGGCGACAGGCGCGGCGAGCTCGATATGGCCCATCCGCTCGCGGCGGACCTTCGAGACGGTGACCTCGACTCCGCACTTCTCGCAGACGATGCCCTTGTACTTCATCCGTTTGTACTTACCGCACAGGCACTCGTAATCCTTGATCGGACCGAAGATCCGCGCGCAGAACAGGCCGTCGCGCTCGGGCTTGAACGTGCGGTAGTTGATCGTCTCGGGCTTCTTGATCTCGCCGAACGACCAGGAACGGATGCGCTCGGGGGAAGCGATGCCGATCTTGATCTGGTCGAACGTCTCCGGCTTGACGATCGGGTTCGCGAAGTTGGTCAGCTCATTCATGGGTGCACGCCCTTCTTCAAATTCATGTTCCCTCCCCCCTTGTGGGGGAGGGCGGAGGGAGGGGGGTCGCCGGCTTTGCCGGCGGCGCGCCATCGGCGCGCACCCCCACCCCATACCCCTCCCCACAAGGGGGAGGGGCGAGTTGTCATTCCGCCGCCAGCTGCGTCGGAGCGTCCTCGTCATTCTCGTCGACGATCGAGTTCAGCTCGACGTTGAGGCCCAGCGAGCGCATCTCCTTGACGAGCACGTTGAAGCTCTCGGGGATGCCGGCCTCGAACGTGTCGTCGCCCTTGACGATCGCCTCGTAGACCTTGGTGCGGCCGATCACGTCGTCCGACTTCACCGTCAGCATCTCCTGCAGCGTGTAGGCGGCGCCGTAGGCCTGGAGCGCCCAGACCTCCATCTCGCCGAACCTCTGGCCGCCAAACTGCGCCTTTCCGCCCAGCGGCTGCTGGGTGACGAGGCTGTACGGCCCGATCGAGCGCGCGTGGATCTTGTCGTCCACGAGGTGGTGGAGCTTCAGCATGTAGATGTAGCCCACGGTCACCTTGCGGTCGAACGCCTCGCCGGTGCGCCCGTCGTAGAGCGTCACCTGGCCCGACACGTCCAGTCCGGCCTTCTCCAGCATCTCGGCGACGTCGGCTTCCTTGGCGCCGTCGAACACCGGAGTGCCGATCGGAATGCCGCCGGTGAGGTTGGAGGCGAGCTCCATGATCTCGCCTTCGTCGCGGGCGTCGAGCTCGGCATGATAATTCTTGCCGTAGATGTCCTTGAGCTTGGTGCGTAGCGGCTTGGTGTCGGCGGCCGCGCCCTTGCCCTTGGCGTAGATGTCGTCGAGCAGCGCCCCGACCTGCTTGCCGAGGCCGCGCGCGGCCCAGCCCAGGTGGGTTTCGAAGATCTGCCCGACGTTCATGCGCGAAGGCACGCCCAGCGGGTTGAGCACGATGTCGGCCGGGGTGCCGTCCTCGAGGAACGGCATGTCCTCTTCCGGAAGGATCCGGGAGATGACGCCCTTGTTGCCGTGGCGGCCGGCCATCTTGTCGCCCGGCTGAAGCTTGCGCTTCACAGCGACGAACACCTTGACCATCTTGAGAACGCCCGGCGGCAGCTCGTCGCCGCGCTCGAGCTTCTCGATGCGGTCCTCGAGCCGGCGCTTGATCGCCGTTTCGGCCTCCTCGTACTGGGCGCGGACGGCTTCCAGGTCGGCCTGGCGCTTGTCGTCCTTGACCGCGAACTTCCACCATTCGTGCGGCTCGACGCTGTCGAGCATTTCGGCGTCGATCGCGCCGCCCTTCTTGACGCCCTTGGGCGCCGCGGTGACGGTCTGGCGAAGGAGCATGTCGCGCAGACGGGCATAGGAAGAGCGCTTCAGAATGTTGCGCTCGTCCTCGGCGTCCTTGCGAAGCCGGTCCTTCTCCTCGGTCTGGATCGCCCGCGTACGGTCGTCGATGTCGATTCCGTGGCGGTTGAACACGCGGACCTCGACCACCGTGCCGGAAACGCCCGGCGGCAGGCGGAGCGAGGTGTCGCGCACGTCCGACGCCTTCTCGCCGAAGATGGCGCGGAGGAGCTTTTCCTCCGGAGTCATCGGGCTCTCGCCCTTCGGCGTGATCTTGCCGCACAGGATGTCGCCCGGCTCGACCTCGGCGCCGATATAGACGATTCCGGCCTCGTCGAGGTTGCGCAGAGCTTCCTCGCCGACGTTGGGGATGTCGCGGGTGATGTCCTCCGGCCCGAGCTTGGTGTCGCGGGCCATGACCTCAAACTCCTCGATGTGGATCGAGGTGAAGACGTCGTCCTTCACGATCCGCTCGGAGATCAGGATGGAATCCTCGAAATTGTAGCCGTTCCAGGGCATGAACGCGACGAGCACGTTGCGGCCGAGGGCGAGCTCGCCGAGGTCGGTCGAAGGGCCGTCAGCAATGACGTCGCCGGCGCGGACCAGCTCACCCTTCTTCACTAGCGGGCGCTGGTTGATGCAGGTGTTCTGGTTGGAGCGCTGGAACTTCATCAGCGTGTAGATGTCGACGCCCGACTTGCCGGCCTCGACCTCGTCGGTCGCGCGGATGACGATTCGGGCGGCGTCGACCTGGTCGACGATGCCGGTGCGCCGGGCGGCGATGGCGGCGCCGGAATCGCGGGCGACCGTCTCCTCCATGCCGGTGCCGACGAACGGCGCCTCGGCGCGAACCAGCGGCACCGCCTGGCGCTGCATGTTCGATCCCATGAGGGCGCGGTTCGCGTCGTCGTTCTCAAGGAACGGGATGAGCGAGGCCGCGACCGACACGAGCTGCTTCGGCGACACGTCCATCAGGGTGATGATGTCGCGCGGAGCCATCAGGAACTCGCCGGCCTGGCGCGAGGAGACGATCTCCTCGACGAAGCCGCCATTCTTGTCGAGCTCCGCGTTCGCCTGGGCGATCGTGTGCTTGGCCTCCTCCATGGCGGAGAGGTAGACGACGTCGTTGGTCACCTTGTTGTCGATGACCTTGCGATACGGAGTCTCGATGAAGCCGTATTTGTTCACCCGGCTGAAGCTGGCGAGCGAGTTGATCAGGCCGATGTTCGGGCCTTCCGGAGTCTCGATCGGGCAGATCCGGCCGTAATGGGTCGGGTGGACGTCGCGGACTTCGAAGCCGGCGCGCTCGCGGGTCAGGCCGCCCGGCCCGAGGGCCGAGACGCGGCGCTTGTGCGTCACCTCGGAGAGCGGGTTGGTCTGGTCCATGAACTGCGAGAGCTGCGACGAACCGAAGAACTCGCGCACCGCGGCGACCGCGGGCTTGGCGTTGATCAGGTCGTTGGGCATCACGGTCGACACGTCGACCGAGCTCATCCGCTCCTTCACGGCGCGCTCCATGCGCAGGAGTCCGACGCGATACTGGTTCTCGAGCAGCTCGCCCACCGAACGCACGCGCCGGTTGCCGAGATTGTCGATGTCGTCGATCTCGCCCTTGCCGTCCTTGAGGTCGACGAGGGTCTTCACGACCGCGACGATGTCCTCCTTGCGAAGGGTCGTCACGTCGTCGGCGGCGTCGAGGTCTAGGCGCATGTTGAGCTTCACGCGGCCGACGGCCGACAGGTCGTAGCGCTCGGGATCGAAGAACAGGCCGGCGAAGAGCGCCTCGGCGGTCTCGCGGGTCGGCGGCTCGCCCGGGCGCATGACGCGGTAGATGTCGCTGAGGGCCTGGTCGCGGTCCTCGGCCTTGTCGGCCTTCAGCGTGTTGCGCATCCAGGCGCCGGTGTTGCTGTGGTCGATGTCGAGCAGCTCGAGCCGGTCGATTCCGGCCTTGTCGAGTTTCTCGAGATTCTCCGGAGTCACCTCGTCGCCGGCCTCGATGTAGATCTCGCCGGTGGAATCGTTGACCAGGTCGTAGGCGCTGTAGCGGCCGAAAATCTCCTCGGTCGGGATCAGCAGGGTCGCGAGGCCGTCCTTGGCCGCCTTGTTGGCGGCGCGCGGGGAAATCTTCTGGCCGGCCGGGAAGATGACCTCGCCCGACTTGGCATCGGCGATGTCGAAGGCCGGCTTGTTGCCGCGCCACGCCTCGGAGACGTAGGGGATCTGCCAGCCGCCCTTGCCGCGGACGAAGACGACCCGGTTGTAGAAGGTGTTGAGGATCTCCTCGCTCGACATGTCGAGCGCGTGGAGGAGCGCCGTCACCGGAAGCTTGCGCTTGCGGTCGATGCGGACGTTGACGATGTCCTTGGCGTCGAACTCGAAGTCGAGCCACGAGCCGCGATAGGGGATGACCCGGGCGGCGAACAGGAACTTGCCCGAGGCGTGGGTCTTGCCGCGGTCATGGTCGAAGAGGACGCCAGGGCTGCGATGCATCTGGCTGACGATCACGCGCTCGGTGCCGTTGACGATGAACGTGCCGTTCTTCGTCATCAGCGGCATGTCGCCCATGTAGACGTCCTGCTCCTTGATATCGAGCACGGAGCGGGTCTCCGTATCGGGATCGACCTCGAACACGATCAGGCGAAGCGTCACGCGCATCGGCGCCGCATAGGTCATTCCGCGCTGGCGGCACTCGTCGGTGTCGTACTTGGGCTCTTCGAGCTCGTAATGGACGAAATCGAGCTCGGCGGTGCCGGCGAAGTCGCGGATCGGGAACACGCTGCGCAGCGTCTTTTCGAGGCCGGACACGTAGCCGTCCTGCGGGCGCGAGCGAAGGAATTGCTCGTAGCTCTCCCGCTGAACCTCGATCAGGTTCGGCATCTCGCTGACTTCGTGGATGTTGCCGAAGATCTTGCGGATGCGCTTGGACGCGGTGGGCCGGGTCTCGGTCGCCGGGGCTGCCTTGGTCGCCATGGAGTTTTTTCTCGCCTTCGTGTCGCCTGCCCCGGCGAAGGCCGGGGCCGAAAAAGGGAGCGCAGAAACGCAAAAAGCCGCGGATTCCCGGCTGGGAATTGCAGCTTCGCACGTCCTATGAAACCTCAGCGGATCAATGCGTTGAGCGCGCTGCGCGACGGCGCGCCCTGTTCCGATCCGATGTGGTGAGGGGCGCGATATAGGGAGGTGAGGGCAGCTTGTCAAACGCGCGGAGGCGGCAAAACCTCAATAAATTCCGGTTCGGAGATCGACATGCTTCCTCGGCGTCGCGTCGAGAAACAGGCGCGGTTCGGCCGTCTCCGTGAGCGCCAGCCAATAGCAGTGCTGCTCGTAATAGGAGGATCGGTTCGAATCGCCCACCGAAGTGCGGAAGCGGCCGTTCCAGTCGATCCGCGCGGTTTCCCCAGGGCGGAGAACGAACAAGGGGGAGGGCAGGAAGGCGGGCCATTTGGTCTGTCGGCGGGACGTGTCGGATTGCAGCACGATCTCGGCGCCGTCCTTCCCGAGGTGCCAATCGAGCGTGGCGCCGTGGCTCCACTGCGCGTCCGTCCACTCCTTGCGGGTGACCGGCGCAAGCGATTGCTCGATCCCGAATCCGTCATTTTCCAGCGAGCGGATCTCGTGCAGAACGGCGCTCGCGGCGGGTATCGCTCTCGGCAAGCGATAGGCCTCGTCGAGCCGCGGCCGCTTGAGCGGCGCGTTGGCGCCGCGGGCGGTCTTGGTCCAGCGGGTCCAGATATGCTGGATCACGAATATCATCCGCCGATGCTAGCGCCGACCGGCCCGGCGGCCACCGGAAAAATCGGTGCGATCTCGGGTCTTGACCCGATGGGCCTGGAAAGCCGGGGGCCATAGCATCGCCGTCCGGGCGGGGACCGGAGGGCGCGCCATGCGGAAAGGGTCCATTCTCGCGCCTCGCGAGGCGCTCGACGACAAGACCCGCGAGCGCGGCCTCGTCATGCTAACCCGGGAGGTCGTCTTCTCGACGACCTGCGACAGCCTGGTCGGCGGGGTGATCGTCACCGCCTTCGCGCTTCACCTCGGCGCCTCGAACGAGGTGATCGGGGCCATCGCCGCGCTGACCTTCTGGCGGGATTTGCTTCAGGGCCCGGCGGTGATGCTCGTTCAGAAGGTGCGGGCGCGCAAGGCGATCGCGGTCGTCGGCAGCCTCGTCTCGGCGACCGCGCCGCTGTTGATGCTGGGCCTCGCCTTTTCGGGCGCGAGCGATCGGACGCGTCTCGCCCTCGTCGCCGTCATCGCCCTCTACGGCGGCGCGAGCGCGTTCGCCGGCTGCGCGTGGAGCGGCTGGGTGCGCGACATGGTGCCCGACGATCGGCGCGGCCGCTTCTTCGGCCGCCGCTCGACGCTGGCGACCGCGACCGCCCTCGTTGCGGGCCTGTGCTCGGCTTGGCTGCTCGAACAGACGCCGCAAGGCTCCGCCGACCGTGCCGCAGCGTTCGCCGGCCTATTCGCTTTGGCCTTTCTCGCCCAGTTGGTGAGCGCGGCCGCGCTGGCGCGGGTGCCCGAACCGATGATGCCGCCGCCGGAGGCCTCCGCGTGGCGCCTGATCCCGATGCTCCGCCAGGTGTGGGCCGACGAGAAGTTCCGCAGCTGGATCCGATTCCTCGCCAACTGGAAGTTCGCGGTGAACCTCGCTCAGCCCTTCTTCACCGTCTTCTTCCTGACTCAGCTGGGCTTCGGCATGGCGTTCGTCATGGCCCTGAGCCTGATCGCCCAATTCGCGACCCTGCTCACGTTGGCGCGCTGGGGCCAGCTCGCCGATCGCTTCAAGGACAAGTCGGTGCTCAACGTCGCCGCACCCACCTTCCTCTTGTGCATCGTCGGCATGATCCCGGCCTCGCAGTTCGAATCGAGGACGCTCGCGGGCGCCTACCTCGTCCTTCTGCACCTCCTGATGGGCGTGGCGTCGGCGGGCGTGTCCCTCGCCACCGGCAACATGATCATGAAAATCTCGCCCCGCGGCGCATCCGAATCCTATCTGGCGGCGAATGCGCTGATCTCCTCGCTCGCGGCCGGGCTGGCGCCCTTGATCGGCGGTTTTTGCGCCGATTTCTTCGCCTCGCGCGAGTTCGCGCTGACGCTGCAATGGGTGGGCCCGAACTATCAGGGGGAGTTTGCCCGCCTGTCGCTCCGCGCCTGGGATTTCTATTTCCTGCTCTCCGCGCTCTTCGGGCTGTACGCGCTGCACCGGCTCGGCATGGTTCACGAGGAAGGCGAGCTGATGGGGCGGGAGATGCTGCGCGGGATGCACGAACGGGCGCAGCAAGCGAGCCGGCGGCTGCTCGGCTTCGGCGTGGGTTCTTCCGGGGATGTGGAGGCCGATCTGGAGGCCGCCGCGGAAACCCCGCAGCCTCAGCAGCCGTAGCCCATCGCCTCGCACTGCTACGCCGCCTCGGGCGCTGAGCGAGGCGGATCGACTTAACGCTGGGCGCGAACGGCTGGCCGCAGAAGATGCGGCCAAGCGAGCCCTGCCGCCCGCGAGATTCGTTGCCTCCTCGATATGAAACAGAAGCTGCATCTGCATCGCCCCGCGATGGCCGCGCTTTCCGCGCTCGTCGCTTCAGCAACCGCGCCCGTATTCGCGCAAGACGTCGTCGCGGCGCCGCCGCCGGTCGTGGTCGCGCCGCCGCCGCCCGTGGTCCACGCGCCCGCACCCGCGATAGTGACGCCCGCGCTCGCGCCGGCGGTTTCGGCCCCGGTCGCCCGCCCGGCACCTGCTCCGGAAACCCGGGCCGCGCGGACCGTAACCCGTTCCACGACAACGCGCAGCGTTACCCACGCGCGCGCAGCGCCGCCGGCCCGCACGCGCGCGGCGCCGGTCCAGTCGGCGCCCGCGCCCGTCCCGGTCGCCGCCGAGCCAGCCGCTCCAGCGGCCGTCGCGCCTCCGCCCGCCGCTCCGGCCCCTGTCGCCATCCCGCCGATCCAGGCCGCCGCCCCCGCCGCGCAACAGGGCGTCCTCGCGCGTTATTGGCCGTGGCTCGCCGCCGCCGGCGTGCTGCTCCTCGCCGCGCTGACCCTGATCGCCCTGCGCCGCCGCCGCGAGGCCTATGAGGAGCAGGACGTCTATTACGAGGAGCCCGTCTACGAAGCCGAGGCCGAGCCCGCTTATGCCGCGCCGCTCGCCGCCGCGGCCGTGGAGGAGGTGTCCGAGCCGGACAGCGCCGACATGGCCGCTCTCGCCGCTTCGTCCGAGCCCGTGCCCGATCGGCCGTGGCTCGAATTCCTGATGCGCCCGATCCGCGCGGGGACCAGCGAGGACGAGGCCGTGGTCGAATATGAGCTCACCGTCGGCAACACCGGGTCGGCCCCGGCGCGCGACGTGCGCGTGTCGACCTGGATGGTCGCGGCCGGTGAAGGGAGCGAGATGGAGCGCTCGCTGATCGAGCCCCCGGCCGGAGCGACCCGTTCGGACCTGTCGATCGAGCCGGGCGACGGCGCCCGGGTCGAGGGCGCCATGTCGCTGCCCAGGGACGGCCTGCACGGCGACGTCCTTCCGGTGGTCGTCGCCGACGCGCGCTACACATTGCCCGACGGCAGCGAGGGACGTACCCACGCCTCCTTCGCGATCGGCCGGGCCGGCGAGGACGACGGCGATCTCGAACCGTTCAAGCTAGACCGGACCGGGATTACCGAGAATGTCGAGGCCCGCCTCCATGGGGAGCCTGAGCGCGTTTGAGCTACCGACGCAAGCCGGCAACGAAAAAGGGGCGGCCCGTGGGCCGCCCCTTTCCATATTCGCAAAAGCGAAGACGCTTACTTAAGCTCGACGGTGCCGCCGGCTTCCTCGATCTTCTTCTTGATTTCCTCGGCTTCGGCCTTGGAAACGCCTTCCTTGATCGCCTTGGGAGCGCTCTCGACCAGGGCCTTGGCTTCGCCGAGGCCGAGCTGGGTGATCGCGCGGACCTCCTTGATGACGTTGATCTTCTTGCCACCGTCGCCGGTGAGGATCACGTCGAACTCGGTCTGCTCTTCGGCGGCCGGGGCGGCCGGGCCGGCGGCGGCGGGGCCGGCGGCGACGGCGGCGGCGGCCGAGACGCCCCACTTCTCTTCGAGGGCCTTGGCGAGGTCGGCGGCTTCGAGGACGGTCAGCTCGCTCAGCTGATCGACGAGGGTGTTGATGTCTGCCATTTTAAGTCTCCGTTGCGGGCGCTCGGCCCAATAGGTTCAGTTCAAAAGAAAAGGTCGTTCAAGCTATGCGGCTTCCTTGGCGGCGTAGGCGCCAAAGACCCGGGCCAGCTGGGCGCCCGGCTCGTTGATCGTGCGGGCGATCTTGGTCGCGGGCGCCTGGATCAGGCCCACGATCTTCGCACGCAGTTCGTCGAGCGACGGAAGCTCGGCAAGCGCCTTCACTCCAGCCACGTCGAGGACGGTCTCGCCCATCGCTCCACCGACGATCTCGAGACGATCGTTGGTCTTGGCGAATTCCACGACCGCTTTCGCCGCGGCCACCGGATCGGCGGACGTGGCAAGCGCGGTCGGGCCGGTCAACAGGTCGCTGAGCGGGGCGTAGGTCGTGCCTTCGAGCGCGATGAGAGCAAGCTTGTTCTTCGCGACCTTGTAACGGGCGCCGGCGTCGCGCATCCGATTCCTCAGGGCCGTGGACTGGGCCACGGTGAGGCCGAGATTGCGGGTGACGACCACCACGCTGGTCTCGTTGAACGTCTGCTTCAGCTCGGCGACCGCTTCTGCTTTTTGAGCGCGATCCATGTAGCTCTCCACTTATGCGCGGCGGAACGCCCGCCGCGCGGCTTCAACAGCGGCGCGCGCGAAAGCGCGCACCGCATCACTGGGTCCCCATCGAAGTATTACTTCGATGGGAATAGTCCGAAGGGGAGAGTCAGGGCCGGAGACTTCCGGCGGGTCCGACGGCCATGCATCGCACGCGGCCGCGGTTCAAAACTGTTCCCCGTCTAGGCTGGAAATTAAGAGGGCCGAAATGCCCCCGCCAACTGTCTCGGACGGAACGCTTGTCGCGCCGGAGCGCGCAAGCGAAGGCGGGCATCTAGATGCTTTTGCGCGAAAGTCAACGATCGGGCGTGGAAGGGGCCGGGTCCGTCAGGGCCGCCGGTTGAGGCGCTTGCCCACCTCTTCCTGCCTGAGGAAGTCCTTCATCATGCGCGACACCCTTTGCTGCGATCCCAGGCGCAGCGGCGGCCCTTCGCCGTACCAGCTCGCCCAGACCTCGTCATTTTCGAGGCTGAAGACGATCCCGTCGGACGGCCCGTCGGGGCCGCGGCTCTGGATGGCGGTGATCAGCCCGCGGATCATCACCACCAGGGCGATCATCGTCGCGGAGGAAGCCAGGAACATTCCGGCGCTGGGAATGAAGCAGGAAGGGGCATGGTGCGGGCCGGCGAACAGCGCGCCGAGGATCGCGACCGAGGCAAGGGCGACCAGGGCCGCCTTCCACCAGCGCAGCAGGATCGCGGAGACGAACACGAACGGCAGATAGGGCGTGAACTCGCATCCGGTCACCACGCCGTCGACGGCGGCGCGGATGAGCGTAGGAATGGCGATGGCCGCGGCCAGACAGGCAAGAGCGTTGGGCCCCGTCAGTGGAGGCCCCTCCAGCCATCGCATCAAGCCGGCACGAATCATTGGGCCTCCATCGCGCGCGAAACCGGTGTCAGAGCAGCAATCTTGATCGACCGCAATATGCGCCTTTTACGAGGCGGACGACCGAGAGTGGCGCCGAATCGGAGGCGCCGGCGATCCCGTTCAAAGAGCGCCTTTTTCCTGCAGCGAGGCGAGCAGGGCGCGCGTCCTGGACGACCCCGCGCCGCAGCGGCGCATCAGCATGATCGCCTGCGCCGGCGTCAGATCGGATGGCTGGACCTGGTCCTTGTGGGCGAAGGCGACGGCCCCGGAGGTCCATTGGGGGGCGCCGGGGATGAACACCGTCCACCAATCTCCCTCCGGCTTCTCGAGCACGAAGGCCAGGCACCAGCCAGCGTCGGTCGGCACCATCACCACCTCGATCTCCGATTTCGTCTCGGTCTCGAAGCTTTCGATCAGCCCGCGCGCCATGCGCCATTGGGGGAAGAGCGAAAGCACGCTGTTTTCGAGCTTGTTGAAGGTCGTTTGCCCGACCCGGGTTCGGGCCACCATTCCGGCGAAGAAGGACAGCAGCACCAGCGCCAGGATCGAGATGATCGTGCCGGTCGCGACTCCGGCCACCGAATCGACTCCCGCGGCCTGAACCGCGGGCTGAGAAAGGCGAGTCGCGAAGCCCAGCGCCTTACCGAGTAGCCAGGCGATCAGGACGATCGGCAGCAGGAAGAGGACACCGCCGAGGAGGGTCGATTTGATCATGCTCCACTGGTGGGCGGAGGCGCTCGATCCAGATGCTTGGGTCATATCCGACGGGGCATAGCGGCGGGGCATTGCGCCGCCCATCGGTGCAGACCCTTGGAAAATTCGCCCAAACCCCAAGCCTTCGTCATTGCTCGGTGGAGCTTGGCGTCAAAGCGCGGGCAGGGCGCCGCGGGGCAGCCGCAGGTGGAAGGTCGCGCCGTGCTTCGCGCCCGGCGAAGCCCAGAGCTGTCCGCCATGCTCCTCGACGATCCTCCGGCTCAGCGAGAGGCCAAGGCCCGTCCCGGCCGCCTTGGTGGTGAAGAAGGCGTCGAAAATGCGGGTCTCGTCGCCGGGCGCGATGCCGACGCCGGTATCGGTGAACTCGACCAGCACCTCCTCGTCTCCAAGCGGCGTCGAGCGGACCGAGATCCGGCGCGGCCCGCGGCGAGTCGCGCTCAGGGATTCGATCGCGTTGGTGAAAAGGTTGACGAGCACGCGCTGGATCTGGGTCCGGTCCGCGAGGATTCCGGGCAGCTCCTCGTCCAGGGTCAGCTCGAGCGCGACCTTCTCGCCGGCCAGCTCCCTGTCGAGAAAGGCGGCGGTTTCGCGGACCAGTTCGTTGAGGCTGAATTCGCTCGGCGTGATCGGCCCGGCGGCGAACGTCGACCCGATGCTCTTGAGCACTTCGGCGGTGCGATTGCCGTCGTCGATGGCCGCGCTGATCGCCTTCCTCGCCTTGGCGGCATCGGGCTGGTCGCGCGTGACCCATTCCAGGCTCGCCAGGCTGTTGGCGATTGCCCCGGTGAGCGGCTGCCCGACCTCGTGGGCGATGGCCGCGGTCAGCGCGTCCATCGACATCAGCCGGGCGTCGCGCTCGCGGTCGCGCGCGGCCGTCGCCAGAGCGAGCCGTGCGTAGAGCCGGTTGGATTCGGCGATCAGCGCGAGCATGACCACCAGGCTCGAGACCATCATCAGGCCGATGAGGACGTACCAGCCGATGGAATAGCGCACGCCGGCGCCGAAGTTCAGCAACGACTGGATCACCCAGCCGGAGAGCGCGACCAGCAGCCAAACGTCGAGCACCGACCGGCGCAGGCGCATCAGCATCGTCATCGCCCCGAGCGAGAGCGCTATCGCCAGCGCGTTGATCAAAGCCAGATTGAGGAAGTTGGGCTCGGTGCGGTTGACGAAGATGGGCGGCAGCAGGCCCTGTCCGATCGTGCTCAGCGCAGTGCAAAGCGCGACCAGGGCAGCCGTGGCGAAGATGGTGAAGGCGATCTTCGGATCCGCGCCCAGGGTCCCGGCCCGATCGCCGGCCTCTCTGTGCTTCAGCCAGGCATAGCCGATGACGCTGATCGGAAAGCCGAGCCGCCGGAACACGGCGATCCAGGCGGTCGCGTTGCCGCCGCCAAGCATGCCCTGGCTGGTGAAGGCGCCCGGAAACGTGAGCGCATGAGGGATTACGAGCAGGGCCTGAAAGACGAAGGACGCCGCGAGGAAGGTGAGCGCTCGGGAGCGGTAGACGCCGGCCTGGGCATAGAGCATGGCGGCGACGATCAGCTCGCCGACCAACATCATGGAATCGAGCACCGGAATGAACGCGTCGATCTCGAGCCAGGGCCGATTGCGCACGGGCAAGGTAATGAGAAGGACCGCGAACAAGGCCGCCACGACCGCCAGGCTCAATCGGATCTGGCGCCGGCCTGGCGGGGTATCGAACAATCCCAGTTGGTCTTGCTGCAAGAAATCCCTCTGGAAGCCCACAAGTCGAGTCACGGATTAGACGGGCCGGCCGTGCCGGATAGTAACTCCATTCCCGCATGAGTCCACGACGGCGGCGCTGCCGCACATGATTGCGAAAAATGCCGGCTGACCTGGTGACCGCCCAGTCACGCCGCGCGCGGAAGCTGCAGATGAAAGGTCGCTCCGTGATCGGCCCGCGGCGTGGCCCAGAGGCGGCCGCCATGTTCCTCGACGATCGTCCGGCAGAGCGACAGGCCGAGGCCCGTGCCTGCCGCCTTGGTCGTGAAGAAGGGCTCGAAGATTCGCGTCATCTCCTGGGGCTCGATGCCGATCCCGTTGTCGCTGACTTCGAGCAGCACCTCGTGGCCGTTGAGCGGCGCCGAGCGGACCGCGATTCGGCGGGGGCCGCTTCTCGTCGCCCCCAGCGATTCGATCGCGTTGGTGAACAGGTTGACCAGCACGCGCTGGATCTGGACGCGGTCGGCCAGGACATGGGGAAGCGCCTCGTCCAGCGTGAGCTCCAGCGAGACCTTCTCGCCGGCCAGCTCCCGCTCCAGAAACGCCGCCGTCTCCCGCACCAGCGTGTTGAGGCTGACCTCGGTGGTCCGCCCCCCTCCCTTGGCGAACGTCGCCCGAATGCTCTTGATGACATCGCCGGTGCGATTGCCTGCCTCGATCGTGGCGCGCGCCGCCTCGATCGCCTTTTCCAGGTCCGGCCGCTCGCGCCTGATCCAGCACAGGCCGGCCATCGCGTTGGTGATCGTTCCGGTCAGCGGCTGCCCGACCTCGTGGGCGATGGCGGCCGTGATCGCGTCCATCGACATCAGCTGGGCCTCGCGCTCCCGGCTTCGGGCCGCGGTCGACAGCACCAGCCGCGCATGGAGCCGGTTCGATTCGGCGATCAATGCGAGCAGCACGACGAGATGGGAAAACATGATCATGGCGTGAAGGCAGTACAGGCCCACCGTGAAGCGGCCGTGGATCGTCATGATCAACAGCGACTGGATCAGGCATCCGAAAAAGGCGACCAGCAGCCATAAATCGAGCACCGAGCGGCGGCTGAGGAAAAGGACGACCGTTGCGGCCGCGAGGAGCGCGAACGTTCCCAGCTCGTAGGTGAGGGCATAGGAATAATCTATGCTGTTGCGGTCGGCGTAAAAGGGCGGGAGCAGGTCGTGGCCGATCGTCGCGACCAGAGTCACCGCCGCGGCCGAGGCAATGGCTGCGATCGCCCAGAGCGCGATTTTCTCCGGCGGGCGCTCGGTTCCGGGATGCGCTGCCGATTCCTTCCGCCTGAACCACACGTAGAGAAGGACTGCGACGGGAAAAGCTATCCGGCGGGGCATGTAGACCCACGACGCCGTATTGACGCCTCCGCCGAGCACGCCGTCCGGGGCAAAGGCGCCGGGGAAGGCGAGCGCATGCGGCACGACAAGCAAGGCGGTGAAGACGTAGCAAGTGGCGAGAATCGTCAGGCCTCGCGATCGGAAGACGGAGGCTTGCGCATAAAGGAGGGCGGAGATGATCAGCTCGCCGACGAATATGATTGAATTCATCGTCGGAACGAAGACCCTGATCTCGCCCAGACGAACGTTGGCGAAAGGCAAGGCGACACCGAACGCGGCGATGATCAGGACGATGATGACGAGGCTGAGCCGGATCTGCGCCCGGTTCGGTGGCGTATCGAACACTCCAAGCGGGTCCCGGGTCACGATCAGCCCTTTGCCGGCCGGCATGGATCGATGAGGATCACGGTACGCATCAGTGAACCATTCCCCCTTGCGGCAGTTGCAGGTGGAACGTCGCGCCGTGCCTGGGGCCCGGCGAGGCCCAGAGGCGGCCGCCATGCTCCTCGACGATGGTCCGGCAGAGCGACAGGCCGAGCCCGGTTCCGGCCGCCTTGGTCGTGAAGAAGGCGTCGAAGATGTGCGCCGTCTCGTCGGCCCGGATGCCCATGCCGGTATCGCTGACCTCGAGCAGGACGTCATGGCCGGCGATCGGCGCCGAGCGGACCGCGATCCGGCGTTGCCGGCCGCGAGTCGCGCCCAGCGAGTCGATCGCGTTGGTGAAGAGGTTTACCAGCACGCGCTGGATCTGGACGCGGTCGGCGAGGACGGGCGGCAGCGCCTCGTCCAGCGTGAGTTCCAGCACGACCCTCTCTCCGGCCAGCTCGCGCTCGAGGAACGAGGCCGTCTCGCGGACCAGGTCGTTGAGGCTGAACCGGGTCGCGGCGATCGGGCCCTTGGCGAACATCGCCCTGATGCTCTTGATGACCTCGGCGGTGCGCTTGCCGGCGTCGATCGAGCCGCGCAGCGCCTTCGCCGCCTTTTCGAGATCGGGCCGGTCGCGGTCGAGCCAGTCCAGGCCGGCCATGGCGCTCGCGATCGCTCCGGTCAGCGGCTGGCCGACCTCGTGGGCGATGGCCGCGGTCACCGCATCCATCGACATCAGCCGCGCGTCGCGCTCGCGGTTGCGCGCCGCCGTCGACAGGGCCAGCCGCGCATAGAGCCTGTTCGATTCGGCGATCAGCGCCAGCAGAACGACGAGGTGGGAAGCCAGCACCAGGCCGTAGAGGGAATACCAGCCGGCGGTGAACCGGTCCTGGAGCGTCATGATCAGCAGCGATTCGATCAGCAGCCCGGAAAAGGCGACCAGCAGCCAGGTGTCGAGCACCGAGCTGCGCGCGCGGTACAGCATGATCAACGCCACCGCGAAAAGAGCGAAGGCGGCGGATTCGTAGAGCAGCGCCTTGGTGTAGAGGAGCACCGAGTGGCTGAGAAAGAAGGGCGGCAGCAAGTCGTGCCCGGCCGTGGCCAGCACGGTCACCGCTACCGCCAGCACGAACGCCCCTGCGACGCAAAGCGCGATTCTGGGGGAGGGCCGCTCGGGCCCGGGCATGACCTGGGAATCGACCTTCTTGAGCAGGACATAGGCGATGATCGCCACCGGGAACGCGCCTCTCCGGATGGTGTAGATCCAGGCCGAGCTGCTGACCCCCGCGCCGAGCCACCCGTCCGGCGCGAAGGCGCCCGGGAAGGTGAGGGCGTGCGGGACCACCAGCAGCGCGGCGAAGACGAAGGCCGTGGCCAGCACGGTGAGCGCGCGGGAGCGAAATACGGAGGCCTGGGCGTAGAGAAGGGTGGCGATGATCAGCTCGCCGACGAACATGACGGCGTCGATCATCGGAATGAAGGCGTTGACCTGCGGCAGGGGCGCGTTGCGGTAAGGCAAAGCGAGGAAGAACGCGGCGAACATCAATCCGACGACGGCCAGGCTGAGCCGGATCTGTCTCCGGCCCGGCGGTGTATCGAACAGCCCCAAACGGTCCTGCGACACGGTTTCTCCCCTCAAGGCCGGCGATCGGTGGGCGTGCGGCAAGCCGGCCAAGCCAACGAAGCTAATCCTGAGCCGCCCCAAAGCCTAGTCGGTGAAAGTCCTGAGTTCGGCATCGCGAGACCCCTAGCTAGAGAGAGTAAGCGATCGAGGCGCCGAACCGCCGCGGCGCCGCCGGTCTTTGGATGACTCCGGCGGTTGGCTGGGTCGCCAGGCTGTCGTAATAATGGGTGTCGGTGAGATTCAGCACCCATAGCCGGATCGACGGGCCGGGCCGGAGCGGACGCCATTCCAGCGACGCATCGAGCGTCGCATAGCTGTCCTGCCGAACGACATTGTCGGGCTCGGAATAATAGCCGGAATTGTAGGCGAGGTTTCCGCTCAGAAGCAGGGCTCCGCCTCTGCCGAGAGATATCCGCTGGTTGGCGCCGAGATTGAATTTGAGCTCGGGCGCGTAGGGAAGGTCGTTGCCTGTGACGTCGCAGGAGATGGGCGCATAGGGGACGGGCGCGCCGGGGGTGAAATCGGTGCAGGTGGCGTTGGGAAAGCGCTTGAACCGCGCCCTGAGCCACTGAAGCCCCAGCGTCACATCGGTCGTGCGCGTCGGACTCGCGCCCAGTTGCAGCTCGAATCCGTACAATTCGGCCGAGGCGGCATTGGTCGTCACCGATCCGATCGGCGTGATCGCCGAAACCTGGAGGTCCGAATAATCGTAATGGAAGATGTTGGCGTCGGCGCTGAAGCGGCGCGAGCGGCTGACATATTTCAGGCCCGCTTCGAAATCGTCGAGCGTCTCGGGCCGGAAAGGAGGGTTCTGCGGCGTCTGGAGGCTCCATCCGCCGCTCTGGAATCCCCGGCTCGCCGAGGCGTAGCCCATGACCTCCCCGGAAAAATGATGGTCCAGCGCCAGCCGCCAAGTCGGCTCGGAATAGGTCGCCCCATCGCGAAGCGGCGGCGCCGACAATAGCGGAAGCCCCGGCGTTGGGCGGATGAACGGCGGATTGTCGAACTCCCGCTCGCCATTGGCTTCGATCGAACGATGCTCGATCGTGTAGCGCAGGCCCACGGTCACCGACGTCGCCGCGCCGATGGGGACGGTGCCCTGGCCGTAAGCCGCGTAGGAAGACGCCCTCCCGGTATCGAACAGGGTCTGGCGGATTCGCCCCCCCAGCTGCGCCGAATAGCTTCCGCCGTAGAAAAATGAGGTCGGATCGTAGCGAACCTTGATGCCGATATAATAGAGGCCCGCGACCCACTGGATTCGGGATGACGGGTCGGACTGGAGCTGGAATTCCTGGCTGAACTGCTCCTGCTCGGCGGTGGGAATGCCGGACCACAAGAGAAGCGGCCCCTGGTCGAGATCGGTTCCGTAGCGCGCCCGCATCGCCCGAGCCGCAGAAAGGCTCATGAAGGAAACGCGCCCGATCTCCGCATCGGCCCGGATCGAGGCGCCGCCGAAGCGGGAGCGGTAGCGGCTCGGCGTGTTCTGGTCGCCGTGGCGAAAGCTCTGGATTCGGGGCTGGCCGATCGGCGGATAGCCGGCCACCGGCCGATAAGCGAAATCCTGGTCGATATCCTGAACGTCCGCCGCGAGGCCGATGGTCAGGGCATCGGACGGCCGCCAGGTCCATCGGCTTCGGGCGACGAAGCTGTGGTCCGTCTCGCCCTGGTCCTTCCTGCCGGTGTAGATGTTGGTTCCGTAGCCGCCGTTGCGGGACAGGCTCATCGCCAGATTGGCGGCGAGGCGGTCGTTTCCGCCGGAGACATAGGCGTCGCCCCGAAGATAGCCGTAGGAACCCGCGTGAAGCTCCGCCTCGGCCTCGGCGCCGGCGGTCGGCTCGCGGGTGACGATATGGATCACGCCGCCGGTCGTGTTGCGGCCGAACAGCGTCCCCTGCGGCCCGTTCAGAACCTCGACTCGTTCGACCCCGCGCAGGTCGAGCAAGGTGCCGATGGGGGAGGCGAAATAGACTCCGTCGACATAGGTCGCGACGCTGTTTTCGACCCCCAGCGTCGAGCGCTTGCCGACTCCGCGCAGATAGGGCTGGGTGAAGGCGCCGGTGCGGGTCATGAAGAGGCTCGGCACGACCCGGCTGAGGCCCGCCATGTCGGTCGCCTGCATCCGTTCCAGCCCTTCGCCGGACAGCGCGGTGAGCGAAATGGGGACGTCCTCGGCCCGTTCAGGCCGGCGCTGGGCGGTAACCACGATGTCCGGATGCTCTTCGCCGGGCGCCGGCTGGGCGGCGCACGGACCTCCGCCCGCAAGCCAGAGGCCGACACAGGTGGCCGGGTAGACCGCAAGCTTTGCCGAACGCATGGCACGCCCCCACGTGGTCCGTAAACGGAAGCGCCCCCTGAAGGCCATGCGCTCCGAACCGATCGAAGCGCACCACCCCGACATGCAGGCTAATGCGGTTGCGCCTCGAAGGCTAGCCCTGCCGCCCGGGCGGCGTCAGCGGTTGGCGGGGGCGGGCGCGGGGGCAGTTGCGGGGGCCGGAGCCTGGGAGGCGGGCTGGGCCGGGGCCGGCGCGGTGAGCCGGGGCAGGGTTATCTCGCGGATTTCATCCTCGAGCTCCTGGTGGGGGCGCAGGACGACCGCGCAATGCTCGCCCTGGCAGGCGATCACCCGGCCGGAATCGGTCTCGACCCGATAGACGCGGCCGTCGGCGGCGGTCACCTGATAGTCGGGCGCTTCGACGCTCGTTCCGCCGCCGGCATAGACGGCGATGGCGACCAGGCCGCCGGCGATGACGATCGACGTCGATATCCTGCGCACCGACGCGTCGACCATCTCCTGCAGCGGAGAGGAGGCCGTGCCCGTGCTTTCCTCGGGGTCCGGCCTGTAACGTCTGTCGCTCATAGTACCGCTCCGTCGCTGAACGATCGCTCTAGCGCGGGCGCGCGTGAAAGTCAGCGCTTGACGCTGCATGTCCCGGCGTGGCTCCTACGGCTATGTTCGAGGCCGAAGCGACCCGGCTGTACGATATCGTGCTGAGGGCGGGGAGCCCTTCGCCCCTGCTCAACCTCGGCTCCTCGACGCTGGGCTTTCGCACGGCGGTCAAGCCGCACATCGAGAACCGTCTGTTCGCGCCGCTGCGCGCGGCCGGGGTCGAGATCGTCCATTGCGACCTCAAGGACGGTGAGGGCGTCGATATCTCGGGAGACATCCTCGATCCGGTTGTGCGTGCGCGGCTGGTCGCCATGCGTTTCCGCTGCGTTTTGGCGGCAAATCTGCTGGAGCATGTACGGGATCGAGCGGCAATCATCGAAGCATGTGAGGACATCGCCGGGCCTGGCGGGCTGATCCTCGCCACGGCGCCGTCCAGCGCGCCTTATCATGCCGATCCCATAGACACGCTCTTTCGCCCGACGGCCGTCGCGCTCGCAGCCTCGTTTCCGCGGTCGAGGCCGATTCTTGCGGAGGAGGTGGTCGGCCCGACCTACGCCGAGCGCATTCGAACCGAGAAGTCTCATCTGTGGAAAGAGATAGTGGGGACGCTCCTGTTCACGCTTGTGGCTCCCGCCCGGCCGAAAAGCGCCCGGGCGCGCTGGAGCCGATGGCGCTGGTATGGACGGCCTCAGCGCGTCGCCCTGGCGCTGATGGAGGTCAGTTCCTCATAGCGTCGTTCGAGGCGCCGGGTCTGCTGAACCAGATCGAACCTTTCGCGGGCAAGCGCGCGGCCGGCCGCGCCCATCCGTCCCCGCAATGCCGCGTCTCCAAGCAAGGTGGTCATCCGCGCCGTCAGCGGCTCTTCGGCGCCTTCCGGAACGATGAAGCCCGTCTCGCCATCGCTTACGGCCTCGGGAATTCCGGCGTGAGCGGATCCGATGACCGGCAGGGCGGCCGCCGCGGCCTCGACGACGACGTTGGGCAGCCCCTCGCAGTCACCGTTCGGCGCCGTGAGACTCGGCGCCGCCAAAAGCGCGGCACGCCGCATCCATCGCGCCACCGCCTCAGGTGGCTGGCTTCCGAGGAAGTGTACCCTTCCGACGAGACCGAGATCGCGGGAAAGGCGCTCGAGGCCGGTGCGAAGTGGTCCTTCGCCAATGATCACGAGCGTTCCCGAGCGCACCTTCGCGAAGGCGCGAAGCAAGATGGCCGTGCCTTTCTTCTCGACCAGCCGACCGACATGGAGCACGGTTTCGCCGTCGTCCTCCCGGCGCGCGCCGAAGCGGACCAGGTCCACGCCGTTATAGTGGACGTGCGTGCGATCCACGGGAAAGCCCTGCAGCAAAGCCCTCTCCCGCAGCGAGGCGGACACGGTGAGAAACAGGGCGCCCTCGCGCATCAGCCGGCTTCGCCCGAGCGCGTAGCGCATCCACGAGAGCCGCCCCGACGTCAGCAGCCGGCGCCGACTCATCTCGAAGCCGCGCAGGGTCGTGACCAACGGTACTCCGAGCCGCCGCGCCAGCGGCAGCGCGAGCACCCCATCGGTGCCGAAATGCGCGTGCACCAGCACCGGCTTGGCAGCGGCGGCACGCTCTCCGAGGCGTCCCCAATAGCCGAGCCGCACCATGAACCGTTCGCCCGCGCCATGGGCCATCATGATCCGGTTGGCCAGCGCCTCGGGCACGTGTCCCTTGTCCTCGAGCCCGATGAGGAGCGGCTGGTAGCGCTCCAGACCCGCCGCCTGCGTACGCACGAAGGTCTCCGAAGCATTGAAGACGGGTGAGCGGAAGATTGCGACCAGGGGCCGCCCGTCTTGCGCGAACAGGGTGCCGTCTGTCGTCTCCATGACCCGTCATAGCGCCGTGCGCCGCCATACGAGAAGGGCCGGAAACTTTCGCTTCCGGCCCTTCATCGTCTCGCTAATTTTCGGGTGTCAGACCGAGGCCACCTCGGCGACGTCGAGCTTGAGGCCCGGTCCCATGCTCGAGCTGATCGCCGCCTTCTGGACATACTTGCCCTTGGCGCCCGAGGGCTTCGCCTTGACGATGGCATCGACGAACGCGTCGAAATTCTTGCGCAGGTCGGCCTCGGTGAAGCTCGCCTTGCCGATGCCGGAGTGGATGATGCCGGCCTTCTCGACGCGGAACTCGACCTGGCCGCCCTTGGCGGCCTTGACCGCCTCGGCGACGTTCGGGGTGACCGTGCCGAGCTTCGGGTTCGGCATCAGGCCCTTGGGGCCGAGCACCTTGCCGAGCCGGCCGACGATGCCCATCATGTCCGGCGTCGCGATGACCCGGTCGAAGTCGATCTGGCCGCCCTGGATGGTCTCCATCAGGTCCTCGGCGCCGACCACGTCGGCACCCGCCTTCTTCGCTTCCTCGGCCTTGTCGCCCTTGGCGAACACGGCGACTCGCACGTCCTTGCCGGTGCCGGCCGGGAGAGTCACGACGCCGCGGACCATCTGGTCGGCATGGCGCGGATCGACGCCGAGGTTGAGCGCGATCTCGATCGTCTCGTCGAACTTGGCGGTGGCATTGGCCTTCGCGAGCGCGATCGCCTCGTCGACGCCGTAGAGCTTCTGCCGGTCGAGGCCGGCGAGCGCCTTCTGCTTCTTGGTGAGCTTGGCCATGTCCTTAGCTCCCCGTCACTTCGAGGCCCATCGCGCGGGCGGAGCCTTCGATGATCCGCGCCGCAGATTCGATGTCGTTGGCGTTGAGGTCCTTCATCTTCACCTCGGCGATCTCGCGCAACTGGGCACGCGTCACCTTGCCGCCCGCGATCTTGCCCGGCTCCTTGGAGCCCGAAGAGATCCGTGCCGCCTTCTTGAGGAAGTAGGAGGCCGGGGGGGTCTTGGTCTCGAAGCTGAACGAGCGGTCGGCATAGACGGTGATGACGGTGGGGATGGGCATGCCCTTCTCCATCTCGCCGGTCGCCGCGTTGAACGCCTTGCAGAAGTCCATGATGTTGACGCCGCGCTGGCCCAAGGCGGGGCCGATCGGAGGCGAGGGATTGGCGGCGCCCGCGGGCACCTGGAGCTTGATATAGCCCGTTATCTTCTTTGCCATGTGTCACTCTCTTTCAAGTCGAGCGGTCCAGACGACACGCCGGTGAGGCGCGTCTCCCGCAATTTTCCAAGGCTGATGCGCTGGAGGCGCGGCCCATAGCGCAACTCGCTCGCCCGGGCAAATTCGGGACCGCCTTAGAGCCTGCGGGCAAAAAATAGCTAGCTAAGCCATTGCGTTAACAGGACGTTTATTTCGATAGTAAATTTTTTTGTAACCATGCGACAGGTTTCAGCGAGCGCTTGGACTATGATTAGCGAGGAAGGGTTGGATACCGATCCGGTAGGCCAGTCGGAACCGGCGAAAGGCAACTTTCCAGGTTCGATTGGGGAAACCTCCGGCAGCTTTTGGCCAAGCGGTAGGCGTCCGATCCCCTCTTGGAGAACTTCAGAGGGAGGAAATATCATGTGGGCATGGCTTATGGGCGGCGGCACCTGGCGCTGAACCGCTATTAGCTCTCACAAGGGCTGATACAAGGAAGGCCCCGCTTCGGCGGGGCCTTTGTCATTGCAAGGACTCGCGTCAGGCGGCCTCTTGCGCGCCCGTCGATTTCAGCCGCTTCAGCAGCACCGCGAGCGGCACCGGGCGGCCGGTATGATAGCCCTGGATGACGTCGCAACCCATGCGCCGAAGCTCATCCAGTATCTCCTGGCTCTCGACGCCTTCGGCGACCACCTTGCGCCCCAGCGAATGGGCGAGCTGGATGGTGGAGTTGACCATGATGCGGTCGCTTTGAGAGTTGCAAAGCATGGCGATGAAGCTGCGGTCGATCTTGATCTCCGAAGCGGGAATGCGCCGCAGATATTCCAGCGTCGAAAAGCCGGTGCCGTAATCGTCGATCGAAAGCTGCACGCCGATGTCGCTCAGCCGCTTGAGATTGGCGAGCTGGTCTTCCGCGCTGCCAAGCGTCGAGGTTTCGGTCACTTCGAGCGTCAGCAGCCGCGGCTCGACCCTGTGCTGGAGAAGAAGGGCCTCGACCGTCGGAACGAGGGTCCTGCTGCTCAGCAAAAGCACCGACAGGTTCACCGCCATCGTGAAGTCCGGATCGCGCCCCTGAATCCTGGCGACCGCGGCCAGGGCGCTGTCGAGCACGAAATAGGTCAGCCGGTCGATCCGGCCGCCGCGCTCGGCCGCGCCGACGAACTGGTCCGGGGGGAGCTGTCCCTTTTCCGGGTGGGCCCAGCGCACCAGAGCCTCGGCCCCGATTGTCGCGCCTGTCTTGCAATCGACCTTCGGCTGATAGGCGACCCACAGCTCCTTCTTGTCGATCGCGTGATCGAGCCGGCCGAGCAGCGACATCGCCCAGTCCGCATCCTTGATGGTGGCCGGATTGAAGCTGGCCCAGCGCTTGCCGTCGCGCAGCGCTTCGTCCGCGGCGACCAGCGCGCTGGACGTGCGCTGCGCCAGCGGGCGCGAGGCATCGTGATCGAGGCCGAAGGTGACGGCGAGATCGATCAGCCGAGTCGCGACCACGATCGGGCTTCGGAACAGCGCCTGGAGGCCTTCGATCCTCTGAACGATGCTTTCGTCGCGGTCGTCGCGCGCGACCCACACGAACACCCCTTCGTCGGCCTGATAGATTTGCGCGCCGTCCGCGCCGAATTCGAGCCTGCCGAAAATCTGCTCGACCAGTTCCTTCTCGTTCTGCGGGGGCAAAGTGGCGGTAATCTGGGCGTAGTTGGCGACCCGCGCGGACACGACGATGCCCGCGTTCCGCTCGGCCTGATGCAGCGCTTGCAAATTCGGCTTGCCGGTGACGATGTTGATGGTGCCGCGAGTCTGGTAGGTGCGCCGCAGCCGGGCGACGATGCGGACGACAGCCGCAGTGAGGAGGGCGGCGAGCGGCGGCAGCATCTGGATGTGGATTCCGGCGATCTCGAGCAGCAGCGGCGCGATGATCGCGGCAGCCACGGCGAGCGCGAGAATCCCCGCCGCGATCGCCCGCCGCCTGGCGCAGACTACCGCAGCGGCCAGGAGCAGGGCGACGGCGAGCGGGATGGGCCAGCCGAGATCGAGCGGAACACCGCGCAGGATCGTCTCGGCGGCGGCGATGTGGATCAGGATACCGGGCACGAGCGTGACGCCTGGCGCCCGGTAATGCTCGACCCCGATATCGGTACGCGCGATGACCACCCGCTTCCCGGCGAATTGCTCAGGCCCGATCCTGTGGTCGAGGACGTCGCTCGCGCTCACCATCGGAATCGATCGTATGTCGTTCGCATAGTCGATGCGGAACAGGGCGCCGGGTTTCGGGTCGGCGCCGCCCAGCAGGCTGCTCAGCGATGGCACGGGGCGATCGCCGATCTCCGCGGCATAGGGGTGCTGCCACACGCGGTCGTCCCACCACACGAAAAGGTTGGTGTTCGCAAGGCGAGCATGGCGGGCGAAGCGGGCCGGCGGCAGATAATCCGATCGCGCGCCCGACACCGGGTTGATCGAGAAACGGGCCGGCAGCAGGATTTGGGCGCGGGCGCTGCCCAGCGCCGACTCCAGGTCTGCCGCCTGCCGCGCCGTGCCGACATCGTCGAGCTCGTCGTCGAGGTGGATTTGACGGGCCCCCGCGGCGTCTGCCTGCCGGACCAGGCTTGCCAACTGGCTGCCGTTCCAATGCGCGCTGCCGATTTCGCCGACGCTGCGGTCGTCGATCGCGATCAGCACGATCGATCCGCTCGCCGGATGGCTGCGCAGCTTGTTGCGGCCCAACTCGATCATGTTCTCGAGCGGCTCGCCGATCTGGGCGACTCCGAAGACGAGCCCGACCAGCAGCGCAATCATCAGCGCTTTGAACGGGCGGCGGGCGAGAATGTGCTTGATCTTCACAGCGTTGCGTCGAAACTCAGCCAAGGGAGCCTGCGCGATAGCACGCAAACCTTACCGAATTGGATTAACCCGACGTTGTTGATGCGCGTGGGACCCGCAGGGGCGAAGCCGCGAGGCCCGGGGGGAAGCCGTCACGGAACCATTGTGCCGTGACGTCGGTCGGGCTCGCTGCGCGACCCGCCGGCCGGCGGGCGCCGACTCCGGCCTTAGCTTGCGCGGCGTTTCACGCCGGCTGCACCAATGCCGGGCGGCTTCGCTACTTGACCCGTTCGACCTGCTCGAACTCGAGCTCGACCGGCGTCGCGCGGCCGAAGATGGAGACGGACACCTTGACCCGGCCCTTCTCGAAATCGAGCTCCTCGACCACGCCGTTGAAGCTCGCGAACGGGCCGTCGAGCACCTTCACCGCGTCGCCGATCTCGTAATCGACGCTGATCCGCGTCTTCGGCTCGGCCTTGGCCGCTTCGTCCTTGGTGTTGAGGATCCGAGCGGCCTCGGCGTCGGAGATCGGCTGCGGCTTGCCCATCGAGCCGAGGAATCCGGTCACCTTGGGCGTGTTTTTGACCAGGTGGTAGACGTCGTCGTTCATCTTGAGCTTGGCGAGCACGTAGCCGGGGAAGAACTTGCGGTCGGACGTGACCTTCTTGCCGCGGCGGACCTCGGTCACCTTCTCGGTCGGCACCTCGACGCTCTCGACCAGGGGAGTCAGCCCCATCCGGGTCGCCTCGGACATGATCGAATCGCGGACCTTGTTCTCGAAGCCCGAATAAGCGTGGATGATGTACCAGCGGGACATAGTCTTTTGGTTCCTTGAATTCTGGCGGCGGCGCTCAGCTCAGCAGGCCGAGCAGGAAGTGGACGATGGTGCTGAACGCGGTGTCGACGCCGAGGAAGAAGACCGCCAGCAGGCTGGTCATGATCACGACCATCATGCCGGTCATCACCGTCTCGCGCCGCGACGGCCAGACGATCTTGGCCGATTCGGACCGGACCTGCCGGATGAATTCGCCGGGGCTCACGCGTGCCATGCTCGCTCCTATAATCTTCTCTTTCGGGCAAGTGCTCTCCGCCGCCCCCTTGGGGTCGGCGTGCCTTTACCGCTTTTCGGATTAGGCGGGGTAGATAACGAGCCCCGCCGCCAACGGCAAGGGGCGAAGCCGACCCGGGGATAGCGCGCAGCGCGATTCGGGAGTCGGACCCGCCCGGCCGGCGGGTCGGGGGAGCCGAGCCCGATCGACGGTGCGGCACAATGGTGCCGTGGCAGAGGCTTCGGCAGCCAGGCGAATGGTCCCAATGTTCGCACTGACGTTAGTTTGCAGCCGAGCGAATGCACGACACGGGCGGCCAATAAGTTGAGGAAGTTGAGGGTTGCCGAGAGGCAGGGCTGGACCCCGGATTCCAAGGTCCGATGACGGGGCGTTCCTCTCTGCGGACGCCGCGGAAGTTTCCGAAGTTTCCGCTTCCTAAGGGCAAAAAAACCGCCCCTTCCAAAATCGGGGCTCCGGGGAGGAGTGGAGAAGGCGGTCGCGACGAATCGGGGCGGGGCCATCGGCGGATCATAGCATGAACATAGGGGTGTGGGAAAGCGCGGTCGCAGGCGAGCGGCGCGCAGCGGCCCTCAGGCCGCCTCCGCCCGCTCGCGCTGCGCCGCAAGCCGGAAGCCGAGCGCCTTCACCACCTTGGTCAGAGTCTCCAGCGTCGGGTTGCCGTCCGCGCTCAGCGCCCGGTAGAGCTGCTGGCGCTTCACGCCGGTTTCGGCGGCGAGGCCGGACATGCCGCGCGCGCGGGCGATGATGCCGAGCGCATTGGCATATAGCCGGCATGGCCGCTCGCCAGCACGTCGTTCAGCAATTCCTCCTGCGCCTCCTCGCTCTCGTAGAAGGGCGCGAGTTCGACGGGAAAGGTTTCAAGCGCCATCACGGTGGCTCCACTTGGGTCCGCCAACTAGCCTTTCGCGCCGAGCCTGTTCCAAGCCCGCCTGTTCGTCCCCGTTGCGAGCGGAAGCATGATCAACAAGTGCTATTACTGTGGCAATCTGAATCAGCTAGCGAGCTCCTGAATGCGCTTCAGAATCAATTCCGCGTGCCGATAGATTTCAACCGGATCGAGCATCGGGTGCCGCGTCTCTTCCTTGCCTATAAACGTTCCGAAGTAGCGCGCCGTTGGGCTGTTGAAGTGCAATCTCGCAACAGTCTTGCGGTTATTGTCGTCCAACAAGACCGCGCAATATGACTTGGCATCCCGCATCACAATGCGCTTGGGATCAACCGCTTTCGCGCCAATCGCTCGCACGATATTGAAACCGGCAATCTCATCTTCCGTCGTGAACGTTGCCTCCTCGCCGGTCTCTTCCGAAGCTTCCTCGTCGCCGGGAGCCGAAGCGCTCAGGGCAGAGGTAAGGCGCTCCGTCACTCGATCTCGAATGAGTGAAGATACGGAGTTGATGATAAGCGATTTGAAATTGTCTCTAATCTGAGTCGTGATGCGCCCGGTGTGGATTTTGGTGGCAATAAGCCGGACGAACTCATCCGAAGGTTCTTGGAACTCCTTTTGGAGCTCCTTGTAGACCAGCGATTGCATCTTAAGATTGCCTGCTTCCTGGACAATATTTTCGATGTCGAAACCCTGCTTGGTGAAACCTTCGAGAATGCGCAGGTCGGACTTCCGAACGTTATCGAGCTGAAGGGTAAAAAACGGTTTGTCGTCCATCTTGTTAGGACTGTCGATGTCCGAGAAGAACTTATAGACGACACCGTTGGTGAGGATTGCAACTCGAGCGTCTGTGGTGGCAAAGTACCGGAAGAGCTGGGAAGCGTGGCTGACGTTCAACTCCGAGCTGGCAGGCTTGCACTCGATAAGCATCTTGACGGAGCCACTTTCACAGATTGCGTAATCGACCTTCTCTCCCTTTTTGATCCCGACATCGCACGTAAACTCAGGGACAACCTCAGATGGGTTGAATACGTTGTATCCAAGTGCCTGGAGAAATGGCATGACAAGGGCTGTCTTTGCGGCCTCTTCCGTAAGCAGCACCTCGCGGTGTTCGCGGACGACTTTGCCTAGCTCCGCGAGACGTGCCTCAAGCTCCATAGGATATCCCTCCCATTCAACGACTAGTGAGCCTATCTGATTGAGCACCCGAAGCAAGCTCCGAGGAAAGCGTTCATTCTCCTGTTCGGCTCTGATAGAGGATCGGAATAGCAGTCTCGATCCACTGGGAATGACTCAAGATTGGAGGGTACATGCGCTTTGACGAGCCGGATGTGCGCGAGGCGTACCGACGTGGCGTGCGCGACTTCTATGAGAGTATTATTGGAAAAATGAAGCCGCTTGAAGCTCGCCAGATCGAAACTTGGCTTCGGGAACTAGACGATTGGGGTGAGGGCGAGCCCCCTCCGCCGCCTCTCGGTTGAGCCCGACATCGCTCTAAGTCCCAATAGCCCAACGTCGGCCGGATGGAACAGCGGACAGCAAGCACCCACCTATAGCGGATATCCCGGCCGTTCGCATGGCCCGCGGCCACCGGCGCGCTGCTTCGCTACGCGCCTCGCTCCGCCGCGATCCCCAGCCTTTCCGCGACCTCTCGCAGGCGCCGGTCACGCGTCCAGAGCCGGGTTTCCGGGGCCAGCAGAGTCGAGGCGAGCAAATGGGCGTCGACCAGGCCGATGCCGGTGCCGAACATTTTGTGCCGTTCAATCAGTGCCAGCACCTCTTCGTCATCGGCGCGGGCGGCGCTCGGCATTTGGCGGAGGCGGTCCATGATCTCGGCGCGGTTGCGCAGGTTGCCAAGCGCGATCTCGCCGATGACCAGCGGATGAATCAGAATTTCCTCATCGTCGAGCAGGCCCGCCATCCGCGCATCTCCGCGATGCAGATGATCGACCCAGATCGACGTATCGGCGAGGATCAAGTGAACCGCCGGCGGGGCGGGGCGACAAGATCGGGCTCGCTGCCCCCGAGGCGGGCGAGCCGGCGCGCTGCCTCGCGCTCGACCAGCGCCTTCAGCGCTTCGCGGACGAGCGCCGACTTTTCCTTGATGCCGGTATATTCCTGGGCGGCGGCGAGGAGCTTGTCGTCAAGGGCGAGGGTGGTGCGCATGATTCCGTCTTTCCTGTTGAGGCACGGAATATGACATCAATCGATGATCAAATCCACGCCCGAGAGGAACGGTACGCGACTCGCTCCGCTCGGCGACCCATGTGCTGATCTCAGGCGGATCAGGTCCGAGGTCCGCCAAGCTGGCCGATCGTTCGCGTGGCTTTCGGCGACCGGCGCGCACCACGCGGGCTCCGTCACCGTCGCTCAAGCGGATAGTCCTTCACCAGCACGCGCTCGGGCAGGTGCCAGGCGGCGGCGATCTTGCGGATCATCGGCAGTGTCAACGCGCGCTTGCGATGCAGGATTTCCGTGGCGCGGGACTGGCCGATCAGGCCGGCGAGGTCCCCGCGGCTTCGGCCTTCATGCGCGATCGCCGCCTCGATGGCCTCGACCGGGTCCAGCTCGTCGACCGGCCAGCGCTTCTCCTCATAGGCCTCGACGAGGGTCGCGAGCACATCGAGGCGGTCGCCTTCCGGCGTGCCGTCCTCCGCTCCCCACAGCGCCTCGATTTCCTCGAGCGCGGCGCGTGGTCCTCGACGGTCCTGATCGGGCGAATGTCCATCCTACCTGCTCCTAGAAACGGCTGACCGTCAGCGCGTCGACCCGGTCATACTCGGCATGGGTGCCGACGAACTTGACGAACGCGATGCCCCGGCGAAAGTCGAAAGCGACGATCATCCTGTAGTCGCCCCCCGGCACCTCGAACCGGACCCGATCGCCGCCCGGCGCCTTGGCCTTTGAAAAAGCCGCCTGCACCTCGCCGACATTGCTCCAGGCCGACGCCCGCGCCACGCTCGTCCAGTGCGCCAGCGAGGCCCTAGCTTTCGGGTGTCGCTCGCCGAACTCGACTAGGGTATTACGGGCGATCAGCCTCATGAGGCCTTATGGCATTTCCCGTGATGGGAAGGAAGTATTTTTCCCCTAGTGGGAAATGGCGCGGCCGCTTTGTATGAGCCCGCCACGGGACCATTGTCCCGTGACGTCAGTCCTGTCCTTCACGTTGTTTCGGCAGGCTGGCCGAGCGTCCGCATGGCCTTCGGCCACCGGCGCGTAGCGAGGGCTACGCGCCTTGCTACCGCTGCTGCCGCATCAACTCATCCATCGGCATCATATGCTGGTTCATGCTGCTCATGATCCAGATCGAGCCGACCACGATCAGACCCACGACGAGGATGCCGAAGGCCAGCGCAAGCACGTTGTTGGTGTTGTCCGGGCCGGTGGTGATGTGGAGGAAGTAGACGAGATGCACGCCCATCTGGGCGACGGCGAGCACGAGCAGGGCGACGGGGATCGCGGGCGCGTAGATGAGCTGGGTGCCGGCCATGACGAAGGCGGCGATCGTCAGGATGACCGAGAAGCCGAGGCCGAGATTGGAGTTGAAGATATAGTGGCCGGCGCTCTCCAGCGGCTCGTCGCCGGGGGCGTGGTCCTCGCGGTCGTCGAGCGCGCCGGCATAGGGCAAAGGATCGTAGTCGAGGCGGCTCATGAGATCGCTCCCATCAGGTAGACGATGGTGAAGATGCCGATCCACACGATGTCGAGCGCGTGCCAGAACAGGTTGAAGCAGATCAGCCGGTGGACGATTTCGGGGCGGAAGCCCTTGAGCTGGACCTGGGCCATCATCGTCAGAAGCCACAGGCCGGCCAGGGTGACGTGGAGGCCGTGCAGGCCCACCAGCCCGAAGAAGGAGGTGAGCATGCCGCTGACCTGCGGGGTGATCCCGCGCTGGGCCAGCTCAATGAATTCGACCAGCTCCATGATGACGAAGGCGAGGCCGAGAAGGCCGGTGATGAGGAGGAATATCTGAGTCCAGAGCTTGTTGCGAAGGTTGGTCGCGGCGAAGGAGAGGCCGCAGGTGTAGCTCGACAGGAGCAGGGCGGCGGTCTGCCAGGCGACCCGCGGAACGTCGACCAGCTCGCGCATCGCCGGCCCTCCGGCGGTGGCCTCGTGCTGCACCGCGAAGGCGGCGAAGAAGCAGGAGAACATGACGATGTCGCTGAGCAGGAACAGCCAGAAGCCGTAGCCCACGACGATCCTTTTGGTCGCCGGGCCGGTCACCCCTTGGCCGGTGCCCGCGACCGGGCCGCCGGCGTGCGGATCGCGGTGGCCGAGCCGGTGGGGATCCTCGCGGACCCGGCGGACCGCCTCGACCGCGGCGGGAAGCAGGGAGTCGTCGCTCATGCCGGCGCTCCTTGCGCGGCGATCCGATCGAGCAGGGCCTCGCGCGCCTCGCGCCGGGCGCGGTCGACCCGGGCGACCTCCTCGACGGGAACGTGGAACTCATGGACGTCGCGCCAGGCGAAGACGACGAAGCCCGCCCAGGCGCCGACCAGGCCGAGGCCGGCGAGCCACCAGATATGCCAGATCAGCGCGAAGCCCGTCACGCTGGCGAAGACCGCGGTGTAGAAGCCGACCGGCGAGTGGACCGGCATCTCGATCGGCTCGTATTTCGGCTCGTCCGACAGCTGCTGCGATTCGATCGCTCTGGTCTTGATCCCCCAATAGGCCTCCTCGCCCTCGACATTGGGGGTGACGGCGAAGTTGAAGAAGGGCGCGGGGGAGGGGGTGGCCCATTCGAGGCTTCGTCCGTCCCACGGATCGCCGGTCAGGTCGCGCAATTTCTCGCGCTGGAGGATCGAGACGAGCAGCATGGCGATCTGGCAGAGGGCGCCGATCGTGGTCACCGCTACTCCGAGGACGGAGAGCGAAAGCATTCCGCTCCATTGGTCGATGTTCACGTGCTGGAGGCGGCGGGTCATGCCCTGGAGGCCGAGGATGTAGAGCGGCGTGAAGGTCAGCCAGAAGCCGGCGAAGTGGAACCAGAAGGCGGCCTTGCCCCAGCCCTCGTGGAGGCGGAAGCCGAACGCCTTCGGGAACCAGTAGTGGAGCCCGGCGAAAAGCGCGAAGACCACGCCGCCGATGATCACGTTGTGGAAATGGGCGACGAGGAACATCGAATTGTGGACGATGAAATCGGCCGGCGGGACGGCGAGCAACACGCCCGTCATTCCGCCGATGACGAAGGTGAAGACGAAGCCCAAGGACCACAGCATCGGCACGCCGAAGCGGACCCGGCCGCCGTACATGGTGAAGATCCAGTTGTAGATCTTGACCCCCGTGCCGACGGCGATGATCGAGGTCGAGATGCCGAAGGCGGCGTTGACCGCGGGGCCGGAGCCCATGGTGAAGAAATGGTGCAGCCAAGTCATCATCGAGACGATGCAGATGAACATCGTCGCCGCGACCATCGAGCGATAGCCGAACAGGGGCTTGCCCGAGAAGGTCGAGAAGACCTCCGAGAAGATGCCGAAGGCGGGCAGGACCAGGATGTAGACCTCGGGATGCCCCCAGGCCCAGATCAGGTTCATGAACATCATCGGGTTGCCGCCGAGATCGGCGGTGAAATAGTGCCAGCCGAACACCCGGTCGAGGCTGAGCATGGCGAGAGTCGCGGTGAGTATCGGGAAGACGGCGACGATGATCAGGCTCGAGGCGAGGACGGTCCAGCAGAAGATCGGCATGCGCAAGAGGCTCATGCCCGGACAGCGCATCTTCAGCACCGTGGTGACGAAGTTTATCCCCGTCATCAGGGTGCCGATCCCCGATATCTGGACCGCCCAGAGATAGTAATCGACCCCCACTCCGGGCGAGTAGCCGCTCTCGCTCAAGGGCGGGTAGGGCAGCCAGCCGGTGCGCGCGAACTCGCCGACGAACAGGGAGACGTTGACCAGCAGGGCGCCCGAGGCGGTCAGCCAGAAGCTGACCGAGTTCATCGTCGGGAAGGCGACGTCGCGAACGCCGAGCTGCAAGGGCGTGACGAAGTTCATGAATCCGATCACCAGCGGCATCGCGGCGAAGAAGATCATGATCGTGCCGTGGGCGGAGAAGACCTGGTTGTAATGTTCGGGTTCGAGATAGCCCTGGGAGCCGCCGACGGCCATCGCCTGCTGCGTGCGCATCATGATCGCGTCGGCGAAGCCGCGGATCAGCATCACCACGCCGAGCAGCACGTACATGATCCCGATCCGCTTGTGATCGACGCTGGTGATCCATTCGTGCCACAGATAGGGCCACCACTTCATCCGGGTGGCGAGCGCCAGAACGCCGGCGATGGCCAGGATGACGATCGCCCCGGTGATCAAGGGGATGGGCTGATCCCAGGGAATCGCCGACCAGCTCAGCTTGCCGAACATGCGCCTAGTGCCTCCCTGCGGGCGTGACTTCGCGGCCCCCATGAGCGGCGCCCGGCTCCGGTCCGGGGGCCGGCGGGATGCGCTGCATGGCGATGGCGCGGAAGAGGTTGGGATCGACGTTGCCGAAGGTCGCCCGCGGGTCGCGGTGGCTCTGCCGGGCGAGCAGCGCATAGGCCCGCAGGTCGAGCACGGGCCCGGCGCCGCGCGCGCCCTGCGCCCAGGCCGCGAACTCGGCCGGCGCAACGCTTCGCACCTCGAACTGCATGTCGGAAAAGCCGTCGCCGCTGAAATGGGCCGATTGCCCCCAGGTCGAGGCCGGCCGGTCGGCCTGCAGGTTGAGCTGCGAGACCATGCCCGGCATGGTGTAGATCATGGAGCCCAGCTGCGGCACGAAGAAGGTGTTGAGAACGCTGGCCGAGGTGAGCTGGAAATGGATCGGACGGCCGGCGGGGATGACGAGCCGGTTGACCGTCGCGATCCCCTGCTCGGGGTAGATGAACAGCCATTTCCAGTCGAGCGAGACGACCTGGATCTCGACCGGCGGCACCGACGAGGGCAAAGGCCGGAAGGGATCGAGCCGGTAGGAGCCGATCACGATCACGCCGCCGATGAACATGATGGTGAGTATGGGGATCGACCAGACCACCGCCTCGATGCGGCCCGAATAGGACCAGTAGGGCAGGTATTCGGCCTTGGCGTTCGACGCGCGGTACCGCCAGGCGACGAAGAAGGCGAGAAGGATGGTCGGGACGACGATCACCAGCATGATCAAGGTCGCGTCGATCAGGATCTGGGCGTTGTCGTTGCCCACCGGCCCGATCGGATCGAGGATCCCGCCCGCGCATGCGGTGAGGGTGAGCGGGAGGGGTAGGGCAGCGAGGATGGCGCGGATCGGCGGCCTGAGCCGCGATTCCTGTGCTGATGAGCGTCTCACGCGCATGAGCCCCCTTGGCGTCCGGGATGTGGCACGCAAACACTTGAGGTACGCGGCCGTGCCCGCCCCCAAGCGCCCTTATACCGGACGATTGCGTAAGGCCAGTGGGGCGGGCGGTCTATGAGGTATGTTACGGAGTTGGAGGCGGGGCGCTCCGTCACGCCACCATTGTGCCGTGACGTCGATCGGGATCCGCTGTGCGGACCCGTCGGCCGGCCGTTC